>Ga0207650_10000009_pt1 | contig 483583 bp, 362 predicted proteins | sample KBSS63metaG_FD_184325 | JGI IMG/M metagenome (GOLD analysis project Ga0207650, IMG submission 184325) | Switchgrass rhizosphere microbial communities from Kellogg Biological Station, Michigan, USA - KBS S6-3 metaG (SPAdes) (version 2) | ecosystem: Host-associated > Plants > Roots >...
TGATCATTCGTGCTGAATTTTCCCACTGTTTTTAGCTGCTTAACTGCGGCGGAAAACGATTTGGCAATCGGCCAAACTCGGTCCTTGCCCGTCAAGGGCCATCGAGGATCTGAGTATTTGACATCATTGTGTAGGTAGCTTCCTATCTTCTCGTAATCACCGCTCTGCATGGCGGAGTAGTAAGCTTCAGCCGTAGCCAAATTCGATTTGTTCGCATACGAGAAAATTTCTGTACATACGTCAATGTGTTGACTGATGTCAGAAATGAGCCCAATCTCCTTAATAAGCCCCCCGTCAAAAGACATCAAAACCGCTGTTCTTAAGGGCTTTTCAGACTTGTGGAAAAGCACGTCATGAACAAGCATAACTTGATCATTCGTGCTGAATTTTCCCACTGTTTTTAGCTGCTTAACTGCGGCGGAAAACGATTTGGCAATCGGCCAAACTCGGTCCTTGCCCGTCAAGGGCCATCGAGGATCTGAGTATTTGACATCATCGTGTAGGTAGCTTCCCATCTTCTCGTAATCACCGCTCTGCATGGCGGAGTAGTAAGCTTCAGCCGTAGCCAAATTTGATTTGTTCGCATACGAGAAAATTTCTGTACATACATCCATATGTTGACTTATGTCAGAAGTAAGCCCGATTTCCTTAATAAGCCCCCCGTCAAAAGACATTAAAACCGCTGTTCTTAAGGGCTTTTCAGACTTATGGAAAAGCACATCATGAACAAGCATAACTTGATCATTCGTGCTGAATTTTCCCACTGTTTTTAGCTGCTTAACTGCGGCGGAAAACGATTTGGCAATCGGCCAAACTCGGTCCTTGCCCGTCAAGGGCCATCGAGGGTCTGAGTATTTAACATCATTGTGTAGGTAGCTTCCTATCTTCTCGTAATCACCGCTCTCCATGGCAGAGTAGTAAGCTTCAGCGGTAGCCAAATTCGATTGATTCATGTGGTCCTCCGGGTCGGTTATTCGATGTGGGTCAAGCTCAGCACTCCGAGATCGGGATTCGCTCGTCGGAGTAATACCTGCTCGCTCGGGATGAGAAAAAATACTTCTATACATTTCGCTATACAACACAAAAATGGAAGCCAGTTCTGCTATTTGTTGGTCGTTTCTGCTATCCGCGGGTGTGGAAGCCTTTACTTCCCCAGCGAGTAAATGAGCTGCACGATAAGCGGTAGGTGTCAGTCCGTAAGCCTTCTTGAATTCTCGGGCGAAGTGACTCTTATCTTCGACTCCGACTTCATTCATAATCTGCTTGACTGTCAATCGAGGAGTCTGCAAAAGCTTTCTGGCCTGCTCCAACCTGAGCGCCCGAAGGTAGTGTGACGGTGCCATGCCAACCTCGGCCTTGAACAGATGTTGGAATCGCGAGAGAGACAAGTTTACTGCGCGGGCAAGGGTATCAGGCGACCATGCACCCTTGGGATTCTCTTGCATGAGGGCAAGCGCGGTTCGCACGCGCGGATCCATGAGGCACCACTTTCTTCGGGCAAGGATACGAGAGACCGAAGCCTGCGCAACGGAGGACGAAGCCAGACTTTACTGTGAAGCTTTGTGCGCAGGTCACGCGCTGTCCAAAATACGTGAAATGATCTCCAGCTGAACGGAATGAACTAAAAGCAGTTAAAGTTCGACACGATCTTTGCGTTGAAAAATGAAAGACGAATGCGTTAACGCTTCCGTGTCGCTTCACAGGACCGAGAACCGGCTGCGGTTTCGTCTATTGTTATTCCTAAAGAAACACACTACCACAAAAACTTTCGCTGCAGAATTTCACCGCTGCAAAACAGGCATGAGCAAAAAACTCAACAAGTGTATTGGGGATTTCATTTGCAAGTGAGGCGGAACTACGAAATCGATGGTGCTTTCAGGAGGAACCTTGGATCTATGACGCCGAGATGGAACAGAGAGTAAAGGAGCAGTTCCCCTTTCTTTTACAGGTCAAGGATTTAGGGCGTTTCTCGCAAGTGTTGCACTACGTCGTACAACCACTGCGCCTGCGTCCCTTCCTCGAACGTCACATACACTCGGCCCTGCAATTGCTTTAAGTAACTGCGCACTCGCGTCGCACTCGTTTCCACCACCAATTGCTCAACTACTTTGCCTGCTCCATTAAGTACCACCATCGCGATCGTTGCACGATGTACGTCCATGCCAACATAATACGTTCTCATAGGGCTCTCCTTCTGATGCCAACTTGAAGTCTTTGAACAACTCCAAGCTAACATCGCTGGGGCGCCCTTTCATATATAGCGTAGCGACTTAGTCAGTGATCACCATTCTTGACTCCCACGGTTTGGACCAGGTCGCTACCGCTCCCTGTACTGACCCGATCCCACAATGATTTCTGACTTGAAGGAGGTTTCCCCTGCTACACCAAATTCCCCGCGTCTCGTTTATTACAGCGTTTCTAGTCTGCGCTTTTTCCATGGTCCATGCGCAAAGCCCGCCGACAGCTTTAGTTAGTATTAATCGGTTCGGAAACGGCAGTGGCAATCAAGCGGCGTTAAATAATGCGCTGAGTATGAGCGCAAACGGTAGGTACGTCGCCTTCGTTAGCGAAGCGACAGACCTTGCTGCGAATGATAACAACAACGGCAGTGACGTTTTTGTCCGAGACCGGCAAACGGGCCAAACGATTCTCATCAGCGTGAATGCCGCCGGTACAGGTCCTGCCGACGGATTCTCCAGGGCGCCGACCATCACACCCGATGGGCGTTTCGTCGTCTTTATAAGCGCGGGCTCGAATCTGGTTACCTTCGACACAGCTCAACCCACTCAAGAGGACGTATACATTCGCGATCTACAGCTAGGAACCACCAGGCTTTTAAGCGGAAACTTCGCCAACACCGGGCGTAGTAACGGAACTTCAGGATTCTTCGATCCACTGGGGATTAGCGATGATGGCCGGTATGTCGTCTTCACAAGTTTGGCCACAGATCTCACTGCCATTCCTGATAATAACGGTCAACTCGACGTATTTGTGCGTGACTTGCAAACGAATACGACGAAGCTTGTAAGCGTCAACAAAAATGGCACCGGCACCGGCAACAATGTTTCATCGGTTGGGGTAATTACGCCAGACGGCCGCTTCGTTGCCTTCACCAGCGAGGCGCGAGATCTGACTTCAATTGACACTCTCGGCAGACAAGTTTTTATTCGCGATCTGCAAACGAACACAACAAAACTCGTTACCCCAAACTTTTCCGGAACCGGCGCGTCCGGCGGGGGAGTCGACCCATCCAGCGATCGTAATCTGGCGATTTCTGATGATGGTCGTTTCGTTGCCTTTATGGCTGATGCCAGTGATCTCGTGCCTAACGATACCGGTTCAACTCGCGACATCTTCGTTCGGGACACACAACTCGAAACAACTTTCATGGTCAACATCGCCAAAGACGGACTACCTCCCACAACAGGTAATTCAGGCCAATTCGCGATGACGCCGAATGGCCGTTATGTAACCTTCGTTAGCGGTTCTGACAATCTCGTCAATAATGACTCCAACCAGCAACAAGACGTCTTTGTGCGAGACCTGCAAACCAACACCACGACGCTAATAAGTGTAAACCAAAGTGGAGTTGCAGGTGGCAACGGAAGTGCTGACAGTATTTTCGTAAGTTTCTTTGCACGACCATCGATTAGCGACGATGGCCGTTACGTAAGCTTCGGTAGCGCCGTCGCGAACCTAACCAGTACGCCCGACACAAACAACAATCTCGATATCTTCGTACGCGACCGACAGACGTCAACCACGATTCTCGCCAGCAAGCATTTTTCCGGCTCGAGTAGCGCCGATCGAGGAGCGGGTGCGGCCTTGATTTCGCAGGATGGGAGCACGGTTTGTTACTTCAGCGGCTCGACCAATCTTGTTGGCTACGACACCAACGACGGGGTCCAGGATCTGTTTGCATTCCTGAACATCGAACAACCGGGCCAGGTTCGTTTCAAGTTCGCCGTCAACGATGGTGGTGAGGGAAACTCTGCGACAGTCACGGTAAGCAAACTTGGTCCACCGGGATCAACCGTCTCAGTCGCTTACAGCACGAGTGATGGAACCGCAATCAGCGGCACTGATTACACACCCGCATCAGGTACTCTCACGTTTGGACCAACCGAGACCGAGAAGACCTTTACTGTCTCTGCTTTGAACGACTCGTTGGACGAGAACGACGAGACGGTGATTTTGAAACTTTCCAACGTCAATGGCAGTGTGCCTTTTGGTGAACCGGCCATAGCAGTCGTGAGAATCGTCGATGACGATCTGCCGCCAACTGTACAGACAAATGATGTGACAGTTGAAGAAGGTGATTCAGGAACTACGCAAGCGGTTTTCACGATCAGCTTATCAGCCGAGAGCGGAAAAACCGTAAATGTAACGATACAAACACAGGCCGGAACAGCTACGCCTGGCCTCGACTTCGGTGGCGGTTCGTTGCTGCTAACTTACCTTCCGGGGCAAACGGCCAAGCAGGTAGTTGTATTCGTCGGCGGGGACACTGCGGTGGAGGGTATTGAACACTTTTTCGTGAACCTCGTTAATCCGGTAAATACAACCATCACTGACGGACAAGGCGTTGGCGTCATTGTCGATGATGACGCGCTGGTTCTGCTTACAGATCCCAACACCCAGAGAGCCCTCGCGCTCACTTCGATAACACAAGCAGCAGAGCCCTTTTCGATCAGCAACGAATTTGCGTTCAACTCCGATCACCTGACACGGATCTCGCTGTTCGCGATCGGCATGAGGCTCAACGCGGGTGAGAATGCTGCTGCTTCAGTGAGTGCAACGGCGGAAGACATTCGCGGCGGAGTTCACCCGCTCACTGTCGAGTTCGCGGGCGACGTCCCGGGGTTTAGTTGGCTTACGCAAATTATAGTGAAATTGAATCCCTCGATAACGTTTCCCAACGATGTGACGATCAAGATCACATACCTGGGAAAGACAAGTAACGCGGTGACGGTGGCAGTCAAGCCTTAAGAGAGTGTGACAAAGATGAAGTGCATAGCATGTGGAAGTGCAGCCCTGTTAGAAGGCACCGTTCGAGATGACCAGGCGTTTGCGAAAGGAATATGCTTTTTCTAAATCTTGGTCCTGAAGGTTACTTAGGGCTTTGCACAAAAAGTCCTAAATCCCACCCACGGCAGTGGGTGGTTTATTTCAGATCCTTTCTACCCGAAACTTACACAGCCGCGTTGGAATCCCACCAACGGAAGTTGGTGGATCGTTCAAGTCCCTTCAAAGAAAAGATTTGAACGATCCACCCACTGCCGTGGGTGGAATTTATGCGTTTTGTGCCAAGCCCAACAAGGCTTCGACTCAGTTCACCGCAAGATACGCTCGAGCTTGCCGGTCTTCACGTTCCAGAGGAAAACAGATTCGTTGCCGGCGCCGCTCGCGAGCAACGTTCCGTTCGGGGAAAAAGCGATTGAGGTGATTGTTGTTTCGACTTTCTCAAAGATTTGCGTTGTCTTGCCGGACCCGAGTTCCCACAGAATTAAACTTCGATCTTCGCCTCCGCTGGCGAGTGTTCGGCCATCGGGACTGAAAGCCAGTGCACGCACGACGTCCCGATGTTTTTTCAGTTCAATCTTTAACGTCCCCATCGGCACACTCCATAAACCAATCGACCGATCGGCTGTCGCAGCCGCCAACATCTGACCTGATGTATCAACAGCGAGTGCCGTGATCTCTTGACCGGTTTCGAAACTCCTGGTGAGGTGACCAGTGCCGACTTCCCAAAACTGAATACGACCGCCCTTATCCGCGGTAACTAAACTGCGACCATCAGCCGAGAGGGCAATTGCCGAAATAGGACCACGAGTTTCTAAAGCGAGAATCTTTTTCGCACCAGTACTCACTTCCGTCAGACTCACTTGTCCCGGTGTCGCCTCGGCAATTAAGTCCCCGTTTGATGACGTTGCAACTACGTCAACCGGCTCTCGCGCATGCCGGTCTTTCACACCGCCCGTACGCGAGTCCCAGATTCTAATCTCACGCGGCAGCACTGAAGATACGGTAAAACCGTCACTCCCAAATGCGACGCCTAAAGCACGATTTGCTGATAAGACAAAAAGACTGCGACGCATCGATTCGCTCTCGTCGTCGGCAGGCGGATCAAAGGAATGTATGACCTTCCACGTCTGCAGATCCCTCAGCTCAACATCTGAGCCGGACTGCAAAACAATCGTCCGGTTGTTCGGGATTACCGTCATCGACGAAACTGTCTTACCCTCGATCACGTCAAATCTAAAAAGTCGATTGTCCACGAGATCCCAAATCTTCACAGTACCGATGGCCCGCTGAGGTTCATATTGCAGAGTTCCAACCAACAGAGTCCGCCCTTCGTTGGCGAATCGCAAACATGCTACTGAATCATTCAGACCATTCAATTTATTAATCAGCCTGCCGGTCGACACTTCCAGTACTCTTATTTCACTCTTCCCTCCCGGCATGTCCCCTTCAACTGCAGCAATTGCTACCTGTTGACCATCGGGAGAAAACGCAATCGCCGTCGGATCACCATTGAACTTTTTGATCGTGCGAAACTTTTTACCGGAGTCGACTTTCCAGAGCCTGACGTCAAAACTGCTGACAGCCGCAAGCATTTCTCCATTTGCAGAAAAAACCGGATGTGCAATTCGTGCAAAAAAGGTGGGTTCTCCCACAGCGCTCAGTTGACCACCTTCGATCTTCTTTCTTTTCTCAAGAGTCTGAACGTCAAACAAACCCAGCTTTAACTCCACACGATTGAACCAGTCTGACTCAACCATCCGCTCTCTCACAACGGGTACCCATTGACCGGGTGAGTAACGCTCAATAAGTGCAACGACATCACCCGCTGGCGACCAGCCCGCCTCTACGCTGTCGATACCTTCGTTTCCAAGCGACTTCTTTCGCAGGAACTCACCCGAGTGTACGTCCCACCATTTAACTTCTGCTGTCTGAGGATCCGGGTCTTCTTTATTCGAGGGTTTATTTTTTGGTTTGCGAAATTCGGTGCTGACCGTAATCAGTGATCTGCCGTCTTTCGAAAACGACATCGACCAGATTGGTCCATCGAAACCGTTGATGATCCGTTGCACCGCGCCACTTGTTGAAGCCCACAGCTCAACGCGGGCGTTACGTTTTTGGGAACCGCCACTGCTGCGCGCAATAGCTATAGTTTGTCCATCGGGGGAAACAGCAGTTATTACCTCTGGAGCGACCCGTTCTGTCCGTCGTGATTGGGATTGGACTATCGATGCGGTGACCGAGAAAAACAGTACGATGAGGACACCTGAATATACGGACCGCATAATAGTCATCACTCAATTCTCAGTTTGAGATACGCCGAAGGCGTTGGCTAATTTCAGCCCAGGGTTCGAGCTTGCGAGAACCCTGGGACCATACGTCAAAACGTGTTCTAACCCTGAAAGGGTTCGTCGGTTGGCGAACCCTTTCAGGGTTTAATTGATGTTAGGTTATAAACCCAGGGTTGTCGCGCGCTTCAACCCTGGGCTGACATTAGCCAATGCCTTCGGCGTATTTTCAAACCGAACTACTACTAGAATTGAACGTTTCCTGACTACCAGGACAAGCTCCTGAGTTTAGATCACCGGCGATGTACGCCCGCAGCGTCGCCCCAAAGATCTTTCCCGAAGACAACACGGTAGCGCCGAGGGCGTCAGCACCGACTGGTATTGACGAACCAGACGTGACCGGAGTTTGAATATGTAGTCGACAGGACTGTGATCCGCACTGCGTCCACACTTCCATCGCGCCGGCCGTAAAACCGTTGGACGAAATCGAAGTCGGTACGAGGTTAGCCGTTGACGGAAGTGTCTTAATAAGAGAACCAACCTTCACCCGAACAGCGCCGTTTCGCTCACCCCAGTAAACTCCATTGGACACGATGTGAAGTGCAGTAACCGTAGTCGATGCGGTGGCAATAACTCTGACGGCTGGGCTGGTGATGGCGCCGGCCTTAGGCACAAAATGAATTGTGTTCACTGAAGCATAGATCACTCGATCATTTTGCAAAGCAATGCCCGCCGTCGGCGTATTCGGTGTAGTTTGGTCCAGTACGGTCACGGCTCCACCGCCAATTGGCATCTTTCGCACGGCACGATCATCCTGCCAAAAGAGGCTTACGCCATCCGTAGCGAGGTTGCGATGGCTGTTCGCTATATCGACGTTTGTGATGGTCACGAGCGTGGTAGCGTTTCCCCCGGTGAGAGGGACGCGCTTGATAGTTATGATTCCGCCATTTTGCGCGAAGAAATATCCGAAAAAGTTACCGGCCACCTGAGCAAAAACAATATCCCCAAATCTCGCGCCAGCTTCCCAATAGAGGACGGTTTCCTGTCCGGGAACTGAAGTTTGCGATGTCCTCCAAACAGTGGCGCCGGCGGTGTCATGAGACGTGAAGTACAGGTTGCCAGTTGACAGGATGAGACCGTCCGGTTTGCGAGACGAAATCAGTTGGGCTTGCGTACAGGTGACTGAGAAAATTGTTATGCATACTGCAAGGATGATGAGACGCATGAGACTTTTCCTTCCATTCTGGGTTGGCCTCGTTAACGCAAAAAAACTCCAAAGGCCACTATTTAGTTCTTATGACTTTTGATCGAGCTTTTGTTAGACCAACGGCTAAGTTTGACTTGTGCCCACGTTTCGGCCTAGAAACATACAGGCAAATCCAACAACGGGATCGAGGAGCAATAAAAATGAAGAAGCGAATCCACGCTATGATTTCGTGCGGCGCGCTGCTTAGTTTCGCACTCGCGTGTACTAATGCGCCGACCAACGTGAACACGAACTCCAGTGCAGCTAACAGCTCAGGTTCGGCTGACTTGAAACCAGCCCTTGACTCAATCACCGCAAACGACATCCTGCAACACATCAAAGTTCTGTCAGCCGATGAGTACGAAGGTCGTGGTCCAGGAACGAAGGGTGAAGAACTCACCGTCAAATATCTAACCGAACAGTATCAACGCCTTGGATTGAAGCCCGGAAATCCGGATGGCACGTATGTTCAGAAGGTTCCCCTCGTTGGATTTACTGGCGCGCCAACGGCTTCATTCACTGCCGGCGGCAAGCAACTGAACCTGACATTTCCGACAGACTACGTTGCGGTTTCACGACGGTTCGTTCCTGAATCGAAGGTTGAAAATTCCGACATGGTCTTTGTTGGTTATGGCGTTGTGGCGCCGGAGTATGGCTGGGACGACTACAAAGGTTTGGACGTGCGCGGCAAAACGATCGTGATGCTGATCAATGATCCACAGGTTTCTGATTCAGCCGATCCCACGAAGTTGGACGACAAGATGTTCAAGGGCAAGGCAATGACGTACTACGGTCGCTGGACCTACAAATATGAGATTGCCGCGCAGAAGGGCGCCGCAGCCGCAGTGATCATTCACGAAACTGGCCCGGCTGGTTATCCCTATGAAGTTGTTTCCGGGAGTTGGTCTCGTGAGAACTTCGATATTCAAACGCCCGACAAGAACATGGGCCGCGCTGCTGTCGAGTCATGGATCACGACCGACCGCGCCAAGGAATTGTTTACTGCGAGCGGCCAAAACTTTGACGCGCTGAAAAAAGCTGCTCTCTCGAAAGACTTCAAGCCTGTTGCGCTCAATGCAAAGGCAAACATGACGGTCAAAAACACTTTACGTGAAATCAATTCGAATAACGTCATCGGAAAGCTCGAAGGATCGGATCCTACGCTGAAGAACGAGTACGTTATCTACACGGCACACTGGGATCACCTCGGACGCGATCCAAATCTAAAGGGCGATCAGATTTACAACGGCGCGCTCGATAATGCTTCAGGCACTGCCAACTTGCTTGAGATTGCCGAAGCCTTCACGAAACTCGCCACGCCTCCGAAACGATCGATTCTGTTTCTTGCAGTTACGGCTGAAGAGAAAGGATTGCTCGGTGCGAAGTATTACGCTGAGAATCCTCTCTATCCGCTGAACAAAACACTCGCAAACATCAACATGGATGGCGTTAATCAGTGGGGCAGGACCACGGACATCACGATGGTGGGCGACGACAACAGCACTTTGATCGACTTGCTGCGTGAAGCTGCGACGGCACAGAAGCGAGTAGTGAATCCGGATCCGGAATCAGAGAAGGGTTTTTACTACCGCTCGGATCATTTCGAGTTTGCGAAACAGGGAGTTCCGGCGCTCTACACCGATTCCGGGATTAGCTACGAAGGGAAAGACGAGGCGTTCAGCAAACAGAAGCGCGATGAATACACAAACAACGACTACCACAAAGTTTCCGACGAGGTTAAGCCTGACTGGAATCTCACGGGAGCCGTTGACGACGCGCAATTGCTGATGACGATCGGATATCGAGTAGCGCAAGGCGACAAGTTTCCGGAATGGAAAACAGGATCAGAATTCAAAGCCAAGCGTGACGAGATGATGAAGGGCAGTTGAGTACCGAGTAGCCCAACTCTGCGGCTCTCGGCGTATCTCTACGCTCTCTGCGATTAATGGCAATTTAACGCATAGGCCGCAAGGATACGCAGAGGGCCGCAGAGTAGTTAGCCGTTTGCTTCCGACAAAATTTGAATCGCGGCAAGCAGGACTGCGACGATGTTGAATTCCATGAATAGCGAGTTCCCGTTCAGAGGCCGGCGCTGCGTAAACGCTTTCTCGGCAGACCTGTAGATCGCGTTATTCTCCGGGTCCATGTTTACAACTTCCAGCACGTATGAGCGCAGCTCGGCATTCTGATTGAAGCCGTGTAGCAGGTAGCGCCAGAAGACGCCCGATCCGCAACTGTAATCATCCGGATCGTTTTGGTCGTGGAAGCCAACAGAGTACGGTCTCACTCCCAGCTCGTCGGACATGTGGAAGAACACGCCGCGAGCAATGGAAAGGGCTAGTATTTGAGTCATCGGGTCTGACGGATCGATAGAAAGATAGTCGAGCAAACCTCCCAGCAACAGTCCCTGGTCCCCGCCCCATTGGTCCACCGTGTGATAACCTTCGACCGCCGGAAACGTCTTCCCATCCTGGGATGCATACGTTGCGACTCGTTCGCGTACGAGCCTGCTCGGATCAGGAGGGGAGAACCGCTGAAAGAGGCTCTCGGCACCATTGAGAGCGAACCACTTGTTCAGGAAACCCATCTCGGCTTTGGCCGCATCGACGGTCCCCGTTCCCTGGTTGTACTGCGCGAGACGGAGCGCCAGTTCCAGGTAAAGACCATTCATGACCGTATTCTGGAATGGTCCAAGTAAACAGTCTTTCGGATTCGAGGGGTTGCTGGGCGAGCAATCCTGCGGATCGGTTCTCGCAACTTCGAACATGTCGTATTGCCAAACGCCGTCCGGAAAGCGCGGGACGGCCCACCCCTTTTCCGACTCGAAGTAAGCGGGCGGGTCGCGATTTTCCCAGACATTCGGCCCACCTTTGTAGCTGTAGTGCTGGCCTGGTTTGCCGGTGTGCATAGTGTTCCAGCAGTCAATCGCGATTTGCTGGAACTCATCCCGCCGCCAACTAAAGACATTCGCGTATTTGTCATCGAACGCTTTTGCGCTGGCGATTCCCCACCAGCCCCAGTCGTCATACCAGCACATCGATCCTTGTATGTTCTTCCAGCGTTCGAGCGCCGCGTCGACCACCTCACCCTGAGTCGTCTCCACGTCCGGAAAGTAGAAGACATAATCTGTCAGTGTGTCGAAGGCATTCCCGACCTGCCATCCGTTGGTCCATAATTTGAAAGTCCCGAAAAGACTCAAGAACATCGTCTCTGCCTGCGCTTTATATTTATCAATCGGATATTGCATTGCTGTCTCCTTTGTTCAAACGTCAGACACCGTGATGGTGTACATGAGTTCAAGGCCATCGTTCTGCGCGATGGTGCGTGGGGTAGGTACGAGACCCATAAATGCAAAGCCTGGCCCACCGTCATAGGGCCAAACGTTCTGGTAGGTAGTTACAAACAGCACGTCACCCTGCGAGGCATTTTGAGCAAATGTCACTTCCGCTCCTCCGCCCTGGAAAGAAACGCCCGTTGGTGGCTCACCGCACTTTGTTTCAGTGGGGACAACGAGAACTTTGCCATCGTTGAATAGATCACGAATGAGACGGAGTCCGAGTCCGCAATAGCCATACTGGGGCGAGCAATAAGTGGAGGGCGCATCCCATACGCTCTTGATGATCTGAACACTCGGGAGAGTTGCGATCAGTGTCGCCTCCCAGGTCCAAATGTAGGCTCTCTCGGTTTCTACTACCGTGATCATTCGCTTCTCGTTGAAGACGCACACATCGCCTGTTACCCAATTAATTTGTTGTATGAAACCGATTCCATCATCCGTCGGCAGGAGGTCCAGGCGCGCTGTTTGTTGTTTGCCAATCGGAAGCTTGTGCCCATCGGGCTCGTCGGCTTGGTTCTCTTCCCAGAAATTTGCCTGGTCAGTGGTCAGCCCAAACTGGAGTCCTTTGTGGTGCGGATGCTCTGGCGGTGGAAACGCTACGACGTCCTTGCCGCCCGGTGTATACAGACCTCTAAAAAACGACTTGAACTCATCTTCGTAGTGATACGTCCCGCAGAGTCTTCCGGTAGCAGTATTGAGAAACTCCACGCACTGCTCAGTCTTGTTTATGCTGATGGACATAGCATCTCCAGCAGTTAGTGATGTTGATTCGAAGGGGTGCGAATCATATTTAGATCGATCATGCGAGTCAACGTCACACATCACGCGCTGGCGCGAGAAATGCGAGCCCCTTATATTCCTCTTCCATTCTTAAGTGAATCGTTTTAATGTCAACTCTGAACACAGCTTGTTCCCGGAGGCAGGTCATGAAGTTGTTACTTGTGATTCTCGGTATTGGAATCCTTTCCCAGTTGGCCCAGCAACCCTCAACTTCTACCAACGAAAAAGATCTCAAGCGACAGCAACAACACGCACGGGTCATCTCCCTGATCGAACAAGTTGGTTCAGAGGCTGAACTATGGGACGACAAGAGATCCGCGGTTGAAGCTTTGGCGACCGCGGCAGATTTGCTTTGGGATCGCAATCCAGCCCGCGCCGGTAAGTGGCTAAAAAAAGCGTGGGACCTTGTCGATCAGGTTACTGAAAGCGATGCGAATCCCGCCTTGAAAGAATTCACACGCCAGTCAGACAAGGCACAGTTGAAGTCAGTGGTTCTGAGAGTTGCGCATAACCACGATCCAAAACTGGCTGACAAGTTTGTAGCGCAGATTGCCGAACAACAACCTGAGCAAAAGAAGGATCGTGGCGCCTTTGACGATCGCTCAGCGCGCAGCGAACAACTGTTGTGGCTTGCGCAACAGGCTCTCGAAACCAATCCTCAGCTTGCTTTTAGTCTCGCTCAACGCAGCCTTACGGATGGCCTGTCGTTCACGTTACAAAACTTAATGACCGGACTGAGAAAGAAAGAAGTTGAACTCTCCAACCAGCTCTTCGATCTTGCACTCGCGCGTTTAAGTACCGGCGTGCCGGATCCATCTGAAGCCGAAGTGCTGGCCGGCTACCTTTTTCAACCGGGTATCAGCTTTTCATCGAATGCGGCTGGTCAAGTGATCATGACCATGAACCCGATGTTTCGAAACGAGCCGCCTGTTTCCCAGAGCGAGCCAGAACGCGCTCGTCGATTTCTTCTGGCCACCTATCAAATATTCTTCACTCGGCCTCTGCCACTCGAAACGTCTGAAGAAAGATTACGAGCGCAGAAGATTTGGGTGTTTGGAAATCGCAATCTGAGTCGTTACGATTCAGTCGCGCCTGAATTTTCTGTCCCGCTCAAGTCATATCTCACCCAACTGGAAAGCAAACTGTTTCCAGAAGGACGCGCAAATCCATTCGCGAACAATCGCAAACAAGGTGGCGAGTCGCGACCGACAGAGAAAGAACTGTACGAGTCGCGCATCGCGGCCCTCGAGGAACGTGCTGAAAAGACTGCCGACCCTGCGGCCCGAAATCTGGCATACGTCGAAGCTGCGATTGCTACGAACGTCGAAGATTATGTGCGAGCTAAATCGATTGCCGAAAAGATATCGGAGGAGACACTGAAGTCCGACGCAATTTCCTTCGTGCTTTACAGGGCAGCGTTGGGTTTTCTGCGGAAGAACGAATTCGAGAAGACCGCCGAACTGACACCTCAGATCACGGACAATGCACGTCGAGCAATCGTGAAGATTGCGATGGCCCAGAATTTTTTTACCGATCAAGACTCCGCTGATGCTGATGAGGTAAAGCTCAATCAGCAAAAAGGCTTCGATCTCTTGAACGAAGTTGAGCGTGAGTTAAGAAAGGCAGAAGCATCTCCCAACGTCGCAAAAATTCTTCTTAGCATGGTGTCTCTGATAGCAAAACTCGACAGTAACCAGGCTCTTGTAGCGCTCGAGCAGTCGTTACAATCAATCAATAAACTCGATCACTTTGACTTGAAGAACAGTTCGCCACCTAAGCTGGGAATAAAAGGATCGTGGAGATCGGAAAATCTGGCTGATAGTCCTCGCATTGGATTCAGCTTTCGGAGTGCTGTCGAGCCCCTGATTTCAGCAGAGTTTGAGAACCTCGTAAATCTAGCGGACAATCTGAAGTCACGCGAGGTCCGCGGAATAGCACGCCTGGAGATCGCGAGACTATACCTGGAGAAGAAGTAAACAAAACTATTGAGGAGATACCAATGACTCTTCGCACAATCTTCTGCATCGGACTGCTCATTTTCTGCGCATCGTGCGGGGGCGGTGCCCCCGAGGCGCCAACAGCAGGTGAGATGAAAGACTTCGCGTCGTTATGCGATAAGGCAAACGAAGGCAAGCGGGTTGCGGTCGTCGGCTTCCTCCGCTTCCCCGAGAAGTTCACAGGCACGAGAAGCGTTGTGCTCCGGCTTTACGGGGGTAGCGACTACGCCGGGGCACCGGTCGGCGTACAGACCATGATCGGCAACCAGGCCAATCAGGTTGAGTTGGCGCCAAAAGAGTTTACGGACAAAGACCTCAAGGTGCACACATCTGATGGACAAGTGGCCGGATACGGAAGCAGAGTCAAGGTCTCGGGTAAGGTGTACTACCCTTTGGTCGGTCAGGATTTTAAGTGTGCGTTAGAAAACCCGCTGATCGAGTCGGCGCGCTAGGCGGCATCTCAATTGGCCTTATTCAACTGCGATTGATGCGGCGACGATTAAGCGCAAAGCGGAGAAGTGCGCACCGGAGAAACTACTCTTGTGGCGCTCGCAAATAAAGTTAGAGAAGTGCTTTAATACTCTGACGACTCTGACGTATGGACAAGTTAAAAATAATTCTGATTACCATCGCCGTAATTCTCGGCTCGTTGGGACTCTTAGCCGTAATCGGTCTTGTCTCCTCACTGATCCAGTCCCTTTTCTGGATCGCGGTCTTATGCCTGGCGGGTTATGTCGGATTTAAGCTACTTGTCAGAGACAAGCCACGCGAGACTGACTCTCTCAACGCCCCTCACGATCTCAAACAGATCGAGCGTACGTTAGAGGAATACCGGCGCAAGCTAAAATAGGACCACTCGACAGAAACGTTTTCAACGACATAGCGCATACAGTTAGGAGACTTCACAAAGTCTCAAATTCTGAATGGGAAGGTTGCGCTATGAAAAACTTACGTGTGTTGTTGTGCCTGTTGATGCTGCTCCCGCTCCTCTCAATCGCGCCAGGTGCTTATACCCAGACTGGCCTGAATGCCGAGCGCGATGTAGAAGCCACCGTAGCCACACAAGAACCAAACATCGTTCTTGGAAAAGTGATGAACAAATCAGCGAACGTCTATCCTTGTATTCGACTTCTCGTTAACCTGCGAGACCCAATTTCTCCAAAGCACCTCGGAACTTTTCCCATTTATTTCCAAAACCTGAAGGCACAGGAGACGCGAGACTATAGCCAGCTTCTGCCCTTCCCGGCTATAGCCACCCAAAAAGCTATAGGAGCATGCCAATGGGATGACAAAGACGATCCGGCAAACTTCCCTCACATAATTTCTTTCACAGTTTCGCGGACGCGCATTCATCCAGGAGAGACTGCGACACTGGAGTGGAAAACTTTCAATACGGAGGCTGTCCTCTTTAACCAGCGCAATCCGACCGCTGGGTTTCCTCCTCCCAATGCTGGACGCCCACTGGCACTCTCCGGTTCGATGACGATACGACCTCGTTTCACCACCAAGTATTACATCGAAGCGAAGAAATGGGCTTATAGTGCAGTTGGCAGCGTCATCGTCGAGGTTGTGCCATTCCGGCCCGATGACGAGTAGAAGACTGTTCTTTAAGTATCTGCTTGCGTTAGCGTGCTATGGGACACTAGAGTATGCGCCTAAAGAAGAGCGGATACGTTACAAAAGGAAAACAGTCATGAGCGAACAAGGCCGAATCCTCGGCATCGGCGGGATCTTCTTCAAGTCTGCGAATCAGCAGGAAATGAAGGACTGGTACGCAAAACATCTCGGCCTCGCGGATAGCGGCCATGGTGTCATGCTGCCGTGGCGTGAAGCAGACAATCCTGAAAATGAGCAGATGACAATCTGGAGCATTTTCTCCGGCAACACCAAATACTTCGAGCCCAGCTCAGCCTCGTTCATGGTGAACTACATCGTCGACGACCTCGATGCACTGCTTGAGCGACTGGCGAAGGAAGGCGTCCAGATCGACCCTAAGCGTCAGGACGAAAGCTACGGCCGCTTCGCCTGGATATACGATCCCGACGGCAACAAAATCGAGCTGTGGCAGCCGCTCAATCCAAGCGAATAGTCGCGATCTATCAGCCGAGTCCCACGGCGCCGAACAGAAGTCGAATCACACCGGCGCCGAGGATGACCCAGAACGCATTCGGTTTGAATTTTATGAGCGTGAACATCGCGACGATCATGATCGACAAGCCAACCCACGTGTGAATTCCGGCGCGACCAATACTCAAACCGGCCGCAACCAGCAGCCCCACCACAGCCGGCGCGATGCCGCGCAAAAGTGCCTGCACTATTTTGTTGTCGCGAAAGCGCCGCAATGAAGATCCGGCCGCAATCGTCATCAGAAAAGCCGGAAGAAAGATACTGATCGTCGCTACCAATGCTCCGAGGGTGCCTGCTACTCGATAACCGACGAAGGTAGCGGTGATCAAAACCGGCCCGGGCGTAATCTGGCCGAGCGCAAATGCGTCAGCGAATTCCTGGTGTGTCAACCATTGATGATTGTTGACTACTTCCGCCTCGATCAGCGGCACCATTACCAAACCACCGCCGAACGTCACACTACCGATGCGAAGAAACATCGCGGAGAGTGTAAACAGTAATGCAAACTTCGCAGTTAAAGGCATCGCGACCGCAAGTATGCCGATCGACCGAAGCGTCAACGATTCTTCACGCTCTTCGTCCTGATTCAGTTGTTCCTTCTTACGACTCCGTCTTCGCTTTGCGAGTCGCGCGCGAACGCGAGCACGCCGGCGCGCAGCAATCGTGCCCAGGTTTCGCAATCGACGCAGTTGCGTTTCAGCAAACGAGTCGATGTAGATGCCAACGAGTCCGGCGCCCAACACGACTTCCAACACCGTCGCGTCGAATAACGCAACCGTCAAAAACGACAACACCGCAATCCACCACTGCCAACGTTGGGTGAGGATGCTCTTGCCCATGCGCCACGCTGTTACGAGGATCAGAGCGACAACGGCTCCATTCAGGCCGTGAAAGAATCGCTGTGTATCCGGGAAAGCGCGGATGTGCTTGTAAACGATCGCCAGCCCGATCATGATGAGCATCGATGGCAGGATGAATCCGGCCATCGCCACCGCGGCGCCACGCCATCCGCGCAGGCGCAGTCCTATATAAGTAACGGAATTTCCAGCGCTCGTGCCGGGCAAGCTTTGCGCGAGGGCCAGAGCTTCAGCAAACTCGGAATCCGTCAGCCACAAACGCTTGCGTACAGTGACCGTGCGTATTTGTGCCAGTACGGCGACGCCGCCGCCAAAACCAACCAGTCCGATTTTCAGGAAGGATAAGAAGAGACCGCCGAGTGTTGCAGTTCGAGAAATGCGTTCGATTTGTCGACGTGCGATACGGACGCGGCGGCGCATGTCGTAGGCACGCGATCGGATTTTATCTGCTCGAACTGAGGTTTGACTCACTGCTTTAAGTTAGTGAGTATACGACACGCACCCGTTCACGTCCTCACGTGCTCTGCCTAAAAAGTTCGGATCCAATGTCGTTGACTTTCGGGACAAAACTACGGCTTTATGAATTTTGCGACGCCGTTGATGAACATCTGTACCGCAAGCATCACGAGCAACATTCCCATCAATCGCTCCACAGCGATCACGCCTCGTTCCTTCAACAGCCGGTAGAGAATCGTCGAAGAAAGAAGAATCACTGCGGTGACAGCCCACGCGAGCGTTAACGAAGCCCAGAGCTGCAACGTGCTGTTTGCACTCGACTGCAACAACAGCAACATCGCAAGAGTCGAAGGACCAGCAACAAGAGGGATTGCGAGTGGCACCAGGAAAGGCTCTCCGGCGAGTGTCTCATTGGCGGGCCGATCACTCGGGAAGACCATTCGCAATGCAATCAAAAACAAGACGATGCCGCCGGCGATACTGATCGTCTCTTCCTGAAGACTCAGCAGCCGCAGCAGATATTTGCCGAGGAACAAAAACACCAGCAGCACGATGTAAGCAAAGAATATCTCGCGGACCAGCACCTTGCGTCTGCGGTCAGGCTGTACGTGTTTCAGCACTGAAAGGAAGGGCGGGATGTTACCCAGCGGATCCATGATGAGTAACAACGTGATGGCGTTGAAGAAGATCTTCATTGCTGAGCCACGTCGGAAGGCTGTAACAGACCTTTCACGATCAGCAACTGTGCGAGAAGTCTCAACTCATTGCGGTCGAAGCGATCGGCAAGGGCCTTCGTGCGGTTGAAGTCAGACTTCGCTAACGCAGCTACGCCTTTTCCGTATTTGAAGACGAGGTTATCGAGCGGCATTATCCCTGCCTGGTCCAGGATGATTTCACTCTTCTTAACGGCCCCGCTTTTGACAACGCGATCGAGCAACATCAACAACGAGATCTGACTGTTCGCGCGGTCCACCGTTCGCTCGGCAAGTGCGAAGGCTTTCGCGGGATCAACTACGGCATAAGCACACAACAATGAAAGTAAAGCATTCGTCTGCTTCTCGTCTTTCAAATTTGATTTGATCATCGTGGCGGCTTCGTCAAGCAGAGTGACGGCTTCCGCGTCTTCACCTTTCTCTTTCAGCAACACAGCCAACTCCGCCATTGCGCGAGCGCGTTCTTCCTTGCGTTCGATCTTTGGTAGCAGTTTTCGTAGCTGGTCGAGCTGTTTTCGACCTGCAGCCGTGCTGATCTCTTCGGCATCGAGGTAGTCGAGAGCCTTACCTCGATTTCCATTGTCGCTAACCTCTCTGCTTAGAAACTCACGAAAAGCATCGGTATTCCCACGCGCAACCGCGATGATTGCTGCTTGCTGGTAAAGGTGGTCCAGCGTGTTGTTATCCGCCGAAGCGGCAACACGAACGAGGTCTTCCTGCCGGCCACGCCGGATCAAGGTGTTTTGAGTGTTCTGATCTCGCTGGTCTTTGCTTAGCGTTTCGTTGAAAGCTGCGAGCTTTCGTTCGAGCGCAGCGCGTCTTTCCGGAAAGAACTGTTCGATCTCCGGCATCACTTCATTGATCTCAAACAGCAGATTCGAATTAGACGATGCGCTGAGCGCCGCGCTTGTCAGGATCTCTATGAGCTGGCGTTTCTGATCGTCAGTTAGACTCAGCGGCTTTAATTCTCCGGCCCGCAGTTCCCTTGCCCTGCTATCTTGTACGAGGTAAAGAGCAATAAGCGAAGCGTTAAGATTGGTAGCGACATTCGTGGTTTGTAACCTCGTAATGATCTCACCAGCAAATACTGACGCTTTCTCAATATCGAGATGCTGAAGCTGCTGTAAGAGATTCGCCAACTGAAACGTGACGCCTTTTGCCAAACTCTCACGCGCGAGTTGCAAGGCCTGCGTGGGATCTCGTGCCGCGATTTGTCCTGCGATTTCCTGTTCGAGCCAGCGTTCTTCCGCGGGCGAACTCTCTGGTCCCAGCGAAACTTGACGTGACGCTTGCAACATAGCGAGGGCCAGTTGGGTATCTCGGTGCGCGGCTTGTAGCAATACTCGCCGTCTCATCCTTAATGTGAGGGAATAAGGCTGCGAAGTTTCGCCGGCTTTGCGATTTGGCGGACCAGTTGGGACGATGGAGTTGAGCGCTTCCCAGTAAAGATTGCGTGCGCGTTTATCGTCGAAGGGCCAGAGTAAATCCGCGGTGCTCGCCATTATGTAGACGCGATTTTCCGCCAGCTTCAATCCCCATGAGGCTGAGGCAATCTCGTTCAAAAGAGCGAGCGTCTTCTTGAGCTCCGCTGCTTCTTTCTTAGTGTCTGTCTGCGCGCGGACGGTTGAGCTGACCAGCAGTATGGTCACACAAAGAAGCACAAATTTTGATCGGCATTCGATTTTCAAGCAGGGCCAATTGTATAACGGTTTGCGATACACTTCGAATCCATTGAGATGAATCCCACCAACGGCAGTTGGTGGATACATTTCAGTTCCTTTCTACATCGCCCTTAGCACACACTCTTAATCCCACCAACGGCAGTTGGTGGATGGTTCAGATCCTTTCTAACGTGTGCTGCACCAGAGATCGATCTGAACGAACCACCAACTGCCGTTGGTGGGATTACGTGGTGGCTTCGGTTTTCGTGGTAGAAAGTATTTGAATGTATCCACCCACTGCCGTGGGTGGGATTGTGAGGAACAATATGGCGACAATCAAAATAGCCCCGGTCAAGCCGACTATCTCGTTCGAAGTTTTGGAGAAGATTGATATTCGCGTCGGCACTATCAAACTCATCGAAGACGTCAAAGGCTCCAACAAACTTCTAAAACTGACCGTCGATTTCGGCGATCATACCAGGACCATTCTGGTAGGGATGAAACAGGAGCGAGAGCATCCAAAAGAGATCGAAGGCGTGCAGGCATTGTTCGTAATAAACCTCGAACCGAGAAAGTTAATGGGCGAAGTGTCAGAAGGAATGCTGCTGGATATCGGATACGCAGACGGAATCAAACCGGCCCTCGCGTTGCCGGAAGCTGAAGTGCCGAACGGAGCTCGCGCAGGGTGACCTCTGACCCTGAAAACACGCCAGCAATTTGTTAGACTGAATCACGTGGACTCATTCTTTCCATACTCATTCCATTACAACTTTCAAGGAGGAATTTATGATCGATACCGCGGATCATGTCGAAGATCGGCTGGCCGACTTCACCCGCGACAGGAGGATTCTGCTCTTATCCCTGATGGCAATCGTAGTCGGCGTGCTGAGCGCCATCACCGCCAAAGCCCTGGTCTGGTTAATCGCCGTCATTACCAATCTTACGTTCTATCAACGCTTCTCTTCCGACTTCATTTCACCAACAAATCATCATCTCGGAATATTCGTGATCTTTGCGCCCGTGATCGGTGGCCTGATCATCGGACTGATGGCGCGCTACGGCTGTGACAAAATTCGTGGACACGGCATTCCCGAAGCACTCGAAGCAATTCTCTTTGGCCGCAGCCGCATGAGTCTGAAAGTGGCAGTCTTGAAACCACTCTCGTCCGCGATTTCGATCGGTTCAGGTGGTCCATTCGGCGCTGAAGGTCCAATCATCATGACCGGCGGTGCGCTCGGCTCAATCTTCGCGCAAATGTTTCATCTCTCCGCCGCCGAACGAAAGACATTGCTGGTTGCGGGTGCTGCTGGCGGCATGTCGGCGATTTTTAATACGCCGGTGGCTGCTGTTTTGCTGGCGGTGGAGTTGCTTCTATTCGAGTGGCGGCCACGTTCTTTCATTCCGGTCGCGGTCGCATCCGCCGTCGCGGCGATGGTGCGCGTGCCACTACTCGGCTCAGGCGCCATCTTTCCTGTAACAACCCACGCACCACTCGGCGCCGAAGGATTGATGATCGCGTTTGCTGTCGGAATAGCAGCGGGAGTCGCATCAGGTCTACTGACAGCCCTCGTCTACTTTTGTGAAGACATCTTTACCAAACTTCCGATTCACTGGATGTGGTGGCCCGCGATCGGTGGATTGTTCGTCGGCATTGGCGGGTGGCTTGACCCGCGTGTGCTCGGCGTCGGCTACGACACCATCCACGCCTTATTAAAAGGAGAGTTCATTGGCCCATTGGTAATTGGATTGTTAATCGGGAAGGCGCTGGTTTGGTCCATATCACTCGGCTCGGGGACTTCCGGCGGCGTGCTCGCTCCACTTCTGATCATGGGTGGCGCACTCGGCGCGATCGAAGGAAGATTTATACCACTCGGAGATCCCGGTCTTTGGGCGATGATCAGTATGGCCGCAATGATGGGCGGAACTATGCGCTCACCATTGACTGCGATGATCTTCACTCTCGAGCTGACACATGATTTGAACCTGCTGCCCGGTCTGCTGGTCGCATGTATCGCAGCACACGCATTGACCGTGTTGTGGCTGCGACGTTCGATCCTGACGGAGAAAGTTGCGCGTCGCGGCTTTCACGTTACACGCGAGTACAGTGTCGATCCGCTGGCAGTTTTGCGAGTTGGAGAAGTTATGGATCGCAATCCGCCAACCGTGCAGGCGCAGATGAAAGTCAGTGAGCTTTCCGATCTGATCGCGAACGGGAATCCTGAACTTTCGCATCGACAGGGAACGCTCATCGCCGATGAAGCCGGTAATCTCGCCGGCATAATCACTCGCGGCGATCTCATTCGCGCAATCGAAAAAAATCCAAACGGTTGCACAGTGCTCGAGGCCGGCACCCGGCATCTAATCGTCACTTTTGCTGATGAGATTCTCCACGATGCGGTCACCAGAATGGTCCATCACGATATCGGTCGCCTGCCGGTTGTGCGGCGTGACAATCCACAAAAGATCGTGGGTTATCTCGGAAGGGCGAGTATCATGACCGCGAGACTGCGTCGTCACGAAGAGGAACACCATCGCGAAGCAGGCTGGCTCCAGGCGTTTTCGCAATAACGTTACGAAGGAGAGCAACTATGCGCCGGGTTCTCGTATTTTTCGGAATCGTAATTGTTTTTTCACTAGCAAGCGGAAATGCCACCGCGTGTAGTTGCGGCGATTCCGGCAGCACGCCGTGTGAGAGTTTTGGCAAGGCGACGGCGGTTTTTGTAGGCACAGTCACAGGGGTGCGAGAGAGCGGACCGAGGGCGAAGGACTTAGCCGAACGACGTAAACTGGAAGATTCAGGCGAGGTCGCTTTTCTTCCGAAGGCGTATAAGTTCTCCGTCGAGCAAGCATATCTTGGTGTTTCGGGCGCAGAGATCGAGATATTCACGGGAAGCGGCTTTGGTGATTGTGGATTCACATTCCAAACTGGTCAGCGTTATCTCGTTTATGCATATCGCTACAAGGACAAGCTCACTACCAGCATCTGCACACGCACGCAGCTCTTCAGCCGAGCGACTGAAGACATCGCATTTCTCGGCACGCTCTCATCTGCCGCTCCGGGAGTAACGATCTACGGCACGGTCAGTTATCGTCCGGACCAAGCGAACCGTCCAGAAGTCAAGAGTAGAGCTCTCAGCCCGGATATTTTGATAACGATTGAAGGTGAGTCAGAGCAAAAAGAGATTCGTCCCGATGCTGAAGGACGTTATCGTGTCAGTGGTCTGTGGCCCGGCAGATATAAAGTAGCCTTGCACCTTCCCGAAACTCTTACCACGCCGCGAAATGAAGAAGTGCTGACTCTGGCCGATCGCGGATGTGGCGCTGTCGGGTGGTATATCCTTGATAACGGGCGCGTCAATGGTCGTGTTTTTAATGCTGATGGCGAGCCGGTGGCGCGCATACTGGTGTCGCTTGTGGACCCGAACGCTAGTGCCACGGATTATCCCGTGAAACTCGAGCGCACTAACGATGAGGGATACTTTTCCTTTTCAGCGGTTCCGCCGGGGACCTATCACATCGCGATCAATCGCCATCGCTATGGGGATCCTACCGATCCGACTAAGGCTTATCCGCCGTCGTTCTATCCGGGAGTTGTCGATCAACAGCACGCGCAGGCGATCACTGTCGGTGCTGGTGAGAAGTTGAGTGACTTTGAGATACGCATACCTCCTAAACGGCCAGATAGTGTTCTGACTGGGACTGTGGTCTGGGCTGATGGCTCACCGGTCGTTAAAGCTCAACTAATCGTCAAGGACGTAACGCTCACTGGTGACAGTTCGAATCATGGTGTTGCAGCCAACGAGCAAGGCCAATTCAAGATCAATGGATACTCAGGGCAGAAGTTGGTTATCGAGGCGCGAAGCAACCGCCCTGCAGCTAATGAAATGGTTTTTGGGCCGATGGAGCGTTCCGAAATTATGAAAATAACTCTGGAACGCCCCACGCACACGGTCCAGATCGTGATCACAAAACTCCGCTAACCGTTTTCTCTGCGCAACCTCTGCGTCCTCTGCGTCTCTGCGGTGAACCTGCTTCTTTACCGCAGAGGCGCAGAGAACGCAGAGGTTACGCAGAGAAGGCCGACGTCACTCCTCCTCTTCAGCAGGCAGCGACTTCAGGTATTCAACGAGATCACTCTTCTCCTGCGCTGTCAGTCCTAGACTGAACCGCGTGTTGTAATGGTTCACCACGTCTAACAACGTCGCGAATCGTCCGTCATGATAGAAACGTCCCTTGTTTGCGGGATTCATGAAGAGACCATTCTCGCGCACGAAGACGCCCGCCAGATTCATCGTCTTGTACACGCCATCAGGAGCGCGGTCGGCCTGGAAACTATCGATGCCGATCTCCGCTGGTGTGTGCAAGTTCCAACCCGGCTCGGTCCACAGCGGCTCCACGTGACAATCGTTGCATTTCGCCTTGCCGCTAAACAGCTCGTCTCCACGTTCGGCGGCTGCGACATCGAAGTCCACGCCGGGTTCAGGCGCCGGAGCCGGAATAGCAAGCTGATAGAAATGCAACTCCGGCAGTTTCTTCGTTATGCGATCCTGCTCAGGCGGAATATGCGGTAGATCTGCAAAACCATTGGCCGCAGCGATCGGAAACTTCGCGGCATTGTTGAGTCGTGGATCGAAGAACCTTCCGATACCGCGCATTTCGAGCGCCGCGACGAAAGCGTTCCAGTAACTGACAGTGCCCCACGCGCCGGTCCACGTATGCTGATTGAAGCCGGCGAGACCATAAGCGTTTGGAATCAGAGTCGCTCCCGGAACATTCGTTCCCGTAACAACGCCGTCAGTCACCTGCTGCGGATTGAACGCTTTGCCGTCGAGCAACAACTCCGCATCGAACTTCCCTGGTCCCCAACTGTTCAGCACCGCACGAACAGTGTCCTGACTGACGCCAAGTAGATTTGCAAAAGGACTGACGTCAGGCGCCGCTGCGATGATCTTTCCAACATCGAGATCGCGGTTGGCCCAACCATCGAGCCGGTGCCCGACACCGAAGGTTAACGTATTGTCGACCGTCGAATGACAGAGTGCGCAAGTGATGCCGACCGAAGTCAGGTCATCACCTTGAAAGAAGCCCTGAATACCCAGAACCGCATTCAGTTTCAGCAAAGCAACTGTGGTCGCCGGATCGTTCAGGTCTACCCTGCCCTGTTTCAACCGGTTGACGAGCGGCTGCGGTAATGCATCGACGTCGACTTTCAGTCCAAGACTTAATGCGGTAGTGGGACTGATTCCCGGACCGACGCCTCCCAAATCTGCGCCTTTAATCGCCTGGTGAAGCTGCAGCGCGTCACCCCAAAACACTTCATCGCCAAACGTGTCGAAGCGGAAAGTGGCCCTGCCGTCTTCGAGAAACTCAGCTGCATTGGCGGCGATCTGCGCGTCGAAGTTTCTGAGTTTTTTCTCTTTGTTTTGGTTTTGAGATGATGGCCCCTTCACGTGAATGGTTGAGCGTTGCGAGTCTTTGCCCTTAACCAGAACGAGCGCTACCGCCACCGTAACAAGTAGCGCGATTGTGATGTACAAGCCTTTCGACATAGTACCTACCCCTTCCTTGAGAATGGTTTGAGTTTTTTACGGTCTAACGCTTTGCGCACTGTGGAGGAATCAGATCAGTGCAACCTGGAAAATGGGGAAGCTCTATAAGGGGATGGGTCTTAGGATACGCCCTAAAAGGCTCTCTGTACAGCACAAACGGGCTTCTTCTCTGTGCAACCTCTGCGTTCTCTGTGTCTCTGTGGTTATTTTTTTCTAAGAAATAGCGAACCACAGAGACACAGAGAACACAGAGGCTGCATAGAGAACTAGAAATTTACTTTCAAGCCAAATTGGAGGACGCGTGGGTCGCCGGCCGAGGTGATGGAGCCGAAGCCTGCGGCGCCCACGACTGTGGCTGGTGCTCCGAGCGGCGGAGTATTGGTCACGTTAAATGCTTCAGCGCGAAATTCGATGTTGCGATATTCGCCGAAGTAAGTGCGTTTGATTAACGCAATGTCGGCGTTTCGATACTGTGGACCACGCACGGGATTGCGCGAGCTGTTTCCGATCGTAAACTGCGGCGCGATCGTGAATGCCGATGTGTTGAAGAATCGCGCCGTTGATCGTTCTGACGCTGGAAGGTTCGGATCGACAACGAGGTTAGGTCGCTGCGTACCAAAACCAGCAAACGCATTGAAGTTCGTCACCTGTGTAACAGCCAGCGGTAATCCTGACTGAAGTTGAATCACACCCGCCAATTCCCAGCCACCCAGGAGCTTGCCTTTCCCGAGTGGCAGCTCATACGTAAAGCTGGTAACAAAAACGTTCGGAATATCACCGGTCGAGAGATCGCGCTCCAGTTTGCGATTGAAACTGTCAGCCACCGGAAAATTAGCGATTGGACCAGTCAGGATTGAAGCATCAAAAACCGACGAAGCCTCATCGATCAACTTCGACCTCGTATATGACACCAAAAACGCGAGTCCATTTGTGAACCGCTGCTCCAGCTTCGCCTGTAACGCGTTGTAGTTAGTGTTACCGACGTTGTTTCGGTAGAACGTAACGTTCGTAAACCGCGGAAAAGGTTTGAGAAGCTGCGCGAGTGGAATCGTCGGATCACCGAGGCTCGACGATCTCGGTATCTGGCCAAAGAAAGGATTCGGAACCCGTGTTAGTAATGCTGGACCAAGAGCCAGTTGAGCGGCTGACAGTTGGTTGATGTTGGTATCGGGAATACCGACATGCGTGATCTTCGAGCCGGCATATGCGACTTCCACCACGAGGTTCCTCGTCAACTCACGCTGCACTGCAAAGTTCCACTGTTGCGCATAGCCGCTGCCGAGATCTCGATCGACAGTGAAGACGCCCTGTCCCAAACCAGCATCAGGACCGATCGGTAGCGGCGCGACAGTTGGTCCAATCGCGAGTGTGAAGGCGGGATTGATGTTATCGAGCGTGCGTTGCGAGACGGCCTGGATAAACGGAAACTGCGGGACGGTGAAAGGCGTGGTGATACCAGCCTGCTCGATCCAGATCACACCGAAGCCAGCGCGCGCCACGGTTTTGTCGTTGAAACGATAAGCGATGCCGAGCCGTGGTCCAAAATCTCCCTCGTGTAATCTTCTCGTCGATTCACCGAAACCATTCTGGCCCAGGAACTCCAGTTGTTCAGTTTCCAGATTGAAGACTGCACCCTGGTTGTCAGCATCGGTTGAGGGGAAGTTCAAGGTATAACGCAGTCCTGCATTGATAGTCAGTCGAGAAGACGCCTTGAAATCGTCCTGTACAAAGAGCTCCATCGTGTGAGCTCTGGGCCGCAGGACCTGCTCCTGAATATCGATCGAGAACGTTTGCACCTGACCGAGCAGAAAACTTGCCAACGAATTCCCTGTGAACGTCGACAACGCTGATCCGATGGTTGGGATAGCCTGCGAGTTGGTAAATAACGTGTTGAAGCTGAAAGTGCCGGTGGGAGAAGGCGGTTGAATCACATCAAGCCGCTCCCAGCGTGAGTCGATACCAAATTTGAGCGAGTGACGATCGTGCTGAAGTGAGACGGCATCGAAGATCTGAGTAACGTCAGTACGAAATATAGACGCCGTGTTGGCCGATGGACCAAGCTGTTGCAAACCGGCAATTGAGAAAGTCGGCAGTGTTTCATTAAAGGCGCCGTTCGCCGGAATGCCGGGCAGTTGGAGACTGTCAGACGGCGGTGCGTCGAGCGACGTTGCAGCTCGATCTATTGAGCGCCTCGTATATCCAAACCGCAGCTCGTTTAGGGCGCGGGAGTTGATAACGTGAACGTAGTTCCCGGCGAACGAATGTGCGCGCGTATCGGTTAATCCAGTGACGCCGCTCGTAATGTTTCCACTGCCATCCGGCAGAGGTGTGACCGGCGAAGTGAGATCCTTGGCGAATGAATAACGCCCATAGATCTGGTCCCGCGGCGAGAAACGATGATCGAGCCGGGCGTCGAATTGATCCTGATCGGTGTTCTCAGTTCCGATTCGAGTGAAATTGTTTGCCGCGCCGGCACTCGTCGGATTCGGGTAACGCTTTAACAACTCCGCGGCGATCGGATCGAACGTATTTATCGGAATCAAATTGCCTGCAAAGGCGCGATGATCCGACGGACGAAAGATCTGGCCCACTCGCGCCTGGATCGTATTGCCGTTCGTGTCGACGACGTTTACCGGATTGGCTGTGACAGTCGTCGATATCGAATCGTTCGGCTGCAGAAAGAGCAACGCTCCGAGACTGGTTGAAAAATTCCCCGAGCGTTGAGCGAGGGTCGGCACAGTGGATATGCGAACTCGTGCGATCTGCTGTCGTGTTCCCTGATAGTCACCAAAGAAGAATGTCTTGTCCTTTATAACTGGTCCACCAAGAACAAACCCGAATTGATTTCGTCGAAAGACCGGCTTCTTCGGATTTGAAGCAGTGGCGGGTGCAAAGAGGTTGCGCGCATTCAGTGCTTCGTTGCGCAAAAACTCGAAAGCGGAACCGTGAAAGTCGTTTGTGCCGGACTTTGTTGTCAGGTTAACAACGCCGCCATTGAAACGACCGAACTCAGCCGGAGGACTGTTAACTTCCACCTTGAATTCCTGTATCGCTTCGACGATCGGAAAGAAAGCTACCTGGCCAGGCTCAGGCTGCAACACGGAAATGCCGTCGAAAAGATACTCATTCGTTCTCGGACGCCCGCCATTGATGCGTGGGAATGAAGGACCCGCTGTGGTTGGCGGCGGTTGGGCCACTCCAGCCGATAGCGTCACAAGCGAGAGAAAATTCCTGCCATTGAGTGGGACATCGACGATCTTTCGATTGCTGATAACCTGTCCGAGTCCACCACTCTCCGTTCTCAGCAGCGAAGCATCCTGAACAACTGTAACCAACTCGGTCACAGCTCCGGGATCGAGCACGACATCGAGACGCACGCGCTCTCCAGTCGCCAATCGCACACCTTCACGCAAAGACTGTTTGAATCCTTCGGCTTCTGCTGCAACGTTATAGATTCCCGGTTTCAGGTTCGTGAGGATGAACGAACCATTGGAATTGACTTTCGAAAATGTCTGGCCGGTGGCGACTTCTGTCAGAGTAACTTTTGCGTTCTGAACAAGGGCGCCATTTTGATCCCGCACTTCGCCGACCAATTCGGATTTCGCTGCTTGAGGATATGCCGTGCTCGATAGCACGAGAACAATCAAAACATAGAGAGCAAGCCGCATTTCTTAGCCTCTGATCACCATGACTTCTGTAGCCTTTATTAAGGCGTAGACCGATGTTCCTATTTTCAAACCGAGTGCTCGCGCCGCGTCGCTGGTGATGATCGATGTAATCTCCTGGCCTCCGATATTGATCGTCACTTGAACCAACAAACCTTCAAACCGGAGCTCGGTTATCGAACCCTGCAACTTATTTCGACCGCTGATCGCATCCAGTCCCACCGGCTTACCCCGCTTTGGCTTAGCGCTGTGGCCGGTAACACGCTCGATTTCACTGCGGGCGATTCGATAATGTCCGCCGGCAGTTTTGGTCGTGTGAACCTTGCCTTTGTAGATCCATTGCTTAATCGTTGGATAACTGACTCCAGCCACCCGCGCCGCCTGCATCGGTGTAAGTAGTTCGCTCATTCTATTAATCCTTTCAGACGATTTCGTCAACGATAACGATCGCGCATTATACGGATTAATACGACTATTGAGTGACGTAATCGCAAGTTAGCGGGAAACCCAGCAAAACACGGATAACACGGATTTTGAAATCCGGATTAGATTCGTGTCTATCTGTGGCTTAGTTTGAGCGAATGGAGACGAGGACGGTGTTGCTTGTGAGGCCTCGTAACGAAAGAGTCATTGCGAGGTCGCCTTTGAGGCCGGTGTCGTCAGGAAGTCGCACAACTACATCGTAGAGCCAGTCGAACCCTGGAACGAGGGTCAGGGATTCGACGGCCAGTTTGTAGGTGACACTCCGAGTGTCCACTGCTGAGACATTGACCGCCGAAAGTGTTTCACCTTGTAACAGTCCTACGTTCATCGCAAACAACGTGATTCGTGTACGTTGATCGGACGAAAAATTGTTTGGCGTCAACAGAGAGAACGGCTCTGCGGTCATCAAAACCGAGTGAGTCGCAGCGGCGCGGTTCGAATTTCCGTTAGTAAACAGAACAGGCGCTGCCGAGGGTGTGGGTGTTGGCGTTGGAGTTGGCGTTGGACTTGGAGTCGGCGTTGCTGTTGGTGTTGGGGTCGGTGTCGGGGTGGGTGTCGAATCGCCGTCCTCGGGTGAGGTTGAGAGCGCCCGACCGATGTCGATTCGCTCCTGCACTGGCCCGTCAATACGGCTTCCGGTCTTTTCGATATGGTCGACAATCTTCGTATTCCGCAGACTCGGAAACTGCGCGTGTATCAGCGCCGCTTCAGCCGCGACGAGCGGTGCAGCCATCGAAGTTCCGCTCCAAACTCCGTATTGCCCGCCCGGAACCGTACTTGTGATTCCCTGCCCAGGCGAAGCTACCCGCAACCACGATCCGCGCGTTGAAAAACTAGCAAGCTGGTCTTGCTGCGTAGACGCGGCCACACCGATCAAACCACCGACAGATTCCGCCGCCGGATATTGCTCGACGTCATTACCGCCGTTACCTCCAGCCGCCACGATCACCAGATTCGGATTTCCAACCGCAGGAAAATCGTCTGAGCCAGAGGACCCATCATCACAAACTTTATCGAGCACGCTCTTCAACAAGCGCGTGCGTCGCAGCGTGCTAAGACTCAGGTTAATCACATCCGCGCCGTCTCGTGTGTTCGGATTACCGTCAGGATCGACGGCAAATGCAAGCGCCTCTGTAAGGACCCACGTGTTCCCGATTCCGTGCTGATCCAGCACTCGCACCGGAATAATCTTCGCTTCCGGCGCAGCAAGCGCGATCAGTCCGGCCACGTGTGTGCCGTGACCAAACGGGCCAGTAGTTTTGTCGCCGATCTCGCTTGGATCCGAATCGTTGTCAACGAAGTCAAACCCGGGCAGCAGGTGTCCCGCCAGCGCCGGGTGAGTTGTATCAACCCCGGTATCCAACACCGCGATTCGCACCGGCTGTCCATTGCTAAGAGTGCCGCGATTTATGGCGTGAGCCTGAGCGAGATGGATCGTTTGCGGCGCCCATTGTGCGGTGTAATCTGACGGAGTGCCGACACTCCAACCGTTGCCAACACTCCAGCCGTTACCGCCGCCTTCAGGTGGTTTCTGGACAAAATTAGGCTCCGCAAACAGGACACGATTGTCGTTTAGCAACTGATCGACACGATCTTCGACGCGCCCGCCATCCGTGATTCGCAGGCGGTAAATCGCGCGTGAGCCAAATTGATCGAGTGGATTGGGGTCGAGGCCGTGTTGCACCGCGACGCCCGCAAGATTTGCAGTGCTCGTTAGCTGTACAACGACTTCACCGGCAACGAAATCCTCATCGCCGTCCGACGCATGGGCGACCTGAGGCCGCTCGCCCGCAATGAAAAAGACCAGTACAGCGAGAAGCGCCAGCAGCACAAACAAAAGCCTGGGATTCTTTGGCATGATTCGGCCCTGTCTGAACAGTCTCAGAAATGAGTCGGGAAATACCTGGGGGAACCCAAAATTTTTTGCGATAGCGTCGGGAGGTCGGGAAAACCTTACTGCAGATGCCGTGCCGCTAATTCTACCAATGTCCTACTAAAACGAAAGGCGACCAAAAGAACGGGTGCGGTCTCTCTTCCAACATCTTTAACTGCGCCGCCCGCAAACTCGCGGACAGCGAACGGCCGCGCATTGTTTCCTGGTAGAAATCAACCATCATTCGGTCGGTGGTTTCGTCGTCCACCATCCATAAACTCAACAAAACTGAGCGTGCTCCCGCTGAAAAGAAGCCTCGCGCCAGTCCGATCAACTCGTCGCCGGGCGCCACGACATTTGCGCCGGTTTCGCATGCACTTAGCGTGACAAGAGCGTTGTCGAGCTTCAGCCCGTACGCGTCGCGAACCGTAAACCAGCCATCTGCGAGTCGCAGCGCGGAAAATAGCGGATTATCGGAACGAAACTGCCCGTGACACGCGAGGTGCAGAACATCTACGCCGGCTGATTCTCGTCGCAGCGCTTCACTTGTGGCAGCATCCTGGAGCAGTGTGGTCGCACCGGGGAAAACGCCTTTTAGCGTCTGAATCTCATCGACTATTCGTGGCGCCTGTTCGTCAGCGACACCGACGAGCAGGGCGCGATTCAGCGTTTGCGCACGGCGCTGTAAACACTGCTGAAAGATCACGGCGCTCGGTGCAATGGAAACTTCGCAACGCTGGATCAGATACTCATCGCCGTTGTGCAAAGCGTGGAAGGGAAGATAGTGCAGGCCGCCATGCGGAACGACGATCAACTTGCACTGCTCGAGTATGTGTTCGAGTGGGCGTATTAATTGAGCGTGCAGTTGTTGCAGGTGAATGTTGATCTTTTGAGTCAGGCTCGCGAGATGCCTGCGAACTGAGCGCGCGCCGAAGCGCAGTGAATCAATTTGAAATCGCAGGGCAGCCAGTCGTTCGCCGATCTTTTCTATCGACGCGAGATTGCGGACGACGTGTATCCGGTTCCGCAAAACAATGAACGCCAGCAGCTCGTCGCCAAGCGACGTATATTCAACTAAAGCATCGTTTTCGCCGAGCTGTTGTTGCAGTTGCTGAACGTCGAACGTGTGCAACGTCGAGGCCGCACTCTCGCGACGATGATGCAGTTGGCGCGTGACTTCCAGCACCTTGTTTTCACGCTCGTGTAGCTCTCGCTGCAACTCCGGAAGTCTGCGATTTCCGGGCTGATTGACTTGCTTGTAGAGGTAGTTCAACTCCTCGCGCAATTCGCCGATTTGCGTGAGCAGACTTGCCTCGAACTCATCCTGTGGCTCGATCAGGTTTTCTTGATTACCGCCCAGACTATCGACGAGCGTGCGCGAACGAGCGCTCTCCACGATCGTCAAAGCCTCAACCAGTCTTTCCTCCCCGAGACAGATCCGCACGAGCTCGTTGTACGGCGCTAACTTGTTTCCAAAGAACGCGGTTCGGAATTCTTCACTCGGGAGTGGCGCGCGCAGCTCTTCAGTCACGGCCACCGCGTTTCTAAAATGCCGTTTGGCTGCCGCAGTCTCATCTTTCGCAAGGGCCACTAATCCGAGTCCGGTGTGACAACGCTCCGTAATTTGCGGTTGTCCTTGCGCGATCGAATCCTTCGCGGCGCTCTCGAAGAGACGGCGTGCTTCATCTGTATATTCGAGTGTTCGCGCGATGTCCGCGCGCAGCCAGCGAGCCAACAGTATCTGGTGCCAGGCACCAAGCGCGGTGAGATCCGCTTCTGCCTGAACGGCGAGGCGGTAGGAGATTTCAGTGTTGCCGTGCGCATGGTGAAGCTGCGCCTGTGTCAGCGCCACGAGTGCTTCGCCGACCTTGTTTCCTTCAGCCTGGTAAAGCTCGCGCGCTCGCTTCAACGATGCGAGAGCCTCATTATCATTGGCCAACAATAGCTCTGCACGGCCGCGAGACGCGAGTGCGCGTGCTTCGTCTGCGCGCAGTCCGAGCGTTGCGAAAGTGCTGGTGACGCGAGCGTAGATCTCCGCGGCTTCGGGTACGAGGTTCAGCTCGAGATACGCGTCGGCGATCTCTCTCTCTGCAAGCGCCGACTGGTGTGGCATGCCGAGAAACTCGTAACGACGCCGCGAACGCTCCAGGTAATCGAGCGCCTGATCGTACCTGCCACGCAGTAACGCAAAGTTTCCGATGTTTCCTTCGATTTCTGCTTGCGTTACGGGCGCACCGGCGTGCTCGGCGAGTTGTGCCGCTTGCTCATACAGCGACGAAGCGGAGGCGAATTTGTGAAGGACGACGTGCGTGTTGGCGAGACAGTTGTTGATGGTTGCGAGTTGTTTCTCGTGATTGAGCGTGATGAAGCGTTCACGCGCGGAAGTGTGAAATTTTTCCGCTTCGACGTATTGATCGCGACGGAAGCAGAGATTGCCGATGTTGTGCTCGATCTTTCCGGCGGCGAGCAGATCGTCGTGTTGCAGGAACACTTCGCGGGCGCGCAGGGCACAGGCGATCGCTTCGTCGTAAAGACCGAGCATCGCGAGTGCAATGACTTTGCTGACTTCGGTGGCCGCTGCGACGTGCGGTTTGTTGAGGGCGAGAAATCCTTCGCGGGCGCGGTCGAGTGTTGCGATCGCACCGACCATATCGCCGTTGATTAACGCTTCGATACCTTGTGTCCAGTGAGAAAGTGCAGTGATTTCAGGGTTATTTAGGGTTTGAGCGATCTGTCGCAGGGTAGCGGATGCAGTGAGTGAACGCGCCGGATCGCTGCTCCAACCGTCGAGACATATGTCTTTGAGAATGTAGGCGAGTTGCGCGTCGACGCATTGCTGGTGTTCATCAGCGTCCACCAGCCGCGCCGCCGTTTCCCCAAGCTCGATTTGTCGATTTACCGCTTGCATCAAGTCACGGGTGGCCACGGAGGGCCACCCCTACAGTTGTTTCCACCCGCTTGCATTGGACCAACGACGCTGCTTGCATCAACTGTAGGGGTGGCCCTCCGTGGCCACCCGTTCGTTGAAAACAAGCAAATTAACTGAATTCAAGCCAGGGGGTTTGTATTAACGTGTCGGGGAGACGGATCGAGATCTTGTAGGCGCCCGCGGGCACTGAGCCAAACGAAAACTCACAAAGCTCATTCAACTCCGCGAATGCAGAAAAATCATCGCCCTCCAACTCAACATCGCCGCCGGGGCAATCTGCTCCGAGAAGCTGACCCGCAATCTGCCATTGCTCATTTTCCGCGGAAACGCGCACGTCAATATCAGCAGTCTCAGTCGAATAGATCAATTGACGTCCTGCATTTGCCTGGGATCGGAGTCCAAATGCAGGCGTGTTTGTCAGACTATCAAACGTCAACGACGCCAGGATTACCTGCACCAACGATGGCCCATGCTCCACGACTTTCCGGCGAAAAATACTCTTCGCCTGTTGAATCAACTCCGCCGGCGCGTCTTCGGCGGTATCGGATCGCATGAATCCAATCGTCTGCCTGATCAACTGCAACTGGCTCGAACACTCGGAACAGACCGCGAGGTGAGCCATCGCGTCCGGCGGAGTCTTTAACTGCTCCGCCAGCTCGGTCAACTCTGAAAATGGGATGTGTGGTGAGAAGATGTTCATAATTTGGTCATCCTTAGAAGGTGGGCTCTCTTTACCCGACCAAACAGTGCCTCACCGCACCAATAAAATACACATCATTCCCCCAGTAATTTCAGCAATTTCTTCAAACAACGAGCGCGCGTTGGGCCGATGCTTCCTTCCGGCGTTCCCAGTATCGCCGCGATCTCCGCATAAGGCAGCGGCTCAGACTCAGAATAGAGCATTGTCAGAAGCTTCTGGCAGCGCGTGTCGAGACTAGCGAGCGCCGTACGGATGCGGTGTTGCTCCTCGAGCCGAACGAGTGTCTCATCAGGCAGCGGCGAATCGTCGACCACCACGAGCGCCTCGTCATCTTCGTCTGTCTGCGCTGATTGACGAGATCGCTCTTTACTCAACAAGCGCCACGTCTTGCGTCGCGCGGTCGTCACCAGCCATGCATGCAGGCGATCGGGCTCGTTGATCTCATTCATCTTCTCAAAGAGCGTCACAAAGACTTCCTGAAAAACCTCGCTCGCCTGATCCTCATTGAGACCAGCGCGCCTTGGAACGGCATAGACCAACCGCTGGTACCGATCAACGAGCGCCTGCCACGACGATTCGTTCCCCTGCCGGCAGGCGATTAGCAGTTCCTTGTCAGTAGCTTGCATGCCCTTGATCGAATCGACCTGAACACCAGTAAAACTTGAGGATAAAATTTTAAGTGTATTTTCCGCAATCCTCATCGCACTGTTTCCTCGCAACGGGTCGTTATGACTTGTCTCCCCCGGCAAATCTCCGACAATCCAACATCGGTACTGAGGCAAATGCTCTCGTTGAAACAAGCTACTGCGTTAATTCATCCGGCACTTAAACCAGTTAAGCCAGCTCGATTAACGAATCCAAGAATTCTTCTCTACTCGCACGACACGTTTGGTCTCGGCAATATTCGCCGAACGCTACTGCTGGCTCAGGAGGTTATCGAGCAATATCCGAAAGCGGCCGTGTTGCTGGTAACCGGCTCGCAGATGATTCATTCGTTTCGGATCCCCGAAGGAGTCGACTACATCAAGCTGCCGTGTCTCGATCGAATTGATGCGGAACGATATGAGTCACGTTTTCTGCTCGAATGCTCTGAAGCCGTTAAACGCACCCGGCGTGCCATCATCGAGCGAACTGTGTTGGGATTTGCTCCTGATTTGATGATCGTTGACAAGCGGCCGGCGGGAGTCGATGGCGAGTTAACCGAAACGCTCACGTCTCTACGCAACAGCAGATACCCGACGCGGCTAGTGCTGGGCGTTCGCGATATTCTCGACGACCCGCGCAAAACTCGAGAGACACTCAAAAACAATCACAGCTTCGAAATTATTCGCGACTACTACGACGAGGTCTGGATCTACGGCTCACAGACGATCTTCGACACTGTGAGTGAGTACGACTTTCCTGAAGACGTCGCGCGCATTAGTCACTACTGCGGTTATCTGAAGCGACCAACCGTCGCTACTGCTCGAAATGATGGCCCACCGCACGTGCTCGTCACCACCGGAGGCGGCGGCGATGGTAGTCGAATGATCGAAACCTACCTTGAAGGTCTATCAAACCTGCCGCGGAACGTCGCGTTGAAATCGACTGTCGTTTTTGGACCGCAGATGTCTGCCGACAAACGCTCGGCGCTAATTGACAGCTTTGGCTATTTGACAGACGTGCAGTTTCGCGAATTCGAGGCAGACATGACGGAGTTGTACGCGGAAGCGGATCTCGTCGTCTCGATGGCGGGCTACAACACCGTATGCGAACTGCTCTCGTTCGGACGTAACGCGATTCTTGTTCCGCGCGCGCAACCTGTTAAAGAGCAACTGATCCGCGCTCGATTGTTAGCGGCTGCTGGATTGTTTGACATGATTGAGCCGGGCGATCTCGCGCCGGAAATGCTGATGACGAAAGTGCTTGCGTCGTTGAAGCATGCGTCTGAACAGCCGGTTCGTGTTGACTTGCAGGGTTTGCCGCGCATTCGCGAGCGCATCCGCGAGCTTCTCGAGGAGAAAGAGCGATGAAGCTCGCAGTCATTGTAAGCGGCTTTCCGCGACGTTCCGAGACATTCATGCTCGGCGAGCTGCTAGCGCTTGAAGCGAACGGCGTCCTGGCTGGCGTGTTTGCAACGAAGCTCGGTGAGACTGGTCGTGCGCAACCGGGCACTGAGCGGTTATCGAAGTACGTCGAGTTCCTGCCTGATGTCTCGATCGAAGAGCAGGCACGGGCTGTGCGCATGATGCTGGCTCGCAAAAAGGTCAGCGGTATTCATGCGTATTTCGCGCACCGGCCGGCAGAAGTCGCACAGGAAGTGGCGCGAATGTTGGGCGTGCCGTTTGGCTTCAGCACTCACGCGCGTGATTGTCGCAAAGTCGCGCCCGAAGTGTTGGGCCAACGAGCGAGAGATGCAGCGTGCGTTGTCGCGTGCAATACCGATGTTGCTGGTGACATCCGCGCACTGGGGTTAGATGTTCATCTACTGCCGCATGGTGTCGACTTGCAACGCTTCACACCGCGAGTTGCGAGTTCAAATGGCGTGCTGCGGTTGCTGGCGGTCGGCCGGCTGGTTGAAAAGAAGGGTTTCCACTTTCTGATTGCGGCGCTTGCAGGGGTGAAGACTCCTTTCACGCTCACGATTGCCGGTGACGGACCTGAGCGAGAACGCCTGCGCCAACTCATCAGTCTCAACAACCTGGAAAATCGCGTCGTCTTCTGTGGGGCAGTCACGCATTCAGAACTGCCGCAGATGTACGCCGAAGCTGACGTTGTAGTCGTGCCTTCGGTGCAGGACAGCTCGGGTGATCGTGATGGTTTACCGAACGTCGTGCTCGAAGCGATGGCGTCAGGTCGACCAATTGTAGCGAGCGATGCGGGTGCGATCGCGAGTGCCATTACAGATTATGAAAATGGATTGCTCGTTCCGCCGGCGGATCCTGTTGCCTTGGGCCAGGCGATCGGGAAACTCGCCGAAAGCAAAGAACTTCGCGAACAACTGGGCCGCAACGGAAGAAGCCGAGCAGAAATTGATTACGAGGTGGGCCAGTGCAGTGAGCGTTTTCACCGGCTGTTAACAACTGTATATGCGTAAACAAATTAGCCACAAAAAGGGACAAAAATCACAGAAATCGAATTTTGTGCCTTCTGTGCCTCTTTGTGGCAATTCAAAAAAAGGCACAGTCGCATATGTTCTGAAGGGCTATCCGCGCCTGTCGGAGATCTTTATCACCAGCGAGATATACCGTCTCGAGCAGTTAGGCGTGAAGCTGCGGTTGGCAGTGATTAAGCACGGTGATGAGCTGCACACGAATAGTCTCTTTAACAAAATACAAGCTCTTCCAAACTACTTGCCGCAAACTTCATCGCTGTCGCAAACATCGCTGCGACGCTGGCTCAGCCGACACCTCAAAGATTTTTTGCCATCGCTTTACGATGTCATAAAACGGCAACCATCAGGTTTTGCTCGTGCGGCAAACGCTGCATTTGCACAAGCCGTAAGAGCGCGCCGGGGTTTTATCGCGTGGCCGCGCAAGTTGTACCTGAAAGAATTTCTGCAGGCCGTTTGGATTTCACGACTCATTCTTGAGGCGGGCGACGTCAGTCACATTCACGCGCACTTCTCTCATGGCTCGACGACAGTTGCGTGGCTCGCGTCGATCATTACCGGCTTGCCGTTCTCTTTCACGGCCCACGCGAAAGACATTTACTGCGAATCGCTGAACCCGTCCGGGCTGTTACGACGCAAGATGAACGCGGCGCAGTTTGTCGTTACCTGCACTGACGCCAATCGTGAATACCTGGTCAATATTGAACCAAGCGCAAACGTTCGCTGCATCTACCACGGACTAAATGCTGAATTCGCTGACTTGCTGTTAGACGCATCGAATGCGCCCATGAAAACTGACCACTTACGCGCGCTAGGTGTCGGGCGGCTTGTTCCCAAGAAAGGCTTCGACGTGCTCGTTGAGGCGTGCGCGATCCTGAAGCGTCGCGGCTTTCATTTCGAGACCGCGATTGTCGGCGAACATGGCGAACACGAGGCTCAGCTCCGCAAACAAATTGAAGCGCACGGCTTGAAAGACATCGTGCGCCTCATTGGACCAATGGAGCAGTCGCGGCTCTACACCGAATACCAGCGCGCCGACATTTTTTGCCTGCCTTGCCGCGTACTCGACAACGGCGATCGCGATGGCTTGCCAAATGTGTTGATGGAAGCGATGGCGTGCGGGCTACCCGTGATCACCACGCCAGTTTCCGGCATTCCCGAAATTATCAAAGACGGGCAGAACGGTGCGCTCGTTCCACCCGAGGACGCGGAGGCGCTTGCCAATGCGATTCAGCGAATCAGCGCAGATCGTATGCTGGCCCGCAATCTCGGTCGAGCGGGACGATTGACAGTGCTTGAAAGATTCGACGGCGACAAGACAGCCATGGAGCTGGCCGCACTATTCGCAACAGCAATGGGAGGAGAGTGAAAGTGCAAGTCGCCGTCGAACAAACTACCCGCTCCTTCCCTGCACTGATCAGCAGGTGGCGCGACGTTTTTTGCATCATCGAGAATGCATATCGCGACATCTCGATTGCCGACAACGTGTGCGAGGGAGTTTTCACGTTTGCCGGACAGACACTGCGGCTCGGGACAAGGCCAAACTGGTTGACCACGGTTCTGCCGGAAGACGATGAATGGCGCATCGAGTGGTACAAGTTTTATTACGGTCTCGATCTCGCACACGCCTTCGCTGTCACCGGCAAGTTGAAGTATCGACAAGCCTGGCAGCAGTTGGTCCAATCATGGATCGTACAGACGCGGGTTGGTTGTGACTCGAGTGACGTCGCGGCGCGCCGGATACAAAACTGGATTTACGCGTGGAATGCGTTTTCACGTGAGCGTGAGTTTGGAGCTGATTTTGAGAATCAAATTATTGAGCGTCTCGCCGATGAAGTCCGCCATTTACGTCGCAACCTGACTGCCGAACGCAATCACCGCACACTCGAGCTTTACGCGCTGTTTATCGCAGCTTTAGCGCTACCGGAGTTGGACCACGACGATTTGCGTGAGTTTGCGGTTGCCGAGTTGCATCGCAATCTGCTCACTGACGTTCGACCAGACGGTGTACATCGCGAGCAGTCAACGCACTATCACATGACCGCGCTGCGTTCGTTTCTGGGTGCGCGCGAGAACGCCCTCCGCTTTGGAGTTGAGTTCCCTGCCGGTTACGACGAGCGTCTCGAAAAGGCTTGCGAGTTTCTGCTTCACATTCAGCGGCCGGACGGATTGATACCCGCGCTGTCAGATGCAGACACGGGAAATTACTCAGATCTTCTGGAGCTCGCGGCGTCGATTTTCAACCGCGCGGATTTCCTCCGCGGCGCCACGGAAACGTGCGCGAGCTTTGCTGACGGTGGTTATTTCATTCAGCGAAGCGGCTGGGACGATGGCGCGAGATATCTCGTCTTCGATTGTGGTCCAATCGGAGATGGTGGTCACGGTCATTACGATCTGCTGAGCATTGAGGTCGCTGCAAATGGACGTCCGCTGATCGTTGATCCCGGACGCTTCACGTATGCCGATTCACATTGGCGTCGTCAGTTCAAAGGAACAGCGGCGCATAACACAGTCTGTGTTGACGATCTGGACCAGGTGGAGTACCGCCGCGGCAAGCCGAAAGGCCCGCTCGCGCAAGGTCGTTTACTCGAACGCTTCACAGCGCCCGGCCTGGACATGCTCTGCGGCGAAGTTCGCAGTCCGGCTTACGATGCGATTCACACGAGACGAATTTTCTTTGTCGCAGGTGAGTATTGGCTGATCGTCGATAGTCTCAGAGGCAGCGCTCCTCACAAATACGAACTTCGTTTCCACTTAGCCGCCGAAGCACTAAATCACTGCATGCGCATAGCCGGCGGCATCCGCACACCGGACATGGTCCTTTTGGGGCGTAACTGTAGGGGTGGCCCGCCGTGGCCACCCGTTTCTCCATCAACGCGCACTTCCGAAGAACGGGTGGCCACGGAGGGCCACCCCTACAGTTGTTCTTTAAGTCACGGATGGATCTCGCCGCGCTACGGGATTAAACAAGCCGCTCCGGTGGTTAGTTTTGTTTCGACCGGAGAAGCAAACACGGATTTTTACACCTTGATCGCGCCGCGAAAATTGAGTGCACCGTTGCCACGGGTTCAAGTCTTGAGCGATTCGGATCCGTTCGACTCAGGCTGCGTTCGGATCGAGCGCGTCGGTGAGGACTTCACTGAAGTTGACGAACTGAGTTGGATCGGGTCCAAGTGTGGTTCTGACTCTACTGGCAAAGCTGTATGGAGGCGGACGTCGTTATGAACTTCACTCCATTGCTGGCCGCCGATCCGGCCCTGCCGCAACGCGATCTGTTACTCGACGAAACCGTAATGACTGAGTACTTTTCTCGCCACCTCGGAATCGAAGACTGCGAGCGTCTCAGGACAAAATATCGCGTCGGGACGAGCCTGCGCGTGCTTTACAGGTTACGCGGTAGCGGGCGGTCATATCGCATCGCGGCGCGCGCTTTTCCACGAACACGCCATGTCCATAATCAATTCACAGCGCAGACAGAACTCAACGCTCCCGAATTAAACGCGACCTTCTGGATTTTTCCGCACGATCGAAAGATCAAGAACCTCGCTGTGTTGAGTGATATTCCTGACGAGCTTAAAGACATCGAAGGACAAACATGGACCACGAGTCGAATCGTCGCTCACGCGCCGGAGAAATCAGTAACCGCACAATGCCTCGATGACAACGACCAAATCATCGCCTACGCGAAGATCTACGCAGATGATGAAGGGCGCCAGATCTTCGAAACATATAAAGCTGCTACAGGCGAGGTACAAGTCCCGCGACCAATCCTATATTCGGAAACACATCGCCTGCTGCTACTCGAATCTGTTGCCGGTGTTCCGTTGTCAACGGTTGCTGAAAGCGAGGACGCATTTTTCCGGCTCGGCAAGGCGCTGAGAAGTCTTCATCGCATCGATCCACCCTCGTCGCTGCCACGTGCGACGCGACTGACGCCGCAAGCAGTAACCCAAGCGAGCAATACCATCAGTCAGGCACGACCTGATGTTGCAGATCTGGTCCAACGTCTGAGCGCCCAACTCACCGCGCAATACACGCACGGCAATCCCGTGTTCTTACACGGCGACGTCCATCCGAAAAACATTTTCCTGAGCGAAGAGCAACTCTTCCTGCTCGATCTGGACCAGGCCGCAATAGGCACCGCCGCAGCAGATCTCGGCAGCGTGATCGCAGGTCTTTACTGCGACGCCTGCACCGGCTTGCATACCTGGAATGAAGCGTCTGTATTGAAACACGCCTTACTGAAAGGCTACGGCGCGCCGCAAGATTTGCATGAATTACGCTGGCACATCGCCGCTGCATTACTACAGGAACGCGCCTTACGCTCCGTTACTCGGATCCGCCCGACCACACTACAAAAGCTGCCGGAGATTCTACGAGTAACCGGGACAGTGCTGAACGGGGGCTTGGCGTGAAGACTAAGTTTCGAAACATCATCACTCGTAATCTCGCTGCCGAGAAATGGAACTTCGTCGTCGCAATCGCTTGCACGCTCGTCGTTTCAGTTGCGGATTTACTGCGTCCCTGGCCCCTGAAACTGATCGTCGATAACATTCTCCTCGGCAAGACTCTGCCGCCTTCACTGCGCTCTGTCGAAAGTTTTTTCCTCGATCAAAAAGTATGGACCACAGTCGCAGTCGCGAGCGTGCTGATCGTATTGAGCGCCGTCAAGGGTTTTTCCGTTTACGCGCAAACATCGATCACCTCACGCATCGGCTATCGAATCGCACACGCACTGCGCCGTGAGCTGTTTTCACATCTACAACGTCTGTCACTCGCATTCCACAAACGATCTCGATCCGGCGAGTTGCTGACGAAAGTCACCAGCGACACCAACTCCGTGCGCGATGCATTTTCAGAATTCGCCCTGACTCTCGTGACTGAAACACTCACACTCATCGGAATGATCGTCGTCATGTTTGCGATGAACGTCGAGCTCAGCCTCGTAGTGCTGTCAACATTTCCTATTCTGACGATCATTTCCGTCTATCGCTTCCGCCGCATACGCGACTCGGCGCGAAAAGTACGCAAAGCCGAGGGCAATCTGGCCGCGCGCGTCAGCGAAACGTTGCATGCGATCGCGCTCGTGAAAGCCTTCGGTCGCGAACGTTACGAGACGGAACGGTTCGAATCAGAAAGCTCCGAGACTCTGAACGAGAGCATACGCACCGCCCGACTCGAAGCCGCATCCTCGCGCGCTGCCGACATCGTCAACGCAATCGGAACATTTGCCGTCCTCGTATTTGGCTCGCTCCAGGCTTTGCGCGGGCACATCACACCCGGATCGCTGCTGGTATTCGTCGCATACATGAACAGCCTGTACGTTCCGATCCGCACGCTCGCGAAGCTCTCAGCAAAACTCTCGCGCGCGTTCGTCAGTGCGGGACGAATCTCGGAGACACTCGGCATCGAGCCTGAGCGTGAAGATTCTCCGGGCGCGATCGAAGCGACGTCAATCCGCGGCAACATCAGCTTTCGTAACGTCAATTTCGAGTACGGCGCCGGCAAACCCGTCCTGCGCAACATCTCGTTCGACATTACGAAAGGACAAAAGGTCGCGCTCCTCGGACGTTCAGGCGCAGGCAAGTCGACCATCATCAGTCTTCTCTTACGACTCTACGAAATCGAAGACGGCGCGATTCTGATCGACGGAATCAACGTCAAAGACTACAAGCGCGAATCGCTGCGCCAACAGATCGCGATCGTGATGCAGGACAGCGTGATGTTTGGCGCGTCAGTCAGAGAGAACATTGCTTACGGCAAGGTAGACGCAACCACAGACGAGATTATTCGCGCCGCTGAGGCTGCGAACGCTCACGAGTTCATTAGCCAGCTCGAGGATGGGTACGACACGGTGATTGGCGAACGGGGAGGCACACTCTCCGGGGGGCAGCGCCAACGCATCGCGATCGCGCGCGCATTTGTGCGCAGCGCACCCATCCTCGTCCTCGACGAACCGATGACGGGACTCGACGTCGAGAGTGAGGCGGCAGTACGCGACGCTCTGAATCGATTGATGCGTGGCAAGACGTGCCTGGCCATCACGCACGATCTTGCTTCTGCGTCCGCATCGGACCGCGTCCTGCTGTTGGAGGACAGTCGGATCGTCGAGCAAGAGCCGCTACTTATTGATTTCTCTGCGCAACCTCTGCGTTCTCTGTGTCTCTGTGGTGACTGATTGCTATGAATTAGCTAAGCACAGAGACACAGAGAACGCAGAGGTTGCACAGAGAAGAAATGACACAATGAACGATCGACCTGCAATTATTTTTTATTGCCAGCACTCGCTGGGTATGGGCCATCTCGTGCGCTCGCTTGCGCTCGCGGAGCGACTGGGCCGGCACTTTCGCGTGATGCTCTTGAACGGCGGGCGACTTCCCGCGGGCATCGTCGTCCCTTCGAACATTCAATTCGTAAACCTGCCACCGCTCGGAATGGACGAAGCAAATCAGCTTGTCAGTCACGACAAACGAATCTCGGTAGCCCGCGCACTCGATCGCCGGAAGAAGATGATCCGTGTGACTTTCGACAACCTGCGTCCGGTGGTGGTGCTCATCGAGCTTTTCCCTTTCGGTCGAAAGAAATTTGCGAATGAGATCCTGCCGCTCTTACAAGCTGCTCATGAAAAAGGCACGCGCGCCCTCGTGGTTTGCAGCCTGCGCGACATCCTCGTAAGTCGAGAAAGTGATCAGGAATTTAACGACCGCGCCGCAACGTGGGCCAACGAGTTTTTTGATTTAGTGCTTATTCATTCTGATCCTTCCTTCGCTCGCTTCGAAGAGTCTTTTCAGTCAAATGTACCTTTGCAGGTTCCGATCAAGTACACCGGGTTTGTCGTGCCTTCTGGCCCAGCAACACCAACAGAGAGCAAACGAAAGCGGATCGTGGTTTCGGCTGGCGGCGGGATCGCGGGCGAGCCACTACTGCGAACAGCCATCGAAGCCCTCGACTACCTGCATGACGAAGTCGAGATGAAAGTGATCGCTGGTCCGTTTCTGAGTGATGAATCGTGGCGCGCGCTCCGCTCGCTTGCGCATGGCAGAAACAAATTGCGACTCGTGCGGCAGGTCAGTGACTTGTACGGCGAATTGTGTGAGGCCGCTGTGTCGATTAGCCAGGCTGGATACAATACCTGTCTGGATGTTCTGCGCGCGAAGGTTCCTGCGATCCTTGTTCCATTCGGGAAAGAGAATGAAGACGAGCAACGCAAACGTGCGTTGCGTCTACAGGATCTCGGGGCAGTCAGGGTGCTGGAGCAAAACGATCTGACCCCGGAGCGACTCGCCGCCGAGATTCGCGAGTCGATGAAATCGAAATTCGCGACTCCGGCACTCGATCTCAATGGAGCGGAGAATGCGGCCGCGCTGATTGAGTCAATGACCGCAGTGACAGCACCGTCGATAACGAATCTCGCTGACTACACGGATTATGCGCACTGAATTTACGAGCTGGTTGGATCCATTGAGAAGAACGCTGGACGAAGCGTCCGGATCCATACGTTTCTTTTTTCGCGACGACGACGCGGGTTGGGAAGATGCACGGCTCTTTGAGTTGCTCGACGTGTTTGCAGATTCCAACGTGCCGATCGATCTGGCGGTCATTCCGAAATCGATTTCGAACAGCACAGCCAGGGAGCTGCGCAAAGTATTAGAGGAACGTCCTAATCAGGTTTCAGCTCACCAGCACGGCTACGCACACGTGAACCATGAACAGACTGGACGCAAGTGTGAGTTTGGAAACAGCCGTTCAAGTGCGCTCCAGCAAGCCGACATCGCTGCAGGCAAAGCACTGCTGAATGAGCGGCTTGGACCAATTACACAATCGATCTTCACTCCCCCGTGGAACCGTTGCACCGTGTCAACAGCGGTCTGTTTACGACTGGAGGGTTTCACACTTCTGTCTCGCGATATCACTGCAACGCAATTTGGTATGCCGGGACTTAGCGAGCTTCCGGTGTCGATCGACTGGTTTGGTCTTCGCAAAGGTGTGCGACTGACGCCAAACGAGATTGGAGAGTCACTTCGCAAAGCCGCCTCTTCGCAAGCGCCGGTCGGAGTGATGCTTCATCACGCACTCGTCGACGAAAACGACCGCCAGAGAATTCGCGAGCTGCTGGAACTACTTTCGTCACATTCGCAAGTGCACTGCCGGTTGATGCGCGACCTTGTTCCATCGTCCGAAAGGATAGCGACGTCATGAGAAAAGTCTTAGTCATCATCTTTACAATCATCGTCACGAGTAATGCCGTTGCTGCGCAAACAGTCGACACGCTCAGAGAACAAGAAAGATTACACCGGCGATGGTGGTTTTCGATGTCGCTTGCGAGTGTGTACGACACCAATATCACTCATGACGAGCAGCTAGTCGGCTCTTTTGGACTCGTGCCGAGTTTCGGGTTTCACTTCAGAGATAACGCTGAACACCCATCGTTCGAGGCTGACTATGAGGTTGCGTTGCATCGCTACAACCATACGGATGAGTTTGATCGAGTCAGTCACAGTCTAACGGCTGAGTATCGCAAGCAGCTTGTAAAGCGGTTGTACTCGAAGACGACGACTGAGATTTCGCTTAAAGGCTCGTCTGAGGATCGTGAGATCAACAACAATTATATTCTCGAGCAGCAGCTTCAGTATCGCTTGCCTCTTAACACGCGAGTGGCGGGGTTTGCGGCGTACCGGTTGAAGAGGTATCCACTCATCGAGCAGGATTCGAATTCGATCGATTCATATGCGGGAGCGAAAGTTGAGCAGCGGTTCGGTGGGGATCGACGCGTCGAGCTGACTTATCGTTACGATCACAATCGCGCATGGGATCCGCGGAACAATTACATCCGCAGAACATACACGCTCGAATTCCAAACTCCGCTCTCGATCAGACGACGCGATTCGTTAAGCGCCGAGATGCGCTACGCTCCACGTGATTACCAGAATCGAACGACGCGCGTTAACGGCGTGCGCGTGCCACGACATGATGACCGTTGGGTCTTCAGCATCCTGTACGAGCGCTTGCTCCGCCCGGACCTGTCAACGGCATTTGAATACCAGTTCGAAAAACGCAACTCAAACGACATCGACAAGATCTTCACCTCGAACGTGTTTGGCCTGTCATTCACCTTCGACAAATGGAACTGGTAGACGAGTTTATTAAGCCGCGGATTTTCGCAGATAAACGCGGATTGATCCTCGTTCATTCGCGAAAATCCGCGGCTCATTCACTTCGGCTCGGCGAGAGGGAGGTCAACCATGATTGGGGCGTGGTCGGAGATGCGTTCTTTGGGGGCCTCGTTGAGCAATTTCAAGGTGCGGCCGAAGTGTGGTGCAAACTTGTGTGGCGCGTCCTTCGAATATGGCTCCGTAAGTGAAGGTGGCTTGACGAAGATCCAATCCAGCTTGAACTTGCCGACAAACGCGATCGTCCGCTCAACTTCAAACGTCGTAATAAATCCCTTGTCACCGCGCTCGTTTGAATTTGCAAGTGGACCTTCCTTACCACCGATCGAACGCTCACGCTCACCTCGGAAATCAAACGCATTCCCATCAGCAAACCGAAAATCCTTCAACTTATCAAAAAACTCCGCCTCGGGATTCGACGCAACGAGCGGAATGCTCCGCACAGTCGGATCAGCCTGCGTGCGGTAGGTATTCATTCCGGTGAGCAGAAGCGTCGGTAACCTCACTCCCGTCAGTATTCCCAAAGCCTGCTTGGCCCAAAAACTCTTACTCCCAAGCCTGTTCTTCAACGCGCGCTCGATCGAGAGCGGCGTGCCGTCGTGTGTCGACGTATTCATATCACCCGCGACAACCACCGTCGCGTTCATAGCACTAATCCGATTCAGCAATTCTTCGAGTTGTTTGCGACGTCCTTCAGGTTTCGTCTTGTCTTCGAGATGCGTCGCGACGATCGTCATACGTCCCCCTGGAAAACGCTCGTCTGCGATCTCCGCCGTCAACATCATGCGCCCACCGCGACGAATCTCGCGTTGCACCTTTTCCCGAAACACGACCTCGCTTGCTTTACGTTTGCCCTTCTCGATCGCCTGCACGCTCTCACGCTCTTCTTTGTACCAATCGTGCGGTTGTTGCGCGAACGGTTGCAGCCGCACATTCTCCAAAGGATAGCGACTGAGAATCGCCGTGCCGTGCAGTCCACGATAGCGAGTTTTGTCGACTGCGATTTGCGCTTTGAGTGTCGCCTTGTCTTCCGGCGAGAGCTCCTCAAACTCTTCAATCCCAAGCGCGATCGGATCGACTTCGACGAACTCGACACCGTAGGCATAATTCATGCGAAGCGCCGCAGCCAGATCTGCCACCACATTTCGATACTCCGTCCGCTTCATGCCCCAATCGACTTCGTTGAGCACGATCACGTCCGCCTGCTTGATCAAGGCGACTTGATGGAGGATCTCTTTTCGATCGCTACTCGTGCGCGGATACCGCGCGGGATCGATGAGTTTGGCAAAATGTGCGGCGTCAGTAAGCGCGGCTCTGATCGCGTCAAACTCGATACCTCGCTCGATGTTCCACTGTGCGACGCGCACGAACGAGCCGAGTTTCGGAGTTCGCGGCAGTCGGGGTACGCGTACCGATGCAGAATTACTAATAAAAGGCGTGGTCAGCAGGCGATCCAACTTGACCTGCAAAGCCTCGGGTAGGTTCGGTGTCTCATACAATTGGATCAACTCAGCATAGGTAAATAACTCTGGGGGCTGTTGTTGTGCTTTCGAAGTGGCTGGAAAAACTGCAAATATCGCCAGCAGGAAGATCCCTACTCGATTCATTCGCCTCACCTGTGATGTCGTGCTGAAGTAACGGCTCTTTATACACGTCCCGTTGGCCGCTGGCCAGAAGGGCCCAGAAAATGGATTTAAAAACGCCTTCGACGACCCTGGATTCCCGATTTTTTGGTGAAATCACTCACGATTTCTCAGCTTGTTAAACTGGAATTGGCATTGACAAACACTTTTAGGGCCACCTATGATGCTTGGGCGGCCGCTGACGTAGGGTAATGCGAACGCAAAGACGCTGCTTGAGAATCCCAACCGAGCTATCCCCTATTAACCTCTTTCCTCAGTCCCCTTACAAAAGTGACTTGAGCCTACTATCCCCAACCATAGAGGAGTAACGACACATGTTTAAATCGAAGGGCATTCTAACCACGACCCTGGCAATTACAGCCTTGCTTTTGATGAGCGCAACGGCGGCGTTCGCGCAGACTACCGGCTCCGTAACGATGACCGCGACAGTCTCGAATTTCGTTGAATTGACCTCCGGTGGAGCCGTCACGCTTACGGGTAATTCCGGCGGCAGCATTATCACGGACGGTACCGCAAACAGCCCGCTGGCAGTGGTTGTCAACCTGGGCGAGCTCGGCCCAAGCAACACCAATAGTTTTGTGAAATTGAGCGTGCCGGTAAGACTTCGCAGCAACGTAGCATACCAACTCAACATGGTTAGCACCGTTGCCGGCGCGGGTGCGACCAGCTTCAGCCTGAAAGATACAGACGTCGGCTTTGGTTTGACCCCGGCCGCACGACCCGCGAACCTCGCGGCAGGCGTAGACACCAACGCTACTCCGGGTGATCCGACGGTTGGTGGCAGCACGGACGCTAATGGACGTTGGGTATATTCCGGCGCGAACTCAACTCTCGGCGCCTACGCCGTATCGGGCGCGGTTTTGAGTGGTCCACGCATCAACCAGGCAGTCGCGGCCAACAGCGCCACCAGCCTGACGTTTCCAGCGATCTTCGCAGTCAAGCCGCAGTTTTACGATCCAGCTCCGGCGATCACGATCACCGCTAGTTTCACCGTCGTAGCACTGTAATTCTTTAACCGCTTCCCTACTTAAATAGCGCCGGCCGTCAGTCTCCCGATTGACGGCCGGATAACCACATCTCAAGCCCCCCTTCAAGGAACACTCATATGCCCCGGAAAAAATCCATCAAATCAATACTGCTCATCACGCTGTTCGTCGTGTCTGCTGTTAGCTGTTTCGGACAGTCCACGACTGGAACCGTCACGATGAGCGCAACAGTTTCGAAATTTGTCGAGATCAACTCAGGTGGCGCCGTCACTCTCACCGGTAACTCAGGTGGTGGCGTTACGACCGATGGCGTAAACAACTCGCCACTCGCCGTGTCGATCAACCTTGGTGAGCTTGGTCCAAGCAACATTAACAGCTTCGTAACGGCGCAAGTGCCGCTCAAGCTCCGCAGCAATGCGGCTTACGTTCTGTCGATGGCGGCAACGGTGACGAGCTCCGGCGCGACGGCAAGCAGGATCGTAGCCTCCGACGTAGGCTTCGGTTTGGGAACTATCTCGCGAACAGGACTTGGCGTGAACGCGGGCGCGGACACAAACGCTACTTCCGGCGATCCAACGCTGGCCGCGAATGGATCAGTGAATGGAACCACCGGTCGCTACGAGTTCACCGCAGTGAGATCGAATCTCGGCGCCTTCTCTTCAGCAACGACTGCGCTTAGTGGTCCAATCATCATGAACGCGGTGCCGCGCAGCAATGTGAATGGACTAAGCGTGCCGGCATTCTTCGCCGTGAAGCCCCAGTTTTTCGAGAATGGAACCACCACCATCTCCGTTACATTCACCGTGACCGCACCATAATGCGTTTACCTCACTTCACCTTTGCGCTTTTCACTGCCCTGATTCTCATCTCTGCCGCCGAAACGATATCCGCACAAGCGCTGGATATCAGCAGTGGCGGACAACCGACAATCACGGGCGCGGTGGGCGGATCTGTAACCGGCAGTGCGAGTGTCTTGAATGATTTGATTGTGACTGTGGATTTTGGTGAGGTCTCGCCCGCTAACACGAATTCGATCGTGAAGGTGATTATTCCGATCGCGCTGCGCAGCAATCAACCATACCAGGTCTCAGTTTCAGCGAGTGGTCTTATCAACGGCAACGTCCAGGCGCTGCAAGCGTCAGACATCGGTTTTGGTCTCAATAACATTCGCAAACTGGGCGGCGCCGGGCAGGATTGCACTCAGAGCACTCACATCATTCGCTCACCTTTCTCCAATGATCCAGCGCTTAACGCAACCATCGGCGCTAGTGGTCGTGTGACCTATCCATCATCGCTCGCCAATATCACCGGCTCGACCATCATTCTCAGCGGCCCGGAGCTTTCAAAGAATAACAGCATCAAGCGCCAGCAAAGCGATGGATATGTTTTTGACGCTATCTTTGCTCTGACACCTCAGTTCTTTTCTGCCGGAGTCTCTTCCGTCACTCTCATCTTCACGATTTCGCCAGGTCCGAACGTTCCCTGCTGAAAGGTTTTCAGATCGATGTCGCCTGCAAAAAAGTTATTAGCAATTCTTATCTGGTTGTTTATTACGGTGGTTTGCGTGAGCGCACAAACTCCCGTTCCAGACGCAACACCGAAACCCTCTGGCAACGGCATCTCATTAGCTCCGGCGCGACTGGAGCTCGAGATGCAACCCGGCACTGAAACAACCGTCGTCGTCAATCTCGATTACCACGCGACTTCGGAAAACTCGCAACCGGTTCGCATCGTTGCCAGCCTGAATGATTGGACCATCGATCGCGACGGGCAAGTGAAATTTGAAAGAGCCAACACGTTACCCAATTCGGCAAGCCCGTGGCTGATCTACAGTCCGGCTGAAACAACCGTGACACCCGGAAATCTACATGCGATCAGAGTCACGGTCTCGGTGCCGAAAGACGCCACTCCAGGCGATCACCTGACAGCGCTGATCATCGAACAACGACCTGACAACATCAAGCTCACTGAGAATCGCCGTCAGGTGGTGATTCGATACCGGATGGGGGCTGTGTTCTATATCAAGGTGCCGCAACTGCGTCGCCAGGGATCGTTGGAAAGTCTGCGTGCTGAAACGAAGGACGACCAGATACTCGTGACTCCAATGCTCAAGAACACGGGCAACAGCGTGATTCGCCCGCTTACTTCCTTGAAGGTTACGGACAGGGCAGGTATTGCAGTCGCGGAGTTGCCGCAAAAGGAATCGTTACCGTTGCTTGGTGGAGCAGAACTAGTTCAACCGATGGTGATTGAGTCGCGCCTCGCACCCGGGACTTACACGGTGAAATACCGCGTGGATTTTCAGGATGGTAGTAGACCAACCGAGGGCGTTACTGAATTAGTGATACCGGCGTCGCAACCAGCGTTAAATGGATCGGCTCGCGCGGTCGTTCCGGTTTCAAACGAATGAGTAAGGTGATTTCCAATGCGTTGTTTGGCGAATTGAGAGTGCCGCCAAGCGAAACGCGTGGTCCAGTCAGAACGAGCAGGGGCTGGGAAGTATCCGGATCAAGCTGTGGCTTAACATGAAGGGTGCTATCAATCTGCGGAGACACTAACCTTCCGGTCGCCCGCACGTCTTCCACCGAGAGTTGACTCAACACTGCTGTTTTCGATTCGAAAACGGCCGAGATCTTGAAACTGGTATTTGAACGGACCAGCAAAGGCACGCGGATGATAGGAGACGCCGGATCGTCGCCAGACAGTGTGACCGCCACAGTGTTTCCACCGTGGTTCACGACGTTTAGCTTGCTCGGTGCGGAGATTGGCAAGCCCGAAAGAGTAACGACTTCGCTAACCGTGGCCCTCATTATCACTGAGTTTTGGGCCTTCACACCGGCAGGCACAAGAACACCGACAGCAATGAGCGTGAGTAGACGACACCTCAGCCTTAAACCTCTTGCAGGCATCATGTGAGAACTCCTGATTTAGATTCCTGAGTCTTATACCACACCCAATGACAGCCACAAAGAAATACAAAGTGTCTCTCTTAAGCGTTTTGTGCTTTTGGTGCCTTTTTGTGGCTACTTCCAATGCTTCTGCTGACCCAAAGCCGCCGAAACCCGCGCCACAGGCAAACACAGTAATCATCGTCAATGAACGTGCCCTCGTTGGTCCAAACAGCGCAACCCAATTACGTGGTGGACGACTGTTTCTCCCCGTTGCCACCATTGCAATCGCGCTCGGCGACACGCTCAGCTCCGATTCGACACAGCGCATCGTGACGATTCGTCGTCAAAACGGCACGACCGCGGTTTTCAACGCGCCACTGAATGAAGTGCGCGAGAATGGTTCTCTGATTCTCACCGTTTCCGGCACGGCCGACTTGGTCTTCCCGCCAACGCAGAACGAGCTCATGCTCCCGGCCGAAATCGTGGCCGCACTGCTCGATGTCGTCGTGCGACGCGATGAAAGCCAGGCAATCGTAATTAGTCGTAAAGGTGTTCAGGCTGACACCATTCGTACCGGAGCCAAACATGCGCCGTGGCAGATCTTTCAGATCGAATACGATTACAACTTCAGTCACTACACGACCTCAGGCGATCACAGCCTGGTTCTTCGTGGCACGGGTCGCGTCGGCGACGCGAGATTGAGTTTTATCGCCAACTCTTCAGTCAGCACACCGTTCAATTCGTCTCGAGGAAATCTTTTGGGTGGGACTATCAGACTTGATCGTCCTAACGGTCAAAGCTTCGTTGGCGGTGAATTCGGTACTGGCACAGATCTGACATTCCTGACTGCTGCCATACGCGGTGGACTGGTCCAACTGCCTTTCCATAGCGTGCGACTCGATTTTTTTGGCGGGCAAACCACTTCCGGAATCTCCGAGACGTTACCGCTGCACAATCTCACACAGAATCCGTTCTCAGCACTCGCCGTCCGGTACGACACGAAGATCTTTGGCGCACTCGCAACTACGGCCACTTACGGGCCACGCCAGCCAGAGTTCACGTTTTCCGCCGGCGCCATGCACTTTGATCGCGCGAATCGCAAAGGCAACACGCTCACTGGCGGCATGAAATATATGTCCGGGCTTAATCGTTTCGAGGCAGATGTCGCTGTGGGCCAATTCTCCGGAATCGATCGCAATGGCAAACAGATAAACGGCTCGGACCTGGCCGTTAATCTCACCGGTTCTTATCGCCTGACAGAGCAGCTAATCGCGCAAGGCCGGTATGCTTACGTTGGTCCAACTTTCCTGAGTCCGCAAAGTGGACTGCATCAACCAACCAGCCTCACGGCCGCAGGACTGAGCTGGCAACCGAGACGTTGGGTCACGGCAGCTATCAACGCCAGCACTGCAACCACGCCCGGATTACTGGGCCGATTCAATCGCTATGTAACTGCGACTGTGAATCTCGCGCCCGACAATGCAATGCCGTCGCTCTTTATCTCACACACGCAAAGCGGTAACGAGCAATTGCGAAACTCTGCGTTCACGTTGATTACTGCAACAAAGAAATTTCAGCGCTGGTACCTCTTTGTCAACGGCTCGCGCGTTAAGACATTCGGCGACAGCGTTCTCAACGTTCAGACCGGCGGGAATATCAAGATCAATGAATCGAATACGCTCGAGGTGAGCCAGTCCTTAGGCAGTCGCGGATTTCTCAGCGGCATCGCAACGTGGCAGATGTCGAACCTGTTTCACAATCGCCTTAGCTTCAGCGGCGGTCTCGGTTATACACGCAGCGACAGCGCGGCATTTCACACTTCGCAACATCTCTCAGCGTTTGTTAAGTTGCCGCGAAACAGCACGGTGCAACTCAGCTACCTGAGAACGGAAACCGGTACCACCGCGCTCCTTTCTTTGCACGGCTTGTTCTTCTCAAACAAACGTGCCGAGCGCGCGATCAATGGTCCACTCGCGGAGTTGAATTCATACGCGTCCGTTTATGGCCGCGTTTACCAGGATGTGAATCTAAACGGACGATACGATCCGGGTGTAGATCAGCCGCAGGCAAATGCGAGAGTGCGCGTTGATGGAAACCGTTACGTGGTTTCAGATGACAGCGGGCTTTTTAGACTTGATAGTGTGGCGCGAGGTGAGCACGCCGTTTATCTCGATCTATTGTCTGTACGAGCAGATCTAACGTTGTTGGACCAAACACAGCAACAGATCACGATCGAGTCGACGCGTGACGTCATCGTCGACTTTCGCGTCGTGCGCACCGGCCGCATCACTGGACTCGTCTGGTTTGATACCAATGAAAATGGTCGCTTTGATCAGGGTGAACAGCCGTTGCCTGACGTGCGCGTTGTGACTGGTAGTGGCCGCGACACGCTGACTGACGACAAGGGCTATTTCATTATCGGCGACCTGCCGCCCGGCGAGCACATTCTCTTGCTTGATGAAAAGACCGTCCCCGAACAAACCCGGTCTGCCACTGGCTCGCAAACGATAAAAGTAGCCGCAGGCGCCGAAACTTCTACGCTCTTCTCGGTCACGACTCTTCCCGCCCAAATAAAAAAATTCCCTCGCTGATGATACTTTTCGCGAGAGTCTTTCGCCTTAGCAAGCGTCTATAGTTTTTTAGAAAGGAAAGACGAAGGTGAAAACTCCTCTAATAAATCTCAAACAAATATTCTTCGCGCTTTTCATCGCAACTCAAATCCTAATTGCTGCAAGTGTCACTCACGCGCAGCCTTACCAGACCATCAACACTCAACAGTCGATCGTCGGCGACGACTTGAGCAGGACCGTGACGACCGTTCAAAGCGGCGCCAACACACTTAATCGCTTCCTGATGACGCAAGTCAGAAAAGCAGAGCCGCCCGACGAAGCCATCAAAGGTGTAATCCTTTTATTGCCACCACTCGGAAGCGGTTTTCAGAATTACGAAGCCACCGGCACCGGCAACTACAACGATTCATTTGTCGCCTTCTTTGCGCGCCGTAACTTCATCGTCGTTGGTTACTCACCGCGACAGCACAGTCTCACGGCCGGATCGTGCGAGAGTGAGGTGATCGATTGTTCGCCGATGGCTGATTGGGGACTAGCGACGATCGGAAGCGACGTCGAATACATACGACAGCAGATCGCGGCTCAATACCCCGGCCTGAAGATCGTGGTCGGCGGACTGTCGATGGGCAGCATAGCCTCGATGGCTGCACTAAACGCACAGCCAAACGACTACGCGGGCGCAATACTGATTGAAGGCACCATTCATGATCCGGACGCAAACGTGCGCGCAGCCAATGCAAACTTTTGCGCCGGCGCGGAAGCGCTTCTTGCCGGTGGTGTGTATTACGACGGGCAAAGTGGACCAGGATTCAAGGCCTTGAACCAGGCGGCCCAGGCTGCGCCAAATGCGCCGAATGTTTTCCCTGGTTTTCCGCCCGGACTGACTAATCACCAGGCGTTTGTATTGGCTCTCAGTGCACCGCCACTGTCGCCACTGACGCCACGTCCAGGGTATTTCAACGCAGCGGGCAATTTTCTCGAAGATCGGTTGTTCTACGTGAACGAGCCGTTGCTGCATGCAAACATAGCGACGTTCTTCGATTACACGCCCATCCGGTCGCTACGCGATCTCAATTGCGGGCTAGCGGGCGAGACGACGTTTACGAACAATCTCGGAAGTTTTAATGGTCCGGTGATTATGTTTGCGGGAGGGCACGGTTTCGGGTCTGCGATGTTCAGTACCGCGCAGTTGATGACGTCAGCAAGCGTGACGATCAACTTCAAGCAGGAGTATGGGCACGTCGATTACATGTTCTCGACCGATCATCTCCAGGAGCTCGAGCATCCGATCCTGACCTGGCTCATACAGAAACCCTTCAAATAAGAATTTAGCCCATAACAATAGAACAAGTCAGGAAGAGGGGCTTGCCCCCGCTCGTCGAAATGCGAAGCAGCGGGGGCAAGCCCCTCTTCCTGACTTGTTCTATTTTACCGGGTCAAAAACTACTGCTTCTTGGTCGTTTCTTTGAGCTTTGTGTGCGCTCGTTCGTAGTTGGTCTTATAGATCGCGGTATCTGGATCGAGAGTGCGCGCCTTATCGTAAAGCGGCTCCGCGAGATCGATGCGACCGCCTCGCTCGTGCGCTTCAGCCAGACTGTCGTAAACATTCGCCGATCCGGGATAGCGTTCGACGTTCGCTTTAAATGCGGCGATCGCTTCTTCGGGTTTAGCCTGGAAGAGAAGCTGGTAACCCAATTGATTGATGACGTTCTCCGGCGTCGGAACCGCATAGCCGAATTTTTCGCTCAGCTTTTTGTAATGCGCGTCAACACCTTTCAAGCCGCCGCTGAACGCACCACTCTGTGGATCCCTCGGCATCTGCCAACCGTCAAAAACCTTTCGCAACCCAAAATAGTGACTGCGAAGCACCACCGATCCGTGATCTTCATCAGCCATCCGCTCAGCTTGCCACTCGAAACCCTTGATGTTTGATTTCGCCAGCGCGTCTTTGAGCTTGTCGAAAGCATCACCGATTGCGCCCGGCTCATTGCCTATCGACGCAAACAGCGTAACTTTCGATTCCTTCTGATTCTTCAAGTAGGTTTCGGCGCGTTTCAGAGCCTCGTTGTTCTCCCATTGCAGCGAAGGACTAACCGCAACATAGGAATTGAAGAGTCCGGGCTTCGCAATCATCGCGTGGATTGCGAATAGACCACCGAGTGAGTGCCCGGCGAGAATGCGATACGGCTGCACACGATATTCCTTCTCGATCTCGGGAATGAGCTCAGTCTCGAAGAACTTCAGGAAGTTGTCTGCGCCACCGCTAGTCGGAAATGCCAGCTCGCCGGCTGCGTTTTTGTCACTCGACTTCACCGGCGTCAGATCGCGCGTTCGATCAGTGTTCGTGACACCGACCACGATCAAATCTGAGATGCGACCGTTCTGGGCAAGAAATTCGATCGTACTCGCGGTGTGGCCCATGTGAGCGTCACCGTCGGTCATGTAGAGCACCGGATAACTTACCTTGTTTGTTTCATATCCGGCGGGAGTACGCACCAGGATAATCCGGTCTTCGCCGAGGACTGTTGATTTGATCGAGAATCTTTTTACCGTGCCCGTGGCTGGTTGTGCGATTGCCGCAGACGAGATCATCAGGAGAACCGCAACGCCTGACAGCAAACGGATCAGTTTTTGATGGAGAGTAGTAGTCATGGTCCAAGCTCCGAAAAAGTGGATTATCTAATTTTGACAACGCAACGCAGCTTGGGGAGGCGGAGATATTACTCGATCTACTCGCTGCGGCCAATGCTCTTTTACGTACGCTTACGATTTCGAGTGACACGACTTGTGCGCGTATATGGAATGAGGCTCGATGGGTCCACTTTGATTTCGCAGGTGACGCTCGTGAGTCCTCGATATTTGTTTAGCAAGATCGTGGTGATTTGCTTGTTTACAATTTCCCAGTAGTCGTCTTTGTTTGGATAGTTGCTCAGCAAGGTCTCGACGTCTTTCGCGAGCCAGCGGAAGTCTGGATAGTCAGACTTCTTGATGTTAGTGACGTAACGGTACGAGATGTAAATATTCAGATTGTTGGTTTGAGTTTGATGGTCCATCTTGAAGTCTTTGATCTGGAAGGAAAAGTCTTCAGTGAGCGATTGCGAATAAACGGCGGAGGAACATGTCAGCAGCAATACAAAGATTACGGGCAGGGTGCGCGTTTTCATCATAGGGTCTTGTCCTTTAAAAGAATTTAGCCGCGGATTCACGCGAATAAACGCGGATCTGAAACACAGGTTAGATCCGCGTTTATCCGCGTAAATCCGCGGCTAATATTGCTTTATCAGGACCACCAACGCCAACTGACATTGTAAGCTTCCGCTAACCGTCGCAGATCCTGGCGAACCGCGTCCCAGTCGCGTTCAGCTTTTTCACTCGCCAAACGTCGCGTCATGAATTGATTGATCTCAGCCGCGCCGTCCAACACCGCTTCCACGTCGGCGCCTACGGACTTGTTGTCTTTAAACCGACTGTACAGCCGTTCCGTGGCGTCTTCGTAGTTCTTCAGAAAGCGATTGATATCGTCTTCGCGATTTGAACCGTTAAGGCGGCTGCGGTCGAGTGAGGAGTCGAAACTCTTGCGAAACCTGCCCGTGTCTTTCTTGAGCTGGTTCATCAATCTTTTGACTTCCTTATCGTTGAGCCGGTATGGCGCATCCTGGGCTTGCGCGACGATTGCGAAACTCGCTACTAGAATCAATACATGGATTACTGTCAACACCCGTTTGTTATGCATGCTCTCCACCTCTCCTCGGAATTTCCAACACCCTGAGCATTAATGAAAGGCCATCCACAGATTTCACAGATTAGTTTTTATTCTGTGTAATCTGTGGATGGCTTGGAATCACTCCAAATCCAACAGCCAGATGTCGCTTTCGGAGGTGTAGACTGAGTAGTAGAGGAACTTGCCGTCGGGTGAGATGTCGACGCTGCGGATGTCGTTTTCACCGGACGAGAAGATTTCGCGTACGCGCTTTGTCTTCACGTTGCCGAGATAAATCTTTTTATCAAAAATGAAGACGAAACGCGTGCTGTCCGGCAGCCACGTCGCACTGGTGCCGAACTCGGTTAATTTCTCATACTGCTTTGCCTCGAATGAGTAGGTCGCAACAACCGAAGGTGGACCACTCAAATTCCCAATCAAGCGCTTCCCATCTGGCGACCAATCCCACGCGACAAAGCGTTGATTGTCGGACGGCAACGGCAGCGTTCGCAGCTCCTGCTCGGCCCACGCTTTATTCACATCCAAAACTGTATTCACAAAGTTGCTGCGGAAGAGGATCTGCGTGCCGTCCGGAGACCAGATCGGAAATGTCGTATCACCAGGAGTATTAAACGTGACTTGACGAAGATCCGTCGCATCAGCATCGAGGATCCAGATCTCATAACGACCACAACGATCCGAAGTGAAAACAATTTTCTTCCCATCCGGTGACCAGCGTGGATAACGATCAAAAGGCTTGTCGTTAGTAAGATCGCGCCACTGCGAACCGTCGCGGCTCACGACAACAATATCGTCCTGCGTGCGACGCGACACGCGCATCACGAACCGCGTCCCATCAGGCGAGAGCTCTGGACGCACGATGTGTCGATCGCCACGCGTGATCCAGAACGGCTCACCCGCAACCTTCTCCGTATTCGCATTGAAGTTGAGGCCCTGAATGTTTGACTGCTGATCGGTCTGAACGTAGATCATTCGCCGGCCATTTGCCGAAAAGCTCAAATGGCGATTGAAATTTGCGGGAGTGGAAACAGTCTCCGCTTCGCCCTGTACTTTCCCACTCTTCTCGTCGATCGCAACTCGCCAAAAACTCATGTTGCCACTGCGATCGCTGGCGAAGTAAAGAAACTTGCCGTCAGGGGACCAAACAGGATTCCAATTCGTTGAAGCATCTTTCGTAACGACTTCAATCGCACCGCCGCTCCGCGAAATCGTCGCGATGTCGCTTCTGCCCGCACTCGGCGGCATGAACCAAAACGCAATGCGATCTCCGTTCGGCGACCATGACGGTTGCATCGCGTCGTTCTCACACAGGAAACGCTTGTCGCCTGTTTCGACGTTTGCGATCCACAACGCGCTGGACATGGTGTTCCTCGTCGTCGGTTCGTCACGACCGGCCGTGCTGCAAACGATCTCGCGCCCATCAGGAGACCACGACGGGTTATGACAACCAGCCACGACGAGCCTGACATTCTCGCCGCCCGCTTCCATCACATAAACTCCCCCGGGCTCGCGCGTCGATCGAAAAGCGATCCGCTCGCCGTTCGGTGAAAACACGGGGGCGATCTCGTCAGAAGGTGTATTGGGTGTCAGTGGCGTAGCGTTCTTGCCACCAACTCTTTGCACAAACAGATCGAAGCTTTCATTCTGTTTGCTCGCATAAACAAAACTCTTGCCGTCCGGTGCGAGACTCGGGAAATATTCGGTGCCGTGTTCGTTGGTGAGTTGCAGGTGTGCGGCGCGCGACCAGTCAGTCGTGACTGTCCTCGCCCGCAACCAGACGGACCACGCAAAAACCGCTACAGTCAAAATCAAAAGACCCGTAACGACGGGCCAAAGCCAGCGAGGTCGCATGAAAGGCTTTGCCACATGCGCGGCAGATCCGCTGGGAGACGAATCAATCTGTCGCAGCAAACGACGAAGGTCCGCGCGGAAATCGGAGGCCGTTTGGTAACGAAGCTCTCGATCCTTCTCGAGTGCTTTGCTGAGAACCGTGTCCAGTTCTGGCGGAAGTCCGGCACCGATCGTCGTCGCCTGGTTTGGCTCTCCCGAAAGTATTCTGTTGATGATGGCTTGTCGCGACTCGCCGGTAAAAGGTTTCTGACCGGTCGAGAGCTCGTACAGCACGACACCGAGACTCCAGATATCGGTGCGATGGTCCACCGTCTCTCCCGACGCCTGTTCCGGCGACATGTAAGCCAACGTACCCATCGCGATGCCGAGTTGCGTTTGTGCTGCTGTTCCCGGCGCCGGTTCGACTTCCGCCAGTTTCACGAGACCAAAATCGAGCACCTTCGCGTAACCATCAGGCCGGACCATCACGTTGTCAGGCTTTACGTCGCGATGAATGATCCCCGATTGATGCGCGGCGCCTAACGCTTCTGCAACCTGTGCAACGATCGACAGCAACTCCTTCAAACTCAACTTGCCTCGCAACGACGACAGTATCTTGCCCTCGACCAACTCCATCGCGATGAAGTGAAGACCGTTAGCTTCGCCGACTTCATAGATCGTGACGAGGTTCGGATGATTCAGCGACGAAAGCGCGCGTGCTTCACGTTGAAAGCGACTCAACCGATCAGCATCGACAACAAAGTGCAACGGCAGAACCTTGAGCGCGACCATGCGACCGAGTTTCAGATCACGGGCGAGGTAAACTTCTCCCATGCCACCGGCGCCCAGGAGCTTTTCGATCTTATAAGTCGCGATCTCCTGGCCGACGAGAGTAGAAACGATCGTTGTAATCCTTGAATCCTGCGCGAGTGCATGGGCCGCGACTTTCATCGCCGAACGTTCCATGAAATTCGCCGCCTGCGATTGCGCCTTCAATAGACTCAGCACTTCATCGCGCAAGACTGGATTGTCCGGCGCTGCGGCTGCGACAAACGCTTCGCGCGCTTCGGGTGGTTGTTCGAGCGCCTGCTCGAGCAGTGCGTCAACTTGTTTCCACAGCTCGCGGTCCATTTTAGTTATTGCTGAGTTCGCGATAGAGCCACGCTTTGGCTTTGTTCCACTCGCGTATGACAGTAATGGTCGACATCTGCATGACTTCCGCGGTCTCCTCGACACTAAGTCCACCAAAGAAACGCAGCTCGACGATGCGACTCTTGCGTTCGTCAATCGTGGCGAGGTTCTTAAGCGCTTCATCGAGCGCCAGCAGATCGGGTTCTCGTTCGCTCGAGATCGTCATCGCCGCATCAAGCGACATGCGGATCGCTTCCACATCTTTATCGACACGTGGACGTCGTCGTGCAAAGTCAACGAGGATGCGTCGCATTATTTGCGCGGCCACGCCGAAGAAGTGCGCTCGGTTCTGCCAGCGGACTGCTTTCCAGTCGATCAAGCGGACGTATGCTTCGTTGATGAGTGCAGAAGTTTGCAGGAGATGGTCCGGTCGCTCGCGGCTCATGTAGCGTTTGGCGAGCCGGTAGAGCTCAGCGTGAACGAGTGGCGCGAGTTTCTCGAGGGCTTCTTCCTCGCCGTCGCTCCACGCTGCCAGAAGTTGAGTAAGCTCGTGAGTCCCAGGACTGTCCATGGGCCGAGAAATTTATCACATTGCAGGAGTTTAGCCTTAGCTTTTCGCGGACAGACGTTGCTCTGATCTGCGCCTTAGCCAAATCATCATTAACAGAATTGGACCGAAGATCAATAACTCGGCGAGACAAAGCTTCAGCACGTCGATAAAAGTCGCCAACATTGAACTGTGACGCCACGTGTAGTCGATTAGACTCGGCAGCTCGAGCTTGTAGCGGTGATTCGTGAACGGCCACCAGAGTGCTACTCCGCGCGATTCGGTGAACATAAGATCGAGCAGCGTGTGCGACATATAAGCGAGGGTGAAAGCGAGATAGCTGCTCACCTGCCAGTCTCTGAAGATAGCGATCATCACAAAGCCGACCACTAGTGCGAACGGAATCGAATGGGTGAAACCGTGATGCCAGCCACCCCAATCAATCTGCAGCCAGTTCAACGCGTAATCGAAATCTGGCGCGATGCCGAGGAAAGCGCCGGCCAGTAGCATCTTCCACCTGTGTTTAGACGACGGATACAACCCCGCCATCACACTCGCGCCAACCAGACCATGTGCTATCGGAAGAGCCACTATTTAGAAACGGTTTTGGCGATGCGAGCCATCACCGCCAGCACGCCAAGATGGTAAGCATTGTGATCTGCGATCAAAAGCGCTTCACGCAAGATCGTCTGCCCGTCGCCGTGCTTGATCTTCGCATGCAGATCAGTTGATGGATTCTCGACGAGCGCTTCCATCTGTTGCAGGTCGTTGCGAAACTGATCGATCGTCTGTTTCCAGAGCGTGGGATTCCCAAGCTCGTCGGGCTTGGGCCAGTAACCTTTTGGAAATTCCGGTGAGATGTGATCGGGATCGCGGCTGAATTCGAGTATGTCCCATTGCGCGAGGCGCATATGTTCCAGAACCTGCCAGGGCGTGTAAGGAAGTCCTTCAATCTGCCGGTTGCATAGATCAGGCGGAAAGGCGTTCACAAAATCGTCGAACGATAGATGAGCGCCGCCGCCTCTTAAAAGGTAAAGCACGTGTTTTCGAAGTGATTCGTCTGTTTGGTCTTGCGCCATAATCGCTATATCTTAGACTGCATGAAACCGATTTCAAAGACTGCGTTTTATTGTTGTGGTGTGCGTATGCAGGACGCTGAGCGCGAGAAGCCTATTTGTGGTGACACGTACGCGAAAGTCTTCATGAACGAGCAGGGCTTGCAGATCCTCGAAACTTTCAAAGACGAAACAAGACCAAATACTTCCAACGTCGCGCGTCATCGCCTCATTGATGATCTATTACGCGAGGAGTTGCTTGCGAATCCGAATCTGACTGTGGTGATCATCGGTGCGGGCTTCGATACTCGTGCTTTCAGACTGAAAGGTGGGACCTGGATCGAGCTCGACGAGCCGCAGGTGATCACTTACAAAGAGGAGCGACTGCCCGCTGCAAACAGCGACAACGAGCTCCAGCGCATCTCGATCGACTTTGCTACTGAGTCACTCGAACAAAAGCTCGCCGGCTTCTCGGGTCGTAGCCCGGTAACCGTCGTGATCGAGGGTGTCTTGGGGTATATCGAGGAGGCAGCGATCGGGAAGTTACTCGAGACGCTGAATCATCTGTTTCCACGACATAGATTGATTTGTGATCTGATGACGAAGCAATTCTTTGAGAAGAACGCCGGCACGATTCACGAGAAGCTCACCGGCATGGGCGCGACCTTTAAGTTCACGATCGACAATCCCGAAGAAGTGTTCTTGAAGTATGGATATCGCCAGCTTGAGACGATCCCCGTAATCGAGAAGGCAGTGTTATTCGAAGCAGGAGAAATACCACCGGACGTCTGGCAGACAGTACAACCGACTCTTCCTCAAGGCTACTCAATCCACGTCTTCGAGAAGTAGTCACAAAAAGGCACAAAATGATTATTGGATAGACGTCGCAGAATCAATAATCAGTTAGTGCTTTTTGTGCCTTTTGTGGCTAAAAGATCTTTTTCGTGTCGAGGATGATCGTCTTCGCGCCGCGCTCTTGTGCTTTTTGAACCATGTCGGCGGTGCCGCCTGCGCCATCACCAGTTGCACCGTTCCACAGTGCGATCAGTGTCACGTTCTCACCGCCTGCCGCAGCGAGCGCGTTGTGCAGGTTCCAGAGATTGTTGCGTTGCCAGATGTTGTAATCAGGTTTGTCCTGAAGCCAGCGTGGCAGATCCTTCGACTCGCACATCACACGCACCGGCCGCGATCTTACGAGACGATTGAACTCTTCAATCCATTGCGGGCCAGCTTGCGCGACAGATTCACGGATATAAAGCTCGCGCGGCACTGCAAGAAAGATGCGAGTCGGGATATTCATCGCTTCGCAAACCTGATGGAACAGTATGTCGCCACCACTCGCACATCCTGCAATACCGTATCCAATCCCGCCTGCAACCTGTTGTTCCCCAGCCACCGCTTCTGTAATCTTCTGTTTCGCAATATCAACCTTGTCAGGCGGAAACCTCGGCTCGGCACGTCCCGGCGCGTCGATCATGTGACCGGTAAACAGCAGCACGCGCTTCGGAGCAGCAGCAGTCTCCGTTGTAACCGGAGCCGGTTCAAGCACGCTCAAAACCGCTTCGACGTTCTCTTTGAGCAAGCCGAGATCCTGGTACATTCTGAGCTGGCGTCGAACCGCATCACTCACAAACGCAGGCGCATCGACGAGTGCTTTCCGGAAAGCACTCGAAACCTTCGCCGGTCTGTTCGAAGTGAGAAAACAATGATCGGCTTCACTGATCTCCGCCCAAACATCCTTGCGCTGCTCTCGTTGAAGACGTTCCGATGTTGCCTTCAACGATAGATCCGTCGATGCGGAGAGCTTTTGTACCTGAGTGTTTCGCGACTTGAGCTCACGCTCCGCGCTGTCGTCATCGTCGAACCGCTCGGCCCAAACGTCCGGCATGAGCTCTGCTAACTTAGTCTGAATCGTCAGCATCGCGAGTGTATTTAGTCCGGAATAAAAATGATTGAGATCCTCTTTGAAAGCAGCGTCGTAAGCTTCGAATGATTCATCGAGGTAAGGCGAGACAAGCGCGCGTCGCTGGCGATCCGGCAACGACGTCGCTTGTCTCCACTCGTTGGTCCAATGAGACTTCGCGTTGCGACCCAACAACGAGCGTGCTTCCGCACGACCTTCCTTGTCGAGTCCAGTGCGACTGAGTACGCGCTGCAAAGCCTGATCAGAACTGGTTAGATCACCAAGACGTTGATAGATCGTGCCGAGCAAGGTGTTGGCCTCGACGTCCAATGGATCCTGCTTACGCACCGCTTCCCACGTCGCGCGGCCGCCCTCAAAGGCTTTCAAATTAAACTGCGCCCGGCCGACTAGACGCAGTCCCTCGATCTCCCACTCAAAACCACGCGCTTCGGCCGCAAGCAACTCCAGATCGCCGAGCTCCCTCTTTTGATTAGCCCGTTCGACTTCTTCGCGGAAGTCGCGCGGAATCGGAAGAAAGCGCGAGCGATCCTGCTCGTCGAGATCGGGCAGCATTTGAAAGACCGGACTGTCTTCTCCCTCGGAGTTGATCGTTTGTCGGAGACCTAAATACAAGTCTTCAACGCTCGCTGACGGATCCACACCGTCGTAAGTGAGATACCGATCGGTCTTGATGTCGAAAGGGACTTCGTCAGTCTTAATGCCTACCCCGCGCGCGCGAATCATGTACGTGTGCTTCCCACGCAGAGCGTGACGCACACCCAGCTCGTAATAGACGTTCGCGTTCTGGATGGAGATGTCGGCAATCACGAGGTCGGCCGTGAGCAGACGCTGAAACATGTCGAGACGAATGTTTCCCTGACGGCGGATCTCCATGGTCGTCCGGCCAGTGACCTCCAGCCGGTTGAGCGCTGGATCGATCAGCTTTTTCTCGACCTCGTCGAAGTTGATTTCATTCTTCGTACCGAACGGCCGGATGATGAACGCTCGCATGTTCCCTCACCTCACTGGTAGAACTGCCCAAAATGATCGAGCCGGAAATGATCGATGCTGACTTCTTTCGCGAGTGCCTGTCCGACGCGGATCAGATCAGGAATAGCCGCGATTGAATCGAGCTGCGACACTTTCGCTGGTTCGACGTCTCCGAGTCCACGCTTCGCAAGCCACTTCTTCGAAAGTTCTGCATTGTAACGCGCGTAAGTAAACTGACGGCCTAAGTCATCCGGAATCGGGTCGCCGCGATACACCAGATCGCCGACTTCGCTATCGATCGCAGTGTCGCAACGACCGAGTTCTTTGTCGAACTCACCACCGTGTATACAGCGACCGATGACGCGGCAGTTGATGTCCTGATCGACTGCGGAGCCATACATCAACGCGCCTGGGAAGCTTACGAGATTCGAGAAGGCGTTCTTGCCGCCGCTGTAAACATCACCGGCATCGACTGTCGCCGCAGAGCCTGTGCCGACTGACATCACTAACAGCTTCTTTTCGCCAGTGGGCCAGCTTAGCTTGTATGCAGGATGCGTTGCCATCCGCGCGATCAAAAACGCCGGATTGTTGTAGGGCGTGAGACCGCCATCCTCGAAAAGAAATGCTTTCGAGTCATCCTTTGGATCCCACTGCACGACCTCGGGCGGGAAGAACACGGGCGCTGCCGTACTGGCGCGCACGAGTTGCCAGAGCGGGATCTGCGTATTTCGATCCGCGCGATCAGGTGCGTTGTACTTTGCGTACGGATTAGTGCTGATGGGCCAGGGCGAGTCAGTCGTGACGTTGCGTGTGACGACGAGCAGCAGGCACTTTAGCTTGTCTGAGTCGAGCGTCGTGTCGGCGCCGAACACTTCTTTGAGCTTCTCCGTCAGTGGCTCGCTTTTGTAGAGGTGTTTGAGACGGCGGAGGATGAAAGCCTTCTCGAACATTGCTGGTCCAACTTCCTGGTAGAAGTCGGAAAGGAAGCGCGCTGATTTGCCGATGGCGAGACCCGCGGCGATTATCGCACCGGTGCTGGTACCGCCGATGTAGTCGAAATAATTGCAGAGACGAAAATTTTCACCCTGCCCGCTTTTCTCCGCGAGCATTTCTTCCATTCGTATAAGGACTTGTAACGAAAGCACACCACGAATCCCGCCGCCGTCGAGCGCGAGCAGTTTTCGCGGTCGTTCTGTAGCGTATCTATCTTCCAAATGACCCCAAAGAGACATATCGATCCTCCTTCGAATTTATACCTCTGTACCTGTGGAGTTGGACGAGGTCGAGATTATAGGTCAGAAGTTCGTTGCCGTCACCGAGTTCATTCCAGCGCTGGCCCAATATTCAACTTACTGAGGTCCGGCGTGGTGGCAGCGCTCTGCACCAATGTCACTACTACGTCTCTTATCTCCTGGCGAACGCGATCGATAAGCTCTTCGCCGCTAGTTGCACTCGCATTGAACCTAGCGAGGCTGTCAAAGAAGTCACGGAAATTCTGATCACGTTCTCGCTGCGCTTTATCTTTGGGAAGGTCCGCCAGCGGCAACCGTATGACCCGAACCTTTTTTGAATCGGTAAGGACGGCATCCAACTCGGCGTGGCAGTTGCCGATGGGCCCATCCTTTATTGGACCGCCTGACTGGCCGTTATAAAACACGATAACGATGTCAGCACTGTGCGACTCGTTCAAAGAACGTTCCCACCAAGTATCATCAGAACCCGAGCTGACTTCATTGATCCAGCAATAAAAGAGCTCCTGCTGGCCGGGCCAAAAAGCAAGCGACTGGATCTCTTCTTTAAGTCGCTCACGGAGATCAGCGAGCCAGACCATCTTCCCTTCGAATGGATTCGTGCCTTACAACGGCTGGAGATCATCACGCGAATCTGGTCGGATTTAGCCATTCTTCTGTTTAACCTTCTGCAAGGTGCTCAAACTCAGGAACCGCCGGTCGAAGATGTAGACATGCGTCACGGCTGCGATAAAGCCGACCGTACTCACGACGACACCCAGGGCTATTCGTTTCAAAGTATCTTGCCAACGTACCACCCCGACGGCGTACTTAGAAACGAACGTGCCGAACAGCGCGCTCAGGACTGTGCCCAGAAGAGCAAAGGCAAGCATCATGGCGACCGCTGAATATATGTAAGTCCCAACTTTCTGGAGCGTAAGCCCGCTGACAGCCGTCGCTGACAGGTTCGCTAAAACCGTCACTTGGTCTGCCACTTCCGGCGGCAACGGCGTATTCCACCAGTTGTAAACGAGGGCAATTATGGCGACGGCGATTAAAACCAACACAACCTTTAAAATTGGGTCGATCTGCCAAACTTTGAAGGCGCTACTACTGCCTGCAGCGAGTAGCTTCTTAAGATATTCCTTTCCTGCCCCTGATTCCCTCATGAAGCCTTCGATCTCCAGAAACTTCCACGGCTCGCTCTGCGTCGGCTCAAAAAATTCTTCCACGCATCGTTCATGTTTGAACTGAAACTCTGTCATGCGATAGCCGCTGGTCATTAAAGCGTAGGCTTCCGCTTCCGAAAAAGAATCAAGATCAGTGCGCAGTCCCGAAAGAAGTTGCTGGATATCTTTGGCAATGCCGTAGCGTGTATATCGATCGCGATGCCAGAGAGGTCCCACATCGTCGCGTGGATCGTATGGATCTAAACAATCAATCCAGTCGACCGGATCCACATTGAGATCGCCTTTCAGGTGAACGAACATGAAACCACGCACAAGGTTCGAACGGCGACGGCCTTTCAAATCGTGATATTCGGCTTCACGAATCCGTGCCTGAAAGATACTGTTCGAACGCAACAAAACTGGAAGAATTCCGTTGCTTGACGCAGGTTGCGATTCCATTTGCCCGCTCGCGTCGCTGATGAGCATGACCTGGCAGTCCTGCTCCAGCAATGTACCAACGCCCTGGTTGTCAGCGACACCACCATCAGCAAGCCGAACCATCCGGTCCGGATAAAGATGGTCAAACGTCAGCGGCTCAAAAACTCCAGGGACCGCCGCCGATGCTCCTACTGCCTGGCCCAGTCGTACTCTCCGATAATGTCCAGGTGCATCGCAGTAATACATGCGACGAAGCCGCTCATTGCCGTCAATCTCGCTATCGATTCCTGCGGGTGCTTCGCCCATCCAGGTGGCTGTAAACTGCCAGGTGTGACCCGTGTTGAGTGTGGCCGCGTTGAGTACCAGGATTGGCACTTTCGCCTCGCGACGCCAGTTTTGATACTTGGGCGTAAACGATGAATCGTTGAAAACTTCGTCATTGATTCTCGTGAGTGGTGATATCGTCAACTCATTTAGCCAGCGCGCGCCGGCCGCATGGCCATCCTTCACTCTTGAATAAAGGTGTTGCTCGTACAATTCCGCTGCCCTGAAGGTTCGCGAGTACTCATCACTCCAGAAAATCCGAAAATTTTTCAAAGGATTGACTGCCACGCGAGTGCGGATGTTCTTTTGCACACCGGTGACGAACTCATCGATCAGATCGGCGACAAGTTGGATATAGTCTTCCCGAGTGATCTCTGCATCCGTCTTTGTTTGCAGCAGGTGACGTACTTTCAAATAATAGTGAGCGCCGACGATCGATCCGCCTGAGACGCAGGACAAGACTTCCACTTTGCGTAGCATATCCAGCTCAGCGAGTTGTGCAAGAACTCCCAGGTGATAAAGCGAAGCGCGGAAGCCTCCACCCGACAGAGCCAGACCAACTTTTCCAGTGAAAACGGAACGTGGTACCGCACTAGCACCGAAGGCACGTAAGAGAGCCGACCAGGCCGGTGTGAATTCAGAGTTCTCTAACTTATCGCCGTGTTGAAAACGCGCGATCGCAGCAAGTTGGCGCGCGCACGACTCGAGTTCCCATTCGTAGACCTGCGGCGCCGCGCTTTGCCCGGCGCTAATCCACTGCACTGCTTCGTCGTAGTTCTCGAGTCCAAAATGAGCTTCAGCGACAGTAGCGTAGTACCACCATTTATCGTTGACCCAGACGTGGTCGGGATCTGAGATCAACGTGCCAACTTGATCGACGATATCTTCTCGAATGGCGCGGGCGCGTTTACGTCGCTCATTCGCGGCAATTGACGACTTTGCAGCTTTCTCCGCCTCGCTTTCTTCCAGACTCGCCAGCCGATCGAGCACAAAGGCGGCGTTGATTCCGGTGTAACCCTGATCGTTGCGTGGTCCTTGTTCGTAACCTCGTAAGTAATAAAAGAGCGAGCGATCGAGGTTCTCTCGCTGGTTATCAATCTCCCATTTGCGTTTGTAGATCGCTGCGATTAAACCCAGCGTTTCCTGCGCCGTTGTCGTCTCGAAATCCGCGATCTCTCGCAGGATCTCGAGTGCACGATCGAGTTTCTCATCGGCAGGCAAATCCTCATCTTTGTAAGTACAGAGGGCAAGCTGCTGATATATCTTCTCGCGCAGTCTGTGATTGGATGCGGTATCTCTGTGTTGACTCGCCCGCAATAACAGTCGACGCGCATAAGTGAAGCGCAGCTCACCTTTCAGTTTGGTGGCCAGGTCCAGCATCTTTTGTGGCGCTTCCTGACCACCACGCAGAATTACTAACGCCTCTTTGACATTGCTGCTGTAGCGCGGCGGCATGACAGACCGCTGAGTCACAGCACTCCCCATTACCGGCGTCGCAAATTGGCGTAAACTACGCTCAATGAAACCGCGTTCTTCGGGATAAATGTCGGCATAACGCTCTCTCAACCATTTCTCCGCTTCCGGCAGATCGCGGTCTCCCAGTAAGAACTCGTTTGCGTTAACTATGGCGCCATCGCGCGATCTACTCGAGTTTGCCGCTTTCCACCGTTGCAGCGAATTCTTTAACTTCGACAGCCAAATCAGAAAATTGCGGTCCCAGCTTTTTTCCAGCCACTGCCCTAAACGTTTCCAGGCACTGAGAAACCCCTCATCGGCGATCAACACCATTTCCTGGTTAGTTTTAGTGTCAGTTTCCAAACGAAGGAGTCTGCTACTCCGGAGTTCCTGGATGAGACCTCGTTCAAGGGGCGGAAACTCCGCGAGAGACAAGCGTTGCCGGAAGTAACCACTCCCGTTTTGTAGAGATTCCGGTGTTATCAAACGCTCAACAATGCGTCGTGCTCGCAATTGATCCGGCGGAGATAATCTTGCAAAGGCATTCTCTGCAATCTTGTTCAACTCGACTTCCGGATCTATAAGAACTGGCAGGCCAGCGTACTCCGCCACCATCCTCTCTCGAGTTTCCAAGTCGGGGAGATCTTCTCGATCTATTAACTCCTCAGTTGTATCAACCAAATAGTTTGTTAGTTTTTCCAGGGCTCCAAATATGGAGCTTGCTGAAGTGCCCTGTGGGGCAAAAACAGCTAATACTTCGTCGTATGAATAAAAAGGGACGTAAGAGATGGCCACTTCGCGCCAATAACGTTCCCAATCCCCATCCAATAAATAATTTGGAAATGGATGAAAGCTGTTTTTTGCTTCCTGTAGACGCCGGCCCAACTTTTCATTTTCGGCGTTATCCAATCTCATCGGAACTGGAAATACCTTGAGGCCGGACTCTTTTCTCTTTTCGAACACAACGTTCGTGATCTTCACCGCGCCCTCAATGCCCTGATGATTCAGCGTGAAGCAAGGGACCAGAATGTCTGGCATTTGAATGGTGCAGATTCCCGAAGTGTCACTAACACCCGTGCGACTATCAATGAGGATATAGTCATACTTCTCGCGCATTTGCTGCTTTGCTTCTTCGATGAATTGTCCACCGGCTAAACGATCATAGAACCCTTGCCAATCGAATGAATTTACACGAGTTGGATACGATACCCCCTGACGTCCGGCGGGAACGAAGTCGAGCTGACCTTCTTTGGGAAAGTTATAATCGAGAGATACCGCGTAGTGCAGAATGTCCGCGCGCTCCTTGTACCATCCCGGATCATCGCGGTGACTGTTATCAACAGCATCGACTGCGTAATCGACTACAAAGTCGATGATGCCGTCCGAAGCCGTTAGTTCTTTGTCGATCAGGAATGGTTGGAAATAACGATGTAGTCCCGGCGCCTCCAGATCCCAGTCGATCGTGAGCACTTTTTTGCCGGCGCACGCCAGAATCCACGCTACATTTGCAAGCGCCATCGAACGGCCAGTACCACCTTTGTAGGAGTAAAAAGTGATAATCGTCGCGGATCGTCGGTCAGGCATAATTCTGTCCTCTCACCCTACAGGGTGACACTGGAGTAGTTTGTGAACGTTTCTTCCGCCTGCGTAACTTTTTCTGCGCTTTGTTTGACAACATATTTCTTCAGCCGCTCTTGTATCTTTCCGGCGGTGAAAATGTCTTTTCTCGCCTGATGAAGTGCTTTTATCAATTCCTCCTTGAACGTTTCATAGGACTTAATCGGAGTCGATTTAAAATCGGGCAGATCTCGGATGACCTTTGTTTTAAAGACTCCCTCGACGGCAGTCTGTAACATGCTCTTGTTCGCTAGCAGTTCATCGTCTGTTTCATTCCAGGCAATGACGGTGATGCAATTAAGTGGGAAGTACGGGTCGAGAGGAGCAACAAGATCTATATATTTAGGCAACTGGAGCGTCCAGGTGTCCACCACCAAAACGACGATGTTTCCCTGGGCTACTGCTTGCTCGATTTTGACCTTTGTGTCCTTGGTGAGAGGGATCTCTTCGTACTGAGAGTTCTTTGCAAAAGTCTCGATGACATCAATTGCCAGCTTTGAAGCATCTCCCTTAAAGACATCCAGGTAAGGGAGCCAGTCTGAACCACCATTCTTCCCGTAGAACTTTGTTTCCTGTCGGGGGTTCTTTAAAGTCTTTATTTCGTCAAGTGAAGCGGCAACGAAGATGAATTGTATGCGACGCGGACCTTCATCAGCATTCTTATTAGAGCTGGCGCCAGGTGCAAAGGTGGCATTAACCGCACTTAATGCAGGCAGAGGGGATTTGCCTGTCGGCATTCCAACGCGACTGGCAGCATCGACAATGCTATCTGCCAGCAGGCCGATAAGTGTCGTATAGGCCGTGTAGAATTCACTTCGTTCGTTCGCGGCCAACTTTCGCAACTGCATCGCACCACGTTTCAAATATTCTTCCGGGTAAGCACCATGGGTGTACTGAATGTTCTTGAGGGCGGGTGGCAAAAACCGCTTCACGTTTTCCTCGGGGGTCCACAAAACAGGAAGAATGACACACTCAGAAGTTGGAGCTCCTATTTGCTTAAGATGATCATTCATGCGATCCCAAAAGACAGCAAATTCCTTCCCACAGTATTCAGAACGAAAGTAAGAGGGGGAATACAGTGGAACGAACGCTTTGCAGGTGTTGAGCCCTTCCATTAGAGCCGGATCCCACATCGCACCGAGAGATATGCCTTCGCGATCAATAAAGCCCGGTTTTCCGTTATCAAGAAAATTGATCACCTTCGGCGCATCGCCGGTTAACACTCTTACACCTTCGGCCAGATCATCATAGAACTGCTGTAGATAGACGTTATCTTGACTATCGGCATGCGCGTAACTGAAGAAGAACCAGTAGTCCATGATTTGATCTCCTAACGCTGCGCGAATCGAGAGGCGTTCGGCAGGAACAGAAAAAGGTTTTCCGCGGGCCTAATTGATCCCAAACTAAGACAGAAAGTGAGCGACGAGAAATCGTCAGTGACGGCCCGGGCCGAGACTATTCAGAAGAGCAAGGAGCGAACAATCGCGCAACTTAATAATGGAACAGCGTCAAGTAGTCAAGCAAAATGACGCGGTTTGTTGGCATGGCTTCCGTGGCTTCCTGATCTCGTGCGGCGCGCCGGTGCGGGCGAAAGGATCATCGAGACGACGGAATTCGCAATCGAGTCTGAAACCAGCGATGATGATTCAAACGAAGAAACGATCGAAGCACTGGCAGAAATAATCCGTCGAGATGGTGATGCTGCGGCAGCGCTCTTCGTGCTCATGGGAACGCTGGAGAACTCCAGGGATCCAAAACTACTCGCGAATACGGCGAAGCACTTTGCCTTCACCCGCTGTAGTGAGTTGAACCTCTATGGAATCGTCGATGCTCAGATCGCGGTGGTTGAGAATGAGTTGTTGCCGGACACAAATAACTGAATGTTCAGCGACGCAACTGTAGGGGCGGACGGCCGTCCCTACAGTTTTTCCAGAAATCGTTTCGTTCCGCTCCGAAATCTTTACCCGGTTTAGACCATACCTGGTAGCTGTTCGGCAGTTTGGTGTGTCGGTTCTGGCCAATAGCTCCACGGGATTCCGAACGGATGATTGGGAACTGCCAGCACCTATGTCGGTTTGCCAGGATCCTATTTAGGGTTTGGCATCTCACCTTGTGAAGCCTCTCAGAACTTAAAAGAAGGCTGTAAAAGTTCACACAGGATTTCATGAACCGGCAAGCAATTTACGGAACCCGAGCAGGGATTGCTTAATCATCCAGACGAGGACTCGCAGGTCGCTGAAAGGATTTGGTCGATCCTTAAGGTGACGCCGAGTTTCCTTTCCTTTCGTGCTACAAAGTAAGAGGTATACGTTACAATGCGTATGGCGCGTAGCACCGCCTGGAGGGTAGTGATGAGCGTTTTGAAGGTAACCAATATAGGGAACTCTGTGGGCGTTATTCTGCCCGACGACATCCTTGAGCGATTGCGAGTGAAGAGAGGCGATACCCTTTACGCGATCGAAACGAAGAATGGGATTGAACTAACCGCGAATAACCCCGCGTTGGCCGAGCAGATGGAAATTGCTGAACGTGTAATGCGGGAAGATCAAGAGGCGTTGCGGAAATTAGCTGAGTAGTCGTTCATGGCTGACATCGTCTGGCTTCTGAAAGAAGCTATCCTCACAATTCACCAGCGCCAGATCGCTGAACACGGCGGAAGCGGAGGATTAAGAGATCAGTGATTGCTCATATCCGCCATAGCAAGACCACAACAGTTGCTCGCTTATGGTCAGCCTACTCCCGATTTGGCCTCACTCGCCGCTGCTTATGCTTACGGAATTGCACGCAATCATCCATTTGTCGACGGTAACAAACGCACTGCACTGGTTGCAGCTCGCACCTTCCTTTTAATAAATGGCGTCAATGTCCAGGCGGCACAAGTAGACAAATGGCTTACTTTTCTACGGTTGGCGGAAGGATCGCTCACAGAAGAGGAACTCGGCGAGTGGATTCGAAGCCGGATGTGTGAGGAGATTTAAGTCAACTCTGGTGCATATCGCCCGTCCAGTAATAAAATAGCCCGCAATGTATTCGGCCCAGATCACTCGCGCAAACCCCACGTGCATTATTCTTCTGATAGATCAATCAGGATCGATGGGCGACTCGTTCAGTGGCGACTCCGTCCGCAAGAAGGCGGAGTTCGTTGCCGAGGTCGTCAATCACACCCTGCACGATCTTGTAATCCGCTGCACCAAAACCGAGGAAGTCAGGAATTATTACCACGTTTCCGTCATCGGTTATGGACGCAACGTGTCGACCTGCTTTTCCGGTCCGCTTGCGGCGCGCGACATGGTGCCGATCTCCGAGGTCGCCGATTACCCTTTGCAGGTGAAGAGTAGTTATAAGAGAGTTTCGGACGGCGCCGGGAGTTGGGTCGAAATACCGGTGCGTTATCCAGTTTGGATTCATCCCACCGCTGACGGAAAAACTCCGATGTGCGAAGCGTTGACGAGGGTGAAAGACATTCTTCAGCGTTGGCTGTCGGAGCACCCGCGCGGATTTCCGCCGACCATTCTTCATCTCACTGACGGCGAATCGAGTGACGGCGATCCGGACGAAGTCGGCCGCCAAATCATGTCACTCGGAACAGACGACGGTCACGTCCTTTTATTCAACTGCCACATTTCCACGCGACGCTCCGCGAAGATCGAGTATCCGACCGAAGAGAGTTCTCTTCCCGACGGATTTGCGCGCGCGCTGTATGCGATCTCGAGTCCATTGCCGACTAACTTTCTAGCCGCGGCAGCGCAGCTCGGCGTGCACGCAGTCGACGGCTCGCGCGGGTTTGTGTTCAATGGCGATCCATCGTCGATCGTTCAGTTCTACGAAATCGGCACCAGCCTGACCGGCATGACTCCTTACAAATGGATGGATCACACGGAGACGTCTTGAGTACTGCAAAACAGAGCGCCACATGGGACTTGCAACTCCGGCAGTTGCTGCTGCCGAAGTTGGACCATGATGCCTCTGAGTGCGAAGACGCGATTGCCTTCGACATCAACACCGCTCGCTTCGCAGTTACAGACGGCGCGACTGAAGCATTCCACGCACAACAGTGGGCCAGGAATCTCGCCGAACACTGGGTCCGAAACGAAGCGACGTCGACGCTCGAAGAGTTTCGCAAGTGGGTCGCGACCGAAGGACGGGAACTTCACGACTCCTGGAACGGTCTAACCCTGTCGTGGTACTCCGAAGAAAAAGCACGCACCGGATCGTTTGCGGCGTTCGTCGGCGTCGAACTGGATCTCAAGAGCAGCACACCGTCGTGGAAAGCGATCGCGCTCGGCGATACATGTCTGCTGCATTGTCGCGGCAGTGCGCTTTTGAAGAGTTTCCCGCTCTCGCGCTCCGAGTGCTTCAATTCATCGCCGATACTAGTGGCGTCGAATACAGCGTTACACGAAAGCACGATGCCGTCGGCTGTGGTGGAATCCGGGGTTTGTGAAAATGGCGACGTGCTGTTACTGATGTCAGACGCGGCTGCGTCATGGTGTTTGCAGCGTTTTGAAAACGGCGATTTTGATCCGGACTTTTTAACGGGGAAAGACGACGAGGAGCTGCGCCGTTTCTTTGACGGCGAGCGCCAAGCTGGCAGAATACGAAACGACGATATCGCCATCGTCCGAATCGAAATCAAGCGGAGAATTAACTAGTGGTTGTTTCCTCCTCACAAACCGGCGCACTCCCGAGGAATTGGCCTTCTGCAAGGTATTTCACTGAAGCCATCCAGTGCCCGTCGATCTGTTTTGCACATCCGCACCTGCGCAATACGCTGCCGGCTGTCGATCGTCTCGGCATGCCGCTGGTCACGTCGGGCCAGTTTGCCTACGTTTACAAACTCAACTCGATGAACGGCGACTCCGACTTCGCAGTGCGCTGCTTCCGCGGCTATCTCGGCGATCGCGATCAGCGCTACCGGGCCATCCAGACGCATCTCGCAAACTCACCGGTTTCGTACCTGTCAGAGTTCACTTACGCGCCCGAAGGGATCCTCGTCGGTGGCAATCGATTTCCGATCCTGTTTATGAAGTGGATCGAAGGGCCGACACTCGATCTCTACATCCGTGAAATGCTGAACCGTCCCGAGGTGTTGCTGCACCTTTCGGAACAATGGTTGCGACTGCTGGGCGCATTGCGAGCGTCGGGTATTGCGCACGGCGATCTGCAACACGGCAACATCATCGTCGAACACGGCCACCTGCGTCTGGTCGATCACGATGGAATCTTTGTGCCTGCGATGGCTGGATGGACCGCAAGCGAAGTCGGACATCAGCACTACCAACACCCGCGCCGGACTGCTTTAGATTTTGACAGTGATCTCGATAACTTCTCGTCACTCGTGATCTACCTGTCTTTGTTATCGGTGGCGGAACAGCCTGTTCTGTGGCAGGAACATCATGACGAGAACCTGTTGTTCACGAAGATGGACTTTGCGGATCCGGCTTCGTCTGAGCTCTTTCAAAAGATCCGCGAGCTTGGACCAGAGCATGCGCGGCTTGCCGATGTGCTCGCGAATGCAGCAACGGGTTCACCTGATGAAGTTCCGTCACTGCTCGACCTGGTGCAGGCTAAGTCAAAACTACCATCATGGATGACGGCGCCTGTCGATATCGACGCGACGACAAAAACACGCGAGGTCGTGTTGGCAGTACGTCCTACGGAACGAGAACCGGTTCGTTGGGTGTCGTGGCAGGAGAAGAATCGTGGAGCGGCGATGCCGACGACGCCCGGCTCACCGTTTGTGCAGTCGGTTTTTAGTTCACCAACGCCCGCGCCGATTCCGCTGATCAAAGATCCGCACGATGTGTTGGCCAATGCGGTCACGTTTTCGAAAGAATTTTTGCGGAAGTACTTTCTGCTCTGGTACTGGGCCAGTTACACCGCGATGCGGGGACTTGGATTTGACTTCGGAATCGCTTTGCTTGGTGCGCTGATCTGCATGGTGGTTGGTTGTCTTGTGTATGGTGGTGTAAAAGCGGAAGAGGAATCTCGCAAGGCGAAGAAGTTAGGTCCAGGTTTGTGGCAGCCGCCGACGATTCCGGGGCCTGCACCGCCGCAGCAATTCTCGCTTTCGTTAACGCCGCAGGTCACTGCGCCGCCGCCGCCAGCGATGCCGCCGATAACGCCACCGTCGGCCGTTACTCCGACGATTTCGGATCCATTCGTCGGGAACATCGTGCTTGGGATTTATCACGTGGAGAACTGCGACTGGGTCAATCACATCTCGACCAAAAATCGGGTTGGTTTTTCAACGGCCTCGGAAGCCCTATCGCACGGCTTCAAACCATGCCGCATCTGTTCACCGGCAACCTGACCAAATTTAGATCTCATCCACAGATTACGCAGATCTATTAATCATCTGTGTAATCTGTGGATGGTTTCGTGTATGATTTTCTCGCGACACGCCTTCGGTTTGACTTCATCATTCCGCGTCTCCTGAGAACACGCTATGCCGTCTAAATACGACATCTTCATCAGCTATGGACACCTCGATGACGAGGATCCGGCAGGCGACGTTAAAGGCTGGGTCGACCTGCTCGTCGAACGTCTGCCACGTCTGATCAGCAGCACTCTCGGCTATCAACCAAAGGTCTGGCGCGACCAACGCAGTCTCACTGGCGACGCTCTTCTCCGCGCCGCAATCGAAGAAGGCATCTCAAACTCGCTTTTGTTTGTTCCAATCGTTTCACCTCGTTATGTGCAGTCAGACTGGTGCCTGCGCGAACTCGAAGCGTTCTCCAAAAACCCGCCACTCCCCAACGCGCCCGCACATCGTTCGCGAATCTTCAAAGTGATCAAGACCCCGTTGCTCTTTAATCTCGCGAAGAAGGAGCCCGAACAGTTACGCGAGCTGATCGGTCACTCTTTCTATGAAATGGAAGGCGACATGCCAGTCGAGTTCAGTCCCGACGTCGTACCGGCCAAAGATCCAAGATACTGGACCGTGCTACGACGCCTCGCGTGGGACATGTCGACGCTGCTCGCGGTAGTGAAGGAAGGTGACAAACGTGCGACTAAGGAATTGCCGACAGAAGGTCCACAGAAGTTTATCTACCTCGCCGAAACAACTTCCGACCTGGCCCAGGAGCGCGAGCTTGTCCGTGACGAGTTGCGACAGCGTGGTTACGGTGTGTTGCCCCAGGAGAAACTGCCCACCGAGGAGCTAAAGGAAACCGAAGCAGCGGTACTCAAAGCTCTCGGCCGTTCGATCCTCTCTGTTCACCTGATCGGCAAACGCTACGGCGCCGCACCGGAAGACGACCCACGCTCGATCGTTTCGATTCAGGAAGATCTCTCGGCGCAACGTTGTTCACGCGACTCTTCGTTCACACGACTGCTGTGGATGCCGCAGGGCTTGATGACGCCCGCGCTCGACGTCACTGACGAACGTCAAAAAACTTTCATCACCGGTCTTCAACAACGAATCGGCTGCGGCGCCGAGCTGCTGCAAACAAGCGTAGAAGACTTGAAAACGCGCATCATCGAAAAACTCAATCCGCCGGCGAAAGCCGCAGCAACGCCTTCAAAACAAAACGGTCGCTCCAAACTGAAGCAGGTTTATCTCATCTGCGAGAACCGCGATCGATCTCTGGTGCGGCCAATCAAAGAATATCTCTTCAAACAGAACATCGAGGTGATTACCTGGTTCGACGGCGACAGCGCCGCAACACTCATGGACTACCATCACAAGAACCTGCGCGAATGCGACGCGGCACTCGTTTACTTCGGCAACGGCGATGAACCGTGGGTGCGAAAGAACCTCGAAGACCTCGAGAAGGCATACGGCTATGGCCGCGAAGACGATTGGAGCGCGGCTGCGGTTTACGTCGGCGCGCCGCAGAACGATCAAAAGGAAGACTTCCTCACGCACCTCGTACCTTACGTGATTCGCAATTACACATCGTTCGACCCTGAAGACCTGCGCGATTTCGTCACCGCCGTAAACTCCTCGGAAGGAGAGCAGCAATGAAGCAATCGAGACCGATGAAAAATCCCTTCCCCGGTTTGCGTCCATTTGAGACAGACGAATACCGTTTGTTCTTCGGTCGAGAAGGACAAGCGGACGAGTTGATCTCGCGGCTTTCACGCTCGCGATTTCTCGCGGTTGTCGGCACTTCGGGCAGTGGTAAGTCTTCATTGATTCGCGCCGGTTTGATGCCGGCGCTGCGCGGCGGAATGATGAAAGGCGCGGGCTCGGGTTGGCGCATTGCGGTGATGAGACCAGGCGGTAATCCGGTCGGCAATCTTGCTACTGAGCTCGCCAGGAAAGACGTGCTTTCAGAAGCAGGCATGGGTTTGTCTGATGAAGAATCAGAAGCCATCATCGAAGCAACGCTGAGAAGTGGTTCGCTCGGTATTCTGAACGTCGCTCGCGAGGCTCGACTCGGCGAGCACGAGAAACTGCTCGTCGTGGTGGACCAGTTTGAAGAGCTGTTTCGCTTCCGTGCTACGCACGAAGGTGGCAGCGTCGATGAAGCATCAGCGTTCGTAAAACTCCTGCTCGAAGCTGCGCAACAACGTGAGCTGTCGATCTACATCGTGCTCACGATGCGTTCCGATTTTCTCGGCGACTGTGCCCAGTTTCAGGGCCTGCCGGAAGCAATAAACGACGGTCAATATTTGATACCGCGAATGACGCGTGACGAGCGTCGCTTCGCAGTTACCGGACCGGTCGGCGTCACCCGCGGAAAGATAAGCGAGCCGCTGATTAATCGTCTGCTGAATGACGTCGGCGACAATCCCGATCAACTGCCGATTCTCCAGCATGCGTTGATGCGCACGTGGGAACACTGGCAGGCAAATCGACGCGACGGCGAGCCGATCGGACTCGAACACTACGAAGCGATCGGCACGATGAGTGACGCACTCTCGCGTCACGCCGATGAAGCCTTCAATGAGTTGCCGGATGATCGCAGCCGCAAGATCGCTGAGCTACTGTTCAAAGCGCTCAGCGAACGCGGCGCAGACAACCGCGAGATCCGTCGTCCTACTCGACTCAGCACGATCTGCGAGATCACCGGCGCGCGCGTGGCGGAAGTGATTGCGGTGATCGATGTCTTCCGTCATGGTGGCCGTTCGTTCCTCATGCCCCCGGTTGGCACGGAGCTGCACGCCGATTCTGTGATCGACATCTCGCACGAGAGTTTGATTCGCAACTGGCAACGACTCAAAGAATGGGTGATTGAAGAGGGGCAGTCAGTAAGAGTCTACCGTCGTGTCGCTGAGAGCGCGGTGCTGCATCGCGAAGGCGGAGAGGGCCTGTTGCAGGAGCCTGCCCTTTCATTCGCACTCGACTGGCGCGACAAGTCACATCCGACTAAAGCGTGGGGCGAGCGTTACCATCCGGAATTCGAATTGGCGATGACGTATCTCGACCAAAGCCGGATCGCTCGTGAAGAAAGACTTGCCGTCGAAGAGAAGAAGCGCCAGGAAGAGATCGAGCGTGATAAGCGAGAATTGGAACAGACGAAACTGTTTGTCGCGCAACAGGCGCGCGCCGCACGTCGCATGCGTGTGTTGCTCGTTGCGATGTGTGTGATGTTGCTGCTCTCGATCGCGACCGCCGCGTTTGCGTGGAACCAACGCTCATCAGCATTACAAAGCCGCGAGGCGGCAGAGTTAGCCAGGAAAAACGCGGAGTTATCTGCGGAGGCCGCACGGCACGCGGAAAGTTATGCGCAGGACCAGGCAGTCGCGGCCGTTAATAGCAAAGAAGAGGCGCTGGAAGCTCAGAAGGTGGCAGCGAATGAAAAGGAACGAGCCGAAGCCGCCGCAAAACTCGCTACCGAACAGAAAGCTCAGGCCGAAGAGAATCTTCACGCGGCACAGATCGCAACCGCCAAAGCCAATGCAGCCACCATTGAGGCACAAAGAAGCGCGCAGCAAGTGGCCAGCGCACTCGAACGCGGCGAGCTAATCCGCAGCGGTCTCGAATCGTATCGTCGTGAAGACTACAATCTGGCGCGTAGTTCTTTTGAGAAGCTGGAAGAGAAGTTGAGAGGTCTTCAACCTTCCGCGAACGGCGCCCAGCACTTTACGCCCCAACAAGCGAGGCAGGCTATCAGAGACTATGGCTGGACCATGTCGCGTCTCGGTGCTACGTATCACCAGCTACGCAACTTTGAGAAAGCGATCGAGCATTATGAAAAGAGTCGCGGAATCCTGGAGCCACTTTTGAAGGATGAGCCGGCGCCAATCCTTTTCGAGACATATCACGGGCTCGCGCGCGCCTATCACGACAACGCTACTGAGCTAGCGGCAGGTCGACAATCCAGTGCGAATTATGTTGAGTACAGTGCCCCGGAGCAATTGACGAAGGCTGAGGAGTATTACAAGAAGGCCGCGGCGTATCAGCAGAAGATTAAGTCAGACAATCCGCTCCTTACCGTCGGCAGTCTCAAGAACCTCGCGCAGCTTTATCTCGATATCGGCAGGTACGACGACGCTGAGCAGAGTCTGAAGGCGGTCGTCGATGCGTACAAAACGGTCGAGTATTACCCGGGAGCAGGTGTTGAAGGCGCGCTCAAAGAGCTCGCGGAGTTTTATCGCAATCGCAGCCGGTTTGAAGATGCTTTGCGCACGTACAGCGAGCTGATCGAGCTTTATGAGAACGCAGTAAATTTTAACAACCTCGAGCCGCAGCGCTTTCGTGAGCTGGCAGACAACTACAGCGAGTTAGGTCAGATTTACATCGCGATGAAGGATGAAGACCGGGGCGATGCTGCATTCGAGCTCGTGAAAACGATCCAGTCACTGCAACTCAAACGGAAAAAGAGAGGGCCGCTTGCGCCTGACGATCCGGCCGCCGCTTTCGACGACGATCTGGATCACATGGGAGACATCTACATCAAGCTCGGACGTGTTCCTCAAGCCAGGCGTTCGTATGAGCAAGCGCTCGTGATAAGGGAAGGCGTCGTCGCCGAGAATGGATCGCTTGCCATCAGCTATTTGAAGCTGGCTAACCTCTACCGCGATGAATACAAAGACTACGAGAAAGCCGAGGTGTATTACAAAAAACTCATAGAGAATCGCAGGAATGTTAAAGGTGATCTCTTTGGGCCAGACGATCCGTTGTCGCAGCACGTTACCGGCCTACGACAGCTCGCGGAGCTTTATACGAATGACTTGATTAAATTAACTGAGGCTGAAGGGTTATTGAACCAGGCGCTTACAGCACTCAAGCCGGTCCAGGGTCGACTTGCGTGGGATGACGAAGGTGCGATCTACGACGATCTGATCATTCTGTATCGCAAGCAACAAAAAGACGTGCAGCCAATGTACGTCCAAAAGCTGGCGGCGATGACGGCGCGTCGTGACGCGTTTCGCTCGCTCTTGCGCTCGCCTGAGTATCAGCACTTTGCATATCCATACGTTCAGACAGCGGGTGAAGTCGCTGATCTTTATTTGAAACAGAACAATAAAGCCGCCGCACTCGCAGCCTATGCGCAAGTGTTCAATTTCATCAGCATCTCGGTACCCACTCCCGACCCAAAGAAACTCGACAACTTCCTGACAAACCTCGAGAAGTATCAATCATTGCTTCGCGAGACCAAGAACGAGACCCTGGCGGCGAAGTTTGACGAGACCGTGCGCCGCGGTCGGATACGGCAGAAGGAATTGGAGAGTATTCAGCAGGAGACCCAACCCAATCCGTAACAAATCCGCGTAATCCGTGGCCAATTAATTAAGGTGGCGGAATGCCTAGATCTGTGCAAATCTTTCTTGCAAGCTGTTTTTTGATCTCTCGATGACGCGGAATAGTAGTTGAGGAACCATTCGTCGGATTTCGATAGACAGTATGCTTGCTTCCTTCGCGAAGGAAAAAACAACCGTGGGATTCGATGTGCCGGATGAGGTCGGCTCGTTTCATAAATGTCAGTGAGGTGTCAGGCTGCCCGCAAGACTAATGTTTCTCGAGTAACCTTTCCGCTGCTGGAAAAGTTCTTTTCAAATTCCTCACGATTAGAATTGAGGATCAACTCGATTGCTTCGGCAAGGTTTTCGCGCACTTCTTCGAGAGTCTCGCCCTGAGTGTTGGCGCCCGGGAGTTCGGCAACATACCCGATATAGCCACCTTCCTCCGCCTCTTCGAAAATCGCTGTTAACGTGAGTTCAGTCATAGATTGATCGGATGATACTCCGATCCGAGCTGACGCGTCGACCGTGCGGTTAGGGTTCCAAGAAGTTCATCCGTCGATGCGGATTAGGTTTTGGCTTCGAGTCGCGCAGTACCATTAGGCCATTGAGTGCGCGAATGTCGCTCTCTGCGCTTTGGTCCAATGGTGGGCGGAAGAGACGAAACTCAGTCCGGGTAGCGGACATGGAAACGGTTCTGTTGCACGCGCTAATCATGACATCGGTGCTCTTGAGGGAATCCCGAATGGGATCGGCGTAAACGAGATATTTCTCGCCCTTGACGAGCCATTAACGCGCTCTGGGAAACTATTCTCATAAGTTTCTTGTATCCCTGTCGCCTAGATTACATGATTACAGGATTGGAAAGGATTAACAGAAAGAAATATTCCTCTTTACTCTGCTCTTCTCGCAAAGTATCTTCGCAAAACATGGTTTGCTTAAAGTCTTTTTCTGCCACTAAAAAGCACAAAAAGCTCATATAGGGTTCTGCTTATTTTTGAGCTTTTTGTGCTTCTTTGTAGCAAAAACCCAGCCAACAAGTCGAGCGAGATGGACTTCAGAATCGAGACCGGCAATGAGCGACAAGAAACATCTTGACCGTTATCCTGACCCGACTGAACTTTACCGGCGCAAAGAAGCTAACCGTAAAAACGAGGCAAAGCGTCCGGTATCAGAAAAGATGGAAACGGTGGCGCGATTGCGTGATTTCGAGCGGTCGTTGGTGGAGATTAGAAAAGCAAACCGCGCCAAGCGCGCCGCAAAAGAGATCAAGATACACATTAAAACTCGGTAAAGGGGTAACGGAATTTTGGCACCGAATTCATTGCGCGTCGTGAAGATGTTATGAGCCCTGTGACAATCCTCTTAAGAGTCATCTTCGGCGTTATTCTGGCAGCCGGTCTGGCGATGTGGGCCGGGATAGGTTTCCCTGTTGATCTCGTGTTTGTGATGAGTGTGGGTATTATGGCTGCGATTTGGGGTGACAGGTTTATCCTCGGATTTATGTCATTGATGCGGTTCTTTAACCGCGGATTACGCGGATAAAAGACGGATCAGTGCGCCGGGCGTGAGTGTTTGATGTGGCGCCAAACCCACCAGATGATGAAGAGTGCGCCCGCGATACCGATCAGAAAATCGAAGCGATGGAACCAGGTCTTTAGCGTGTCGTCTTTGTCCCACTGCTCGCCAAGCTTCTGGCCCACATACGCCAGTCCCAAACACCACGGTAACGATCCGGCAAACGTGTAGATCACGAAACGCGTCAGGTTCATGCGCGCCACGCCAGCCGGAAACGCGATGAACGTGCGGATCGCCGGCAACAAGCGACTCACAAACACGATGATCTCGCCGTGCTTCGCAAACCAACGATCAGCAATGTCTAAGTCGTGTCGCGAAAGAAGAATGTAGCGCCCGTACTTCTCGATAAACGGTCGACCGCCATACATTCCAACCCAATACGCAACGAGCGAACCCAACACGCAGCCGACCGCGCCCGCAACTCCGACCCACCACAGGTTCATCTCGCCTTTCGAAACGAGATACCCGGAGAACGGCATGATGATCTCCGATGGCAGCGGTATGCACGCCGACTCGATGGCCATCAAAAGAACGATGCCCGAATAACCGAGTGTTGAAATTGTCGCAACGATGAAACCGGAAAGTATGGTGATGATTTTTGCAATCATATTCGAGTAAGTTTACCGATCGGACCAGCCATGTTGTCCGATTAACGGTACGAAAGCACATCCTCCGTGATCTTCTTCCTTTCGACCCTGCTCGGTTTTTATTACTCGGATCATACGCTGGCTCTCGCGTGATTCTCCGACCGGCACAACCAGGCGTCCACCGATCTTCAACTGCGCAATCAGCGGCTCCGGAATTGTTGGACCACCCGCAGCGACCAGTATCCCATCGTAAGGCGCGTTTGCCGCCCAACCGAGTGTGCCGTCAAAACATTTGACCGTCGCGTTGTAAATCCCGAGCTCACGAATGCGCGCCTGCGCCTCGCGTGCGAGATCGCCGATGCGCTCGATTGAATAAACCTGAGCAGCGACTCTCGATAATACGGCCGTTTGATATCCTGAACCCGCGCCGATCTCCAACACGCGACTATTCGCACCGAGCTCGAGCAGCTCTGTCATCCTTGCGACGATGAAGGGTTGGGAAATTGTCTGATTGGCACTGATCGGCAACGCGTGATCGCCGTAAGCGCGACTCTGCAACGCTTCAGGCACGAACATGTGGCGCGGCACAGTGCGCATCGCCTCGAGCACTCTCGGATCGCGAATGCCGTAATGATCGTGCAGGCGGCCGACCATGCGCTCTCGTGGAATGGAGTATTCCTGGAACGGACCGGAGCGATGTCTGTTTGCTGGCTGCACCGGAAGCGAATTCTGCTGCTTAACTCTTTTGGAGTAGTTCGGAGTCTTTCAGATAGTTCCAGGTCTCGAGCGCCGTTAACGCGTTGTGGTCTGTCATGTCGCTGCGGAGCGGCGTCACGGAAACGTAACCTTGTGCGACCGCGTGATAATCAGTCCCCTCAACCGAATTCACATTGAAATACTCTTCCCCGATCCAGAAGTATGGTTTGCCGCGGGGGTCGATGTGTTCGGTAATCACGGGTCGCGCGTTCTTGATTCCCTGGCGCGTCACTTTCACGCCTTTGATCTCGCCCTGGGGGATATTGATATTCAGAAGCGTGCCTTCTGGTAAACCTTCGTCCAAGACCTTTCGTGCGGCAACGACCGCAAAAGCCGCCGACTCTTCGAAGTTGAAATTATCGCGCGCCACGAGACTAAGCGCTATACCAGGCACGCCCAAAATCGCTGCTTCAAGTGCTCCAGCGACTGTGCCTGAATAAGTCGCGTCGTCACCGAGATTGCCGCCGTGATTGATACCGGAGACGCAGATGTGTGGTTTTTGATCGTCGGAAAGGATCTTGTTCAGCGCGAGTGTGACGCAATCAGTTGGCGTGCCGTCGATGGCCCAGTGACGTTCGTCGAGTTTGCGAATACGAAGCGGACGTGCAAGCGTAAGACTGTGTGAAGCGCCGCTCATTTCCGAAGCAGGCGCCACGACATAGACGTCACCAATCTGCTTCAGGGCCTCCTCGAGTTTGATGAGCCCATCGGAATGGATACCGTCGTCGTTTGTAACTAAGATCCGAGTCATACGAATACGAATCGTAAAGCCGCGTTGCACACTCCAGTTTCGGCGGCTCGCTCACTCAGGAGCGTCCGATTCTGAACCTTGGTTAAAGACGACTGGTGAGATAAGACGACGGCCTGTAGTTGTGCAGGAGATACTTAGTCGCGAGGGATGCGCATCCGGCCCTTCTTCTTATTGCGTTTGCGGGCCAGCGCCGACTTCAACTTCGCCTTCTGACCAGGGGGAATGAAAAACGCGTGTTTCTTCGCGTCTTTGATGATCTCTTCGGTCATCACTTTGCGCTTGAAGCGGCGCAACGCGCTCTCAATTGATTCACCTTGATTAACGGTAACTATTGCCATTCTTTCTCTGCTTTCCTTTTCGTTAGATCCTTCGCAGGCGCATTATTTAACCACAAAAGGTCCGAACACACAAAAGAATAGGTCCTATATGTCCTATAGGACCTAGCCTTCTTTCCTCCTGCAAATCGCCTTAAACCAGTACGGCTTCGGCCGGCTCTTCTTCTTTCTTTCGGCTCAGGCCTTTGATCTGCACTGGCTTGTCGGCCTCCTTAGTGTTGAGCTGTTTATTCAACACCATCTCCTGGTACATCTTGCGCATCATGACGGCTTCTTCGTGCGCAGTCTTCGGTCCATCCATTTGCGGCTTATTCGGCCGCATCAGGTCAATTTCATTCAAAATCAGGCCGTGGCTCGGGTCAGTCATCTCGACATTCTTGCCACCAGCGAAAATCTCGTGTCGCCCATGCTGCTGGTACCACTTCGCGACGGTCGCGTTCTGGTGCATGTTCTCGATGATGTTTCTCCAACCGATTCCCGTGTTGTACGCACAGAAGGAGATCTCGCCTTCCTGCGTGCCGTACGGGATGATGCACATCTCAGTCCGGCGGAAATCGTAGTTGAAGAGATCCTGGAACCACATACCCGCGATAAACAGGAAGTTCCAGCGATCCGAACGGCGCTTCTCGATGTCGTCAACACTGCGATCGCCGCTCACCTTGCCGTAGTCCTTACCAGTCAAGCCAAACGACTTGTCAAACTTCTTGAAGAGCTCGTAAAGCGTGAACTGCGACGGCGACTTGTACGGATTGTAGTGCTTCAACAGCGTGAGACCCATCATCACGTTCGACATCCACTTGCCGCGCGCCGCGTCCGTGATCTTCTGCATGTCTTTGACCAGACCCGGAATGTTCAAGAACTCCGGCACTGGACGCATTTCTTTGTTTTCCTTGTCGATCATCACCGCGGTTCCGACGCCGCAGTTCGGGTGACAACCGCAGGAAACCTGGCCCCACTCAGCCTGTGGACCGTGTACGAGATCCGCGAAGTCTGCGAAGGCGCCCATCAACGAAAGCGGAAACCAATCGCGTGTAGGCTCAGTGATACCGACCTGATTCTTCACGTCGTGCGCGAGATGCGAGAGCGTGTAGCGCTGTTGCAAACGACGCTGCTCGGTGATCTCTTCGTCACGACCGGTGAATGAAACCGGCTGGAACGACAGGAAAGCGATCTTCTTCGGATTGTCGAGCGCGAAGCGAATGATCGAGCCAACCTGATCGTTGTTGATACCGTTGACAAGCGTCGTGACGAGCACGATTTCAACACCTGCTTCGTGCAGGTTGTTGATAGCGCGCATCTTCACGTCGAACAAGTTGCCGACCTGGCGGTGACTGTTAGCATCATTGCCGATACCGTCGAATTGCAAGTAGACGTAGCGCAGACCGGCTTCAGCAGCCTGGCGGCAGAACTCTTTGCTCTTCGCAAACTCGATTCCGTTCGTCGCGGCCTGCACGCTGTTGTAACCGACCTTGCGCGAGTATTTGATCGCTTCGAGGAAGTGCGGCGAGATCGACGGCTCACCACCTGAAAACTGCACTGACATCTGGCGACGCGGCTTGATCGTGATCGCGTTGTCGAGAATCTCCTTGATTTCATCCATGCTCAGTTCATGAACGAAGCCAACCTGGTTGGCGTCCATGAAGCATGGGTCACACATCATGTTGCAGCGGTTGGTCAGGTCGACAGTCAACACCGCGCCGCGACCGTACTTAACCGTGCTCGAACCGTGATTGTGCAGTTTTTCGTCGTTGTGTGCGTCGATGTCGCGGCCCGGGAACATCTTTTCGATATGTGTTAAGAACTTCGAATCGATGGCCATCATGTCTTCGAAGTGACCGTGGACGGGACAATCTTTGATCATCCAGATTTCGCCGTCGCGCTCGATGATCTGTGCTTTGATTTCGCCGACTTTCTCGTTGATAAGAACACTGACGTCTTTCTTGCCGCTGATGATCTCTTCGCGCGCCTCGATTACGCAGTTGGGACAGAGGGAATCAGTAGTGCGTGGCCAGCCCAAGGTTGGCTTGCTCTTCTGCCAGGATTTCAAAAGTGGCTTGTCTGACCATTTGGGAGTAAAAGAAGGATTCGGCTTGTATTTATTTACCGACTGAATTGCGTTGAAAAGGCCTCCTGCTATTAAGGTCAATCCTTTCTCCGCATGCTTGATAGGTCGCATCGTCTCTCCGTCCGTTTCAAATTTAATGGCGTGCCTTGGAAGGTTATGACAGACCAAGACCAGAAGGCTCTGGGCAATGAGCGTGCCGAGACGGAGGATCTGATGTAAGCCTAACTATTCTCTCAGTTAACGTATTTTCGATGATCGTCGGCGATCCTGAAACCTGTGTCTTCTTGCTACACGCGCCTTAAAATTGGCTTGGCTGTAACATTTTGGCCAGAAAGAATTTCTCCCGCGGCGACGCAACGGCGCAACGAAGAACCATCGGGCTTTCGTTGCGCCGCTGCGCCGTTGCGGGAGAAATTCTTCTTTACTTCGCGCCCATCGCCGCTCTCATGGCAGCGATGATGGCATCCGTGACCCTTCGCTTGAACAGCTCGTCTAGTTTTGCGGGTGAGAGGTCGAAATCGACGGGGGAGTCTTCGATGCGCTTGATGATGGTTCCTTCCGAAAATCCTGCCTCGACCAATTTAATAACACCTTCATTCGTCAACGTCGGCGTCTTCTCGAGTTTGGGCGACGCGCTTTCGCCGGCTTCGGCCGGCGGCTTGATGATGCGCACGGTCGCGGACCCGCTCACATTCCCTTCATTCTGACCACCAACAGGCGAGCCGTTCGAACGACCCGATGATTGCGAACTCGATCCCGAACCGAAGATGCCTTCGCCGCCCTGCGCTTTCGAGTCACCCTTCTTCGAGTCCTTAAATAACGACTCACTCGTCCACTCATCTTCATCAACAAGAACAACACCCATCTGTGACGACAGCATCGCGAGAATGATGTTCTCGTTGACGCCGCTGCGCTTCAGCTCGATGAGGTGTTCCGTGTCGAGCTTAAAATCGCCCGGACGGTTACCAATGATCGTGATGATCGTTTTCTCTTTGAAGCCCGCTTTGACGAGCCTCACGATCGATGCATTCGTGAGTGGCCCATCAGACGGTTGTTGGCCCAACGCGCCGATCGCAAAGATCGAAACGCTTAAACACGCGGCTAAAATAAATCGATTCATAAACCTAAGCTGGTTTCTTTGTACGCGCGATGGTCCGTTTGTAGCGTTTACTGATCTTCTTTACGTAGTTGCGAGTCTCTTGATACGGCGGCACTCTGTTTCCATACTTCGCTACGGCGCCTTCGCCCGCGTTGTAGCTCGCAAGCACGAGATCGACACGGTTATTGAAGCGATTCAACAGCTCCCGCAGATAGCGCGTGCCACCGGAAATATTCTGCGCGGGATCGTGCGGCCGTCGGACACCGAAACGCGAACCCGTGCCCGGCATCAACTGCATCAAACCACGCGCACCTTTCGGCGAAACGGCATGCGTGTTGAAATGCGACTCCTGCTCCATCACTAAAAAGATCAGATACGGATCGACGTTGTACTTGTAACCATTCTGACGAATCAGCGAGTCGAGTCCGGCGCGTCCTGTGCTCCAGCCACTTGCTTTCTTTCCTACTTCCGCGACCGTTGCCGGATCTTCGATCTCGATTCGATCGACACGCTCAGCCTCGATGAAGATCGACATCGCTCCACGTTTGTACCAGACACCCGCAGGTGATTGCGTCGCACTGTCAGCCTCGACGCGCGCGCCGCCTTTCAAATAGATCCAGGCTTGCTGCTCGTACACGCCGTTGTTCGACGGAGTACGCGCGACCGCCATTTCCGGGACTTCAAAATGATCGTCATCGTCTTTGTTGTTGTTCGTTGTAGGCGATGGTGCAGTTGCGGTCTCGGGCGTACTGCGCTCGATCTTTTTGACTTTCTCTTTTGGCAGGAGGTGGCTGAGCCCGCCGCGCCGATACCAAACTCCCTGCGGCGATTCCCACGCATCATCGACGGTCATATACGAACCGTCAGCAAGTTTCAGTCTGATCTCCTCGGTCTGTGCGGAAACGTAACTCGCACAAACAACGAGACAAAGAATTGCTACCAAAAGCTTGTTGAGTGCCCTCATGATAGGTCCAATGGATCGGCTTGCGCTGGCCGGCTCGCTGCCGTCTTCTCCTGCTGCACGAACGAGTGCGACGTTCCGAAATAATTGCACCATGCGATGTCGACGATTTGTGGCGTCAACTTCAAGCTATGGTTCTCAAACTTACAGATGTCTGTCGCACGGTCGAGAATGTCGCGCGGCTCGCAACCCTTCATCTGCCGGCGCTCCGTACGATACTTCGCCAGGATATGGTCCAGCACTGCTTTATCTACTGTGATCCCACGCTTGCTCGCCTGGTAATTGAAGATCGACGTGTAGGCCGCGGGTGTTGGCGGCTCGACGCGCGCGCGGTAGCCCATGCGTCGCAGAAACGCCTGGTCTGCCAGGTCATTCTCGTCAAGGTTAGTTGAAAACACGACGAGCTGCTCGAACGGAACTTCAATCTTCTTCCCGGTGTGCAACGCGAGATAGTCGACGCGACGCTCAAGCGGCACGATCCAACGGTTCAAAAGATCCTGCGGAGCGACTCGCTGACGTCCGAAGTCGTCGATCACGAGCGTGCCGCCGTTTGATTTCATCTGGAACGGCGCTTCATAAAACTTCGCCGCCTCGCTCCACGTCAGGTCGGCGTTCTCTAGCGTCAACTCACCACCGACAACCACGAGCGGCCGGTGAATCAACACCCAACGTCGATCGAAATCTATGGGCGTCTCATCGGCGCTGAGTGGTTCGTGACAGTGACCGTCGAAAATCCGAATGATCTGACCGTCAATCTCAACTGCGTACGGAATCCAGATGCCGCCGTCGAGTGCGTTGTTAATACGCTCGGCGACAGCAGTCTTTCCCGTGCCCGGCAAACCCGTTAAAAACAGCGAACGACGCGAGTTGATGACGCAACCGAGCGTCTGCAACAGCGAGTCAGGCAGAATGAGATCGTGAAATGCCTGTTTGACAGTCTCGAGCGACGCCGTGTTGGACGGGATCGATTGCAGCTTCATCATGTGGGTGTAGTCGCGGAGCGAAACCGGCGCCGGACCAACATAACCGCTTATCGACAACAGCCGCGTGAGACGATCCCAACCGTGGTCCAACATCGCGTAGCGGGTGGAACCAATCGCCGACTGCATCTTCACTTCGATCAGCTTCTCGCGATACAGATTTTGGAGGAGATCCTCGGTTAGCGTACGCGGAAGATTGATGCGTTCGGCGACCGCGGTGGTCGTCGGCTCAGGCAGCATGGCGACGTGCTTCAACGCGAGATCGCAGAGGAATTGCTCGGAGATGCCGGTGTCGGTGATTTCCTCCGGAAGCGGTGGTCCCATGCTCTCGATTTCAGCGCGCGTCAGGATAGCGGTGTGCGACATGTGAGTTTCTCTCTCTTTGAATTTCTTCTCTGTGACCCCTCGGTGTTCTCTGTGTCTCTGTGGTTAAGTGTTGGTACGAAAAGACTCACCACAGAGACACAGAGAACACTGAGGGGTCACAGAGAAATGCTTCTATTTTCCGGTGTTGCCTGCAGCGTTGTTCTGGGCGAGTGCCAGCGCAGCACGAGCAGCGTCAGAATCCGTCACTCGACCCACGCGCTGGTAGAGATCCGCAAGCCGTCGCAGCGCGTGCGAGTTCATCGGATCGATCTGTCGGCCCGCTTCGTAGTAACGGATCGCGTCGTCTTCACGACCAAACCGCTCCAGCATCTTCGCAGTGTTGAGATTGCCGGTTAACGGACCCATGGCGCGCGAGAAAGCTTTGTAAGCTTCATCGATCTTGCCGAGACGACAGTACGCGAGGCCGAGGTTGTTAAGAATGCGTTCGTCCTGTGGCGCAAGCTTCGCAGCACGCTTCAAACGATCGACAGCAGCCCGGTAGTTGCCGTTCTGATAAAGCGAGAAGCCGAGGTTGTTGAGCGTGTCAGCATCCTCTTCCATCTTCACTGCTCGTTCGAACGACTCGCGCGCACGGTCGTTAAAGCCCTTCTTGTCGTAGGCCACACCTAAAAGGTTGTGCGCTTCGGTCAGCTTTGGATCGAGCGAAGTAGCCGTCGAGAGCTCGGAAATCGCTTCGTTGTAATTACCCTGGAGCAGGAACTCGCGACCGGCTTCCAAATGCTCTTTCGCCGAAGACAGAGTAGCGTCGCGCTTAACCGGCTTGTTGTTGGCGTCTTCGATTCGAGTGACGCCGGAAGTCTCAAACCGCTCGGCATCTTTCTCGGTCATACGATGAACTTTGTTGGTATCGTCACCGCCGCCAAACAGTCTTCCAACCAACCTAAACGGCGCGGCCAACACCTTGACGACTTTGTTGCCCTTCTTCTTCGGCTGGTCAGCGTTGCCAGCCTCTGCACCTGAATCCTCGAGTACGATTGCGTCGGGATCACCTTCACGCTGGATCGTGGATGCACTCCACATCGCAGTCGCAGAGATGGTCAAAACGAGAGCGATTAGAACTGCAAGAATTCTACGTTTGTTCATTGGTCCACTCCTTTACATGTTACCGAGAACGTCCATGAGATTCAGGGCAGCGGGGCCAAGGATTGCGATAAAAAGTGTCGGGAACAGAAAACACGCGAGCGGGAACAACAGTTTCACCGCCGCTTTTTGCGCTTCCTGTTCGGCGCGCTGGCGTCGCTTCGTGCGCAGTGAGTCAGAAAACACGCGCAAGCCTTTCGCGATTGAAGTACCAAACTTGTCTGTCTGAATCAGCATCGCGACGAGACTGCGAAGATCGTCTACACCGGTTCGCTCAGCGAGATTGCGCAACGCTTCATCACGGTCGCGGCCCACACGGATCTCGAGGTTCGCGAGCTCGAATTCAGAAGCGACCGCCATGTGAACATCTTTCAGCTCGGACGAGACTTTCATCATCGCGGCATTCAAACCTAAACCCGCTTCGACAGACACGACCATCAGGTCGAGTGCGTCAGCAAGACCCCAGCGCAGTTCTCTTTGACGCTTTGAAATAGTTTTCTTCAGAAAAAACGGAGGCAGGAAGAATCCCACGACGAACGCGATCATCATGCCGATGATGACTCTCGAAAAAGCCTGTCCGAAATAAGTAGTAACACCTGCGGTGATAAGCGGAAACGCGGCCATCGAAACCACATGAATACCGCGATAAATGATCGGAGCTTCATTCGAGCGATAGCCGGCCTGCATCAACAGCTTCTGCGTCCGTCGCGCTTCCGATGCGGAAGCCGGCAGCAGTTTGTTGAGCGGGTTTGCCAGGCGCTGAGCAAGCTCGGTGGCTGGATTCTCATCGGGAATGACGGCCGCCGCTTGCGTGCCCGCAGTCGCCAGGCCCTCTGGTCCACCAAGCCGGCGCAGTCTTTCGGTGGCAGCGCTCTGCGGCTTGTAGAGCAGCCAGTAAACACCGAGCAGTCCGAGCGATATGCAAACGAAAGTAGAGATAGCGATTATGATTAGCATCAGCGTGATCCGTGGCTAAATTTTGATCTTCAAGATCTTTCTGACAATGAGCATGCCCGTGATTTGCATCGTCAACGCGGCGGCGATCAGGTAATGACCGCGCGGATCTTTCCAGAGCACACTCATGTATTCCGGGTTCATCACGGTGACTGCGAGCGCCACAAAAATCGGTAATCCGCAGAGCAGCCACGCAGACATTCGCGAGCTCGTCGTCAACGTTTTCAAATCGCCCATGATGCGGAAACGCTCACGAATCGTATAGGCAACTTTCTCGAGAATCTCCGCGAGGTTACCTCCCGTCTCACGTTGAATCAGGATCGCCGTCACGCACATCTTTAGATCGAGTAACGGAATTCTCTGCGTCAGATTTTCGAGCGCAAGTTTTACTGAAAGACCGAGGTTCTGTTCTTCATAAGCTTTGCGAAACTCAGTCGCGATCGGCTCCGGCATTTCCTCTGAAACCATGTGCAGCGCTTCAGAAAACGCGTGGCCCGCACTGAGTGCACGGCTGATCAAATCGAGTGCGTCGGGAAGATGATAGAGAAACGCGTCGAAACGTTTCTTTCGTTTGTACCAAACGTGCAGGATCGGCAATGACGCGGTAACGAGCCCGGCCAGGATCATTAGCGGGATGAAGACTGTCAGCACTGACGCCGCGAGCGCACCCAGCATTCCCGCCATGAACGAAAACATCAGCAGGCGCGAAGGCGTGATGGCCAGGTCCGCCTGGTCCAACATCCGTTTCAACTGCAATGCTGCCTGAAGATTGATCAGCGTGCGGTTGACCCAGGGGATCTCGCTCATCAACTCGTTGCGAGCGAGCACGACGTCGACGTCTTCCACGTTTGCCGAATGAAGCAGCGCCTCGGAAAGTCTCTTCTGCAAACGCGCACGCTTCTTGTCGGTGCCGTGCGTGGCAAGCAGGTAGGCGCCCAGCACCAGGAACAACGCAAACACGAATACGAGAAACGATATCATCATCGGTTACATCTCCTCGAAGAAGACGCGCGGCAACTGCATACCGCTGGCTTTTAAGCGTTCGGCGAATCGCGGACGAATTCCGGTCGGGCGGAAGCGTCCCAGCACCATGCCCTGTGAATCGACGCCGGTTCTCTCGTATTGGAAAATCTCCTGCATGGTGATCGTCTCGCCTTCCATGCCGGTGATTTCGGAAATCGACGTGAGGCGACGTGTGCCATCAGACATGCGCGCCACCTGCACTACGAGGTTGATCGCTGACGCGACTTGCTGGCGCATCGCCCGATCCGAAAGACGCATGCCAGTCATCTGGATCATCGTCTCGAGTCGCGACAGTGCGTCGCGTGGTGTGTTTGCGTGAATCGTCGTCAAACTGCCGTCGTGACCGGTGTTCATGGCCTGAAGCATGTCGATAGCTTCACCACCGCGCACCTCGCCGATCACGATGCGATCGGGACGCATACGAAGCGCGTTGCGCACGAGATCTCGCTGTGTGACCTCGCCGCGACCTTCAATGTTCGGTGGTCGAGTTTCGAGTCTGACAGTGTGCGGCTGCTGTAGCTGAAGTTCCGCCGAGTCTTCAATCGTGACGATGCGTTCGTTCTCAGGAATGAATGCCGACAGTGCGTTGAGCAAGGTCGTTTTACCGGCGCCGGTGCCCCCCGAAATCAAAATGTTGAGGCGCGCGTGAACGACCATTTGCAGCATGTCGGCGATGTCTTTAGTCAGCGCTTTGTTTTCAACCAGCATCGCCATCTTGAGCGGATCGGCGCCAAAGCGGCGGATTGAAACTACTGGTCCATCGATCGCAAGCGGTGGGATGATCGCGTTAACACGCGAGCCATCCTGAAGTCGTGCGTCCACCATCGGCGACGACTCGTCGATGCGACGACCGACTGACGAAACGATGCGCTCGATCACGCGCATGAGGTGTTCGTCGTCTTTGAAGGTAACGTTTGTGCGTTCGATTTTTCCGCGCCGTTCGATGTAGATCGTGTCGTGTCTGTTGACGAGGATATCGGAGATGGTCGGGTCTTTAAGTAAGGGCTCGAGTGGTCCAAGTCCGAAGAGCTCATGCTGTACGTCGCTGACCAGCCGCTCGCGTTCTGACACAGACAGCGGCATCGCTTCCTGGGCCAAAACGGCTTCGGCAAGACGCGAAACTTCCGCATGGACCTGTTCCGGAGTCAGCGTCTGCAGCTTGGTCAAATCCATCCGGTTGATTAATGTCCGGTGGAGACGCGACTTCATTTCCTGGAATGAATGCTGTCCGGATCCGTCCGCAACTGGCCCGGTACCGCCGTTATTGTTTCCGATTAGTCTTTCACGAAGTGCCATGATGTTTGTTCATCTGCGGGGCTGCCGCTGTTAGACCTTTTCCATCGAGGTTTGAAGTTTTAAATTTGGTTGGGCCGCCTGCTTCTTGAGTAGACCAGCCCAGAACGGACGGCGTTGTTTGTGCTCGTCGATCGGCGCGAGACCAAGCGATATCTGCTGAGCAATACGACGAATCTCGAGCGCTATCTTTGAAGTCGGCTCTGCCTGGATGAGCGGCGTACCGAGATTGATCGATCCCACCGCGGTCTGGTAGTCGCTGGGCACGAAACCAATCACCGGCTCGCCGAGAAACTTCTCGACCTGCCTGAGATCGAGATCGATTTGCTTGCTCCAGCGATTCACGACGATGCGCACTTTCTTACGCGGGTAACCCAGGCGATCGAAGATTTCGAGCGCTCTTTGCGTGCTGCGAATAGCGGGAATATCGAGCGTCAGGATCAGGACAATCTCGTCTGACTGATCGAGCGCTGCGAGCGTGATCGAGTCGAATGTGTGCTGCGGATCGAGAACGACGTAGTCGTAATGCTCGCGGAGTTTCTCCAGGACTTCGAAGATGTGCTGCGGTTCGATCTCGTCAGCGGAGTCAGCTTCGTGTGGCGCAGCCAGCAGCGACAAGTGCTGCGAGTGCGGCGTCACGAGACTGGTGATCAGTGTTTCATCGAGACGCTGGCGTTTCTCGACCATGTCAGCGATCGAATACTTCGCTTCGAGTCCTAGAAACAGCGGGAGATCGCCGGCCTGAAGATTTAGATCGACGAGGATCGTTTTTGAATTCGTCGCCGCCGCGAGATTGGTAGCGATGAAAGAAGTGCCGCAACCGCCTTTGCTTGAAAAGACGGCGACCATGCGACCTTTTTTCTTCGGTGTCTCAACCTTTGTCGTACAAAACTCTGCGATACGATCAAGCACGGTGCGCAGCTCTTCTACACTAATCGGAATGCGCAGAAACTCACGCGCACCAGCGCGCAAGCTGCGCAGGATTAGATCGGGAGACGCATCCTGCGCGGCTGAAATGAGGGCGGTTTCCGGACATTCAGAGTTAAGTTTTTCAATAAATTTCACTGCCTGATCGGCATTGGCGCCGTGCAGCGCGATGATCGCCGCCGCGGGCTTAAGGCGAACGATCTCCTCGTAAAGCTGTTCGGTATCGTTACCGCCGGCGAGCAGTTTGACGCGGGGCTCAGCAGTCAGGGCTTTGCGGATATCTTTAAAGTTTTCGAGTCCGGTACTGAGGACTACTACTGAAATTGGTTCGCTCATTGATTCCTCGTGATTCGTTAATTCGAATCCCACTACCGGCGGCTGTCGTGAAATGAACTAGTGACAGAGTGCCTGGGGGTTACGGTAGGTGTTCGAACGGCTGGCGAAATATTGGCGCCCCCGGCAGTGGATTCGAAAGCTGAGACTGGCATGTGCGTGCAATCCTCTCTGCGCAACCTCTGCGTCCTCGGCGTCTCTGCGGTGATAAAAGTTGATCCACCGCAGAGACGCAGAGGACGCAGAGATTGCGCAGAGAAATCCTCTAAACGTTAGCCGGTAAGAAACCGGCACTCTCGGCGCCGAGCGTCGTGGTGGAGCTCGGCATCGTGATGGTCCTGCCAAAGATGGGAATCACAAGCTGGAATTGATACCCAGTTATGCTTACTGAAACCGTTCCATCATTGAGACCAAAGTTGTTGTAGACGACGTTCACGTTTGCGGTGGTCAGATCGTTCAGCATGGGCTGACCAGTTCCCGCCGCATTACCGTAGACGACGATGTTCTTGACCTGATCGGCGCTGCCCGCGGAATTCAGCACTGCGTAACGTGCCCCGCGCCTGGCGGCGTCAGACAACGCGTTGTGAACCCACAACGCTCGTCCGAATTCCAATATCGCAAACATCGCCGTCACAAACACCGTGACTCCAATTGCGAACTCAACCAGCGTTGAGCCTCTTTCGTTCTTGTTTATGCGCAGCATTGTTCTTTGCCTCTCAGATTGAAGGCGTCGTTAGCAGGTAACGCATCGTTACGCTCGGCTTGACGTCAACGTCAGTCGACAGCGCTGTGTTTTTAAGCAACGCGCCGAGATTGACGATTGACTGGTGCTGGTAGCCCACGATGCTGACCTTAACAACGTCGGGCACACCTGTAGTGCCGCCCATGTACTCAACTTGAACGTTGGCAGCCGTCATTCCCGGAAGTACTGGAGTACCAGTCCCGCCAATGTTTCCGTAAACGACCAGGTTCTTCGCTTGTCCTTCGTAGTTTGTGGCGCTGGCTACAGACTTCGACACGAGATAACGCGCACCCACTCGGGCTGCTTTCGCTGCGGTGGTGTACTCATAAAAGTAACGACCAAACTCAGCGACCGCACCAAACAACAGCAGCATAATCGGGATAACCAGCGCGACCTCGACGAGCTGCACGCCACGCTCGTCACTGCGAAAGCGACCCAGCCACAGCAATCTGCGCGAGCGCCGAGTGTTTCGAATTTTTCGTATGCGATAGTGCATCATGACGGCCTCCTTTATTTGTAAAGAACAGGAACCGCCATCAAGCCGTTTACGGGCGCTCCGTTTGGATTAAAACCACCCTGGCCGATCACGATGTCGTCGATGTATTCAGCGACCAGATCGCCACCGCTGCCGCTGCCGACTTTGGTTTGCAGGAAGAACGTGCCGAAACGATCGAACGTGACTATGCCTCGACCGGTGTCGTACTGGTCCTGCTTGACGATTGGAATCACGACTACTCGTCGTCCATCTACGCCTGTGTTTCGTGGCGCCTGGCTCGGACTGCCAACCTTGTACTGGTCGTAAGTGATTTCCTCTTTGATATTCGTGTCCGGCGGCATGTCGTCCGGATTCACCTGCGAGGTCACGTACTCGTCGAAGCGTGTGTTCAATCCCTGCCGGACCGCACCCGCCGTCTGGCCAGGCTTGGTGTCCACCTGGTAAACGTCGCCAGGAGCGGCGCATTTATCGACACCAGCGGCTAGACCGATGCGAACGTCCTGACCACCCTCTCCCGCAACTGCGAGAATCTGGTAGTTACCCGGGGTAACCGAACCGCCGGTGTCAGCACGGAACGTGTACGTGTTTCCCGGAGCGAGCGGAGTGCCGTAATCGATTACCGACACGGGCAGGAAGTTGCAAAACATATTCAGCGGTACTGAAAGACCTGCGGTTGCTGTCGCTGATAATGTTTTGGTGCTCCCGAGTATGGGCGCCGCAAATGAAACTCCGACGTTTGAATCAGGCGTGGTCACTTGCACGAAGCGAATGTTCGCAGCCTGTCCCTGCGCTGCCCCTTCGTCCATGTAATTACCGTTAAGGTTCACGGCAAACAAGACGTTACCGCGGGGGAAACTAACGCCCGTCTTGTTGAAGTCGTATTTATTCATCGATGCCACTGCGCGATCGACTGCTTTCGTGATCCCTAGTGGCGAAGTATTAAGAGCGGATACCGCGGCGAGGGCCGCGGCATCCGCTGCATTCTGAAGTTCCGTCTTTGCAAGATAGAACCTGCTTATGTCTACTCCCAGACCGACTGCCAGCAGTATCGACAACATGCCGATGGCTGACGTCGCCAGGATTGAACCTCTTTCTCGTTTTCTCGTTACCGCTTTGCTTTTCATGTTCTCTCCCTCAACTGCGAACGAAGACGTTTAGAGAAAAAGAGGGTTGCCAGTTACCACGGTCTAACTGTGTTCGGGTTGTAGTCGACCTTCACTGCTTTGGCGACTGGCAGGGCAGTATTGTTGGCGCGCACGCTGCTCACTGAGCCACTCGTGCTGCTGGATTGCGTTTCGGATTTCTTCTTCGGCTCTTCGACCTTTGCCGGCGCCGGCGCGGTTGCTGGAGGCTCTTCGGTTTGACCCGAGACTTTGTAACCGCTCTGGCCCTGGACGCCTTCGCCCTTCGGCTCGAGACCAAGTGGCGAGTTGCCCTTCAGACCATCCATTCCGCGCATGTTCGGCAGGTCGTCCGGAGTGACCGGCTTCACCATGTGCGCCGTCACGAAGAACATCAACTCTGTTTCTTTCTTTTCGAAAGACTTCGATTTGAAGAGATTGCCGATGATGGGGATCTCACTGACGATCGGAATTCTCGACAGCGTCTTGGTTTCGTTGTTGTCGAGCAAACCTGCCAGCGCGAACGACTGACCATCACGCAACTCGACGCCAGTCTTGGCGCGGCGAGTGCGGAGTGCGGGAATAACGAAACCGTTAAAGCGAATGCCGTTGTTGAAGTCGATGGTGGAAACTTCTGGTTCGAGTTCCAGACGGATGTGATCTTCGTCGATGATCGTCGGTTTGAAGTTCAGACGAACACCATATTCTTTCCAAACGATCGTGATGGCATTGCCCGCTACGTTCTGAAGAACCGGTACCGGAAATTCACCGCCCGCGAGGAAGCTCGCCTGTTGACCGTTCATAGCAACCAGGTTTGGCTCTGCCAACTGTCGGAAAGCACCTTCCTGACGCAGCATTCGGAGGAATGCGCCGGTATTGATCGCGCGATTGAAGAGAAACAGATTGAGCGGCGATTGGACGAGGGTAACGAGCGACTCGCCAATCGGGTTGCTAGCTACACGATCCAAAACGCTCGGCGCTCCACCACTGTTGATGTAACCACCGGTTCCACCCTGCGGTAGAGCCGTGTACGACGTGGTGTAGTCGCGCAGTTTATTGCGATTAACTTCCGCAACTCGAACCTCAAGTTGAATCTGCATCGCGTTCGACATCGGCGACGTCAGCATGTTCACAACTTTGAAATTCGCGGCTTCGACAACGCTCTGTACCTGCATTGCCGTTTTGTCATCCTTCACGCTGCCTGAGATCACAACGGATCCGTTGGCCTGGCTGAGACGGATGTCGTCTTTCGGAAACAACGCGCGCACTTGCGAATCGATTAACGAAAGATTGGCGCGCACGTAAACGTCAAACACTAAAAACTGACCGCCGGTCTGCTCCCATGCGATGAAGTTGACCTGACCGAAAGCTTTTCCGTTGACGAGCACCTGGTCCGGCGTGACGAGCACGGCTTCAGCAATCTCAGGGTTCGAGACTGAAAAGCGTCCGACCGGGCGATCGAAGTTGATCACGCGCGACTGTCCCACCAGAACATTGACGGCAATCGCCTCTTTGTTCTGACTAAAAGACGCCTTGTATGAGGTTTCCTGGGCGTGCGCGATGGAAGTGGCAAAAATGGTAATCAGTGACGCCAGTAATAAACTCACTCGGCGTGAAATTGGGGAACGGCTCTGCATGATCATATGCTCCTTTGTTTCAAGCGATCGTCGACGCGATCAAGTAGTCTGGTTATGGAAACTCGACGTTGCGCTTCTTCGCGCCTTCGATCATTTCCACCTGGGTACGTGGAGTTGGCTGAGGAGCTGGGGCTGCTGTTTGAACTGGTTTCGGCGCTGCGGATACTCTGCGAACGGGCTTCGCTTCACTCTTCGGCTGCTCACTCTTCAGTGAACCCGGCTCGGGAGCCAGCGTAGCTTTTTCGCCACTCAACAAACCGCGCTTGTTAACGCCAGGTGTCTGTTGGTCACCCTGATCGATCTGGCTGCGCATCACGAGCTGCAGTTTGCCTTCGCTCGAGGCGAGGGCGAGTTTCTCTGCCTGCTCTGGCGTGACCTGAAGCGTCACAGCCTTCACGCTGTTCGCTTCGCGCTCATCTTTCGGCTTGTCGATGTTTTGGCCGTTGGCCAGGACCTTGATGTTCTGCAGAACGATCTTGGAGATCGGGTCCTGCATGCCTGAACCTTCGCGTGGATCGATCACGACCACTACATCAACGAGAGCGCCCGGCATGATGAAACCGGAGATTCCCGCAGCGTCGTCGACCTTCACCGTCATCGCGCGATAGCCTTCCGGGATGATCGCGGACAGTCCGGCGGCGGTGCCTTCGGGCGCCAATCGCGATTCAGTGATCGGCTCGCGAGCGGCGATGTTCATCACCGCAACGCGGCCGGCCAGTTTTTCAGGACTCTCGAAAGCTCCATCGGGAGTTGATTCCTTTGGAAACTGGACCACCATGAGCTGCTCGGGAATGATCTTGCTCCCAATCGGGATCGGAACTTTGGCCACCGCGATCTTGTTCAGGTTCTTGGTGTAGGCCTGTGCGCTCGATAAATATCTGCTGACTGATACGGCAGCGAGCACTCCAAAAATCAGCGCCCCTACCAAAACTAGAAAGAAACGTTTGTTTCGCATGGGAATCAACTCTCCGTTCTCGCCAGGTCAGGGCCTGGTTAATTGCCGCTGTTAAGCGTGAAAGATCGCAGTTGCGATAATGGCGCCGATGGTGATAGCCACTCCGTACGGAATGGTGAGGCGACGATCAGCAGGGACGCTGAATTTCGGCATCTGCCAACCTGGTAACAAGCCCACGAGAATTTGCAGCACACGATGCATCGTGCTTGCGAAAACTCCCGAACGCAGAACAGAAACCAGGGCCAGCACACCGCCGGTTAGAACGACCACCACAAAAGTCGGAAGCACGAGTTGAGCGCCGAGTACTGAACCGATAGCGGCGAACAGTTTGACGTCGCCTGCGCCCATCGCTCCGAAAACGTGCAACATGAACATCAAGATAAAGGCCAGCACGCACCCGCCGATGCTGTATAGACCACCCTGCAAACCACCGACTATTAAGTTCAGAGTGAGTCCGCTAATGAGAGTTGCGAGTACGAATACATTAGGAATGCGGCGATACCGCACGTCGTGATAAATGATCAGCACGGCGAGCGGCACGAGAAAAATTTCAACGATAATTGCGGTAGGGCTCAGCATCTTGATCACACGCAGCTACGTTTGGTGGATTTACAGAAAGGTGGCGGCGCACCTGTGTAGTCAAAACTTCACAAGGCGCGCCACCCGGCATGGCAATTCACTGGCTGACTTATTTGATCCAACCAGCCAGGGCATTGATGCGAGAACCGACGTTGGTTCCGAGTAGCTGGAACGCAGCCACAGTCGCCACTGCTACGAGAGCTGCGGCTACGGCATATTCAGAGAGCTCAAGCCCTGTTTCGTCTTTCAAAAATTTCTTGAACATGATCGATTCCTTTCTTCAAAGGATTGAAGGCTTGAGCCTTCCCTTCCAGCCGGCAGCAAGTTGTTGCCGCTGCCGGGCGTCTCAACTTGCAACTACTGAAGCTTCCCGGCGAGTTCGTTGATCTTGAGGCCGATGTTTCCGCCCAAGAGTTGGAAAGCGGCGACGCATGCCAACGCGATGAGCGCTGCGGCAACTGCGTATTCGGAGAGTTCCAAACCACTTTCATCTTTCAAGAATTTCCTGAACATTCAATCCTCCTCCAGAATCCCGGAAGGCTTGCGCCTTCACTTCACCCCGGCAGCACATCCCTCCTGCTGCCGGGTCAATGAGTTCGTTAAGAACTACTTAATTTTGCCGGCGAGATCGTTGATCTTGATGCCGATGTTGGTGCCCAGCAGCTGGAAAGCGGCGACGCATGCCAACGCGATAAGCGCTGCGGCAACTGCGTATTCAGAAAGTTCAAGACCGGTTTCATCAGCGAAAAATTTCTTAATCATTTTGGTTGCTCCTTTAGATTCGATTAGGCGTTGTTGCTCGAACGAGCGGACAAATGAAGGCGAGTGTCACTTGAAGTCTTTGCTGTCGAAAATGGAACCGCTTTGGGCGTGCGTCGTCCAAAGCCATTAATCCCACTGAGAACAGCACTCGACAACGTAAGCAGCAGTAGCAGTACGTCGTTGTTTCTGATTCCCGCGGTCTGGATACTGACGAGAATCGCCAGGGCCAGGAAGGGAGTAAGAACAGCGAGCATTACGACTGATGTTAGGTTTGTAGTGACTTTAGCTTTCATTAGGTTTGTCAGCTCGACCAGTGATGCGATGCGATTGCTTCGCGGACGGGGATGAGGTTTACAACCAGTGTGCCAGTGGTCCAATTGAGGTTTTTTGGGACTTGTGGGTGTGATTTGTAGCCTGCGGTTGACAAGCACGCGAGTCAGAACGAGGGGGATTACGCGTGGAAGGTCTGTTTTTATTAGTGATGGACCATGTCGCCCACGGGCGACAACTATCAGCCACAAAAAGCACAAAAGGCACAAATAAAAAGGAGATTTGAGTTTGACCTTCAAATCTCCTTCTTATTTGTGCCTTTTGTGCTTTTTGTGGCTTAAGCGCGGTACTGCATACCAGGCTCAGTATCTTCCTGTAAAAAATCTCCTATATCGATCGCGAGACGTTTGAGCTTCTTATATAAGGTCTGCCGCGATCCCAACCCGAGTGCTTCGCTCGCCTTCGCGACGTTGCAATCGTGTTTCTTCAGCATCTCGGTGATCACGCGCCGCTCATAGCTATCCAGCAATTCGTCTAAGTTTGCGGCCGGAGCCTCGATCGCCTCACCGTGCGGGTGAATTCGCGAGCTGATGTTTTCCGGTGTGATGTATCCATCGTCCTCTGCATATAACACCAGCCGCTCGATCTCCGCCGCTAGCTCACGAATATTTCCTGGCCATGAGTAATTCTCGAGAATCTGGATCGCCTGCGCAGTGATTCCAGAAATCGGTCGCTCGTTCTTCCGCGCGTAGTGACTAACGAAGTGTGAAATCAGCGCCGAGATATCTTCGCGTCGCTCTCGTAGCGGCGGAACTTTCAACGTCAGCGTTGCGATGCGGTAGTAGAGATCCTCACGAAAGAGATTTTCACTAACAAGCTTCTCGAGATCCTTATGCGTGGCGGCAATGACACGCACATTAACTTTGCGCGGCGCCCGTTCACCGAGCGTGTGAATCTCACCCTCCTGCAGAAACCTGAGCAGCTTGGGCTGGAGCGGAAGCGGCAGGTCGCCAATCTCATCAAGGAATAACGTTCCGTTCTCCGCCGATCTGATCAATCCGGCCTGGTCCGACATCGCGCCCGTAAACGTTCCGCGACGGTGACCAAATAACATGCTCTCGATCAACTCAGCCGGAACAGCAGAACAGTTGAAAGGAATAAACTCACTCTCCGATCGCCGGCTGAGTCGATGAATAGCACGCGCGATCAGTTCTTTGCCTGTGCCTGACTCTCCCGTAACAAGAATCGTCGAATGCGAATCTTTAATTCGCTCAACATTGCGCGCCACGTCGGCCATCGCGCGGCTGTTAAAAACCATTCCCGGTAGAGAGCTCGTTGAAGAGGCGCTCACCGGTTTCGTCCCGGTTGGGACCGCCTTTGTTGACTGGTGGGCCAGGTGCGCAACATCGCTGAGCGCGTTCAATTCGTTAGCCTGTTGCGCTGTTAACGGCCGCACACAACGACCATACAACGCAGCACCTTCGCGACCGGGCGAAGCTAAAGCAAGCAAGAGACAGATTGCGTGATCGCCTTCCGTGGCGGGCTCGGGCCGGCCCCTACTCGCAAAGATCTCTGCAACCGCACGTTCGCCAATCGCGATCTCCTGCTCTTCGAGGCCTTCGGCCCAGCGCAGTGTTGGTTTACCTGCATCGCTGGTGGCCCAGATAGACAAGCCGTATGTGGGCGCGGTCGCCTCTACCATCAGGCTCATCTTGATCATCACTTCGTAAAGCAGGTCGGGACCACCACTTGCAGCCTGGCAAACCGCCCTTACGATCGAACTGATTGGTAGTCGCGACGAACTCGACTCGGAGGCAGGGGCGTCCGGGCCTTTGACCGCAGAGTCAGACATCAACACCGTCCCTTAAACTGTGCTCTTAAAAATCGTGGGATCCTTTTATAGATGAGGGCCGCCAGGGCAAGGGGGCTGCTAACTTTGTAGCCCACGGTTTACGAGTCTAGTGACCGGGAGCCTAAACTGTCAACAACGTTTTACACATTCCGAACTCCAGACAAACCCTGCTTGATTTTCGTTCGCCGCCTGTTCGCCATTTTCGCTTAAGCACTGCTTAACATCAAGTAAATGTTCAACTTACAGGCATAAAGTGTTGAGGAGAAATATCTTTACACACCTTAAGCAAGTTGTTACAGTCCGGCAATTCGCCGCTAAGTTGTTGAGCGGCAAGACATTGACAAGCCGTAAAAGCACATTAGGTTGGGGCTGCAGGTCATCAATAACCAACTATATTGTGGCCAAACCCACAGAATTCAGTTAAGCAGCCTCTTAACTTTGAGCGAATGACAATCTACTCGGGACAAGGGATGGCACGCCATCGATGCGGAGCTTGAGTCAGACCTGAGCAAAATCTGAACGGTAAAGGAACTCGGAGGTTATTGAGGTGAGCAAGGTAGCAAACACTTACTGGGTTGACGAAAGAATCAGGTCGCAGCGTGTGACCCCCCGCACAGGTTCTCTGGCCTCGGTGCAACAGATCTCGATGGAGATCATTGGAACTCGTACGGAGGTGCGCCGCCGCGGCGGAATAATTCCCTCCTGGGTAGTTTTTGGGATGATTTTGCTGGCGACTTTAGCCGTTTGTGTGACGGTAAACATGCGCACGCGCGCCAAAGTTGAGGTGGCGGCGCAACAGCTTACGGCTATGCAGACCGATGTCGAAGCGTTGCGCAATGTTAACCAATCGTTGAAAACGGAAGTGCAAAGACTGCGAACAGATCCTCGGACTATCGAGACGGCGGCACGCGCCCGCTTGAATATGGTCCGGAGCAATGAGTTTGTTGTTCCCGTTGAATAATCATGACGAATCACCGAGAAATCGATTTCCATGCCTGCCGAAACCTGCCCATAGTTTTTCTCTGCTCGACTACCACGCAACCGGGTTAACCCTCCGTGTTGGCGCGGCTGTGACTGCCATCGCAGCCGCGCTCCCCTCTTAGCCACGAAAAGGCACAAAAGCACAAAATAGAAAACTGTTTAGCGCGTCCTTTAATTAACTATCCTGCTTTCATGAAATGATTTTGTGCCTTTTGTGCTTTTTGTGGCTACTCCTCTTTTGTGCCTTTTTGCGGCTAATTTGCTAATATGCGGACGATGCCAACTAAAGAAAGCTCGCGTTGGGAAGAGGAGACTCTCCAGCCCGCGCTGAACAAACGTCCCGAACGAAAGAGGAGTTTTCAAAGCGTTTCACTCGAAGAAGTCGAACGTCTTTACACGCCCGCTGAGATTGAAGACGTCGATTACGAGCGCGATATCTCTTTCCCGGGCGAGTTTCCGTATACACGCGGCATCCATCCGACCGGCTATCGCGGCAAGCTCTGGACCATGCGCCAGTTTGCTGGTTTCAGCACTCCTGAAGAAACCAACGCGCGTTTCAAATACCTGATGCAGCAAGGCCAGACGGGACTCTCAGTCGCATACGATCTTCCGACCCTGATGGGTTACGACGCTGACTCACCTCTATCTGAAGGTGAAGTCGGCAAGTGCGGCGTAGCAGTGTCATCGCTCGCCGACATGGAAGTTCTCTTCGACGGCATTCCACTCGAACAGGTCACAGTTTCGCAAACGATCAATGCGCCCGCATCAGTTCTGCTCGCGATGTATCTCGTGGTTGCGGAAAAGCAGGGAGCGCGTTGGGATAAAATCTCCGGCACCCTGCAAAACGACATTCTCAAGGAATACATCGCGCAGAAAGAATGGATCTATCCAATCAAACCGGCGATGAAGCTCGTGATCGACACGTTCGGGTTCTGCACTGAACACGTGCCGCGTTACAACCCTGTTTCCGTCAGCGGCTATCACATTCGCGAGGCTGGCGCGACTGCGGTCCAGGAGCTCGCATTCACTCTGCGCGACGGCATCGAGTATGTGCAGTGGGGTGTAGACGCGGGTTTAGACGTGGACCAGTTCGTGCCGCGCATGTCCTTCTTCTTTAATGCGCACAACGACTTTTTCGAAGAGATCGCGAAGTATCGCGCGGCGCGCCGCATCTGGGCGCGGGAGATGAAGCAACGCTTTGGCAGCAACTACGAGCGCACACTTCAGATGCGCTTTCACACGCAAACTGCTGGGGTCTCATTGACGGTCCAACAGCCACTCAACAACATCGTTCGCGTTGCAATCCAGGCGCTCGCCGGCGTTCTCGGCGGCACGCAGAGTTTGCACACCGACGCTTACGACGAAGCACTCGCACTGCCGACCGATCGCGCCGCACTCATTGCGCTTCGCACACAACAGATCATCGCGGAAGAAACCGGCGTGGTGAATACAGTCGATCCACTCGGCGGCTCTTACTTCCTCGAAGCGCTCACTGAAAAGATGGAACAGGAAGCACTCGAGTACTTCCGCAAGATCGACTCGATGGGCGGCATGGTCTCCGCGATCGAAAAAGGATTTCCGCAACGCGAGATCCAGGATTCGGCTTACCAATATCAGAAAGCTGTCGAGCGAGGCGAGCAGGTGATCGTCGGAGTCAACAAGTACACGATGACCGACGAACCTTCTGAAGTTCCGATCCTTGTGATCGATGAATCAGTGCGCACACACCAGCTCGAACGGCTCGAACAAACACGCACGCAACGTGATTCAGGCGCGGTCGCGAATGCACTCGACAAACTCAAAACCGCAGCGCACAAAAACGAGAATACGATGCCGGCGACAATCGATGCAGTTCGAGTTTATGCAACGCTCGGTGAGATTTGCTCGGCGCTCAGAGACGTTTACGGAATCTACGAAGAGCCCGCCTTTTAGTCCGCAACTATGTCCAATCGGAAGATTAGAGTTCTTGTCGCCAAGCCCGGACTGGATGGCCATGACCGCGGCGCCAAAGTCATCGCTCGTGCACTTCGTGACGCGGGCATGGAAGTGATCTATACCGGTCTGCGACAGACGCCGGAGATGATCGCTGCCGCTGCGTTACAAGAGGATGTGGACGCTGTAGGCGTCTCGATCCTGAGTGGCGCACACAACACACTCTGCCCACGCATCGTTCAGTTGCTTCGTGAAAAAGGGATGGACAACGTCCTTGTTCTGGTCGGCGGCATAGTTCCTCAGGAAGACCTGCCACGACTGAAGGAACAGGGCGTTGCCGAAGTCTTCCTGCCCGGCACCTCCACTGAAGACATCGTCAAGTTTCTCCAGGACAACGTCAAACCAAGAGAGTAGCCGCAAAAAGGCACAGAGTATTTTCTGTGCTTTTATGCCTTTTTGTGGCCCAGCTTGCTACAAAATTGTGGAAGGTCTCCCGTTTTTTGGATTGTCCTCACGGCGCCCCATCAAAATCCTCTGATTTTCTACACTTTTTCAAAGGGCATATTTGTTGCGACTGTGAGTTTCCGCTATTCGGAACTGCTGTCGGCAAAAGGTTTCCCCGGCCACTCACCTCTTTCAGGAGACGATTTACAATGAAGACTAGCTATTCAAATAGATGGCTTTTTTCGGCTTTCCTGACGGTGCTGCTCGTCGCATCGTCGGCTATGTCGATTAGCGTATTCGGTCAAACCTCTAACACAGGAACAATCACCGGAGTAGTCAAAGACGAAAAGGGTGGCTTAGTTCCTGGTGCTGCCGTAAAGATCGTGAACCTCGGGACCAACGCTGAGCGCGCCGCGACGACGAGTTCAGATGGTGTTTACGAGATCACACAGCTCGTGCCCGGCAACTACCGGTTGGAAGTAGAAGCCCAGGGCTTTTCGAAATTTGTTCAGGAATCAGTTGTCATAAACGTTCTTCAGCGCACTACCGTCAATCCCGATTTGAAGGTCGGGCGCATCGGAGAGACAGTTACCGTCACAGGCGAAAGCACGGCTCTTATCGAAACTACCAAGACTGACGTCAGCGGAGTTATAGACCAGCGCCGCCTTGAGAACCTGCCTGTGAATGGTCGCTCATTCGCATCACTAGCAGTCCTTATCCCCGGCGCGACACTGCAACCATCATTCGATCCAACGAAAGCGCGTGTCGGCACGTTTTCTGTCGGCGGCTCGACGGGCCGCAACCTAAACATCACCATCGACGGCGGCGACAATAAAGACAACGCAGTCGGTGGCATTCTTCAGAACTTCTCAATGGAAGGCATTCAGGAGTTTGCTCTTTCAACGCAACGCTTCTCAGCAGCTAACGGCCGTTCGGGTGGCGCGCTGTTGTCAGTCGTTTCCAAGAGCGGCAGTAATGCGTTTCACGGTTCAGCATTCGGCTTCTTCCGCGACGATGCCTTGAACGCTAATGCGCCAGCGCTACTCGCCGAAGCTCGAGGCGAATCAACCGAAGGTGCGGAAAAGCCTCCCTTCAATCGCCAGCAGTTTGGTGGGTCCTTTGGTGGTCCAATAAAGAAAGACAGAGCGTTTTTCTTCGGCGCTATCGAGCGCACGCGTGAGCGCGGTAACTCATTCGTAGCGGCCGACGACCAGGAAAAGATCTCATTCCTTGAACCCTTCGGTTACGAGGCTGTTTCCCTGCTGCCTCAACCATTCAACGATTGGCAATATACAGTCAAAGGTGACTTTGTTCTTTCGCCGAAACATCAGCTCGTCGTTCGTTTCGCAGGACAGAACAATGATGCCCTGAACGATCAGGCCGGCTTCTTGATCGTCCGTACAGATTTATCGGGCGGTAATGAGTCGCTCAACACTCTCTACAATTTTCTGACTTCACTGACGTCGACGGTGAATGCCAGTACTGTCAACCAGTTCACCTACCAGTACCAGACATTCGACAACCGCATTAACGCAACGACAGACTTGAATCTGCTTACTTTCCCCGACGGTCTTCTCGTCGGTCGCAATGGCAACGTGCCGCAACAGACGATTCAGAAGAAGCATCAATTCCATGACGACCTCTCGTGGAATCGCGGCAACCATGGTTTCAAATTCGGCGGCGACTTTACCTACGTTCCCACACTCGGTGGACTCTTCGCCTTCAATTCCGCTCCGGAATATGATTTCAACTTCAATGCAGATGAGATCGCACAAAATCCTGCTCTGTTTCCGCAGGGATTTCACACAACCCAGATTCAACCGGGATTCCTTACCTGTCACGCTTTTGCACCTACAGATGATTGTGTGTTGGACGACCTTTTGGGCATTGGCGTCGTAGCTCAAGTCGTTCTCTCGGGTGGAGACCCGGCTTTCAACTTGCGCGAGGGCGCGAAGCAGTTCGCGGCATATTTTCAAGACGATTGGAAGATTACGCCGCGACTCACACTAAACCTTGGCGTGCGCTACGACGTGGATTTTGGTTTTGTAGACAACGCACACGCTGCGGAGAATCGAACCTTCCAGGCGCTCAGAATCATCGGCAGCCCATTCGCACGCAAGGTAGTAGAAGACGACAAAAACAATATTAGTCCCCGAGTCGGATTCGCGTGGGACGTTCGTGGCGATGGTCGTTCTGTTCTCAGGGGCGGCTATGGCATTTACTACGATCAATCATTCTTGAACGTACCGCTTTTTGCAGTGCAGCAGGCAAACCCGGAAATTTACGCGACGTTCTTTAACGATGATCCAAACCTGAGTATTGATTCACCGGCACCGACAGTTCTACGTCCGCTCACCAATCCGCTGCCAAATACACGCGGCAGAATGCTTGATCCTGATTTTGAGTCGCCGTATACGCAGCAGTGGAACCTCGGTTTCGCGCAGGAGTTTGGCAAGAATATGGCTTTGGAATTCGACTATGTTCATATTCTTGGCTTGCACGAGTTTTCAGGTTTAGATATCAATCCCCGGCCTGGTCCATTACTTAATTTGCAACGCGGTGATGACACACCTCTTAACTCGCAGCGAATTCTGGCACCACAGTTCGCCGCTCACGCTGCTGAACTGATTCAGGCATTCGGCACGGCAACGCCTTTCGCACGCATCTCCGTGGCCCAATCTGACAGCCGCTCGCGTTATGACGCCTTCACCGTAGCCTTCAAGAAACGCTACGCGGATAAATTCCAACTGAACGCGCATTACACGCTCGCGAAATCTCAGGCGTGGTTTGGCGCGACAGCGGATTTTGGTCTGGCGCCGCAGAACGCGTTTGTCAAATTCGATCCGATTAATTTCGGACCAACCGGCGAAGATGAACGACATCGCTTTGTAGTGTCTGGCATCTTTGACCTTCCCTGGGACTTCCAGGTCGCGCCAATCTTCCAATTGGCGTCGGCTCGCCCGTACAGCATTTTCCCGTCGTGTCTTTGCGATATTAATAAGGACGGCGTAACCAACGATCGCGAATCAGTCGATCCGACACACGACGATCAGCACCCGTTGCCGTTGAACGACCACCGCGGCGATAACTTTTCACAGTTGAACGTGCGCGTTTCGAAGTTCTTCAAGTTTGGCGAGACCAAAAAGCTCGGCCTCTTCTTCGAAGCGTTCAATGTTTTCAACACTGGAAACTTCGGCAACCAATTTCAGAACGTGACGGGCGCATCTGATTTTGGTAAGCCCATTAACTTCTTTGGCGCGACCGGCTTCTCTGAGCCTCTGGGAATTCCGTTCCAGGCTCAGTTAGGCGTGCGCTTTAGTTTCTAAGGTTTTAAGGTTGAGGCCGCGGGTTTATCCGGATAAAATCCGGGTAAATCCGCGGCCAAAACTTTGTTATGAAATTTGCGCTTTCACTGCTCTTACTCCTCGCCTCGTTCTCTTCAATTACTGCGCAAGGTGGAAGCGTCCTGGAAGGCAAAGTGGTCACGCCTTCAGGAACACAGCCAAACAATCCTGTTCGCGTCAAGCTCACTTTCAATGGTCGCCCGATTCACGAAACGTTTACCGATCTCAGCGGGCGCTTTACATTTCCCGGTCTAAAAAGTGGCACTTATCAACTCACCGCTGAAGGTGACGGTCTGACGTTCGAAACGACCGCCGTCGCCGCCGATATCCCCTTCGGAGGAAACGGACAAGGCTATACACAGGACATACAGCTCCGGCCCATCCGTCACAAACCAAACACCGGACTTGGCGTCGTCAATGCTTTCACACAAAACGTTCCAGCGGCAGCTAAACAGGCATTCGATACGGGACTCAAACTGGCTGGAGCAGGAAAAACCCCCGAGGCGATCGAAAATATGCGGAAAGCGATCCAGATCTTTCCCGAATATTTCGACGCTCATCTTCAACTCGGCAACGTGTTTCTCAAAACAGATCAGTTGCAGGAAGCGATCGCCGAGCTCGACAAGGCGCGGGAGATTAATCCCAACGACGAGCGCGCGTATCAATCGTTCGGTTTGTTGCTGATGAAGCAGAGAAACTATGCGGTCGCGGTGGCGGTGTTTGCTGAAGCAACCAGATTGAATCCGGAAAATCCGGTGAACGCGGTGATGCGCGCCACGGCTCTGATTCACCAGGCTGCCGGCAATGAAGAAGATCGAAACCACCTGCTCAGTCGTGCGGAGATCGCTTTGTCGCAGGCCTCAAACCTCAGTGAGAACAAGCTCAAGCCCGACACGATGACGATGGCGTTATTTTATGAACTCAAGGGCGATCCCGAGCGTGCCGCCACCGAACTCGAGTCGTACATTAAAAAGAACCCACAACTCAAAAACTCCGACGCGCTACAGAGCGAAATCAAACGTCTCCGCGACAAAGCCCGAGCTAAACCTTAGCCGCGAATTTTCATCCGCGGCTCAAAAACTTTGCGACCTTTTGTTGGCAATCGTCCGTGAGGCGAGCGATGACGTTGACATCCGCTCCGGTTTCGAGTGCTTCAGGAAATGCGAGACCATCAATCTGGTAAAGCAGCGTCTTCGTGAGGCCCATCGCCGACGCACTCATCTTCTCAAACTCACTCGTGTACGCACGCACATCAACGTCGAAGCTCTCGTCTGCGAATACCTGGTTGACGAGACCAAACGCCATCGCCTGCTCCGCACTGATCTCAGCGCCGCGAGTGATCAACTCGAACGCGCGCTTCTCTGATACGTTGCGACGAAGAATCGCCATCACCATCGCAGGCACGAAACCGATCTTCACTTCCGGATATCCAAAACGCGCCGAAGCCGACGCGAGCACGAGATCACACGCAGTTGCCAACCCGCAACCACCCGCCAGCGCGCGACCCGTGACGGCAGCAACAACCGGAACCTGAAGCGCGCGAATCAGCAGAAATAATTCGAGCAACGATCGTGCATCTTCAGAATTTTCTGCGACTGACGCACCAGCGATCTTCTGCAGTGCTGAGAGGTCCGCCCCGGAACAGAAATCCTTCCCTGCCCCGGCAATCACAACAACACGGACGTTCTTATCCGCCGCCGCCTTTTTTAGATTTTCCTTGAGCCCGGCCATGACTGCGTCGTTCAGCGCATTCCTTTTCTCAGGCCGGTTCAGCGTAATACGCGCCACCGACCCTTCCACGGAATACAGAACTACTTCATTCTCACTCATTTCTGATCCGCGTTCATCCGCGTAAATCCGCGGCTTCTTTTTCTGAGATTTCGATCTGCATCCGCAAGAGCGCGGTGGAGAAAGTCTTCCCTTGCGCGTCGGTCATCAGCGATAGCGTACCGCCGCCGCCAAGACTCTCGTGCAACAAGAAGTTGAGCGCACCGAGATTCGGCAACTCAAACCTTTCGACGTCGCCGTGCACGATACCTTTAAAATGCTGCTTCACGCGTTCGGCCGTAACCTCGCGCACGAGGATCGGATAAAACTCATCCTTCAACGCGATCAATCCAACGTTCGCAGTATCACCCTTATCACCCGAACGCGCGTGGGCCAGCTCTGTTAGTCTTATTCTCATCATTTTAATCAGCCACAAAAAGGCACAAAGATTAATTGAACAAGCGAGCTTACCTTCTCTTCTTCATTTTGTATTTTTGTGCCTTTTTGTGGCAAAAAGTTTTTGTGCCTTTTGTGGCTACGCTTCCAACACTTCAACAGCAGGCTTGATCTCTTCCTTCGGGATCAGCGCCGGCCAGTATGCAACGATCTCCTCAACCTTCGGCCGCCCTCCAGCAAACCCCGTCACTGCTGGTGGTCCAGTGAGAATCAGCGGCGCAATCTCTTTCGTAAACCGCTCTACCGCACTTCGATCCTGACCACGCACACCAACTCGCAGTTGCACTTCGGGAATATCCGGATGCGGTGGATCCGCAAGTGGACCATGCGTCGCATTCACTCCCACAAACTCCGTCAACACCTGATCAAACTGTAGCCCCAACCGATCGAGACGGCGCCGCAGGATCCGATCCGCAGCCTGTGCCTTCTCGTAAGCATCCGGCCACGCGTAAACCAGCGTGCCGACAGCTTTGAATCCAGCCGAATAACTGATCGACACTTTCAGAAACTCAGTCGCGGGCCGTCCTTCGATTCCAAACACGCGCACACGATCGCGACCTTCGTATTCAAGATGGATCGTCGTGAAATCAGCGACGCAATCCGGCGTGATGTACTCGTGCGGATCGCCCATCTCGTAAACCAATTGCTCTTTAATTCCCGGAATAATGATCCAGCCGCCGGTGCGTTCATGCTTCGTGATCACAAACGTCCCATCCGGCGACGCTTCAACAATCGGAAATCCGACGTCAGCAAGGTTCGGTATGCTGCGCCACTCATACTGGCAGTTACCACCCGAAGCCTGTGCGCCACACTCGATGATGTGACCCGCGATCGTTCCCGATGCGAGACGGTTCCAATCGTTGTTTGCCCAGCCAAACTCATGAATCAACGGCGCAAGCGTCAATCCAGTGTCGGTGGCTCGGCCGGTGATCACGATCTGCGCGCCCTGGTTCAACGCCTCAACGATTGGCCACGCGCCGAGATAGGCATTGGCGCTCTGAATCTTGTCGCGCACGGTTGAGAGTGGCTCGCCTGTGTCCATGTTGCGCAGCTCGATGCCGCGTGAAAGCAGCTCGTCGAGTCGCGACATGATGTCGTCGCCCGTAACGATTCCGATGCGGAGTTTGCCTGCAAGGCCAAGCTCGCGTGCGACTTGAATCACAGCGTCGGCACATCCGCGAACGTTAACACCGCCGGCATTCGCCGTGACTCTAATATCGCGCTCTACGCACGCCGGGAGAATCCGGCGCATGAGCGGCACGAAATCCTTTGCGTAACCCGCATTCGGATCGCGCGCTTTCTGTTTCTGCATGATCGACATCGTCACTTCCGCGAGATAGTCGAGCATGAGGTAATCGATTGGTCCACCTTCGACCTGGCGGACAGGCGCGTCGAGAAGGTCTCCCCAAAAGCCCTGTCCGGCTGCTACACGTACCTTTTGTTTCATGAAGAACGAATGTTGCCACAAAAAGGCACAAAAAGCACAAAGGATGAGTTCAAGTATGAACCTGCACTCATCCTATTTTGTGTTTCTGTGCCTTTTTGTGGCGAATTACTAAAACCGGGGGCTGGGGCTTGGGGTCGGAGTCGGGCTTGGCGCCGGCTCCGTTGGCGACGGACTCGGTGCTGGTCTCGGACTTCCGCTCGGGCTCGGGTTCGGTTCGGGACTCGCGTCCGGAGTCGGGCTAGGAGATGGCGATGGACTCTGACTCGGCGTCGTGCTCGGCGTCGTAGTCGTCGGATTCGCTACTTCCGTTCCCGTCGCCGTTGGCGTCTTCGCCATCTTGGAAGTTGTAAACATACACTGCGACGTCGCTCCGGCAACCGGCGACAGCGTCAGCTTAGTGCCGCTCTTCTTACCGCGAAACGACATCACCTTCGAGTTTGCTCCCGACATTTGCAGAGCAACAGCGGTATAGCCCTTCGTTTTCGAGGCTATGATCCGCCCGCTCTTCCCGTCGGAAGTTGTAAATTGGTCTCCGGTGATCGTTAAAGTAGTTTCGCCGTCAAGACCTTCGCAATTAGCAAACGTCCCCGTGTAGGTGCCCGAAAGATCGAGCTGAGTCGTCTTCGGCATTGTCTGCTTTTCAGCCGGGGTTGTGGTTTGAGTTGGAGTTTGCTGTGGCTGCGGATCCTGGGCCTTGAGTGCCCAAAACCCGCCGAGTGCCAGGAAAGTTCCCAGCATCACTAACAAGAACATTCTTCTGACCATTGTGTCCTCCCGCGTTCGTTCTTGCGCACCTATTCGGCGCACTTTCGACACTCATGTCGCAGGGGGCTTGAGAACAAGAAGGAGGGAACACTGATTTTGTACCACTCAGAGCGCCAAATCTCAACCAATTTTCAACCACCCGGAGTTTTTTAGCGCTTTCTCTCTTGGTTTCTTTGTGGTAAACATCTTTTGCGTACAACCCAAACTAACTGCCGAGGAAGCCAATGCGACCAGAAAATTCCATTCGACTGATCTCCGTCTTCGTTTGCACGCTGCTAGTTACATTTCTTCTAACAAGCTGTCAGCCTGGAACTTCGAACACCAATACCGCCACTGGCGGCGCCGGAACAAAGCACAAACTCGCTTTCGTCACAAACAATGCTTCCGACTTCTGGATCATCGCGCGCAAAGGAACTGAAAAAGCAGCGAAGGAGATTCCGGGCATCGAAGTGGAATTCAGAATTCCGTCTGATGGCACTGCCGCCGAGCAGCAACGCGTGGTTGACGATCTGCTCGCGAAAGGCATTCAGGGCATCGCCATCAGCCCCGTCGACCCGGCTAACCAGACGCCGATGCTGAATCGCGCCGCGAGCCAGACGCTCGTTGTCACGCAGGACAGCGACGCGCCAAACAGTAATCGCGTTTGTTACATCGGTACGGATAACGTCGAAGCGGGACGCCAGGCAGGTCAACTGGTCAAAGAAGCTATCCCGAATGGTGGGAAGATCATGGTGTTTGTCGGCGTGCTCGATGCAGAGAACGCTCGGCAACGTTATCAGGGTTTGAAGGAAGCGCTCGCCGGATCGAATGTCTCGATCATCGACGTGCGTACCGACAACACCGATCGAGTTCGCGCGAAGTCGAATGCGTCTGACACGCTCGTGAATAATCCTGATATCGCAGGAATGGTCGGGCTCTGGTCGTACAATGGACCAGCAATTCTCGCGGCGGTTAAAGAAGCAAACAAGACCGACAAGGTGAAGATCATCGCATTTGATGAAGAAGCAGAAACGCTGAGCGGAGTTAAAGACGGTACGATCTACGCGACTGTCGTGCAACAGCCGTTCGAGTTTGGTTATCGCTCGATGGAGCTGATGTCGAAATACCTCAATGGCGATAAGTCGCAGGTTCCGGCCAGCAAACAGATCTTCGTGCCGACCAAAGCCATTAAGAAAGACAACGTCGAAGCGTTTACAAAAGAGATCAATACACTCCGGGGACGAAGTTAAAACTTAGCCTGTGGCAGCAAACGCCCCAATCCTCGAAATGGAGGGAATCAGCAAACGATTCCCCGGCGTTGTTGCGCTCGATCAGGTGAGTTTGGCAGTCGGCACGGGTGAGATCGTGGCGCTGATCGGTGAGAACGGCGCCGGGAAATCGACGTTGATGAAGATCCTCGGCGGCGCGATCTCAGGCGATACCGGCACGATCAAGATCAATGGTGAGCCTGTCGAGATCCGCTCACCACGCGAGGCGGGCGCGCTCGGCATCGAGTTTATTCACCAGGAGTTGAGCGTTCTCGACAATCTCGACGTGGGCGCGAATATCTTTTTGCGTCGCGAGCCTACGACGGGCGGTTTTCTGAAGCTGATCGATCGCAAACGTGTCTATCGCGAGTCAGATCAGATTCTGCGGAAGGTCGGTCTCGACATTCCGAGCCGTACTCCACTCAGTCAACTCTCAATCGCACAACAACAACTGGTCGAGATCGCGCGCGCACTGAGTGCGGGCGCGCGCATCATCATCATGGATGAGCCGACGTCGAGTTTGACCTTGAGTGAAACGCGGCGTCTGCTGGAGCTCTGCAAGGATCTGAAAGCTGAAAACATCAGCATCATCTACATCTCGCACCGCATGCACGAAGTGCAGGAGATCGCGGACCGTGCGGTCGTACTGCGTGACGGCAAGAACGCGGGCGAGATTCAACGCGGCGAGATCACGCACGAGCGGATGGTGCGAATGATGGTCGGGCGCGATCTCAAAGAGTTTTTCAAAGGCGCGCGGGTTGAGCGGCGATTTGGGGGCGACGGCGGCTTTGAAGTGCGTAACTTGCGCACCTTGCGATATCCGAATCACCGGATCGCATTCAACGTCGGAAAAGGCGAAGTGCTCGGTTTTGCAGGACTCGTCGGTGCGGGTCGTTCGGAACTTGCGCGGGCGATCTTTGGCGTCGAGGAAGCACTCGAAACCGATCTTGCGCTTAACGGTCAAGGCTTACATATAAAAGGTCCGCAAGACGCGATCACACACGGCATTTATCTAGTGCCGGAAGATCGTCGTTTGTCTGGTCTCATCGTCGACTTCAATGTGCGCGAGAATATCACCCTCCCAAACCTCGAAAAGTATTCGTCAGCGAAGCTCATCGATCGCGCGAAAGAGATGAAAGCCGCGCGCGAGGCGGTTAAGGCTATCAACATCAAGACGCCGACGCCAGAGATGCGTGCGGCAAATCTCAGCGGTGGCAACCAGCAGAAAGTTGTGCTGGCGAAGTGGCTGACGTTTGCGCCGCGAGTGCTGATCTTCGACGAGCCGACTCGCGGGATCGACGTCGGTGCGAAAGCGGAGATCTATCAACTCATCCGCAATCTCGCAGCGGAAGGCGTTTCAGTGATTGTGATCAGTAGTGAGATGGAAGAGGTGCTCGGCATTAGCGACCGCATAGCAGTGATGCATGAGGGACGGCTCACCGGAATTCTCGATCGCGCGCAATTCAGCGAAGAAGCCGTCATGCGTCTCGCCACCGGCACCGAGAATTAGCCACAAAAAGGCACAAAAACACAAAATGTAATAACCTGCCTTTTTGCGCGCCTGACTCCTTCTACTCATGTGATTTTGTAGCTGGAAAGATTTTCGCGCCCTGACTTTTCTACTTTTTGTGATTTTTGTACCTTTTCGTGGCTAAACTTCTTCGTGCCTTTTCGTGGCAAGAGAGGGCTTATGAAAAAAGAGCTTGGCATCTTTGTCCTGCTAATCGTTCTCTGCATCATCGTCTCAGTTATCAACCCAAACTTCCTGCTCCCGATCAATCTTCAGAACCTCGCTCGGCAGATCGGCGCGTTTGGAATTTTTAGTATTGGTCTGGGTCTCGTGATCATCACCGGCGGTATCGAGCTCTCCGTAGGCTCGATGATGGCGCTGCTCGGTGTGCTGCTGTCGATGATGCTGACTGAGTGGCGATTCGGTGTAATCCTGGCGGTGCTCGCGTGTATGGCCATCGCGATGGTGCTCACGTTGGGGCACGGTTTGCTGATCACACGTCTGAACATGCAGCCGTTCATCGTCACGCTCTGCGGCCTGCTTTTTTATCGCGGCCTCGCACGCTTCGTCACGAACGATGAGACGAAAGGCTTCGGCACGGTTGAAGGTCTCGATTTCCTCCGCTATCTCGCCAATGGAAATCTCGCCGGGATACCGATGCCGTTCGTGTTGTTGCTAATCATCGCTGCGATCACGTGGGTGGCGCTGCATCGCTCCGTCTTCGGGCGTTACCTATTCGCGACCGGACGCAACGCCGAAGCAGCACGGTACGCCGGCATCAACACGAAGGGCATCATCACGTTGACTTACGTGATTGCCGGCGCGCTCACGGCAATCTCGGGAATGATCTTCGCTTTCTATACAAATTCAGTTTCGCCGGCCAATCACGGTAATGCTTATGAACTTTACGGAATCGCCGCTGCGGTGCTCGGCGGCTGTTCGTTGCGTGGTGGCGAAGGATCAGTGGTTGGCGTTTTGATCGGCACTGCACTGCTCCAGGTGCTGCGAAATCTAGTGAACCTGCTCGGGATCCCCAGCTCGCTAGACTTCGCCGTGATGGGTGCCGTGATTTTGATCGGCGTGATGGCAGATCAGATCTTTACCGAACGACGTAACCGGCGACAGGTCGCGCAGATGCGACAGAGCACCGCCGTAGGAGAACAGTCATGAAACTACAGCGAATCCTATCAGCGTTTCTTTTGTTGATGGCATGCGTCATCTTTGCGGCGGCGCAGGATGTCACAAAGCAGGACTACGGCAAAACCTCGACGGGGGAGTCCGTCTATCTCTACACACTCCGCAACACCCATGGCGTCGAAGCAAAGATCACGAACTACGGCGGCATCCTTGTTTCTCTCAAAGTTCCGGATCGCAATAGAAAGTTTGACGACGTGGTGCTCGGGTTCAAGGATCTCGATAGTTATCTGACGAAAAATGATCCTTACATGGGCGCTCTCATCGGGCGCTACGGCAATCGCATCGCAAAGGGACGCTTCACACTGGATGGTGTCGAGTACAAGCTCGCGGTGAACAATGGCGAGAACCACTTGCATGGCGGCATCAAGGGTTTCGACAAAGTTGTCTGGACTGGTCGCGAGATGAAAATGGGCACATCACCGGCGGTTGCATTGACGTATCTAAGCAAAGACGGCGAGGAAGGTTATCCGGGAAATCTGAATGTAAGAGTGGTCTACTCGCTCACTAACGACAACGAGCTCAAGATCGATTACACGGCGACAACCGACAAAGACACGGTCACGAACCTGACGCACCACTCGTATTTCAACCTCGCGGGTGAAGGCAATGGCGACATTCTGAATCACCTCGTCACGATCAATGCCAATCAATTCGTGCCGACTGACGCCGGATCGATACCGACGGGTGAGCTGAAAAACGTGGCCGGAACGCCGTTTGATTTTATAAACCCCACAGCGATCGGTGCGCGGATCAATCAGGACGATGAGCAGTTGAAGTTTGGTAATGGATACGATCACACGTGGGTGATCAAGGGGCAGCCCGGGACGATGCGGGTGGCGGCCACAGCTTACGAGCCGACTTCAGGGCGCATAATGCAGGTGTTGACGACCGAACCCGGCGTGCAGTTTTATACGGGAAACTTTTTGAATGGAACGCTGACTGGTAAATCCGGAAAGATTTATGCGCGGCGAACCGGCTTCTGTTTCGAGACGCAACACTATCCCGATTCACCGAATCAACCATCATTCCCGACAACGACACTTAAAAAAGGCGCGACGTACAAATCCACAACGATCTACAGGTTCAGCACTAAACGTTAGTATCCACAGATTACGCAGATTTGTTTATAACATCTGTGTAATCTGTGTAATCTGTGGATTTCACAACGGTAATCTCAACCGCGCCTCGCACCCATGAAGCTGTTCCCTATTCTCAAGCGTCAACGTTCCACCATGCGCTTCGGCGATCTGCCGCGATAGCACCAATCCAATCCCCGACCCCTGCGACTTCGTCGTAAAGAACGGTACAAACAGATTCGCGGTGCTCGCGAGCCCCGGCCCTTCGTCACGCACCCACACTTCCACCTGCCCATTCTTCTGCTGCCAGCCAACATCCACACCGCCACGCGTCTCCATCGACGCATCAACCGCATTGCGCACGAGGTTGATCAGCAACTGCTCGAGCTGCACATCGTCTCCCTGGACCACGAGCTCAGGCCCCGACACAACATTCACCGTCAATCTCGTCTCCAAACGCGCCACACGCGACACGAGCGCGCCGATCTTCAACGGCTCGAGTCGCGGTGGCGGCAGTCGCGCCAGCTTTGAATACGACTCAACGAAACGCGCTAGCGAATCTGCGCGTGAAGAAATCACCGCCAGCCCACGCTGCATGTCGTCGCGCCAGTCAGGCGGCTCCGGTTCCCTCACCATCAAATCTCCGAGACTTCCCGCCACCGACTTGATCGGCGCGAGTGAGTTGTTCAGCTCGTGGCCCAACACGCGCAGAAGTCGCTGCCATGCGATTCGTTCTTCTTCACGAAGCGTCTGGCTCAGGTCAGTCAACACAAGCAACTGATGCTGCTGCCCGCCTTCACGAAACGTGCTGCGACGAACATCGTAACGCCCGACTTTACCCGGAAACACCATCTGCATCGTTTGCGGCGCCGAACCCTCGGTTGAGTTGAGACACACGGACAGTCCGAGCTCTTCCGCAGTGCGTCCTAACAAACGCGCCGAGGGTTGGGCCAACAATGTCTCCCCCTCGCGATTGACCAGTTGCAGACGCTGCTCGCCGTCAAACGCAAACACCGCGACGTCGATCTCGGCGATCACTGTACGCATCAGTGCGGTCGCTTCCATTGCGCCCAGCCGTTGTTCGCGCAGTGTCTGGCCCAGGTCGTTTACTTCGAGCATCACTTCGCCGAGCGCGTCCCCCGAGAGAGCGCGCCGTCCGCGAATCGAATAGTCACCTTCACGAATCGCGCCGAGAATGTTCGAGAGTGTTTGCAGCGGACGAACGATGCGCGTCTTCAGGTTGAAAGAAATGCCGAGCCACAGCAGGACGAGGAGCAGATCGACGGTCCATTGCACTTGCGCGGAATAGCCATCGTACCAAAGCAGGAACGCACACAAACCGACGGCAGGAAATCCCGCGGCGAGTGAGAGCAGAGTTATGCGCCCTTCGAATTTCAGGCGGCTGCCGGTTCTGAGTTCCGGATCGAGCGAGGAAAACGGCTCGGGTGGCCTTTGCGCCTTTTGTGTCTCTTTGTGGCTAAGATCCGAGGCCATATTTCTGCAAGCGACGATACAACGCGCTGCGGCTGAGGCCAAGTGCTTCGGCAGCGCGGTTGGCGTTGCCTTCAAACCGCGCGAGCGCCTTCTTGATCAAGAGTCGCTCAGCATCTTCCAGACTCATCTCTTCGAGACGCGCCGACAGACGCGCATCTGGTGTTGCTTCGAGGGCGAGATCGAACGCCGTCACGATCTGGCCCGGACTCATCAGCACCGCGCGCTCGATCACGTGGTCCAACTCACGCACGTTGCCCGGCCACAAGTGCTGTCGCAACGCATCGAGCGCTTCCGGTGTGAAGCCCATGATCGGGCGTCGATAACGCTCGCGATGCAGCTTCAAGAAATGCTCGCCCAAAACTGGAATGTCTTCGATACGATCTCGCAAAGGCGGTAATCGAATCTCGACCGTGTTCAGACGAAACAACAGGTCCTGACGAAAACGTCCCTGCGCGACTTCCGCATGCAGATCGGCGTTCGTCGCTGACAATAAACGTACATTCACCTTCTGCGTCTTCGACGATCCGACGCGCTCAAAATCTCCCGTCTCGAGCACGCGCAACAACTTCGGCTGCAGATTCAACGGTACGTTTCCTATCTCGTCGAGAAAGAGTGTGCCGCCGTCTGCAAGCTCGAAGCGCCCGACACGATCAGCCTTCGCATCAGTGAACGCGCCGCGAACGTGTCCAAACAACTCGCTCTCGAAGACGCCTTCAGCAAGCGCGCCGGCGTTCAAAGAAATTAGCGGCTTACTGCGGCGCGACGAGATCGAGTGCAGCAAGCGCGTGATCACTTCCTTGCCCGTGCCGTTCTCCCCCGTGATCAGCACGTTTGCATCAGCCGGGCCGATACGCTCGACCAGATTGAGCACCGACTTCATCGCGGGCGATTCAGCTACGATCTGCGGCAACTCGCTCGACGACTCGTCGCGTAGCGCCATGTTCTCGGCTTCGAGACGCCGGCCACGACGGAGTGCTTCAGCCAGCTCGACCTGCGTGCGCAACACGGCGAGCAGTCGCGCGTTGTCCCACGGTTTCTGAATGAAGTCGCGCGCGCCGCGTCGCATTGCTTCGACCGCGAGATCGACGCTGCCCCACGCCGTCATGACCACGACCGGAAGGTTTTGATCCGCCGCGCGAATGCGACTCAGCAAGTCGAGACCTTCACTGCCGGACGTCGTATCGCGAGCGTAGTTAAGATCGATCAGCACAACGTCGAACTCGTGCGTATCGATCGATTTGAGCACACCTTCGGGCGAGGACGCGCTCTGAATCTGATAGCGCTCGCCCTTTAATAAAAGACTCAACGCCGCAAGGACGTCAGCCTGGTCATCAGCGATTAGAATGCGAGGCATAGATTGGCCATAATGCCATAGGTCGTATAAGACTTACATGTCCTATCATTGAACTCTGCGGTTCTCTGCGTATCTCTGCGATCTCTGCGTTGAAATGGCCCTTTAACGCAGAGAACGCAGAGATACACAGAGGGCCGCAGAGAAATCCTAAATCACCTTACTATTCATATCTCAGCGCTACCAGTGGATCGACGCGCGTCGCACGCTGCGCGGGAATCGAGCAGGCCAACAAGGCAGCGCCAAGTGCGACAAGCAACACGATCGCGTACGTCACCGGATCAGTCGCTGAGACGCCAAACAGCAGCGACGACATCCAGCGCGTGAGTGCAAACGCGCCTACCAAACCGATAGCGGCGCCGATGGCCGTGAGCACGATTCCCTTTCGCAACACCATCATCAGTATCGCCGGACGGTCCGCGCCGAGCGCCATGCGAATGCCAATCTCCTGTGTGCGTAGCGTGATCGAGTAAGAAATGACGCTGTAGATTCCGAGCGTCGCGAGAGTGAGCGCGATCGCGGCAAACACACCGAGCAGCCACGCGTTGAACCGACGCGGTGCTGTCGTCGTGCTAATCACCTGATCCATCGTTTTCACACTCGTCAAAGGCTGTTGCGGATCGATCATAGCTACTGTCTTGCGGATCGCGGCTGTGAGCGTTGACGAAGGCAAGGCGCTGCGCACAAACACGTAGCGATGTCGCTGCGGCGCGACTAAGCGCGACGCGTACCAGTCGGGCTCCGACTTCGAATCTATCGAACGATGCGGCACGTCGCGAGCGATTCCAACGATTGTGATCCACGGATTATCAGGACGCGGCAGACCGAGCGTGATCCGACGACCGATCGGATCTTCATTGGGCCAGTAGCGCGCAGCCATCCGTTCGTTGATGACTGCCACAGGAGGTGTGCCCGGCAGCGTATCTTCTGCTGTAAAATCGCGACCTTTAACAAGCTGAATACCAAGCGTCTTCAAAAAGTTTGCTCCGACAAGCTGCCAACCGGCCGAGGTTAGATTTGAAGGATCGAGTTTCCTTCCTTCGATAGCAAACGGATCGCTGCCCGCAGTTCCGCCCAATGGCTGGTTAGTTCCGAAACTCACAGCCTGCACGCCGGGTAACGACTGCACGTTGGTGACAAGACGCCGGTAGAAATCTGACGCATGCTCAGCATCGCTGTAATTCGTTGCGGATAGATCGAATTCAACACTCACGAGCTCTTCGGGCGTGATGCCAGGATTCGTCTGCTGCAATCGCCAAAGACTCCGAACCAATAGTCCGGAACCAATCAACAACAACACCGCGAGCGATACTTCCGCAACCACCAGCACGTTGCTCCATTGCCGTCGCTGCACTCCACCAGCCAATCGAGTGTTCTTCAAAGACTCATTCAAATCGAGCCTTGAAACCGGCTGTGCGGCAACAAAACTAAAACCAATACTGATCACGGCCACTACCAGAGCCATAAACCCAAACACACGCGCGTCAAAATTGACTTCCTGCGCACGCGGCACGATCGATGGTCCAAGCGCCACGAGTAGGCCGATGCCCCAATAAACAAACACAAGCCCCAGAACCGCTGCGAGCGACGCCAGCACCAAACCCTCAATCAGTAACTGCCGCGCGATCTTCCAGCGACTCGCACCGAGGGCGGCACGAATCGCGAGTTCCTTGTGCCGCTTCGCCGAGCGCATCATCAAAAGATTCGTGACATTCGCACACGCGATCAGCAGCAGTAACCCAACTGAAAACAACAACACCAGCAACGCGCGTCGACTGCCACCCACGATCTCTTCCTGCAACGGCGTGAGGGTTATATGCCAGCCGCCATCCTCACCATTTGGGCCACGATAACCGCTTACCTCACGCTCGAATCGTTGCGCAAGCGCGTTCATGTGTGCGCGTGATTGTTCGAGCGTCACTCCCGGTTTAAGTCGCGCCAACACGTTCAAGAAGTATGGGCCACTCCGCTTGGTGATTTGATCCGCCGGGTAATTCAACGGCACCCAGACGTCTGGCTGTTCACCTGATGATGGATGCGGAAACTGAAATCCCGCCGGCATCACGCCGATCACGGTATAACTCTCGTTATCAAGCGTAAGCATCTGATTGATCACGCCGCGATCACCCGCGAAACGGCGTTGCCAGTACCCATCACTCAACACGACGACGCGCTGCTCATCGCTCGTAAACACTCTTCCGGCTGAAGGTTGTGCCTCCAACATCGAAAAGAGATTCGCGGAAACATAAGCGCCGCGAACGCGCTCCGGCTCCGCTCCGGTCGTCACATTGAAATTGTGATTCGCATAAGCCGCAACAGCGTCGAAGACTTCTGTCTGTTTCGCGTAATCTTCGTACTCAGCGGCCTTCGCAGGCAGGCGTTCGATATTGAGCGTGCGGTAATTTCCCCAAACCACTTGCAGCCGCTCAGCATGTGGAAACGGAAGCGGCCGCAACAACACGGCATTCACGACACTAAAGATCGCAGTGCTCGCCCCAATGCCAAGCGCAAGCGTCACCACCACGACCGCCGCAAACCCCGGCTGCTTAAAAAGACTTCTGAGAGCGTAACGCAGATCCGTCAACAATGTAGTTTTGGATTTCTCTGTGCAGCCTCTGTGTCCTCTGTGTCTCTGTGGTTAAGAATTAGAATCACCACAAAGACACAGAGGACACATAGACTGCACAGAGAAGAGTTCAAATCATCTCTGACTATTCATATCTTAACGAGATCGTCGGCTCCACTTTCGTCGCACGTCGTCCGGGCAGGTAACACGCCAGCAACGCTACGGTGACCAGCAGCACCGAGATGCCTCCAAACGTCATCGCATCCGTCGGCGCGACTCCAAACAACATCGTCGCCATAAACCGCGTGAGCACAAACGCGCCCACCAACCCGATCGCCACACCGAGCAGCGCCAGCTTCATCCCATTACCAATGATCATCTTGAACACATCGAGCGGACGCGCGCCAATCGCCATGCGAATCCCAATCTCGTGCGTGCGCTGCGTAACTGAGTAAGACATCACGCCGTAAATGCCAACGATCGCGAGCACGAGCGCGAGTCCTGCAAACAAACTCAGCAGCGTCAAATTCAAACGCTCAGGCGCAACCGACTCAGCCCGAATCTCGTCCATCGTCCGCGGACTGTAAATCGGCTGATCCGGATCGATCGACTTCACTACGCCACGCACCGACGAGATCAACAAATTCGGATCAGATGCGGCTTTGATGATGACCGTCATGCCGGTTCCCGGTTGCTGATTGTAAGTGAAGTAGCCCTGCACTCGATCACTGTTCTGATTCAGGCTCTCCATCTTCACATGACCAACCACACCGAGCACTTCAAGTATCTGCGCATCGGCATCGCGGCCCAGCCTCACTCGTTTCCCAACGGCATCCTCATTGGGCCAGTACTTCTTCGCGAACTCCTCGTCTATGACAATCTTATTCACTCCGGCCAGCAAGCGCTGCGTCTCGTTGAGCTTACTGAGATCGCGCCCAGCGAGGTGCGAACGATCGTCACGATCGTTAAATACACGGCCGCGCATCACCGGAATGTTCATGGCTTTGAAGTAATCCGGTGTTACCAGACTCGCTTCCATCAGAGGAGTCTGCTCGCGCGGCGGTAGCGGCTGCCCGTCGATCACAAACGACGTCTGCCAGCCATTATTTCCAAGCGGCAGACCGGAAGCTCCGGCGACCGCTTCAACGCCTGGCAACGAACGAATATTCTCGAGCATTTGATTGTAGAACGAATGGCGCGACTCTTCATTCGGATACTTCTTCTGGGGGAGCGAAATGCTAAAGCTTGTCAGATGCTCGTGAGAAAAGCCCGGATTAACTTTCTGAAGCAGGTAGAAACTGCGAATCATCAGCCCGGCGCCGATCAACAACACGAGCGTAGTCGCGACTTCAACCACAACGAGCGAGCTGCGCAACCATTGCCGTCCACTATTACCGCGACCACTCTCCTTCAACGTCTCGTGTACGTCGACTTCACCAGCCTGAATCGCTGGAATCAACCCGAAAAGAATCCCCGTGAGAAACGAAACACCAACCGTGAACGCAAGCACGGTCCAATCGAGACCGATCTCACGCGAGCGCGGAATCGCATCCGGACTGACGTACAAAATCAATTTCACTCCCCAGCGCGCCAGCAACAACCCGAGCCCGCCGCCTATCAACGACAGCAGAACACTCTCAGTCAACAACTGCCGCGCGATGCGCCACCGGCTCGCACCGACAGCAGTGCGGATCGCCATCTCTTTCCTACGTGCAGTCGCTCGCGCGAGCAGGAGATTCGCGATATTGGCGCATGCGATCAGCAACACAAACCCGACGGCGCCGAAGATCACCCACAACGCTTGTCGCACGTCGCTGACGAAGATCTCCAGTAGTGGTCGCAGCCTGGGTCGAGTGGCAGTATTTGAGTCGGGGTACTGTTTCTCGAGGTTTGCACCAACATTGTTCATGTCCGCTTCTGCCTGTTCGAAAGTTGCGCCCGGCTTGAGACGCGCCACGCCATACAAGCCCGGATGATTACCGCGACTCTTCCAGCTCACCTGGTCCGACAGTTGGCCCACCGGCACGTACATCTCGGCGCGGCTCGGATACGCGTACGACTCGGGCATGATGCCGATGACAGTGTAGGGCTTGCTGTTCAGAGTAATAGGTTGATCGAGCACGCTCATTTGCCCGCCGAAGCGACGTTGCCACAAAGCGTAACTCAGAACGACAACGGGCGTGCCGCCGGGTTTGTCTTCATCGTTTGTAAACACGCGTCCGTGCAGCGGGTTCACGCGCAGCACAGAAAACAGATCGGCAGACATCTGACCGGTGACGATGCGTTCGGCTTCGCCGGCGCCGGTGAGGTTGTAACTGGCGCGGTTGTAGACGCCCATCTTCTCGAACGTTTGATTGTGCTCCCGCCAGTCGAGGAAGTTCGGATACGAGATCGACATCTCATCAAGAATGGGACTCTTCTCGTTGAGAAAGACGAGTCGCTCAGACTCGTCGTAAGGCAACGGGCGAAGGAGCACAGTGTTGACGACACTGAAGATCGCGGTGTTCGCGCCAATACCGAGCGCGAGTGCGACGATCACGACGATCGTGACGCCCGGGTTCTTAATCAACATCCTCGCGCCGTAGCGTATGTCCTGCCAAAGTGTATTCATGAAACCTCCTTCATCCACAGATTACACAGAAATTATTTCTGCGTAATCTGTGGATGCTATTCGTATCGAAGCGCCTCGATCGGATCCAGTTTTGTCGCTCTTCGCGCGGGAATGTAACAAGCCGCGAGGGCTACAAATGCCAACAACATCGTAACGCCGGCAAACGTCAGCGGATCGAGCGCACTGACCGGCAACGGCAGATCGAGATCGACTAGCGAGCTCGTCAACACTCGCGTCAACGCAAGCGACAACAACAATCCGATTCCCAATCCAACAATCACGAGAAACATTCCCTGCCCGATCACCATCCGCAAAATATCTCTTTGCACGGCGCCGAGCGCCATGCGGATACCGAGCTCGCGCGTGCGTTGCGCGACTGAATAGGAAATGATTCCGTAAATCCCGAGCGTCGCGAGCAACAACGCCATCAGTCCGCAGCCACCCATCACGACCGCCAGTATTCGAAACGGAAAAAGCCCGAAGCTGAAGTAATCACCCAACGTCTGCACGTCAGCCACCGGAATCATCGGATCGAGCTCACGGATCGTGTTACGCACTCCGCCGATCAAACTCGCCGGATCGCCAACAGCGCTGGCTACGAGCGTGAATTGTTTCCGTTGCGACTGTTGCAGCGCGAGCGCGTAGAACGGGTGTACCTGCTTCTCCAACGACTGCCATTCGTTATCGCGTATCACGCCGACGATCTCGCAGGGTATTTTAGGCGCATTCGGTGAGCCGCCGTATTTCATGAGGTGCTTACCGAGCGAGTTGGATCCACGAAAGTATTTTTCACCGAAAGCTTCATTCACGATCGCCACACACGGCGCGCCTTCACGATCGCGGTCCTCGAAATCGCGGCCCTGCACGAACGGAACTTTCATGTTCGTGAAGTAACGTGGTCCGGCCAGGACAGCAGCGATCTGCATGTCCTCATTCGCACCCGGCTGATAGCCCTCGATGTCGATGCTGCTCCGCGTCCCACCCATGAAAGTTAGCGGTATCTCGCTTACTAAACTCGCCGATTGCACACCGGGCAAAGCAGCGAGGCGTTCCGACAGTTGCCGATAAAATTCCTGCGTTTTGGGGCGATCGTATTTCGCTTCATCAAGTCTCACCATCCCGACGACCATACTTTCCGTGCTGAAGCCCAAACGTGAGGGTCTGATTTTTTCGAGACTACGCAACACGAGTCCCGCGCCAACTAAAAGCAGTAGTGAAAAAGCGACCTGGACCACCACGAGGGCCATGCGAGTTCGCGACTTGCGATAGAAGCCGGTGAAGAGACTCGAATCATCTTTCAACACAGTCGAGACGTCGGCTTTCGAGCTTTGCCACGCGGGCGCGAGGCCAAAAAGTATTCCCGTGACTGTCGAAAACGCAATCGTGTAGATCACGACGCGCCAGTCGAGATGAAGATCCACGGCGACGCGTATACCTTCCGGAAGTGCAGGTATTGCAGCGACGATTGCATTGAGAAACCAAATAGCCAGCAATATTCCCGCGGCGCCTGCGATGATCGATAGCAACACACTTTCAGTCAGCAACTGTCGCACGATTCGCGAGCGACTCGCGCCGATCGCAAGCCGCACGGCCATCTCTCTTCGTCGGGTTACGGCTCGCGCCAGCAACATGCCCGCGAGATTGATGCACGCGATTAGCAGCACGAGATTCACGATGACGAAGACCAGAGCAAACACGCCGTATGCGGCTGACTGCATGTCTGGAGGAAGGTGCGTCTCACTCTCCGGCAGGACCGTGATCGCCGACACGCGCGTGCGCCCCGATTCGCTTTTCGACAGCCACTCTTCCGGATATGCAGCCTGCATGTCGCGCGTGATTAGATCGAAACGGGCGCGTGCCTGCGCCAGAGTAGTGTCGGGTTTGAGCCGTCCGACCATATACAACCCGCGATTTCCGCGACTCGTTAAGGTGCGATCGCCGATTGGTTCCACCGCCGGCATTATCGCGGTGGGAACCCAGATCTCAATCGAGAGCCCACGCATCATGCCGGTATATTGCGGCGGCGCGATGCCGATCACAGTCAGCGGTTGTTCGTTGAGTGTGACCGACTTGCCAATGACTTCGGGATCGGAATTGAAGCGGCGTTGCCAGAGACTATGACTGATCACGGCTACCGGATTCCGTCGCGGCACCACATCTTCATCGGCCGAGAAGGTGCGCCCCTTCTGTGCGGAGACACCTAAGACATCGAAGTAGTTTCCCGACACTGCTTCGCCCCAGATCTGCTCGACCTCGTTCGCGTCACCAAACTTGAACTGCCTGATGCCGTAGGCAGCGAGTCCGGAGAGCACGTCATTACGATCGCGAAGGTCGAGGTAGCTTGGATAGGACGTCGCCGAGTATGGATGTTGTTCGCCTTCGCTGACGAAAAGCTCGACCAGTTGTTCCGGGTGCGACACAGGCCTTGGCCGCAGGAGGAATGAATTGAGGAGACTGAAGATCGCGGAGTTTGCGCCGATGCCGACGGCGAGCGAGATCACCGCCACGATCGTGACGCCCTTAGACTTCCAGAGCATCTTCGCGCCATATCGAAGATCATTGAGCAACGTCTTCATGATTATGTCCTATTCGTAACGGAGCGCGATCAGGGGATCAACTTTCGTCGCCCTTCTCGCCGGGAAATAACAAGCCAACAACGCCACCACACACAACACCGCCGCGACAACAACAAACGTCGTCGCATCATTCGGCGTCACACCAAACAGCAACCCACGAATCAATCTTGTTAAAGCAAATGCACCGATCAATCCGATCGCTTCGCCTGCGAGCGCGAGCATCATTCCCTGCCTCAACACGAGCCTCAGCACGTCATTCACCTGCGCGCCGAGCGCCATCCGGATTCCCATCTCCTGCGTGCGCTGCGTCACCGCATGCGACAGCAGCCCGTATATCCCAACCGCGGAGAGCAACATTGCTAGCCCGCCAAACAACCCCATCAGCAACATGTTCAACCGTCGCGGCGCGACACTGTCGTCAACGACTTTCTCCAACGTGCTGACGTTTGAGATCGGCTGGTTCGGATCGATAGACCAAACTGCCTGTCGTAAAGCGCCAACAATCGAGAGTGGATCCGTCGTTGTACGCACCAGAATCGTCATGTCTTCCAACGGCGCCTGCGACGCGGGTATGTAGTAAGCCGGTTCTGACGGCGCTTCAAGACCAGCTAGCTTGACGTCACGCACCACACCGACGATCTCGAAGGAAGTCAACTTTTTGGTCTTCCAGATCCGTCCCGGTGGACCAAGTCGCATCTTCTGACCAAGCGCGTTCTCATTCGGAAAGTATTGTTTGACGAACGACTCGTTAACAAGCACCACTCCCGGATGATCCGCATCATCCTGCGGCGTAAACCTCCGGCCGCCGGCAAGCTTCAATCCGACCGTATCGAAATATTCTGGTCCAATCGGAACAAAGTTAGCTGATTGCGAACGACTATCAGCCGGCAAAACTCTGCCTTCGATCTGGAATGAATCCGTCCAATTCGAAGTGAGGGGATGATCGTAAGCCACAGTGGCGTGCTTCACTCCTGGTATCGCAGACACGCGCTCGAGTAACTGTTTGTGAAAGTTATTAATTTGTTCCGGTTCGGAATACTTTGAAACTGTCAGAGTCAGCCCCGCCGATAACACGTGTTCGCTTTCGAATCCGGGATCGACTCGCTGCAGCAGCCAAAAACTCTTAACCAGCAGACCCGCGCCTATCACCAGCATCACGGCCATGCTGATCTGGAATACAACCAGTAGCTGCCGGAACCGAAGCTTGCTCGCTCCCGGACCAGAGGTGCGACCGCTGTGTTCGAGCGCACTGTTCAAGTCGAGCCTCGAAGTTTCCAATGCTGGAATTAAACCAAAAATCAAACACGTGCCGAGGGCAATCAAGATCGTGAAGCCAAGTACTCGCCAGTTGAGACCGACCTGGGCCAGACGTGGAACACCGGCAGGCACAAACTGCAAAAGCACTTTTAGTCCGAGTGATGCGAGTGCCAGTCCGGCCGCCGTTCCCAACAACGAAAGCAGCAGACCCTCAATGAAAAACTGTCGCAGCAAGCGTCTTCGGCCTGCTCCCAGCGCCGCGCGGATGGCTATCTCTTTACTTCGTCCCGCATGTTGGGCCAACAAGAGCCCGGCCACGTTTGCGCAGGCAATCAACAAAACCACACCAACCGCGCCCAGCAGTGTCAATAGAGCAGGTCTGACGTTGCCAACCACTTCATCCATAAACGGGCTGACGAGAATTCCTTCGCCTCGATTCGCCACATATTCTTTTTCTAAACGTGCTCCGATGGCGTTCATCTCTGCAGTGGCTTGCGCCTTTGAGACTCCTTGTTTGAGACGTGCTACAACGCCGAGCACATGTGCAGATCGCACCGCCGCCCAATCGGCAGTGAAAGACATCGGTAGCCAGTAGTTCTGTTCCTGCTCATCAAAAGTGATGCGCCCGGGATTGAGAGGTGAAACCGGATAGAGGCCGCGAGGCATTACACCAACGACCGTGTAAGACGTGTTGTCGAGCGTGATATTGCGGTTGATGATATTGCGATCGCCGCCGTAGCGACGCTGCCACAAAGCATGATCCAGAATGACCACGCGTCCCTTTCCCACTTCGTACTCTTCCGCCGTGAAGGAACGACCGATAACCGGCTCAACTCCAATCACTGCAAAGTAGCCCGAGCTCACCCGCGCGCCGACGAGTTGTTCCGGTTCGCCATCGCCCGTAAGCGTCAAAGAGTTCCGGCCGAACGCAGCAACGTCTTCGAAAACGGTGTTCTGCTTCTTCCAGTCGTGGAAGTTCGCCGGAGCAACTCGCGAGCGCCCCTGATTCGGAACGCTCTCCCACAAAGCGACGACTCGATCCGGTTCTCTGTACGGCAGCGGATTAAGCAACACCGCATTGACGACACTAAAGATCGCCGTGTTCGCACCAATGCCGAGCGCGAGCGTGATGACGGCAATCGCCGTGACAAGCCGGTGCTTCATCAGCATCCGCACGCCATACTTCAGATCCTGGAAGAGTGTATTCATCTTGTGCCTTCTTGTGGCCTGGCTTTGTGCCTTTTGTGGTCCTACTCGTAACGCAAAGCCACGAGTGGATCGACCTTCGTCGCGCGGCGCGCGGGAATGTAGCAGGCCAACAGCGCCGCCACCGCCAGCAACACCGCATCGATCACAAATATCACCGGATCAGTAGCACTGACGTCATACAACAACGACGACAACACACGCGTCGCCGCAAACGCCGCCACCAATCCGACAACGATCCCGATCAGCGCGAGCGTTACTCCATTCCGCAAGACGAGCTTCAACACATCGCTCCGACTTGCCCCTAACGCCATGCGCACGCCGATCTCATGCGTCCGTTGGACCACCGAGAACGCCATGATGCCGTAAATACCAATCGCCGCCAGCACCAGAGCCAGCGCCGCAAACAATCCGAGAATGAACATGTTGAAACGTCGCGGTGCGACGGAGTCGGAAATACGCTGGTCCATCGTCATCAAACTCGACACCGGCTGGTCGCGATCGATTGCCGCGACTTCACCGCGCATCGCGCCTGCCGCGAGCGACGGCTCGCTCACAGTGCGCACTGCGACATACATCGAAGGCACGTTACCGTCAGCAAAGAGGGGCTGGAACGCGGGAATATAAAGCTCAGGAGCGTCCACGATATCGAGCCCGCGATGCTTCACATTGCCGACGATACCGACGATCTCGTACCACTTCGGATTGTTCGCCGAGAACGAGATGCGTTTGCCGATCGCGTTGCCATCCGCCCAAAACTTCCGCGCGAAAGCACTGTTGACGATCGCGACTGGCGGCGCGTCAGGCAGATCGCGGCGCGTGAAATCACGGCCACTTAGCAGCGGAATCTGCATCGTGTGGAAGTAGTTCGGACTCACAAACCTGACTTGTTCGTCAGGACGCGCGTGGCCCGTAGGTATTGGCTGGTCCTCGATCGAGAAACTGCGATCGCCACCACCGCCGCCGAACGGAAGCAAGTTGATTGCGCCGACCGATTCGACATCCGGTCGCGCATCAAGTCGATCGAAGAGCTGCTCGAAAAATGCACGACTCTGATTGAACTTCTCGTACTTCGTGGCGGGCAGTGCGATGCGCATCGTCAGCAGGTGCGCCGGCTCAAAACCGGGTTTGACTTCCTGCAAGCGCAGAAGGCTCTTGACCATTAGTCCCGCGCCGATCAGCAACACGAGCGAGAGCGCAAACTCCGAGATGACGAGAAGATTTCTGAGCCTGAGTCGCCGTGAAGTATCCCCCCCGCTGCGTCCGGCTTCCTTGAGCACATCGTTGAGATTCGTTCTTGCTGCCTGGAACGCGGGCGCGAGTCCAAACACGATCCCCGTGAGAATTGAAGTTCCGAGCGTGAACAGCACCACGCGATAATCGAGCTTGATCTCTTCGAGACGCGGCGTGTCTTTCGGCATCAGCAGCACGAGCGCGCGCACTACCCAAACCGCGAGGGCCAAACCAATCGCACCGCCAACCAGCGACAGCAAAACACTCTCGGTGAGAAATTGCCGCACCACGCGACCGCGTCTTGCTCCGAGCGCCGCACGTATCGCGAACTCACGATAACGCGAAGTCGCACTCGCGAGTCGCAGGTGCGCCACGTTTGCACAAGCGATCAGCAACACGAGCCCGACTGCGCCTAATAAAATCAACATCGCGCGTCGCAGATCACCAACGAGATCTTCATGCAATGAGCGAGCACGAGCGCTGAAACCGCCGCGATACGTGGACGTGTGTTCGCTCGATAGTCTCGCTGTGACTGTATTCAGATCGGCCTGCGCCTGGGCTGTGTTGACGCCCGGCTTGAGTCGCGCGATCACATTGAGAAAATGCGAGCCGCGATTGTCCTCTTCCAACAGATCGGGTGTGAACGCGAGTGGGATCCAGACTTCGGATTCACGATCGGGAAAGTGAAAATCCGCGGGCATCACGCCCACAACATTCATCGTGCGGCCGTCGAGTTGAATCGTCCTGTTCACGACGCTCGGATCACCACCAAATCGCCGCTGCCATAACGAGTAACTGAGAACCACTACGCGATCGTTGCCGTATTGATCTTCTTCCGCGGCGATGTTGCGCCCGAGGTGTGGTTGCACGCCGAGCGTTGGGAAGAGGTTTGCGGAGATCGCGGCGCCGCGCAGTCGTTCGGGTTGATCGACGCCGGTGAGATTGAAGCCGTCGGTTGAGTAAGCAGCGATCTGATCGAACGCCTGGCACTGCTGTTGCAAATCCCTGAGCTCGAGCGCCGAGATCTCGATCTCCTCGAGTCCGGGCTTATGCAGGTTCCCCCAGATGACCATCAGATCCTGCGACCGTACATACGGCAGCGGCCGCAGCACGATTGCGTTGACGACACTGAAGATCGCGCTATTCACACCGATACCAAGCGCGAGCGTGAGCAAGGCGACCGCAGTCAACGCCTTGCTCTTGAACAGCACACGAACCGCGTAACGCAGATCCTGAAGGAGCGTATTCATGAGAGACTCTTATCCACAGATTACGCAGATATCTGTGTAATCTGTGGATGGTTTTATTCGTATCTCAAAGCTACTAACGGATCGACCTTCGTCGCGCGACGCGCCGGTATGTAACACGCCAGCAACGCAACCAACACCAACACCAACGGCACAGTCGCAAACGTCAACGGATCTGCCGCCGTCACTCCAAACAACAGCGAGCTCATCAGCCGCGTAAGCGCAAACGACGCGATCAACCCGATCGCAACGCCGACGAGCGTCAACCCCATTCCCTTCTTCAACACGAGCAAAAGGATATTGCGCGGCGTCGCGCCGAGCGCCTGTCGCACGCCGATCTCGTTCGTGTGTTGCGTGACGAAATACGCGAGCACGCCGTAAATGCCGAGCGACGCGAGTAACAACGCGAGCGCCGCAAAGCCTACAAGCATGATCATTCCCATGCGACGCTGACCCGCTTCCGTGCCGAGCACTTCCGCCATCGTCGCGACGTTGGACACAGGCTGGTCCGGATCCACTTCGCGAATGATCTGTCGCACTGCACCAGCGAGGCTCGACGTGTCGCCAGTCGTCCGAATCGCGAGGTCGCGGGGTATGTATCCAGGCCAGTCCGTGATTTGCTGGTAAGGGATATACATCTCAGCCTTAACGGGCTCATCGATTCCCATCTGACGAATGTCGGCGACAATTCCGACGATCTCTTTCCATTGTTTCCCCGGCTCATCAGGGTCGCCAACTTTGAAACGGCGACCGAGCGCGTTCTCGCCGGGCCAATACTGTCGCGCCATCGTTTCGTTAATGATCGCAACGGGCAGCGACTGCGCATTATCACTACTCTCGAAGTAACGTCCGTGGCGCAGCGGGATGTTCATCGCCTTGAGGTAGTTGGCGCTAACCTCACGATGATTGGCGTCGTAAGCCATGCCCGGGATCGGCGCTGCAAGTCCTTCCGGATAAAACCCACTCGTCCCGCCCTTCCACGCGAGCGGTATCGACGTGGAATAACCCGCCGCAACCACGCCCGGCAGATGCTCGACGCGTTGCAACACCTGCTGGTAATAGTTGTCGCGTCGTGGCAGCTCTTTGTATTTCTCGAACGGCAGAATCGTGCGCATCGTGAGTATCTTTTCCGGCTCGAGCACCGAATACTGCCGGAAGAGTTGAAACAGCGTTTGAATCAGCAGACCTGCACCGACGAGCAACACGATCGACAGCGCCACTTCAAACACGATCATCGCGCTACGCAAACGCCCGGTCGAAGTCACACGCCCGCTGCTCTGCTTCAGCGCATCATTTAAATCGAAGTTTGAAGACTGAATTGCGGGCACGAGGCCGAAGATGATTCCCGTAACGATCGAAACCGCGATCGTGAAGACGAGTATGCGCACGTCAAGCTTCAAACTCGTCGCTAACTCCATCTGTTCGGGAACAAGACCCTGCAGGAAAGTAAAACTAGCATAAGCCAGCAATGATCCGAGCACACCCGCCGCGACCGCGAGCAACAAACTTTCCGTCAGCAGTTGTCGAATGACGCGTGGGCGTCCCGCACCAAGCGCGAGTCGCAGCGCGATCTCTTTACGACGACCAACCGCACGCGCCAGAACCAATCCAGCAACATTCGCACACGCGATCAGCAGTACAAAAGCAACCGCCACCAGCAACACGATCAGCGAGCCGCGCGCATCGCCCACAAACTCATCGCGCACCGGCATGACGACGACGCCCATCTTCCCTTCCATCGTCTCGGCTGGATGGTCGGCGGAAATCCTGCGCATGACAGCGTTCATGTCAGCCTGCGCCTGCGTCACTGACAGGCCGGGCTTCAAGCGCGCCACCACCACTAAATAGTGACCACCGCGATTGGCCCAATCCTCCTGAGTGAGAGCCATCGGCACCCACACGCGTACGTCCGCGGCAAAGAACTGAAAACTCGCAGGCATCACGCCGACAACCGCATGCTTCTCGCCGTCCAGCAGGATCTCCCGATTGAGGATGTTGCGATCGCCGCCGTAGCGACTCTGCCAGAGTCCATAGCTGAGCACGACGGCTTTCGCCCCGCCGGGTCGATCTTCATCAGTCGTAAAGCTGCGACCGAGTAGTGGCTGCACGCCGAGAAGTGGAAAGAAGTTAGCGTTGACGGCATAGGCGGAGACGCGTTCCGGCTCTCCATCACCAGTGAGATTGAAGCTGGTCTCATTACTCGCAGCCATGTCTACAAACGACTGGTTCTGAGCTTTCCAGTCGACGTAGTTTGCCGGTGCGGGTGTGTTGTGCGGAAAGCCCGCGAAGGTGGCGTCTTCCCAAACGATCACGAGCTCTTCCGGTTTTTGATACGGCAGCGGCCTGAGCAAAACCGCATTGACGACACTGAAGATCGCCGTATTCGCACCAATGCCGAGCGCGAGCGTGATGAGAGCGATAACCGTAAACCCCGGCCTTTTTAAAAGGCCACGAATCCCGTAGCGAATGTCTTTCAATAAGGTTTCCATATAATTCTTAACACCGCGGGAACAGTAAATGTAGCCACGGATTGCACGGATTACTTCAGTGCCTCCAATGGGTCGATCTTCGTGGCTCTTCGCGCCGGAACAATGCACGCTATAAAAACGACGGCGGTTAGAACTACTGCCACCCCAACAAACGTCACCACATCGATTGGCTTCACACCAAACAACAACGTCGTCAAATAACGCGTCAACGCAATCGCACCAACAACACCGATCGCGATCCCGATCAGTGCGAGTGCCATCGCACGACTCAGCACGAGCTTGAGCACGTCGACGATCTGCGCGCCGAGCGCCATGCGCACACCGATCTCGTGCGTGCGTTGCGTGACGTAGTAAGAAGTGACACCGTAAATCCCGAGCATCGCCAGCAACATCGCGACACCAGCAAAAGCACTCAACAACAACATCGGCACTCTTCGCGGCGCCGCAGACGCAGAAACGACATCGTTCATCGTCTTCAAGTTGTAAGTCGGCACTGCCTTGTCAATCGCACGAATCGATTCGCGCACTGCACCCGCGAGCGCCGTCGGCTCTCCGTTCGTGCGCACGACGAGCGATAAGCTGCCCCACGTCGGATCCTGCGCGTACGGTGTATACATCTGGTTGCCGGCTTCTTTATCGAGACTCTCCTTTGTATCGCCAACCACACCGACAACTTCACGCGAAAACTTCTCGTCACGCCAGATTGCGAAGCGACGACCAATCGGGTTCTCACCGGGCCACAAGCGTCGCGCGAGGGTCTCGTTGATGATCACGATCTTCGTGCTTTCCAAAGTGTCCTGGTCCGTAAACAATCGCCCCGCCTTCAACGGGATTTGAAGTGTCGAGAAGTACTCAGGTGTGACCGGAAGGTATTGTGCATTCGTCTGCTCTTCAGGGGTCAGCGGGCGACCTTCGGGAACCAAACCACGTCCCACTGCAAACGTGTCGCCGCCCAACGGCAGGCTGAGCACGGCACCCGCCGACTTCACACCCGGCGTAGCCTTCACCTGATCGACGAGTTGTTTGTAGATCTGCGCGCGCGGCTCGCCTTGCTTGTACTTGCCCGGCGGCAGAGTCAAACGCATCGCCAAAACGTTGTCGCCGTTGAAACCGGGATCGATCTCTCGGAGGTGCAGAAAGCTCTTGATCATTAGACCCGCGCCCGCAAGCAGAATGAACGAGAACGCGATCTCAGAAACGATGAACAGACTGCCGGCGCGATTGCGTCCGCTGAACTGAGATCCACGCTGACCGCTGTCTTTGAGTGTGTCGTTGAGATTGGGCCGCGAGGTTTGCAGCGCGGGAAACAGTCCAAACAACAGACCAGCGAACACTGCGACTGCGAGCGCAACACTAAACACACGCCAATCGATTCCGATCTCTTCAATGCGCGGCGTGTTTGGCGGACTGATCGCGATCAGCAATCTGATCAAGCCGAGACTGAGTGTGAAACCCACCACACCACTCACGACCGAAAGCAACATGCTCTCAGTCAGAAGCTGCTGCACAATCCGAATGCGACTCGCTCCCAGCGCTGTTCGCAGTGCGATCTCTTTTTGACGATAGACTGCACGTGCCAGCATGAGATTCGCGACGTTCGCGCACGCGATCAGCAGCACGAACGCGACGGCGCCTAACAAGATCAGCAACGACGTCCTGAGCTCTCCAACGAGGCTCTCACGCAGTTCGACGAGCCGCACGGTCCAACCGTTGTTTGTCTCGCCATAGTTCTGCGTGAGACGTTGGTTGATCGTGTCCATCTCCGTCTGCGCTTGCGTCATCGAGACGCCGGGTTTCAGGCGCGTCACGACCGAGATGAAGCGATTATCACGCGGCTGGTCCGGTTCATTCAAAGAGAATGCGGTCCATGCTTCGGAATCTGCCGGATAATTAAATCCCGCAGGCATGACACCGACGATCGTTGCGGCTTTTCCATTGAGCGTTATCTTGCTGTTCACGACGTTGGGCTCGCCGCCAAAACGCCGCTGCCAGAGTGCATAGCTGATCACGACCACGGGCTCGACGCCCTGCTGCGCGTCCGCGGCTTGTAACGTTCGACCGTGAATCGGATTGGTTTTGAAGAGTGGAAAAAACTCAGCGGATACGCCTGAGCCGCGCACGCGCTCAGTCTCGTCGCCGACACTCAAAAACAGACCACCCGAAAAGAACCCCGCGATCTGTTCGAACGACGAGGATTGTTTCTGCCAGTCGACGATATCGGGCATCGACATGTTGCTCCGCGTAATTCCCTGTCGCGGATTGATCCCGAGGAACAGCACAATTCTATCCGGCTCCGGGAATTGCAGCGGCCGCAGCAACACGGAATTCACAGCCGTGAACATCGCCGTCGTCGCACCAATACCGAGCGCGAGCGTCGCCACCGCAATCACCAAAAACCCCGGCCGCTTCAGAAAACTTCGCACGGCAAAACGTAGATCTTTTATCAGTGTCTCCATGTCTGTATCTTTTCTTCTCTGTGCAACCTCTGTGATCTCTGTGTCTCTGTGGTTCACTTCCACCACAGAGACACAGAGATCACAGAGGTTGCACAGAGAAGGGGCTTTATTCGTTTCTCAATGCAATTAGCGGCTCGACCTTCGTCGCGCGCCGCGCCGGAACGTACGACGCAACCAGCGCGACACCAATCAACAGCAACGACACAAACGTGAACGTCAACGGATCCGTCGCACTCACACCGTAAAGCACACTCGTGATCGCGCGTGTCGCGAGAAACGCGCCAAATATTCCGAGTGCGGCGCCGATGATCGTCAGCTTCAACCCATGACCGAGCACGAGCTTCAACACATCGCCTAGCTGCGCTCCGAGCGCGAGTCGCACACCGATCTCGTGCGTGCGTTGCGAGACCGCATACGACGTGATCCCGTAAACCCCAATCGCCGCGAGCATCAGCGCCACAAACCCAAACACACCAAGCACAGTCGCCGCGACCTTCGCCGGGAAGAGGGCGAACTTCATGTGCTCAGTCAAAGTCTTCACATCGAAGAGCGGCAGGTTTGGATCGAGCGACTGCACCTGGCCGCGCACCGCACCAAACAACCCTTCCGGACTGCCTTTCGTGCGAGCGACGAGAATCCCGCTCGAGTTGTAGTTCTGAGTCATCGGCGTCCAGACAAACGGGCGCGGCTCTTCCGCAATGTTGAAATACTTGCCCGCCTTCGCAACGCCGACGATCTGAACCCATGGTCCACTCGCACCCTGAAAACTAAACCGTTTACCGACAGCTTCAGCAGGCGTTTGCAACTCAGGCATCAAACGCCGGACAAAATATTCGTTAACAACTGCGACCTGCTCAGTCTTCGCCTGGTCAGCATCAGTAAATTCGCGTCCCTGCACGATCGGCGTACCCATAGTCTTGAAGTACGTTGGTCCAACGCTCGCGGTCATCGCCAGCGGCGCATTATCGCCACGCTCGGCGGGCTTACCTTCGACGAAGATCCCGTTACTGTTGTAGTTGAGACTAAGCGGGATATAACTCATCACCGCCGCCGACTCGACCCCCGGCAGCGACTGCAGTCGTTCCTGTAATTGCTTGTAAAACTGCTGCCCGCGCGCTTCGTCATAGCCTTGCAAGCCGAGATCGAAAGACATCGTGATCGCGTTTTGTGTGTCGAAACCCGGGTTCATCGTTTGCAGTTGCTGCAACGTGCGAACGACGAGTCCGGCTGAAATCAAGACGATTAACGAGATCGAGATCTGTGCGACGACGAGCACGCTGCGCAGCTTCGTCTTCACGGCGCCACCCTGCGCGGCCGTGTCTTTCAAAGCGCCCACGAGATTTGGCCGCGTAGCCTGCAGCGCTGGCGCAAAGCCAAAGATCACACCCGCAGTGACTGACACCGCGAGTGAAAACAGCAACACGCGCCAGTCGACACTTACATCGAGTGCGAGCGGAAAATCGATCGGAGGCTTGAGCGCTAGTAACGCCCTGAGAATCCAGATTGCAAGCAACACCCCGACAGCGCCACCAGCAAATGCAAGCAAAACGCTTTCAGTGAGAAGCTGACGAATCAAACGCAATCGATTCGCGCCCATCGCGAGACGGATCGCGATCTCTTTGCGACGATCGGTCGCACGCGCAAGCATGAGTCCCGCAAGATTGGTGCACGTCACGAGCAGCACCAAACCCACAGCCGCCATCAACACCCATGTGAAACTAACTACCGCGCCGCGCAGGTCAGGCAGGATAAAACCCGGCGCATCCAGCTTGATCGTTTGCCCTTCGTTTGAGTCGGGATACTCTTTCGCGATTTGCTGGCCGAGAAGGTTGAGTGAAGCTTCCGCCTGTCGCCAATCAACTCCGCTCTTCAGACGTCCAATCGCAAAGAAATTTTTAGAGTTGCGGTTGTCTATCCAGGTCGCGCCGGGCTCAGCCCATTCCATCATCGACGCCGGTACCCAGATCTCCGGCGAGTAAACAAACTCCGTCCCTTTAAAACCTTCCGGCGCGATGCCGATCACTCTGAACTGGTGATTATTGATGAGTACGTCTTTGCCGACGAGACTCGGATCGCCACCGAAGCGTCGCTGCCAGCAGTCGTAACCGACAACGATCACGGGATGCGAGAGTTTTGTCTGATCTTCTTCGGGAAGAAATGTGCGGCCGTGAATTGCCTTCACGTTGAGTACGTCGAAGTAGTTGCCGGAAACTTCATAACCCCAGACGCGCTCGTTGTTGCCGCCACGACTCAGACTCAACGGCACGAAGCGATAGACGAGTAAACCCGAAAGTACGTCGTTGCGATCGCGGAAGTCTTTGTAGTTGGGATAGGAGAACGCCGACATCGAATCGTTCTTGCCGCGGACGGCGACAGAGACGATCTCATTGGGCCGATCGACCGGCAACGAGCGCAACAGGACCGTATTCACGAGACTGAAGATCGCGGTGTTGGCGCCGATGCCGAGTGCGAGCGTGATCACAGCGATCGCGACAAACCCCGGCCGCTTAATTAAGTTCCTGATTGCATAACGAATGTCTTTAATTAGTGAATCCATAATTCTCCTGTATAGGTCCTATTGGTCCTATAGGACCTATTCGTACCTTAGCGCTACTAGTGGCTCGACCCTCGTCGCTCTGCGCGCCGGCAGGTAGCACGCAAGCAGCGCCACCGCAGTCAGCAACGCCGGAATCGCCGTAAACGTCAGCGCGTCCATCGTGCTCACACCATAAAGAAAACTCGCGAGCAGTCGCGTCACTGCCAGCGCCACCCCGATACCGAGCACAAGACCGGCGATCACGAGCGCCATTCCCTGTAGCAACACAAGCCTGAACACGTCACCGGGTTGTGCGCCAAGCGCGACACGGATCCCGAGCTCGCGCGTGCGTCTCGCCACCGCGAACGACATCACGCCATACAACCCGATCGACGCGAGCAGCAACGCGAGCCCGCCAAACACCGCGAGCAGGATCGCACCCATGCGCGCGGCGTAAAGCGAGTTCGTCACGCGCTCACTCATCAACTCCGGATTGCCGAGCGGAAGGTTCCTCTCGAGTGACTGCACTTCGTTACGAATCGCACCCGCAACACTCGACGGATCCACGCGCGTGCGAACGTGCAGCGTCATTCCCGTCTCGTGATTCTGCTGCAAAGCCAGATACGCGACCGGCGTCGGCGCTTCACCAAGACTGCGATACTTGCTCGTGTGCACGACACCGACGATCTCGCGCCACGGTCCTTTTGGCCCATTGAAACTCAGACGCTTCCCAAGCGCATCCTCATTCGGAAAATGCCGCCGCACGAAAGCTTCATTAACGATCACGACGGGCGGATGATCGTCAGAGTCCTGCGCGTTGAAGTCGCGGCCCTGCAAGAACGCGATGCCCATCGTTTGAAAATACTTTGGACCAATCACGTTCGCGCTGACTGATTCGTCGGTTTCTGCAACCGGGCCTGAGTTATCACTGCGAAATTGATTGTCAGAACCGGCTCGTCCTTCAATCAATAAGCTGCGCACCGATGAATTGCCGCTTACGGCTGCGATGCGTGCGAGGCTCGCAGATTCGACTCCGGGAATCGCTTCAACTCGTTCAGTAACCTGACGGTAAAACTCGCGCCCCTGCACTCTCGTGTAACGAAGCAGGTTGATGTTGAGTGGGAGGCCGACGATCTTCTCAGCATCGAAACCTGGATCGATCCGCTGCGCTTGCCACAAACTTCGTAGAAACAGTCCCGCCGCGATCAGCAACACGACTGAAAGTGCGACCTGTGTGACGACGAGCAGGTTGCGCAAGGTAAACATGCGCGTGCGCTCGAAGAGCGTGGCTGAGTCGTCTTTCAAAGCGGGAATGAGCGCGGGGCTCGACGCGCGCAGAGCGGGCGCGAGTCCGAAGATAATGCCGGCCAGGAGTGAGATTCCTAAAGTAAACAGGAGCACACGCAGATCGATCGAGAATTGAGGCGTGATCGGAAGCGCATTAGTCGGCGGAGGCGCAGCACTGATCATTCTGGCGGTCCACCATGCGAGTAACAATCCGGCGGCGCCGCCCAACGTCGCGAGCAGCACGCCTTCAGTCAGTAACTGTCTAATGATCCTCCGTCGTGTCGCTCCGATGGCGAGTCGTACGGCGATCTCTTTCGTTCGTACTGAGCTGCGCGCGAGCAGAAGATTTGCGACGTTCGCGCAAGCAATCAGCAGCACGATGCCGACTACGCCCATGAGCAATCGCGCGACTGAAGAAAGCTGTTGTCGTCCGCTTGGATCGTCAGTCGCACTCAAAGGAGAGATCGAGATGCCGCGACCGCCATTCTGTTGCGGGTAAGCTTCTTCGAGTTGTTTGGTTATAAGAGCAAGTGAGCTTTGTGCCTGCGCCTCGCTGACGCCGGGCATGAGTCGACCAACACTGTATAGCCAGCGATTGCCGCGCGCTTGCAGCAGGTCGGGATTCATCTCGCCCGAATAACCGGCGCGCGGCGGACGCATCGTCGCCTGCATCATCATCGGCACGTAGAGATCGCGCGTGACGCCGAGCTGCAAACCGTCAAAGCCTTTGGGAAGCACACCGATCACCGTGAAGTTGTTTCCGTTGAGCAGGAGCTGCCGTCCGATGATGTTTGGATCGCCGGCGAAACGTCCCTGCCACAAACCCTGGCTGATGACGGCGACGGGATGCGCGCCGGGAGTCTTGTCGTCTTCAGTCGTGATGACGCGACCCAACTGCGCGCGCACGCCAAGCACGTCGAAGAAGTTTCCAGTGACGATCGCGCCGGTGACGAGATCTGTTTGATCGTTGCTGTTGAGACTGGCGCTGATGCCGCCCCACGCGATCAAACCATCGAGCACGTTGTTCTGATCGCGCACCGCGGCGTAATCGGGATATGAGAAGACGTTGCCTACTGGTCCATTGAAGACAAACACGAGCCGCTCGGGATCGGAAACGGGCGGCGTTTGCATCAGCGTAGCGTTAACGACACTGAAGATCGCGGTGTTCGCTCCAATCCCAAGCGCGAGCGTCAAAACGGCAATCACCGTAAACCCCGGCCGCTTTAACAAGCTACGCACGGCAAATCGAATGTCTCTGAACATTTTTTCCCCATTCCTTTACGCCGAAGGCGTTGGCTAATTTCAGCCCAGGGTTGGAGCTTGCGACAACCCTGGGTATACGGAATAAAATCCAATGAACCCTGAAAGGGGTTCGCATTTAAGACAAACCCCTTCAGGGTTTCGTCGCGATTTAATTTTGGTCCCAGGGTTCTCGCAAGCTCGAACCCTGGGCTGAAATTAGCGAACGCCTTCGGCGTTATTCGTTTCTGAGTGCCACGAGTGGATCGACCTTCGTCGCTTTCCTCGCCGGAAGATACGACGCCAGCAGCGCCACCAGCGCCAGACCAACACAAACCACAATGAACGTCGGTAAATCAGTCGGCGCGACACCGAACAACAAACTCTTCATTAATCGCGTCAACGCAAACGCGCCCACGGCTCCGAGTAGAATGCCTACGAACGCGAGCCACAAAGCGTTCCCCATTACGAGTCTGAAAATATTTTGTACGCGAGCTCCCAGCGCGATACGAATTCCAATCTCGTGTGTTCGCTGCGCCACGACGTATGACATCACACCGTAAATGCCGACTGCGGCGAGCAATAACGCAAGCGCCGCAAACGCTGCGAGCACAAACATCGTGAAGCGTTGCGTTCGCACTGAGTCGACCATCACGTCTTCCATCGTGGCGACTTCCATCGGTACCTGATCCGGATCGAGCTTCTGCACAACCTGCTTCACTGTCCCGATCATTTCCGCAGGCTCGACTGACGTGCGAGCCACAAGCGTCATGAACGATACGGAATATTGCGCGTGCGGCACGTAGACGGCGCTCGTGCCCGGCTTATCAAGTCCATACTGCTTCACGTCGCCGACCACGCCGACAACAATGCGCCACGGTTCATCATCACGACCGGGATTCCACGGCAGCTTAATTCTCTTCCCGATCGGATCCTGATTGGGCCAGAAGCGCGCGGCGAGCCCTTCGCTGATCAGCAGTACGAGCGGCGCACGCTCGTCGTCCTGTGTTGTGATTTCGCGTCCCTGGCGGAGTGGAATGTCGAGAGCCTGAAGATAGCCGGGCGTCGTGATGTAACGATCGACCATCGGCTCGTAACCCTTTTGAACTGGCTGGTACTCAATCTCGATCGACGTACTGTCAAAACCACCTGCGACTGGCAATGGCGTGATCGCGCCCGCGCTAACAACACCGGGCAACGACTGAACCTGCTTCGTAAGCTCGCGATAAAACTCGACGCGCTTCTCAGGTGTCGAATAGCGCAGAGCCGGTAGGCCGAGGTCCATCTTCAGTGAGTGTGTATGGTCAAAGCCCGGATCGACACTCAACAAGTGACCCACAGTTCGGATTAGCAAACCCGCGCACATCAGCAAAACGAGCGCAAACGCGATTTCCGAGACGACCAGAACACTGCGCAAGCGCGCGCGTCGCGTTCCGCTAGTCGCGCCACGGCCGTCAGCTTTCAAAGCCTCAGTCAAATCAGGACGCGAGCTCTGCCACGCTGGTCCAAGTCCGAAGAGCAGCGCGGTCAACAACGACAATCCGAACGTAAAACCGAGCGCGGGCAGGCTAAGCTCGACGTTTTGTAGTTGTGGGATCGTCTTACCGCCTAAAACTTTAATGACTTCGATTCCCCAGACCGCGAGCAACAATCCCGCCGCCGTACCGAGCAAAGCGAGTAATCCACTCTCCGTCAGCACCTGGCGAAGCAACCGCCATCGCGATGCGCCGAGTGCGGTACGGATCGTCATCTCTGTCGCTCGTTGCGTCGAGCGCGCGAGCAGAAGATTCGCGACGTTCGCACATGCGATTAACAAAACGAATGCAACCGCGCCGAGTAATACCCAGAGCGTTTTTTTCAGATCGCGAACTGTGTCTTCATGCAGACCGGCGAGATGAACACCCCAATTAGTATTCGTGTCAGGATGCTGCGCCTCGAGACGCTGCGCGATTACGTTCAACTCAGATTGAGCCTGCTCGATCGTCACGCCTTCTTTCAGTCGACCAATCGATCTCATGTGACGTGCGGAGCGATTCGCGTCGCTCGTTTCTTCCACGGCTGGCCGGTAAAGAAGCGCGGGTTTGCCGAGTAGAGTCCCAGGCAATGAATGAAAGTTTTGCGGCAACACGCCGACGATGCTGTGAGGTCGCAGGTTGAGCAGGATCGTCTTACCGACGGCTTCCGGATCACCATTCAACTGTCGCTGCCACAGCTCATAACTCAGTACGACGACCTGGTCCTTGCCCTCTCGTTGTTCCTCCGGCAGAAAGCCGCGACCGAGAAACGGCTGCGTGCCCATCACGTTGAAGAAATCATCGCCGACGAGAGCGCCATTAACGCGCGCGGGCTCCCCCGTTCCGGAGATGAGCGGCGTGTAGCTATTGAAAGTCGTTATGTTCTCGAAGAGTGTTGTCTGCGTGCGAAAGTCGACGACGTCTGTGTGCGAGACCTGACTGCGCGCATCGCCCTCCGAGCGATCGTCTCCCCAAAGCAGCACCATTCGATCGGCGCGATAAAACGGCGGCGACTTGAGGAGCACCGAGTAAACGACACTAAAGATCGCGGTGTTGGCGCCAATACCGAGCGCGAGCGTGATCACGGCCACAACCGTAAAACTCGGTCGCTTGATCAAGCTCCTGACCGCAAACCTAATGTCTTTGATTATTGATTCCATATTTGTCAGAGCCATCCACAGATTTCGCGGATAATTTTTCTGTGTAATCTGTGGATGGACCTTTCATTCGTAACGCAGCGCTACGAGGGGATCGACTTTCGTCGCCCGGCGCGCCGGCAAGTAGCACGCCACCAGCGCCACTACCGACAACAGCACCGGCACGAGGATGAACGTCATCACGTCGTAACCACTGACGCCAATCAACAACGACGACAACACCTTCGCGAGTCCGAGCGATAACAGCATCCCGATCACAACACCGATCGCCGCGAGCCGCATTCCCTGACGCGTGATCATCTTCATCACGTCGGCGCGGTTGGCGCCGAGCGCCATGCGAATCCCAACCTCGCGCGTGCGTTGCGAAACGACGTACGCCATCACGCTATAAAGCCCCACTGCACTCAACAAAATCGCGACGACTGCAAACGCCACCGAGAAACTCGCCGCCATGTTTGGCGCCCACAACGCATACGTCTTGTGCTCGTCCATCGTCTTCACTCCCGACAGCGGCACACGACGATCGATCGCCTGCACTTCACTGCGAATCGCCCCGACAAGCGATCTCGGATCCACATTCGCACGCACCACCATCGCCATAGGGGCCGGCCGGAGCTGGCCCATCGAGTAGTAGAAAAACGGTTTCGGATCCTCCGCTAACGTCCGGTACTTGCCCGTCTTGACCACTCCGGCAACCTCCCACAGTTCGCGGCTGTCACCGATCGAGAGGCGTTTACCAACCGCGCTCTCACCGGGCCAGAGCATCTCGGCCAGGCGTTGATTGATGATCACGACGCGCTGCGTCTTCGGCTGATCTCGATCATCGAAGTCGCGCCCGTCGACAATCGGAATCTGCATCGTCTTGAAGTAACCGGGACTGATCACATTCGTCTGGATCACGCGCCCGGCGCCGCCCTTCGCGAGCGTCTCGCCTTCCTTGAGAATCGGACCATTGAAATTCGAGCTGTCACCCAGCGGCAGCGTGCGCGCGTACGAGACAGCATCAACACCCGGAACGTGAGACACGCGCTCGAGCACCTGTTTGTAAAACTGTCGCGCCTGATCGTCTTCGTAACCAATCAGCGTCGGACTCAACGAGACGATCAATCCATTCGCATTATCGAAACCGGGGTCCATCGTCTGCGCCTTGCGAAAACTCTTGATGAACAAGCCGCCGCAAACGAGCACCACGAGCGATAACGCGACCTGGGCCACCACGAGGACATTGCGCAACCCGAGTCCTCGTTTCTTCCGTCGCCGCGCGCCTTCCGCCTCGCCTTTCAATACCGGCACGAGCTCCGGGTTCGAGGAGTGCCACGCAGGCGCGAGTCCAAAGGTCAAACCGGTGCCAACCGAAATGATGAGCGTGAACCAGAGCGCGCGTGAATCGATTGCGAAGAAGTTACTGACGACGTTGTATTCAAGGACCGGAATGAAACCTTCCATCAAATCGGTAACCCAGAAAGCGAGCAGCAATCCGAGCCCGCCACCGGCGATTGAAAGCAGCATGCTCTCAGTCAACAGCTGTCGCACGAGGCGCGCGCGATTCGCACCCAACGCTAAACGGATACCGATCTCCTTACGCCGACCTGCCGCTCGCGCGAGCATGAGGTTCGCCACGTTCGCGCACGCGATCAGGAGAATGAGCCCTACGATCGCCATCGCGATTGCGCTTGCACTCTTGAACACCGGGCCCATCTCTTCCCAACGACCGTCAATCTCAGAATTCACCTGACCTTTTGTGGTAGTGGCGCGCGTGTCTGGATAAGCCTGATTAAGACGCGTGGTGATCGTGGCGAATTCAGCCGACGCTTGCTCGACTGAAACTCCGGGCTTGAGTCGGCCAATGGCATTCATCCAATGACTATCGCGTTCAGCGAGTATGCCCGGATTGCGGCGTAGCTCTTCGGCCATCGAGATCGGGGTCCAGAAGTCGAGGGCGAGCGCAAACTTCGTCCCGACGAAATAATCCGGCGTGACACCGATCACTTCATATGAGCGGTTGTTGAGTTGGACTGTCTTGCCGACGATGTTTGGATCACCAGCCATGCGTCGTTGCCAGAAGCTGTGGCTCAACACGACGACGTGATTCGCGCCAACGAGTTTATCTTCATCAGGTAGAAACGCTCGGCCGAGGATCGGTTTGACCTGGAGCACATCGAAGTAGTTCGCGGAAACGACCTGTCCCCACACGACGTCGTTCTGGTTCTCGGTGTCAACGGCGGCTTGAATCATGTCTTCGGCAGCGAGCCCGGCGAAGGACGTGCACTGATCGCGGTATTCGAGGAAGTCGGGATAGGAAAACTCATCCGACGTGCCGCGGTCATCCGATGTCTCGAGCGGACGGATCAGCTCAGTGGCATTCGGAACACTAAGCGGCTTCATCAAAAACGCGCTCACGCCACTGAAGATCGCAGTGTTGGCCCCGATCCCCAGCGCCAGCGTAATCACCGCCACTGTGGTCACGCCCGGATTCTTCATCAACATCCGAACGCCATAGCGAATGTCTTTAATTAAGTTTTCCATCATCACTTCCTGGTTGGACCTGTCCGACTGAGCTTTCAGAAAACTCACGAGATCGTTCTTCTCTGTGCAACCTCTGTGTTCTCTGTGTCTCTGTGGTGAGTTATTGCGGTGGATTTAGTTAAACACAGAGACACCGAGAACACAGAGGTTACACAGAGAAATCAATACAGCGTAGCTCTTAGCCAATCTGTTTATTCTTCAACAGCGCCGATAGAACTCGACCCCGCTCGTAATCCGACTTGATCGTCTCGACCGCCTTTAGGAACAAACCCTTCAACCGCGTATCACCCGTGTAAGCATTCGACACTTCCATGAGCAGCGTCGCCTTCTCATAATCCGACGACATCGCCGCAGCCGAATCGAGCAACAGCCGCAACACCTCTTCACTCTGGTTCTTCGTCTTCACGAGGGCGCTCAACACACCACGACGCTCATAGTCTGACGAGATCGTCTTCGTCGACGACGCAACCAGCACGAGCACAGCGCTGCTCGGCGCATCCTGCTTCATGATCGTCTTGAGCACGCGACCGCGCTCGTAATCCGATTCGATCGTCGCGACGGCATCGAAGAACGGTTGTATCGCGGCGTCTTTTCCGGTCAGCATCGGCGCCACGTGGATCAGCAACTGCGCCAGTTCATAATCAGACGAAATGTCTCGCCCGACCTGTCGCAGCACATCACGCAATGCCGCTGCGTTAAGAGTTGCTTGTTTGATCAGGGCTTCGTAGTAGTGTCGCCGTGCGTAGTCACCGGAGATCAGATTGATTTCGGCCAGCACGCCGGCGACGCCGCGCTGTTCGAGGATTCGCTGCACACGCTTTTCAGCATCGATGCCGCCCTGGCGCACCGCGTCGAGCACAAACTTGCTCAACCAACTCTTCGCACTCTCATCGAGCGGGCGCGCGGTGCCGTTAGCGTAAAACGCTCGCGTGATTTGTCCCGCGGGATCTCGTCTGACTTCGTAACGAAACCATTGACGATCGGTGCGCTCCTCAATGATGACCCAACCACCTTCGGTAACACTCTTGATGTCAGTGTAATCGTCATTGAACTCAGCCTTACCCCGAATCTCGAGAAGGCGTTTTTGCCCACCGTCCTGCTGTATCCACGTCGTTTTATTTTGACTCTCTTCGCGGCTCGTCTGAGCGTGAAGACCGGGCACCGGCGCCGCAATGAGCACGGCGAAGAATGAGGCAAGCAGCCAGAGGATTCGCGCTTTGATCGAGTGGTTGAGCAACTTCATAAATCATCTCCTGTTTGAGGCTTGCACGTTGATGTGCACGCGCAAGCGGCGGCCGATTAATCCGCGCATGTAGTTAATGCCGAAAGCACAACGATCGAGCTCCGTCGTTGCGCTGTAGTAAACAAACTCTTCTCCGCGTGGTGAACGACTGCGGTCCATCTCGTTCACGGCCAGACCGATGGGCACCGTCTTGTCTTTGATCGTTAGCTCGCCTTCGAGCTCCAGCGAGTCGCGATCTTTGCCGCGCCGGATGTTCGTGCTCCTGAATTCAATCGCGGGGAATTTCTCGACATCGAAGAAATCGCGCAGGAGCAAATGCCCATCACGCCGTTTGTTGCCGGTCTGGATACTGCCGGCCCTGATCATTGCTGTCACAGACGAGCGACTCACGTCGTTCTCATCCAGAACGATCACGCCTTCCAGATCCGTGAACCGGCCTTTAACCTTGAACCACAGGTTGCGGATTACGAACTCAACCGTCGTGTATGCCGGATCGAAATGCCAGGCATACTGACTCTGACGTTCACTCATTGCCATTTTGTTAATCCTGCTGATTTGTATCCGGTAGAAGGCCTACTCGTACCGGAGCGCCTTCAACGGATCCACACGCGTCGCTCTCCGTGCCGGCAGATAACACGCAGCCAGGGTCACGAAGAACAACCCAAAAGACACGCCGACAAAAGTCGCCGTATCAGTCGCAGTAACTTCAAAGAGCAACGTAGAAATCAATCGAGTCAACGCAAAAGAAGCTATTAATCCAACTACAACCCCGATAACACCGAGCACGATTCCCTTTCGCACCACGAGCTTCAGCACATCGACACGCTGCGCGCCGAGCGCCATTCGCACTCCAATCTCATGCGTGCGCTGCAACACCGAGTAAGACATCACACCGTAAATTCCGACCGCAGCCATCACGAGCGCGACGAACGAAAAGACCGTCAACAATGACGCACTGAATCGCGCGCGCGCCACCGACGTCGAAAGCAACGTCGCCATTGTGTTGACTTCGCCGATCGGTTGTTGTGGATCGATCGTGTGGATGACGTTGCGCGCCGCGCCTGCAACCGCATTCGCATCACCGCGCGTCCGCAACATCAACGTCATACCGGGATAGACCAACTCGGCGTGAGGCCAGTAGATCATCGGCTCGATTGCGACATCGAGTCCGAGGTGCCTGTGATCCGCAACGACACCGATGATCTCGCACGGCACGTTGTCCTCTTTCATGTAAATCGTGAGTTTGTGGCCCAAAGGATTTTGGCCGCCAAGGTTTTTCTGCACGAACGTCTCGTTGACGAGCACGACGTGGCGCATCTCGGTCACTTCCTGATCCGTGTAGAAGCGTCCGAGCTTCAAAGGGATCTGCATCGTCTGGAAATAACCAGCGTCAGTAACATTTACACCCGTGCCCAATTCCTGATCGGGCGGCAACTTCTGACCATCAACGTCGACTTTCGTTCCGCTGTAAAGACCCGTGAAAGGAGGCGTATCGATCGCGCCCGCTGCCTCAACACCGGGAATCGCTTTCATCTGCTCGACTGCTCGTTTGAAAAAATCGATGCGCTTCTGGTCCGTTTCGTACTTTCTCGGCAGCACGTTCACGCGCACTGTGAGCAGGTTAGTGGGATTGAAGCCTGTCTCGACGGCTTGCAGACGCTTCAAACTCTTAACAAGCAGTCCTGCGCCAACCAGCAACACAAGCGCGAGCGCTACCTGAGTAACAACAAACACGCTACGCACGCGATGACTGCCAGTGCTGCCGCCAACACTCTTGCCACCTTCCTTCAGCGAGCCGTGCAGATCGAAGCGCGTAGCTTCGAGCGCGGGTACGAGTCCGAACACGATGCCGGTGAGCACAGACAAGCCGAGCGTAAACGCAAGCACCGGCAAGTTAACGCTGACGCTCTTCAGATCTATGAGCGCGGGCGGACTCAACGCCACGAGGGATTTCGTGCCCCACCATGCGACAAGCACCCCGAGCGCTCCACCCAGCAGCGACAAGATCACGCTCTCAGTCAACAATTGCCGTGCGATGCGCCAGCGACTCGCGCCGAGTCCCGCTCGCACTGCAATCTCTTTCCGTCGCGAGCTCGCACGTGCCAACAACAAGTTAGCCACGTTTGCACACGCGATCAGCAACACAAAAGCTACCGCGCCCAGAAGTATCAGCAACGGGCGGCGGATCTCACCCGTCATTTGTGTGCGGAGTGGAACTACGTTCACTCCCCAGTCAGTGTTGAAGGCGGGATACTGCTGTGCGAGGCGTGCCCCGATCGTCTGCATCTCATGCCGCGCCTGGTCCATCGAGACGCCGGGCTTCAAACGCGCCACCGCAGAAGCGAAGCGGCCGCGACGTTGGCGTAGCTCGTTCGAAATCTGAAGTGGCATCCAGATGTCGGCAGGCTTTCTGGCGCGTGACTTACCTTGAATGTGCCAACCGAAGGCTGCAGGCATCACGCCGATGACTGTGGCGGGTTGTTCGTTGACGAGGATCTGTCGTCCAACGATCTGCTGGTCGCCGCCGAAGCGTCGCTGCCAGAGGCCGTAGCTGATCACGATCACGCGTGGCCCGTCTTCGCGTCCGTCGTCCGCGGCGAACGTGCGACCCAACACCGGATTGGTCCCGAGCACTGAGAACAGATTGGTGGTTGCAAGCTGGCCCGTGATCTCTTCCGGCTCGCCGTCACCAGTCAGATTGCGACTGGTATCGAGGAAGGCGGCCATGTCCGAAAAGACGCTGTTCTGTTCCTTCCAATCGGAGAAGTTGCCGAGGTTGATAACATTTTGATCGGTTCGCCCGCCCTGCCGCTTTTCCCAAACGAGCGCGAGTTGCTCGGGATCGTTGTAAGGAAAGCTGCGCAGCAACACAGTATTGACGACACTGAAGATCGCGGTGTTCGCGCCAATGCCGAGCGTGAGCGCAAACAACGCCACAAACGTCATCACCGGACTCTTCAAAAGCATCCGCACGCCAAACTTGATATCAGCCACTAATGTCATCGGAAGATCTCCTTGCCACAAAAAGGCACAAAAACACAAAAATCTAATTGTGAAAACGGAAGTTCTTCATGGACCATTGAACATCTTTGTTTGTCTGGTTTTCTTTTGTGCCTTTTGTGTTCCTCTTTGTGCCTTTTGTGATCTCATTCGCAGCGAAGGGCGTCCATTGGATCTACTTTTGTTGCTCGCAAAGCCGGCACATAGCAGGCGAGGAGCGCAACAATCGCTAATAACGCCGCCACTGCCGCGAACGTGATCGGATCCTTCGCCGTCACTCCAAACAACAAACTCGCGATCAAACGCGTGAGCGCGTACGCGCCCACTAGCCCGATCACAAGCCCGAGCACAATGAGCACTCCTCCCTGCTTCACGATCATCAGCACCACGTCACGAGTCTGCGCACCGAGCGCGAGCCGAATCCCGATCTCGTTCGTGCGTTGCGCGACCGAGTAACTCATCACGCCATACAACCCAACCACAGTCAACACTAAAGCGACGGCCGCAAAGATCGAGAGCAACGTCGTGCTAAACCGCGGTCCCGCAACCGAGGTCGACAGGTACTCTTCCATCGTCTTCACGGCAAACACCGGCACATCCTGGTCCATCGCCGCGACCTCTTTGCCGACAGCGGAAATCAGACTGCGCGGCTCGTTGCTGGTCTTGATGACACCGACGAGCTGCGTGAACGGCACCTGCGTTTGCGGTACGTAATAAGCCGGCGGCGGATCGGTGCTCAGACTGCGATTCCTGACGTCACCGACAACGCCGACGATCTCGCGCCACCTGTCCTCGTCATCGTCGTAAGTAGAGATGCCAGGACGAATACGCTTTCCAACAGCCTCTTCGTTCGGAAAAAAATCGCGCGCAAACTTTTCCGTGACGATGACGACAGAAGTGGAACCGTGCTTATCGCGGTCGTCGAAATCGCGGCCCTTGATGATGGGAATTCCCATCGTCTTGAAGTAATCGACGCCGGTAGTAAAGAAGTCCGCCGACGGATGATCCTTCGGCGCCATCGGCCGTCCATCGATTTCGAACGAGATGACAAAGCGGTCGTCGCTTAGAGGCAGCGGATAGATCCAGCTCGTCGATACGACACCGGGTGTCGTCTGGAGACGTTGCTTCAAGTCGATGAAAAACTGGGCTTGTTTATCGGCTTTGTATTTAACCTCAGGCAAGACAGCGTTGAAGGTGAGAACGTTCTCAGCGTGCAAACCGCTGTTCACTCTTTGCAGACGCCACAGACTTTGAATCAATAGTCCGGCGCCGACTAACAGGACCACCGCGATCGCGAGCTCTGCCACGACCAGAACATTGCGCACGCGATTGCGTCGCGCGCCCTCGCTCGTTCCGCGTCCGCCTTCTTTCAGCGACTCGACCAGCTCAGTCTTTGAAGAATGGAACGCGGGCGCGAGTCCGAAGATGATTCCGGTTAACAACGACACACCTAGTGTGAATCCGAGCACGCGCCAATCCATACCAACGTGAATCGCACGGGGGATGTCATCCTTTCCGAGCGCGACGAGGAGATCGGACCACCACACTGCCAGCAACAGTCCAACACCACCGCCAACGATCGATAGCAACACGCTTTCAGTCAGCAACTGGCGAATCACGCGTATGCGGCTCGCACCGAGTGCGGAGCGAATCGCCATTTCTTTGTGACGGCCGGTGGCGCGCGCGAGCAGCAGGTTCGCGACGTTCGCACACGCGATCAAAAGCACACACGCCACCGCTCCGAGCAGTATCAAGAGTGTGGGACGAACGTCGCCAACGAGCGCCTTCAGAGCAGGCTCGATCCGCAAGCTCCTGTTTGTATTAGTGTCGGGATACTGCTGAGAAAGACGCGCACCTATCGTCTCCATTTCAGCCTGCGCTTGTTGCTCAGAGACACCAGGCTTGAGGCGAGCGATCACCCGCAGGAAGTGCGCGCCGCGCTGGCCCGTGACTGGCTCCTTTCCGGAAGCATCACCGGCGATCGTGGTCCATAGCTCGACCGGATCGTTCTGAATCGGAAACTCAAACGACGGCGGCATCACGCCCACAACCGTGTAACGAATTCCATCAAGCGTGATCGGCTGGTTGATGATTGAGGCATCGCCACCGAACCGTCGCTGAAAAAGCGCGTCACTAAGGACCACGACGCGGCCAGTCTCGGTCGGTTTGTCTTCATCCGGGAGAAAAGTGCGACCCAGCTTAGGTTGAACACCGAGCAACGAAAAGAGATCCGCAGTCACGACGGCGCCTTGCAGGCGCGCCGGCTCGCCACGGCCCGTCATGATGAAGTCGCTACCGTGATACGAAGAGGCGTGCTCGAAGACGGTGTTCTGCGCGCGGAAGTCGAGGAAGTTCGGATATGAATGCGAGCCGCGACTCCGGCCAAGCGCCGGGGCAGTTTCAAAAACAGCGACGAGCGAGTCCGGATTCGGAAACGGCAGCGGTCGCAGCAACACTGCGTTCACGACGCTGAAGATGGCGGTATTAGCGCCGATGCCGAGTGCGAGTGCGATAGTGGCGACGATGCTGACGCTCGGAGATTTGAGCAGCATGCGCAGTCCAAAGCGAATGTCTTGAAGTAATGTATTCATGATTTAACTCCATCCACAGATTTCACCGATTGTTTCTGTGTAATCTGCGTAATCTGTGGATGCCCTTTCTTTATTCATCCCTGAGCGCGATCATCGGGTCCACGCGTGCGGCACGTCGCGCCGGCAGGTAACCAGCAACGAGCGCCACCATCATCAAGACGATTGTGGCCATAGCGATCGTTAACGGATCGTTCGGCTTTAATTCATAAAGCAACGACGCCGCCGTTTTTGTCAGCGCCAGCGACGCGAGCACACCAACAACGAGCCCAATCACCACCAGCACCACCGCTTCACGCAGTACGAGCCACAGCACACTGGCGCCACGCGCGCCGAGCGCCATGCGAATACCGATCTCGTTTGTGCGTCGCGCGACGCCGTACGACATCACGCCGTAAAGCCCAACACACGCAAGCAACAGTGCGAGCAGTCCGAAGAACAACGCGAGCCGCGCGATCAATTTCTGCGGCACGAGTGAGCGACCGATGTGATCCGAAAGACTTACCACGTCATCGACCGGCAGATTGCGATTGATCTGTTTGATCGTTTCACGCACCTGCGGCACAACCGCGCTCGACGGTCCTGAGAAACGCACGACGAAATTGCTGAGCACGTCGGGAACCTGCGTATACGGGTAGAACGCCATCGGTCTGAACGGCTCTTTCAAGTTGCCGTACTTCGCGTCCTTTACGACGCCTATAACTTCGATCGCTTCTGTCGATTCGCGTCCCTCGATGCCGAAACGTTTTCCGATCGGATTACCCGTTGGAAAGAACTTTTGCGCCATCGCCTCGGTCACGACAGCTACCTTCTGCGACGACTTCGTGTCTTGTGGTCCAAAACCGCGCCCCTGCACGAAAGGAATTCCCATCGCGGTGAAGAAGTCGGGACCCACGATGTTGTTTCTGAGCCACCGGTTCCCTCCTTCAGGGATACCGTCTTCGCGCGTGTACCCCAAGCCGGACCAGAAACCCTGGTTGAAAACGATGAAAGCAAACGATGCTGCCTGTACGCCGGGTACTTGTTTGACTTTCTGTTCAACTTCACTCAGCAACGCAGGCAGTTTGGGATCGTCAGTCTTCATGCCGGTGGCGGACGTGTCGATCTTGATGAGCATCGCGTTTTCTTGTTTGAATCCGCTCGGAATGTTTTGAAGGTTGATGAGTGTGCGGACGAAGAGACCGGCGCCGACGAGCAGCAACAGCGACAACGCGACTTGCGCGACTACGAACGCTTTGCCGAGTGGATTCCGCAAAGCTGTGACTGTTCTACCGCCCTTGAGAGTGCTGTTGGGTTCGACGCGCGTCGCACGCAATGCAGGAGCAGTTCCGAAAACGAGTGCGCACAGAGCGGAAACACCAATCGTGAATCCGAGCACACGCAGGTTTGGCGCGGCGTCCACCGGCACCGCTTCTGGTCCATCAGAGGCCATCAACAACAGCAGACGCACGCCCCACCACGAGAGTGCCACGCCGGCGATTCCGCCAAGCGTCGCGAGTACCGCACTCTCAGTGAACAACTGCCGCGCGAGTCGCATCCGTCCGGCACCGACTGCGAGCCGGACTGCGAATTCCCTGCTGCGTGCCGCCCCATGGGCCAACAAAAGATTCGCGACATTCGCACTCGCGATCAGCAACACGAGCGCGACCACGCCCATCAACACTCGCAACGATAGTGAGAACTGTTCGCGCAACCCTGAAAGACCACGACTCACCGGCGTCAGTTGAATGTTGGCTGCTTCAAGCTCCTTGAGACGTTGCGCCGTAGGCTGTGCACCCACGCGTGCCTGCAAAGATTGTTTGAAAAGCAGATTAACGGCGGCGTTTGCTTGTTGTGCCGTGACGCCGGGTTTAAGACGGCCGATGAGATACAGATCCTGGAAGTTCTCGTTGGTGCGGCCGTCCCAGTGGGTGGGCGGCATCTGTTTTTCCATCGCCAGCGGGATAAACAGATCGGGCGCGGAGCCGACAGTTGTGCCGAAGAAGTCTCTCGGCGCAACACCGACGATCGTATATGCCGTATTGTCGATGGTAATCGTTTGCCCGACTGCGGAAGGGTTGCCGCCCAGTCGCTGTTGCCACCAGGCATAACTTACGACCGCAACGGGATGCGCGCCGGCATTTTGATCGTCAGCTTCGGTTAACACGCGGCCGAGTCCGGCGTTGACTCCGAGCACTGGGAAATAACTGCCCGAGACGAGTTGCACTTGTAGCTGCTCGATGTCGCCGCCCGCGTTGACGAAGCCGTGTACGTTCCACTGCAAGCTCAAAAGGCTTGCGACCCCTGAAAACACGTCGGTGCGTTGCTGCTGCACCTGTCGATAGAACGGATAGGAATAGAGGTCGGTGCTCCCATCGGGAAAGCCGGTGGTCAGTCCCGTGTTCTCCGCTTTGCCGAACAGGACAAGCTGCTCCGGTCGTTCAACCGGCAGAGTTTTTAATAGGACTGCATCAAGCAAACTAAAAATCGCCGTATTCGCCCCAATCCCGAGTGCGAGCGACAGCACGGCCACCGCCGTAAAGCCCGGCTTCTTGAGCAACATCCTTATCCCGTAGCGAATGTCCTGAAACATATTTTTCTCCAATTAACGCCGAAGGCGTTACTCGTATCTCAATGCCACCAGTGGATCGACTTTCGTGGCGCGGCGCGCGGGGATGTAGCAGGCCAGGAGCGCGACTACGATCAATCCGACTGAAACGCCCACGAGTGTCGTCACGTTATTGGGCGTCACGCCAAACAACAACGAACTCAGGAACCGCGAAAGCCCGAACGAAGCCCCGATCCCGATCGCCACGCCAACACAAACCAACGTCACGCCACGGATCATGATCATCCGGAATACGTCGCGGCGTTGCGCGCCGAGCGCGACACGAATTCCGATCTCGCGCGTGCGTCGCGCAACTGAGAACGTCAACACACCATAAAGCCCGAGCGCCGTCAGCAACGTTGCGAGTAATCCAAACGCGGTCGTAAGCCACGTCACCATTCGCTCCTGGATCAGCGACTCATCAATCTCAATCGAAAGCGTCTTGATGTTGTAAAGCGGCAGGTGTGGATCGAGCGCTTTCAACTGCGCCCGCAACTGTTCCGCAACAGCATTCGGATCACCTGAAGTCTTGACGTGCAGCGTTAGATTCGACAGTGTCGAGTCCTGCGTTGTCGGAACATAAAAATGCTTGCGCAGGCTCTCACGCAGGTTGACATATTGAGCATCCTTGACGACTCCGACGATCGTCCTGTCAGGCACGTCGTCCAACCCGATGCGTTTCCCAATCGCGTTGGACGTGTCGCCAAAGTAATGCTTCGCCATCTTCTCGTTGACAATCACGACCTTCGGCGCGTTGATGCGATCGCGTTCGTCAAAATCGCGTCCCATAAGAAAAGGAATCTCGAGCGACTTGAAGTAATCACTCGAAACATACGTGGCGTCGCTCACCATTCGCTCGCCTTCGCGCGGCGTGTAACCTTCAACCACGATGCCGTTTTGATCCCAGCCACCGGAGATGGGTGAGTCCGAAGCGAGGCTGGCGAACCGGACGCCGGGCAGTGCGCGCGTTCGCGCCATCAGCTCGTCATAAAAAGCCGCCGTGCGTTCTTTCGAATAGCCGTTGAGGGCAGGATTGATGCTGGCGAGCAGCACGTTCTCCTTGCCGAATCCTGTATCGAACGCGCGCAGGTTCTGCAGCGTCCTTAATAAGAGTGCAGCACTCACGAGCAACGGCAGCGAGACGGCAACCTGGACCAGGATCAATCCACTCCGCAGGCTGAGCAGCTTGCTTCCCGCCGTAAAACTGCGCGACTCGAATCGTAGTCCCGGCGCAAAAACCTGTCGCGCCGCTTGAATGGCCGGCGCGAGGCTAAACGCGATCCCCAGCAACAAAGAAACGCCGAGAATGAACGCATACAGGCGCCAGTCAAAACTCGCACTCAGATTTTGACGGTAATCAGGCGGTATGAACGCAATCAAACCGGCTTTGATCCAGAGCGCGATGAAGACCCCGACCACGCCGCCGATTGTCGACAGAACCACGCCTTCAGTCAGCCACTGTCGCAACAGACGCAATCGACCGGCGCCGAGTGCGAGCCGGACGGTGATTTCCTGTGCACGCACAGTGGCCCGCGCCATCATCAGGTTTGCGAGGTTCGCGCAAAGAATCAGCAACACCGCGCACGTCGCACCGAAGAGCAGCAGCAACGACGTGCGCAGCTCAAGTTGCAGGTGACGAAATCCCTGATCGCCCGGTATCGCAGCGATGCGTTGGGCCATGAATTTCTCACGATTGAACTTCGTCCCATTCGCAGTCAATTGCTCTGCTTCGGATTGGCGAATCTGTTGATAAGTAACACTCAGCGACGCCTGTGCTTGTTCCGGCGACACATCGGCTTTGCGACGCGCCATCACACTCAGCCATTGATGACGCCGGCTTTGCATTCGCGTCGGCGGCAGTGGATTGAAGACCGGAGTCATCATCAACGGCACGCGCACATCAGGATTGTTGGTGAGGTCAACGCCGTAGAAACTGGGCGGCGTAACGCCGAGTACGGTCATCGGGCGTTCGTTGATGAGAATCGTCTTGCCGATCAAGTTCGGATCTTTATTGAATCTGCTTTCCCAAAACCTGTAACTCAACACGGCGACCGGATGGGCGCCGGGCGTGCGATCGTCGTCCTGTGTGAACAACCTGCCGATCCATGGTCGAACACCGAGCACTTCGTAAAAGTTTCCACTGACGAGCTCGCCGCTCACGCGCTCCGTCTGGTCGCCATAGCTGACATTCATCTGCGTGCCGCCACGCGCGATCACTCCCGAGAAAACGGAATTTCGATCGCGCAGATCCTGGTACATCAGATACGAGAAGGAGCTATCAATCTCCGGCGCCTTCGCCTCATAGACCGACAGCACTACAAGCTGATCGGGATTCGCGACGGGCAGACTCTGCAACAACACCTGATCGAGGAGGGAGAAGATCGCGGCATTCGCACCGATGCCGAGCGCGAGCGTGAGCACCACGACGCCGGCAAACGCCGGGTTCTTCGTCAACAAGCGCAACGCGTAACGAATGTCATTGATCATCAGAAGATTTCCTTGCCACAAAAAGGCACAAAAACACATAAACAGGAATTTGGGGATTGCTCGATTTCATTTACAGCTGTTCATTTCAGTAGTTTTCTTTGTGCCTTCTGTGTTCCTCTTTGTGCTTTTTGTGGTCTCATTCGTATCGAAGCGCCACTAGTGGATCGACGCGCGTCGCCCGTCTCGCTGGTAGATAGCAGGCGAAAGCCCCCACAAACGCCAATCCAACCGCAACCGCGACAAACGTCGTGGCATCAGTCGTCGAAACTCCAAACAACAAACTCGACATCAAACGCGTGAGCGCAAACGCACCGCCCAACCCAATCACAACACCGCACGACACGAGCCACATTCCCTGGCCCATGAACAACCGCAGCACGTCGCGATGTCCGGCGCCGAGCGCCATGCGTATGCCAACCTCGTGTGTGCGTTGTGAAACTGAATACGCGAGCACTCCGTAAACGCCCGTCACCGCGAGCACGAGCGCGAGTGCCGCAAAGATCGAGAAAAGCATCGCATTGAAACGACGCGTGGAAGACTCGCGCGCAAGGATGTCGTCAAACGTCGCGACTTCAGCGATCGGCAGATCCTTATCAATCTGGCGGACAGCGTTCGCGATCCCGGCGGTTAACGCTTTCGCATCACTCGTGGTGGAACGTATCGACAACACCGCATTACGCTGCGGCAAGCGACCCATCGGCGTGTAGATCCTGATCAGCGGCTGCGCTTCAGAGCCGAAAGCTCGCACTGCGGGAACGACGCCGACGATCTCGTGCCATGTTGGGCTGTCGTACCCGATGTGTTTGCCGACTGCCTCTTCATTGGGCCAGAAGCGTCGCGCGAGATTCTCATCAACAACGACCACCGGTTTGCCCTGTTCGTCTTCGTCTCGCGTAAACGTGCGCCCGCGCAGGACCGGAATCTTCATCGTCTCGAAGTAATCCGGCGTTACGATGGACCAATCGACATTGATGAACTCTCCCTTCTGCGGGCGATAACCTTCGGCTGAGATGTCGCTTTGTGTGCCGTCGGGAATTCCTGGAAGCCCTGCGGAAAGCGTCGCCTTTTGCACACCGGGCTGAGATTGAGCGGCTTCCAACACCTGGTGCAGCAACCGGCTGAGCTCCGCTTCGTCACGGCTTCGACTGCGCGAGACTTTGAGCTCCATGGTGAGCACGCCGTTCGGATCGAAGCCGTTGTCAGTGCTCAACAACAGCACGAGACTCTTCACTAACAATCCCGCGCCGACCAGCAACGCTACAGAGAAAGCGACTTCGGCGACGACGAGCGTGCCGCGCAATCGCTTGCCGCCACTGTCCGTCGTTGTCGAGCTGCTGTCTTTCAGCGTGTCTTGTAAGTTTGTTTGAGACGAGCGCAGCGCAGGCAGTACACCAAAAAGTAATCCGGTGAGTAATGAGACAGCGATGTTGAAGACGAGCACTCTGCCGCTGAGCTGCACGCCGTTCATGCGCGGCACTGTCTCGTGTGCGACGCGCGAAAGTAGCAGCACAGTCCACGAAGCAAAGAAGAACCCGAGCACACCGCCCGCGATCGATAGCAAACAACTCTCGATCATCATCTGCCGCACGAGTCTGAATCGCGAAGCGCCGAGCGCCGCACGCACTGCAAACTCTTTACGCCGCGCGGCAGCTCGGGCAAGCAGTAGATTTGCGACGTTCGCGCATGCAATTAACAACACCAGGCCCACTGCGACGAAAAGAATCTTCAACGCGGTGCTGACTCGCTTCGTGATGCTGTCCTGAAGCGACACGACGTTCACGACATTCGCGCCGGCGTTATGAATCGGATATTCCTTCCGTAACTGTTGCGAGATGCGGTTCATCTCATCGCGTGCTTGATCGATCGTCACGCCCGGCTTCAAACGCGCGATGACGTTTCCACCATTGCGCACGTCGCGACTTTTCCAGTTCAGCGGACCCATGAGGACCCACAATGGTGGCGGTCCCTGGTGCACGAAATCCTGGCGCGTGACGCCGATCACGGTGTGCGGCTTATCGTCGAGCGAGATCTGCTTGCCGGCGATATTTGGATCGCCTGCGAATCGGTGTTGCCAGAATGCGTAGCTGATGATCGTGACTGGCGGTGCGCCGGGCTTGTCATCGTCGGCGGTGAAGTCACGGCCCAGCAACGGGGTCGTGCGCATTACGCGGAAGTAGTCAGCGGTGACGATGCGCGCGTCGAGTGCCTCGGGCTTATCGGTGCCGGTGATGTTCGCTGACCAGCCGCGAAACGTTGACATCGTTTCGAAGACTGAATTGCGCGCGCGCCAATCGACGAAGTTTGGATAAGAGACCTGGCGATTAGCGACTTCCGGCCCCGACTCATTCATCCACACGATGCGATCCGGTTCGGGATATGGCAGCGGCTGCAACAGCACGGCATTGATCACGCTGAACATCGCGGTGTTCACACCGATGCCCACCGCGAGCATCAACACGGCAAGCACCGTGAAGCCGGGATTCTTCCGCAACCACCGCAAACCGTAGATGAGATCCTGAATCATCGCATTCACCAAGCCATCCACAGATTTCACAGATTATTTTTCTGTGTAATCTGCGTAATCTGTGGATCCTATTTCATTCGTAGCGCAGCGCCACGAGTGGATCGACCTTCGTGGCGCGGCGCGCCGGAATGTAGCAGGCGATCAGCGCCACTACCGTCAACAGCACCGCGATCACGCCGTACGTCAGCGGATCCGTCACCTTCACACCAAACAACATCTTCGACAAACTGATCCAACTCTCGAGATATTTCGTGAGAATGTAAGCGCCCACCACGCCGAGAACGACACCGATCACAACCAGTATCATTCCCTGCTTCACGATCATCCTCATCACGTTCCCACGATCGGCTCCGAGCGCCATGCGAATCCCGATCTCGTGTGTGCGTTGCGAAACCGCGTACGCAAGCACGCCAAACAATCCGATCGCGGCGAGCTGTTGGGCCAGGAGCGCAAACAGCGTCAACAACTTCGCAAACAAGCGTTCCATCCGCAGTGTTTCATCCGCTTGTTCGACTTGCGATTTGACGTTCATCACCGGCAGGTTCGGCTCGATCTCGCGCACAACACTGCGCACACTCGCGATCGTCGTGGACGGATCGCCGGTGGTCCGAACTTCAAAGGTCGCGCCTGACTGGGGACGCTCCTGTCGATACGATGAATAGACGGTCGGCGGGATCTCGTCGCGCTGGCTGGTATACTTCGCATCTTTGGCGATGCCGATGATCTCGATCTCGTCGGGCTTCTTCGTGTCGAAAGTGAAGCGTTTGCCGACCGCAGTCTCGTTGGGGAAATACTTATTCGCGAACGTTTGATTGACGACCGCTACTTTCGGCGTCGACGTGTCGTCCTGTGGTCCAAAAGTACGGCCCGTAAGCAGAGGGATTCCCATCGCCTGTAAAAAGTTTTCGCGGACGACGTGCCGGTAACCTTCACCACTCGGCGCGATCTGGCCTTCGGAATTCGGTGTTGCATTCAAAGCCTCGCGCAAGAACACGCTGCTCGAACTCGATGACTGCGACAGCAAAGGCATCCGTGAAAACGTTACACCCTGCACGCCGGGAACAGCTTCGAGACGCTCGCTGATCAGAGCGTATATCTGCCGCAGCTTGTCGTCTTTGTAGCCAATCAACGCCGGCTCAACGTCAAACAGCAAAAGGTTTTGCGTGTTGAATCCTGGATCGACGCGTTGCAGATTGAGCAACGTGCGCACAAACAATCCTGCGCCAACCAGCAGCAACAACGACAACGCTACCTGGACCACAACCAAACCACGACTCAGAAGCGATCGATGCACAGCACTCGAGCCACGGCCACTGTCTTTCAATGACGGCGTGAGATCCACTCGTGTTGTGCGCCATGCGGGCGCGAGTCCAAACACGATTCCGGTCAATAGCGAGAGTGCGAGCGTGAAACCGAGCACGCGCCAGTCGAGGCTCGGCTCTAACGCCATCCCACGACCGCCCCAAAGACTGACAGCAATCAATCCATCCTTGATCCAGATCGCGAAGATAATTCCCAACAGACCACCGAGAACGGCTAGCAGAACGCTTTCAGTCAGCAGTTGACGAATGAGACGCGAGCGACTCGCGCCGAGGGCCAATCGCAAACTGATCTCTTTTTGTCGTCCTGCTGAACGCGACAACAGTAAGTTCGCAACGTTCGCACATGCGATCAGCAGCACAAGTCCGACGACGCCCAGCAAAAGGTAAAGCGATGGCGCGTAATATTTGCGGCGATACATCTCGCCCTGGCCACCCGGATCAGCAAAGAGTCGCGGATACTGCTTCGGATCGAGATCGCTGATGGCATTGCCGCCTCTCGCCTTCGCGGCGGCCTGACGTGCGGCGCGATGTTCGAGCACCGACTGCAGGAACGTGTTTTCCAACTGTCCCTGCGCTTGTTCCGGAGTTATGCCGGGCTTCAGACGGCCCATGATGCGCAACCACCAAACACCCGCGCCGTTCATGTAAGAGCGATCTTTGTCGGCGTAGAGTTGTGGCTCGATCGCGACCGGAATGGAAACGTCCTGCGAGGTGCCGACACCCGCCGTGCCGTCAAAACCCTTGGCCGACACACCGACAACAGTGAACGGCACGTTGTTGAGATTGATTTGTTTGCCAACCACCGACGCATCGCCACCAAATCGCTTCTGCCAGTAACGATGACTCAGAACCGCAACCGGCGAGGCGCCGGCTTTATCGTCCTCATCGGTGAGCACACGACCAACCGCAGGCTGCACACCGAGCGCTGCGTAGTAATTCCCGGTCACAGCCTGTCCGTTCGCAATCTCCGCCTGACCATCGGCAGTGACATTCAACCCGATATTTCCAAACGCGAAGATGTCGGACATTGGTCCTTGCTGCTCGCGCAGGCGCTGGTACGTCACATATGCGAATGAGGTCCTGTTAATGAGACCGGTTTGCTGATCTTTGTTGGAGCTGCCGTTATAGCTGCCGACTGAGAACTCTTTCGGCGCGACTGTTTTAAACAGCACCAATCGATCCGGCTCTTTCACCGGCAACATCTTCAACAGCATCGCATCGACAATACTGAACAACGCCGTGTTCGCACCGATGCCAAGCGCAAGCGAAAGCAACGCGACGGCCGTGAGCCCCTTTTGCTTGAGCAACATCCGAAAGCCATAGCGGAGGTCTTGCAGAAGTGTATGCATAGCTTTAATTGGTCCTATAGGTCGTATATGTCCTATTCGTATCTCAGCGCGACGAGTGGATCGACTTTCACCGCCCTTCTCGCCGGAACATAAGACGCGAGCAAAGCCACACTCCCCAACAGCAGCGGCACCGCCACGAACGTCAAAGGATCGGTCGCGCCGACGCCGTACAGAAACGCTGCGATCACGCGTGTTGCAGCCGCCGCGAGCAACAATCCGATCGCGAGCCCCGCGCCGATTACGATCAATCCATCCCAAAGCACGAGCCCGAGCACGTCTTTTTCTTTTGCACCCAGCGCCATTCGCACTCCGATCTCGCGTGTGCGTTGTGCCGCGGCATAAGAAACGACGCCGTAGATCCCGATTCCGGCAAGCAAGAGCGCGAGGGCACCAAAGCCACCGAGCGTCCACGCAGCGATTTGCGACGGGAGTAGCGTGAGCTCTATCTGTTCACGCAATGTCTGCACGCCTGCTATCGGAAGATTGGGATTCAGGGCGCGGATCTGTTCACGCACGATTGGCGTGATGGCCTTCGGCTCGCCGGTCGTGCGTACGACGAGAGTCATCTTCGGATCGTAGGATTGGGCGAGGGGCAGGTAGACGTAAGGGCGCGGCGTCTCACCCAACGTTCGATACTTACTATCACGCGCGACGCCGACTACTTCGAGAAACGGACCTTCTGGTCCAGTGACGCTGACGCGTTTGCCGAGCGCGTCTTCATTTGGCCAAAGCCTTGCGGCAAGTGTTTCGTTGAGTATTGCCGAACCCGGCGCGCCTTCGCGATCGGTTTCCGTAAACTCACGGCCGCGAAGCAACGAAGTTCCCATGGTTCTAAAATAGTTTGGGCCAACCACGTTGAAGCCAGTGCTCATGCCTTCGCTTCCCCGTTCACTCTGTTCCGTGAACACCTGAAACTGCGCGAAGGAGCTGCCCATCTGTGGAAACCGCACGAGCGTGGCCTGCTCGATACCGGGCTGCGTTTGAATCCTCGCCAGCAGGTCGCGATAAAAAACCTGGCCTTCAGTCTTTTCGTATCGCAACAACCCGAGATTGATCGGCACCATCAGTGCGCGTTCTACAGTGAAACCGGGATCGATTGAGCTTGCCCGCTGCAACGCCCTGATGAAGAGTCCTGATCCCACCAGCAGCACGACGGACAGTATTAGTTGGACCGTGACGAAGGCATTGCGCAGGTATGAGCGATGAGAAACTCTCAGGACGTCACTCTTCAACGCCATGACGATGTTCAGACGCGAAGCCTGAATAGCGGGCGCAAGCCCAAAAAAGATCCCTGTCGCAATTGAGACGACGAGAGTGAATGCGAGTACGCGATAATCTAAACCAAACTCAAGGGCGGCGAGAGGTGTCGACTGTAGCCGTGAAACCAGGAGCTGATTAGCCCACACCGCGAGTATCAACCCGACAGCACCGCCTGCGCAGCCGAGCAACACGCTCTCCGTCAGCCACTGGCGAATGAGTCGACGACGACTCGCGCCAAGCGCTTGCCGGATCGCTGTTTCTCGCCTTCGAATCGCGGCTCGCGCCAAAAGTAAACTTGCTATATTCGCGCACGCGATCAGCAGCACGAGCGCGACCACGCCCATCGCGATTCCGGCAACGGGCATCACCTCTTCCTGATCGCGCGGATCCATACCACCGCTCATCCGCAGCAGTTGCACGCTCCTGAGCGTCTCCTCATCAACTTTACCGCGATAGTCTTCAGCCACACGCCGCGCAACCTCTGTTAACTCACTTCCGGCACTCTCACGCGAGATGTCAGGTTTGAGTAGTGCGAATACGGCGAGCCAATGGGAATCTCGATTCTCGAATCGATTCGATCCAGGGTCCGCTACGCGCGCAGCCGCAGGCGGGTTTAGCACTCCGTACATTGAGAGCGGCAGCCACAGCTCGCGATTGAGCCCGACTTCAGTACCGGTAAAGTTCTTCGGCATCACACCGACAACAGTGAAGCCGAATCCGTTTAGAGAGATCTGCCGGCCGACGATGTTCGCGTCTGAAGCAAGGCGCGTTCGCCAAAGATGCTCGCTCAGGATGACGACGGGCGTCTGCGTCTGACCATCTTCCTCGACAAAAACACGGCCCATGGAAGCAGGCACACCAAGAAGATCGAAATAATTTTCAGTGACGTACTCGCCCTTCACGAGCTCCGGCTCACTTCCCGATGTAACGCTGAAGTCCTGCGTGCCGGTGATCGCCGCCATGCCTTCGAAACTGCGTGCGTGGTTTCGATAGTCGAGGTAGTCGGGATAGGAGATTGGCGCGCGCAGCCAGACGAGACGATTCTGCTGCTTGACGACGGGAAGCGGACGAATGAGAACAGCATTGACGATACTAAAGATCGCCGTATTCAGACCGATCCCAAGGGCGAGTGAGATTACGGCGACGAGTGAGAACGCAGGTGTCTTAAACAACACCCGCAAGCCATAACGCACATCCTGAATTAGAGTCCTCATAATTTTTACTCATATCGCAGCGCGATTAGTGGATCGACTTTCGTCGCACGCCTCGCTGGGATGTAGCACGCGATCAAAGCAACAATCGTGAGCAGCACGGTGATCAGCGCGAGCGTCAATGGATCCGTCGCGCTGACTTCAAACAGTAGCGTCGACATCAATCGTGTAAGACCGATCGCCGCAGCCAGACCTGCCACGACGCCGATCAGCACCGGAATCATTCCCTGGCGGATCACGAGCCACATCACATCGCGCGTCTGTGCACCCAGCGCCATGCGCAAACCAATCTCGTGCGTGCGTTGCATCACGGCTGTGACCATCACGCCGTAAATCCCGATGGCCGCCAGCAACAAACCCAGCACTGCAAACAATCCCAGCAGCCACAAACTGAACTTCGCACTCGACAAAGCGCGACTCAGCAGATCATCCATCGTGCGCACGTTCGTGATTGGTTGATCCGCATCGAGCAGTCGTACTTGTTCTCGGATTGCGCCCACGACCGTTTCCGGCGGTGTAGTAGTTTGCACTGCGAGCATCAAGGCGTTGGACCAGCCCTCGCGGCGGTATTGATTGAGCGGTGCGTAAACGAGTGCCGGTGGCTCCTGGTTCAGGCTTCGTCCTTTGACATCAGAAACGACCCCAACGATTACTCGACGTGGGAAAGTGTTCTGCGGTGTTTGCGCGTCGGGTGGAAGCAGGTGTTCCGGTGGACCCATGAAGATCGTCTTGCCGATCGGATCCTGGCCGCCGAAGAAGCGCTTCACGAGCGTCTCGTTGACGATCGCGACGGGTTGTGAATTGCTCTTGTCGTCGTTATTGAAAGCGCGACCCTCCCGAACCGGAATACCAAACGTGCGGAAGTAGTCGTTGCTGATCAACGAAAAGCGCACGAGTGGAACTTGATCGATCGAAGCCGGTGCGGGTTGTCCCTCGATACTCAGAAACTTTCCCCACTCCTGACCGGCGCCGAGAGGAAACACGGTCGCAGTCGTCGCCGCTTGTACACCTGGCACGCTCGACACGTGCGCCAGCAACTGATCCGAGAACCCGAGACCAGCAGGCTCGCGCGGATCGTCTGCACTCTGCGGCACCGGATACTTCGCATCCGGGAGCGGCACGCGCATCGTGATCACGTTGCGCGCGTTGAAACCGACGTCCACTTGCCGCAGCTTGATGAACGTGCGCAACATCAGTCCTGAGCCGACGAGCAAAACGAGTGCGAGCGCAACTTCTGCAACGATCAGCACACGGCGCACCCGTCCCTGTTTGCGCGTTCCAAAGCCTGGTCCACCGCCTTCATTCATCGAGTCGCGCAAGTCAGTACGCGCAGCTTGTAACGCCGGCAACAAACCAAACAACACGATCGTCAGTAGCGCGAGACCAAACGTGAAACCCAGCACACGCGCGTTCACACCGATCTCATTTCCACGCGGCAGCGAATCGGGCAAGAGGGTCGAGATCAGATCGATGCCCCACGTCGCGAGCAGCAGGCCGCAGAAGCCGCCGACCAAAGCGAGTGGCAGGCATTCGACGATCACCTGTCGCACGATGCGCGCACGACTCGCACCCAGACTCGCGCGAATCGCGAGCTCTTTGCTCCGCGCCGACGCGCGCGCCAGCAGCAGGTTCGCGACGTTCACACACGCAACGAGCAGCACGAAACCAACCGCACCGAGCAACACCAGCAACGCCATTCGCGAATCACCCGCGATCTGTTCCTGAAGCGGAACGATCTGTGCGCCGAGGCCTTTGTTTGCGGGCTCGATTTCAGCCATCGCGTTTGCGATCGCGCTCACATCTGATTGCGCTTGCGCGACAGTGACACCCGGTTTGAGACGCCCGACGAGATTGATGAAGTGGTTGTTCCGCGTCGCCATGTTGTCGTCTTTGGCGAACGAGATCGGCGTCCATAGCTCGATTTCAGGAAGGTTGTCGAAGAACGGCATACCGCGCGGCATCACGCCCGCAATCGTGTAAGTCTCACCTGCGAGCCGGATCTGCCGACCGGTAACATTCGGTGCACCGCCGAATCGTCGCTGCCAAAGCTTGTCGCTCAACAACACGACGCGATTTCTGCCGAACACCTCTTCTTCCGGTGTGAACAAACGCCCGATCGCGGGTGAGACCTGCAAAATCTGAAAGAGATTGGCGGTGATGTACGCGCCTTGAATTCGCTCGGGCGATCCGTTCTCGGTCGCGAGATTGAAATCACCGTAATAAAAACCGCCGAGACCATTGAAGCTTTTATTTTGATCGCGCCAGCCGTGATAGTCAGGCAACGCGCTACCCGACTGCGGCACGCCCTGCGAATTCATCGTGGACCAGAGAAACACGAGACGATCCGCATCGGGGTACGGCAACGGCCGCAGCAGCACTGCATCAACAACACTGAAGATGGCGGTATTAGCGCCAATGCCGAGCGCAAGCGTGATCACTGCGATCAAACTAAACACCGGATTACGGACCATCATCCGCAAACCAAAGCGCAGATCGTTAATTAGAGAACTCATAACCAAACCATTATTTTGCCGCGGATTTTCGCGGATAAACGCCGATCTGCGTTTTTTTCCGCGTTAATCCGCGTTCACTCATACCTGAGTGCCTCGAGCGGCTCGATGCGGCTGGCGCGCCGGGCCGGGAACCAGCACGCCAGCAGCGCTGCGGCCAGCAACAACGCCGAAACACCAATGAACGCACGCGCGTCGAACGCGCCGACGCCATACAACGTCGATCGCATCGCACGTCCAACGAGATAAGCACCACCGAGCCCGATGAGCGTTCCCGCAATCGCCAGCAACGCACCTTCTTTCAGAACCATACTGACCACGCGCGAACGTTGCGCACCGAGCGCCATGCGCACACCAAACTCATGCGTGCGTTGCGCCACCGCGAACGCCATCACGCCGTAAATACCCACGGCCGCAAGCAGCAGTCCCAGCGCTCCAAAGCTCGCAAACAACACGACACTGAAACGATCGATCGCCAGCGACTCGCTCACGATCTCATCGATCGTCTGCACACCCGCCAGCGGCATATCAGGATCGACTGAACTGACTGCCGCCGCGACACTCTTGATCACAGACTTCGGATCGCCGCTCGTCTTCAGTGCGACAGAAGCCTGCGGCCAGGGATTCTGCGCAAAAGGAATGTTGATCTCGGGAAACTCTTCACGAAATCCGGCGCCGCGCAGGTCGTGATACACGCCGACAATCTGCCATTCGACCGGCTTCCCTCGCGGCACATTGGGGATAATCTCGGGAAAGGAAATTCTCTGCGTGAGCGGGTCGACACCCGCCAAATACTGCTTCACGAAGTATTCATTGACAGTGGCCACACGCACGCTGTTGGCGGTGTCGTGTGCGCTGATGTTGCGACCGCCGACCATCCGAATTCCGAGCGTGTCGACAAATTCCGGTGTGACGATCTGAACCCCAGTACGGAATCGCGCTTCGGGATTGCCGGGTTGGCCCACAATCGCGAACCGTGTGCCGTTCCCTGGACCACGACCGGGAACACCAGTGGTCAAAGCGGCCTTCGTTACTCCAGGCAGAGTCTGGATCCGTTCCAGCATCTGTCCGTAATACGATCGGATCTGATCTGGTCCATCGAGGCGTTTGTCGGGCACCGGCAGACGAAACGTCAGCACATTGTCTGTTTGAATACCGAGATCGATCCGGTTGAGATTCCAAAAACCCCGCAACGCGAGACCACCAATCGCCAGCAACGTGAGCGCAAGCGAAAACTCCACGATGATAAGCGCACGAAAAGCGTTGCGCTTGAGGCCACTACTGCCGCTGCGGCCTCCGAGCTGGAGAACCTCATTGAGATCGAGTCGTGTTGCTTGCCACGCAGGTGCGACTCCGAACAACAGTCCGGCAACTGTTGTCACCGCAATTGTGAAGAACAACACCGGGATGCTGATCCTGATATCTGCCTCGGACGGAATCATCGTGCCGACCGGCGGCATCACGAGCGTGACCGCATCGATGATCGAGCGCGCGAGAAAAACGCCGAGGGCTCCACCGAGCGCCGCCAACACGAGGCTCTCGGTAAGAAACTGAGCGAACAACCGGGATCTGGAAGCGCCGAGTGCCGCCCGTACGGCAATCTCTTTTTGACGAGAAGCGCCGCGCGCCAGCAGCAGATTCGCCACGTTGACGCAGCCGATCAATAAAAGAAATCCGACCGCGCCCAGCAACAGCCAGAGATTGCGTCGCGTCGAATCAGTGACGAAGTTGAGATGTAATGGCTCGACGCTCACACCGCGATTTGCATTTGTCTTGGGCGACTCGTTTTGAAGTTGCGCAGCGATACCATTCATCTCGGCCTGCGCCTGATCGATTGTGACGCCGTCTTTCAAGCGCGCCATTACAGGCATAAATCTCGAGTCGTGAGTTATCTCTTCAGGTCGGAAAGACAGTGGTACCCACAATTGCGAGTTGAGTCGATCGTGCATGCCCGGAGGAAGAACGCCAACGACAGTGTAGTGCTCGCCGTTCATCCGAATGTCTTTGCCGATTAGATCACGATTGGAGTTGAAATACTTGCTCCACACGTTGTGACTCATGATCACTACGTGATCTCTGCCCACTTCACCTTCTTCGGGGAGGAAGTTGCGGCCCAGGAAGAGCGGCAATCCTCGCATCGCGAAGAACCCGGGTGTACAACGCGCGCCCGCGATCTGTTCCGGTCGATCTTCAGTGGCGACGTTGAATGAGGTGCCGGTCCAAGCGTTCAGATCCTGGAATGAAGTGCTTCGTCGTCGCCATTCGATAAAGTCGCCGGCAGGCACAGAGTTTCTGCCGCCCGGCGTCCTGGCCCAGACCATCACGAGCTGATCAGGTTTGGGATACGGCATCGGCTCAAACACCGCATGGACCACGCTGAAGATCGCGGTGGTCGCTCCGACTCCCAGCGCAAGCGTCAACACCGCCGTGATCGTGAAACCCCTGTTCTTGAACAACGTGCGAATCGCGAAAACGATGTTTTGTTTCATGACTCTCAATCCATCCACAGATTACACAGATATTTTTCTGTGTAATCTGCGCAATCTGTGGATAGCCTCACTCGTCTCGTAGCGCCACTAATGGATCGACCTTCGTGGCCCTTCGCGCGGGCGTGTAACAAGCAAGCAACGACACGATCACCAGCAACACCGGTATCGCCGTAAACACCAACGGATCCGTCACACTCACTTCAAACAGCAAACTCTTGATCGTCCGCGTTAACGCGAACGCGCCCAGGACTCCAACCACGACGCCTACACCCGTGAGCCAAAGTCCCTGGCGCATGACAGCGCGTCGCAACGCACCGGGTTGCGCACCGAGCGCGAGCCTGATCCCAAACTCTTTCGTGCGACTGCCGACGTAAACCGACATCGTGCTGTAGATGCCCACAGCCGCGAGCGTCAAAGCGATGATCGCGAACGCCGTCAGCAGGAAATTGGTCAGTCGTTGTGTGCTGAGTGTCTGTCCGATGATCTCGGTCATCGGCCGCACGAGATACAACGGCATGTCAGGATCGATTTCCCGGATTGCCGCTCGGAACGTACCCGTCGCGCTCAATGGTGGTCCATCCGTGCGTACCACGAACGAAGCGCGCGGCGACGTATACTGGCCCATCGCGAAGTAAATATGCGGCCGCTTCTCTTCCATCAGGCTGATGTGCTTCACGCCGCCGACAATGCCGACGATCGTCAGCCACTCCCGGTTTCCGGTGATCTGTATGCGACGGCCGAGCGCATCGCCCGCGGGCCAGTAACGACGAGCTAAAGGTTCGTCAATGATTGCGACCAGAGGTGATTTGGTGTGATCGGTTGTCTGGAAATCGCGTCCCTGCAAGAGCGGGATCCCGAGCGCGGTGAACGTTCCCGGCGCGAGGCTCACGATTTCCGCCTGTTCGGCTTGCGAGACCTGTGCGCCTTCGGGCGGCGCCTGTCCCTCGACGATGATCCCGTCGACGTTTCCGCCGTCGCCGAAAGGCAAATTGTCAATAAGGCCCACCGCCGCGATGCCGGGCGAGTTACGCAGGCGTTCCATCGCGCTCTCGTAAAAGCGCAGCGCCTTCTCTGGGTTGTCGTACTTTGCCTGCGGCAGAGTCGCGACCATGGTCAGCGTGTTCTCAGGATTAAAACCGAGATCGACTGCGCCGAGTCGCTGAAAACTCTTCAACAACAAACCAGCGCCGATCAGCAGGATCAGTGAGAGTGCAAACTGCACCGCGACGAGCGCGCTGTTGAGTCGACGATGCGAAACGGTGCCGCGCGCGCCTTCACGAACTCCACTCGCGATCCCCATTGAGTACGCGCGCAACGCAGGCATGAAACCAAACAGTAAACCCGTGAGTATGGTCAGGCCTGCGGTGAACGCGAGCACGGTGCCGCTCAGACGCACTTCTTCCATGCGCACGATGCCGCTGATCGGCAGCTTGTAGAGCAGGCGAATGCCAACCGCGGCCAGACCAACACCGACGACGGCGCCGATGAACGAGAGCAGCACGCTTTCAGTCAAAAGCTGTCGCGCTACTCGCACGGGCGACGCGCCCAACGACACGCGCACAGCGATCTCACGCGTGCGTGAAGTTGCACGTGCCAAAAGAAGGTTCGCGACGTTCGCACACGCGATCAGCAACACGAGTGCGACAGCGGCGAGCAACACGAGCAGCGGCTTCTCGGTTTTGCCGAGCATCGCTTCGCGCAGTGGCGTGATGTTCGTCCGTGGTCCATTACCTTCGCTCAGCCCGACCGCTTCGCTGAGGTTCGGATGTTGTCGACCGAAGTTCTGAAGCACTTCAGTCGTGTCAGCCTGCGCCTGGCCCACCTGCACGCCGGGCTTCAAACGACCGACGAGCGCAAAGAAGTAAGGCGCAATGCGTTTGGGATCGTGTGCGAGTGGCGTCCAGAGATCGATCTCGTAACGCGGAAACTTAAATTCAGCGGGCATGACGCCGACGATCTGTGTCGGCGTGTTGTTCAAACTCAGCGTCTTGCCGACGACGTTTGGATCGCCGCCAAACCGTCGCTGCCAGAATGCATAACTGATTACGCAGATCTGGTTCCTTCCCTGCGTGTCTTCACCTTCAACAAACGTGCGACCGAGCAGCGGGTTGACGCCGAACACTTTGAAGAAGTCGGCAGTGACAGTCGCGATTGGTAAACGCTCGGGCTCGCCTGCGCCGGTCAGGTTCGTGGCGGTCGCGCTATAAATCGCGACTGTTTCAAACGTGCGATTCTGTTCGCGGTAGGCAGCGTAATCGGCCTGCGAGACTCCCCATGACTGGAGACCGAGCTTTGGACTCGCCTGAAGCATCCGCACGAGTCGATCGGGATCGCGAAACGGCAGCGGTCGCAGCAGGATGCTGTTGACGAGACTAAAGATCGCAGTGTTAGCGCCGATGCCGAGCGCAAGTGTAACCACGGCAACGAGGGTGAAGCTGGGCTGCTTCAACAGAATACGCACGCCATAGCGAAGATCGTGAATTAGTGTGCTCATAGATTTTGTTTCTTCTCTGTGAAATCTCTGTGCTCTCTGTGTCTCTGTGGTTGATTCACCTCGAAGATCTTTAACCACAGAGACCACAGAGGCTTCACAGAGAAATCCTTACTCATAGCGCAATGCAATCAACGGATCGATCATGGTTGCGCGCCGGGCCGGGATGTAGCAGGCCAGAAACGCAACCACCAGCAGCAATACCGGCACGCCCGCAAACGTCAGCGGATCGCGCGGCGTCACTCCAAACAACATGTCTGTCAAAACACGCGTCACAAACGTTCCTGCCACAATGCCAACAACGAGACCCACAAACGTCAACGACATTCCCTGTCGAATGACGAGACTCAACACATCGACAGGCTGCGCGCCCAACGCCATGCGCACACCAATCTCGTGCGTTCGTTGCACGACGGAGTACGAGATCACGCCGTAAAGTCCGACGCACGCGAGCACGAGCGCGAGAGCCGCAGACAGTCCGAGCATCAATGCCTGAAACCGTTCCTGCGAGATCGCAGCAGAGAAAACCTCATCAACGGTGCGCACGTTTGAGACCGGCTGATCCTTGTCGACCGACCACACAGCCTTTCGCACTGCCGCCGCGATCACGGCTGGATCAGCTTTCGTCCGCACGACGAGATCGCGAGGCGCCATGAACGAGCGTCGTTCCTGCATGTATGGCACGTAGAAATCCAACTTCTGTTCGTGCAGCCCGGTTTGACGCACGTCGCCGACGACGCCGACGACTGTCAGCCATGCATTGGGCGAATCGGCTGGTCCAACCTTGATTCTTTTTCCGATTGCATCTTCACCGGGCCAGTACTGCTCAGCCAGCCGGCGATTGATCAAAGTTACCGGCGTCGTATCAGGAGAGTCCTGCGCTTCGAAATAGCGTCCACGCAGAAGCGGAATACCCATCGCACGGAAGTAGTCGGGACTGACCACGCGAAAGAGTGCGAATGGCAGATTCATGTCACTCGGTGCAGCGCGTCCCTCAACTGAAAAGCTGAAGTTCATCCCACTAAACGAGAGCGGCATAAACGTGATCATGCCCGCGGCTTCAACACCGGGCGTCTCTTTAACCTGCCGCAACACCTCATCGTAAAACGCACTGCGCGCTTCCTTCTTTGCATACTTCGGAAACGGCAGGACCATGCGCATCGTGAGCGCATTCTCAGGATTGAATCCAGGCTCAACCTGTCGCAATAACTGGAAACTGCGAATCAAGAGTCCGGCACTGACGAGCAGCACGACTGCAAGTGCGACTTCCGACACGACGAGCAGACGCCGGACATTTCTGCCCGACGTTCCGCCCGCCGTGTCTCGCGCAACGTCACTTAACGTCGCTCCCGGCGTTGTACGGGAAGTAAGCAACGCGGGTACGCCGCCAAAGACGATTGCGGTGAGTACACTCACACCGAGCGTAAACAGCAACACTCGTGCATCGATACTGACGCCCTGTAGTTTTGACAGACTCTCGGGAAGAAATTTTGTAAGTGCTTCAACGCCCCAGAACGCACCGAGCACGCCAAGCAAACCACCACCCGAGGCAAGCAACAAACTCTCGACGAGCATCTGTCGCACGATGGTCCAACGCCGCGCACCGAGCGCGATGCGAATCGCGATCTCCTTGCGTCTCGTCGTCGCCTGAGCCAAAAGCAAATTCGCGACATTCGCACACGCAATCAGCAGTACGAGCGCGACGGCGCCAAACAAAATCAGCATCGGCAAACGAAGATCGCCGACGTAATCACGGTGCAACGAGCGCGCGATAAAGCCGAGTCCTTCGTTTGTGCGCGGGTATTCGCCGGCTAATCGCTGCCCGATCGCGGCAAGATCAGCATTCGCACGTTCAATGCTGACACCAGACTTCAAACGACCGACGAGTCCCAGGTAGTGATCGCCGCGTCCACTCGCTTGGTCCGGTTCCATGGCCCACGGCACCCACAGCTCAGTCTCACGCAGTGGAAAGAAGAACCCGCGCGGCATCACGCCGACGACTGTAAATGTTTCCCCGTTAAGCGCGATGCTGCGATTGATGATCGATGGATCGCGATTGAAGCGTCGCTGCCAGAGCGCGTCACTGAGCACAACAACATGTTCCTGACCCGGTTGATCTTCATTCGCGAGGAACGTCCGGCCGAGTGCAGGCGCAACACCTAAAATTGAAAACACGTTCACCGTCACGAGCTGACCATCGAACCGCTCGGGATCACCAGTGCCGGTGAGATTGATATCCAGTGGTCCATAAGCGCCGAGTGCTTCAAACGACTGGTTCTGATTGCGTAGATCGAAAAAGTTCGCGGGCGCCGCCTGGTTTTGCTGTATGCCGAGTGACGGCGTCTGCTCCCAAACCGATACGATTCGTTCCGGATCTTTAAATGGCAACGGTCGCAGGAGAATTGAATCAACAGCACTGAAGATCGCAGTATTTACCCCAATGCCCAACGCAAGCGTGACCAGCGCGATCGCAGTTGCCCCCGGCCGCTTCATTAAGCTTCTCAACCCATACCGCATATCCGCGAAAATCGTTCCCATAATCCGTACCATCCGTGTTACTCGTACCGCAGCGCCCTGAGCGGATCGACCTTCGTGGCCCGTCTCGCCGGCACTAAACAGGCGATCAACGCCACACCAGCCAGCAATATCCCTATCACCGCAAACGTCCACGGGTCGCGTGCCTCAACCCCAAACAACATGCTCGTCAGGCTCTCGAGATATTTCGTCAACACGTAAGCAGCAGTGAGCCCGATCGCGATACCGGCAAGAGTCAAAATCATTCCCTGTCGCACCACCATCAACAGCACGTTGCGTCGATCGGCGCCAAGCGCCATGCGAATGCCGATCTCGTGTGTGCGCTGCGTCACGACATACGCCATGACGCCGTACAGCCCGATTGCTGCGAGCTGTTGCGCGATGACTCCGAAGAGCGTCAGCAGCTTCGCAAACATCCGTTCCATCGCGAGTGTTTCGTCAGCTTGTTGCAGTTGCGTGCGGATGCTGCTGAGCGGCAGATTGCTATCGACCTCGCGCATCGCCTCTCGCACGCCCGCGACAGTCGCCGCAGGATCGCCGGTAGTGCGCACTTCGAACGTCGCAAAAGTCATCCTTTTCAGCACTTGTCGCCATGATTGATAGACTGTCGGTTGGACCTCGTCGCGCTGGCTGGTGTACTTCGCGTCACGCGTAACACCGACGATCTCGATGTCGTTCGTTTTGTTCGGTTCGAATCCGAACCGTTTTCCGATTGGGTTTTCATTCGGAAAGTGGGCTTTCACAAAGGCCTGGTTGACGACGGCGACGTGTGGCGCGCGTGCATCATCCTGTTCGGTGAGACCGCGGCCGATGAGCAGCGGGATCTCCATCGTGTTGAAAAAGTTTTCGCGGACAGAATGCATTTTCGTGTCGCTGTCGCGCGGCTGACCGTTCGCTCCCATCTCTCCCGGCAGATAGACTGAGCTGGTCCATGAGCTCTGGGCCAACAATGGACTGCGCGAAAAAGTAACGGCCTGCACACCGGGCACGGCTTCAAGACGACTAAAGGCTCTTTGATAAAGATCGGCAAGCTTCTCGTTCTCGTAGCCGAGCAAGCTCGGCTCTATCTTGAAGAGCAGCAGGTTGTTCGTGTTGAATCCCATGTCCACGTGTTGCAGATTTCTGAGGGTGCGAATGAGCAGCCCCGCGCCGATAAGAAGCAATACCGATAGCGACACCTGGACCACGACCAGCGATTTGCTCAGCCACGAGCGACTAAGTCCACTCGAGCTGCGGCCGCTGTCTTTAAGCGCTGGTGTGAGATCGAGATTAGTCGCGCGCAACGCGGGCAGGATTCCGAAGATGATTCCGGTCAGAAATGAGAGACCGAGTGTGAAACCAAGCACGCGCAGATCGAGTCGTGGATTGAGCGCACTCATCTCGCGCCCGCCCCACTCAGTCACAAGCAAGAGCCCGTCTTTGATCCAGAACGCAAAAAGAACTCCGAGCGCTCCACCCACCGCGCCGAGTAAAACGCTTTCGGTCAACAACTGTCTGACCAATCGCCAGCGACTCGCACCGACTGCCAGTCGCACCGCGATCTCTTTCTTTCGTGACGACGCGCGCACCAGCAAAAGGTTCGCGACATTCGCACACGCGATGAGCAGCACGACACCAACCACTCCGGCTAATAATCGCAACGGCGATTCGAGCCAGCGACGCTGGTTCATCTCACCCCGGCTGCCTGATTCGACACCCAGCTTCGGTAAATCTTGCGGATCGAGCGTGCGCAGCGCAGCGCCTGCGTCGGTCCGTCGCAGCGCGCGGTGTTCGAGTACCGACTGCTGAAATGGACCAGCCAGGCTAGCTTCTACCTGGGCCAACGTGGCGCCAGGTTTGAGCCGACCCATCAATCGCAACCACCAGACGCCCGCGCCCTCGAGGTAGCTGCTTTTGGGATTGATCTGCGGCTCCCATGCGAGCGGAAGCGAAACGTCCTGCGAGCTCCCGACTTGTGAGGTCCCTGCAAAACCTGCAGGCGTAACGCCAGCAATCGTGAAAGCAACGTTATTAATATTGACTTGCTTACCCACCGCCGCCGAGTCTCCATTAAAACGGCTAGCCCAAAAGCGATGACTGAGAACAACGACGGGAGTCGCAGCCGCGTTGTCGTCCGCGTCTGTAATCGTGCGGCCGATCATTGCCGGCACACCGAGCGCGTTGTAGTAATTGCCGGAGACCACCTGCGCGCTGACGACCTCTGCCTGACCGCCCGCGTTGAAATTGACCTCCATCGGCGAGAACGCAAAGACGTCAGAAAGTAGTTCCTGTTCCTGCCGCAGGCGTGTGAGGGTTTGCATTGGAAATGAAGTGCCGACAGTGAGACCCGTTGCGGGATCGCGCATGTTGCTGCCGTCGTAACTGCCTGGTCCAAACTTCTGTCCGTTCCAACTCGCGTTGAAGAGCACCAGCCGCTCGGGATCCTGCACCGCCAACTTCTTCAGCAGCACGGCATCGACGACGCTGAACAACGCGGTGTTTGCGCCAACGCCGAGCGCGAGCGTCAAAACCGCAATGATCGTGAACGCCGGATGCTTCACCAGCATCTGCGCGGCATAACGGAGGTCTTTGATCATGGAAGCTCCTAATTGGTCCTATCCGTCCTATAGGACCTATTCAGATCTGAGCGCTTCAAGTGGATCGACTTTCGTCGCCCTGCGCGCGGGAATCCAACACGCAAGCAGGGCAACACCAACGAGCAGCGCGGCAAGCAACGCAAACGTCAACGGATCGCTCGCGCTAATGCCAAACAACAACCCCTTCAATAATCTTGTGAAAGCGATAGCTCCCAGTAATCCCAGCGCAACACCAACCGCCGCGAGCTTCAATCCCTGTCCGAGAATCAACTTCAAAACGTTCGACGTTTGCGCGCCCAGAGCGAGACGTATTCCAAACTCACTCCTGCGATTCGCGACGTTCAGCGACATCACTCCGTAAATCCCAGTCAACGCCAGCAACAACGCGGTCGCAGCAAAACCAACGAGCAGCGAATTTGTAAGTCGAGTGGTAATGAGCGAGCGATCCATCGCCTGTTGGACCGTGCTCACATCGGAGAGGGGTAATTGCGGATCGAGTTTCGCAACTTCCTGCCGGATCTGGCCAACCAGGGATTGAGGATCGATCGCACCACGCACGACAAGCATCGTCTCGCGTCTGATCCACTGGCTGTACGGTCGATAGACGTAGGGCCACGCTTCTTCATCGAGCTTGCGGTTCTTGACGTTGGGAACGACGCCGACGATCGTCAGCCATGGTCCATCACCGATGCGGATGCGTTTGTCGACCAGATCGCCGTCGGGCGAGTACCTGCGGGCGAGCGACTCGTCGACGATCGCGACCGGCTGAGATTTTTCAGTATCAGACGAAGTGAATGCGCGCCCGTGGAGCAACGGCATTCCCATCGCCGCGAAGTATCCAGGCGTCGTGCTGCGCAGCCATGCAACTTTTGCCGGCTGGCCCTCGAAGCCTTCGACTGTGAATGGTCCACCACCGCCGCCGCCGCTGAACGGAACAACCTGGCACAACTCGACGGCCTGCACGCCCGGCAGACTGCTCACACCTGCGCGAACCTGATTGTAGAAGTTTTCGACCTGCGGTTTCTCTTTGTATTTCGTTTCGGGCAACGAGAGTCGCGCCATCAACACGTTGTCAGCGCGAAAACCCGGATTGACCGACAGCAGATTGCGGAAGCTCTGCAGGAACAACGCCGCGCCGATCAGCAGCACGAGCGAGAGCGCGAGTTGTGAAACAACGAAGACATTGTTGAGACGTTTGTTGGATCCTGAGGCGGAGCCGCGTGCGCCTTCCTTGATCGCGTCCTGCAAATTGATGCGGGACGCGCGCAGTGCCGGAGCTAAACCACACAGCAGCCCGGTGAGCAACATGATCGCGACTGTGAACAGCAGTACAGTTGTATCAACACGCGCGTTTTCGACATTTGGAATTTGTGATGAAACAAAACTCTTGAGTGCAGTCACAATCCAGACGGCCAGCAGCACTCCGGCGATGGCTCCAAAAACCGAGAGCAGGAGGCTCTCGGTAAGCGTCTGTCGCGCAATCGTGGTTGCACTCGCACCGAGACACTGTCGCACTGCGATCTCGCGACGGCGCGCTGAAGCACGCGCGAGCAAAAGGTTCGTGAGGTTTGCGCAGGCGATCAGTAACACGAGCGCGATCGCCCCGAGCAACACGAGCAATGGTCGTCGCACTTCGCCAACGATGTGTTGCTGCAATGGCAGCATTACGGTGGATGTAGTTGAACCGATTGCGCCGTCGCCAAGCTGCCTGCCGTACTCCGTGGCCCAGCCTACGTACAAAGCATTGATTTCTTTTTCTGCGTCTCCGGGAGTTGCGCCTGGTTGCAAGCGGCCGACGGCTAAAAGATTCCACGACGTTACGTCCTGCGGATCGAGACCTTTCGGAACCCACAATTGCATGTGGCCTGAGCTATTCGCGCGTTCGGCAGGATTGGGAAAATCAAAGTCGGCGGGCATGATTCCAACGATGGTCGCTGGTTCTCCATCGAGATTGATCGATTGGCCCACAACGTTTTGATTCCCACCGAACCGGCGTTGCCATAGCGCGTAGCTGAGTAACGCAACGTGGTTGTTGCCCGGTGTGTCTTCCTGCGGCGTGAACGTTCGTCCATACAACGGCTCACGTCCCAGCACTTCGAAGTAGTTGAACGTGACGATCGCACCCGGCACAACCTCCGGCTCGCCGCCGCCGGTGATTGAGAACTGACCGGTTTCAAATGCAGCCAGACCCTGAAACGTGCGCGTGCGATCGCGGTAGTAAGCAACCAGCGAATCGTTTAGATCGACATGTTTCAAGCCCTTGGCCGGTGCGGAATGCCAGAAGGTCATCAACCGATCCGGATCCTTAGCAGCCAGCGGCTTCAACAACACCGCATTCACAACACTAAAGATCGCGGTGTTCGCCCCAATCCCGAGCGCGAGCGTCAGCACCGCAATCAACGTAAACGCAGGCTTCTTCAACAACCCACGAACCGCAAATTTCACGTCTCTTATTACTGAATCCATTAGTCCTACTTGCTCTTTATTCCTATCAACAACGCCGAAGGCGTTCACTAATTTCAGCCCAGGGCTCGAGGAACGAGAACCCTGGGATCGCCGATTCAAATTCGTTATCAACCCTGAAAGGGTTCGCCAATTTCAGAACCCTTTCAGGGTTGATCCGATTTTTATTACTACACCCAGGGTTGTCGCTGGCGCTCCAACCCTGGGCTGAAATTAGCCAACGCCTTCGGCGTTTATCAGCCTTACTCGTAACGCAACGCCACGAGTGGATCGACCTTCGTCGCGCGTCGCGCCGGCAGGAAACACGCCAGGAGCGCCACGGCAAACAATGTCCCTGTGACAATCGCGAAGGTGCTCACGTCAGTCGCGCTCACCTGGTAAAGCAGCGTGCTCAACAGGCGCATCAAACCAAACGCTGCACCAACACCAATGCCGACACCAAGAAGCGCCAACAACAATCCCTGCTTCAAAATCATCTTGAGAATGTCAGACGGGCTCGCGCCGAGCGCCATGCGCACGCCGATGTAGTGCGTCTGCTGGCTCACGGAATACGAGACCACTCCGTAGATCCCGATCGACGCCAGCAACAACGCGATACCCGCGAAAATGCTGATCAGCAATGCTGGAAAACGTCGCATGAACGACGCGGGTGTCTGCGCGATCATCTCGTCCATTGTGCGCACATTGAGGATCGCTGCGTCAGGCTCGAGGTTACGAACCTCACCTCGAATCGCGGCCGCGAGCGCCGTCGGATCGGTATTCGTGCGCGCGACGAGATTGGCGAACGTTGAAGAGCTCTGGCGGAACGGGTAATACAGCACGGGCCTGATCGCTTCATCGATCCCGGTGATCTTCACGTCACCAACGACGCCAACGATCAGATCGGGTGGACCGTCGAACGACGAGTACTTGAGCCGCATCCCCACCGGATCACGACCGGCAAACATGCGATCCGCAATCGTCTTGCCGATGATCACGACGCCCGGCTTGTCATTGGTGTCGCGGTCGTCAAACATGCGACCCGCGAGCAGCGGCACGCCGAGAGTCTTGAAGTAATCTCCACTGACGGTGCGAATGTTGGCTTCTGTTTCCTTGCCCGGCGCGGGAACAGGATCGCCGTCGATAAAGAAACGCGTCGTGTTACCGGAATTGACCGGCAGGATATTGACTGTGCCCGCACCAGCCACGCCCGGCAGTGCTTGCACACGCTGGCGCAGTTGATCGTTGAAGTTGATCTGCTGATTGACGTCGGTGTATTTCGACGGCGGCGCAATCACCGTCATCGTCAGAAGGTTTTCAGTCTGGAAGCCGAGGTTTGTCTGCAACAGTCGCAGCAGACTCTTCATCATCAATCCAGCCCCGATTAACAACACGACCGCGAGCGCAATCTCACTGACGACCATCGCGTTGCGCAACCTGGACCCGGAACCAGCAGACGTCTGGCGCCCGCCTTCTTTTAGTGCTTCGTTGAGATCGAGTTTCGAAGACTGAAGCGCAGGTGCGAGTCCGAAGAACAGACCAGTCAGTAAAGAGAGTCCAAATGAAAACGCAAGGATCGATGCATCGATATTCAGCGACTTCAAAAACGGCATCGCGTTCAACTGACTCTGCGGCAAGACGGCGACCAACGCCGGCACACCCCAGAAAGCAATTAACAAACCCGCAAGACCACCGGCGAGCGACAACAGCATCGACTCCGTGAGCAGTTGCCGGATGACACGCCAGCGACTCGCGCCGAGCGCTGAGCGAATCGCGACTTCTTTCTGTCGCGCCAGCGATCGCGTCAACAAAAGACTTGCCACATTGGCGCACGCGATCAGAAGTACAAATCCAACCGCGCCGAGCAGCACTAACAGAATCGGCCGCACGTTCCCGATGATTTCTTCCTGAAGCGGAACGACGCGCGCTTTTACACCCGCATGCGAATCGTTGAACTGCTGCTCGATACGACCGGCGATCAGATTCAATTCCGATTGCGCTTCATCGGCGGTCTTACCAGCCTTGAGACGTCCGATGAGGTTCGTGCCGTGCATGAAGCGACGCGTCAACTGGTTTTGCGTCGGTTGATAAGGCAGGAAAAGATCTGCCGGGCGCAGAGCGAATTGAAAACTCGCGGGCAACACGCCGATCACGGTGTAGCTTTCTCCATTGAGCGTGAGGGCGCGGCCGACGATGTTTGGATCAGCACCGAAGCGGCGTTGCCACAACGCGTAAGTCAGCACTGTTACTTTTGGACCACCCTGATTGTCTTCGCCGTTCTGAAAAGTTCGTCCCAGAAGAGGATCGACACCGAGCACTGGGAAGAACGCTGCATTCACGCGCGTCGCGTTCAAGCTCTCCGGATCGCCCTGTCCACTCAGAATCGCACCGCCGCCGGAGTAAGCGGCGAGACCTTCGAAGACGTTGTTCTGCTGGTAATCCTGGTAGTCAGGATATGAAAACTCGCGCTTCGAAAACTCCTGTTTCGGCGTCTGTTCCCAAATGTGATAAAGGCGGTCGGGCGATTTATATGGAAGACCACGCAGGAGCGCCGCATTAACGACGGTGAAGATCGACGTGCTGCCGCCGATGCCGAGCGCGAGGGTGACTATCGCGATCGCGGTGAATGCGGGATGCTTCAGCAACCCACGCAGTGCAAACTTTATGTCTTTGATTATTGAATTCATGATTACCAATCCATCCACAGATTTCACAGATTCTTTTTCTGTGTAATCTGTGGACACCTTTCATTCATCTCTAAGCGCGATCAGCGGATCGGCGCGCGTCGCCCTTATGGCCGGAATCAGCGCCGCGAGCATCGCAACCACAAAAAACGTCGCGGATACAACAACAAACGTCACGCTATCCGTCGGCTGAATCCCAAACAGCAGCGTCGCCAGAAATCGCGTCAACCCAAACGCACTGCCAACCCCGATCACGATTCCGGTCAACACGAGTGTCAGCCCGTTCTTCATGATCAAGCTCAACACGTTCGCCGCTCTCGCACCGAGCGCCATGCGGATTCCGATCTCATGTGTTCTTTGCGTTACCGAGTAAGACACGATTCCGTAAATACCAACCGCGCCCAATATCAATGCGAGCAGCGCAAACGATGCAAACAACACCATCAGCGATCGCGAAACAGCGACCGCATCATCGACTCGTTGCGCAAGTGTCTTCACGTCGTAAACCGGTTGGTTCTTATCAATCGCGAGCACTTCGCCGCGCACGGATCGCGCGAGCGCGAGCGGATCTGAATCCGTGCGCACCATGAGCGTCACACTGTTCATGCGAGATTGCGCAAACGGCACGTAAATCTCGGGCGCAACCGCATCAGTAATGCTCTCCTGTCGAATGTTGCCGACCACACCAACAATCGTGCGGCACAAACCTTCCGACTCTTCACAACCAAAACCAACGCGCTTCCCGAGTGGATCACTATTCGCGGAAAAGTGATTCACAAACGCCTGGTTGACGATCGCGACTTTCTGACCGTCTGCGCCGTCGCGAGCGTCGTAGTAACGACCACTCAAAAGCGGTATCTTCAGCGTCCGGAAATACTCAGCAGACACCGTGCCGATACCCACCGCGGGATCCTTCTTCTTGTCGATCGGCGGATAACCTTCGACCCCCATAAAAGCGACGATCCCAAAACCCTGGAGCGGCGTGTGGTTGATCGTTCCGGCTGATTGCACTCCCGGCAACGACTTCACACGCTGCAACAAGTCGTCGTAGAAAGCCTGGACCTGCTGCGGTTTCCCATAGACTGAACGAGGCAAAGCGATGCGTGCCGTGAGAACGTTTTCGCGATCGAAGCCCAGATCGATGGCCACGAGTTTGTTGAAGCTTCGCACCAACAAACCCGCAGCCAGTAGCAACACAACCGCGAGCGCGAGCTCCGCCACCACCAGCCAGCCACGAAAGCTACGCAGTCCAAAACTCATCAGTCCATGCGCGCGACTGTTGCGCAGTGCACCGATCAGATCGGGCCGTGAAGCAGTCAACGCTGGCGCTAATCCGAAAACGATTCCGGTCAGAACTGAAAGACCGAGCGTGAATCCAAACACGCGCCAGTCGAGTTGGATATGGTTGAGGTCATAAACGGAGCTGGTGAACCCTTTGGGAACGAGGCTGCTAATCGCGCGCGTGCCCCACACGGCGATCAGCAATCCCAAAGCGCCACCGGCCACGCCAACGAGCACGCTTTCGGTGAGAAGCTGTCGAATCAATTGCCAGCGACGCGCGCCCAAGGCTGCGCGCACTGCCATCTCGCGTTGGCGCGCGAGTGTACGTGAGATCATCAGGCTCGCGACGTTAATGCACGCGAGCAACATCACGAGTCCGACTGCGCCCCACAAGACGAGCACCGTCACACGTATACCGGCCACGAGTTGCTTGTGCAGCGGTGCGACGTCAACAGCAGCGAACGGCAGAGGCTCGGCCTTGCCCTGGTCCGATGCTTGTTTCGCAATCAGATTCAGTTCACTTTGCGCACCGGCGAGTGTTGCGTTTGGTTTGAGCCGACCGGCGACGTCGACGAGCTGAAACCAGTCACCCTGAAACTCTTTTACGGGATCGAGAGCGAGTGGAAGCCAAACATCAAACTCGCCGGGATAGCGAAAGTTGTTGGGCATCACGCCGACGATCAGGTATGGCTTGTTGTCGAGTGTCAGGGTCTTTTGCAGGACTGATTCGTCGCGACCGAAACGTCGTTGCCAGAACGATTCGCTGACGATTGCAACATTACTCGCGCCGGGCTTGTCTTCTTCTGCCACGAAGAAACGACCGCGCACGGGTTGCACGCCGAGGGTTGTGAAGAGACTCGACGTTACCTGCGCGCACGAGATGCGCTCCGGTTCGCCGGTACCAGTGAGATTGAAGTTGTTATCGGTGAATGCGGCAAGATCGTCGAAGCTCGTGTTGCGATCTTTCCAGGCGAGGTATTGATACGCGGCTATGCCGGGCAGTCCGCCGGCAGTGGGTGTTCTGTCGACGGAGACGAGCTGCTGCGGATCGCGAAACGGCAGCGCTTTCAAGAGCACTGCATTCACGACGCTGAAGATCGTGGTGTTCACGCCGATAGCGAGCATGAGCGTGATGACTGCCACCGCCGTGAACGCTGGGTGACGAATAAGACTTCTGATGCTATGAAGCAGGTCTTTAGTCATGTTTTTCCGAAATAGGACCTATAGGACCGATTGGTCCTATTCGTACCTGAGCGCGACCAGTGGATCCACGCGCGTTGCTCGACGCGCCGGTATCAAACACGCCAGCAACGCCACACCAATCAACACCGCTGACACAACCACGATCGTCATTCCGTCAGTCGGCGTCACTCCGAATAACAACGTCGTCATCAAACGCGTTAACGCAAAAGCGCCCGCTAGCCCAACTGCCACACCGATAATCACGAGGGTCAGCCCGTTACGAACGATCAGCTTGAGCACATCGATCGTGCTCGCACCCAACGCGAGGCGAATCCCGATCTCCTGAGTTCGTTGCGTTACGGCATTCGACATCACGCCGTAAATTCCGATCGCGGCCAGCACGAGCGCGAGACCAGCAAACAGCGACAGCAGCGACATGTTGAACCGCCGCGCCGCAAACGAGCTCGCCGCAACTTCACTCATCGTTTCGAGTCGCGTCACGGGTAGCTGCGAATCTACTTTCCAGATCTGCTCTTTAAGCAGTTGAGCCGCACTAGCTGAATCACCTTGCGTTCGCGCGGCAATTGACATCCATCGTTTCCAGGGATTGATTTGCGTGTAAGGCGAGTAGAGCGCCGGCTGCTCCGGCAGGTCCAAACCAAAGTGCTTCACGTCGCCGACCACACCGATGATTTCTATCCACTGGATCTCAGGATTACGCGCCCAACGCACGCGCTTGCCGATCGGATCTTCATTCTGAAAATACTGCTGCACGAGTGCGTCATTCGCGATGCCGACACGTGGCGCGTGCTCATCGAAGTCCTGTGGTCCAAAATCGCGTCCCTGCTTCAGAGGAATCTGCATGACCTTGAAGTAGTCGCCGAGCACACTGCGCGTTTCCAGACTCGGCTCGTCACCGGGCGCGATCGGCGGCCGGCCCTCGATTAGAAAATCGTGATCGAGCGAGTCGCCGCTGAGTGGAAGCTCGCTGATCATCGCGGCCTGCACGCCCGGCAGTGAGTTCATGCCGGCGAGGACTTGTTTGCGAAAACGTGTTTGCGGAGCAACTTCTTTGTAACGAGTCTCAGGCAGTTCGACTCGCATCGTGATCAGGTGATCGGGATTGAAACCCGGCTCGACCGAGCGCAGTTTCCAGAAAGTCTTGATGAGTAGACCAGCGCCGACGAGAAGCACGAGCGCGACAGCAAGCTCGGCTACTACAAATGCGCTGCGCAATCGTTGTCGCGCACTTCCAGCCGTCGCGCTGCGGCCACCTTCCTTGAGTGCATCACCGACGCGACCGCGCGATGCGGCCCACGCAGGCACGAGTCCGAAGATCAGTCCGGTCAAAATCGAAATGCCGAGTGTGAAACCAAGTACGCGTCCGTCAACACCGATCTCGGTCAGACGCGGCAGGTTCTCCGGTTTGAACGACACCAGCAGGCTCGTGCCCCAGAACGCAAGCACGACAGCCGCGACGCCACCGGCAAGTGATAACAACAGGCTCTCGATCAGCAACTGTCGCATCAATCGCCACCGACCCGCGCCGAGCGCCCCGCGAATTACAAATTCACGTTGGCGCTCGGCAGCACGTGCCAGCAACAAATTGGCAAAATTTGCGCACGCGATCAGCAGCACAAAGCCGACTGCGGCAAAGAGGATGAACAACGAGCGGCGCGTCTCGCCGACGATCCGCTCGTGCAGTGCGAAGAGCACCGTATTGCGATTCTTGTTCTCGGCGGGATACTGCGCGGCAAGGTTCTGATCGATGATCTGCATTTCCGCGCGGGCCTGCTCGATGGTCACGCCGGGCGCGAGCCGTCCATACGTTTTCAGGAAATGAACACCGCGGAAATTTGCTGCGACGGGGTTCGAGACGTGTACCGGCGTCCATGCTTCGGTGCTGTCGCGAGGTGTGACGAATGTCTCAGGCATCACACCGATGACGGTGTACATGTCGCCGCTGAGCGGGATCGCTTTGCCGATAATTTGGTCGTCGCTATTGAATTGTTTGACCCAAAGATTGTGGCCCAACACGACGACGAACGGCGCACCGTTCTTGTCGTCTTCATTCGTGATGAAGCGTCCGCGCTCAGGTCTAACTCCGAGCGTTTCAAAGAACCCACCGGTGACTTGTCCGATCTGAAATTGAACCGGTTCATTGGCGCCCGTATAGGCAAGCGGCTGCATGACCATGCCGCCAAACCTGCTGAACGTCTTGCTCTGCGACTCGACGTCTGCGAGATCTGGTACTGATTGATTCGATCTAAAACTGATCAATCGCGATGGATCATCGTAGGGCAGTGGCCGGAGCAGGACGGCATTAATGACACTAAAAATCGCAGTGTTAACACCGATGCCGAGAGCGATCGTGATCACAGCGACAGCCGTAAACGCCGGCCGCTTCATCAAGCTGCGAAATCCATAGCGAATGTCTTTGATGATTGAATCCATACCTATCGATCCATCCACAGATTTCACAGATATTTTTTCTGTGTAATCTGTGGGTGGCCTTTCATTCAGCTCTGAGCGCTACGAGTGGATCCACCTTCGTTGCGCGGCGCGCGGGGATGTAACAAGCGATCAACGCCACCAGCACCAACACGCCCGTGATCGCCGCAAACGTCAGCGGATCATTCTCACCAACACCAAACAACAAGCTTCTGAGCAGACGCATCAATCCAAACGCCGCCGCCAGCCCTGCCACCAACCCAACACCAATCACGGCCATTCCCTGGCCCAGGATCATCTTCAACACGTCCCCAACCTGCGCACCGAGCGCGAGGCGAATGCCGAGCTCGCGTGTGCGTTGGGTGACCGTGTAAGCAGTGACGCCGTAGATTCCCGCGGCTGAGAGGATCATTGCCACAGCGCTGAATAGTCCGAGCAGAAACAGATTGAACCGCGGCTGTGTGATCGACTCGCTGACGACGTGGTCCATCGTCTTCACATCTGCAACTGGCACGGATCGATCAACCTCGTTAACAGCTTGTCGCACTGAACCACTCAAACTCGATGGCTCAACACTCGAACGAACCACGAGCGACATCGCCGGCCAGAGATCCTGCTGCGCCGAGAAGTACAACTCCGCGGTGGGCGCCTCGCGCAACTCCAGACTGCGAACATTCGCGACAACACCGACGATCTCAAACCATCGCGGTTGCCCGTCCGTGTTCGTACCGCCGAACGTGATTCGTTTCCCTACCGGGCTCTCATCAGGAAATATTTCGCGCGCCAGTTGCTGATTGACCACCATCACGAGCGGCGCGTTCTCGTTATCGCGATCGGTGTAAGCGCGACCTTGCAAAACGGGAATGCCCATCGCGCGAAAGTAATTGGGACTGACGACGCGATAGTTCACACTGGGCCATTTGTCAGGCGTGGTGACCGGGCGCCCTTCAACACGAAATCCCGACGTTGGACCTTTGTACAAAGGCAGCGTGTTGATGAGCGCGACATCCTGCACACCAGGAATCGCGCCAACCTTCTCGATCACGCCTTTATAAAACTTCGCATAGTCGGCATCGTTAACAAAGCTTGTTCCGGAGGGCGTCAGCCTTGCAGTCAGCACCTGTTGCGAAACAAAGCCAGTGTCGACTGACTGCAGCCGCAGGAAACTTCTGAAAAGCAATCCGGCTCCTGCCAGCAGCACAACCGACAACGCAACCTCAACAACGACGAGCGCCTGTCGAAAGCGACTCTGACGACGACTTCCCGATGCGCCTCGTCCGCTTTCTCTGATCGCTTCCTGAACGTCGGAACGCGAGATCTGAAGCGCGGGAACGAGGCCGAAAAGTATTCCGGTGAGCATTGACGCAGCGAAGGTGAAGCCAAGCACGCGCAGGTCAATGTGAATCTCATTCAATCGTGGAAAGTCAGCCGGTAAGAGTTTCGTGATCGCAGAGAGCCCCCAGAACGCGATCAGTAGACCAACCACTCCACCGGTGAGTGCGAGCAGCATGCTCTCGGTAAACAACTGGCGTATGACTCGCCACCGCGACGCGCCGAGCGACACGCGAATCGCAATCTCCTTTTGTCGCGATGCGCCGCTTGCGAGCAGTAGATTCGCGACGTTTGCACATCCGATCAGCAGCACAAACGTCACGGCACCGAGCAGCAGCCACAGCAGTTTGTTGGTATCACCGACGAGGTGTTCGTGAAGTGAAACTACGCGATTGAAACGTTTGTTGTTTGAATCGGGATACTGCTGGCGCAGACGCGCAGTGATCGTCTCCATCTCGCCCGCCGCCTGCGGCAGCGACACATTGGGTTTCAACAGCGCGACGACAAAGAGGTAACCCATGCGACGCGTTTGCGTCACGTCCTGGTCCGGGTACAACTCAGGCACGAGTCTCAACGGCGGCAGCCACAATTCGGTTTTGTCGGGATATTGGAACCCCGGCGGTGCGATACCGATAACGTTGTAATTTCGGCCGTCGAGTGTGATCGATCTACCAACGAGGGACGGATCAGAGCCGAAGCGACGCTGCCACAGCGCATTACTCACGACGACAACCGGCTCGTGTCCCGCCTGCTCGTCCTGTGGAATAAACAACCTTCCGTACTGCGGCGTGATGCCGAAGATGTCGAAGAAGTCGGCATTCGTTTGCGCGAGATCGATCCGCTCGGCGTGGTCTGAGAGTGCGAGATTTGTCGTGGTGATCTTAATCGCGGACAGATGTTCAAAGACGGTGTTCTGCTGGCGCCAGTCGTAGAAGTTAGCGGAGGTTGACTGCCCTCGCCTGCCATTCGGATCATGTTCCTGAATGGCGACGATCCGTTCTGCCGTTCGATACGGCAAACGACGCAACAGCACGCTATCGACAACGCTGAAGATCGCGGTGCTCGCGCCGATACCCAGCGCGAGCGTGATCACGACGATCGCCGTGAACCCCGGATGCTTCAACAACCCCCGCACGCCATAACGAATGTCTTTGATGATCGAGTCCATAACAATCAATCCATCCACAGATTTCCCAGATTATTTCTGTGTAATCTGTGGATGGCCTTTCATTCGTACCTCAGTGCAACCAGTGGATCGACCTTCGTCGCGCGCAGCGCCGGAACGAAACACGCCATAAAAGCAACCGCTAATAACAACCCCGCTACGACAGCAAACGTGATCGGATCCCTCGCCCTAACCTGGAACAGCAATGTCGACATCACTTTCGTCAGCATGAACGCGCCGATCAATCCAACCACCACGCCAACAACCGCAAGCATCATTCCCTGCCGCACGACAAGCTTCAGCACATCATGCCGGCGAGCGCCGAGCGCCATGCGCACACCGATCTCATGGGTTCGCTGCGCGACGGTGTAGGACATCACGCCGTAGATCCCCGTCGCGGCGAGCACCATCGCAAGCGCCGCGAACAATCCAAGGAGCGTTGTCTGATAACGTTGCGAGGAAACCGAAGCATCAACCCACGACGACATCGGTCTGACTGCTGGGATCGGCTGCTCAGGATCGATGGCCTGGATCTCTTTGCGCAGGGCAGCGGCGATGCTCAGAGGATCGGTTTTAGTGCGGATGACAAGATTCGTGAAGGCCGACGCCACCGTCGGGAAATACATCGTCGCCGCTGGTGGACCAGCGAGCGAGTTGTGACGAATGTCGCCGACGACGCCGATGATCTGGTAGCTCGAACCACCGATGGCCGATACCAGTCTTTTGCCAAGTGGATCTTCATTCGGAAAGACTGTGTTGACGAGTTGTTGGCTGACAATAACGACTTCGTCGCCTTGCCTTACTTCCTGATCGGTAAAATTTCGTCCGCGCAGGAGCGGAATGCGCAACGCGCTAAAGTAGTTTTGATTGATGCGACGGAAGTCGGCGCCGAACGCCTTGTCAATCGTCACGGGTGGGCGGCCTTCTACGGTGAATGGCAAGTCATTGAGTTGGCCACTCAGTGGTAACTCGGTTACCAGTCCGACGGTTTCGACGCCGGGCAAGCTGCCGGCGCGCGCTTGCAACTCAGTGAAAAAGTTCGTGGTCTTTTCCGGTGTGTCGTACTTGTTGCGCGCGAGAGCGAGTCGCATGGTGAGAACGTTGTTCGCATCGAAACCGGGATCCACGCTTTGCAGTGCAACCAGACTGCGCACCAGCAGTCCCGCGCCAATTAACAACATGACCGCGATCGCGCTTTCCAAGACGACCAGCAAACTGCGCGTGCGACTTCGCAGCGTGGAAACACCCACGCCTCTCACGCCTTCCTTCAACGAGTCGATCAGGTTCACTTGCACGGTGCGAAATGCGGGCGCAAGGCCAAACAAAAGACCCGTCGCGAGTGATATCAGGAAAGTGAAAAGCAGGACTGTGGCATCAACTCGCACGGGTAATGTGCGAGGAAGAGTGTCCTGGCTGAAACTGACGAGCAGATCTACTCCCCACTTCGCCAGCAGCGCGCCGAGTGCCCCACCCATTAGTGCGAGCAGCACGCTCTCCGTGATCAACTGGCGCATGATGCGCGGTCGACTCGCGCCAAGTGCTGTTCGCAGCGCGATCTCTTTCTGTCGTGCGGCGGCACGCACTAGTAGCAGGTTCGCGACGTTCGCACACGCGATCAGCAGCACTAAACCGACAGCGCCAAACAGGATCAGGATATAAGTTCGAGTGCCTCCGACAAGCTGTTCGTGCAAGGAAACGAGACGCAGGTTCCAACCGGTGTTGCTGTCGGGGAACTGTTTCTCGAGTTGCGCCGCGATCAGGTCTAGATCAGCCTGTGCCTGCGTCAGGCTGACGCCGGCTTTCAGTCTCCCGATCGGTCGCAAGAAGTGCGCTTTGCGCATTTTCATTTCGGGATCGTCGAAGTTGAGAGGAACCCACAGCTCGGCAGCTTGCGGCAGCTTCACGTACGGGCCCATGACCCCGACGATCTGCTTCGCTTTACCGTCGAGCACGAAAGTTTTGTTGACGATGCCGGGATCACTGCCGAAACGTCTCTGCCATAGTTCGTAACTGAGCACTGCCACTTGATCCTGACCGGTCTTCTCGTTTTCAAGCGTGAAGCCACGACCGAGAACTGGACTGACTCCGAAAGTCTGGAAGTAGTTCCCGCTGACGATGGAAGCGTTGAGCCGTTCAGGATCGCCGTTGCCGGTCATGTTTACGGGAGCGGAGATCCCGAACGAAGCCGCGAGATTTTCGAAAGACTTGTTTTGTTCGCGGTAATCAAGATAGTCAGGTGGCGAGACACTCGCGCTATTGCCTCCCGAGCGAATGTTTCCCCATACCCAGACGAGTCGCTGCGACTCGGGAAACGGCAGTGGACGCAGCACGATGGCATTTACCAGACTGAAGATCGCAGTGTTGGCTCCGATGCCGAGGGCGAGGGCGACGAGGGCGATCGCGGTGAATCCAGGCCGCTTCAACAAGCTACGAATGCCGTAGCGAATGTCGTTGATTATTGAGTCCATCTTTGCGCCCTCCTTTGGTACTTCTATTCATATCTCAGCGCGCTCAGCGGGTTAACGCGTGATGCGCGTCGCGCAGGCAGGTAGCCTGCAAGCATCGCCACCACTGACAGAAGTATCGCTGCACCAGCGAGTGTTAGAGGATCAGTCGGGCTCAATCCAAACAATTGCGTTGAAATCAAACGTGCCCCGAGCAACGCTGCCGGTATACCCAGAATGAGTCCGGCTAAAACGAGGTAAAGTGTCTCTCGCAAAATCATCCACGTGATGTTGCCGCCGCGCGCGCCGAGCGCCATGCGAATGCCGATCTCGCTGGTCCGACGCGCCACGCCCTGGGCCATCACGCCGTACAAACCGATGCTCGCGAGTATCAACGCAAGCGCGCCGAAGAAACTGACGAGCTGCGCGATCAAACGTTCCTGATTCAGGTTTTCGTGCATTTGATCGCTGAGCGTTGTCACACCGAAGACCGGAAGCTTGTCATCGATCTGAGTGAGCATCTGCCGCACTTGCGGTGTGAGCGGTGTGGGATCGCCCTGGGTGCGAATATGAATCGTGGCGGAGTAAGCGCCCTCGTCCTGCACCTGAAGAATCGGACGGTAGACAGTCGGGTCAGGCTTATCACGCACATCGTCGCGCTTGATGTCTCCGACCACACCGACGATTTGCACCGCTGCACCATTGTCGGTGTCATCGTCAAATGAGAAGGTGCGCCCGATCGGATTCTGGTCTTTGAAGAAACGCTCGGCGAACGCCGAATTGATCACGGCGATCTGCGTCGACGTGGGGGTGTCGCGTTCGTTGATGTCACGGCCTCGTAACAACGGCATTCCGAGTGTTTCGGCATACTTCGGCGCGACTAAAATGTCCTGCGTGTCGAGATTCTCACCAGGCTGTGGCGTGTAACCGTTAACCTGCACGCTGCTGCTGCGACGTGTACCGCTCAGTGGCGAGTAGGTTGCAATCGACACGGTTTGCACTTGCGGCAGTGAGCTCAGTCGCTCGACAACTTGCTGGTAGAGTGTGGCCAGCTCTGTTGTCTTATATCCGGCAAGACGTGGATCAATGCCAAGCAGCAGCACGTTGTTGCGATTGAATCCCAAATCCTCTGTCTGAAGTTTCAAGAGGCTGCGTGCAAACAGTCCCGCGCCAGTAAGCAGGACCATCGAAAGACCTACCTGCATTACGACCATCAGTGACGATGGGCTGAGTCGCAGGAAACCGCTTCGCAGGCGGTTCTTTTCTTTCATCGCGGAGGAAAGGTTCGTGCGGCTGGCCTGCACGGCCGGAATCAGTCCGAACAAAAGACCGGCGACAATCGATACGCCTGCGGTGAATAAAAGCACGCCGGCATCTGGTCGCGTATTAAGTGGAGCATCTCTTGCAACCAGGCCGACCAGCACAGTCACGGCCCATTGCGCTAACAGCACGCCGCACACGCCGCCGATCATTGCCAACATCATGCTCTCGGTAATCAGTTGACGAACGATCCGCCAGCGCGTTGCGCCGAGGGCCATGCGCAGAGAGATCTCGGCTTTGCGAGAGGCCGCGCGCGATAACAGGAGACTGCCAACGTTGGCGCAAGCGATCAATAAAACCATGCCGACGATCGCCATCAGCATCTGCAGCGGCTTGGAATAGTTTCTGCGCAAACCAGAGATGCCGCCCGCACCTTCGACGAGTGTGGCGTAGGTGTTCTCTATACCTTTGCGTCGGTCGTCGGTGAGCTTGCTGCCTGCCTGCTCGGTTAAGAACTGTCGCAATGCAAGGTTGGTTGTTGCCTGCGCTTGCTCCACAGTGGCGCCAGGCTTCAGACGGCCCATCACCGTCAGGAAATAGACCTGATCGTTGGTCAGGGATGATTCGCGCAGTTCTATTTGTGGTTGAAATGATAGCGGCAACCAGAAGTCGGGCGGACGCCGTACGCGCTCGCCGAAGAACTCTTTTGGAGTGACGCCGACGACGGTGAAGTTCGTGCCGTTGATGTTGAAATTCTTACCGACGACTGAAGGATCGCTGTTGAGTTCCTGCTCCCAGTAGCGATGACTGATCACGGCGGCTGGTGCAGCGCCGGATTTGTCATCTTCGTTGGTGAGCACTCGACCACGCATCGCGCGGACACCGAGTACTGAAAAGTAATTGCCCGATACGAGTTGTCCGGCTCCACGCGCCGCTGCTGCAGCCTCAGGTCGCCGCACGCTCAGCCGGCTTGACCCGCTGCGTAGGGCGGCGATGTCCTGGAACGATTGATTGTGATTGCGGAAGTATTCGTAAGACGCATAGGAAAACAGGGTCCATTTTCCCGTGCGTGGAGTATCTTCGACCGATGTTCCCTCGCCCGTTGCGTCACTGAACAGGACCAGCTCCTCCGGTTTTTCAACGGGAAGTGACTTCAGCATTACTGCGTTGACGAGCGTGAAAATGGCGGTGTTAGCGCCGATGCCGAGCGCGAGTGTAAGGACAGCGATAGCGGCAAAGCCTTTGCGCTTCCACAACCCTCGTAAACCATAACGAACGTCTTTGATAAGATTTTCCATAATCCTTAACCCTATGCTTGTCCTTCTGCTTGTACTTGGACCGGGTCAGTACCGGGAGCGATAGCGACCGGGTCGATCCAAGATTGCCAGTATGTCCGACGGACCCGGTCGCTATCGCTCCCGGTACTGACCCGGTCCAAGGACAAACACATGACTCAAACCCTATTCGTAGCGCAGCGCTACCAGCGGATCGACTTTCGTCGCGCGCCGGGCGGGCAGGTAGCACGCGACAAACGCGGCTACCAGCAAACAAACCGAAACTAGACTGAACGTCAGCAGATCCGTCGGCTGCACTCCAACCAACAACTTCTCGATAAACCGCGTGAGCGCCCACGATCCGGCCAATCCGATCACCATCCCGAGCAGCGCCAGTTTCATTCCGTGCGTTACCACGAGCTTCAGCACGTCTGCCGTGCGTGCGCCGAGCGCCATGCGAATCCCGATCTCCTGCGTGCGCTGCGTCACGGCAAATGCCATCACGCCGTAGATCCCAATTGCCGCCAGCACGAGCGCGATCACCGCAAAGATCGTGAGCATCACCGACGAGAATGAATAGATCGCAACTGACGTCGAGCGCACTTCCTGCATCGTCTTCACGTCGAACACCGGCTGGTCCTTGTCGATGGCCCACACCTGTTGTCGCAGTGCTGCCGACAGCGACGCCGGATCGACACTCGTTCGCGCCACGAGCACCATCGAGTTCCATGAGTCCTGCGCGTGCGGCAGGTAGTACTCAGGCTCGACCGGAATATTCAGCTCGTGCTTCACATCTTTAATGACGCCGACGACCTGCAGCCACGGCGCTCGCTCTATTGGTCCATAGAAACGAATGCGCTTGCCGAGTGGATCTTGACCGGGCCAGTGCTGGCGCGCGAGCGTTTCGTTGACGATGACTACAGGCGGCGCGTCTGCTTTGTCCTGCTCGGTGAACGCACGACCACGAACGATCGAGATCTCCATCGTGCGGAAGTAATCAGGCGTGGCGACACGATAACGACCAGTGTGCTCCTGACCGGGCGCCGGCTCGGGCTCGCCTTCGACGAGGTATGAATCTGACGAGTTCGCGCCACCTAACGGCACGTAGTTCACGAATGCTGCCGATTCGACGCCGGGCTGCGCTGTGACGCGTTGGACCAGATCGTTGTAGAACGCCGCGATCGCCGGCTCGTCTTTATACTTCGCCCTGGGCAACACGAGATTCATCGTGAGCACATTGTCAGAATTGAAACCGGGATCAGTTTTCAGGAGGGATAAAAAACTGCGCGTGAGTAGTCCGGCACCGACGAGCAGCACGAGCGACAGTGCGACTTCAAAAACAACGAGAGAGCTGCGCAGTCGATGCGTCGCGCCCGTCGTTCCACGCGTTCCTTCTTTCAGCGAATTGTTCAGGTTAGGCTTCGACACCTGCAAAGCGGGAACGAGACCAAACACGATGCCGCTCAAGAGCGACAGCCCGAGCGTGAACAACAGCACTGTCGGATTGATGCCGAGCTGATACCACCCGGCCGCGTACTTCGCCGCATCGCCGGGATTCCCGACACGTAACGCATCGATGCCCCAGAATCCGATCAGTATTCCGAGTCCGCCGCCGATCAACGCAACGATCACGCTCTCCGTCAGTAACTGGCGAACGATGCGCCAGCGACTCGCGCCCAAAGCGGTTCGCACTGCAATCTCTCTTTGCCGGCCACTTGCCCGCGCGAGCATGAGGTTCGCGACGTTCGCGCACGCGATCAGCAACACGAATCCGACCGCTGCCATCATCACCCACAACGCCGTGTCGTACATGCGCACGGTGTCGGCGACGATCGGGAAAACAGTCGAACCCCAACCTTTATTGGTTTCGGGAAACTGCTGTTCGAGTCGCGCCATGATGTTGTCGATCTCGGCCTGCGCGCTCTGGATCGACGAGCCGGACTTCAATCTGCCGATAACGTAATAACCATGATTGCCGCGGCTCTTCATCAGCTCCGGCGTCATCGGTAGCGGCGCGTAAACTTCAGCACCTTTCGGATAGTTGAAACGTTCCGGCATCACGCCGACGACTGTGCGCACGATGCTATTGACTGTGATCGTTTTATTGAGGATGTTTGGATCGCCGCCGAAGCGTCGCTGCCAGAGACTGTGCGTGATGATCGCGACCTGGTCCTTGCCTGGTTGGTTCTCTTCGGAAGAGAAGTTGCGGCCGAGGATCGGCTTTATGCCGGTCACGTCGAGAAAGTTCGCAGTGACGAGAAATCCCTGGATGCGTTCGGGAGGATCGATGCCGGTGAGGTTTGCGCTCCACCAGCGATAAAGGGCGAGTTGTTCGAACGATTGGGTCTGCGATTGCCAGTCGAGATAGTTTGCGACTGTGACTTCGTTGTGCATCACACCGCGAGACGGCAGCTTGTCCCAGACTGCGACGACGCGATCGAGCTCGGGGAACGGCAGGGGTTTCAGCAGGAGTGCGTTGATGGCGCTGAAGATCGCGGTGTTGGCGCCGATGCCGAGAGCGAGAGTGACGACGGCGATGAGCGTAAAGGTCGGCCGCCTCAAGAGATTTCTCAGTGCGTAACGAATATCGCCCATGAGCCTCCTTTGGCCTCAAAGTTTTCTATCCACAGATTTCACAGATCACACAGAAAAATCTGTGCAATCTGTGGATGGATCGAATTCTTGCTAGTTCGCGATCAGAACCATCATGGTGGCGTCGTCGTCGAAGTTGCCGGCGCAGAACGCTGTGACTTCGTCGAGGATCAGCGTCCGTAACTCAGCCGCGTTGCGCCCGACGTACGATCGCAGGCACTGTTGCAGACGCTGCTCGCCAAACTCATCGCCCGCGGCATTGCGCGCTTCGGTGACGCCATCCGTGAACAGCAACAATTTGTCGCCGTCGTTAAGTTGAATCTCTTGTTGGGTAAAAGTTGAATCGCAGAAAGCGCCGATCACGCGGCCGCCTTCTTCAAGCAGGATGCATTCACCATCGCGACGCACCAGCATCGGCGGATTGTGGCCGGCGTTCGTGAACGTCAGTTTGCGTGTGGCGATGTCGAGCTCGCTGTAAAAGCAAGTGATGAATTTGCGCAGCGGTGTGTTCCCGCACATGAGCAGATTCAACTTCGCGCAAAGCTCACTCGGCGAGATGCGTTCCGAGGCCAGCGACTTCAACGCTGCCTGCATGTTCGACATCAACAACGCTGCGGGAAATCCTTTGCCCGCGACGTCAGCGACACACAGAGCCGCGCGCGCGTCGTCCAATTTGAAAGCCGCGAGATAGTCGCCACTCACTCCGCGCGCCGGTTGCCACGCGTTGGCGATACTGAAACCGTGCAGGTGCGGCATGCGACGAGGCATCAACCCGCGTTGGATCTCGCGCGCTTCGTCGAGCTCGAGCTTCATTTGGCGCTCATGGCTCTGTTGCGCAGCTTCACGATCGCGCAGTCGACGGCCGTAATCGATTTGAGTTTTTAGCTTTCGCAGCAAGCGCGAGTTTTCCCACGGCTTCTGCACGAAGTCGCGCACCCCGAGTCGCATCGATTCGACGGCGAGATCGACGGTGGCCCATGCAGTCATCACCACGATCGGCAGATCGTGATCGAGCGCCTGAATTCGTGAGATGAGATCGAGACCTTCTTTTCCTGACGTGGTGTCGCGGGCGTAGTTGAGATCCATGAGGAGGAGATCAAACTTGTCGTGCTTGAGCGCTTCGAGCACGGCGGCTGGCGAGTCAGCTGCTTCGGTCTGATAACCGGCGCCTTTAAGCAGCAGCCGCAGTGCGGCCAGGACATCCGGCTGATCGTCTGCGATGAGCGTGCGGGGAATCTGTGCTGCTACTGTATTCACCATCTCGGTAATCCTATCTAAGACTTCCGGACACACTTCTGACGTCAACGTAGTTTCCTACGTTCGTTAACTAATCTTCTGAGCAACTACAGGGAAACTTGGTTCTTCGCGGAGCATAGACCAACAGCAGCGCTAGCCGACCGCGGTCTTTTGCTCCTGTTCGGGATTAACAATCCACCCGTCTTCAAGCTGCACGATGCGATTGCCATATGAGGCATTCGTTTCGGAGTGCGTTACCTGGACGATGGTGGTGCCTTCTTCATTCAACCGCTTGAACATGTCCATGATTTCCTTGCCCTGTGCCGAATGAAGATTTCCAGTCGGCTCGTCGGCGAGGATAATTCGCGGACTCGCAACAACCGCGCGCGCAATACCCACGAGCTGTTGCTGGCCACCTGAAAGCTGAGTTGGGAAGAGATCCTTCTTGCCTACCATCTGAAAACGATCGAGCGTGTCGCAAACGATCGACTGCCGGTCTTTCTTACTTACATCGCGATAAGAAAGCGGCAACTCGAGATTCTCGAAAACGGTCTGATCGTCCAGCAGGTGATAGCTTTGAAAAACGAACCCGATGTTCTGATTTCGTAGCGCGGCGCGTTTCTTTCCGTCCAGTTTGTGAACCGGGACGTCTTCGAAGTAATACTCACCGCTCCACGACTGGTCATGCATGCCGAGGATGTGCAGTAAGGTCGACTTCCCTGCTCCCGATGGGCCCATGATCGACACAAACTCACCTGCCCTGATGTCGAGATCGATCCGGCGCAGCACGTAAGTTCTCGTCGGACCGTGCGGAAACGACTTCTCCACGCCGCGCAAACTGATCATTGAATTGCTCCAAAGCCGCTCTCGGCCAGTTCGCGTTTCGCTTCCTGAATCTCACGACGATCGGCACCGGCTTCTTCCTCGACGATCAAACCGTCGAACAAGTGCACGATGCGATCTGCGTGCTGTGCGTAGCGCGGGTCGTGCGTCACCATGCAGATGGTCGCGCCGGCTCGGTGCAACTCACGCATCAGTTCCATCACGGCCTCACCGTTGGTTGAGTCGAGGTTTCCAGTCGGCTCGTCCGCCAGCAGGATGCTGGGCTCTCCGCCAACTGCACGTGCGACTGCGACGCGCTGCTGTTGACCGCCGGACAACTGGCTGGGCAGGTGCTTCGCGCGATGCGCCATGCCGACGCGCTCGAGTGCCGCGGTGACTCGCTTCTTGCGTTCGCCGGAGCTCATGCCGCGATAGGTCAACGGGAGCTCAACGTTCTCGTAGACCGTCAGGTCGCCGATCAGGTTGAAGCTCTGGAAGATGAAACCCACTTCGCGGTTTCTGATTCTCGCTCGCTCTGACAGCGAAAGACTCTCAACCGGATGCTGGTTGAGGACGTACTTTCCATCAGTAGGCGTGTCGAGCAGGCCTAGAATTGAGAGAAGAGTAGATTTGCCGCAGCCCGAAGGTCCTGCGATGGAAACGTATTCACCCTGTTTGATGTCGAGATGAATACCGGAGAGTGCGTGTGTTTCGACCTCATCTGTGTAGAAGACCTTCTTCACATCAGCAAGGTGAATCAGGGGCTCGGAAGAACTCATCATTCGCTCCTTAACGAATTTTTGTACTCGATCTTTTTAACTGAACACCGCGGACCGGGCTTTTGTGCCGCTCTTTACCGGACCCGGATGCGGTTGTAACTATCCAATGCCGTGGTGTCGGAAATAATGACCTGGTCGCCTTCCTTCAACCCTTCGAGAATCTCGATCTGGCTGACGGAGTTGCGCCCGAGTTTCACACTGCGGCGTTCCGCTTCAGAGCCGTCGGGGCTCAGGACAAACATACCGATGGTTTGCTGTGCCTGTCCGAAGGCGGGTCGACCGACTTTCAAGACGTCTTTGAGTCGCTCCAGCTCGATCGTACCGTCCACGCTCAAGTCAGGACGTGCACTTGGCGGCAACGGACCAACCAATGAAGCATCGATCTCAAACGTACCTTCGCGAGCTGCCGGGTCGATGCGCGAAACTGTTCCCTGGATCAAACCATTGCGAGTGTCGACGATGACTGGCTGGCCGATACGCACGCCGGAGATCTGCGTTTCCGCAACTCTCAAAACAGCCTTCAACGAAGCTGGATCGGCAACCCGCGCCATGTTGAATCCGGGCGTCACTTGCTGGCCTTCAGTTACCAGTACTTGCTGGAGAACGCCGCCGCTTCCGGCGCGCACTTTTAACGCATCAACTTCCTGGCGTCGCAGTGTGGCAAGCGCGCGCAATTGATTCAGCCGTGAAGCTGCAGCATTCATTTGTGCCTTCGTCGACTTCGAGCTGACGATGAGGCGTTCCTGCTCAACTTTGAGCCGGTTCGCAAGATCCTGAACATTCACACGGGAAATCTTCAAGGTAAGATCTGCCACCAATCCCTGCTTTGCGAGTACTTCGTCGGCGTCGAGTTGTAACTTTGCCTGGCTGTATTGCGCGTTAATGGTGGCGATCGCGGCCTTTTGCGTCATCGAATCACTCTCGAGCTTCACCTTCAGGTTCTCCTGGTCAGCCTCCGCGGCTTTCACTTGAAGCTCAGTGTCCGTGGCTTGTTGTTCGAGTTGGGGATTCGAAAGCTCTGCGATGACGGTGGATGAATCAACTTCGACGCCCGCCTTCAGAAGAATTCTCTCAACGCGTCCGTCAGCCGGAGCCGGCACCCAGCGCGTGACCTCGGGCACGAGTGTGCCGTTGCCGCGCACGTCTCGGACCATCTCGCCGCGTTTGACTGTCTCGATGACTGCTGTTGAGCGGTCAAGTGTCGGTGCAGCCGGCTTCAGCTTGGTGAGGCCGTAGGTGATGCCTCCGATCGCGGCGATTCCGACCACGATCATGATGGCGTTGCGAATCTTCTTCTTAATCTTGGATTTAGGGGCTCGCTTGATATCCATAGTGCTTCACTTCAAAGAAATTTTTGGAGAGCTGTAATAGCCATTGTTGAGAGAGCGGCGATGCGCGCGCGAAGAATGAATTAAACGAGCTAGGTACAAACTTCACGCATCACTAATACAGTTCTCCGCGTTGGCGCGATTCAAAGCCTGTGCCAGTAGCGGGGTTGAACGTAGTTTGCGCCTTAAATGTTCTAAAAACAAGGAAATCGGGGTGGCTTAAGAGTGAGGGCGGTCGCAAACTCGGATGCACGTTCGAAAAAACGTAAACGATCGTTTCGCTTGCGGGACTTCCGAATCCCACTTTCGAAATAGGGTTAATTATCAAATCATTGGTTGACACATGAAACGCGCTCGGGCAAAATGGCTCCGGAAATGACCCCGTGCCCGAAAGGTCACCGTATGGTGGCTTTCCCGAAAGGGATAGGGCCGGGGTCGACTATTTTGGCCAGACTTCCACGTTCATTTCGCGATGAGTAATTAAGCTTCGGTATTCACGAGAATCCTTCTTTCCGCTAAAGGATTTCCCCACAGCCTCGACAACCATATCCGCTAGTTGTAAAAGATTGTTCTTCGTCGAGTCGTGTACCCTGAGACTTTTAATGCAACATTTGCCTGAATCATCTTTCAGCCGGCGAAAAAGATAACTCTTCAGCTCATGCCTGAAGCTCTTTGACTCACCCCCGTCAACAATCACGATAGCGTTGTTAAGCAGAGGATTTGCAGCTTCAAGCAGCAGCCAGCAGGCATACTTGTAAATTGATACTTGGAACTGAATTTGGCGCTCCGTCAACTTGGTCTTATCCATGACAACGCCGAAATAAAAGAAGTTGTAAGAGGCGACTGTTTCGAGGAACATGCGACGGTAAGCAGGCTTCATCTTGTTAAAATGAAACTCGAACCTGGCTGGAAATCCCTGTTCTTTTCGCAGCAGTGCAATCCTATCATCTGCCGCTAACGCCTCGTCGTGATCCTCAAAAGCTACCAGCGCAACAATGAAGTATTTGGACGATCCGGCTTCTATATTCAACCCGGGATCGCCGGACTCGTCGATAAACACCAACATAATTCAGGTCTCCCACGTATCGACGCTTTGCCCTAACTCGTGAGTGGGCAAAGTGAGATCGCATCAATCACCGCAAGTAGATCGCGGCTTAAGTAGGTCAAAACTTTTAATTGGGTGGGTTGTGAGAACTCAGATTGTGGCCCAAAGAAGCACAAACACGCAAATGAAACTCATGTTTTTGTGCCTTCTTGTGGCTAAGCGCCGGTGGTCCGTTGGCCCGTGGTGGGGGTGTGCAGGCTGAGGCGGGTGCGCATGCGCTGCTGCCAGGCGCTCTGCTTTCCTTCGCCTTCTTCGATTTGCGACCAGACGCTGGCCAAAGACTCGCCTCCGAGTTGGCGCATCTTGACGTAAAGCAGTGCCGGCACAATCGAGATCAGTGGGATTACGAAGATGTTTGCTAGTTCAAGAATTTGCTGAAAAACCTGCGCTGAAGGTGTGTTCTTATCGACCTTCGATCTTCCCGCCATGAAACCAACTATGGCACTGACAATCGCCGGGATTAGAAACTGAAGTATCGCCACCACGATAACGGTCTTCCACGACCGTGACGCAAGCTCGCGCGCCCGTCGCATCGCGGCTTTGCCTTGCAGTCCTTCAACGAGCACCACCGGAGCATAGAGTGAATAACGCATCCACATCACCATGCCCGGAATGATCAGCAGGATTATCCCGAGGAAGATCCACAGCGTCACCCTGATTAGCGTCTTGAGAAAGGGACGCCAACGCTTGCGCAAAAGCACGAACGCCTCGCGCAGCTTTACAGGCCGCAAAGGCGCTGCAGTCAGTTGTACAATGATTATCGCGGTCACTCCTGAGATAACACCGCCGGAAATAGTGCCCGCTATGAATTTCAACAAACCCAGAATCCCGAACGCCGAGTACACCACCACCTTGTGGAGCATTCCCACTGGTGGCCAGTGCTTGTACCAGAGAGTCACACAGAGCAACAGAAGGCTCGTGATGATCACCGGTAGATACGCGAGCACGCTGAGCTTTATAAACTTCGGAAAGTATTCGCTGTAAAGTGCAAAGGCGCGACGATACAGCGCTCCGACGCCTTCGCTTTGTGCCCGCAGCGCACTCGAAAATGCAAACGCAGTTTGCGGGCGCTCGCCCGGGTTCTTCGAAAGCGCCGACATCACCACAGCGGCAGCGCGTTTTGGAATCTTCGTTGCACGTTCACGAAGCTGTTGCGGCTTCTGCTCGCGATGCGCGCGCATCACCGTTGAAGTGTTGCCGGCAAAGGGCGGCTCGCCGGTGAGCATCTGGTAAGCAATGACGCCGAGGCTGTAAATGTCTGAACGCGTGTCGACCTTGCCGCCACCGCATTGCTCGGGCGACATGTAAAGCGGCGTGCCCATGATCGCGCCGACGCGCGTCAACGCCGCGCCCTGCGGAGAAGTCGCGATGTGCGCGGTGTGCCGTCCTCCGCTTTGTGTTTTCTGATCGAAGAGCAGCGTGCCGTCATCGTCAACGTCTTTGTGATCTAATAGAGGATTGGTCAGCGGATCCTGAATAACTGTACCAACACCCTCGGCCCTGGCTTTGAAATGTTGTGTGCCGGCCTCGTCGCCGCCTGGTCGCATGAGGGTATCGTTTTCGAGTGCCGCAGCAGCAGCCGCAACGTCGTCGATGATCGTAAGTGCCGGATCGTCGTCAGCCGGTGGCGCACCGGCCTCACCGAGCTTCGCGATACCGAAATCGAGAACTTTGACGCGATAACTACCAAGACGATTCGGCTCGAGCCAGATGTTGTCAGGCTTCAAGTCGCGATGGATGATGCCCTGCTGGTGAGCTTCGTGAACGGCCGAACAAACCTGATCGAGAATGTCAGCGACCCACTCGAGCGGCAGTCGCTTCTCTTCCGCGAGAACATCGCCGAGAGTGCAACCGTCGAGATACTCCATCACGAGGTATGCAACCTGTCCCGCTTTCACACGCGCAAAACCGAAGTCAGTTACGTCAACTACGTTCGGATGGCGCAGGCGCCCAGCGGCGCGCGCTTCGCGTTTGAAGCGTTCGACGAATTCGTTATTGCGCATGAACTGCGGCGAGATGAGTTTTAGCGCGACATAACGCTCGGTGCCGAGATGTGTGGCGAGATAGACCGCGCCCATCCCGCCCTTTCCGAGCAGATGTTCGAGACGGTACTTCTCGTCAAGCAACTCACCAACGTATTCTTCGGGTCCCTGCATAATAACCACGGATAAAACGGATTTTAATACGGATTGGTAGGAAAATCAGTTTCGTCCTGAAAATATCTGTGTCCATCTGTAGCTACAATCGTCGTCCGCCCGGCCCCACCAGTCCATTCCGATCGGTTGGCCGTCGGGTGGTTGCTGGGCGGGCGTTATGTTCGCCTTCTTCGGATCTTCCTGAAAACGCTTGATCTGTTCGACTGCGTAAAACAGAAACGCACGCCGGTTTTCATCCACTGGAAAACGACTCTGCACCGTCAGCCACGTCTTTAACTGGTCCAACTTCCACGATGCAATCGCTCGCACCTGATTCGACGCACGCTCGCCTGCCGCGAGCGCCATCAGATCAGAAAGTATCACCATGTCTACAGTGTGCTGAATCTCACCCGCATAACCCGTAGCCGCGGGTGCTTTCCACGTCGAGGCGAGTATTTTGTCGATCACTTCCGTGAGACTCGGATTGCGCGGATCGCGCGCGTGAAATTGGACGAGACGCGCCGCCCGTTCCTGATTCAAAAGAAATCCGCTGACATGATCGGCCACTGCCTCCGCAGGCGCAAGCGCATCAAACACCGGCTGCGTGCGAATACGAAAGTCTTCACGGGTGCGCTGGTAACCTGCCGGCCGCGGTGGAATCAAACGCAACAATGTCTCGGGCACTGCAAGCGCATCCGGTTTGATCGTGTCGAGCACGGCAGCAAGCGCGCGTCGCTGTTCTTCCGGCGCGACGATATGCGGATTGCGATCGCCTTTGCCCTTTACACTGAACGTGTAGTCCTGCCCGCCAATCACTTTCGCAGCAGCTTCAACCTGGTAACGGTGATACATGTAGATCGGCACGAGAACGTCTTCGATCGTCGCCATCGGTGCGCCTTCGCGAATGTTGTTCTCACCGAAGCGTCGCAGCGCTGCGGCACGCACCTTCATCACGTTTCCGAGCTCGTCGATCGCATTCGTCCCGTTGTCCCACAGATGGGCCACGGAGCTCGCGCTGCCTGGTGGTCGTGCGTCCTGATCGGTCAGGTACATGAGACCGCGTGTAAAAGCCTCGCTCAACGTGCGATCAAGTGCGGCGCTTTCGTCAGTGCCGGGAGCGAAGTCCTGGTAGCCATAAGCAATCGCGACTTTGTCCCACTCGCCGACGCCTCTCGCGTATGCATCAGACAGATCCGGGACTCCGTCTGGTCCAAGCTTCGCGCGCGGTGCGGGATAGTCCATCACTGACGACCGACCAACCGGGCTCGCAGCATAGTTGTGCTGTAGTCCGAGCGTATGGCCCACTTCGTGCGCTGATAATTGCCGGAGACGCGCCAGCACCATCTCGAGAAGTTTTGGTGACGCGGTGTTCGTTTTGTCGTACGGCGCAAGCAAACCTTCAGCAATCAAAAAATCCTGGCGATCGCGTAACGAACCGAGCGAAACACGGCCCTGAAGGATCTCACCGGTGCGCGGATCGGTGAGCGAGTTGCCGTAGGACCAGCCGCGGGTTGAGCGATGCACCCACTGAATCACGTTGTAACGCACGTCCATCGGATCGACGTCCGCAGGCATGAGCTCGACGCGAAATGCGTCCTTGTAACCAATCGCCTCGAACGCCTGATTCCACCAGCGCGCGCCTTCGAGCAACGCCGAGCGCACTGGCTCGGGCGCACCGCGATCGACGTAATACACGATCGGCTTCACGGCTTCGCTCACGCGCGCGCTCGGATCTTTCTTTTGCAAACGATGACGCGCGATCAGGCGCTTCGTAATCGGCTCCTCGATCGGCGTCGCGAAGTCCATGAAGTCGATGCCGAAGTATCCCGCGCGTGGATCGAACGCGCGGTTTGAATATCCCGGCGGCGGCAATTGCACAAACGAATGACGCTCGCGAACCGTGATCGCTTCAGGCACGGGCACGACTTCTCGGACGTATTGGCCGGTGGGTTCGCCTGTGAACGTCAGCGTGGTTTCGACTTCCGTGTTCTGCGGAAAGTTTTTTGTGTTGGGAAGATAGAATGCGCTGCGCGACTCCTCGAGTCGATAAGTTCCCTGCTGTCCGCGTTGCAGTGTTTGCGTGACCTGATGGACATCGCGCAAATAAAATCGCGTCGCGTCAACCAGCACGCGATTGCCTTCTTCAGCGGCGACTTCAAAGCCCCACAGTGTCGATTCCGCAAACGCATCTCTCACGGCGAGTCGCTCGTCTGCGTTGTTACTGACCGCGCGGAAGTTATAGTTCGGCGCGACCAGCAACACGCGTGGTCCAGTGCGGTCAAAACGGACCACAGCACTGTTGCCGAGTTGACCGCGATCGAGACCGATGTCGTTTGAGCCGATGCCTGCGGGCATTGATTCGACGTAGAGGAATTCCGTGTTCCACTTGTCGATTTCGAGCCAGATCTTTCCAGCTTTCGCGTCCCAGTAAAACGGAAAAAAGCCGGGAAACTTCTCCATGCCCGCGACTTTCTCGGAGATTTTCTGGGCTTGAAGAGTAACGCAGCAGAACAGCAGCAACAACAAGATCCCGAGACGTCTCATTTACAGCTCCTTATTGGCCGCGGATGAACGCGGATTAACGCAGATCTGCGTTTATCCGCGTCTAAATTCTCTTACTGATTTTTCCACTCAGGTACGCGTCCCGGAGTCCATGGTGCACCTGCGGCTTCGAGTTGCTTTTCGAGTTTATCCAGATCGACTTCAATCAATTGCCGCAACTGGCCCAAGACAGTTTCGAAATCCTGCGCGGCGGCGTTGTATTGCGCGATCTGAGTTTGAGTTGGACGCGAGATCGACATACGTTGCGCGCCAACCACGTATCCGACGCGATCGTTGATCGACGGCGGCGTGTTTATGTTGCGTTGCCGTGCGGCGGCGTCACCATTCAACGCACGGATGATCTCGCTTGCGCGTCGATCCAACGCAGTCGCCTCATCATGCAAACGTTGCGGCAGTGACGGCGTTTCTGCGATCGCCCGTTTGATTGCTGCGAGTCGCGGCCTGAGTTGGTTGGCGGCCTGTGTCGCACCCGACGCAGCACGTTGTAGTCGCATCGCCTTCGTCTGAAACTCCACGAGCGCCGTTTGATCGGAGGCCGACATGTTTTCCTGGCCTTCGACTACAACCTGAAACTGCTGCGGTGGACCAAGCTGTGTAACAACACCATCAACACGCTTCGCGACTGTGGCTTTGTACGTGCCCGGCATCACAAGTGGACCAGACGGCGGCTCGAAATCAAAATCTGCATCAGGCGGTTGTGGAGCCGAGAGATTTGCAGCGGGATAACGCAGGTCCCAGGTAAGTCGCTGAATCCCTCCACCGATCGGTCCAGTCAGTCGCCGCACGACGTTGTCAGTCGAATCAGTGATCGTGACGATGATCGACGGCGCTTCTTCCTCTTCTTCAGCACGCAGCTGGGTGCTCGTGGGCCAACCGACGGGCGCACCCTTTTTCTCAGCTTCGCGCTCGCTCTCCTGCCGTTTTTCTTTCTTCGTCTTGATGGCTTCCTTCAAAAACCACGTGACAGTCGCGCCGAACGGCGGATTGTCAGCAGTAAAGAAGCGCTCGCCCTGGAAACTCTTGCCGCGGCCTCCGAGAGGCTGCGATTGGATGTACATCAACGCATCCTTCACCGGAAACACGGCCGCTTCCTGTCGCAGCATTTCGGGTTTGATCAGACGCAGCGGAGTGTAGTTGTCGAGGATGTAAATGCCGCGACCGAATGTTCCGATGACTAGATCATTTTCTCGCTTCTGAATATTCAGATCGCGGACAGCAATCGTTGGCATCCCACCTTTGAGTTGAATCCACTTCTGTCCACCGTCAACCGAGAAAAACACTCCGAATTCAGTTCCTGTAAAAAGCAGATTCGGGTTCACGTGATCTTCCGCCACCGCCCAAACTGGTCCATTCTTCGGCAGGTTTCCAGCGATAGAAGTCCACGTTCGTCCCGCGTCAGTTGTCTTTAAGAGGTATGGTTTGAAGTCGGCGTTCTGGTGATTTTCAAGAGCCACGTACGCCGTGTTGGCGTCGTGATTGGACGTGATGATGCGACTGACGTAAGACATGTCAGCGACACCCGGAAACTTGTCGACCTTGCGCCAGTTCTTTCCGCCATCTTCAGTTATCTGCAAAAGACCATCGTCAGTGCCGACGTAGATCAGACCGTCTTTCTTCTGCGACTCTGCGAGCGCCGAAGCGTTGCCGTAAAACGCAGTCGAAGCGTTTTTCGCAACCGCGTCGATGCTCCAAATCTTTCCCATCACCGGCAGCTTGTCGCGATCGAGTGCGCGCGAAAGCTGGCCGCTAATCACAGTCCATGTGTCACCGCGATCGTCGCTGCGATAGAGCTTGTCAGATGCGATGTAGAGACGTGTGTGCAGATGCGGGCTGATGATGAAGGGCGTGTCCCAGTTCCAGCGCGGCGGATCTTCGTCGCGACCGGGCTGCGGTTGAATGCCGATGCGTTCCCCCGTGCGCTTGTCGAAACGGACGATCACGCCGTGCTGTAACGACGCGTAAACCGTGTTCGGATCTTCCGGATCGACTTGCGAACGAAAACCGTCGCCGCCGTTTGTCACAAACCAGTCGGAATTAACGATGCCGGAAGCGCTGCGCGTGCGCGATGGACCGCCGAAACTGAAGTTGTCCTGCGTGCCGCCGTAAATGTTGTAGAAAGGTTTCGCGTTGTCGGTGGTGATGTCGTAAAACTGCGGCACCGGCAGGTTCTGTTTAAAATCCCAGTTCTGGCCGCGATCATAACTCTCGTAAATGCCACCGTCACAACCGACGAGGTAATGATCCGTATTCGCCGGATCGATCCAGATCTCGTGATTATCGACGTGTTTGTTTTTCTCCCCAAGCCGTCGTAAGGTGCGGCCGCCGTCGTCTGAAACCATCAGGAAGACGTTCATGATGTAGATGCGATCGACGTCTTTCGGATCGGCAACGATGCGCGCGTAGTACATCGCGGTAGTGTCATACTCGTTTCGCCGTTCCCAACTGCCACCGCGATCGCTCGAACGAAAGATCCCACCTTTGCGATCGGCAGCTTCGACGGTCGCGTAGATCACGTTTGAATCAACTGGCGAGATTGCGAGTCCCACGCGGCCCAGCTCGACAGTCGGCAAGCCTGCGCGCAGTTTGTTCCAGGTCGCGCCTGCGTCTGTCGATTTGTAGATGGCGCTCTCAGGACCGCCGTTGATGAGTGTGTAGAAGTGACGGCGCCGTTGATACGAAGCACAGTAGATCGTGTTTGGATCGTTTGGATCGATCACGACGTCGGTGACGCCGGTGTTCTCGCTGATGTTGAGGATGCTCTTCCACGTTTTGCCGCCATCAGTGGTCTTGTAAAGTCCGCGCTCACCGCCCGGCCCCCAAAGCGGACCTTGCGACGCGATGTAGACGATGTTTGAGTCTTTCGGATCGATCGCGATGCGGCCGATGTGTTCGGAAGTCTTGAGACCGACGTTACGCCACGTTCGACCACCGTCTTCTGATTTATAAACTCCGTTGCCGTACGAGACGCTGCGCTGGCTGTTGTTCTCGCCGGTGCCGACCCAAACAGTGAGCGGGTTCTTTGGATCGAGCGCGATGGCGCCGATCGAGTAAGAGCCTTCATTATCGAAGACCGGCGTCCACGTGATGCCGGCATTGACTGTCTTCCAAACACCGCCTGATGCAACCGCGACGTAGTAACGCGAGATGTTTGTGGGATCGACCGCGAATCCAACGACTCGTCCGGACGTGAATGCCGGACCGATCGAGCGCATTCTGAGTCCGTTGAATGTCGGTGTCGACATCGGATCGCGTGGTGTTGGTGATGCTTCGGGCGTTGGTGTTGGCGACGGGCTCGCGGTTGCGATTGGAGATGGTGACGGCGTCGCTGGCGGCCTTGGGGGTTCCTGCGCAACTACGCGCAGCGGCAGTAGAAACAGGAGCGAGAACACAGTCAATACGCACGAAGACATGGTCATAAACAGTTTCCTCTGGTTGTGATAGAGATGGAGCTTGTAGAGACAGACCTATGGTTTATTCGCCACAGATTAACACGGATTACACTGATAAATGCTCGCGAAGGAACGCGATTGTGCGCCGCCACGCATCGGCCGCAGCTTCGGCGTTATAAACTTGCGGGCGCTGATCGTTAAAGAACGCGTGATCGGCGCCGGGATAAATTACGACCTCAATCGACTTGCCGAGCGCTTTCACGTCGCGCTCCAACGCATGAACCACATCAGGATTAACGCCCTTGTCGTTCTCACCATAGAGACCCAACACAGGTGCGTGAAGGTTCGGCAGATCGGGTTTCACTTTTGGATGTCCACCGTAGAACACAACACACGCGCCAATTTTGTCGTTCTTTGTCGCCGTGTAGAGCGAGAGCGCACCACCCATGCAGAAGCCAACGACGCCGACCTTTTCGCTCGTGGTTGAGTCTTGCGTTGAAAGATATTGGACGGCAGCACTGAGATCTCTCTCAGCCTCGTCGATGCGCATTGCCATCATCAGCTTGCCGGCTTCGTCTGGAGACTTGGTCGACTTTCCGTGATAGAGATCGGGTGCAAGTGCGACGAAGCCTTCATCAGCGAATCGATCGCAAACGTCTTTGATGTGATCCACGAGTCCCCACCACTCCTGAATCACGATGACGCCGGGGCCACTGCCCTGTTTCGGTGTCGCGAGATAACCACCAGTGTTTCCTCCGGCAAACGGAAATTGGACCATTTCACCCATGACTTGTTCTCCTACTCTGCTTCCGTCGATCGCTTTCTGTCCAGCAACACGCCATCCCAGCGATTCATCACGTCGAGATGGATATCGAATTGATCGATCACGCGCATCGTTATGTGATTAATCATGTCGTCGAGATTCTGAGGATTATTGTAGAACGCGGGCACGGGCGGAAGAATCACCACGCCCATACGCGCCAGTTTCAACATGTTCTCGAGATGGATCTCGTTGAACGGCGACTCACGCACGACAAGCACGAGCTTGCGTCGCTCTTTGAGGATCACGTCGGCCGCGCGATGAATCAGATTGTCGCCGAGGCCGTGCGCGATAGCGGCGAGCGTGCGCATGCTGCACGGCGCGATCACCATTCCGAGTGTCACAAACGAGCCGCTCGAGATCGCAGCACCCTGTGCGCCGATACCGTAGCTCTGGGTTGCGAGGCCTTGTACGTACTTGAGAGAGTGTGGCGTTTCATGTGTGAGTGTACGTGCCGCCCACTTGCTCACTACGAGATGCGTCTCGACGCCCGACCCATGCAGCATCTGCAAAAGTCGCACACCAAAGATCGTTCCGGTGGCGCCAGTGATGCCGATGATGAGACGCGTAGGCTTCGTTTGTTCCATGCGGCCTCATTTTAGCCACAAAGAGGCACAAACGCACACAAAGCTGTATTCGATTATTGTGTAAGCGGTGAGGAGATCACTGCCTGACAGACGGCACTTTAAAACGAAAGTCGACCTGCTCGCTTAAGTTAACCTGTATGACATGGCTTTGCCTCAAAAGTCCGAAACTATTCTTGGATCGGGTCGGTACAGGGAGCGGTAGCGACCTGGTTATACCATGGAGTCAAGAATCGCCAGGAAATATCGCATGGTGATCACTGACCAGGTCGCTACCGCTCCCTGTACTGACCCGATCCAAGTGCGATCCTGACTTTTGAGGCAAAGCCGTATGACATCGGACTTCACCGGCCGGGCTGTACCAGCTTTCGGACGATAAATTAAACGGTACCGGCCGGGAACAGCCACTAAAAGTTGAAAATCGCCGGTGTCGGTCGTAGAACTCATCAATCCACCAAGACGCTTCGCGGCCTCGATTCCCTTTTAATCCGCGGGCTCAAGTGTCACGGAACCGGCAAGGCTATGCTCATATTCATCTATTACTCTCCCCTTGATACCGCCCGCAGACACGAAAGAAAGAGTCGTTGAGCAACCCGGAGCTATAGTAGCTCCGATTTCCACCGTAACCGGCAGACCTCTGTTCAAGTGCCAGTTACTCGTTCCCGGAGGAGGCGGATCTAAATCAAGGTTATAGGTACCAGCAGGCAAAGTTGGAAATGAGAAAACACCTTCCGGATCCGTCGTCGCCGACAACTCGAAGTTATTGCTGCCGACTACACGCACTCGGCTGGCGTCAAGCGCTTTCACCTCGAGTGGCTCGCCGGCAAAGAAAGCCGGAAATCTTTGGACCAGCCCAAACAAGTCAGCCACCCGCAGGTCCGCGAAAACTTTCGGAAACCGAGGGCTGGAATACTTTAGTAAACCTGTCCGCCTGTGCGAGCTGACGCGTTACTGTGCCCGTGAAGATCACCTTGCCGTAATTCCACGATTGATCACACTTTCCGCCTCCCACATAACACGAACACGCACTCACCAGTGAGGGTATGCAGAAAATGAAAAGAGACGCAGCCAGCGAGAATCGTTTGCGCATCGCGGATCCTCACTTTCGTCGGGTATATGTCGTGATCTTATATCGCCTTGAGCCACGCGTAAGCATACGAGTTGGATGTGGGTCGTAACAGGCCGGATTGTTCTGGGCGTTCAATCCGGCCTGTGTGGCCACGTTGATTGTGAGGAACGTGGTTTCTAAATGTGCGCGCCGGTGCACCGAAGAATAATTGTCAGCAAAGCATAATCGGGTAACGGATGCAGTTACTCATCTGGCTTCGCTTCTTTTGATTTGCTCGCCGGTTCGATTAGCTTCAAGATGCTTCGCCGTCTGGGCTTTATCGGCGTCCGCTCATTGAGGAGTTCGGGGTGGCGCTTCTGCAATATGAAATTGAGACTTTGATGACCAGGCAGGCCGAGCAGACTTGCAGCTTTTGTAACCGAACCACCGGAGTCTTCGAGCGCCATTTGTATAAATCGACCCTCATGACGGCGTAAAGTCTCCGTCAGCGAAAAAGTGGTCCAATCCGGCCGTGTCGTATGAATAATTGATAAGGCGTGCCAACCGCATTCGGTCAAACGTCGCAGAATCGTGGTGTTCTGTGTGTCTTTCAGAAAACCGCGAGCACGTTCAAGAATAAGGCATAAGTCGTCTTCAGTCAGGCGCTCAGGTAATTGTTCAATCAAAGCAAGCGCTGCGAGACCTGCTTTCTCGAAATCGCCCGCTTGCTGAGCAGTATCGATTGCACGTTCAAAGGTTGCGCGCGCTTCGTCCCAACGTTGCAGCTTAGATAGTGCGACTCCGCACGTTGTCAGGGCCACTGCAAGCGACGACTTCTGGTCGCCTCTCTCGAGTGTACGAATTGCCGCCTCAATGATCTTCTCCGCTTTCGAAATTTCTCCTTCGGCCAATAGAACGCGCGCACGTGACTCCTCAACTTCCGCAAGGCCAATGCTATCGTTAAGTTTGGTAAAGACCGCCTGCGCGCAATCGAGATGCTCATGCGCTTCCTCAAGCCTTCCGATTTCTAAGAGGAATAACGCAAGGTTATTTTCCACACCTCCCCGATACCGTGTGTGGCCGCCCTGTTCATAGTGAAAACTTGCGATTGTAAATTGCTTCAGAACGCTCTCTATATACTCTTCGCGACTTTCCCTGGCTCCAAGTTTTCTAAGGACGATGGCAAGCTCGTTGTGGAAAGCGCCTCTGAGTCCATGATTGGTGCTGGCTTCAAACAGCAAAACGGCTGTAGTTAGAATGTGAAGCGCATCGTTTAAGCGGCTCGCCTGCAACTCAACTATCGCGCTTCGCAATACAGCGAGTGCCTTGAGATCGCCGTCATGGTCGTCGAGTCGAGCGAGTGCGTTTGCAAAGAGTGCTCGGGACACATCGATCGAGCCCTCGCGTAAGTAGCAGAGCGCCATCTCTGTTTGTGCTTCCGCTACTTTCTTAACATCGCCCACCGCTTCAAAGATCTCCAGGCTTTCACTCAATAGACTCTTCGCGATTTCCTGGGAACCTTTGATCAGTTCTATGTTTCCAATCCAACCGGTCAGCACGCCGACGCGTAGCAATACCTCAGCAGACGTATGTGCATCCAGTGTGTCGAGACTAGGACGCGTACCCACTCCTGGCCACAGACCGTTCATGGCTCCACGCGCCGCTGTGTAGTTGCCGGTTCTTTCGAACTGCCTGGCTAACTGGCAACGTAAGCGCACCCGTTCGTTATCAGGAAGATTTGGATCGGGGATTTGATGAAGCAGCTCCTTGACTGCACTCATAGATACATCCGCCTCTTTTGTTCAAATAGAAGCCGCGGAACAGCGGGGGCGACTGAAACCAGCGGAAGATTACTCGCGACCCATGTGGATAGCAACGGCAATTTTCGAAGGTTCTTTCAAAGGATTATTGAATCTAAAGGAATTACCGTTGCCTGCCACTGTAATGGCAGTGACGGTGGCGTCTCTAGGTATGTTCAAGATCTAATACATAAAAAGGCCGGACGCCATAGACGCCCGGCCTGTAATCGTCCAGAGTGTTTTTCTTTAACTTGCAGCCTTCACTGTCACGTACTTCTCGATCATGCGTGTGATCGATTCTTTACTGGTTGCGCCGACAACGCGCTCGACTTCTTTTCCATCGCGGAAAAGAATCAGTGTCGGGATACCTTTGATACCGTAACGTTGTGCGGTTGATGGGTTGTCGTCAACGTTCAACTTCACCACGCTCGCGTTGTCGCCATAATGCTCTGCGACGGCCGCAACGGTCGGCGCCAGCATTCGGCAAGGGGCACACCACTCAGCCCAGAAATCTACCAGCACCGGCTTACCGGAGCCCAATACGTCTTTTTCAAACGAGCTGTCGCTCACTTCCTTAACATGTTCACTCATTTTCAGTTGCTCCTAATTTGCTAACCCGGCGCTACGCACGCTCGGTTAATATTTTTACTGCCCCTCGCCTTCGAGGAAATTCTTTAATAGCCGCGCGCGCGACGGATGACGCAATTTGCGCAGCGCCTTTGCTTCGATCTGACGAATGCGTTCGCGGGTCACGTTGAAGTTCTGGCCTACTTCTTCCAGCGTCCGTTCGTGACCGCCGTTATCGAGACCAAATCGCAAACGAATCACACGCTCTTCACGCGGGCTCAACGTCTGCAACACGTCGCCGGCGATCTCACGCAAGTTTGAAGTGATGACGCGCGCTGCCGGACTCTCGCTCGATTTGTCTTCGATCAAGTCGCCGAGTTGCGAGTCACCATTTTCACCAATCGGTGTCTCCAGTGAGATCGGGTCCTGCATTAACTTGCGCGCCTTGCGAACTTTATCCACTGAAGTATCCATCTTCTTTGCGATCTCTTCAGTCGTCGGTTCGCGGCCAAGCTCACGCACCAGCTCACGAGAAGTGTTCTTGAGCTTGTTGATGACTTCGATCATGTGCACCGGAATACGAATGGTGCGCGCCTGATCGGCGATAGCACGCGTGATCGCCTGGCGAATCCACCAGGTCGCATAAGTTGAAAACTTATAACCACGGCGCCAGTCAAACTTGTCTACGCCCTTCATCAAACCGAGATTGCCTTCCTGAATCAGATCCAGAAACTGCAAACCACGATTCTGATATTTCTTCGCAATCGAAACCACCAGTCGCAGGTTGGCTTCCGTTAACTCGTGCTTCGCCTGTGCCGTCTGAGCTTCGCTAATAGCAATCATCTGGTGCGAACGTTTGATCTCGAGTGACGACAGGTGATGTTCGGTCTCGATCTCTTTCAAACGCTTGCGCGCGTTCGCTACATGCTTCCGGTATTCCTTCGCTTTGTCTGCCTTCAAACCTTTGCGCCGCAGCTTTTCATTATTAGACTCGATCTCGCGTTCGAGGTTGCGCGTCTCTTTGTAGACAGCGCCGATGGCGGAGATGAGTCGCTGACGTGCAGCTTCCTTCAGGTGCAGACTTCTGATCTCGGTGGCGATCTCGAGACGAGTGCGCGCCAGCTTGCGCCGGTAGCGCAGAAGTTTCTTCGAACGCTTGCCTCGCGAAAGTTTCAGCTCTTCGGCGAATTTATCGAATTCTTTCAAGCCTCTCTTGTAGAGAGTCTGAATGTTGTTAAGACCCTCGATCGTCCACTGCAAATACTCTTCACTGCGATCCTCGTGCTCTTCGGTTTCCATCTGATCCGAAAAAGCCACAACGTCGCGGATGTTGAGCGCACCGGCAGCGAGTTCCTCACCAATCCGGAAAAGCTCAACGACTGCAATTGGAGAACGTGCGATTGCTTTCTCCGCACGCTTTTGGCCGCGCTCGATACGTTTCGCAATCGACACTTCCTGTTCGCGCGTAAGCAACGGCACGACACCCATCTCGCGCATGTAAACACGGATGGGATCCGACGTCTTATCCATTTCGCCGGCTGAGAGGTCGAGCTCGACCTCCTCGTTCATTCCCTCTTCGGACTCGACGGTAGACGACGACTCCTCGATCAAAGGCTCCTCGATCTCGGTTTCACTACTGGTAGCCCGCTCGAGCGTTTGTAGTACCTCGTCGATATCCTCAATCGACACGGCATCGTCCGTCAGTTCCTCGCTGAGGCTGACGAATTCGCCTTTATTCATGAGCTCGATACCGCTTTGATCTTTTTCAAGCCTGGACAAATTTATATTCCTTTCTCGCGGTTTTAATTACGCAGTTCGGGAGGATCCGTTCCCCCGGCTCTTCGCCCCTGCTCGCATTGGGGGCAAAGCTATCTGCCTCTTGCCATTCTTCCCGTTCTTTCCCATATGCTCCAGCGTTTTCGATGCCACAGCAGCGCCACAAGGTTTCAACCGCCGCACGACATCGTTAATTGTTATATTTTGCAATACTCTTTCAACCGCAGTATCAACTTCGAGCAGCACGTCTCCGAGAACAGTTTCGATATTGACGCCGACGGGGCAATCGCGACTCGGTGGAGCTCGGTGCAGCGAAAAGACGCCGCCATATTCGAGTGCCTGGTAAACGTCGAGCAGGGTGGTTTCGGACGGGTCAAGCGCCAGACGAGAGCCGCCGAGCGAACCGGTTTGCGACACCACCAGCCCGGCTTCGGCGAGTTCCTTCAGGATGCGCCGGATCACGACCGGATTGGTGTTTACGCTTTCTGCAACCTGTTCTGATTTAAGGGGTTCTTCGCCTGACCAGGCCATCAAACTTAAAACATGTACCGCTACTGCAAACCTGCTATTTGTCGACATATCAAAGCTATCTTGGAAAACACGGACCGCCGTTTTGTAACCATTATAGTTACAAATTTGATTTTGTCAACTATTTGTGTGTGTTAGGGTTTGGGGCGAGTCTTCTCAATGCAATTGAATTTCAGCCACCAACTCTGCCGCCGTCACAATGCGAATACCTTGATACTGCTTCAGGTCGAGCAGGTGACTGTCTCCTGAGACAATTGCTTCAGGGCTTTGCCTCAAAAGTCGGAATCGCACTTGGATCGGGTCAGTACAGGGAGCGATAGCGACCTGGTCACACCATGGGGGGTCAAGAATCATTAGGAATATTACATGCTGATCACTGACCAGGTCGCTATCGCTCCCTGTACTGACCCGATCCAACAATGATTTCTGACTTTTGAGGCAAAGCCTTGCTTCAGTATGGCCTGCAACGGCACAAGCAATCACAGCGTCGTCGTCCGGGTCGGCAAGAACAACGGGCTCAATCTCCGCCGGGTCAATAATGGAAGCCAGAGCTGCATACCCTAAACCAATTCATGAGGTGTAACAGCGGCGGACGCCAGCCGGGCAGCGAATTTCTCACGACGCAGAACATCCTCCAACTCCGCGAGCAATGGAATTGTTGTCAACAACTGGATGTCACCCGCCCGCGCGGTATCCAGGATTCTGCGGGAATTACCCCGCCACATCAGGCCTGAGATTACGATGTTGGTATCTGCGACTAGTCGCATCAGGAGGCGCGGCGTGAGTGGCGCGCTGCTTCAATTTCAGCCTCTATTTCGGATTCTGTGAGCGTTGGAACGTCGAGATTCGCCAAACGATCTGCGGCACTGAACAAGTGATCAACACGCCGGCGGCGGATCTCCTCCCGGAGTAGAGTTTCAATAGCTTCTGGCGTCAACAAACCGCTCGCCTCCGCTTCGCGCGCCAAGTTATCGGGTAAGGTCAATTTGAGTTCAGTGGACATTCCAATGATCCTCCAGAGTAATCCTAAGCTACCGCACCGCGTGATTTGTGTCCATCACAGCGCGCTTATAATACTCATACTTGGAGCAGTTCCCTACACTCCAGATCCTCGTACGCCATCATTACCCTTCCCAAGTGGTTCCACCAGATGTTTGGTTCGTGGCCGGTGTCCCACTGCCAGGGTGGTTGGAAGAGTTTTCGGATGACGCAGAGACGGTAGTCGTACCATAACTGCTCCCAGGAATAGTCTGTCACTCCGTTCTCGCAGAGTCGCTCGTGGTATTGCTGGAGGAGCGGGATTTCGAAAGCCCGTCTTTGTTCGGGGAACCAGAAGAGGGCCATCATGTGGGCGAGGTCTTTCGCTGCGAGATCGATGAGCCAGGTCTGCCAGTCGATGATGCGAACGGTGTCTGTATCGGGATCACGAGGGTATAAGACGTTGCCGATATGGATGTCTTCGTGGACGACAGTATAGGCAGTCGGCACAGTCAGGCGTGTGTACAAATCAGGTAATGCCGCGAGCACTTCGCGATAAATATTGCGCTGGTTTTCGGAAAGCCGATCTCCGAGGAAGTCGGTAAAGCGACTGATGCGCTCGCGAACGTCCTTTATCCTTCGATCAACTTCAACCTGATCAGGAAGAACCCAGCCGAGCACATCCCACGGTGGCCGTCCCCACCAGGCCGCATGTATATCCGCCAACGCTCGCACTATTAGCTCGCAATTCCGCCGCGTAGGTGGCAGTTGGGAAGCCGGTTCGCTGTAGTGGGTGCTGGAAACATCCTCCAACACAAGGTGCAACTTGTGTTGTTCCCGCGAAAACACCGCGTCGTAGCAGCGAAGTACGGCAGGAGTGCGCGGGGCAACGAACTTATAAAACATCACCTCCCAACCACCCTCCGGAGTTGAGACGGGATGCACCGGCTTTGAGAACTTCAGGAAAAGACGATCTGGTGCTTGTGAATTGCGAGTATATGAGATTTTGAGGTGAGCTATGATCGAGAAGCTCGTCACGTCGGATTCATAACTGACTTCCGCAACACGACCTCCTTTCAATAGTTCGTTTCGCCAGAGAATTTTGGTCAGCCACGTCGGGTTGATTTGATCGAGACTGGTGATGAGTTCAGGCTCCAAAGTGCTACTTGACGGCCGGAGCTTTGAGGTCGTGAATCAGACCGAAGAGAACGTCGACGTCGATGGGTTTCGGAACGAGGGCGAGATAGCCGACAGCGAGAGCACGCTCGCGGTCTTCCTCACTCGCATAACCCGACACCGCAATTGCCGGTACATCGCTCAGCCCAGGTAGAAGACGGAGTTGTTCGAGGAGTTGATAGCCGTCAACGTCCGGCATGCCGATGTCTGAAACAATGATGTGCGGACGGTTCGCGATCGCACGGCTCAGGGCCTCTGCTGCTGATGCCGCAGTCGAAACAGCGGCGCCTTCGCGGCGAAAAATCGTGCTCAGCAACAGCAACGTATCTGGCGAGTCTTCGACGATCAGGACTTCGAGACCTTCGAGTGAATGACGTTTCGTGTCTGCCGGTTCGGGAGCGACTTTTGCAGTCGGCGCGAGCTCCATTCGCATCGAGAATGTGGCGCCTTTTCCAACACCGTCCGACTTAGCCGCAAGACATCCGCCATGCATCTTTGCGAGCGCGTCGGCAATCGCGAGCCCGAGACCTAAACCGCCGTGCCGTCGCGAAGTCGAGCCGTCTGCCTGCCGGAAACGATCAAACACATGCGGTAAAAATTCAGGCTCGATACCAACGCCGGTATCTACTACGGTCAGCAAAGCCTGATTGCCGTCGGGTTGTGTGGTGATGTTTACCTTGCCACCGGTATCCGTGAACTTGATCGCATTCGAAACGAGGTTCCACGCGATCTGCTGTAGACGAACCGGCTCACCCATCACTGTCAAACTCGATGGCCACAACGTCATCGACAGCTCGATATTCCGTGCCGCAGCAGATGCGCGCACCGTATCAACCGCAGCCCTGACCGCCGCATTCAAATCCGACGGCTTCGGCTCGAAATGAAGTTTACCGGTAGCGATGCGAGACGTGTCGAGCAGATCGTCGATCAATCTCGACTGCAACCACGCGTTTCGCTCGATCGCATCCAGCGCCTGCGCGACACTCTTCTCGTCGAGCGTTCCACTGCGTAACAATTTGATCCATCCGACTACGGGCGTGAGCGGCGTGCGCAGCTCGTGAGAAAGGGTGGCAAGAAATACGTCTTTGGCGCGATTAGCGTCCGCGAGTTCGACGTTGAGTTGTTTCAACTCCGCGGTACGCTCTTCAATTCTCCGCTCGAGATCGAGATTCAACTGTTGCAGATCCAGACGTGCTTTCTGTTCAGCCAGCATCAGCCGGCGGTGCTCGACACCTCTGCGAATCGTGTGCTTCATGCTCTCGATGTCGCAGGGCTTCACGAGATAGTCGTAAGCACCTTCCTGCAACGCAGCAATCGCTGATTCGACAGAAGCAAATCCGGTCAGCACAACTGAAATAGTGAGCGGCGCATGTCGACGAATCTGATTGAGGACCGAGAGGCCATCGCCTCCTTCCATGTGCAAGTCGGTGAGCACGAGGTCATAGTCTTCCTTACTCATCAGATCTATGGCCTCGTCACCACTCGACGCGGTATCAACCACGTAGCCTTCATTCTCAAAGATCGCAGCAGTAGTGATGCGCAGGCTTTCCTCGTCGTCCACAACTAGCAATCGCGCCGCGTCGGCAAACGCAACAAAGCCGCCCGCCTCATTCAGAGGCCCGCCGTTTCCTGACTCATTAAACGATTGACTCATCTCGTCGCTGATTTAGTTTCGCTTTGTTCTTCGAGAATCGGGGATTCAACCTGAAGCACGATACTAAAAATCGTACCTCTACCAATCTCACTGGTCACTTCGATGCGGCCACCGTGTTGCCTCACAATGTCCTGCGTGACCCACAATCCAAGGCCCGTTCCTTTCTTGCCGGTGGAAAAGAACGGATCAAAAATGCGCGTCAGATCGTCCTCAGCTATGCCGACGCCAGTGTCCGTAAGTTGAACCAAAATCGACGGCTGCAATGCTTGTTCGTACCGGGAAGTGGAAATAACAATCTCGCCATCACCTTCAATCGCCTGCTGCGCATTGATGATCAGATTCAGAAATACCTGGCGCAACTGATCGGCGCGCGCTCTGATGCGCGGCAGAGAGTCGTCGAACGATTTCGTAATTCTGATACGCAGTTGGCGCATCTTCTTTTCCAGAAGGACCAGCGTCTCTTCAAGCAACTGGTTAACGTCAACCCAGTCGACCTCACCTGGCCGGCGCGCAAAACCGAGCATCTGCCGGATGATGTGCGATACGCGCTCCGTCTCTTTTCTCGCAATCTCGAGAAAGCGCGAGTTCTTGTCGCCTTCAGCGCCAGTCTGCATCAGGTAAAGCGCGTTCTTGATCGCTTCGAGAGGATTGTTCACTTCATGCGCGATCGACGCCGCGAGACGCCCGACAGCAGCCAGCTTCTCCGATTCAAACAACTGCTGCTCGACGCGTCGTCGCTCAAGCTCACGAATCTCAGTCAGGTCGTGAAGAATTGAGACGACGGCGGTCACCTGTCCCGTTGCATCCAGAACCTCGCGGGCCGTGATCTCCATCGGCAATGAACGACCATCTTCCGGATCGATCAATTCAATCTCAGCCTGTCGTCCTGTTTCAGAAGCTGATGCGAGCGTAGAGATGAACGACGTGAGTTTGACTGCATTCGTTCGCACTGCGGCAGACGCCGACGAGCTGTCGTTCTCCTGAAACAACAACTCGGCGCGACGGTTGAAAAGAATAAAGTTTCCCGCCGAGTCGCACACGACGATCGGATGTCCTACGTTCTCGATAATCAGATCGAGACGATCGCGCTCGCGACGTGATTCAGCTTCGGCTTGTTGCAGCTTGACGAAGTTACGCGCGAGCTCTTCATTCGCTTCGCGCAAGTCAGTAACGTCGCGGAAGATCGAGACGAGGCCGAGCGGCTCACCGCGTGAATTGGCGGCAGGTGTTGAAATTACTTCGAAGTGAATGTCGGAACCTTCGATCGGATCGACAAGCGTGATGTCTCTCTGAATAACTTCAGACGAAGACACCGTGGCGCTCGAAAGATAAGCAGAGAACAAAAGATCGTTCATCTTCAACGCACGGCGTTTACCTTCACCGGCGTTCGCGGAACCGCTGAACAACTCTTCTGCACGACGATTCTGCAAAAGTATCTGGTTGTCGAGATCCGTTAGTACGATCGGATCGGCCACCGATTTCATGATCGACTCGATCCACTGTCGCTCGCGCTGAAGCTTCGTGACGGTGGTGACAAGTCGTTCCTGGTGCGCTGCGAGTGAGGCTACGATGCCGATTCGTTCGGCGAACCGCTTCATCAATGTCAACGATTCCGAATCAAGCGTCTCCTGATTCGCGCCGACGTACAACACGCCCATTCTCGCGCCCGGCTCAAACGCCCAATATTGAGTCGGAACTCTCGCAGCACCGGGGCGCGAGGGGATCTCGGAGATGCCGAATAATGGAACGGCGAATACTTCAGATTGCCAGCGCATGTTAGCGAAGAGACTGCGTGAGGCTTCGTCATCCTCCATCGAGATCCACAACGGCTGGGCATCGTGAATCACACGCACACACGCAGCACTCGAATCGAGTGGCATTTCAACTTTGGTTGCCGATGGTTCTCCGTCAAAGCCGACGGCCGCGCGAATGCGCAACTCAGCGTCGCGCTCGTTGATGATCGCGATCGCTGCCTGCCGGTGGCCGAAGTTGGTCGATATTGCCTCCAGAGCGAGGAGGAGTCGCTCATGAAGCTTGGGCGTGGCCAGCATTTGCGTAGTCGTCTCGATAAAGACGTCATACTGGCGCGCGCGCGGGCTGGGCCGCTCAGGCTCCGAAAGGGATGGGGCCGGTCGAAAAGCTAGTTCTGAGGGAACTTCTCCCATAAAAGATTCCCGATGTTCGATGACCGTCTACTAGCCGAGCGGCGTACTATCGGTCCTTGTTGCTCGAGTTTCGCGGCGTCGAGTCTCCGTTTCTACAACTTCGCCACCCGGTGTCAGTGCGGGTCGGGAAACTGCCGGCGTCAGGCCCACGGCTTCTGCGTACTTCAAGTACGTATCGATTGAGGCAACAACTACGCGCGCTTCGATCGTAATCAGGTCAATACCCACCAGCGAGATTCTCACCCATGCGTCGATCACGATACCTTTGTCGAGTACGCGATCAAGGACGTCAATTAAGCTAGTTCCGCCTGGTGCTCTTTCGACAGCCATTTGCTTCGGTTCCTTTATTAGAAGTGTTATACGAGCTCACGCGAGGTTTCACGGCGCCCAACTGCTCTTCTCAAAAAACCTTTGTCATTGCCTCCGATTATTTAATCCGGCGCTTCACTGTTGCTTTGCGCCCCGCACGACGGCTAGTAATAACTTCGGTCTCACTACGCGCCGCGGCGATATTCGCGGCGGCAAGTTTTCTAATCTCCAGTTCAAGCTCGGTCAGCCGTTCGCGCAACTCAACGTTTTCCGCTTCGGCGCGCTCGGCGCGTGTCGTCAGGTTGGTGTCGTAGCGCCACCAGTTCAAACCGATCTGCTCGGCCTTATCGATCGAGCAAACCAGCAGACGAATCTGCAGAGTCAATAGCTCTACATTCGCCAACGACACTTTGATGTCGCCAGCGATCACAAGTCCTTTATCAAGAATACGGTCGAGAACATCAACCAGGCCCGGGGGACGGGCCGTTATCAGGGTAGACCGCTCGCTGGACACTTTCGCCCTCCACTATCAGGAGGCGGCTTTATTCAAAAACCCCAGATGGCCGCCACCATCATATGACTCTCCTGCCGAGCAATATGCTTACTGCTAAATCAAGCGCCCGATTGGACCGAGATCGAGATTGAGGTCTTCAGCTTCTAATCCGAACTGAGTTTTCAATTCCTGAAGTTTGGCCTCCAATCTCATGAGCGCCAATCCCAACTCTTCGATCTGTTCAGGTGAGAGATCCCCGCCTTCCATCCGGCGGACCGCCTGTTTTTCCAACAGACGGCGGATGAACTCGATCAAAGTTAGAACCAGCTTCGCCAGACCCTGTTCGACGCTCTGCGCATCGATATTTATTCGCGACGGTAGGGTGTCTGTGACAACACGAAGTTGCTCCACAAACTCATCCTCGTGCGAAGTTTCGATCTCCGGCTCAGCCGAAAGGGGATTTTCGGGGGAAAACATCATCAGCTTACTCCGAACTGGCTACTAAACTCAAGCTCAATGTTTGCAAAACTATACGGCGGCCACGGACCGCTCACCATAAAGCGAACTTCCGGTCGTTCCTGCACCGCCTGCGTCATCTTTGTTCGATACTCTTGAACGTCCCTACGTTCGATGAGGTGATCCGCCCTGGCCAAAATTACTGTTTCAGAGGGAGTTACAGAGATTTTTTCGTCTTTTATCAGGTCGCCCAGTTTTCCGCGTAGCCAAGCGGATAATTGCTCTTTTTGAGCCGTTCCGGCCTCGTCGCCACGGATTTCCCGGCGCTTCTCCAACAGGAATGCAGTGCCGGGTCCCGGTGCGTTCTCATTTTTGGATTTTTGAGATCTGTCTGCGCCGTCGATTGTGCGGATCATTCTCACATTCATCTCAACACCGCCGCGCACGTGCGCGAGGTTGGCTTTGATCGCCTGCTGGTGTGTTGAAACGTAATTTCGGAGCTGCTCAATTGTGACAAGCGTTCCGAAGCGCGTAGGCAGGGGTGTCGTTTGCTCAGTGATACTGCGTACGACTTCGTGATGTGCGAGGGCGTTTTTGCGAGTCACCTGAAGAGCGTCAGGCCGGCAAACACTCACGATGGCCGAAAGACCTTCTTCAAATTCGACGATTCGTACTTCGGTGTCGGAAACACCGCGCAGGGTCTGGTGAAGTCTGTAGACGCCCTCGGCAAGGCAGTAAACGTATAGTTTCATTCCGTTGCTTCGCGCTTGTGCAAGACTTCGTTTGCCGTCTCCACTGAGCTCACCAAAACGTTCAGGCCGACGAAGATCAGATCGATATCCGCGACAGCGATGGTGATCTCACCGGCGATCACGAGGCCGCGGTTGAGCACGTGATCGAGTGTTTCGAGTAATGAAAGATCAGTGTTTTCCCACTCCTCGCCAACTATGATCTGATCGAAGTCTGACATGGTTTATCCTGCACAGAAATTGTAGACCGGCCACGGGCCTGTTAGTTCCAAGCGAACGCCGGCGGACTGGTGCTCCTGAGCCAGTCGCTCAGCCGCATCGCGAAACTCTTCAAACGCGGCGCGCTGCACCAGAAAGGCGAACTTCGCCTTCAGCTCGCCGTGTTCGGTTGTTTCAACCTTCAGAATGCGCAAACGTCGTGCGTCGTCACTTTGCGATTTTAGTGTCTGCTCGATCTGGTCGACGATTCGATTCACTGCTGTTCGTGCTTCGTCAACCTTCAGCGTCTCGATCTTCTTTTGCATCAGGTACGACTGTCCCGGCGGCGCTTGCTCGGCACGCTGGACCAGATCGCGCAGCACCGGACTGACGGAAGTGATACTCGACAACAGCACCGCGCGATCGTAGTAGACATTCACACCCCACTCTTCGCGTCCACGCAGTTGCTCGATGATGGATTCGAGCTCGCGGCCTTGGGAGGCTAGCATCTGCTCGACGCCGCTGCGTTCAAGATAAATCGTGCCGAAACGGAGCGGGATCACTGTTGCGCGCTTTGCGACAAATTCAACCACTGTCTCGTGTCGCATCGCGCGGATCGCGGTCCAGGTCGCGTCGGTTAATTGTTCGGCCAGGTTTTCTTCACTATATGTCGCGCGTGGGACTTCGCTGACGAGGGCCGCAAGCGTATTGACTGAAATCCACTCGAGTCTTGAATCGTCCTCGATCGCGGCAGGTAACGAGTGAACCGGCAACTGCGCGGCAGCCGCACTCTCGGCAATACAATAGACGTAATAAGCAAGCTCAGCCATAGACGGTATATTCTATCCACAGATTACACAGATTTAGAAAACTATCTGTGTAATCTGTGGTTGAAACTTTCCCAGGCGTTAAAGTGCTGTTGAAGATCCTTTGCGCCGTGGATCTCGTGTGGTTGCTGGGGCGCGACAAAGATCTCGACCGAGCGCCGCCGAAACTTCGCCTTAAACTCCTCCATCACCTGCTCCTGCATCTTTCGCCTTGATCGGCAAAACTTGCAGTCATTCACCGGCACCACGCCATTGATCAGCAACTTACTCATCGGAACTTTCAACTTTTCGAGCGACTTCGCGAGGTCAATTGTCTCTTCCAGACTCATGCGCTCCGGAATCGCCACACCGACAAACTCACAACGCTCCGGATCGGTCAGCGACGCAATCACCTTCTTTATACTCTTCGACATCGCCACGAGCTCTTCTGCCACCTGATTCGCGCGCATCACGTCTTTGTACTTCAACAACAACTTGATGAATGTCCTGATCCAGGAGAGCGCGACCAGCGGCAACTCCAGAAAACGTATCAAGTGTCCGGTGGGCGCGGTATCGAGCACGAGCGTCTGGTACTGCTCCAGATCCAGAAGATCACTGATCGTGCCGAGCGCCGCGATCTCATCAATGCCGGGAGGAGTTAATTCAACGAGCTCCCTCATTGCTTCACGCTCGAACTTGATCTCCATCCGCGAACCACCGGAAAGCGAAGCAAACAGCTCATCAGTCCATATGCGATAACGCTCTTTCAACTCTTCAAACCACTTACCGGGATCGATCTCCATCCGTTCGAGGTTCGGAGGGCCGATCTCTTCATCAAAACTGTCTGACAGCGAGTGCGCCGGATCAGTCGAGAACACGAGTATCTTTTGTTCCGGATTCGCCTGAGCGAGGGCAAGCGCAAACGCCGCCGCGGCAGTCGTCTTCCCGACTCCTCCTTTCCCACCAAAGATCACGATCTTCCGCGCCGCTAATGGAAAGGAAGAGTTAGCCACGGATGACACGGATTTCAAATCCGGATTTATCCGTGTCATCCGTGGCTTCATCTCATCTTCCCAGATCAACTTTCCGATTTTCTTTAGATCATCGAAGCCACGCACTTCCTTCGGCATCAACGGAACGTACCGAATTCCCAAGTCTCCAAACGACTTCGCGATCCCTTTGATCCACGGTCGCTGACTCCGCACGCGCGCACGACAATAGGCACACGTACCATGCTCCTGCTCAACACGATTCACGATCAGATCGCGCACCGGCACGCCTTGCTCTATCAACAACTTCAAGTATCTTTCCGTCTCACGAACAGCCATCGCTTCGGGAATCGTTACCAGCGTGAAACTCGTCTGCTCACGATCGTGAAGCAACTTCCGCACGGCTTCGATCCGCCGGCTCAAATCCTGCAAGAATACGTCAACCTCATCCGCCACCGGCCTGCGCCGGGCAAAATGCGCGACGATGTAACGGTGCTTGTCGCCCATCAGATCGAGCGCCTTCACCATCCGATCAAACACTTCCGGCAGACGCAACAACCGCGTCGTATGACCTGACGGCGCCGTATCAACAACGACGTGCGCATACGCACCCTCACGGTCCAATTCACTCAACTCAAACAGCGACATCACCTCATCCATGCCCGGCAACGAAAGACTCAACAACTCATTAATATCGTCCTCGTCGAGCAGCGTCCCGCGCTCGGCGATCTCTGCGAGCACTTTCCCGTGCTCCGCACGAAACCTCTCGAGCGCGAGACTTGCATCCATCTCATAAGCAAACAGTCGCGCCCCTCGATGCTGTTTCACTTCAACGAGACGATTACCGATTTTTACGTCGAGACTATCAGAGAGTGAATGAGCCGGATCTGTCGAAAACAACAGAATCGATTCGTCTTTTTTGAGCTTGTTGAGGAGATAGAGAGCAGTCGCTGATGCGGCGGTCGTCTTGCCGACGCCACCCTTGCCACCGAAGAAAAGGTAACGAGCGTTCAACCCTTGTCGCGGAAATCGCCTTGATCGTCTCCGCCAACTTCGATCACGAAACTCGACGACTCAGCCGTGTGCGCAGTCGCTTCATGCATCAAATCAAGCTGCCGCATCTTGATCACTCGCAGCCGCGCAAACAACTCCGCTTCACGCTCGCGGAATTCCTCGTCGGAGATCTCCTCCAACTCATAGCGCATCTGCAACTCGAGCAGTTGCTCCTTGATCACGCTGTCGTCGTTCAACTCCTGATCGGCCATCTTCTGAATCTGGCCGAGGATGAACTTGAAACCGTTGACCGGCGCCAGGAGTAAGTCGTCGATTAAGAACATTAGCTGGCTACTGCTTCGGTAGCGCCCTCACCGCGCTCGAGCTTGAGACGAATGTGAACGAAATTGTATGGGGGCCAGGGACCTGTGTACTTGAACGAAAGCTTGCCTTCGTACTTCGAAGCGATCTCTTTCACTTTCTGATCAAACTCGGCTTCGCGGTCGCGCTCGATCAAAAAAGCCGCATTCATGATCATGCGATCGCCGATCGGTTTGTTTGCGCGCGAGGCAACTGCAGTGTCTCGCAACTGTGAATAGACCTCACGAATATAAGCATCAGCCTGATCTGTCAACGCGGTCTCGATCAAGCGGCCGAGCTGCATGCGTGCGAAGTAAGTCGAACCCGTCGTACGGGAAACGATCTGCTCTTTGAGGTGACGGATCTCGTCGTCTTTCTCTTCCAGTTCAGAGGTGACTCGGTCGCGATCCCAGTTCACCTTCAAACCAAACTCAACCTTGCCTTCCATCTTCGCCAGCACGTCGCGCAAAGCATCGTAGGTGCCGCGAATCAACTCGACAATGTCTTCTTCCGTACGGAACAGCGCGCCAAACGCCATCGGCAGAACCGTAAACTCGCGCATCACTGTCTCGTTTACCTGCTCGTGCGCAAACACGTTCTCGCGCGTCGGATCGTAAACCACGAGTGGCGTGTTCGAGACTACGGCGGCGAGGCCCTTGTGATGAATAGTGTAAACGTCATCACCGCGTCCGCCGATACCCATCGGACCGAACGAGCGTGGCTCGGAGGTCTCGATTATGCAGTAGACGTATTTGCCTTCGGTGACTGTTTCGACAGCGGGGGTTTGTTCTGCTCCACTCATTTGTTTTCCGAATAGCGCCGCGTTTCGGGACCGAGCCGGCGCCAGAAAAGATGGGATTAGACTACACCGTGAATAATACTCAGTTCGTCTCGATCTGTTCAAGCGTTATTGGATTAAATCAAAACATTACGTGACGGTCAGATCGAAAACCGGATGATTGTAATGCATCTTTCGTAGGCTTCCGTCCGACAACGGATGCGTTTGCGGGTTGGCATGGACGTTGCACGTTTGGAGACTGCTTTTAGAAATGGGCTGAGATAGTTTCAAGAAGGAGATTCGATCATGCTGTGGACAATTCTGGTGATTCTGTTGGTCTTGTGGCTGATTGGGTTGCTATCACACGTCGGCGGCGGTCTCATTCACCTGCTGCTGGTCGTTGCGGTAATCATCCTAGTTATCAACCTCGTGACCGGACGTCGCGCTGTGTAATATTTGCCGCGGATTTTCGCGGATTGACGCGGATTAGATCTGCGTTCATCCGCGTTCATCCGCGGCCAAATCACTATTCGCTGGTCCCTGATAAACTTTTCCGCTTGCACTGAACCGTGAACCATGACACGGGCAATCCCACGTTTGCTCGGTTGAGTTCCACGCGACAATACACCCGAGGTGCGGGCAGACGGCTGAGAGTTTGTGTACGTTGCCGTTCTCATCGCGATGCACCGCGATCTTCGAAACACCATCGCGCATGATCGCGCCTTCGCCTAGTCGCAGCTCTGACTCTGACTTGATATCACCCGCCGTCATGTAATCAGCGTATTGTCCTGCGACGTTGATGTTTTCCGACGCGTATTCCGGTAACGACTTCAAACGTATGCGCGAAGGACTGTACAAATCTTCCCACGGGTTCTTGCGTCCCTGAATAAGATCACTCAGCAACATGCCGGCAATCGTGCCGTGCGTCATGCCTTGTCCGGAATCGCCCGTTGCGATGTAAACGTTGTCGTCGTCGAGCGGATTGCGACCGATGAAAGCCAGGCCATCGACCGGCTCCATCACCTGCCCAGACCAGCGATATTCAACATCAAGCGACTGTGGAAAGCGCTCACGCGTCCACTGCTCGAGCCGTGCGAAGCGCTCCTTGCCGTCGTTCTCCTGTCCGGTCTTGTGATCTTCACCACCGACAATCAACACGTCGTAATCGTCTTCACGTTGCAGTCGCAAGTAGTGATACGGATCGCCTGTATCCCAGTAGAGCGCCCGTGTCACCGAGTCTTTTGGAACGCGCACGCCGATCACGTAGGTGACGTAAGGCGCTTGCTTCGTGTGAATCGCGACGCGATCGTTAACCGGAGTATTCGTCGCGACGACGACGACCTCGCTCTTAACTACTGGTCCATGACTCGTCTCGACTGTAGCTTGCGATCCGCCCTCGATCTTCGTGGCATGTGTTTGTGCGAAGATACGACCATCCTCACGCATGATCGATCTGACGAGACCGTCGAGATATTTGAGCGGATGAAACTGCGCCTGCCGCGGGAAACGCAGCGCCGGACCCGTGTTGAATGAGTCAACCGGCGCACGCGCGACTTTTTCGACTCCGTTGAGTCCGGAGCGATGCGACGCGGCCAGCTCATCGTCAAGCAGATCAACTGAGTGTTCCGGTGCGCAAAAGAGAAAACCGTCAACCCATTCGAAATCACAGTCGATATTTTCTGCCGTGATGATCTCGCTGATCTTTTCGATCGCAGCCGTGTGACTTTCGGCTGTCAGACGCGCGCCATCTTCACCGTGCAGCTTTTCGATCTCGACATAGCGATCGTCAAAAGCGTTGGTGAGATGCGCGGTCGTGCGGCCCGTCATACCACCGCCACTTACACCGTCGTCCAGCACGACAACCGATCGGCCTTCTTTGGCAAGCAGATACGCTGTCGTCAATCCGGCGATGCCCGCACCGATGATACAAATGTCAGTGCGAATACTTTCTTTTAGCCGAGATTGAGACGGCGTATCTGCCGTAGCCATCCAGAGTGATGTGCTTCGTTGTGAATCGTCTTTCATTGGACTCCGCCGTGCCCGCTGAAATTATTTTGCCGGCGTGCCGATGTTCACATCAATTCGCTTGTTGCCACCAAACCACCGCCCACCAAACACGAACAAAGCGGCTACCACAAGGATCACGAAGATTACGAGAACTGCAATGATTCCGGTGCTCGCCGTACTGCTAGCATTGTCTCCCATCTCAATTCCTCCTGATTAATTTGATCGCGCTACCCGCACTTAGCCCGCGGTTGTCTCGCCTCCGAGTAACGTTAAAACTTCCCCCGTGACATAACTTGAATCCACTTCCGACGCGAAATAAACGTATGCAGGCGCGATCTCTTCCGGCTGCGCCGGACGCTTCATCGGTGTGTCTGCGCCAAACTCAGCCACGTCCTTCGCTTTCTTGTCCGCCGGATTTAGCGGCGTCCAGACTGGACCAGGCGCAACACAGTTCACGCGAATGCCACGCTCGACGAGGTTCTGCGCGAGTGACTTTGTGAACGCGTGAATCGCGCCTTTCGTCGAAGCGTAGTCAAGCAATTCTTTGCTGCCTTCGAGTCCTGTGATCGATCCCGTGTTAACGATCGCGCTGCCCTCTTCGAGATGCGGCAGCGCCGCCTTCGTCATGTTGAAATATCCATAGATGTTCGTCTTGAACGTGCGATCCCATTGTTCTTCCGTCACGTCTTCAAGACTTTCCTGGTGCTGTTGAAACGCCGCGTTGTTGACCAGGATGTCGAGCTTGCCAAACTTGTCGACCGTCTGCTTCACCAGCTTCTTGCAAACTTTCGGATCGCGAACGTCTCCGGTTAACGGAAACGCCTCTTGTCCTTCGGCTTCGATCGCGCGCTTCGTTTCGTCAGCGTCGCGTTTCTCCTCTTTCAAAAACGTGAACGCAACGTCAGCACCTTCGCGCGCAAACAGCACAGCGACCGCGCGACCAATTCCGGAGTCACCACCAGTGATCAGCGCCACCTTCTCTTTCAATTTTCCAGCGCCCTGATACATCGGCGCCTGGTAGTTCGGCCGCGGTTTGAGTTTGGCCTCAACGCCTGGCTTCTCCTGATGCTGTGGTGGCATCGGCGATTTCGGCTGCTTGAGCTTGCCCTTTACTCCCTTTTTACTCGCCATGTTCGTGGCGATTTGCAAATCACGATCCGTGCTGGCATCACGATTGCGCGAAGGGAGAATGTGTAACGAAAACGGAGTTAAGTGCCCCGGAACTAAACAATGCGGGGTTACGGCTGTACAGGAAAGCTACACTCATAGGAGGTTCATAAATGGCAAAGAAATCAGAGAAGAGTCATCGTGAATTGATCGACACCGGTACAGACAAACGCTTTGTGAGGCGAAATGAGAAGGGGCAATTTGATGAAGTGGTAGATGTAGGACGCTCACTCGCGCAGGATCGCCAACAAGAGGCGAAGACCAAAGTTCCACCGGGGCAAGGCGACCGCGGCGATCAGGAGAAGGAGTAATTTATCGGCCGCGGATGAACGCAGATGAACGTGGATTCTTATCCACGTTTATCCGCGTAAATCCGCGGCTTCTTGTTTACTCGTTGAAAATAGTCATTGAGCATTCGAGCATGACAGATCAAACACATCTGCTCCGGCAACTCAATATTGGTGGATCTGATCAAGGCGCCGCACCACGAACAGATGATGTCGAATTTAGGCTTCACACGAGGATCAATACGCTTACTCAAAGTTAACCTTCCTGACTGACCTGATACCGCAATGCACAAACAAATACTGTTCCAATGACAAAGATCGAACGTTTGCAGAACATCGGCATACGTCGACTCGGCACTCCCAAACGCGGCTTTCGCTACCAGCCGGTTAGCGGTCGTCTGACCAAAGCCGACCTCGACAGAATTAACGACTTAAAAATTCCTCCGGCGTGGACGGATGTGTTCATCAATCCGGCGGCGAATGGACAAGTGCAGGTGATTGGAAAAGACACTGCGGGACGCTGGCAGTATCTCTATCACGAGAGCCACACACGCGCGCAGGAGCTTCGTAAATTTCGACGGATCACGAAATTTGCGAAAGCGATTCCACAGATGCGCGCCACCGTCGCGCGCCATTTACGCCAGCCAGGTCTGACGCGAGAACGCGTGCTCGCCGCGGTGCTGCGCATTCTCTCGACGTGCTACATGCGACCAGGCAGCGAAGTGTATGCGAGTGAGCACGGCAGTTATGGCATCGCGACGTTGCGCCGCAAACACGTGAACGTCAAAGGCGAGCTGATCGAATTCGACTTTACCGGAAAGTCAGGCGTGCGACAGCAACGCGAGTTACGCGATCGCCAAGTCGCGCGCGTCGTTCGCGAGACGATCAAGCTGCCGGGCTACAACGTCTTTAAATATATAAATGGTGACGATAAGCCGGTGGTCGTGACGCGACGTCATATCAACGAGTACATCAAGGAAGTGATGGGCAGTAGTTTCAGTGCTAAGGACTTTCGCACGTGGGCGGGCACACTGGTTTGCGCATGTGCACTCGCGCGAAACGGCGATGAGATTTTGGAGAAGAAGACTGCGCGAAACAAACGCATCGTCGCTGCGATCAAAGAGACTGCGGAGGTGCTCGGCAACACGCCGGCAGTTTGTCGCGGCTCTTACGTATGTCCGGAGATCATCAGCTCGTTCGAGAAGGGCCAGGTGATCGACGCGTGTGCCACAAATCTTGATGATCTGATTGGGTTTCGTGGACGTGGTTTACACAAAGCTGAACAGTCGTTGCTCAAGTTTCTCAAGAAGGGTGTGAAGTGAGATTGGCACTGTGATTGCCGAAGAGGCGGCGAAGTTGAATTAACTGTTTCGATATCAAGCGGAGGTTTAATCAATGGAAGGTCCATTAAGAGGAATACTGGCAGGCGCAGCGGCGTGGAAGTTCGGCGGTGGATGCATTTCCACGATATTGATCTTCATTATTGTCTTTTGGGCGCTCGGATACGTGAATTGTTAGCGTGAATAGGTCCTATAGGACATATAGGACCTATTTACCAGGTCACCACGAGTTCTTCCGCTTCCTGCCACACCGGCAAGTTCGGACGAATCGCGCAACGGTACAGGTGATCGGGACGGTCCAAAAGGATACCGGCTCCCATCACGACGGTGCTTATCGGATCTTCGGGTACGGTCGCCCGCAGTTTCAATTCACTTTGCAGGCGACTCTTCAATCCCTTCAGCATTGCTCCACCACCCGTGAGGATCATTCCCGAGTAGTAAATATCAGCGACAGCTTCCGGTTGCGCGTCTTCAATCACACGCCGGATGCCCGTCACGATCTCATTGATGATCGGTTCCAACGCTTCGCGCACTTCTTCAGCGGTTATCTGTACTGCGCAAGCATAACCATCACTCAACTGTTTGCCGACAAGTTGAATCTTTCGCTCATCAGACGGAATGTCATCGTCGCTCAGCGCACCGAGCTCACGCTTCAACGCTTCAGCAGTGTATTCGCCAATCTGTAGACAGTAGTTGGACCGTACGTAATCGCGAATGCTTTCGTCCATCGCGTTTCCCGCCGCCTGCAAACTCGTCGACGAGACAACTCCGCCTGACGCGACGATCGCGATGTTTGTCGTGCCGCCCCCGACATCAACGACGAGATGCGCGCGTTCATCGTCGAATGCGAGACCCGCGCCGAGTCCAGCGGCGAGTCCTTCATCGACAAGATCGGTGCGACGACCACCAGCATCGTGTGCGGCGTCGCGAACTGAGCGTTGCTCAACAGCAGTCGCAGAGCCGGGAATGCCGACAACAAAATGACCGAAGCGAATTCCGTCAGTCACCTGGCCGATAAAGGACCTCAGCATCTTGCGCGTGACTTCGAAGTTGAAAATGGTGCCGCTACGGATTGGCCGGTGTACTTCGATGCCGCGCGGCTCGCGGCCCAGAAGTTTGAGTGCTTTGTGACCAACGGAAACGACCTCACCATCGTAGCGATCGAGCGCTACAACGGAGGGCTCGTTCAAAAGAATTCCCTTGCCGGGTTGATAGATGAGTGTGTTGACTGTGCCCAGATCAATAGCTAGCTCGTTCTTAAAGAACTTCTCGATAAATCTCACGGCGACGGTTCCTCCTCCAAATTGGCAGGGCCCACGGGAAGCGAGTGATCGCCTTCCGAGCGGCAACTCGTATGCCTTGCGAAAGAGCAGTTTGTGTTCCGGGGGATTGTCTTGGAAATTATAAAGACCGATTAAGACGCGGTTTCCAGTGCCGTATGACAACTGTGCGGTGAGGCCGGAGTTTGTACCAATTTAGCGCGTTCATTTTGAAGGAATATTTGGCCTCGGATGAACGCGGATCATAAAAACAGACTTAATAATCCGCGTTCATCCGCGTGAATCCGCGGCTAAATATTTTCTTAACTGGGCGAGTGCCTCCAGAAGGTTGTCGCTAAGATCGATACCGATCACACGACGGCCGCGCTTCACGAGAGCACGGAAATCGCCTAGCGCCTGCGCCTGTTTGAGGATGGCGAATGTGTAAGGCTCGCCGGGAATCGCGAAATCAACTGTATCGTTGGCGATGATCTGAAAGAAGACGCCCGTGTCTGGACCACCTTTGTGTAGCTGTCCGGTGGAGTGCAGAAAGCGTGGTCCATAACCTACTGTGGTGGCACAACGTGTGGCATCGCGAAGTTGAGTTCTGAGCTCCTGAAACTGGCGATCGATCTCAGGCGTCTCTTCGATGTAGTTCAGGAAAGCGATGTAGTCACCCGGCTTGATCGTCGCGAGTTGATCTCTCAAAACTTCTGCGACCGACTCCGCTTTCTCAGCATCGTCGGCACCGTAGATCGTGATCGATTCATCCGAAGCTATAGTATTGCGCGGATCGAGGTGACCACGACGAATGAAAGCAGTCAGCAATTCTTTCGTAGCGTCTTTCGCTTCCTGCACGTTGGGTTGATCGAACGGATTGATTCCGAGTCGCCAGCCCGCAACCGCCGTCGCAAACTCCCACACAAAAAACTCCGCGCCGAGATCGTACACATCGTTGAGATCGCGATGGACGATTGGGTGACCAGCAGCAGCAAGCGCTTCGAGCTGTGCGCTTTCTGAAACACTGCCGAGCGAAATGGAAACGAACAGGCGATCTTTGCCATAAACATCAGGAGAGCCGAGCGGCTCACCGTTTACGGGCAGTATGCCGGTGCCTTCTTTGCCGGTGCTCTCCGCGATCAGTTGTTCTATCCAGAGTCCCAATGTCTCGAGACGCTGATCGATCACGAGTGTGAGTTTGTCGCGTCCGGCGGCTGCGTTATCACCCATCGTGACGCCCAACTCGACCGCTGCATCGTTCGAATTCGAAGCTTGTTTTGCGCCCTCGAGCAGCCTGCGCACGTCGAGACCCATCAACGCCGCGGGAACCATGCCGAAGTAAGACAGCGCTGAGTAGCGTCCACCGATGTCAGACTGGTTGAGAAACGTGCGCCGGAATTTGAGTTCTTCTGCGGTTTTGACGAGTGGCGACCCGGGATCGGTGATGGCGATGAAGTTATCGCCCGGAGTTCCCTTCAGCTTGCTTACTTCTTCGTACCAGAACTTTTGGAAGACATTGGGCTCGGTTGTGCTTCCGGATTTTGAGGCGATGATGAAGAGACAACGCTCGATATCGATTCGTTCTTTGAACGCGGCGATGACGTCCGGATCGGTCGAATCCAACACGAGCAATTCCGGGAATCCAGGCTGCCTGCCGAATGTTCGCGCCAGCACTTCCGGACATAGCGACGAGCCGCCCATGCCGCAAACCATCACGTGTTCAAAACCGCGGCTCCGAACTGACTCAGAAAACTCGACGAGATCGTCAATAACGCCTATCATCTCATCAGCAACAGTTAACCATCCCAACGAGCTGTTGATGATCTTGATGTTTTCGGGATCAGACTTCCAAAGCGCGGCATCTTTCTGCAAAATGCGCTTGACTACCTCGTTATGATTCATGATGCCCTCAGTGTAACATTGGCCGTCGTCCTGTAAACGTATGACTGAACCCAAACAAGCTCTCCTGGTAATTGACGTGCAAAACGACTTCTGCCCTGGCGGAACCCTCGCCGTCCCGCATGGCGATGAAGTCGTGGCACCTCTGAACAGGCTGATCGACGACTTTCTCGAGCGTGGCGCGCCCGTCTACAAAACCCGCGACTGGCACCCGCCAGTAACAAAACATTTCGCGGCGTACGGCGGCACGTGGCCCGTCCACTGCGTGCGCGATACAGAAGGCGCGGAGTTTCATCCGGCGCTGCGCGACGACCCCCGCATCACAGTGATCTCGAAAGGCGTCGACGAAAACGATGGCTACTCAGCTTTCGACCACACGGATCTCGCCACTCAGTTGCACAGGCAAAACGTCGAAGAGCTCGTCATCGGTGGACTCGCGACTGACTACTGCGTCAAAAGCTCAGTGCTCGACGCCCTGAAACACGGGTTCAAAGTTAAGGCTATCGAAAACGCCATGCGTCCTGTCGATCTTCAACCCGGTGACGGCGACCGCGCCATCGACGAGATGCGCGACGCCGGCGCCGAAATCGTTACCTGATGGGCACTCTCAATATCGATCGTTACCACGCCGCTATGGGCGACGCGTCTTTTAAAGATGTGACGCGCCTCCACGATCAGCGACTGAGTGATGCAGAAGCGACTTTCTACGTCACGCAACGCAAACTTCCCTTCGCGCCCTGCCTGGGCCACGAGCGTCTCGTGCGACTCCTCGTCGACAGCCAGATCGATCGACCGCGTCTTCGCTTTCTCGAACAGGATCGCGGCGGCCTGCAACTCTTCGCGAAGGCCATCGAAGACATTCAGTTCGTCGGCAAGATCCGCGCGGTGCGTGCGGGCACGATCGTCTTCGCGCAGGAGCCTTTTGCCGACATCAGCGGCGCTTTCGGACTAACACAGGCGCAGGAGATCAAGTTTGAGCACGCGTTCGATCTGCCGATGACGACGGCCAGTACGGCGATGCAGTTTCGCATGGCGGCGGGCAATCGCTGGCTTTCGGACTTTTCACTGCGTCGTAACGGCGACATCGAGCGCGCTGTCGACATCGCTGTTTATGCGTTCATCGGCGGCTTCAATGACACTTCAAACCTTGAAGCGGCGCACCGTCTCGACATTCCCGCCGTCGGCACTGAAGCTCATTACTGGCAACAGGCGTACATCGAGTACATGGACCAGCCGGAGATCGATCCGCGCACCGGTAAACCGAAACATTTCGAACAGGTCGCTTTCGAGCGCTGGCTCGACGCGAATCCGAACGGCACGACGTTGCTGCTCGATACGATCGACGTTTACATGGGCGCGGTCCATGCAGCGATGGCTGCGACTTCAACTGAAGCGCGTCGGCGCGCGTTCAAAGGATTTCGTGTCGATTCGGGAAATCTCGCAGAGCTGGGCGAATGGTGTTTGCGTTTCTTCGCGGCGAACGGTCTGCCTGGACTACGCGCGAATCTCACCGGCGATCTGACGGTGGAAAAAGTTAAGAAGATCGTCGCGGAGTTTCCGGAGGTTGCGGGTTTCGGCATCGGTACGAAGTTGTCGAGCGAAGTGAAGGCAGTCGCGGGTGTGATCTTCAAGCAGTCCGTGATGAAAGGACGGCCGACACTCAAAGCTTCGAACTCGGAAGACAAGATCACACTACCGGGACGGCTACAGCTATTTCGCGGCACAGATGCCCAAGGAATGTACGTGCGCGACGTGATCGGACTCGACGATGAGGATCTGGAGATCCCGGGCGCGGCGAAAGTGGAGCGACTGCTCGTCCCCTTCTGGGAGAACGGGCAACACTCGGCAATCCCGTCGATCGAGAAGCAGAAAGTTTTTGTTGAAGAGCAACGACAGCGCTTCGCCGACATTGAAAACTACCCGTGCGAGCTGAGTGAAAAGCTGCGACAGCTTCGCGACGATCTGGTCCAACGAATGCGCGCCGATAACTCCGGTTGGGAAGAGATCCTCAACATGCCCGAAAACGTTCAGGAAGAGATGAAAGGACGAGTATGAGCGCTCCCGAGGTGAAGAAATCCAACGTTCGCGAACAGGTTACGGCGGAAGAGTGGCAGGTGCGGGTTGATCTCGCGGCTGCGTATCGTCTGGTAGCGGATTACGGCTGGGACGATCTGGTCTTCACACACATCTCGGCGCGCGTGCCCGGGCCCGAACATCATTTCCTGATCAACCCGTACGGGATGATGTTCGAAGAGATGACGGCTTCGAGTCTCGTGAAAGTCGATCTTGATGGAAAGATCGTGATGGACTCGGAGTACAGCATCAATCCGGCCGGATTCACGATTCACAGTGCGGTGCATGCAGCGCGTGAGGATGCGCGTTGCGTGATGCACCTGCACACGGAGTATGGCATTGCCGTTTCGGCCCAGGAAAAGGGACTGCTGCCGGTATCACAACAATCGCTGTTTGTTTTAGCATCGCTTGGCTATCACGACTACGAAGGGCTCGCGCTGAACGACGAAGAGAAGCCGCGCCTCGTTGCAGACTTAGGCCGGAAGACTTTTCTCATCCTGCGAAATCACGGCTTGCTTACGGTTGGACCAACGGTGGCGGACGCGTTTCTGTCGATGTTTCTGCTGGAGCGTGCGTGCCGGATTCAGATCCTCGCGCAATCAGGTGGCGGAAAGCTCGTGCCGATCAACGAGAAGATCTTCGCGCAGATTCCGGCGCAGGAACAGGTCGTGACGCAAGGCGGCGGTGGACGATTAGTCTGGCCAGGATTGTTGCGGAAACTCGATCGGATGAGCGCGAATTTTAGGGATTAATCTCCGCTCTCGATCGTAGGCTCGGGAGTGCTCTCGCGGGCGGGTTTGCGGCGCGGTTTCAATCTCTCAACGATGCCATGCGTGAACGCTGCAGCGCTCGCTGCGAAGCGTCGCCATCTTGCAGTTCCCTTCAGATCGTCGAGCAGCGAATAAACTACCGGCGTCGCGATCAGCGTCAGTAACAGCGACAACGTCTGACCACCGATAACAACGATCGCGATCGAGCGTCGCTCTTCCGCACCCGGTCCGGTTCCCAATGCGAGTGGCAACATGCCGGCGACGAGCGCTAGCGTCGTCATCAGGATCGGTCGCAAACGATCGCGATTGCCCTGCATGATCGCTTCGTGCCGCTCCATTCCCTTCTCGCGCAAACTATTCATGTGATCGATCTGCAAGATCGCATTCTTCTTCACCACACCAAACAAGACGAGAATTCCGAGGGCTGAATAAAGGTTGAGCGTGTCTCCTGTCCCCCACAACGACAGCAGCGCAAACGGCACTGACAACGGGAGGCTCAAAAGGATCGTGAGCGGGTGCACGGTGCTTTCAAACTGCGACGCGAGAATCATGTACATGAAGATGATCGAGAGTATGAACGCCCAGATAAACTCGCTAAACGTTCGCTCGAGCTCACGCGCGCGGCCAGAAACCGTCGTCGTGTAAGCACTCGGCAGATTCATCTCCTTAACCGTGTTTCGCAACGCTTCGATTCGATCCGCGAGCGCGTAACCCGGCGCCACCGACGCACGCACTGAAACCTGTCGTTCACGATCGAGACGGTCAATTCGCGAAGGGCTCGTGTCGCGTACGATCTTTACGAGGTTATCTAGCCGAACAAGTCCCGGTCCGGCGAAGGCCGTGCCTCCCGCTGTTGTCGACGCGCCGCCGCCCCTTGAAGAAGGAACATACAATCGCTTGATCGTTTCGACGTCACTGCGGTCAGCTTCGGTTAGTCGCAACTGCACATCGTAATCTTCGTTGATCGACTCATCACGGAAGCGCGACACTTCCTCCTCACCACCGACCATCAGTCGCAAACTCGTGGCGATGTCAGACGTGTCAACACCGAGATCCGCCGCACGATCGCGATCGATCATGACACGCAACTCGGGCTTGTTGAGTTTCAGAGTCGTATCAGCGTCGACGATGCCGCCAAGGTTCTTCGAGCGCTCGACCAGATCATCTGCATAACCAGCGAGCGCAACGAGCTCTGGTCCACGAAGGACGAAGTCAATATCAGTCCGGCCACCTGTACCAAAGTTGAACGACTGTGCATTGCGCACACCGATGCGCATCGGCGCGTACTTCTGGAGTCGCCGGCGCACTTCAACCATCACGTCCTGTTGCGTGTAGTTTTCCTTGAAGGCGTTGAACGGATGCCCTTTCTTCAGCTCAGTCCAGAACTTTCCAAACGAGAGCGTGCGCTCCTCGTGCGGCGCGATGCGCACGTACGCGCTGCCCTGATTTACACCGCCGAGAAAACTTCCGCCCGACGACGACAACACGAGCCGCACACCCGGCGTCTCGAGAATGTCTTTCTCCATCGCGGTGATCACTTCATTCATCACCGCGAGGTTCGTGCCTTCAGGACCGTTGACGCTGACTTCAAACTCCGCTTCATCGACGTTGGTCGGAATGAACTCCTGCTTCACCGAGCGATAAAGCGGCACGCTGGTCAACACGATTGCCAACGCTACGACGGCGACGGCAATACGATGCCGCATCGCAAACGCCAGCATGTACGAGTAAGCGCCGTCAATATAACGATAGAAACCACGTCGTGAAGCCGGTTCATCGTGACCGCCCTTCGCGTCACTCACGCGAATCAGTCGCGAGCTCATCATCGGCGTCAGCGTGAACGACACGAGCAAGCTGACCATGATCGCGACGGCCGCGGTGATTCCGAACTGGTACAGGAAGCGTCCGGAAATGGACGACATGAACGACACCGGCAGGAAGATGACTACGAGAGACAGAGTTGTAGCCAGTACCGCGAGGCCGATATCTTTCGTCGCTTCCCGCGCTGCTTCTTTCGAATCGATTCTCTTCTCTTCAATGAAGCGAAAGATGTTTTCGAGTACGACGATCGCGTCGTCGATAACCACGCCGACCATCAACACGAGCGCCAGCATCGTCACGCTGTTGAGGGTGAAGTTGAGCGCCTTCATCATGCCGAACGTCGAGATGACGGAACACGGAATCGCGACCGCTGCGATCAACGTCGAGCGCCACGAGCGCATGAATATCAGCACGACCAGACTCGCGAGAATACTACCGAGGATCAGGTGGACCTGGATCTCGTGCAACGCCGATTCGATATAGCGCGACTGGTCACGAATGGTTTCAACCTTAACGTCTTCAGGTAGCTGCGCAATGACGCGCGGCATGGCTTCTTTCAAGCCTTTAATTACTTCGACCGTGTTCGCGCCGGACTGTCGCCTGATATCGAGCGTAACAGTGGGAACACCGTTAAGACGCGAGAACGATCGTTGTTCTTTCGTTCCATCTTCAACACGACCGACGTCGCGAAGCCTGATAGGCGCGCCGTTCACATTCGCGACTACGAGATCGTTAAATTGGCGTGGATCAGTAAATCTTCCGAGCGTGCGGAGTGTGAGCTCTTCTTTGCCAGTGGTGACGTTTCCCCCCGGCACGTCAGCGTTTTGGCGTTCGATAGCTTGTCGCACTTGCGAGATGGAAATCTGATACGCTGCCAGTCGCTCCGAGTCGATCCACACATTGATCGCGCGATCGAGACCACCGACGACGCGCACTTCACCGACGCCGCCGACGCGCTCGAGCTGCGGGCGCACCATCTTGTCGCCAAGCTCTGTTAGTTCTCTTAATGAGCGATCGGCGGAGAGCGCGATCGTCATAACAGGCGTACTGTCGTTATCAAACTTCTGAATTACGGGAGGCGTCGCATCTTCAGGAAGAATACGTCCGAGTGTGTTGACGCGATCGCGCACATCCTGCGTTGCCGATTCGAGATTGCGATCGAGTTTGAAGGTTGCGATTACGATCGCGGTTCCCTGTCCGCAAACCGATCTCAACTCGCTGATGCCGTCGACTGTGTTAACAACTTCTTCGATCGGCTGCGCGATGAGCGACTCAACTTCTTCCGGCGCCGCGCCGGGAAGACCCACGCGCACCGACACCGTGGGAAGATCAACAGAAGGAAAGCGATCGACACCGAGTCTGAAAAACCCAGCCGCGCCTATCACGACCAATGAAAGAACAATCATTGCCGCGAAGACAGGACGGCGAATACAGATTTCGGCTAGTTTTTGCATTAAAAATAATAGGCCCGACAGGACCTATCCGACCTATTTTCAGTTAGTCGACAACTTCGACAGCCTGACCCGATTGCAGGTTGCCCGGATCAACTACAATCTTTTCCCCAACGTTGATTCCGGACACAATCTCAGTGAATTCACCGTTACGACGGCCTGTCGTGATCGGTTTCTCCAATGCTTTCCCATTCTGAACGGTAATCACTTTCTCGATACCTGCAAACGTGACGATGGCATTATTCGGAACTGTCACAGCCATCTTCGCGTCGTTCGTCACGATCTCGGCGCGCACAAACGATCCGGGTCGCAGCGTTCCATTATTTCGTACGTCCGCTTCAACCATGAGCACACGGTTCTGCTCGGCGATCACCGGACTGAGTCGCATGATCTTTCCGACATAAACACTCTGATCACCCTCGACGGTTACGCGAACATCCTGACCCGTGCGAACAGTGCGCGACTCACGTTCCGGAATCTCAGCGCGCAGACGCAACGGATCCATCCGCACAACATTCACTACCGGCTCGCCCGCCGCGAGATATTCACCAACGCTCGTCCGCTTTTCCTGCACGATGCCGTCGAGTGGAGCAACCACCGAAGTGTCTTTTAACTGTTGTCTCGCGAGTGCCAATTCGGATTTTCGCTGCGCGAGCACGCCCTGACGATTTCGGATCTCTTCGTAAGCGTCCTGATAACGGCCTTCTGCAACTTTGAATGTCGCAGTCGCCGAATCGAATTCTGCTTTTGCGATTACGCCCTGTTCAACTAACCGCGCTGCGCGATCGCGGCTGTAACGGGCTTCGTCGAGCACTGCGCGCGCCTGTCGCACTGTGGCGGTTTGTTCCGGATCGACTCGATCGTCGTTGCCTTCGGGCGCGAGACCCAGACGCGCACGTGCCTGTTGGAGCGACGCTTCTGCTTGTTGCACGCGGAGACGGTAATCAGCTGAGTCCACGACGGCGATGACTTGTCCTTTCCTGACGACGCTACCGAGATCGACTGAGAGCGTGCTGACGCGACCCGGAACTTTTACGCTGACTGTTGTTTGGTCGTAGGCGGCGAGTGTGCCGTTGGCGGTTACGGTTTCGCCGAAAGGAGTTTCGGCAACAGTAGTCGTTTTAACTTTACGCGCTGGTCCACCCTGGCCCGGGCGTGCCTGGCCCTGTCGCTGCGAAGCCTGGTAGTCGCTCTTGCAAGAGGTCAAAAAAAGCGCCGCCAGTAAGAGCGACACTCCTATTAAGAGAAATCGGGTCTGGAACATCCTAAGCAGTTTATCACGCAAGCGTTTGCGAGTCCCGAAAAGCCACAGCGATTAACGTAAAGTTATGTAAAGTTACGTAAAGCAGTTGTAAAGGAGGATTTCTCACGCGGCGGCGCAGCGGCGCAACGAAAGCCACGACAAACGCTGCGCCGTTGCGCCGCCGCGTGAGAATCCTTCTTCAAAAACCTTTCCGGATCAGGTACGACGCTTTGATGAAGAACGTGCGGGCGTTCCGGCGGAAGCCGGGAACGATTTGGCGCGTGAATGGGTGCAAGCTGTCGTAGTTCAGATCGTCGTTGTAACCCGCGTAGAACGCGGTGCCGGGGCTCGGCGTCCAGCCAAGCAACGCCTGCGCGCGCAGTCTTGAGTCGAGCGTGTTGTAATCGAGAATCAATCGCGTGAACGTGGCTTTCGTGAATTGATACGTACCACGAAACGTCAGGATATTGATCTTGTAAGCCACGCGATCCGTATCGTAGCGCCGCAGTCTTTGCGAGTTGATGCTGAATTGCGCGCGCAGCTCATTCGTCGGCTGGTAAGTAATGCTGCCGTTGAACTGAAGCAGACTGCCGCGACCCGGATCGAGCGGCGCATTCTGACCGAGCGCGAGCGCCGCCGGGCTGACGCGCGGGTACTTGCTGCCATTGCCAAAGTCGAGATCGAAGTGGCCCCAGCGATGTGTCACCTGTCCGTTGAACTGAATCTTCTTGCTCGGGTTCGAACCGCCGTAGAACGAAAGATGCTGCTTGGCTGAAGCACGCTCGTTACTCTCACCGAAGAACGTACACTTGTTGTCCCCAGCCGAAAACGGATTACACGGCTTAGCTTCACGCGTTGCACCAAACTCATGATCGAACAAGCGCTCGTATCCCGGCTCCCACCACGTCCCGACATAACTATTGCGCGGCAACTGTAACTCGACGAGGTTCTCGCTTTCCCAGATGTACATCCGGCCCTGCCAGTCGTAGTCAACGTGCGTGAGCGTGTGAACATGATACGAGATGATCTTCTTCTTCGGATTCGGATCGGAGTTGTAACGAAGAAGACCGTAATTGAAGTTCGAGTTTGTGCGCTGTACGAAGCCGACGTCCGCGCGGTAGTCCTGAGTGAACCCTTCGCCGTAAACTTCCCAACCCCAGTTGCGACCCGAAACGTTATAGTCCGCTGAATAACCAAAACCGTTGCCAGTGCGGTAACGCGTTTCGCCGTCGTTTGGATCGAAGAAGAAGTTGCGCGAGGTCGTTCCGAGTGTCTGAAAGCTGACGGTCGTTTGCTTGTCGAGACGAAAGCGACCATCGAATCCCATCACGTGGTTGTGTTTCTCGATGAAGTTGTAACTCGTGGCCACCATGCCGAGCGAGTTTTCCTTGCCGACGTCGCGCTTGAGACGCAACACACCGATGTAAGCATTCTTATCGAGGATGCGTTCGTTTTTGCAATTCACATTCCGGTCGAGAGTGCGACTTTCGACACAGCCATTCAACGCGCCGCGATCGTCAGCGTTCAGGTTTCCTGGTCCATTGTCGCTCGCGACCATCAACCCAAACGTATTGCGACCTTTCTTGCCCGTCGTCTTCACCGCCACATCAGGATCGACGATCGCGCGTGTGTGAACCGCAGTGATCGGCGTTTGAAAGATGTCGATACCTTCGAGGAAGAACGGGCGTTTCTCAGGAAAGAAGATCGGGAAACGCTGGTTTGCGGTCACTACTAACTGATCTGCTTCAACCTGTGCGAAATCAGGATTGATCGCGAGGTCAACTGTTACCGCTGAGCTGGGGATGAACTTCGCTGTCAATCCCAGATCGAGTCCGACCGGCTCATTCACCATACGACCTTGATCGCTAACACGCGGTATACCACCAAACGTCGGTACGAAGCGGCTGTTCTGCGAAACCGTCACACTCGGAATCAGCTCGATCGTGCGTTCGACGGAGATTCCTTCGAGACCCGTCAGATGGCCCGCCTGGCTCAGGTTGCTGTCGATACTGCGCGACATTGGCATCCACGAATCGAGCTCATTCTCAAAACGCTTGACGCGACGGAAGAAATGCGCGCCCCAGAGTTTTCCTTTGCCAGCTTCGAAGCGCAGCGACTTGAAAGGGATCGCGATCTCGACGTTGAAGCCCGTTTCATGAATGATGCCCTTCGAATCCATCAAAAGATCGACACTGAAATCTTCACCACGACCTTCGGTGATGATGCCGTCGCCCTGAATGCCGAGTGGATTGAAAAAGACTTCGAAGGCTTTGCGTTTGTCGTTGAACGTGTCGAGCATGAAGCCAACGTAGTCGTCGTTGAAGATGTTGTCGCGCTTAGCCACGGTGGCGCGGATCTTGTCGGGCTCGTCGGTGGCTTTGAAAGCGATGTAGAGAAACTGAGGATCGAATCCGATCAGGACTTCCGTTGGTTTTGAGGGTGGCGTGTTGTCGCCGGGTTGAATCTGGTAGAAGTCTTTCAGCACTGCCGCTTTTTGCCAGACTTCATCATCAAGCTTGCCGTCGATCGTCGGAGGTTTCTCAAACTTCGGGATCGTGATCGGCTGTGACTTTTCCAGTGGAACGACTAAGGCTGAAGGCGTCTGAGCATTCGCACACACTGCGACGCACAGGATGAATAGAAGTGGAAGATACTTAAGTCTCATAAAAATCTGATTTGTTTTCTCTGCGTCTCTCTGTGTATCTCTGCGTTCTCTGCGTTAAATACAATCTCAACGCAGAGGACGCAGAGATACGCAGAGGGCCGCAAAGTCCACCTAAAAACTGCGCCGGAAGAGGTATGACATCTTTATAAAGAACGTTCTTCCATTACGCCGAAGGCCTGGCTCAAGTTGCCCTGTAAACGGACTAAATCCATTGCGATTCAAATCATCGTTGTAACCGGCGTAGAATGCCGTCCCTGGATTGGGTGTCCAACCCAGCAAGAACTGCCCTTTGACGTTGGAAGCTAACGAGTCGTAGTCGATGCGGCCGCGTGCAAAAAGGAAGCGTGTGAACTGGTACGTTGTGCGGAGCGAGATGATGTTTTCATCGAACGCGATCCGGCCCGTATCATAACGGGTGAGCCGCTCTTTTGTATAACTCAGTCTCGCGTTCAATGCGCTCGTCGGTTGGTAAGTGATGCCACCGTCGAAGTGCCAGAAGTCGCCTGGCCCAGGATCCTGCGGCGATAGACACGCCGCCGGCAGTGGATCCTCATTGCACAGACCAGCGGCAAACGCCTCGCGCGCTGCGAGTGCCGGCGGACTCACGCGCGGATATTTAGGCTCGGCGCCAAAATCAAAATCCATCGAACCCCAAACACGAAGCAGAAAGAAATTGAAGTTGTACTTTTTGCTCGGCGTCGAGCCGCCAAAGACGTATAAGCCCGTTGTCGGCGACGACCGCTCGTTATCTTCACCGGCAAACGTACACGTGTTCTGGACCACGCAATTCGAACCGGGCTGTCGCTTTGGTCCAAACTCGCTTTCGAAAACACGGTCGTAGCCTTTATCTACACCCGTGCCGAAATACGTCTGCGCGGGAAGTTGAAACTGGATCTGCGTTTCGTTGTTGAAGTTTTGCGAACGTCCCTGCCAGTCGAAGTTGGCGTTGAAGTCTGTATAGACTCGCCACGAGATCAGCCTGGCTTTTGGTTTCGGCTCGGAGTTGTAGCGAATGAACCAGTTTGGATTGTTGGTGTTGGGCCGGCGATTGAAACCGACGTCAGCGACGTAGTAACGAGTGCGGCCTACCATCGAGAACTCGTGACCGAAGTGACGGCCGCTCTGGTTGTAATCGAGCGCGTAACTGAAACCGTTCTGTTTGCTGTCGCGAAGCTCGCCTTCCTCGGGAAAGAAAAACAGGTGCCGGCTGTGTGTACCAAGCACTTGCCAACTAAACGTCGTCTGCTTGTCAAAACGAAAGCGCCCGTCAAACCCGCCGAGCTCGTTGTACGTGTCTACGAAGCGACGATAGGTCGTGAGAAAACCGATAAAGGAATCTGACTTGCCGACATCGCGCTTCAAACGCAGGATGCCAACCGCAGCGTTCTTATCGACGAATCGTTGAATGCCCGGAAAGACGTCCGGATTCGTGCGATCGTCTTCGGTAAAGTTTCCCGGAGCGTTGTCGGAAGCGAGAATCACGCCGAACGTGTTTCGATCCACTTTGCCGCTGAGTTTCACGGCGTAATCGGGATCGACAATCGCGCGTGTATGGACCGCGGTGAGCTGCGTCTGGAAGATGTCGATGCCTTCGAGAAAGAACGGCCGCTTCTCTTCGAAGAAGATCGGGAAGCGCTGGTTTGCAGTCACGACTAACTGGTCTGACTCGACTTGGGCGAAATCAGGATTCAGCGTGAAGTCGAGCGTGACAGTCGGCGTAAGCGTGTATTTGCCAGTTAAGCCGGGATCGAAATCCACCGGCTCATTTACAAAGCGTCCGGGATCGGGAGTTCCCTTACGCGCATTGAACGGGAGCGCAGTTTTTCTTTTGCCGGTTTCGGAAACAGTCAAACTCGGAATCAGCTCGAGTGTTCGTTCGGCAGAGAGCCCTTCGAGGCCCGTGAGGTGTCCCGCCTGTGCGAGCCAACTGTTCTTGTCGCGGTCCATCGGGATCCACATGTCGAGCGAATTGTTCAAACGCTTCGTGCGACGCCAGAAGTGAATGCCCCACAATTTGTCTTTGCCGGCGACATAGCGCAGCGACTTGAACGGGATCGCGACCTCGATCGTGTAGCCGTCGGTCGTGACCATTCCTTTCGACTCCATCACGAGATCGAGACTGAAATCTTCGCCCTGGCCTTCAGTCCAAATCCCATCGGCCTGAACACCGAGCGGATTGAAGTCAAACTCGTAGGCGCGTCGCTGGTCGTTGAAGGTGTCGAAGAGAATGCCGACGTAGTCGTCGTCCCAGATCTGATCGCGCTTTGGGATGTTGGCGCGGACTTTGGCGGGATCGTCGAAACAATGAAAGGCGATGTAGAGGATGCGTGCGTCGTAACCGAGTCGTACTTCGGTGCGATTTTCCGGGATGAGATTGTCGCCGGGTTGGATCTGGTAGAAGTCTTTTAATACGACTGCGGTTTGCCACACTTCGTCATCGAGTTTTCCATCGATCACAGGCGGTTTAGCGAAGAGAACGGCTTTTACGGGGTTGGCTTTTTCGGGGGGAAGGGCGAGGGCGGCTTTACCGGTTTTGAGGCCGGGCGGCACCGCTGGAGCGAGAGATTGAGAATAGGCCGCGCCGCAGCACAAAAAGGTCAGAGCAGTGCAGAGCAATGCGGCCTTCATGAAAACGTTTCCCCTGTTCGCAGTTTAAGAAAGCTGCTCGAAAGGTTCCCGCTCATTTGGACGCACGCGGTCCAAAGAATCTTCCAGAGCGCGCAGACTGATTGATCTCTGCGTAGCCTCTGCGTCCTCTGCGTCTCTGCGGTTGATCGACTTGCATTTACCGCAGAGGCGCAGAGGACGCAGAGGCTGCGCAGAGAAATCTTTACTGGCGTGGTTTCAGAAGGATCTTCCCGTCGCCAGTCTTGAGAATAAATACCTTGCCGCCGTTGCCGATTCTCCAGCGCTTCACGCGTGGCGAGGGCGTGATGTCTTCGTTAACCACAAAACCTTCGTTACCAAGTTCTTCCATGGAATTGGTTTCGATGGTGAAGCTTGAGCCGGCCGGCACCGTCAACGAAATCTGTCCATCGCCGGTTCTCGCCGATACCGCGTTGAAATTACCGTCGAGTGCGATCGCGCCGTCGCCGGTGCGCGCATCAACCTGCCCCTCAAACTTGATGACACGAATAACGCCGTCGCCCGTGTTCACCTGAAGCTGTCCACCGCCATTTGCGACTTCGATTGGGCCATCGCCCGAGCGCAATGTGATTTGTCCAGTGACGCCATCGAGGTTCAACGCGCCATCACCTGAAGAAACATGCAAGGTCGATTGACGCGGCACATACACATCGAAGTTTACGCGGCCGTTGACGTCTTCAGTGTTGATTGTATTGATCGAGATCGCGTCACCCTGCTGTTGCGCCTGGATCGTGATCTGTTTCAGCGTTTCCTCGTCCGCTGCGCCTTTCGTCGCGTTGTACGTCACTTCATTTTTATCCCAGCCACGAACAGTCACCTGGCCGTCGAATGTGCTCAACGTGATTCGCGGTGCGCTACCAACCGCAAACGTTCTCGTTTCTTTGGCGGTGAATCGCTCACTGTTGTAACCACCGCTGCCACGCGCAATGACTTTCGTGCGAACTTCGATTCGCTCTGCCCGCGCGCGTTCGCGTTCGATCTGGCGCTGTGCAGCTTCCAGCTCACGCTGTGACTCTCGCAGTGCCTGATCGACTTGTCGCTGCGCTTCGCGCTGTGCTTCTCTCGCGGCGCGCGCCGTTTCATTGCGCGCGCGAGCCGCATGTGCAGCCTCCGCGGCGGCGACTGCGTTGCTAATATCGTCCTCAACTGCTCTTTCAGCTTCGCGGACAGCGGCCTCGCCCTGCACCGATACTCCCGGGCTCAGCGGTAATCCATCCTCAGCGTGAGTGATCTTGATTCCGCCATTGACGTTCGCGAGCTTGATGCGTGGACCACCGGTTCCGATCTGTCCGTCCATGCTGTGGCCCACATACTCACCGTGCTTGACCTTCAACCCGAAGTCGGTGCTGATTCCGCCGTGGACCGTGCCCGCACGAATCGAAGCATTCGCGTTGGATGGAATGACGATCGTGAGGTTGCCATTCACCGATCCCAGCGAGATTGACTTCGTTTCGTCGAGCTGAGTGAACGTTGCGGTCAGTGGACCATTGATGGTTGACAAGCGCACTTCATTGGCAAGACCACGCGCATTTACGCGACCGTTGATCGAAGTGGCTTTGACACTGCCTTCAACACCGTCGATATCGATTGAGCCATTCACCATCTCGATCGACTCGAGAATGGCTTTGCGCGGCACGGTCAGCGAATACTCGACTGTGGCCGGGTTGTCGTAACGCCCCTCGCCACCGCGGAAAGTCTGGTTTTCGTATGGATACTCGGTTTTAATTCTGATGTTTTCCTGGGTCGCGTTGACTTCGATCTTCGCTTCGTTCAGTCGATTTTGGCGATATGCTTTTTTGATTGCGTCAACTTGAACTGATGCCTGGTCCCAAACTTTGATCTGCACGCCGCCGTTGATGTTTTCGAGACTGATGCGGCCGGTCGGCGATAGTGGATACGTTTGGTGAAATTCTTCGCGCAACTCCTCGCCGTTTTCGCCGACAGCGGATGTCGCATCTGTTGCTGGAACAGACGGCACGGGCCTGAGACCCTGCGCACTTGCTGCTGGTCCAGCGCCGTTCGTGGCTATGGCGACAATCAGCAGAACTACACTAATGAGGCTTTTTCTAATCATTATCTTTTTTCGTTTCCTGTTAAAAAGGTTATTAACTGGCAATGCGTAGATTAATACTACGGTTCAGCGACTTCAAAAGTATTTCACGATCGCGAGGGTTAATTCTGAATGCACCGGGCTTGCGGGTCTTTGTCTTAAACGTAAACGCGGGGAATTCATCTGAGTCAGGCAATTGAACTGCCGGTACGCGCACTTCAAACGCGTCTGCATCGATAATAACGCGTCGGGGCTTCTTCAGCTTAGCGACTTCAACGGGCCGTTCGGTCGTCTGGATTTTGCGTTCAACTGCTTGCGCCGACTGTTTGCTCTCACAACTCTCGTGCTTTTCGATTCTTATTACTGTCTGCGCAACTTGCGGGATTTGTGGAATCTGCGGGACTTCAACGGGGGTGACGTTGCCAGACCATTGTGCGACCAACCGGCTCGCGTCCAGCGTCAGCTCGTGGTGGATTTCCGTCAACTCCTTCATGGAGTGCGAGAATGCGGTCAGGCCCACCACCAAAAGCAGTATCACGAGGTAGCCTGATTTTTCGCCCTGTCTTCCCGTGTTTCTCATTCCCTTGACCCCTCAATTTTTAAGGCCGAGAGCAGTCAGTTCTGAAGTAACTAGTTCCAACCGCCCCCGGCCCTTCTGCGTTGCTCTATAGTCAATACACCGGCCCTCGGACGGTTGTGACAAGAAAAATTTTAGCCACAAAAAGGCACAAGAAGCACATAAAAGAAGCTCTGAGGGTCAAGGGTATTTGACTGCCCGAACTCTACTTTATGTGCTTTTTGTGCCTTTTTGTGGCTAGATTTTCTTGAGGCGGACGGTGCCGCCGAATGAGGCGATCGAAATGGTAGCGTCCCCGGTTCCACAGATGGCGTTCACTCGTCGCACATATTGTGTGGGGGGCTTTTCGACGACGATGGGCGTCACTACTGGTCCAGTGCGCGGCGGAGTCCTGGTCGGCTTTGCAGGCGGCGGCGGTGGCGCTTCGCTCAAGTATTTCAGTGCGAAATCCGAAACGATGTCGTGCTTGTCTGAAACCTTTGCATTCAAACGGAACGACGCGTCGTGCGGCATCCCCAAAACCACGTCGCCCGTCATGTTCGTAAAACTGTAATAACCTGCCTTCGCCAGCGGCCCCGTCATCGTAACTGTTCCATTCACAGTCTTTGCCGTGACTTTCGGATTACTGACGCGGCTCAGTTGAATATCACCACTCACAGTCCCGACTTCAAACGTATCTTCCTCATCAGACGGCCTTACATTCATTACCTCTACAACTCCGCCCGCCGAGCTCAAACTCACTCGACCACTCGAGTCTTTCAAGTAAATACTGCCACCGACACTTCCCGCTTCAACCAGCTTCGTGGCACGCTCGATCATGATGTCGCCGTTTTGTGAACCCGCGTAAGCTCCTGCGACTCCAGCAATTGTGATGTCGCCGTCACGTGTTTGCACCTGCACGGTCGCACCTGCCGGCACCTCCATCTCCACGCTTGCGAGTGCCTGGCAGTCGAGTCTCGGATTCGCGACGCCAGACCTGTCCAACACCATGACATCAATGCGCATCGCGGGCTTCGCTGGATCTTTCGTTTTATCGATGCGTTTGAACTCTATCTGCGCGGCATCGAGCGATCGAACGTGAATCTCGTCCTTGTCCCAACCGCGCACTTTCAGCGTCCCGGAAGCAACACAAAGCGTGACGACCGCGGCAGGATCAACCGTCATTGATCGGTCGATCTTTTCGCCTGGTTGGGGACTTGAATTGTCGTGAGCGGCGGTGGAATCTGCCAGAGAGAGTATGAGGCCGATTACTGCCCAAACTGCGAACCACTTCTTTGTCAACTTCTGCCGGCCTTTCAGTGTCCGCGACCTCCGCCGACACGGGCGTCGGCGATCGTATTGAGGAGGTCTACTTTGCTTTGATAAGCAGCAAACATGAAATCGGCCGCGTCGGGATCATTTGGATTGCTCTTAGCTGCGCTACGAGTGGCTGCGATAGCGCGATCGACCACTGCGAGATTACGCTCATACTCAACCTGCAAACCAGGTCTCATATTCTTCTTGTTGGACTTAATCGCGGAATCCAGCCGGGCAATCGCCTGCAAGTAAGACCGTTCACCCGGAATAAGTTTCACTTGAGCAGGCTTCGGCGCAGCGCTTACGGGCGCTGGTCTCTTATAACTTACAGCCACAAAATTCTTCGGTGTTTCGCGTGGAGGAAGCTTAACTTCTGGAATTTCGTCTGAGGCTCGATCCGGAGAGGTTTGCGCTACTGCATTGCTGTTTTCGGTTTGTTTGTTGTTGCCTGCCTGGGTACTTGTTTTATTAACTTGCGCCGGCTCGGTCGTAGTCCTCACCTTCACTACGCCAACGATAGCCGCAAACGCCAGCATGACCGCGAGACTCGCGTAACCGAGCGTGCGCTGTGTTCCGAAATTGAGTAGACCGGAGAAGAATCCAGCCAGACCGCTGGCTTTTTGTGTTGACTGTGCGCTTGGGAGACGATCACCCAGAACCGCCTCGTCGATGCGTTCGCGCAGGCGCTCGGTCGGCACGCTTGCCTCGAATTCCGCGGCCAGCGCCGACATAACGAATGCCGACTCCTCTTCCAGTTCGCGCGCCGCCGCCGCACAAGTCACACATGAAGCAAGATGCGACGTAACACTCTCCATCATCTCGATGGGGAGCTCGCCGTCGAAATAGCTTTGCAGCTTGCCCTCGTCCAAACACCGTGTCATCGTTTGCCTCCGATCTTACCGTAAACCCTCGCAAACTCTTTGCGCCCGCGCGCCACGAGGCTGCCGATGTTTGTCTCTTTGAGCGACAAACTGGTGGCGATCTCGCGATATGAGAGTCCCTGCTGTTTGAGCAGCAGGCAACTTCTCATCGGCTCTTTGATTTTTTCGAGGGCGCGGCGAGCTTCTTCGATTGCCTGGCGGCGTTCGAAGTCTTCTTCCGGCGCATCGACAAAGAAGCCGTCGGCGGTACTCTTGTGATACTCGTTATCGCGAACCATCGAGCGGCTTTGTCCCCGCAAGGTGTTTCGCGCCACGTTAAGAGTCACGCGCAGCAGCCACGCCCGGAGCAGTTCTTCGCCCGGGGTGGAGTTGAGATTGCGATAAAGTCGTAGAAACACTTCCTGCGTCACGTCCTCAGCCAGGGCTGAGTCGCGAACGACAGCTCTTGCCGTTCTAAAAACGGCGCGGTGATGGAGGGTAAACGCTTCGTCGAAACTGAGCGGACCTACCGCCTCAGTTCCGAAGTCGTTAGACATGGAATCGATCAAAGCTCTAGCTTGTCCGTTCATCTATCACCGCTCTCTCAACGATGCAAACACCGCGAACCGGGGTGTTGTGGCAAATATCTGCCCGGCCGACAAACTGCGGCATTTTGGCCGGCATTGTAGCCCCTTACCCGGTTCCGCACCAAGTTTTCGAGCGGTAACCCTGTGTTAGTGACCGAACGGGGAGATCCGTTGCGGTTAACGTGGAGACGTTCGGAAATGTTCGAGTGTTAACAGTGGTGAGGCTTATGGCTTGATGACTGGATGGCAATCCCACTGAACATCAAAAATGTTGACAGGACATTGGATCAGCAGTACAAGCATGCCCATTATCCCCACTTTTGCCTCGATCATGCCTGAAAGAGTTGGACTATGAAATTTAACAACTACCTTGCCGGAGTCTTCATTGCGGTTGTTGGCATCGGTTTCGTAGTGACCTTTAAAGGCCAAAAACCTGCACAATCGAAAACTTCCCAATTATCGACTAAGGCGCTGAATGGGCGTGAGGCGAAAGCAATTGATGATGCTGCAACGCCAACAGTTGATTTCGATATCGATAGTACCGCCGATCTTTCTAACGAACGTCGTATTAAGAACGCGAGGCATGACAATGGTCGCATGGTAATCAAGGATGCGCACCCCAGTGTCGCGGAGGTAGTCGATGAGTCAGAGTGGGCAATGGGGCTTTCTGATCTCCCGGCTGAACGGAGCGATCTCATAGTTGAAGGCGCCGTAACGGATGCTAAAGCATTTCTTTCAAATGACAAAACGGGTGTCTACTCCGAATTCGCTATCCGAATCTCTGCAATTCTGAAGGCCTCGGACCAGGTGAGAGTCAATCCCAACGATACTGTAGTAGTTCAAAGAATTGGGGGAAAGGTCAAATATAAATCCGGCAGGGTAATTCGCTACAGAATTGAAGGACAGGGTTCACCAAGCCAGGGCCAGCCATATATTTTCTTTCTCAGCAGGACGGCTGAAGGTGATTTCAAACTCCTGACAGCTTATGAATTACGCAATGACGTAGTGTTCGCTTTAGATGGTTCGCGGATCAATGCCCGTGGAGAAGGTCAATGGGTTTTCGACAAGCACAATGGTGAGAATTTGGAAATCTTCAGACGGAAGCTTCAACAGGTTATAGGTCACTTTTAAAAGTTCGACTTACGACCAATGTTTTCAAGAGTCTTTCCCCTTTTTCGTCTGCTTAGGTCTATGGGTTTGCGCCATAAACCCGAGCGTTGCAGTTTCGCAAGGTTATCCCTCCTCAAATTGCCACTTCGAGAATGTCGCGCCAGTGATTTAAGAGCACGGCACAACTGTACCGTACTATATTGATCCCAGCATAACCGGAGATAGAAGGACCTCAATCACTCGCGCATACCGTGAAGCACTTTGCCTTCACTCGTTGCGGTGAGTTGAACGTCTTCGGAATGGTTGACGCTCAGATTGCTGTTGTCGAGGGTGAGTTGCTATCCGGAACCGTCACGTCCTGACTCAGATCGTTTTAGCAAAAAACTCTGTTGTTTGTGCGGGTGAGGACAGACTCCGGGGGGGGGCATGGTTTAAAAGGGTGGCATGGCACAATCGGGACATCACGATTCACTCACACCAGCCAATGACACTGTCGCTGGCGAGGAACGGGGCGACAAATCCGAAAAATTGCGCGTCAAGTCGGAGGACCTGCGTGAATACTCGCAGGTCTTAGTCGGGAGAGCTCAAGACCTTTGTCGCGCGTCGCGCAAGCTCAGACGCATGAATTTATTCCTTGCTGCTATTAATCCCGCACCCGATGCCCGCAAAAACCAGCCCGGGCTGAAAAGTTGGTAAAGATCTAAGTCAGCCTATTACTCCTTTGCGCGTTTACGTCTTTACGCGATAATCTCCCTCCCTTGATTCAAACACTGCAAAATAGTCCGTTTCTGCGGGCCTGTCGTCGCGAGCCGGTGCCTTACACGCCGATCTGGTTAATGCGGCAGGCGGGGCGCTACATGCGCGAGTATCGTGAGGTGCGCGAGAAGACGACGTTTCTCGAGCTCTGCAAAAATCCGGCGCTGGCGGCGGAGGTGACCGTTACGGCGGTCGAGAGGTTGCGGGTTGATGCGGCGATTATCTTTGCTGATATTTTGTTGATACTCGAGCCGCTTGGGATTGAGTTGGAGTTTGCGAAAGGTGAAGGGCCGGTGATTCATAATCCGGTGCGGAGGGCTTCTGATGTTGATCGATTGAGGGAGTTGGATGACGCGGGCGAGCTCCATTTTGTTTATGAAGCGATCAGACAGACGCGGAGTGCGCTCAAGCCTGATATTCCGTTGATTGGTTTCTGTGGGGCGCCGTTTACGCTTGCGTCATACATGACTGAGGGTAGTGGGTCGAAGAATTATGTGCACACGAAGCAGTTGATGTACGACGACGCGGGTGCATGGCACGCGATGATGGCGTTGATATCAAGGGCGCTGGTCAAATACTTAAATGCGCAGATAGAGGCGGGTGCGCAGGCGGTGCAGTTGTTTGATTCTTGGGTCGGGTGTTTGAGTCCTGACGACTATCGCGAGTTTGTATTGCCGCACACCAAGAGTGTAATCGAGAACGTCACCCCGGGTGTTCCGGTTCTTCATTTTGGGACGGGGACGGCGGCGCTACTGGAGTTAATGCGCGAGGCTGGCGGGGATGTGATCGGATTGGATTGGCGCGTGCGACTGGATGAAGGATGGCGGCGCGTGGGACACGATGTCGCAGTGATGGGGAATCTCGATCCTGTTGTGTTGTTTGCGAAGCGGGATGTGCTGCGGGAGCGAACGAAGCAAATACTCGATCAAGCGGAAGGAAGGGCTGGGCATATTTTCAATTTAGGGCATGGGATTCTGCCGGAGACGCCGGTGGAGAATGTGATCGCGCTCGTTGAGATGGTACATGATGGATTTTGATGCGCTGCTGTTAGTGTCGTTTGGTGGACCGGAGGGGATGGACGATGTGATTCCATTCCTCGAGAATGTTCTGCGTGGAAGAAACGTGCCGCGCGAACGGATGCTACAGGTTGCGCGTCATTATGAGTTGTTTGGTGGTGTCAGTCCGATCAATCAACAGAATCGAGATTTGATTGCGGCGCTGGAAAAAGAATTAGAGAAACACGGGCCAAGACTTCCGATCTATTGGGGTAATCGTAACTGGCATCCGCTCTTGCCTGACACGCTGCGTCAAATGGCAGCCGATGGAATCAAGAATGCGCTGGCGTTTGTGACGTCCGCGTATAGCTCGTATTCGAGTTGCCGGCAGTATCTTCAGAACATTAGTGATGCGCAGGCGGCAGTTGGACCAGAGGCGCCTCAAGTTGAGAAGTTGCGCGTGTTCTATAAGCACCCGCTGTTTATCGAAGCGAATGTCGATCATATTCGGGTGGCGCTGGATCAACTCGGAGCGCCTGCACATCTCGTGTTTACTGCGCATAGCATTCCGGAGTCGATGGCGGCGAACTGTGATTACGTGTCGCAGCTTGGACACACGGGCGCGTTGATTGCGCGTGAGCTTCCGATCGAGAAGTGGCATATGGTTTATCAGAGCCGCAGTGGATCGCCGACGCAGCCGTGGCTTGGGCCGGATGTTTGTGAGCATTTGAGGATGCTGCGCCATGAAGGTGTGACGGATGTTGTCCTGGCGCCGATCGGGTTTGTTTCGGATCACATGGAGGTTGTTTACGATCTGGATGTCGAGGCGCGTCGAGTGGCGGATGAGGTTGGGTTGAAGATGGTGCGCGCGCAAACGGCGGGAACGCATCCAGCGTTTGTGAGGATGATTAGAGAGTTGGTGATGGAGCGCGTGAATGGGGAGGTCCCGCCTAATATCTGCGCGCCCGATTGTTGCCGCATTAGTTAGACAGGATGAACAGAATCGTCATTATTGGTGGCGGCATCTCAGGCCTCGCGGCGGCACACCGCGTTCTCGAACTCAATCAAGCAGCACAGGTGACGGTCCTCGAAGCGTCTGATCGATTCGGTGGGACGATTCAGACTGAGCATCGCGACGGCTTCCTCATCGAACGTGGGCCAGATTCTTTCATTTCCGAAAAGCCTCACGCAATCGCACTTGCCAAACGATTAGGTCTCGAATCGCAACTGATCCAGACAAACGAAGAATACCGGCGGAGTTTTATCGTTCGTGATGGGCGTCTGCGCGCTGTGCCCGAAGGGTTTCAGTTGATGGCGCCGTCGCGCATGTGGCCGTTCATCACGAGCGATATTTTCAGCCTTCCTGGAAAGGTGCGGATGGCGGCTGATTTGTTACTGCCGCGCAGGAGTGCCAATGGTTCGAGTGACGAGAGCCTCGCGAGTTTTGTGAGGCGCAGGCTTGGAAAAGAGGCGCTCGTGCGCATGGCCCAACCGATGGTCGGTGGTATTTATACTGCCGATCCGGAAACGCTTAGCTTGCGCGCCACGCTGCCGCGCTTTCTCGACATGGAGCAAAAACATCGTAGTTTGATACTCGCGATGTTGCGGCAAGGTCGTGCGCAGAAAATGGGGACGAGCGGAGCGCGTTACAGTTTGTTCGTTTCATTCAATAGAGGCATGCAGGTGCTGGTCGAACCGTTGACGCGAATTAACGCGGATCTTCGCGTGAAGACGAGAGCACACAGACTCAGCTTCGATCATGGGTGGACGATTAGCACGGATAAAGGCGAAGAGTTCAAAGCCGATGGGGTTTGTTTGGCGGTGCCGGCGTATGTTGCGGCGGGGCTGTTGGAAGACATAAACAAGCAGCTTGCGCAGAAGCTGAGAGAGATCAGGTATGCGTCGACGGCGACGATCAACTTTGGTTACAGGCGTGCGGCGATCAAGCATCCGTTGAATGGGTTTGGGTTTGTGGTGCCGTTCATTGAAAAGAGATCGTTGATTGCGTGTACGTTTAGTAGCGTGAAGTTTGCCGGGCGCGCGCCGGATGGGCATGTGCTGTTGAGGGCGTTTGCGGGTGGCGCATTGCAGCCGGAGATCTTCGCGCTTGATGAGGCTGAGATGGCGAGTAGGGTTGAGGCTGATTTGCGGGAGTTGTTGGGCATTAGTGAAGATCCACTTTTTGTTGAGGTCGCGAAGTGGGCGAGATCGATGCCGCAGTACGAAGTGGGGCATCTCGATCGAGTGAGTGAGATTGAAAAGCTCGTCAGTGAACTGAGATTGAGTTTGGCGGGGAATGCTTATCGTGGGGCTGGAATTCCGGATTGTGTTCGCAGTGGTGAAGCTGCTGCGGAGTATCTGGTAAATCACCGCGCGAGTGCCTGAATCCAGTCGGCGTTGCTTTGCATTAATGGACGAAATGCTTCGCGCGGGACGGTCATCTCGATGTGCATGTTGTCGTCCGTGTTGATCTTCGCGCCCGCGACCGCTGGTCCAAGCTTCGACTCATCACAAACATACCAGCCTCGAATATCAGCTTCCGACTTTAAATCAACGCGCGCAAGCTCGGTCGCCATGCGTGGATCACGGAAGCGCTCGGACAAATGATCGAGATTCAAAGGCCGGTTGCTTCCAATCAGCAGTAAATCCTTGCCGTTGCTCAAACCACCCACACGAAACACGAGTACGTGCGGGAAGACTTTTTGATATGTGGCGAGTACTGACCGCAAACTCTCGGTTGATAGTTGATAGATCTGCACCCACTGCACCCAAATTCCATCGTCACTCAGCCGCGCGCGACCAAGCTCAAAAAACTCCTGCGTAAACAAGTTCGCCACGCCCGGCACCCAAGGATGACTCGGCTCACTCACGATCATGTCGTAACGATTCGGGGTCACGCGTAGGAACGTCCTAGCATCGTCAATGATCAGAGTTGTTCGTGGATCGTCGAGCGGGCGATTGTTCACATGATTGAAGAACTGCGAGCCTGCAATCGTCCCCGGCTCGAGTTCGACACACGTCACTGACTGCACTGGCGATTGCAACATCGCGCCAACCGTCACCCCCGTCGCATAACCAATAATCAACCCCTGGTCGATCTTCGGCGCAATCAGCACGGGAAGTTGCCCCAGCATCACCTGCGTCGGCATGTCGTAGTTACTGTCAGACGCGTTGGTGCGTCCGTTGATCGCCATCGAGACAGTGTTTTGATCTCGGCGAACGGACACCGTTGCGGTGGGGCCTTCTTCGTACATCAACAGCTCGTGTACGTTCGGCCCTGTCTTAGCTTCTTTCACGCCTTCGCGCGTCTGGGCCAACACACGCACCAGACTGTCGTACGCACCGATCGAGAGATCAGCGAGATTCATCGGCGGCGCGATGATGAAAAGCACGATCACGAACACCGGTATCAATCCAATCGCGAGGCTGCGCTTCAACGCCGGATCGCGACCTTCAGGCCTATAAGCAACTACTGCGACAACGAGACAGCAGATCGCTGCAAACAACAACGTGAATCGCGTACTCGTCTTCGGAATCAGTATGAAGCCGGTAATAAACGCGCCCGCAATCGCACCGATCGTATTCACCGCATAACTGCGTCCCACCTGCGCGACTGCCCTAGCCCGATCGCTACTGGCCCAAACCAGCACGAGCGGCATCACCATGCCCATCAACACCGCGGGCACAAGTATTAGCAACGTTGCTGAAAGGATCTGGAGTCCTAGCAGCCCAGCCCAGGAAGAAATGTGCAGACGCAAGCCAAGATTGATCAGGAGGGCCGGGATCTTGTTTAGCACATACAGACTGAGCAACAGACTGAGCGCCGTGAGTGCTTCGACTTTCAGAATCGCAGAACGCAATCGTTGTGAACGATCTTTTCGTGTAACGAGCCAGGCGCCGAGCGCGAGGCCGATTAGGAACAGTGCAACGACGATGCTGAATGCATACGTGCTCGAACCGATGATCATCGTGAGCGTGCGCGTCCATGAGACTTGCGAGCTGATGGTCACGAAGCCGGATGCGAGCGCGGCGAAATACCAAAAGCTGTTTAAAGGATCTGCATGGTTTTCAGGATTGACGGGATGTTCGGTGGATTCCGAGTGCGCGGGGGTCTGGCGCTGTAAGACGATGGCGATGATGCCGACGATGACGTTCAGCACTGCCGCAGTAGCGATTGTCATGCGAACACCGAGCGCCGGCAGCAACACAAAACCGGCGGCGAGTGTTCCGAGGATCGCGCCCGCGAGATTGCAGGCGTAAAGCTTTGTGACAGAGTTCGAATCTGACGACCGCGCGAAAGCCGCGGTCAGGACTGGAAGCGTGGCGCCCATCAACGTCGTCGGCGCAAGCAACACGAGGCCAGAAAGCAGGAAGCGCCAAAGGCTGAACGTGAAGTATCCGGGATGAAGCTGCTGCCAGATCAGCGCGTACAAGTGATCGATCCAGCGAAACAGAAGCGGCACGAGTAGCGCGTAAACCGCGATGCCGATCTCCATCACGCCGTACGTGCTCAGCGGCTTCCTAATTTTCGGGGCAAGCTTCCCTGCGAGTGCACTACCGAGCGCGAGCCCGCCCATAAACGCCGCGAGCACAGTGCTGACAGCAAGCGTCGTCGCGCCAAAAACGAGACCGAGCATCCGCGCCCAGAGGACTTCGTAGATCAGTCCCGTAGCGCCGGAGAGGATGAAGCACAAACCGATTAGTTTTAGAGATTTATGCACGCAGTGTAGTCGAAGAAAGATTCTCACGCGGCGGCGCAGCGGCGCAACGGAAGAAAGCGTGCGCCGCCGCGTGAGAAATCTTTACAAGTAGATCACGTGGCTCGTGCGCCAGATGTTTGCAGGGATCGATCCCGGCGCCGCCGCGGTCAACAGAATTGCGTAATCGTGCTCAACCGCCTTCCAACTCACGTTCGCAAGTCCCGGGCCCTCGCTATCCGACGGAATCACCAAAGCAAGCCGGCGCAAACAGCGATAAAGTTGCTCCGTTCCCGAACCAAATGGTCCAACATCGTCACCCAACACAAGCCTGACTTCCGCACGCTCTTCAATGAAGTGCTTGATCAACGACGCTGCCTGGATCACGCCACGCTCGAACCGCTCCGGAAGATCATTACCCGCGCCATGCGAGAGCCGCGTATCCAGGACGATCGTAATACGTCGCTCATCTTCCGAAGTAAACTCGCGCACCGTCAATCGTCTCGATCGCGCCGTCGCTTTCCAATCAATGTGACGCAAGTCGTCCTGCGGCTGGTAGTCGCGCAGTGAAAACAGATCGTGCCCCGCGCCACGTCGCATCGCCGGCATCCGCCCCGCATACATCGGCAACAAGTGCAATTTGTCGCTGATCACTTCCGGCTTCGGATACACAATGATGTCCACATTCCGTGCGCGCAAACGTCGTCGACGTCGAAAAAATCCAAACGGGAAACGAGTCGAGAGCTCAAACCCATCGATCAGCACATGCCCGCGCGTCGGAAACAGTTGCTCAACTCGCTGTTCCGCCGCTGCCTTGTGCGGCACGTAACTGAAATACGCAAGTAATCGTTTCACGTGACGTCGGCGCCGTTTCGGATCCGCTTCATTAACCGGACCACGCGCCTCAACCAGGATCGAAAACGACGGCAACAAACGCTTCGTGTTTCGCAACGTCACGATCACCGGCGCCGCTTCTGCTGCAAAGATATGATCCGGAAAACGCGCCGAGACAGTCAGGTCGCGCAATGACGTGCCCGCATGCACCCAGCCGACAAAGAGCGTCGAACAGAGCAATGAAAACACGAGAAACAGCAGATTGTTTCCGGTGTTCCACGCCGCAAAACCGACAACGATAATAATCACCAGAAACACGCCACCACCACTTGTCGGCTCGAACGGAAGATCGATGTTGGCGACTTCAACCCGCGCCGAACGCGCGAGTGGCGGAACGATAAAAATCGTGAGCAGCAACGCAATTACAAGCGACAAGATCGCCGCCGCACCCGCGAGACTGTTGTCACCATTGCTCCGCGCCAACACCGTCACGAGCGCAGACGTCAGCCCGGCAATCACCAGCAGCGTTCCGAGAATCACGCGCAGCATTGACGCTTTCTGAGGAGCCGCGCGATCGATCGTTACCTCTGGCTTCACAGCGGAACACTAACAGTTTTCAGGATTTCGTTAAGGACGGCTTCGGCTTCTTCACTACGTCGCAGCGACGATGAGAATCGCGAGCTGACCACGATGCGATGTGCAAACACAGGTACGACGAGTCGCTTGATATCGTCGGGAATGCAGTAGGTGCGATCTTCGGTGAGCGCGAGAGCCTGCGCGGCGCGGAAGAGCGAGAGCGTTCCGCGCGGACTGACGCCGAGATCGAGCATCTCCGAAGTGCGCGTTGCAGCAACGATCCGCATCAGGTATTGAACGAGTACATCGTCAACAGCGACACTCGCGACTGTCTGTTGCAGCTCGACGACTTCACGAGCGTTCATCACCGGCCCGAGATTGTCTAACGGATCTGCATACTCACGATCGCGCAGGATCTTTTGTTCATCAGCCGGTGCGGGATAACCGATGCGCAGACGCAGCATGAAGCGATCGAGCTGCGACTCCGGCAGCGGATACGTTCCGTGATGCTCGATCGGGTTCTGTGTCGCGAGCACGATAAACGGCGCGGGCAAATCGTGCGTCATACCTTCCACGGTCACGTGTCGCTCGGCCATCGCTTCCAGTAACGCCGATTGCGTCTTCGGAGTGGTGCGATTGATCTCGTCGGCCAGCACGACGTTGGCGAAAACCGGTCCCGGTTTCCAGTCAAAAAGGCCGCTATGCTGATTGAAGACGGAAAGGCCGATCACGTCTGAGGGCAGGAGGTCAGAAGTAAACTGGATACGTTGAAAATTGCAATCGAGCGCGCGGGCGAGCGCGTGGGCCAGCGTCGTTTTGCCCACCCCTGGAACGTCCTCGACGAGCAGGTGACCACCGGCAATGAGCGTAACAATGGCCAGTCGAATCGCCTCCGGCTTGCCTTTGATGACGGTTTCGACAGCCTGCTGGAGCCGTTCAATCTGCTCGACCGCGTTGGCGCTGGCTATCTGTTCGCTGCTGATGGACTCGAGGTTCCGCATGAAACTGGCCTGATTCTACATGCTAAGAGCACGTGTCGCACGGAAAAGTTGGCCGATATGAGGCCAATGTGATCTCAGCGCGCTCCTGTAGTAGACTAAACGCCGTTACGAAGGACGGGCAAGCGTAAGCACAATTCGGAACGGAAATTTAAAAGCTTCGTGTAAGTGCCCGAGGAGAACTTATGGAACCCCTGAATAATACCAAAAAGAACCAGCGCGGCTTTTCGCTGATCGAATTGATGATCGTTATCGCCATTATCGGCATCCTCATCGGGGTCGGAATCGCGGGATACCGTTCGGCTATCAAAGCGGCAAACGAGGCGGCGGCGGTGAAGACGCTGCGCTCGATCGCCGAGCAACAGATGCTCTATTACAACGCTCACCAGCGCAGCTCGTTTGGGACGTTTGAGGAGATGCGTAAGGAAAACCTGCTCGACAGCCGGTTCGACGGCACCACGCCCGTGGTCGACGGTTACGTTTACACGATGAAGGTTATTCCGAAGTCGACCTCGGCGCAGGCGGGATACACGATCAACGCCGACCCGCAGGTGCCGACCGGGGTTTCAGCGACGGGCAAGAACTTCTACTACGTCGACTCTGACACAAACACGATTCACGTCAACGCGAACCAACAGGCGACGGCCACCGATCCTCCAATCGGCCAATAGTTCAGCACAATTTTAGCCGCGGATTTTCGCAGATCAGCGTAAATCCGCGGCTAAAAAATCTTCTTCCCTTCCAGGCGCTCAATCCTTTGATCAGGTATGGCTTCACGTTGTGCTTTGACGTGAATGAACTCCACATCCGTTACATCATTCAACCAGAAAGCCGGACGCAAATCAGGACTCAGATAACTCACCTCAACATCGCGCAGCTGTAGTCCCTTTACGTGTCTGATGAAAAATCCGTACGCCGGCAACTCACCAAACATCGTCGGCTCGGGATAGAGCGCTTCTCGCTCGGGCGGATCGAGCGCCGCCTGTTCTTTCGTTCCACCGCCCTTCGCGTAAATGCGAATGTTGTTGAGCTGCACGTCTTCAATGAGATAACCCGGTATACCGCTGATGATCGAGGAGTACTTCGGATCAGCGTTGTAAACAACGACATTACTGATGATCACGCGACGCATCGCGCCGGTTTTGGTCGTCTCCTTCGGTCCGCGATTGCGCGCGCCGAGTCGCAGGAAGATCGGCGAGTTACTGATGTCGCGCATCGTGACGTTTGAGATCGTCACGTCTTCGAGCAGCGCGCCGTCAACTGCTTCGAGAGCGAGTCCACGCGAGTAATCGAAGACACAGTTCGAGACAGTGATGTTTTTGAAGCCACCGTTCGATTCGGTGCCAAACTTGATGCGTCCGGTCGGACTGAACGTGCCGTTTGCGTTTCGGAAATCACGCTTGTAAGTGCCGTCTAATAATGTGCCTTCGTCGTAACCACTAACCTGACAGTTAGTGATCGTCACGTTTTCGGTGACGCGTGCGTAGCCGAGCGCGTATGAGCTCTTTGGGCAGATTCCATCGTCGAACGGCGAGTTGATCGTGCAGTTTGAGATGCGGACGTTCTTGCACGCATCGACGTCGATGCCGTCGCGGTTCGTGTCGATCTTCACGTTGTCGATAGTGAGGTTGTCGACGCCGGTGGCTAGTATGGCGAAGTGTCCTCCGTGCAGAATGCTAATGTCGCGAATGATAACGTTGCGAGAGAGTTTCAGACTGATCGCTTTGTTTCCCCAACCGGGCTCGACGGCGTCACGTGCATTTGGATAACCGAATGGGCCGGCTTTCGGATCAGGTCCCTGTTTCTCGAGCGCGTCGTTCTGCTCTTTCGTGCGCGACTGGCTGCCACTCCGCACGAGGCCTTTTCCCCAGATGCGGCCGGGGCCGAGGATCGAGATGTTTTCCAGGTTCTCGCCCCAGATCAAACTGTTGTGCCAGTGACTGTGACCGAAGTCCTGATACTGGCCCCACTGGTTCGGCTCGGGCAGATCGTATTTGCCGTCACCATCGCGCGGATCGGCTGCGAGGATCGTCGCGCCCTGATCGAGATAAAGCGCCACGTTGCTCTTCAGACGGATCGAGAAGGAGCGATACGTGCCTGCAGTAAACATGACGGTGCCGCCGCCCGCGGCCGCCGCGGCATCGATCGCTTTGTTGATGGCGGGGCTGTCGAGAGCTTTTCCGTCACCTTTTGCGCCATACTTTCTGACGTCGAATGTGCCGGTCTTCTGTGCAACAACAATTGTGGCGGTCGAATGAACTGTCTGGCTGAAAGTAAATGCGCCAAGGGCAAGCGCTAGAATCAGGAGTGGTCTAATCATGGAGCGGGAGTTTCTCACGCGGCGGCGCAACGGCGCAAAGGCAAGCCGCGGGTTTTTTGGTCTTCTTTGCGCCGTTGCGCCGCCGCGTGAGAATCTTTTTCAGAAATGCGTGAGACCTTACTTACTTTTCTGGATGACTGCCGCGCGCATGGCGAGCAGACCGCGGTTGCGCACGAGACAGGCGTGCGGCTATCACGCTGGTCCTACGCGCGTATTGCTTCGTCTGCATTTCAGTTCGCTCGCGAGCTTGAGGCGCGCGGTGTCGGCGCCGGCGATCGCGTGCTCTTTTGGGGCGAGAGCAGTCCGGAATGGATCGCGTGTTTTTATGGCTGTCTGCTGCGCGGCTCCGTGGTCGTGCCTCTGGATCTAAAATCGGCGCCTGATTTTGTCGCGCGTGTGCAGCAACAAGTCTCCGCAAAATTACTGCTCTCGGACGAGCCGCAACCGCAACTCAACATCCCTCGCCTCCCCTTCGACAGCCTTCCACAACATTCAGCCCAACCATACCCGACTGCGGCGAAGCCCGATGACCTGGTCCAGATCGTCTTCACTTCCGGCACGACTGCCGAACCGAAAGGCGTCTGTCTCACACATCGAAATCTCCTCGCGAACATCGCGCCCATCGAAAAGGAATTCAACCGCTACAGACGCTGGGAAAGGTTCGTGCATCCGCTGCGTTTTCTCTGCCTGCTGCCGCTGAGCCACGTGTTTGGACAGTTGATGGGCATCTTTATACCGCAGCTACTCGGCGCCGAGGTCTACTTCAGCGAATCATACAAACCATCGCAAATCATCAGCACAGTAAAGAAGCGACGCATCAACGCTGTGGTCACTGTGCCGCGCGTCCTCGAAACGCTCGGCGAGAAGGTCAAAGCTGAACTTACAAATGATGAAATCGGCGCGGCGAAAGGACGACACTTCTTAAGAAACTGGTGGGCGTTCCGAAAGATCCATCGGCAGTTTGGCTGGCGCTTCTGGGCGTTCATCACTGGCGGCGCGACTCTCGAAAGCGAAACGGAAACTTTCTGGCGTCGACTCGGCTACGCAGTGATTCAAGGATACGGCATGACCGAGACTGCTTCGCTCACGAGCCTTTCGCATCCGTTTCGAATGAGGCACGGATCGATCGGAAAGCCTGTCGCGGGACAGGAAGTGAAGTTGAGCGATGACGGCGAAATTCTCGTTCGTGGTGAAAACGTCTCGCGCGGTTATTGGAGCAACGGGCATTCGATCACTGACGACGAAGGCTGGATTCACACAGGCGATATCGGCGAGTTTGGTCCAGGCGGCAATATATATTTCCGTGGTCGAAGTAAAGAAACGATCGTCACCGCGGCGGGCTTAAAGATCTATCCCGCTGATCTCGAAGCTGCGCTCGAGCGTCAACCGGAGATTAAAGCGAGCGCGGTGATCCCACTCGCCGGAGGCACTGAAGCGCTGGCCGTATTGATTCCGCGTGACGAGCAAGCGGATCTAAACGCAGCGGTGCAACGCGCAAATGACTCACTGGCAGACTTTCAGCGGATTCGTCGCTGGCTATCCTGGCCCAATAGCGACTTTCCGCGCACAGCCGGCACACGCAAGGTGATCAAGGGACAGATTGCAAAAGCTGTGAAGTCAATGCTGCAACCGTCTACCTCCGCAGCAACTGATAAAGATCTGGCCCCCTTAAGTCTTCCGGTCATTAGTCGCATCACACGCGTCGAAACCGCCGCGCTAAGTCCAAATGCAAACCTCGCAGACGATTTAAAACTCGACTCACTCGGCAGAGTCGAGTTGTTGAGCGCGCTCGAAGACCAGTACCAGATCGAGCTGGACGAAGCCGCGATTACTGAAGCAACAACGATCGCTGACATCGAAACAATCGTCAGTCGTGGGAAATCTGAAGCCGTCGCTTATCCATACCCGCGCTGGGCCATGCGTTTCCCTTTCACGTGGCTCCGCTTCGTTGTCTATCACGTGTTTTTCCTGCCGCTGACCTTGATCATGTGTCGTGTGCGAACGATCGGTGTCGAACGATTCGCGAAAGTGAAGCCGCCGGTGCTGTTCATTTCGAATCACGTGACCGACGTCGACGCCGCACTGATTCTCTCCGCGTTGCCCTGGGCATGGCGCTATCGAATGGCGATCGCAATGGCGGGTGAGATCCTGCGCGAGTGGCGGATGAACGCGAAGATCCAATACGCGCTCGGCGCGGCGCTGTTCAATGTGTTTTCATTACCGCGGCAGAGTGGATTCAGACAGAGCTTCGAGTACGCAGGTGAAGCGGTCGATCGCGGTTTTAGTATTTTGATTTTCCCGGAAGGAACGGAGACAAAGGATGGTCAACTCCAACCATTCAAAGCCGGTATTGGCTTACTAGCTTCAGAGCTAAACGTCCCAGTGGTACCAATAATGCTTCGCGGATTATTCGAGGTGAAACAACGGAAGCAGCGCTTCGTAAAACCGGAAACAGTATCGGTGACCTTTGGTGAGCCGATTCACTTCACGGCAGAAACAGCGGCAGAAATCACAAAAGAGCTAGAGTCGAAACTTAGCTCTCTCTAACTAAACAGCGGGGGCAAGCCCCTCTGTTTCCGCTCACGCCACCTGATAAATCTGGATCGACTGTTCTCTCCCACGAACCTCCACCTGACCCATCGGCACGACTTTACTCTGATCACTACTCACCGCTTGCCAAACAATCTCCGAAATCAACAACTGCGAATCAAACCGCTTATTCAACTTCTCAATCCGCGCCGCGAGATTCACCACGTCACCAATCACCGTGTACTCACGTCTCAACGCCGATCCAATACTCCCCGTCACCGCTTCTCCGGCATGTAACCCAATGCCCACAGTCGTCGGCAAGATCGTCCCGGCTTCAACTTCGTCACGCACACGCGCGAGGATCTCCTGCGCTGCGTCCAGTGCGTTCGCGCAATCTCTCCCATCCGAAAGCGGCGCGCCAAACACTGCCATAAAACCATCACCGAGAAACTTATTAATGATCCCGTGATGCCGGTTCACGATCTCGATCATGAATTCAAACAACGACTCGAGATACTGCACCACTTCCTCAGGACTTCTCTTCTCCGCAAACCCCGTGAAGTTTCGAATATCGAGAAACATCACACACACATTCTTGCTCTCACTTCTGAGATCCGGCTTCAGATCGAGCAGCTTGCTCATGACTTCCGGTGAGACATACTCACCAAACGTGCGCGAGATCCGGTTGCGCTCCTGGACCACAGAAAAAGCGTTCAGTATGCGTTTGCGAATCTGGATCGTGACGAACCCGGTGACGACGCCCATCAGAAACAAAAGAAACCCCTTGAACACATGCTGTGGGAGAGCAACAAGAACCGGATCGACCGGAGCCCCAGCAGCTTGTCGCACGAAATAGAAGGCCAGCAGCGTATATTCCAATCCCGCCACCGCACCCGTGAAAATGCACAGTCTCACATTCAGACGCAGCGCCGACAACGAGATGAACAACGGGTAAATAAACGCAGCCGGCGTGAAGAAGGTGTAGATTGGACCAAGAAAGTATGAACCGATAATGATTCCAGCGGTGGGAATGCTCGTCTCAACAAACGCGCTCAGGTACTTCAGCGCGGGAATCGGCTTCATCTGCTTTTTGATCAAACGTCCGAGAATGATCCGTTCGGCCAACAGATAGCCAACGTTTACGCCGAAGAGCACGATCGCAGCAAGCAAAAAGCTCCTCGCGTTGCCGCGAAACGTAGCGTCGAATTGCTCGAAGAAGAGCAGCGTCATCAAGAGCAGGAGTGTGATTGAGCTGGCGATTGCGCCGATCAGGATCGTAACCCGCAGCCGCTCGCTCTTCAGACTCTCGATTCCAAATTCACGCTCGAATACGTCATGGTCCATTCGTCGTCTGGCAACTGACATGGCACACCTCAACCAGCACGTTTTGCAGCGCCGCTTTGTAGCCGTTCACTCGAAACAATCGCCCGTTTGTGCCACCCTCGACCAACTTCTCCGCCTTTATCAGCGCAACTAACTTCAAACAAAAAGAGCTTGCCTTCACGACCAGCGTAACGCGCGGTCGCGGTGACTTCCGCGCCGAGCGGTGTCGGTGCGGTGTGATTTATATCGACAGTGACGCCGACTGACAACTCTCCTGGACCAAGCAAAGGCACCAGCACGCGCGACGCGGCGACTTCCATCAACGCAACCATACGCGCGGTGGCAAATACGGGTGGAAACGAATCGCCGGTCTCGCTTGCAATAGAGCTCGCGAGATCCTGTGGGCCAACTATGAGTGTTGCTGTTCCGGTGGTGTTTGATTCAAGTTCTCTCTCGTTTTGCATAGTTCAGTATTTTACTCACGCAGCGGCGCAACGGCACAACGAAAAACCGCTCTTCGTTGCGCCGTTGCGCCGCTGCGCGTGAATTCTTTTTACGACTCTACAACCGCAGGTTGCTTCTGCGATCGTCGCGAACGGAAGAATGAGGTGCGATCGAGGACTCTTTCCTGGAACTGTTCAAGATAGAGATAAATCACGGGCGTGATATAGAGCGTGATGAACTGCGAAACAATGAGTCCGCCAACTACCACCAACCCGAGCGGCCGCCGCGAAGACCCATCCGCTCCATAACCAAGCGCGATCGGTATAGCACCAAACACCGCAGCCAGGGTCGTCATCAGAATCGGCCGGAAACGATCCATACTCGCGTCGTGAATCGCCTTGTCTGCCGGCTCGCCTGCTTCAACTCGATGCCGCGCGAAATCGACGATCATAATGCCGTTCTTCTTCACGATCCCCATCAACATAAACATTCCAACAAACGCGTAAAGCGACGCTTCCTGACCAAAAATAATCAACGTCAACAATCCACCAACGAGCGCTGTCGGCAAGGTTGAAAGCACCGTCAACGGGTGAACGTAACTCTCGTAAAGGATCGCGAGTATCACGTACATCACAAACACTGCGAGCGCCATCAGTATCGTCAAACTCGTCACCGTGCGACTGAACGTGAGTGCTTCACCCTGCAGCTCTCCGCGCACGCCAGACGGCACCGTCTCAGCGGCAGTTTTCGTGATGAAGTTTGTCGCATCACCAAGCGCGACACCGGGTTTGAGGTTGAAGGAAAGCGTCATGCTCGTGAACTGGTTGAGATGATTCACGACTTGTGGACCAAGTGTCTGCTTCCACGTCACGAGCTCGCTCAGCGGCACAAGCCTTTTACCGTCGTCCGACTTGATGTAGAGCAGCGACAGATCTTCAGGCTTCTCGCGCACTGAGTCTTCCATCTCGAGAATGACCTGGTACTGATCCTCAGGTTTCTTGATCAGGTAAGTATAGTTTTGCGAATAAGCATTCCGCAGCAACGTCAGGATACGCGCTTCCGAAATGCCATATGTCTTCGCCTGATCGCGACGAAGATCGATATTCAGGTTGGGCGTGTTGTGGTAATAGTCCGACGAGACACTCAAAAATCCCGGATACGTCATCAACTTCGCCATGAGCTTTTGGCCCGTTTCGTAAACCTGATTCGGATCCACGCCCGACACGGTGAACGCATACTGGCCCTGCGTCTGGTTGGTGACACCTGTGCTGATCTCCAGCACCGGAAATGGTCGCAGGAACGTCATGACGCCGGGAATCGTATTGAGCTTGCCCATCATCTCGGCGGTCACTATCGCGATCGGTTTGCGATTGTCAGGTGGTCCAATAAAGGTAAACGTGATGCCCTGATTTGCGGCGAGAAATCCGGTCGCGCCCGTCATCGTGAAGTCAGTGATGACGTTCGGATCGTTGTGCAGCATCTTATCGACCTGATCCTGGTACTCGCGCATCTGTATCGGCGACGAGCCTTCCTGCGCGATGAACGCACCGAAGATCACGCCGCTGTCTCCCGGCGGCAGGAACGTTTTCGGCACGAGCATGAACAACCAGATCGTGCCCGCCAGACAAATCACCCAGATCACCGGCGAGATCCAGCGATGACGCAAAAACCACCAGAGCGATCCGCCATAAAGAGCCAAAATTCTTTTCTCGATGCCGCCAATGACGCGCTCCATCCACGTCTGTCGAATGCCGTGCCCACGCTCTTTCAGCAAGCGCGCGCACATCAACGGAGTCAAGGTCAGTGAAACGATACCGGACGCGAGAATCGCGATGACGATCGTGATCGCAAATTCGCGGAAGATGCGGCCGACAAGACCAGTCATGAAAACCAGCGGAATGAACACAGCCGCGAGCGAGATCGTCATCGACATGATCGTAAAGCTGATTTCTTTCGCACTGTTGATGGCCGCTTCAAATGGCGGCTCACCACGCTCGATCCGGCGCACTGTGTTTTCGAGAAACACAATCGCGTCGTCAACCAGAAAGCCAATGGCGAGCGTTAGCGCCATCAACGAAAGATTGTCGAGACTGTAACCAAGACCACGCATCGCCATGAACGTGATCAGCAACGACAGCGGCAGCGCGACGACTGGAATGAGCGTGTCAGTCACTCTGCCGAGAAACGCGAAGATCACGATCACGACGAGCACGAACGCTATGATGAGTGTGGCCTGAACGTCGGCAACGGAGTGAACGATGCTTGCCGAACGATCGTAAATCGGCAGGATGTTTATCGATCCCGGCAACTCCTGTTGGACCATCGGCAGGATCCCGTAGATCGATTTCGACACTTCAACTGCATTCGCGCCGGCGCGACGATTAACCGCAACGATCACGGTCGCTGTCGGCACCTCACGACCACGCACCCAGAAGCGCATGTTTACGCGTTCGTCCTGGACCGAGTCTTTCACGGACGCGACGTCGCGAAGATATATCGGGGCGTTGTTCGTACCACCGACGATGAGATTTCCATATTGTTCGGCGTTTTCAAGCTGACCCTGCGGTCGCAGGATCGCCGTGCGCGACGAACTATCCAACTGGCCTGCGCCTGTGTAGCTTGTTCCCTGCCTGATCGCGTTGTTCAGATCGTCGATCGAGATGCCGCGCGCCCACATCGCCGACGGATCGGCCTTGATGCGAATCGCCGATTTCGTGCCGTAAACATTGACCTGCGACACGCCCGGCAGAATGCTTAGGCGCTGGCCCACCTGAGTGCTCGCGTAGTCATACAGTTGGCCGGGCGTGACCGAATTGCTGGTCATCGCGATGTACATGATCGGCTGATCGTTCGGGTTCGACTTCGAGTAAGTCGGCGGTGATGGAAGGTCTGCTGGAAGACTGCCCGTCGCTTGCGAGATCGCTGTCTGAACGTCGGTTGCAGCGGCGTCGATGTTTTTTTCGAGAGCGAATTGGAGCGTGAACGTGGCCACACCCTGTTTGCTGGATGAGGTTACGACTTCCAGTCCATTGATCTGCATGAACTGGCGTTCGAGTGGTGTCGCGATGTTGTTTGCGATCGTGTCGGGGCTGGCGCCGGGATAGCCGACCGTCACCTGGATCACGGGATAGTCGACTGCCGGCAGATCGTTCACGGGGAGTTGGAAGTAAGCCATCACCCCGAAAAGGATCACGGAAAGCGTTAAGACCGCGGTCATCACTGGCCGCCGGATGAATGGTTCAGAAAGATTCATTTCGATCCACCCGCTTCGGCTGTCGTCGGACTGGCCGGAGGTTGCTGGATTGCGACTTTGCCTCCGGGCGTGACACCCAGTTGTCCGTTGATAACCACCTTTTCACCCGCTGCGACGCCGCTTTGGACCACGACGAGCTCGCCTTGTCGCTGACCCAGCGAAACTGTGCGCTGCTCGGCAGTCGAGTCAGGTTTGACGACGTAAACGTACGATCCTGCCGCTGACATCTGTGCTGCGTTTGCCGGTACGAGCACTGCGCCTGTAATCATGCCCAGCATCAGTCGAACGTTGACGAAGCGACCGGGCCAGAAACGATGTCCGGGATTCGGTAGCGTCGCGCGAAGCGTTACCTGGCCGGTTTCCGTTTGCACTGAGTTATCGACAAACGTCAGTTGTCCAAACACGCCGTCGTCAGGTGAATCGGGTAGCCGCACTTCAGCTCTGAGATTGCCCGCGCGCATCTCTTCCTGCACTTGTGAAAGATTGTTCTGCGAGATCGTGAAATCTGCGTAGATCGGATCGAGTCGTTCGATGACGAGCAGCGCATTGCTGGGAATTCCTGAGTTCGAGTCTGAAATTCCACCGCCGGGATTCACGACGTTGCCGATGTCTACCAGTCGCTGTCCGGCACGGCCGTCGATTGGCGAATGGATGTAGCAGTAACTGAGCTGGACCTTCGCTGTGTCGATCGCGGCGCGATCTACCTTCATCGTCTCATCGGCGCTGTGCACTGCGGCGCGCGCGGCTTCGGAATTCGCTTTGAGCGTGTCGTGGTCGGTGCGGAGCTGTTCGTACTGTTCGCGCGCAACGACGCCTTGCTCGACGAGTGTTCGATAACGTTCGACTTGTGCACGGCCCCAGTTCTCGCGCGCGACCTCACGCGCCAGGTTCGCTTCCGCTTGTTTCTTGGCGGCGGTGTCTTTCGCGAGATTCGCCTGTGCCTGTTTGAGGTTGGCGTCAAACGGACGCGGATCAATCGTAAATAGCAGTTCACCCTTGCGAACGTTTGCGCCGTCACTGAAATGAATTTTTTCGATACGACCGGAGACTTGTGGCTGAATCGCCACCGTTTCACGCGCGACGATTTTGCCGAGCGCATCCATGTAGTTCGACACGTCCTGCGAAACGGCCGTACTAACGACGACAGGCGCAGGCGGCCGTTCAAAACTTTGCTGCGCCTGATTCGCACAACCAGCGAGCGCAGCAGTGATCACCAGTAAAATTCCCAGACGACAAGACAGGGACTTCATTCGATTTCCAGTTCCTTAAGGATTATCGGGCACACCCATTTTGCCATTATCCGGAGAGAATACTAAGCGCCCCCGCAAAATGTTGTGTTAAGTGCAGGTGAAAAGTTGTTAAGAGAATGTAAATTAGGCCGCGGATGAACGCGGATGAACGCTGATCAGAATCCGCGTTTATCTGCGTTCATCCGCGGTTAAATTACATCTTATCGAGCAGATTGATCAGGTGGGGTTTCTTTTCGTCGACGATTGAGACCTTTTTGGCGAATTTCGGGTTTTCAGCGAAGAAGGCGACAAGGCCTTGTTTCTTGGGTGACCAGGGTTTGCCCTTCTTTTTCTCTTCGGCCTTCCGATTAACATCGATCTCGTCGATCGGATAGGTCAGGTGGATCGTATACTTTTCATCACCGCGCTCGGCCAACAACATCTCCAACGTTTCGCGATGGGGATTGCCGTGCTCGCCGTTTCCCGAAAACACATAATGGTCCGCGGTAATGCGACGGAATGAAATCGGGTCATTGTTCCGTCTACTGCCGTGATGCGGGCATTTAAAAATATCAACGTGAATCGTGCCGTCCTTCTTTAAAAGACCCGCGAGTTCAAGTCCTTCGAGGACCTTGTCACCACGCGCATCGCCGGTGAGCAGGATTCGCTTTTTACCAACTTCCGCCAACACAACCAGGCTCGAAAGATTCGGAACAGATGTGTCCGTGAATGCCGCCAGCGAGGCCTCGCTCTTCTTCCCCTGGTGCTTCTCAAGAAATTCATCATGCGCTTCCTGTAACGCCAGTACTTCATCGTTCATTGGGCCAATGACGGTAAACTTGAGTCCCTTACCCATGTCGACCTGTTTAGCGCCCTTCTTCGCAATTACAAGCTTGCCCTTAAACTGCGGATTGATCCGGAGCTTGAGCGCTCTTGAATCGTCACGGAGTCGAAAACCCTGGCTCACACTCGCAAGCACTTTGGCCGCTTCGGGATCAAGACCTTCGACCTCTTCTCCGTCACCTGAAAGCGAAGCAGCACCAAACGAAGCCGTCACCGCGGCGCGCAGTTTGTCTGGATTGTTGCCGATGATGTCATCGAACGAGTTGTGCCACACACCGTTGATCCTCAACGGTTTCGCCCCCTGCGTTTCGATCATTTCTTTCGTTAGTTCCAGAACGCCTTTGATGTGATCGTCGTCGATATGACTGACCATCAGCAGATCGACTGGAAGCGTCGCGTTGGCAGCGAGCCCGCGCGCTTTCCGTATCTCTGCGAGTCGCGGTTTGAGATGTGGTTCATAAACGTCCGCCGGGCCACCATCGATCAGCATCAAGCCCGGCTCAGCTTTGCTGCCGTAGTGAACAATAAGACAATCGCCTTTGCGAGCGCGCCGCACATCGAGTGTAAAAAACATGACTTTTCTCCTCAGTAGGGGGTTTAGATACTTTGAAAGGCCCGCAGCACGTCGAGCATGCCGTGGCCCTGGAAGCTGCGCTCGCGACCAAGATCGGTCGCGCTCTCGCAGAGGATTTGTTTGATCCGGCGTGGCTCACCAATCAACTCGTCGTAGCGAGCCATCAGCATCGCTGCGGCCCCGCTGACGTGCGGCGCGGCCATACTCGTGCCGTCGAGCTCTCCCCATTCACCATTCGGCAAACACGATTCGATTCGTTCACCCGGCGCTACTAAATCCGGCTTGAGCCGGCCGTCACCTGTTGGACCACGACTCGAAAAGAAGCTAACGCCGTAGGTATGCGGTTTAAAACGATGAGTGGCGCCGACTGTGATCACGCCATCAGCGTTGCCTGGGTCCGTAATACTGAAAGCAGTGTAACCCTCGAAAGATCCGTCCTTGGTCTCAAAGCTCTGATAACCGAAATTACCGGCAGCGGCCACCACCACCACACCACTATCAACCAGCCGCTCGGATTCGTTGCAAATCGGGGTGCGTCCGCAAGCGAAGTTACGCACGTCATGCGGAATCGAGAGGCTCATGTTCGCGCCATGAATCGTGAGATAAGTGTGCCGTTCGTTTAAGTAACGCAGATACTGAAGCGCTGCGATGATCGCGAATTCAGTGTCTTCCAGCGATTTCGCAAGCACACGAAAATCGTAGAAATTGATGTCTGGACACATTCCATCAGCGAAGCTCGAGCTCAGCTTCTTCTTGCTATTTGAGTTCTTACCGGAATTTGCGCCGATGATGCCGGCTACATGTGTGCCGTGTCCGCTTTTTGTTCCAGTCGTGGGCTTGATTTCAATCAGTGGCTCCACTAACTCCCAGTGAATCGGGCGGTCGTTGGCCGCGTCGCTCGCCAACTCCTGTAAGTTTTCAATCGCCTTTTTCGAGTTGATGGGATTTTTCAGTGGCGCCTTGAGTAAATTTTTGACCCGATCTTTGACTGTGTCCAGACTTTCGTTATCGAGACTCACGATTTCGCGAATGTTGCTGAAGTCGAATGACTTGATGATTCTGCTTTCGCCGTTGTTGTCGTTGAAAACGGGATGTTCGCCGTGTATACCGGAATCGAGAACGGCCCAGGTGATCCTGTTACAATTCACATTGAATAGGGTGCGCGCCGCATCACCTTTGACTGATGGAACTGATTTCTCGAGTGCCGGCAACGCCTTTCGATTTAGCGAAACCTGCCAAATCTTTGATGCCAAGTTCGTCTTGCCCCGTTTCGGAGTCAGAATAGGTTTGAAGGCATCGCTAAGCCGTTGGACCACCGGATCCGGCGTTTCCAACTTCAATAATGCCTCGCCCGCGCCGAGCGATGAATTGTTGGTTTTATTTTCCATTGCCGCCCAGAGAATAATTCCAGCCAGACTTATGTAACGGTCGAGGGCCGTAAAGCTGGCGAAGTCATTTGCGGCGAGCGTGGTCGGATCTTCGTCGGTCTCCGCCTTGGCCCAGTCCATGATCGCTTGTATCTTTTGTGTGAGGCGACCGTCGCCTCTCACGTAATCCTGGAGTTGTTTCTGAATCTTCGGATCGTTCCACCACTCCGTCATCGGCACGATCACCTGCAGTAACTCTTCGAAAAAGAGTTTCGCGGCAACCAGACCTTGAAGGTATGCGATCTTCGCTGCCTCTTTTTCATTGCGCTTCATTTTCAAGGCTCTGACCCCATCGGCGATGAGCTTCGCGACGGGACCGGCGGGAGCTGACTTATGTGGTGTTATAAGCAGGTCTTGCGGCGCAGCCGGTTTGAGCGCGTAGGCAACCCAGACGTCACCGAGCACAGGAGAGTCTTGTAACTGCCGGCGATCGTTGGTTGGACCAAGCAACACGAGTTCCACGAGGGCACGAGAAGAAACAGGCATGACAAACCTCTTTACGGAAAGGTGAAGAAAACGAACGGCGCGCTAATTAAATTACAGGATCGGCAAATTGACAAGAAAATCCTGTCCGAGCCCGAAACGCCGCATTAAAAGATGCACTACGACGGCGTGAGATCGGCACTCGCACGCCACTTTCAAGCACCGCAACTGACGCACCAGCACGCGTCCGCGTCAATTCCTTTACTCCATCGAGACGCACGAGTGCGCGCCGGTGCGCACGAACGAAGCCGTTCTTTTGTACACGCTTCTCCAGCAGTTGCAACGACTCGCGCAGAAAATAACTGCGCGTGCCCACCCACAATTGCGAGTAGTTCCCTGCTGCTTCAATCCAGTCAATCTCGTTCAGGTGCAACACCGTCGCGCCGCGTGTAGTCGTGACAACAATCGTCTCTTCACGTGTTGAGCTCGATTCCAGACGCTTCACGAGGCGGTTCATCGTCATCGCAAAGCGCGCTTCACTCACGGGCTTAACGAGGTAGTCGAGTGCTTCAGTCTCGAAAGCCTTGATCGCAAACTGATCGAACGCCGTCAGAAACACCACCGCCGGCATGCGCTCGACCGTTCGTCGCTTGATCACTTCAAAGCCATCGATGCCCGGCATCTGAATGTCGAGAAAGATCACGTCCGGCATAGATGTGTTCATGGCATTGAGCACTTCGGCGCCGTTGCGACACTCGCCGGCAACAACAAACTCCGGAAAGCTTGCCAGCAGTTGGCGCACGCCACGTCGCGCCACAGGCTCGTCGTCAGCGATCAGCGCTTTCCACTTAGCTTGTCTCACCGTTTGGCTCCGGACGCAGCTCGCGATACGGCAGTCTTAATGTCGCGATTGTACCGCCTTCAGGGCGTCGCGTGATCTCTAGCGACGCTCGTTCACCGTAAAGCGCGCGCAGACGCTCGCGCGTGTTGTCGATGCCATGACCCGGCGGTACGGGCGCTGCGGGATCGATGCCGGCTCCATCATCTATGACAGAAATCTCCAAAACGTGTCCCGACTGCGTCGCGGTGATCAGCAAGAGACCGGCGTCTGTGTGTTTTGCGATACCGTGGCGGATCGCGTTCTCGACTAAATGTTGTAAACCAAAACTCGGAACGGCCGCGGACATCAGCGATTCGGGAATTCTAAACTCCGGCCGCAAGCGATCGGAGAAGCGGGCCTGTTCGATGGCCACATATTGGCGAACGAGATCGAGTTCCTCACCAAGCGTGACTTCGTTTGCCTGGTGGCGACTTAACGTGCGTCGCAGTAGCTCGCTGAGATGTTCGATGATGCTGACGGCGCCCTGTCGATCGTTGTCACGAACAAGCACGGTGATCGTGTTGAGTGTGTTGAAAAGAAAGTGAGGATTGAGCTGCGCCTGAAGTGCAGCAAAGCGCGCGCTGGAGAGTTGTTCGGAGAGCCGCGCGACTTGCACTTCACGTTCGCGCGCGTCGATGAAGTAACGCGTCGCGTGTTCGATGCCGACGACGCAGAGATAGACGGCGACGCCGAACGGCAACGTCGTGAAGATCCAGCCTATCCATTCGACCGTAAATTCCGACCAGGACGGATGAATCTCCGGCGCGAAGATCCTAATCAAGACCAGCCGTAACAACTGGCCGCACGTGGCCCACGCTACGCAGAACAGTAGTGAAAAGAAGAAGTGCACTATCGCGCGTCGTACGAGATGCGGGCGTGTCAGTGGCCACTTTTTTGAGATCACAAAGACGAACGGCGTGAGCAACGCGTAGAGAAGCCAGTCGCCGAATTCAAACAACAACTCGCGCAACGTTGCCGGTTCCCAACGTTGCAAACGCGCCTGTGCGATGCGATTGATGACTGCAAACACGGCGGGGACAATCCAGGCGGCCGACACGATCATCCATGGGCGCAGGCGTGGCAATCGCATGCGGTCACAGTATCGCTGGACCAGCGTTGGCCGCAATACCGTTCACGTCAGCGGAGCCGCCGCTCGCGTATTTGTTGTTGAAAGCGGGCCACAAAAGGCACATAAGGGACACAAATGACTGAAAAGAGGAGTTCGAAAATGAATCCGACATTACGAACCAGGAGCTCAATTCTCTTTTTGTGCCTTTTGTGCCTTTTTGTGGCTAAAGCCTTTGCGGCAACATTCGATGATCGTGCGGCTGATGCGGCCGCGATTCGCGCGCACATCGAGAGTATTTTTCAGGCGTTCATCGATGGTGACGAAGACAAGATCTTCGCGACGCACTCCGAAGACTGGCGCGGCTTCCTGGAAGGCTCTCGCACACCCATCAAAGGTATTGACGACTACATGCGCGCGAACGGTATCGAGTGGCCCAGGCCGGCGAACGCGCAGAAGTCGGGTCCGTATTTCCCTGCCGGAACGACTTACAAAATGTTCGACTTTGACGTGCACTTCTATAGCCCCGAGCTCGCCGTCGCAAACTTCTTTGGTGAGTTTCAACGAAAAGACGGCAACACGACGATCACGTTGCGACGCTTCCGCATCATGGACATTTACGCAAAACGCAAAGGGAGTTGGATTCAGGTCGCATCGCACACTGTCATCGATCCGGAGTGGCGTGCTGAGCAGATGTTGCGGCCGATGAATCTGACGCCGCAGATTCGTCAGCGCATACTCACGGCGCGTGAAGCAGTTTGGAAGGCGTGGTTCAGTAACGATCGCGCAGCATTGGAGCGTTTGATTCCGGAAGAGACGATCGCGATCGACAATGGGCAGGAAGGCTGGTCAGATCGTGCGGCGATCTTTGCGGGCGCAAAGAGATTTGCGGAAAGCGGTGGAAAACTTGTGAAACTCGAGTTTCCGAAAACCGAGATTCAGGTTTACGGCAACACGGTTATTATTTACACGACGTATCTATACGAGACTGAAGTCAACGGGCAGCGTTCGACTGCGAGTGGTCGCGCCACGGAGATGTTTGTGAGGCGCGGCGACGACCTCGTGAATGTCGGCTGGCACATGGACTCGGGAAAATGATCTAGCCACAAAAGGCACAAAAGTTTTTTTCGGATTTCATTTGTGCTATTTGTGCCTTTTTGTGGCTATTTAATGCTTATGCCGATCGGTGAGCGCAGTCTTTCCGCAAACTGATCGACGTACGTTTTCCAACTCTCGGCTGACGTGATCTGGCCCGCGCGGTCCCACGCAAAGCCTGCCCAGTACGTGATCGGCGTGGCGACACCGGGCTTCAAGATGACCAAGTGGTTCAGTTTGTCTTCACCGAGCTTGTCGACTGTGCTCGGATCGACCACGACTGCCAACCCCTGCATGCCGAGGTTCTTGTCCACCGGCTCCCAGGTCGTTAACCAGCCGCGCGCCTGATTGAACTCTTTCTGTGCTTCTTTGGCTTTCTTCAAACCAACTGCAAGCGCGAGCGAGTCACTTCCCGCCGCCGTTTGAGACGAGACTTGAAAGCGGTCCAACTGGCTGCCCGCATCCAGCGACACTCGCAAAACCTGCGACACTTTCACGCCATTCACATCAAAAGGCTCGTAAACCAGTTCAAACATCACCCGGATCGGTCCATTGGTCAGCACACGCGAGTCGACAAAGTTTGTGGGAATGTAGAGTTGACCGTTAGACCAGATACCGCTGCCACCGCAGCCGCGTGTCGGACCGGCGGAATACGCGTCAACGCCTTCACCATGATCGGCGTGATAATTGTCGACCATGTACCAGTCATTGATGACTAGCTTCGACGTGCGTTTGGACCAGATGTCGATCGAGCTGCTGGTGAGTGGTTCACCTTTCCATGTAATCAGTGCTTTTCCGTACGTGCGGTGCGCGATGCGATCGTTCTCCCACGCGAAGTCGTCAAAACGCTCACGCACGAAGCGACCGTAGGCGCGAAAGTCTTCTTTCGAGTACTCGCGTTTGGCGCCGGCAGTTAGAGTGAAGGTCTTCGTCTCGTTCGGGCTAAAATCGGCCTGGAAGATCAGCGTATCAGGCTTGTGATAATCGTCGTAATCCGTATCGACTGCCTGGGCCAGCACCTCCTTGCCCGCACTATCGCGGACATGGATCTTCATCAAATCCTTTTCCCCGAGCGGCGCCAGCGCCTCCGCCGTCAACTCAATCGTCTCACTCGCGCGCGCCGTTTTCAGTTTATTGGCCGCAGTGACAGTAAGTTGTCCCTGCGCCGCGACCTCGGACGCAATCACAAGAACGAAAACAAAAAGCGAAGTAACCCTCATCAGTCACTCCTGAACCGGACTATGGTGGAACGTCGAGGATTCTACACCATTGAGCAACGACTCAATTGAATTCTTCTCTGTGCAACCTCTGTGTCCTCTGTGTCTCTGTGGTTAAACCAACTGAATCACCACAGAGACGCAGAGGACACAGAGGTTGCACAGAGAAAACCACTGGCAACTGAGTCTCGTTTAGTTTACGGTAGGACCATGAGGGATCAGGTTGACCAGGCAAGGTGGATTGCCGTGCTGGTGGTGACGGCGATTGCGCTTTATCTGTGCTGGCTCATGCTCAAGCCGTTTATGGGGGTGCTGGCGTGGGCGGGTGTGCTGGTAGTCGTCTTTTATCCTGTTCACAAAAGAATAGCGGAACGTACCGGCGGGCGCCGTAGTTTGAGTGCACTCATCTCATGTTTGTTAGTGGTATTGGTCGTTGTTTTACCTCTCACCCTCGTCACTATGGCTGTCATTCACGAGTTCAACAAAGTCGCACCTAACCTGCCTACGAACGTTTCAGAAGTACTCGACCAGCAGCCCGCAATTCTCGGAAGATTTTCAACCTGGGCGCAGGCTCGTTTCGGCATTGACGTGCTGGCTTACCAGGACTTCTTCATCCAGCAGTTCCGAAATGTAAGTCAACGACTGCTCGGCGCTTCGTTCAGCCTGGTCGGAAACATCGTCACCAACATCGTCAAAGCATTCTTTGTCGTCTTCACGATGTATTACCTCTTCCGAGACGGCGACAAGATCGCCAACAGGCTGCCAGACGCACTCCCTTTAAAACGCGAACAAAGCGAGGAACTTATCTCGCGAACGCAAAAGGTAATCAGCGCCAGCGTCTACGGCGTCGTGACGATCGCAGCCCTGCAGGGATTACTCGCAGGCCTCGCTTACTGGATACTGGGGATACCTTCGCCGGTGTTATGGGCCGTGCTGACCGCGTTCGTGTGCATGATTCCCATCGCCGGTTCATTTCTGGTGTGGCTGCCACTCGCGATCTACCTGATCATCAATGGCAGTTGGACCAAGGCACTGCTGCTGATCATTTGGGGTGGACTCGTGATCAGCACCATCGACAACCTCTTACGCCCGAAGCTCGTCGGAAATCAAACACGTCTACACGAGCTCTTCATCTTCTTTTCCGTGCTGGGCGGGATCAGTGTCTTCGGACTACTCGGCATCGTGCTCGGACCAGTCGTGCTGGCGATCACACTCGGTCTGCTCCAGACTTTTCAACCACGCATGCACACGACTGACTAACCGTTTTGAATTCGCTTTTTGATGGCGCGAATCGCGATCCCTTCGTTAGCTTCGTAAGTTCCATCAACGCCATCGAGTCTCGGAACGTTCGAGCCGCCACCGTGATGAAGCGCGACCACCCTCCATCTTTCTGACTCAAACACAGGACTGCCGGAGTTACCGGGCTCCGTCGGCGTTCGGTAGTGAAGCAACGTGTCGGTAACTGCCAGTAGATGGTTGTCCTGAATTGAAAACTCAATATCGCGACCCATCGGATGGCCGATGACGTAAACACGTGGCGCCGGATCGGAAGTCATCTCCACTGCCACATCGTGAAGCACTAAAGGCTGAGCTTTCGGCACTCCATCGAGTGTCACGAACGTCGCATCAAGATCCGTATAAGGGCTGGACCACACAATTTCCTTGACCTGCAATCGCTCGCCCATGACCTGGAAGTTTGCCTGAGCATCTCCAGGAAGAAGCGCCTTCACCGGGTGTTTAGGATTACTGCTGATCACGTGCTCATTCGTTAACAGCAACACGCCTTCACGATCCGGAAAGAACTCACTCGCTTTTACGAGCCAGCCTGTTCCGCGACCTCTCTCGTCAAACCCTTCGATGCGCGCGACCGAGTTGCATTGTTCCAGCCCCAGCTTGTACCACTTGAGCGTAACCGTGCGTGCCGTTCCGAATAGTGCTTCGAGCTCATCTGCTGCTAGACCAACTGCTTTTGCTTCGTTCGCCACTTTCTCCGGCTCGCGATTGGAGAAACCGCCCTCTTTGCTTAGTTGAGCGGCCTTGAGAAGCGGCAACAGATGATTGCCAGGAGGTTTGTCATAGTTTAGCTGCCACACCTCCTCGAGTTGCCGGATCGTGCTTTTGATCTCAAACGCATCGGCATCAACGCTATCGACATATCGCAAAGCAGAAGTGTCAGCATCGTGGTACTGGCCCAGCGCGATATAGGCCTCCATCCTCGTGGCCTCATCATAGGCATTAAGATCGCCGGTCGATTGTGATTCCATCTCTTCGATGGTCGTAAGGATTTCCCGCGCGAGGGCTAACTCATCAGGCATGCCCGCGATCGTCAGACCATCGCGACGCGCACGCGCCGTTAGAGCGACTACATTAATTCCATGCCACAGGTTCTTTTGCGGATTGACACGATAAGCCTCGTAATACAGCTCGAGAGCGCGCCGCAGGTTTTCGGCTTTCTCTTCGGATGAAGCGTTGGCGTTGTTTATATACCGCTGCTTGTAAATGCGACCGATTAGACCACGCGCTTCCATAAGCTCGCCGCTCATGGTCATCCGATCGTCGACGATCTCGTTGAGCACACGCTCCGCGTCGTCGAGATATCCCTCTTCAATTAATCCCTGCGCATACTGACGCCGCACTTGAGCCGTAGTCACGCCCGACTCAATGATTGCCTCCGCGAGTTGCCGCATGAGTGTGAACCGACGCTTGCGGCGCAACCGCACCAACAGCAGCCTCGCTGTTTTCTCAGGGATCTGTTCCGACGACTTTTTGATGCGGGCGATGATCTGATTACAGATCGCGGCGGCGCCTTGCCAGTCAAACGCATCGAGCGCGTGCTTTAGTTGACTTTCAAGTTGTGCAGCGTCTTTCCACGACATACGATGGTCTCCAAACATGAGTTACACCGGTGAGATCGAGCGAAACGGGTTTGCGATTCTTGAAGACGCGGTCGACAGCCATACGCTCACACTTATCGAAAAAGAATTGCAGCACCTCGAAATCGATCACCTCGCCAGTCAAAGAGCGGGAAAAGCATTCGGACTGAGGAATTTGACGACCGCGGTACCACTCACACGCGATCTCGCAAACAGTAATGCACTGAGATCCATCGTGCAACCTGTTCTTGGAGACACCGCGCGCGTGGTGCGAACGATCTATTTTGACAAGCACAAAGACGCCAACTGGAAAGTCGCATGGCACCAGGATCTAACCATTGCCGTGCAAGAGAAAGCCGAGGTCGAGGGATTTCGCGCGTGGTCTATCAAAGCGGGGATTACTCACGTGCAACCACCAGTCGCGATCCTTGAGCGTATGTTGACGCTGCGAGTTCATCTCGACGACACGAGTGAAGCTAATGGCGCGCTACGTGTTCTGCCCGCAACACATCGTCATGGTCGACTCGCTCCCGATCAAATTCAGTACTGGAAACAACACCAAAGCCTCGTGACCTGTTCGGTCAACCGCGGCGGAGTCGTGACAATGCGACCGTTACTACTTCACTCCTCGCTTCCCTCACTCAACCCTACGCACCGTCGCGTGCTTCACTTCGAATACGCCTCGATCGACCTACCCGCCGGACTCGAATGGTTTGAAAAGCATTAGTTATACGAAAAACCAAGATGCACGCCTGCACGCGGACTGGCATTGAAACGTCCGCCTAACACACCGAAGGTCAACGTCACTTTATTCGTCAACGAATACTGAGCGCCAATCTGCGTCGTCAGTTGTCCGCGGTCCAATATGAAATCGCTGGTGACTGCGCCAAACACTTCCGCGCCGAGATTCAATTTGTCTGAAAAGCTGCGGACGAGCGACAGGTTGCCGGTGTAAACACGTCCGCGTTCAGTTCGAATGCCGATCAAACCCGTCGAGCTATTGCCACTAAACAACACGCCACCGTTAACGCGCGCGGTAGTCCTTTTCGTCACAGACTTTTGCGCGATGCCGTAGAGCCAGTAGTCGGTCAGTCCGGATCCGAGTTCCTTTCTCGTACTTCCGGTCGGCGCTTCAGCATAAAAGACAACCGCAAACGCGGGCAGCTTCGACCCGTCACGTTCAGCCCGAAGCTTGTACTTGATTCCAAACTGCACATCGCCCTGGCCGCTAATCGCTCCCGACTCGACGATGCGCGAATTGATCAATGTTATGTAAGGAGCGTTGACTCCGAGCTCGAGATTGTTCGTCAGTCCGTAGTTCAAAGTGAATACAAACGTGTTCTGGCGCTTTACCGGATACGCCGACTTCTGAAGCACATCGTGCTCGTTGTACATCTCCAGATGAAACTGTCGTTTTGGAGTCGTGTCAGCGTCGTCCGTATAGAAAGGAATCTGAGAATAGACACTGGCACTGCACAGCGAGATGCAAAACAGGAAGGCCAAACAGGGGGAGCGCATTAACGGCGTGTTATATCACGAATTCAAAGCAGCGGGGGCTTGCCCCCGCTCGCTATCTCAAAGTGGTCCGTTTTCAGTTATCATCCGCACGTTATTCAACCCTACTTTTGAGGGAGTGGGAATTATGGGATGCGACCCCGAATTGTTAGCTGGCATTGAATTCTTTGCGCTGCTAAAGGAAGAGGATCGACAGGCACTCGCAGACGTTGTCGATTCGATAAAACTAAACGCCGGAGAGACGCTCTTTCATACCGGCGACCCGGGTGAATCTCTATTCATTGTTCGTACCGGTTCCGTCGAGCTGTACATTAAAGACACGGTGGGCCAGAAGATCGTGCTTACCATCTCCGAAGCAGGCGATCTCTTTGGCGAGCTCTCGCTGCTCGACAGTGGTCCAAGAACTGCGACTGCCGTTGCGTTGAGTGAAACTGACCTGCTCATGCTCGATCGCGACGATCTGTTGCTGCTCTTTGAGAAGCGACCTGACTCAGCTCTTAACATGCTGGCGGCGATGAGCGCGATGACGCGCAAGGCTGACGAGCTGCTGCGCACACGCGTCTCGCGCAACGTCAACGAAGAGATGGAAGAGCACAGCACGCCTCTTCAGCGCATTGCTGACTGGATTGCGTGGTTCAGCGGCAGCATGCCGTTTCTGCTCATCAACGCGGCGTGGTTCATCATTTGGATCTCGCTCAACACGCTTCATCTCGGCATTCCGGCTTTCGATCCATATCCGTTTGGCCTGCTCACGATGATAGTTTCACTTGAAGCGATTTTCCTGTCGTGTTTCGTGCTCGTCAGTCAAAACCGGCAAGCTGAAAAAGATCGCGTGCGAGCGGATATCGAATACGAAGTGAACGTAAAAGCGGAGCTCGAGGTCGCGCATCTGCACGAGAAAACCGATCGTTTGTATGAAGGTATGCTCGCGCGTTTTGCGAAATTGGAGAAGATGATTCAGCCCGGCCGCCTGGCGTGATAAAAAAATAACTCTCACGACACAAAGCTCGGGCCATTCTCGCCGACAATGCTCACCATACTGGAGGAGCGAAACTATGCGTTGGCGAGGCGAACGGCAAAGCACAAATATTGAGGATCGGCGCGGTATGTCCGTCGGCAGAGTGGCGGTCGGCGGTGGACTCGGAACGATCGTCATAATGATCCTCGCGCTGCTTTTCGGTGTTAATCCGCAGCAGTTGTTCGAGCAACTACCTTCCGATCAGCCGGGCGTGCAAAGCTCGCGTCCCACCAGTCCGGAAGAAGAAGAGCTGAAACAATTTGTCGGAGTGGTGCTGGCGAAGTCGGAAGATGTCTGGACGGATGTGTTTCGCCAGAACGGGCGGCAGTATCGAGAGCCGACACTCGTGCTCTTTACGGATCGAGTGCAGTCTGCGTGTGGAATGACGGGCGCTGCCGTTGGTCCATTCTATTGTCCGGGTGATGAGAAGGTTTACATCGATCTCTCTTTTTATGAACAACTGCGCCGCGAGTTCAACGCCCCCGGAGATTTCGCGCAGGCGTACGTGGTTGCGCACGAAGTTGGACATCACGTGCAGAAGCTTTTGGGGATTACCGATCGCGTCGATTCCTTGCGCGGACGGGTAGGTGAACTCGAGGCGAATCAGATGTCGGTGCGGTTGGAGTTGCAGGCAGATTTCTTTGCGGGTGTGTTTGCGAAGTACGTGCAGAACCAGGGACTACTCGAGGCTGGTGATATCGAAGAAGCGTTACGGGCAGCGAGTGCCGTTGGCGACGATCAGATCCAGAAACGGACGGCCGGGTACGTGGTCCCCGACTCGTTCACCCACGGAACCTCAGAGCAAAGATTGCGGTGGTTTAAGAAAGGCTACGACACCGGCGACATCCGCCAGGGCGACACATTCGGCGCGCGCAATTTGTAAATAGATCCGTGTTTTTAATCCGTGTCATCCGTGGCTACATTACGTCGCGTCGCGTGAATTCGAAGCATCCCAGGAGTGCAGCCACGATACCGCCTCCAATACCGAGCACCAACGCCATCACAAATCTTCCCTCAACGAAGATATTCATCGGCAATAACCACGGATAATACTTGCCGAGCGACGCGCTCGCCGCGAAGAGCGCGAAAAACGTTCCACCAATCCCGGCACCGAGCGCGATCGGAAACCCGGCCCAGCGCATGCTGATCCACGTGTGAATCGCGATGATCAACCAACTCGCCAGCCAAATGAACGCCACCTGCTTTGCAAGCCAAACGTACGGCACCGGCCCGGCATTCGCGAGCTCAGGTCGCAAGTACATTCCTATTACACCGACGATCGCGGTAACCACTCCAAGCACTAGCGTGCTCGTCAAAATCAATCCCTGGGCCACGATCAACTTCGCGAAGTAGACCGCATAACGAGGCACAGGCAGCGCGAAGAGATGTTTCCATTGCTTGTCGCTGTGCTCGATGCCGTTGAGCAACGCCGTGACCAAAGCGATCAGCAGGGGCATCATGAACACGGCCCAGATCTGAAACGAGTTCGTCGGGTGCGTCTGCCAGAGATTAAATCCCGGCGCGTACTTCTTCGTTCGCAGGATCACGAAGAACTGAAGCACCGCTATCAACAGCGGCAGCACGAAGACAACGCGAAACGCGAGCGTGCGTTTTAGCTTCAAAATTTCGGCATGCAACGCGCGAAATATCAACTCGATCTCCCATTCGTCAGGCTGAGAAAGATGTCTTCCAATGATCGCTGCGACACTGCCAGGTGAAACACGTCCAAACCGCGATCGACCAGCAGTTTATTGATCCGCACCGCGTCGTCTGGCGCTTTAGTCGAAACGTTTAGCAAATCATCGACGCAGCGCTGCACACTCCAACCGCTATTCACCAGAAACTCTGTCGCCGCATCAACCTGCTTCACGCCTACGGTCAGTTGTGTTTGCTGTTTCGACTGTAACTCGGCGAGTGTGCCCTGAAACAAAAGACTACCTTCATGAATGATGCCGATGTGCGTGGCGATCTGTTCGACCTCGCCAAGCAAGTGACTCGAAAGAAAAACCGTCACGCCAAACTCATCCGGCAAGCGCCGGATCAGATCTCGCATCTCGTGAATACCCGCCGGATCCAGACCATTCGTCGGCTCGTCGAGAATCAGCAGGTCGGGGTTGTTTAGCAGTGCGAGGGCCAATCCGAGTCGCTGGCGCATACCCAGCGAATACTCGCGGACACGACGATCTGCGTCTTTCGTGAGTTTGACGGTTGCGAGTGCAAGCTCGATCAGGTTGCGATCAGAACCGAGTAGACGTCGTGTGACCTCGAGGTTCTCTCTTCCGGTCAGATGAGGATAAAGCGACGGCGCCTCAACCAGCGCACCGACGCGCCGCATCAACGAGCGATGATTGCCATTGACTGATTGACCGAACAGCCGCACGTCGCCTGCATTCGGCCTAATCAAACCGAGCAACATTCGGATTGCCGTCGTCTTACCCGCGCCATTTGGACCAAGAAAGCCATAGACTCCCGCTGCGGGTACGAGCAAGTTCAAATCGTCAACAGCGCGCTGGGATCCGAAACGTCGCGTCAACCCACGCGTCTCGATCAGGTAGTTATTTGTCTCCGTCACTTAAGGGTAAACGCACCCCGCCGTGATTTATTAACGCTGTCCAAAAAAGGCACAAGAGATATCAAAAACTTCTTTTTGAGATTCTTGTGCTTCTTTGTGGCCGAACTTTGTGGCTTTTATGGTCAACAGTAGGGAACTATTCAAGCGCCACAGAAGTATAGAGGCGCATGACTTCTCCCAATCCCCTGCGAGTTTGGCCGGGCGTTGCGGCCGTCGCACTCCAATGGCTGGCGCGGTTCGGTATCAAAGCCCTCATCCCCGGAATTAAAGGCTTCGGACGAGGCATGATGGTCTCGTTCGTTTTCACGATCGCGCTCATCGTCTGGTGGGCGTTCTTCAGTCGCGCCAGCCGCAAGGAGCGCTTCGGTGGACTCGGCCTTATAGCACTAACACTCGGCGCAACGTGGCTCTTGCGGCACGATTCGATGTGGCTGCCGTGGCTATTCGCTTACGCGATTCCGTTTCTGAGTCTTGCTTTCGTGATCTGGGCCGTCGCGACACGTCGACTGCCAGATCGCATTCGACACGCGACGATGGTTGCAACGATTCTGATCGCGTGCGGTGCGTGGTTGTTTGTCAGACAAAACGGAATCAATGGCGATCACCAGGCGGAGTTTGGATGGCGCTGGTCGAAAAGCTCTGAAGAACGACTGCTCGCTGAGACTACTAACGAACCAGCGCAACCTGCCGCTCTGACAGCGACAGCACCCGCAACCACACCAACTGCATCACCGTCACCATCCGCATCACCTGAAGCTTCGAAGAATCCTGCAGCACCGGTGGCAGAGACGCGCGCTGAGTGGCCGGGCTTTCGTGGTCCACGACGCGACGGAGTCGTTCGCGGCGTGAACATCGATACAGACTGGTCAACGAAACCGCCAGTGCAGATGTGGCGTCGTCCGATTGGACCAGGATGGTCGTCCTTTGCTGTCCGCGGCGACCTTTTCTACACGCAGGAACAACGCGGTGATAACGAAGTCGTCGCCTGCTACAAAGCGACGACCGGTCAGCCGGTGTGGACACACAAAGACGCGGCACGTTTCTTCGAATCGAATGCGGGCGCCGGTCCACGCTCGACACCAACACTCAGCAACAATCGTGTCTATACATTCGGCGCGACTGGAATCCTCAACGCGCTCGATGCAAGTAACGGCTCGGTTTTATGGACACGGAATGTTGCATCGGAGACCAACACAAAGATTCCGTTCTGGGGCTTCTCGAGCTCGCCACTCGTGCTCGGCGATCTCGTCATCATTGCGGCTTCAGGTCAACTCGTCGGTTACGATGCTGCGACTGGCAACCGTCGCTGGCTTGGACCAAACCCCGGCGGCAGCTACAGCTCGCCACATCTCGCAACGATCGACGGCGTGCAGCAGGTGTTACTCGTAACCGGCGCCGGCACCACGAGTGTGTCGCCTGCTGATGGTAAGCAACTCTGGTCAGACACGTGGGCCGGCAACAGCATCGTGCAACCAGCACTCACGCCCGACGGTGACGTTCTGATCACGAGTCAGGAAAATGGGACGCGTCGCATCGCGGTCGCGCACAATGGGAGCGGTTGGTCCGTGGTAGAGCGTTGGACGTCCAACGGTCTCAAGCCTTATTTCAACGACTTCGTGGTCCACAAAGGTTACGCGTACGGCTTCGATGGTCGCATTCTCGCGTGCATCGATCTGAAAGACGGCGAACGCAAGTGGAAAGGTGGACGATACGGCAACGGACAGCTCGTGCTGTTGCCCGATCAGGATCTGTTGCTGGTGTTATCGGAAGACGGTGAGCTGGCGCTCGTCGGCGCAACGCCCGATCAATTCAACGAGCGCGCGAAGGTGGAGGCGATTCAGGGCAAGACGTGGAATCATCCGGTTTTGGTCGGCGACATTCTTTTGGTTAGGAATGCGGAAGAGATGGCTGCGTATCGCTTACCGTTAGCTCGTTGAGCGCAAAAAATAATTTCTCACGCGGCGGCGCAACGAGTAACTTGAAGGCCGTTGCGCCGCTGCGCCGCTGCGTGAGAAATCTTCTCGAATCTCTCATTGCCGATGCGATAACGTTGCCAGTCTTTGTAATCGAAGTGCCACCACTCTGCCTCATACACCGTAAACCCTTCAGCCTCCATCGCGGCGCGTAAGAGATTTCTATGCCAGCGCTGGAGTGAAGTCCCACCGGGATAATTCGGGTAAGCACGATCGGTTGTTTCGTCGTACGTGCTGACCATCTCGATCGGCTTTCCTGTTTTCAGATCGTAAAGCGTGAGATCGACCGCGGCGCCGCGATTGTGACGCGAGCCTTTTGATGGATCAGCAACAAAGATCTTCTTGTCGTCCGGCGTCGCGTCCCAAAACACCTTCGTCACGTACCAAGGCCGGTAACCATCGTGAACGAGTAAGCCATATCCCGAGGACTTTAGCTTTTGATTGACGCGCACGAGAGCTTCGGCTGGAGCGCGTTGCAGAAACGCACGTGGCTGGGAATAGAAGACTGTGCCGAAGAGATTGTTTGTCGTGGCGTAACGGATGTCGAGCTTGATCGTCGGATCGAGTTTGGTTAGCTCGACAAGATCGGTCGGGAGAAAGTCGCCTGTTTCTTCTGGTGGTTGAGCGGCGAGTGCTTCTTTAATTAATTCGGGCACTGGACGGAGCGGTGTAACTTTGAGTTGAGTAGCGCCTTCGTCAGGACCGAGTGGCTTGCGTGTGTAGACAACGTTGTCGAGTGTGAGTTGATTTTGGGAGAAGGCAGTGGCTGAGAGTTCGCGCTGATTCGGGTCTCCTTTAGTGACTGCGTAAAGTTTGCCTTCGTTTTCAGTAACGATGACGGTTTTATCATCGTGAACGTATTCGCCGATAAGAGGACGCAAGCGCGCGGGCGCCGGCCGAGGCTTGGGTTGCTGGGCGATTACTGACGGGGCCAGTAGGACAATCAGAAGAACAGAAATCGATCTTAGTTTTAGACAAGATGACAGGATTTTCATGATTACAGGATGGCGTTCTGGATCTTTTCGAGAGCGCCGTGGAGTACAGCCTCCTCGCGCGCGATGCAAAGTCGCATGTAGTTGTCGAACTCACTGCTATCAGCGAACGCGCCGCCAGGCACACCTGCGACGCCTTTGCTAATCAGCATCTCGTTGAAATCGATCGCGTCGCCGAAGCCTTCCGGAATGCGCGCCCAGACGTAGAACGCCGATCCGGATTCGTAAATCTTGAAACCGACCTTGCTCAACGCCTCGACTGCCGCTTCCCGTTTGCCCGTGAACTTGTCACGCAGCACGTTGTAATAATTTGGATCTGACATCAACACGCTCGCGAGTGCGAGTTGCAGCGGCGTCGGCGAACAGACATAGAAGACGTTGTTCGCGTTGTTCAAAGGCTGAATGAGCTTTGACGCGCCGTATACATAACCGAGTCGCCAGCCGGAAATGTTCCACGACTTCGAAAACGAGTTAACCGTGATCGTTCGATCCCACATGCCGTCAAATGTCGCGATCGACGTGTGTGGGTTCTCGCCGACAACGTAGTGCTCGTACACCTCGTCAGCGATACATAACAGATCAAACTCCTGACACACCGCAGCGATCGCTTCGAGCTCAACGCTCGTGAACACTTTGCCCGTCGGATTCGCCGGACTGCACGCGATGATGGCGCGCAACGGAAACTGCGATTGATTTTTCCATTCACGACAGCGCGCGCGTAGCTCGTCCACATCGAGCTCGAGGTTCGGGCCGTGCAGCGGCAGAACCTGTGAATGGCCGCCGAGCTCATCAAGGATTTTACGGTGATACGGATAGTAAGGCTCGAAAACGAGAGCTGATGAATTTTTCAGATGCGTGTGTGCGATCGCGATCAGTGCACCGGTTGCCCCCGGTGTAATCAACAACTCCAACGGCGTCGCTTTTGGATCGACTTGAACGTTATTGAAGAGCTTAATCTTCTTCGCCACGGCTTCACGCAGATCGCCCACGCCTTCCGCCGGACTGTAGTGATTGCGGCTCGCCTTGATGCACTCCTCCGCCGCCTCCGCCAGTTTCGGATTGATCGCTAACTCCGATTGGCCCTGTACGAGATTCCCACTTGGAGGAACAAGTCTGGTAATGGTCCTGATTTCAGGTTGCACTTTAGGTTTTGGGGTCATTTCGGTGCCAGATTATAGCCACAGATCATACGGATTTGAAAAAGCGGATTTAGACGGATCAATCCACGCGAGAAATGTGGCTCCTATTGACATTCTATATGAGCGCTGGTATCTATCCTGTATCGATTGTCTATAGGAGCTTTGATGAAGAAGACGAAGAACGATCTTTTGCAGGGCACGCTCGATCTTTTGGTGCTCCAGTCGCTCAGCCTGGGGCCGCTGCACGGGCTCGGTGTTTCCGATCGCATCGCGCAGATCACACAGGGTGCTTTCAAAGTTAAACCCGGCTCACTCTTCCCTGCGCTGCATCGTCTCGAAGAAGCGGGCTGGCTCAAGTCTTCCTGGGGCGAGTCAGACAATAACCGCCGCGCAAAATATTACCGGCTCACCAAAGCAGGCCAACGCCAGCTCAAAGTCGAAACTGAAGGCTGGCAACGTGTTTCGCTCGCAATAACCAGTGCGCTCAAAGCGACCTCGTAAGGAGAAGTTAGTATGCCGTTCCTTTCGCGCATCGCCAGCACCTGGCGCAATCTGTCCAATAAAGGTGTCGTAGATCAGGAGCTCACTGAAGAGCTGCGCGCCCACATTGATTTACTGACCGACCAGAAGATCCGTGAAGGTCTCGATCCGGAAGCAGCACGACGCGCGGCGCTGTTGGAAGTGGGCGGTGTCGAGCAAGTGAAAGAAAGAGTTCGTGAAGTAAGAGCGGGGCGCCCGCTCGACGATCTCTCGCAAGACCTCCGTTATGCGTTGCGTGGTTTGCGCAAGCATCGCGCGTTCACGGCTGTCGCAGTGATCACACTTGCGCTCGGCATCGGCGCAAACACCGCCATCTTCACCGTGATCAATACGGTGCTGTTGCGGCCACTTCCTTATGAGAAGCCCGACGAGCTTGTTGTACTCACTGAAACAGTTTCAGAGCGTCCGGCCGGTGTGTCGTATCAAAACTACGTCGACTGGCGAAATCAAAACACTGTCTTTGAAAACATCACTGCCCTGCGCCCACGTGAAAGTTTTAATCTGACTGGCGCGGGGGAGAGCGAACGCCTTCAGGGACGGCTCGTCTCCGCAAACTTTCTCTCGACACTCGGTATAAAGCCCATTCGCGGGCGCGACTTTCTCGCCGAAGACGATCAACCGAGCGCGACTCCAGTCGCGATCATCAGCCACGCACTCTGGCAGAGACGTTTCGGCGCTGACGAAGGCATCATTGGCAAACAACTCACTCTTAACAGTCAGCAATACACGATCATCGGCATCACTCCACCAAACTTTCGCTTCGGCTCCGACGCCGACGTATCTGTTCCAATCGGCCTGTCAGCCGAACGCTTCAAACTGCGCGGCAAAGATCCAGGCATCACTGCGTTCGCACGATTGAAGCAAGGCACGTCGATCGAAAACGCGAACGCGGAGCTCAACACGATCGCCGCACGTCTCGAACAACAGTATCCCGAAACGAACACCGGCCGTCGCGTGCGAATCGAGTCACTTCGCGAAAGCGTCGTTGGTGACATTCGCCCGATGTTGCTGACACTTCTCGGCGCGGTCGGTTTTGTCTTGCTGATCGCATGCGCGAATGTCGCCAATCTTTTGTTGACGCGTTCGGCAGGACGACAGCGAGAGATGGCGATTCGCACTGCGCTCGGCGCCGGACGCATGCGCATAGTGCGACAGTTGTTCACTGAAAGCACCGTGCTCGCGCTCGCCGGCGGCGTTGTCGGATTGCTGCTCGCGACCTGGGGAGGAAGCGTGCTCTCGTCGTACATTCCCGAAGGCATTCCGCGCATGACCGAGCTCGCTATCGATGGGCGTGTGCTGGCCTTCACGTTCGGGGCGTCGCTGCTCACGGGTGTTTTCTTTGGACTCGCTCCGGCACTCCAGTCTGCGAAGACCAATCTCACTGAGACGTTGAAAGAAGGTGAGCGCAACTCGTCGGCGAGCAACAATCGCGCGGGCAAGTTGCTCGTGATCTCTGAAGTCGCACTCACGCTCGTGTTGCTTGTTGGTGCGGGTTTACTCGTGAAGAGTTTCTGGCGCTTGAGCCAGGTCAATCCCGGCTTCGATCCGCAAAACGTGCTCGCGATGCAGATCTCGATCAATGCACGTCCTGACGAAGGCACGAGAGTCGATAACTTTCTGACTGAGTTAAAACAGCGCGTGCAGCAACTGCCGGGCGTGCAAGCTGTGTCAGTTTCAAATGGACTCCCGTTTGAAGGCGCAAACTTTCCGCCTATCGTGCTCGAAGGGAAGCCTGCACCGCCGCCGGGCCAGGATCCAAACGGACTGCTCTATATCGTCAGTCCGGATTACTTCAAAACGATGGGCATCGATCTCGTTCGCGGTCGTCTCTTCTCGTCCGAGGATCGCAAAGACACGCCGCAGGTTGCGCTCATCGATGAGGTGTTCGCGGGCCAATATTTCCCAAATGAAGATCCGATCGGGAAACGATTCAAACTCAACACGCCAGACGCGGAAAGTCGCGAGATCATCGGCGTCGTACGACACGTCGAGCATTCGTCACTCGAAGGACGCACTACCAACACAGCAGAGTTTTATTTCAACTTCGATCAGCTTCCACTCGCGACTTTGCCGAGGTACGTGCGGCGCGTGAATCTCCTCGCGCGGACGACAGTTGAGCCGCTCAGTCTCGCAGGAGCAGTGCGAAATCAGATCTCCGCGCTGGACAAGGATCAGGCTGTCTTCAACATACGCACGATGGAACAGGCACTCGCGCAGTCAGTGGAGGCTCGTCGATTTTCGATGATCCTGCTGGCGGTCTTCGCACTGCTGGCACTGATACTCGCGGCTGTCGGCATCTACGGCGTCATCTCTTATTCAGTCGCACAACGCACACGCGAACTCGGTATCCGCATGGCGCTCGGCGCGAAGACGATCGACGTTCTTCGCCTCGTCATGCGCGATGGATTGAAACTCGTCTTTGTCGGCATCGTCGTCGGACTAGGCGGCGCGCTGTTACTCACCCGCTTGATGACAACCCTTCTCTTTGGCGTGACTGCGACCGACGCTCTTACCTACGTCACCGTCGCCCTCGGCCTCATCATCGTCGCCCTTTTTGCGTGTTGCATACCGGCGCGGCGCGCAACGAAGGTCGATCCGCTTGTGGCGTTGAGATTCGAATAAAATCTTGTAAATCCTGTAATCCTGTCTAAGATTAACGCGTGAAATTCAGCCGCCGCGAGTTTTGCGCGATTGCGTCGCTGGCGCTTGGCAGTGCGTGCAAGCGCACTGGCGGCTCGGTGATCGTAAGCGATGGACGACTCACCGCGCGTCCGCGCAACGGCGTTAAGACTTCCGCAACTGGAGAGATCAAGCTCGGTCTCGATAGCGAGCGTGACGCGGTGCTGCAGATACCAAAGAACGCCGGCCAACGGCCGCTGCCGCTGTTTGTGATGCTGCACGGCGCGACGCAGAGTTCTGACGAGATGTTCTGGTATTTGGGCACGACTCACGAAGAAGCAGGAATCGCTGTGCTCGCTCCAAACTCACGCGACACAACATGGGACGCGATGGGTGGCGACGGTTTCGGAATTGATGTTGAATATTTGAATCGCGCGCTCGAACGCGTGTTTGAGACTACGGCCATCGATCCCGCGCGCGTGTCAATCGGTGGGTTTTCCGACGGCGCCAGTTACGGGCTCTCACTCGGATTGATTAATGGTGATTTCTTCAAAAGCATAGTCGCTTTCTCACCCGGATTCGTGATCAGCGGCGATCTGCACGGACAGCCACGCATCTACATCTCACACGGTACGCACGATCACATTCTTCCGATTGATCGTTGTGGCCGGCGCATCGCCGCGGGCCTGAAGTCTTACGGCTACGACGTCACGTTTCGCGAGTTCGATGGCGATCACGAGATCCCCGCGGACATCGCGCGCGAAGGATTGTCGTGGTGTTGAAAGCACGCTGCAACTGGTTTCCAACGACAGCAGATCTCAAGGGCTCGACCGAACAGGCCCAGTCCCGTTTAGTACACAAAAGGCACAAAGGTTTTTTAATTTTTGTGCCTCTTGTGTTCCTTTATGTGCCTTTTGTGTTCCTCCTTTCGTGTTCCTCTTTGCGCTTCTTTGTGGCTCCTATTGACAGCCAATAGGAGCAGCCGCTAGACTTTTGGCTTCCTATTGGCTGACTAGAGGAAGACATGAACAAACAACAAGGTGACCTGTTCAAACAGGGCACGCTCGAACTCTTAATCCTGCGACTGCTTAGTTCCGGTAGCCTGAACGGCTGGGACATCATGCAGCGTATCGAGCTGCTGTCTGCCGACGTGCTCACCGTTACCGCCGGTGCTCTTTATCCCGCACTACATCGCCTCGAAGCGCGCGGGCTCATCTCCGCCGTCTGGCGACCCTCAGATAACAATCGTCGAGCAAAGTTTTATGGCTTGACCGCGCGCGGGCGCAAACAGCTCGAAGCGCAACGCAAGCAATGGGAGCGATTCTCCGATGCAGTCGCTCTGGTTTTACGAGATGCGTGAGGATTGCCCGTGAACTTACAAGATCTACTACGCCGCTGGCGCGCTCTAACTCATCACGACGAACTCGACCATGAGCTCGACGAAGAGTTGCGCTTTCATCTCGATCGACAAATCGAGCAAAACATTAAGAACGGCATGACTTCCGAAGAAGCACGCCTCGCGGCGATGAAGTCGTTCAGCCGCGTGGACCAGTCGAAGGAAGAGTGTCGAGACGCACGCGGCGTTGGATTCATTGAGAACCTGCTGCGCGATGCTTCTTACAGCCTGCGCGTACTGCTCAAGAATTGCGCTTTCACGATTGTTGTCGTGTTGACGCTCGCGCTCGGTATCGGCGCGAATACCGCGATCTTCAGCTTCGCCAACGGCATTCTGCTGCGACCACTTCCGTATCCTCAATCTGATCGACTCGTCGTGCTCGATGAGTTCTCGTACAAACAGGGCGTCGAATCGATGTCCGTCTCGTACCCGAACTTTCTCGACTGGCAGGAGCAAAACAAGAGTTTCGAAGACATCGGCATCTACTACAACACCAGCCGTTTCGCCATGAGTGGTGCGGGTGAGCCAACCGATGTTCGTGGCTCTTACATCTCACACGGCCTCTTCGAGATTCTGCGCGTATCGCCGCAACTCGGCCGCACGTTTACGGCAAACGAGGACACCCCCGACGAAGAATGGGTTGTGATCCTTGGTCACAACCTCTGGCAAAGAAGCTTTGGCGGTGATCCAAACATCATCGGTCGCAAGATCACGCTCAACAGCCGCGCTCGCACGGTTGTCGGTGTGATGCCAAATGGTTTCAACTTTCCGGACACTGCTGAGTTGTGGGCGCCCGTCGCTTTAACGACAAAGACGTTCACGCGAACCGATCATGGCCTGCTCTCAATCGCGCGTTTGAAAGACGGCGTCACTCTCGCGGAAGCGCAGGCGGAAATGCAAAACATCGCGGCGCGTGTCGAGCAAGCGAACCCGGTCACAAACGAAGGTCTCGGCGTGAAGGTGAAGAGTCTGCACGACACTCTGACTGGCGACTATCGCGAAGCGCTTTTGATTCTTCTCGGTGTTGTCGGTTGCGTGTTGCTGGTCGCGTGCGTGAACGTCGCGAATCTGATGCTCGCGCGTGCGACGGCGAGACAGAGAGAGTTTGCATTGCGCGCGGCGTTGGGTGCTAGTCGTTGGCGAATCATGCGCCAGCTTTTGGTTGAGAGTCTGTTACTCGCGTTAGTCGGTGGAGTCGTCGGGTTTTTCCTGTCGATCTGGGCTCTGCGGCTGTTGTTAACTGCGATTCCAGGGCAGATACCGTTCTGGATGAACTTCGGCATCGATCTACGCGTGCTCGGGTTCACGGCCGCGATCACGTTGTTAACCGGTCTGCTGTTTGGCGCGGCTCCTGCGCTGCAAACCTCACGCGTCGATCTCAATGACACACTCAAAGAAGGTGGCCGCGGAGCATCAGGTGTGCGTAGTCGTGCACGCAGTCTGCTCGTCGTCGCAGAGATTGCGTTGTCGCTGGTGGTGCTGGTGGGTGCAGGCTTGATGATCCAGAGTTTCCTGCGTCTGAAGCGTGTCAACATCGGACTGGACGCGCACAACGTTCTGACCGCGAACGTTAGTCTGCCGCGTGTGAAATACAAGGAAGACGATCAGCGCGTGGGTTTCTACAAACAGTTGCTGGAACGTATGCGTAATCTACCAGGTGTCGAGGCGGCAAGTGCGACGGGTACGCTGCCGTTAGGAGGAAGTTATTGGGGACGGAGTCTTACAGTCGAGGGTTTCCCGGTGCTGTCTGTCGGCCAGGCGCCGGCGATTCAACACACGGTGGTGACGCCCGATTACTTTCGCACGATGGGAATACCTTTGCTCGCCGGGCGTGATTTTAACGACGCCGACGTGAAGGATTCGCCGAACGTGACGATCATCGATGAGCGACTCGCGCATGAGTACTGGCCCAACCAGAGCCCGATCGGTAAACGCGTTCGTTTTGGACCACCGGAAGATAACGAGCCGTGGCACACGATCGTCGGCGTAGCCGGCACCGTAAGACATCAACGGATGCAGGAAGACACGCGCAAGAGTGTTTACTTGCCGCACGCGAAGATTCCCATCGGCGGAATGGCGCTCGTGCTCCGGACCAGTTCAAATCCGCAGGAATTAACGGGTGCGCTTCGGCGCGAAGTGGCGCAGCTCGATCCGGATTTGCCGGTGAGTGAAGTCGCGACGATGGAGGAAGTCGTAGCTGAGTCGATCTGGCAGCCGCGGCTCTACGCGACGTTGTTTGGCGCGTTTGCTGGTGGCGCATTGTTGCTCGCGCTGATCGGGATTTACGGCGTGATGGCGTTCCTGGTGCAGACGCGAACACACGAGATCGGCGTGCGCATGGCGTTAGGCGCCTCGACGCGCGATGTTTTCAAGCTCATTGTTGGACGTGGAATGAAGTTGACGGCAGTGGGCGTGTTGATTGGAGTGGCCGGCGCGATCGCTTTGACGCGTCTGATGCACAGTCTTCTTTTTAATACGAGTGCGACCGATCCCCTCACATTTGTCGTGATTTCCGCAGTGTTGGCGGTAGCGGCGTTCCTTGCGTGCTATCTGCCGGCACGCCGCGCGGCGAAAGTAGATCCGTTGATCGCGCTGCGGTACGAGTAGTAGTTAGCAGGATGACAGGATTTCAGGATGAAATCTTGTCACTCCTGTGAATCCTGCAAAGTCTTTCTTGAATAGACTGCAACCCTCTTCCCACAACCTCCCTCTAAAGCTGGTTATGTCTGACGAACGCAACATTCTGAATTTCATTCAGGCTATCTGCGCCAACGGTGAGAGTGGCAGACTCGAGATCCTGGCGGGCGCCATTCAAGGCGAATTGTCTTTTGCATACGGCAAGCTCGTCGATGCGCGCTTCGGCCATCTCACCGGCTTTCGCGCCGTCAACGCCGTCGCTGCCCTGCGAGACGTTCGTTTCAGCTTTGATCCGGCGTTTGCTCCACTTGCTGCGAGTTCGATCACAGCCAGTGAGCGGGTCGTGCTCAAACAGTTCTTCGGAATCGAGACAGCGGCCACCAGTGAGTACGTTCAGCCCGTCGCGGTGAAGGAGTCAACGCCTGTTGTAACTGTTCCAGACGAGGTTGAGGAAATCACGATCGTAAAGAGCGACGTGCCCAGCATTCCTGCTGCTCCAGCGCCGCCGCATGGTGCACGATTTTCTTATCGCACAGCGCTCGCATTGGCGGTGTTGGTAATGGCTGTTATGGCGGCAGTCGCTATCTTTATGAATAGGTCGCAAGCGCCCTCTTCATCGAGCGTAGTTGCAAGCACCGAATCGCCATCGCAGCCCGCGCCAGTACAACAACCCGCTACGCCTGCCGCGCAGCCTGCACCCGCATCCGTCAAGGAAAGTAAGAAACCGATTAGCGCCGTCCGTGATCTTTCCGGCAAATGGAGTGTGGTCAACTCGATTGATACGACCGCCTATGGCTCTTTCAAAAACATGAAGATCGGCTTTGACCTGTCGATCGATCAGACGGGCTCAACGTTCACCGGCAAAGGCAGGAAAGTTTCTGAGAACGGCCGCAGCCTGCCTGCCAACGGCCGAACTCCGATTCACGTGCAAGGCTCGATCAACGGCGACAGGATTGAAGCGACTTTCATCGAGGAAGGCTCCGCGCGAAAGTCCAACGGTAGATTTGTGTGGCGCCTCGACAAATCCGGACGCGGCCTCACTGGAAACTTCGCCACCACAGCCGCGCGTTCGAGCGGCAAATCAGCAGCCACCCGATCGTTTTAAAAATCCGCGCAAATCGGCTTAAGGATTCGTCTAATCCGTGTTACTTGATGCGTTTGCCCAGCGTGACCCTCGCGCCCTGCTCAATGCGAATACTGTTGACCTTTCCATCCGGGTCTTTCACAAACGTCAGCTTCGCCGCAAACGCGCGCGGGGAGAACGTCGTTTCTGACTCAGGAAAGATCTCAAACTTTTCCTGACCAGTGGCTTGCGTCATAAACTTGTCTCCCTCGCGGAAAACGCGCATTACGAAGCCTGGCCCAACTTCATACTCACCCACATACGTATCGAAAGTCTTCGCATCGACGACGACTGGCCCTTTTTCGAGTTGTTTCAAGATGTTTGCGGCATTTCTGTTATTCGGATCGAGCTCTAGTGACTTTTTGTAGTTTTGTCTCGCCAGCTCGCGCTCGTTGATCGTCATGTAGGCCTCGGCAAGACTGTCGTAGGTGTTGAAACCCTTCGGATAGGCCTCGACGTTGAGTTTGAAGATCTCGATAGCCTCTTTCGTTTTACCGGTTCGCAATAGCTGGTAACCGAGTCGATTCAGTTCCGGCTCACCAAAGTCGTACGTCGCCGACTGCTTTGCTTTCAGATCGCGATACTGTGCGATGCCCGCTTCGATTCCCTTCTCCGCGATTGTCTTGTCGAGCACGGGGATGATCGAGATCTTGGGCTGCTCGTACGGTTGGTTGTAAAGAATCTTGCCGATTGACTCGCCCAATCGATTGACATACTCGCTGCCGGTATTGTCGAGCATCACGATGAGGTTCTTCTCGTTCGGAAAGCGCATGATGGTGGTGCTGAAGCCGTTGATACCGCCGTCATGTGAAATTATCTGCACCGGCTGATCGTTCTGCTTGAACGATGCATTCGTGATGCCCCAGCCGTAGGCGTAGTTTTCGAGAAAGGGTTTGTACATCAACGCCTTCGATTGTGCTGAGAGCACCTTGTCTGTGTAGAGCGCCTGGTCCCAAAGGTAGAGATCCTCGACAGTCGAATAAAGCGAACCTGCGGCGTATGGGATCGACATATCTAGGTACGCAGCGTTTGTGTATCCGTCGGGCGTTTTGCTGTAGCCGGAGGCGCGTTTGGGAATGAGCGTGTCGTGATGATCGTAACCGGTGTTTTTCATCCCGAGTGGATCGAAGATGTTTTGCTTCAACACCTGCTCGTAAGGTTTACCGGTGACGCGCTCGATGATTGCGCCGAGGAGAAAGTAACCGGAGTTGTTGTAAAGGAATTTCGAACCCGGCTCAAACTCGAGATCGCCGCTCGCATACTTCTTCACGAACTCGTCGACCTTGTAAGGGTTGCGGCTGACGTTCTGAAAGAAGCCGGGCTGGCTGGTGTAACTCGGAATGCCGGATGTGTGCGTGAGCAGGTGATGAATGGTCACCTTCTCCCCAGTATCTTTTCGATAGTCCGGCAGGTAGTCCGACAGTTTTGCGTCGAGCTTAATCTTCCCTTGCTCTACTAATTGCATGATGGCGGTCGCAGTGAATTGTTTAGTGATCGACCCGAGTCGAAACCGCGTATCGGGCGTGTTCGGAATGTTCCATTCCATATTCGCCTGCCCGTACGCGCCTTTGTAAATGATCTTTCCATTTTCGGCGACGAGTACCGAGCCGTTGAACTGGCGGTACTTATGCGCGACCGCCAGAAACTCCTGAATCTTTGCCGCATGGTCCTGCGCGACGGCGACGTGTGGGGCGATAAGAAAAATGATTGCGATACACAACGGTAATCGGGTTTGTAAGAAGTCTCTTCGCATCGTAATTACTCCTGAGTTTTTGTTTTATTGCCAAACGAAAATCGCCTCGGTAAGTTGCAGTAATGAATGCAATCGGGTTTGCCCCCGTGCCCTCTGAAGACTCCGAGCTCGACCGCCTGCGCGAAGCGTGCAAGCGGTTGAACTTTGCGTTGCGGGCAATCAAAGATGCGCAAGGTTGTCTCACCCACATGAACCTCGGCCAGGCCCGCGAGCGTCTCGACAATGCGCAGTGGCAGGCCCGAGAAGCGAAGAAAGTGCTGGCTGAGATTGGCAAGACGAAGACCAAAACATCGCTCGAGCGCCGCCGCGCGTAACCCCCCTTGCACGTCCTTATCGAAGCATCTTTCTTAGGCTATAATGCCCCACATGAGCGCACTTCTTGAAGAGCTTAAGAAACAAATGCGTCTCCTCACCGCACAAGAGAAAGCGACGCTGGCACGCATCCTCATCGAGGGACTAGACGCATCAACTGATAGCAACGTCGAGCAGTTGTGGGTTGCAGAGTCTCAACGCCGTTTCGAGGCCTATCTCAGAGGTGAGATTGAAGCCTATCCCGGCGATGAAGTCATGACTCGGGCCCGCAACCGCCTGAAATGACAGCATATCGCTTCCTCTCGCCAGCAGAAGAAGAAATGACTGAGGCCGCCCTGTTTTACGAATCAAGGTCGGGTGGACTCGGAAGTGATTTCCTTGATGATGTACAACAGGCAGTCGATAGATTGTCTGATTATCCATACTCAGGGGAGTCGATAGATTCTGGATTAAAACGTACGCTGCTACACCACTTTCCATTCAGTCTCATTTACGCAGTTGAACAAGAGAGCATTGTGATTGTGGCAGTAGCACACCACGGCCGCGCACCTGGATATTGGCGGCCACGCTTAAACTAGTAATTAACTCAGTGTAGTAAATCGCGGAGAACTGCGTGGCCGCCGTAGTCGGCCCAGCCGGATGCGGTTGAACCCACCTTTGTGTCCTTCAAGTGACGATCTGCGCCGTGGGCCAACAGAAACTCGACCATTGGTCGGTGACCGTTCATCGCTGCGTAATGCAGCCCCGTGCCTGCGTAATCAAATCCGCCCGGGATAACGTTGATCTCCGCACCTTTGTCCAACAACAGATTCGCGGCGTCGATGTGGCCGTGCATGCACGCGTAGACAAAAGCATTGTTGACGATACCCTGCCGGTCCTGTGACCATACGTTTACACGATCAGCCAGCGACTGCTTGCCTGCGGCATCGTGATTCGAGCAGGCAATGCTGTCGAGACTGCCAAAGGGCCAGTCGATTCTGCCAGCCTCCGGTTTCAAACTCCCATCCGCATTGAAATAACTTTCGATCAGATCGGTGCGACCGAGTGCCGCTGCAGTGCGCAAGTTTTGTATTTTCGCGCCACGTTCGAGCAACAACGCGATCACGTTCTGATTGTTCCAGTACAAAGCTTCTTCTAACGGCGACCAGCCACCAGTGCCGTCGATTGCAGCGCCATGATCGAGTAACAATTCAGCAGCAGCACGATTACCAATACTGGCCGCGGCGACGAGCGGCTCATTCAACTCCGCGCCGGCATCGATGAGCACCTTCACGAACTCGACGTTCTTCGGTTTATCTTTGCCATCCAATACCACGGCTTGCAGCAACGTGGGATGACTCTTCGAAGATCGCGAGGTGACGAGCGACGGATCCGCAGCGACAAGTGCTTTCAACTTCTCCACGTCGCCCGCGCACATAGCATCGATTGCGGGATGAAATTTTGCGTCCATGCCGTGAGTTTACTAAACGACCACGAGCACCGCTATAATCGTTGATATATGGTACCTAAGGACCCGTTAGCCACGTCGGGACTCCCGGCATTGAATGAGACTCCGTCCTCGCGCGGAGGTCAAACTATCCAGCCGAAATTCTTGATTCTCGTGGTCGACGATTCGGCCGATAACGTGGCAGTAATCAGCCTCGATCTGCAACAACAGGGCTATCGCGTAGTGACGGCGAGTGATGGTGAAGATGCTGTTACTGTTGCGATGCAGATGTTGCCCAACCTCATTTTGATGGACATCAACCTGCCTACACTCGACGGTCTCGGTGCGACGCGCAGAATTCGTGAAACCGATGCGTTGCGAGAGGTACCGATCGTAGCGATTACGGCGTTTGGCACCGAGGGCTTTCAGCGCGCGGCTTACGACGCGGGCATCTCCGGATATCTAACGAAGCCGATCGACTTCGACCGAATGCACCTGCTCATCGCGAGGCTGCTCTCGCCTCCGGTTTCCGGCAACTTAACCGGTGGAGTTAATTCTTAAGCTCAACCAGCACGAGACGGATCGTCGTGTCACCAATGTTCTCGGCCCAGTGTGTTACGGGATCGCGATAGATGACGTCGCCGGTTTTGAACTCACCGTCGGTGGTGGTGCCGTCGACAGCATGATTGCGAAACTTGCCGCCTGCGATCACATAGATCACGTACGCGAGATGCGAGTGTGTGGCCTCCTTGTCGCCGGGTTTGAGCGTTGCTTCGAGCACACGAACACGCGGGTTCTCGAGTTTCAATGCGATCGTTTTCGAATTTACCTTGAGCGGATCCTGGTCACCTCGTACCAAACCCGCGACCAGCAAGACACAGATCAGGATGAAGATTCGTTTCATGTTTGTCCCCTTTGGGCCAGTATACGGATTGACGATCTAGTGGTATAGTACTCTCAATTATGAGTAAACCTCATCAACAAGTGTTTCCGAATCTTCGAGGCGGCTGGAACGTTAGGTCGTATGGGGCTTCACGTGCAGCTAAGAGCTTCGATACTCAAACCGATGCAATAGCGTGGGCTAGATCAAAGTGTAAGAGCCAAGGGTTAGATTTATATGTGCATAACCGAGACGGAAGCGTACGCTATATGCACACCTACAAGAAGCATTTAACGAACGGACCCTAAGTAGAAAATAGTAAGTCGAGAATCATAAATGCCTGGTCCTCACCCGGGATTCAACAAGAACGTATTTATTAATTGTCCGTTTGACAGGAATTACATCTCTCTGCTCAAGCCAATCCTCTTCACTATTATTTATTTTGGCTTTACTCCTCAAATCGCCTCGGAGACGACAGACTCTGGTGAACAACGAATAAATAAAGTTCTCTCGCTCATTCTCAAATCCAGATATAGTCTCCACGATCTGTCCAGAATAAAATCACAAAAACGAGGTGAATTCTTCCGACTTAACATGCCTTTTGAGCTAGGGATCGATTACGGATGCCGCCGTACATCAACCTTGTATCTGAGGCGGAAGAAGTTTCTGGTCTTGGGTTCAAAGTCTCACGATTTCAAGCAGGCTCTTTCGGATCTCAGTGGTGTTGATGCCAAATCACATGAAAACGATCCGAAGAAAGCCGCCCTCGCTATTCGGAACTGGTTTGTCGAGACAGTTCATCTGCAAAGAGCAGCTAGTGCAAGTACTATCTGGCAAACGTTTCTAGATTTCAGCGATGACTTTTATGCGGAAAGGAAAAAGGATGGGTTTTCGAGGCAGGATCTTAAAACAATGCCGGTTCGCGAATACATCTCTGCAATCCGGCATTGGCTAAAAACGCACAGTTGATTATTCTCACGCTTATAAATGCAAACAACACGTAGACAGTTTCTTACTGGCGTCACAAGCCTCGCGGTTTCGCATGCTCTTCTTTCTAAGAGTGTGTTCGCGCAGCAACAAACGAAACCGACGCGGATTGTGTTACTGGGAACCAAAGGTGGGCCAAGAGTTGGTGAGGCCGGACGAAGCAACCCTGCGACCCTGCTAATGATCAACGACGTGCCGTATGTGATCGACTGCGGCTACGGAGTCTCGAAACAATTGATCAGCGTGGGCGTGGCGCTCAATCGTGTACGGTACGTCTTTATCACTCACCACCACTCCGATCACAATCTCGAGCTCGGACCATTCTTCTATAACGCCTGGATCACAGGCCTACCCGTGCGTGTCGACGCCTATGGTCCACCAGGCTTGGCTCAAATGACGCGCGACTTCTTCAACTATCTGAAGTTTGACATCGACACGCGCATCGACGACGAAGGTCGTGCAGACCCACGCACTCTATTAACACCGCACGACTTCGGTAAACCCGGCGTAGTGTTGACGACTGACGACGTGAGAGTAACCTCCTGCCTCGTTCGTCACCCACCAATCAAGCAAGCCTACGCTTACCGTTTCGACGCGAAGGATCGCTCGATTGTGATCTCCGGCGACACGGCATACGCACCCGAGCTTGCGGAGTTCGCGAAAGGCGCAGACGTACTCGTACACGAAGTGATGTACCTGCCCGGCATTGAAGCGTTGCTTCAACGTTTGCCGAACGCCAAGAGACTTCGCGAACACCTCATGGCCGCTCACACCCTTCCCGAAGACGTCGGCAAGATTGCAGCGCAAGCCGGCGTGAAGACGTTGGTGTTGTCACACTTCGTTCCCGGTGACGACGCTTCGATCACTGACGAGCAGTGGGCCGAAGGCGCACGCAAGCACTTCAAAGGTCAGGTTATCGTCGGAAAAGACTTAATGGAGATCTAAAAAACACAAACCGAGATCGTCTCAGTTTGTGCCTTTTTGCGGCTCGAATTACGAAGCTTTTTTCGTAGTGTTATAGCGCTTCAGAATGAGGCGCACGTAGTTGCGTGTTTCGGTGTACGGCGGAACCGCGTTGCCGTACTTCATCACCGCGCCCTCGCCCGCGTTGTATCCCGCCAGCGCCAGGTCCACGCGACCATTGAACATCTTCAAAAGATCCTTCAAATAGCGCGTGCCACCTTTAATGTTTTGCGCCACGTCGTAAGGATTCGTCACGCCGTATCGCGCCGCCGTGTCAGGCATGAGCTGCATCAACCCCTGCGCGCCTTTCGGACTCGTCGCACCACCATTGAAACTCGACTCCTGCGCCATCGTGCAGTAGATCAGGAAAGGATCAACTCCATACTGTCCACCATACAAACGAATCAGATTGTCGACTTTCACATTACCTGTAGACCAAACCTGATTACCCGCTGCCACAAGATTCGAGACAACCTCAGGAAGTGCCTGCGCCGGTTGATTCACTGCAGCGATCTCTTTCGTGATTTGCTCAACCTTTGCGCGCGCATCAGCTAACTCTTTCTCACCTTTTTCAAGATCCACGCGGGAGATGAGACCGTCCTTATAGAGCTCCTGCGACTGTTGCTGTCGTTTCTCCAGTCTCTCGACTTCGCTTTTATGCAGATTCGAGAGTTCAGTCAGACTCGACGTGATCTCACTTTTGGGATTCGGGGCCGTCGTCGCCTGGGCCTGAACAGATGCGGCTGAAAATACCCCAATCACAACAAAGCCGAGCAAAAGCGCGGCTTTTCGAAAACCAGAAAAAATGGCACTAAAAATCAAACGCAAATCCTCCACAACAAGCTAGACACGCAAAATAAGCGGCCCGTTACGATGTTTGTAGGCTATTTCGAGTTGCCGAACTTAGCAACGACTTGGCAGATTACGCGCACATTCACCAGCTAGTTCAACAATTCTTGAGGACTGAAATCAGCGGGCGTCTTCGACTTTATCTCCACAGCCCAGATCCTGCTGATAGGTGAGACTCAAAATGACCGCTAACAGATCATCGGGCTCAATCGGCTTCGAGAGGTGTGTTTGAAAACCAGCCAGTAGCGCTCGACGCCGATCCGCCACGCTCGCATACGCCGTGAGTGCGATAGCAGGAGTATGACCACCTGCCTCGGGTTCTAACGATCGGACTCTCCTCATCAGCTCGTAGCCGTTTTCACCGGTCATTGCGATGTCACTAATGATGACGTCAGGCTGTGCTCGTGCGATCTCTGTCAGCGCACTCGCAGCCGATCCAACAGTCACGACTTTCGCGCCATGTTGCTGCAGCACCGTCTTTAGTAGCTCTTGTGTGTCTGGATCATCTTCAACGACCAGAATGCGCAGATTCTTTAGTCTCTCATCCGTCGAGCTCTCTATATTCTCCAATGCGGTTGAAGCTCTATCGCTGAATAACTCAGCTGCAGCAAGATTCCCGCCGATGACCTCCAAGGACGTCAGCGGAAACTCAACCATAAACGTGGCCCCTTTGCCCAGCCCCTCACTTCTGGCCGCCACAGTTCCTCCCTGTTGACGCGCGAGGTAATCGACGATTGCGAGCCCAAGCCCAAGTCCGCCATGCGCGCGAACATTCGATGAATCAACCTGCCTGAATCGCTCAAAGATGTGCGGCAGGTTTTCCGCTGCGATTCCCACTCCGCTATCTTTCACTTCGAGTCGCACATGCGAATCGCAGCGTTGGAGACAAACGTAAATGTTTCCACCATTCGGCGTGAATTTAATCGCATTGGAAAGCAGGTTCGTGACGATCTGTTGCAGCCGCGCCGGATCGCCGAGGATTGGGCCAGCCGCCGGATCGATCTCCGTCTCGAGTTGCAAATGCCTTGCGTCGATAGCAGGACCAAGCGAATTGATCACGCCCTCTGTGATTGACGCGAACGACACCGGTTGAAACTCAATTTTCAGCTTCCCGGTAATGATGCGTGATACGTCGAGTAAGTCTTCGATTAACCTCGACTGCGCTTCCGCATTGCGTTGAATGACCTGAACCGCGCGTTCCTTCTCTTTGTCACTCAACTGATTTGACTGCAACAGACGCGACCAGCCGAGAATCGAAGTCAACGGCGTTCGCAACTCGTGCGACATAGTCGCGAGAAATTCATCTTTCACACGATTCGCGTCTTCCAACTCCTGCGCGCGCAGTCGCAGCACTTCATGGATTTGTCGCAACTCAGTCATGTCACGGCCAACACCAAAAGCGAGTCCATCCTCAGGCACAGGGAAATAGCTCCACGCTACCCACTTGTATGTTTCATCTTTCGTGCGCAGGCGGTTCTCCATATGCGTGACCGGCTCGCCCGCTGCCAGTCCTTCGTACTCGCTGATAGTTTTCCCGAGATCGTCCGGATGTACGAGTTGAAAGATATGCATCGCCAACAACTCTTCTTCAGAGAATCCGAGGACTTTCTGAAACGCCAAATTCACGCGCTGGAAACGACCGTCGAGGTGAACGATGCACAACATGTCCATCGATAACGCAAAAAATCGATCACGCTCTTCGGTGATCTTGTTTCGCTCGGTCATGTCGCGCATGACTTTTGAGAAACCGATCAGCTTGCCGGTCTGGTCGCGTACGGCTGTTACAACCCCACTGGCCCAAAAACGCGATCCGTTACGGCGCATGTGCCAACGCTCGTCTTCCGCGCGACCTGTCGTCGCGGCAGTTGCCAGCTCTTTCGCGGGAACGTTCCTGGCCCGATCCTCCGGCGTGAAAAACTTGCTGGCATCTTTACCGACGACCTCTGCTTCGTTGTAGCCGAGTATGTGCTGGGCGCCGACGTTCCAGTTAGTCACGATGCCATCTACGTCCATCATGAAGATCGCGTAGTCTCGAATATCTTCGATTGCCTTGCGGTAGATGTCTTCTGTTCGACGATTAATGGTGCGGCGTTCAGTGGTAGACATGCTCTAATCCCCCTTGCTCGTCAGCAAGTTTACTCATTAAAAATCACAAATCATTCCCCAGAATGCTCCCTAATCTTTGTGCGTTTTGACGGCCGCTCCGGTATTATTTCCGCGCCAACCATCATCTTCGCAGGAGGATCACTCATGTTTACACGACGGTATTCTTTCCGGGCCGTGACAATCATCGTTCTGATTTCAGCCACATGGCTGTTCGTTAGCGCACAAACGAAAGTGCCGTTGACGCACGAAACCATGTGGACGATGAAGCGTGTTGGAGCGCCTGTGCCGAGTCCGGATGGAAAGTGGGTGGTGTTCTCGCTCGTCGAGCCGTCTTATGACGAAAAGGACCAGGTGTCGGACCTTTGGATCGTTCCGACCGACGCCAGTGTGAAGCCACGCCGGTTGACGTCAACAAAAGGTGGTGAGAGTGGCGTGGCGTGGAGTCCCGACAGTCGTCGAATCGCATTTGCAGCGCGACGCGAAGGTGATGAGGTCAGTCAGATTTACGTGTTGGATGTAGCGGATGGTGGCGAAGCAGTGCGAATGACTTCGCTTTCAACTGGCGCGCGTGCTCCGCAGTGGCGACCCGATGGACAAGCGTTACTCTTCGTCAGCACGGTCTATCCCGGCGCGGCTGACGACGAGGCCAACAAGAAGATCGCAGCGGAACGTAAAGCGCAGAAGTATCGCGTACGTGTTTACGACAAGTTTCCGATTCGAAACTGGGACAAGTGGATCGAAGACACACAAGCACACGTGTTTGTACAAACTGCGCAGCCAGGCGCGAAGGCGAAAGATCTACTGGCAGGATCGAAGTTAGTCAGCGAACGAGGTTTTGCTGGTCGCACTTCCGATTCCGGTGAAGAGCTCGATCCTATTTGGACGCCTAACGGTGACGCAATCGTCTTCGTCGCTTCAACAAACCGGAATGCCGCGGCTTACGCAGACACAAACACGTCGCTTTTCAAAGTGCTGGCTAGCGGTGGCGAGCCGGTGCGTCTCACGACTGGTGACGACAGCTTCACTAATCCGGTGTTTAGACCGGATGGAAAGGCCTTGTACGCGCTTACTGAAATCGGAAGCGATAATAAGACTTATCACCTCGATCGTCTGGTGAAGTTCACGTGGCCGAATGTGGCTCAACCTGAAGTGCTCACAGGAAAATGGGATCGATCGGTCGGCGGCTACGCATTCACACCTGACAGCAAATCGATCTACTTAACTGCCGAAGAGGCGGGTAACGAGAAACTCTTCACGCTGCCCGCTGATGGTGGCGAAGTGCGTCTCGCGATGGACATGACAAAGGGCGTGTACACGAATCTGCGAATTCCTTCAAAAGCGCCAACGACGATCGTGCTTGCGAGTTGGGAAAGCGCCATCAATCCACCCGAGATCTTCCGGTTAGACCTGTCATCAAAAATTCAAACACCACTCACTTCATTCAACGCCGATCACGTCGGAAAGATCGACTGGCAACCGCTGCGTCACTTCTGGTTCACCAGCAAAGCAGGCAAACGCATTCACAGCATGATCGCACTGCCGCCGAACTTCGACGAGCACAAGAAGTATCCGCTGTTCGTCGTGATGCACGGTGGACCACACAGCATGTGGCGCGACAACTGGGGACTGCGCTGGAACTATTTCATGCTCTCACGACCCGGCTATGTCGTGCTGTTAACCAACTACTCCGGTTCCACAGGCTTTGGTGAAGGTTTTGCGCAAAGCATTCAGGGCGATCCTTTTAAGGGACCAGCGAACGAGATCAACGAAGCTGCGGATGAAGCAATCCGGCTTTACTCGTTTGTCGACGGAACGCGCCAGGCTGGTGCGGGCGCGAGTTACGGCGGTCACATGGCCAACTGGATGCAGGCAACGACCACACGCTACAAGGCTTTGGTCAGTCATGCCGGGTTGATCAATCTGGAGTCGCAATGGGGAACGAGCGACACCATCTACTCGCGTGAAATAAACAATGGTGGACCAGTTTGGGAGCAGGGACCAGTGTGGCGCGAACAGAATCCGATTCGCTTTGCGAAGAACTTCCGCACACCGATATTGCTGTCAGTCGGTGAGAACGATTTCCGTGTACCGCTAAATCAGACGCTGGAAAACTGGAGCGTGCTCCAACGGCTACGCATTCCGAGTCGTTTGCTGGTCTGGCCCGACGAGAATCACTGGATCTTGAAAGGCGAGAACAGCCGTTACTGGTACCAGGAGCTTCACGCGTGGCTCAAGAAATATCTCGACGACTCAAACAGCACGAGCACCTCGAGCACGCAATGATCGAGTAGTTTGAGATTCTCTGCGATCCTCTGCGTATCTCTGCGAACTCTGCGTTGAATAGCCTTTTAACGCAGAGAACGCAAAGATACGCAGAGGTCGCTGAGGATTTGTACTTTTTCCCACGGTTTGGCATAATTCCGTCCCTTTTGCTTACAAGGTCGGTCAACAGTCAATTTAACCAGTAAACCTTCTCTTCTCTCTTCCGAGTACGGAGTTCGATAAGAGACGAGTTGTTTCAAGTCTCTTACGAAGCTCGATAAGAGATAATCGATCCAGAACCACGCGCTTCACATCGAAAGGACCCCGAGGATATGCCCAGACGCATCATCACATCCCTAACCTTGATCTCTATGCTCTTCCTAAACGGCACAGCTTTATTGGCCGCGACAAAGAATCCCAAACGACAAAAATCACGTGTGGAGCGTAAAGGCTCTAACAGTTCTGAGCGCGCGAAAGAGGCGCGCGAGAAACGTGAATCACGCAAAGAAGCCGTCGCACGCCGCGCAGCCATCAAACGCAACCCGCGTGCTGCCGCCATATTTAAAGGAGAGGCTGACCTCGATGGCGAGCGCTTCGACCAGCCCCAGGAAGCTCTCGAGTTCTACCTGCAAAAACGTCTCCCCAAAGGCGAGAAGCAGTTACCAATCGAGCGCTATTTCCAGGCCAAAGAAAAAATCAAACAAATGAAGCGGTTCTCGAGCGCCAAGGGCAAGGACCTCCCGCCACAGGCCAATGGCAATGCGAATGAAATTGAAGAGAACTTTGACGAGGGAGAGTTTCCGGGCAGCACAGGTGGTGGTGGCGCCGGCGACGGTAGCGCGTCAACAGGCGGCGCGCTCGGCACGTGGCAGTCGCTGGGACCGGGCAACGTCGGTGGTCGCACCCGTGCATTGGTCATCGATCCCGTCACTCCTGATGTGATGTACTCTGCAGGAGTTGCTGGTGGCGTCTGGAAAACAACTAACGCCGGTGCGTCATGGCTGCCGCTTGATGACTTTCTCGCGAACATCGCTGTCACGTGCCTGGCCCTCGATCCCTCCAATCACAATACACTCTACGCTGGTACCGGAGAGGGATTCTTCAACGCCGATGGTGTTCGCGGCGCCGGTATATTCAAGTCGACTGACGCGGGTGCGCATTGGACTCGATTAACCGCAACCGCATCAAACTCAAACTTCTTCTTCGTAAATGACATTGTCGTCAGCAACGTTAACGCGCAACATGTCTACGCTGCGACGGGCACCGGAGTATTGCGCTCGCTCGACGGCGGCGCGACCTGGACGCTGGCCTTGAGCGTTCCTACGGTAGCCGGCAGCACGACGGGCGTGCGCGGAGCGATGGACCTCGTAATCCGCACCGACAAACCGACTGACTACATCTTCGTTGCGGCAGGCACGGCTTTCAACGTGGGCGAACCGCAATCCCGCATTTTCCGCAACACTGACGCAGGCGGCACGGGCACCTGGGATGAGGTCTACACTGAGGCCGCAATGGGCCGCACCTCGCTCGCCATCGCGCCCTCGAATCAAAACGTGGTCTACGCGATGTCGACCAGCTTCGCTGCCGGCACCTTCAGCCTCGGCCTACTCGGCGTCTTCCGCTCGACCAGTTCGGGCGACCCGCTCACGTGGACTACGCAGGTCCGCAACACCAGCGCCAATAAACAAGACACTCTGCTGCTTTCTAACCCAGTAAATGCGGCGCTCGTCGAGTGCGGCTTCGGCACGGCCAACCAGTTCCTCAATCAGGGCTGGTACGATAACGTGATCGCAGTTGACCCGACGGACGAGAATACGGTTTGGGCGGGTGGCGTAGACGTCTTCCGCTCCGACAACGGCGGTGTCAACTGGGGTGTTTCCTCGTACTGGTGGTTCCAGGGTAACGGTACTCCACCAAACAACGGCGATCCCCAACTCGTTCACGCCGACAACCACATCATCGTCTTCCATCCAAATTACAACGGTACTTCTAACCAGACGATGTTTATTGGAGACGACGGCGGTATCTACAAAACCGATAATGCGAAAACAGGCAACGTTGGTTACGTCAACGGTACAACCCCGAGTGGGGGGACCATCACGTTAAGCAGTCCGATCTGCGGTAATGAATTCACACCGGGTGGCTTCTTTACTGTTCCGTCTCCAGTAATCTGGGGCCCGTTGAATAACGGCTATGCAGTCACGCAGTTCTATCACGGCCTGCCGTACCCGAATGGACAGACGTACTTCGGCGGTACCCAGGACAACGGTACCAATCGCGGTACAGACGCGGCTGGACCAAACGCATGGGCCCGCATCAACGGCGGTGACGGCGGATACGTTGCCGTCAATCCGCAGAACACCAACACGCTCTTCCTTGAAACGACCGGTCTATCGATACGTCGCTCTACAAACGGCGGAGCGAGTTCAGCACAGGTGACTACCGGAATCACGGGCGACGTGTTCCCATTCATCACAGTCTTCCGAATGGATCCAAACACGCCGACGCGCCTCTGGATCGGTGGTCGTTTCATGTGGCGTACAGACAACAACGCCACGAACTGGACCAGGACCAGTAACGCGCAACAGACTGGCGGCTCGATCACAGCGATGGCGATCGCTCCGGGCAATTCCAACAACGTGATCAACGGCGCAGCCTCAGGACAGCTTCGCCGCACCACGATCGGACTCACCGCTAACGCGGCGAGCGTGCTGAATACTGTCTGGTTACAGAGCTTCACGCCGCGCGGTAATGGCAACGGAACGATCTCGTGGGTCGAGTATGATCCCTCGAACGCCAACAATGTTTGGGCCACGATTTCAAACTTCAACGGCACCCCGAACGCGCAGGGCACGAGCGCCGGTCACGTGTTCAGGAGCACGGACGGTGGCGCGACGTGGACGCTCGCTGACGGTACGCAAACAGCCGGTAACGTCAACGCGATTCCTGACATTCCGGCACACAGCGTTGCTGTCGATCCTAATGACGGCCAGCGCATTTACGTCGGCACCGACCTAGGCGTGTTCGTCTCGCTGGACGGCGGTGCAAACTGGGCTCGTGAAACCACTGGTTTCTCGAACACAGTGGTCGAGTCGCTGACTGCGGTGAACAATAACGGCGTCACGTCGCTATTTGCGTTCACTCACGGTCGCGGCGCGTTCAAGGTCACGATTCCAACGTCATGCGCGACAGTATCGCCTTTGAGCCAGCAATTCTTCTCGCCTGGTAACACTGGCAGCGTGACTATCACGAAGAACTTGTCAGCAACAGCTCCGTGCGATTGGCAGGCGATGAGCAACAGCTCGTTCATCACGGTCGATTCCGGAGCGGCAGGTAGTAACAACGGCACTGTGAACTTCACAGTCGCGCCTAACACAACCGGCGCAGCGCGTGTTGGCACACTGACCGTTGCCGGCCGCACGGTAACAATCACTCAGGACGCGGCTCCGACGGCTAACAACGACACCGCAACCACCGATGAAGACACGCCAGTCGACGTCAACGTGCTTGCGAATGACGTTGAACCGGATGGTGACACGCTGAGTGTGGTTTCAGTGACGCAGGGTGCAAACGGAACCGTCTCGATCAATCCGAATAAGACGGTCAAGTACTCACCCAACCTGAACTTCTTCGGTAGCGACTCGTTCACTTACACGATCGATGACGGACACGGTGGCCAGTCAACCGCGACTGTCAACGTAACTGTTAACGCAGTGAACGATGCGCCAACCTTCACGATCAACTCGTTATCGCAAACCGTGCAGTATAGCGATCCGATCACCACGGTGACCGTGTCTGTTTCTGACGTTGACGACGCAACGGCTGATCTAACGCTGTCAGTTCTCTCGTCAATACCGGCGGGACTGACTGTTACACCGACGGGCGTCGGCTCGTTAACCATCTCCGGAAATCCGCTGGTGGCGGCGGGCGTCTACCCGATCAATCTGAAGGTAGAAGATCCGCATGGCGCCGTCACGTTGGCTACGGTCACGATCACAGTGAATAAGGAGACGGCGGAAACTACGTACACCGGCGATATGGGTGTCGTAACCTCCGGACCATCCGTCACCACTGCGACCGTGCGACTCGCAGCACATTTGACTCAGGATGCAGACGGAGCACCGGGTGACATCTCGCTCGCGAAGGTGAGGTTTGAAATCTTCAAGTCGAGCAACATGACACCGGTTCCGGACTTCGTTGTGACGAATGTGCCAGTCGATGCCAACGGTGATGCGGTTGCGTTCCTGCCGAATCTTGCGGCTGACACGTACGTCGTGATGGTCAAGATCGAGGCGTCGAATGGATTCTGGACCGCGGATCCGATCGGTCTCGGCACGATCAACGTCGCGATCGGCTCCAACGATACGCAGACGAACGGTGGCGGGTGGGTACCCGATACCGGCAGCGCGAATGGTAGAGCCAACTTCGGCTTCAGTGTTAAGGGTGATAAGGGTTCACCGAAAGGTAACTCGATCTTTATCTTCCGCGGCACTGACGGCTTTAACTACATCGTGAAGAGCACCAGTTGGGCCGGTGGCTTCCTGAACTTCTCGACTGAGCCTGCGACGAGCATCTTGAATCGCACGTCGTTCAAGGGCAAGTGCGTGGTTCAGAAGATCGATCGCACTACCGGTGCGGTAGTCGCCTCGTTCGGCAACTTCAGCTTTGCGGTTGATGCGCGAGACGGCGACTTACTGACGCCGCGTTCGTTTGATGCGTACGCGATCACAGTACTCGACAACAACGGCGTGATCTGGCGCCAGCTCGGCACCAACAACGCTCTGCTACCGCTTGGTGGTGGAAGCGTGATGGTAAAAGGCAAGTAACCACCAGTTACACTTAGCCGCAAAGAGGCACAAAAGCTCTCAGAGCTTTTGTGCTTTTTTGTGTTTGGGCCCGAGCACTGGTCTTACCACTACCTTGACACCCTGAATCTAACTAGGGCAAAATACGCCGCCTGCTAAACCGTATCGCTAGTCCAATAAGATCTTGGTCATACCAATGAGCCGTTCGCCTTGGTTAATTCTTTTATGCTTTTTGTGCTTTTTTGTGGCTGATGGTCGTTCGGTGCGCATTGTTGTGGCGGCTGATGGGTCGGGCGATTTCAAGACCGTGCAACAGGCGGTGGACCACGTTCCCGATGACAACAATCAACCTGTCGTGATTCAAATCAAACGCGGCGTTTACCAGGAACAGGTACGAGTAACTAAACGCAATTTGACTTTCCGCGGCGAGGATCCAACCAACACTGTGCTGACATACCGCTTGAGCGCGCTACAGTCCGGCAACACGCGACTCGCGTTCAGCACACTCATCAATGCAAATGACTTTCGGGCGGAAAACCTGACGTTTGAAAACTCATTCGGCGTAGGCTCACAAGCTGTCGCGCTGTTTGTTGACGCCGATCGTGCGTCGTTCAAGAACTGCCGGTTTCTCGGATGGCAGGACACGTTGTTTGTTAACGGCAGTCGTCATTATTTCAAAGACTGTTACATCGAGGGCCACGTCGATTTCATATTCGGCACTGCATCGGCGGTGTTTGAAGACTGCACGATTCACAGCAAAGGACAGGGCTACGTGACCGCGCATTACCGCACGAGTAATGACGAAGACACGGGCTTTGTCTTCCTACATTGCCGTTTGATTGGCGACAACACCGGCAACGGAGTTTATCTCGGCAGGCCCTGGCGTCCGTATGCGCGCGTTGTTTTCATCGATTGCTGGTTGGGAGATCACATTCGAGCTGAAGGCTGGGACAACTGGCGCGATCCCGCGCGAGAAAAGACTGCCTCGTTTGCTGAATACAAGTCGAAAGGACCGGGCGCAAATCCATCCACTCGTGTCGCCTGGTCCAGACAGTTAACTGATCGAGAAGCCGCGGATTTTTCGCGCGAACGTTTTTTCAGTCGCGCTGTTCGCAGACTTACCGGAAACGCGAATGAAGCAGTCGGCACGATCGCGTGGATCGATGCGCAGAATAAACCGGACGAATGGTATGCGAGTGCTGAAGCGCTGCGCATCTCAGATAACCTCGTTCTCTATCAGCGCGCGTCAGGTGGTTGGCCCAAGAATATCGACATGGGCAAGCCGCTCAGCGATTCGGGCCGCGCTTCCCTGCTCCGCGATCAAAAAGAGACTGATTCGACCATCGACAATGGCGCGACGTACACGCAGTTATCATTTCTCGCACGCGTCGTTACTGCTCAACATCTGGAACGGCATCGTGAATCGTTTTTGAAAGGGCTTGATTATCTCTTGAAGGCGCAGTATCCGAATGGTGGCTGGCCGCAGTTCTACCCGGATCTGACTGGATACTACAAACACATTACTTACAACGACGATGCGATGATCGGCGTGATGAAGCTGCTGCGCGATGTGGCTGTTGCGAAGCCGGTTTATGCGTTTGTTGATAAAGATCGTGGTGCGCGTGCGGAGAGTGCAGTTGAAAAAGGAATCGAATGCATTCTAAAGACGCAGGTGATTGTGAATGGCAAGCGCACTGTGTGGTGCGCGCAGCATGATGAAGTGACACTCGCGCCGGCTGCGGCACGCGCGTATGAAGTGGTGTCGTTGAGCGGTGGTGAGAGCGTGGGGATTGTGCGGTTTCTGATGTCGATCAAGGATCCCTCGCCCGCAGTTGTTGAATCGATTGAATCCGCGATCGCGTGGTTTGAGCAGTCACAATTAAAAGGAATCAAGTGGGTTGAGAATGGTGGCGATCGCGTGGTGGTCCAGGATCCGAACGGCGGACCTATCTGGGCGCGATTTTATGAGATCGGCAGTAACCGGCCGGTATTTGTAGGACGTGACGGTGTGGTGAAATACAGTGTCGCGGAAATCGAACAGGAACGGCGCACAGGTTACAACTGGTACGTCGAGGCTCCCGCGAAGCTAATCCAGGACTATCCGGGGTGGAAAAAGAATCTTAAATGACGACGCGCAGAGAATTCCTAAAGGACCTAACATTAACCGCCGCAGCAATCACGCTTGCGCCACGTCTAATCACCGCATCAACAGATCCGTGGCAAACGGTCTTCCCTTCACTGCTCGCACGCATCCAACCGCCGCGCTTCCCCAAACGGACATTCAATCTCAAAGCGAAACCTGACGGCCGCACCGACTGCACCGCTGCTTTTCGCTCCGCGATCGATCAATGCTCAAGATCAGGCGGCGGCAAAGTTATCGTTCCACCCGGCACTTATCTGACTGGCGCCATTCACTTGAAAAACAACGTAAATCTCGAAGTTTCAGAAGGCGCGACGATCAAGTTCAGCCAGAATCCTAAAGATTACCTGCCTGTTGTCTTCTCGCGTTGGGAAGGTGTTGAACTCTTCAACTATTCACCTTTCATCTACGCCTTCGAACAACACAATATCGCGATCACCGGCTTAGGTGTTCTCGACGGCCAGAGCGGCAACGAAAGCTGGTGGCCCTGGAATGGTCGTCCGCAGTACGGCTGGAAAGAAGGCATGGCTCACGCACGTCCGGATCGAAACGCGCTGTTCAAGATGGCGGAAGACGGAGTACCGGTTCGTGATCGTATCTTCGGCGAAGGTCATTACTTACGACCGCAGTTTATCCAACCGTATCGCTGTCAGAACGTGCTCATCGACGGCGTCACGATTCAGAACTCACCGATGTGGGAAATTCATCCGGTGCTCTGCCGCAACGTGATCGTGCAGAACGTGAAGATCAACAGCCATGGTCCAAACAACGATGGCTGCGATCCGGAGTCGTGTTCGGACGTGTTGATTAAAAACTGCGACTTCGACACGGGCGACGACTGCATCGCGATCAAGTCAGGCCGCAACGCTGATGGTCGTCGACTCCACACGCCGACTGAAAACATCATCGTGCAGGGATGCCGGATGAAAGACGGGCACGGCGGGATCACAGTCGGCAGCGAGATCTCTGGCGGTGTGAGAAATCTCTTCGCGGAGAACTGCCGGCTCGACAGTCAAAACCTCGACCACGCTTTGCGTGTGAAGAATAATGCGATGCGCGGCGGATTATTGGAGAGTTTACACTTTCGGAATATCGAAGTCGGGCAGGTCGCGCACGCGGTAATCACGATCGATTTCAATTACGAAGAGGGCGCGAAGGGAAAATTCACCCCTGTCGTCCGAGATTACACTGTCGATACCTTACGCAGTGCCAAAAGCAAACACGCACTCGACGTCCAAGGCCTGACCGGCGCGCCGATCATCGATCTGCAGTTGAAAAACTGTACGTTTGATAACGTGGCGGAAGGAAATATCGTGAAGAACGTGAAGGACGCAACTCTGGAGAATGTCAAAATCAATGGAAAAGTCGTTGATGTCATCGCATAGCTACTCACCCAGCGGCGCAACGGCACAACGGAAGACGCGACGTGACTGTTGGCGCGTTTCGTTGCGCCGCCGCGCCGCCGCGGGAGTAATTTTTCTACTTCTACTCGCCCTCGCCACTGGCGCAGCCGCACAAACGAAACCTCTGTCCGAACAAGCCGCTGCGACTGCCATGACGGCACTGTGGCGCGACTCCGGCGGCTACCCGTCGAAGTGGACCTACGATCACGGCCTCGTGCTGAAAGGCATTGAACGCGTCTACCTCGCCACGGGGGACAAACAGTACCTCGACTTCATCCAACGCAGCATGGACCACTTCGTCAGCGACGACGGCTCCATCCGCACGTACAAGATCGACGAGTACAACATCGACAACATCAATCCGGGCCGCAACCTCCTATTCCTTTACAAAACAACCGGCCAGGAAAAGTATCGTAAAGCCGCCGCTCTCCTCCGCGAACAATTAAAAACACATCCGCGCACTTCCGAAGGAGGTTTCTGGCACAAAAAGATTTACCCCTCCCAAATGTGGCTTGACGGCCTCTTCATGGGTGAACCTTTTTATGCTGAGTACGCCACCACCTTTAAAGAAGACGCTGCCTTCGACGACATCGCAAAGCAATTCATCCTGATGGAGCGCCACTCACGCGACAACAAAACCGGCCTGCTCTATCACGGCTGGGACGAATCAAAGCAGCAACGTTGGGCCAACCCGAGCACCGGTCGCTCGCCAAACTTCTGGGGCCGCGCGATGGGTTGGTACGCGATGGCGCTCGTCGAAACGCTCGATTACTTTCCACAAAAACACCCGCAGCGAGCCGAGCTGATCGCGATCCTCGATCGCCTCGCGCGATCAGTCGCGAAGTATCAGGATGCGCGCTCTGGTCTGTGGTGGCAGATACTCGACAAGGGCAACGCGAAAGGAAACTATCTCGAGTCGTCAGCAGCGTGCATGTTTGTTTACGCGCTCGCGAAAGGCGTGCGCAACGGTTACCTGCCCGCGAATTACATGAAGACTGCTAACGATGGCTATCGCGGTATCCAAAGAGAGTTTGTAAAGTACGACGCGACCGGGCGCTTCGATCTCGCAGGCACAGTCAGTGTTGCGGGACTCGGCGGCAATCCATATCGCGACGGCAGTTACGAGTACTATCTCAGCGAGAAGGTCGTGACCAACGATCCGAAAGGCATCGGGGCTTTTTTGCTGGCCGCAACTGAGATGGAGCTCGCCGCGAAAACGAATCAAGTTCGCAGTAAACGATCCGAAGCCTTACAATAAACAACCTCATGAGCGAATCAAACGCCAACATCTTTAAGGTCATCGACGCGGAACGGCGCGGCACGAGTTTCGAAGAAGTCGTCGCACAGATTCGCGAGATGATTCACAACGGCGAGCTACGACCCGGCGATCGACTGCCGCCGGAGAGAGAGCTCGCAAAACTGCTGGGTGTGAGTCGTCCGACGTTGCGTGCAGGCATTAGCTCGCTCGCTGCAGTTGGCGTGTTGCAGCCCCGGCGTGGTGCGGGAACGTTCGTCGTCGAAGCCGAAGGTCCGCCGGAGCTCGATAGCAGCCCGTTGCGTTTGATGGCCTCGCTGCAACGCTTCACGCCAGCGGAGATGTTTGAAGCGCGACGCTCCCTCGAGATGGCGATTGCAGGTCTCGCCTCAGAGCGTGCAACTGGCGAGCAGATGGCGGAGATGTCTGAAGAGATCACGGGCATGTTTGCTTCGCTTGACGAGCCGGAACAGTTTCTCGTTCACGACATGCGCTTTCATCAAACGGTCGCCGCCGCATCGGGCAATCGCATACTCACGGCGCTGATGAACATGGTCGCGACGATCCTGTTTGAAGTGCGGAGCAAGACTGTTAAGCGTGCGCGCGACTTGAAAGAATCGGCAGAGATGCACCGCAAGATCTATCGCGCCATTCGCGATCGCAACCCCGAAGCCGCGCGCGACGCCATGCGCGATCACCTCATGCTGGCTCAAAAAGCGCAGGAAGAGGAAGAAGAAAATTAGCCGCAAAAAGGCACAAAAAGCACAAAAGCTGATTCAGAAAATCCTTTTGTGCTTTGTGCCTCTTTGTGGCTGGGTGGTTTCGGTTTTAGCCGCGCGCGCCGCGAAGAATACCGGCCATGATGCCGATTCCAGACCCGATCGCGGCCCCAAACATCATGTACTCGAACAGTGTTTGACCCGTCACGTGCGAGAGCAAGCCGGTGCACCAGCCAGCGAACGATCCAAATACCAAGCCTACAAATCCAAAGCCAACAAGATTGCCGGGTGAGAAGGTACCGGTAGACGCACGTTCCACGTCATCGACGGACTCGAGATTGGGCACGAGCAGGTGAATCACAAGCAATGCTAGGAGATAAAGAGTTCCGGCGATCGTAAAGATGATCGAATAGTTCTGACCCGTGCTTTGCAATATGTAGCCCGTGGCGACGGCCATTGTCGCGCCGCCTAGCGCGCCCGCCATTCCTCCGATTCCCACAACGGATCCGACAGCCTGTCGCGGAAACATGTCTGATGTCGTGGTAAACAAATTGCACGACCAACCCTGATGCGCCGCTGCAGCAAGGCCGATCAAGGCGACTGCCGCCCACAAGCTCTTCACGTTCGCCGCAAAGATGATCGGCGTCACCATCAGCGCGCAGATCAGCATCGCTGTCTTGCGTGAGCGATTGATTGTCCAGCCGCGTTTGATGAACGTCGACGAAAGCCAGCCGCCGCCGATGCTGCCGATGTCCGCGATCAAATAGATCACGATGAGAGGCGGGCCGATCGTCGTGAGATCGAGTCCGTGGTTGTCACGGAAGAAGTTGGGAATCCAATAGAGATAAAACCACCAGACCGGATCGGTGAGATACTTGCCGATCGCGAATGCAGACGTTTGCCGGTGCGGAATCAAACTCAACCACGGCACTCGCATCGCCGGCGGATCCGGTGGATCGCTTTGAATGTGGTCCAGCTCGGCTTTCGAGACTTTCGGATGCTCCTCGGGACGCCTGTAAACCGGCAGCCAGAACAGGAGCCACAGGAAACCGATCGCGCCCGTGAGTATGAACGCCCAGCGCCAGCCGAGATGCACTGCGATCCACGGCACAGTAAAAGGAGCAATAATAGCGCCGACATTAGAACCCGCGTTGAAGAGGCCAGTGGCGAATGCGCGTTCTTTCTTCGGAAACCACTCAGCGACGGTCTTGATCGCAGCTGGAAAGTTCCCTGCCTCGCCGATACCCAACGCCGCACGGGCGACGCCGAAGCCGAACGGCGTGCGTGCGAGCGCATGGGCCATCGCGGCCAGACTCCACCAGACGATCGCCATCGCATAACCCGTGCGCGTGCCAATGCGATCCATTAAGCGGCCGGCGAGTAGAAGTCCAAACGCGTACGCGGCGTTGAAGGCGGCGACGATGTTTCCGTAATCAACTTCGGTCCAGCCGATCGCAAGCTTTAGATCTTTCGAAAGAATGCCGAGTACCTGTCGATCAACGTAGTTGACGGTCGTCGCGAAGAACAACAAGCCACAGATCACCCAGCGATAGCGACCCACGCGCGCGCCAACCGTCTCAACTGTGACAGTACTCATGTTCTCCTTCGCATTCTTCTCTGTGCAACCTCTGTGTCCTCTGTGTCTCTGTGGTTAAGTGAACGAACCACCACAGAGACACAGAGGACACAGAGGTTGCACAGAGAAAAGCCCTACTGATTCACGCCGCTCGCCAGGAAGCCGCCGTCGACGGCGATGATCTCGCCGCTCACAAAACTCGCGGCGTCGGAGGCCAGGAAGATCGCGGCGCCGGCGAGTTCTTCGACGTTGCCGAAGCGCTTCATCGGCGTGCGCACGAGAAACTCGCGACCACGTTCGGTCTCGTCCAGTAACTTCTGATTCAACGCTGTCCGAAACACTCCCGGCGCGATCGCGTTCACGCGCACGCCGTGGCTGGACCACTCGACCGCCAGCGACTTCGTAAGCGAACCGACTGCCGCTTTACTCGCCGAGTACGCCGCCACTTCGTGCAGCGCCACGAACGTCGAGAGCGAAGCGATATTGATGATGCTGCCCGATCCACGCTCGAGCATGTGCCGGCCAAACACCTGACACGCCCGCAGCGTTCCCGTCAGGTTTGTATCGATGATGTTGTTCCAGTCTTCTTCCAGGAAGGTGATCGTCGGCGCACGCTTCGTGGTTCCGGCAGAGTTGACGAGAATATCAACCTTGCCAAACGCGCCGACCACTTCGCCCAATACACGCTCCAAGGAGTCCCGATTAGCCACGTCAGACGTGACGCGCAGCGAGCGTCGCCCAATCGCCTCAATCTCCCGCGCAGTCGCCTCGACCTGCTCCGCGCGACGCGAAGTCGGAACCACATCAGCGCCAGCTTCGGCAAATCCAAGTGCGATAGCGCGCCCGATACCGGAAGTGCCGCCTACGACAACGGCGACCTTGCCGTTGAGTTCAAGTTTGGAATAAGTCATAGGAAAGGTTAGACCACTTTTAAAAAGCGGGATACTGTGTATCACCGTAAGTCTCTCACGGTCAAGCAGAATGTTGCTTGTATCCTTGTCTCCCGCGTGTTAAAGTCGTGCGTCCTTTGCGAAATTGGTAATACCAAATGTCAGCGACCAGAAAAGCTACGATTCGACGGCGTTCGGTAGGAGGAAACGTCTGGCTCACGCACGACGCGCCCGATAATCACCTGTCGGTTCGAGATATCGCCTACGAGGTGCTGCCCTCCGAAGAAGCCGTCGGACACGCCATGTTCGAAGAAATCGAGACCGCGGCGGCCGAAAAAACCGGTTCGCTGGTGATCGTGATTCTGGGCGGGCGCGGGGGCCAGGCGCTGCACCGGCTTCTCGGCTCGATGGCAAAGACGAGCAATCACGATGCGCTGTTCAGTCGACTACACGTTTTCACTCAGGACGCCCTCGCGCCACTGCGCATGGATAGTTGTCTTAGTTTCGTGCGCGATTTCGAGCGCCTGCTCGGCGAAGATTTCTTTCGCAAAGTGAAAAGCTTTACCTCGATCAGAACCGACGCCCACGATCTCGAACAGGAATTAGTTCACTACATAGAGCGACTCGAAGCCCTCGGCGGCATCGATCTGTTTTTCCTCGGACTCGGTCCCGAAGCCGGTGGTGCTTCACATCTCGCTTACATCAAACCCGGTTCAGGCGCAACGTACAACGACGTCGCCGGACTGATTCCGATTTCCGCATCGATTCTCGAACATCACATCAACAAGTTCAAAGCCGGCGGCACGGCAGTGACCGAAGCCGACGAAGCCGAGTGTCGCGCCGCCAAACACATTCTCACACTTGGACCAGCAGCAATTCTCGGTGCGCGCAGAATCGTGCAGTCGATCGTCGATGCCGACACAGCGCCCGCAAAGGTTCAAAGTTATCGTCGATTACTTAATACAAAGATCGCTGATGACGCGGAGACACGTCAAACACAATTCGATCAAAACCCGGGACTCTGGCTGCGTGTGCATCCAAACGTCCGCTCGTTAATATTGCCCAACGTTCATCCACAGATTACACAGATTTAAATCAATCTGTGTAATCTGTGGATAGGAAACTGATTTCACATGTCGAGCGTTCAAACGCCCACAGCGTCTTTAAGTGAGTTCGCGATCGTCGTCGATCCGAAGGACAACGTTGCTGTAGTCAAAAAAGCAACGTGGCCGGGACTGGGACTCGTACTTCCAAACCAGTCCACCGTCGAGGTCTGCTGCGAGATCCCGCCGGGCCATCGCTTCGCGACGCGAGACATCGGGACTGGCGAGTTTGTGTTGCAGTTTGGACAACCAATCGGAACCTCTCTCGGCATCGGGCAAGGCGAACAGATCACGCACGACAACATGACGGACGACGTTCCGATTGTGCGCGAGCTTCCTGAAGATCTACACACTGCTCCACCTGATTATCTTCCCATTGATGAGCGCGGCACGTTTATGGGCTATCGACGACCGAACGGGCGAGTCGGCACGCGCAACTACGTTCTCATCGTGCCGACCAGCATGTGCGCCAGTCATGAAGCGTCGCAGATCTCGATGATTGCGGAGTTCACGCTTTACAACCGCGATAAGTTTCCGAACGTCGATGGCGTCGTGGCGATCCCGCATAACAAAGGCTGCGGCTGTCAGGATGGATCGACGGTCGACGTCATGCTGCGGACGCTTTCGAACTACGCAGACCATCCGAATGTCGGCGGCGTGATACTCATCGATCTCGGTTGTGAGAAGACGAACCTGGCGCAGGTAGAAAAATATTTGTTCAAGCGCGAGAAGTCGTTTGATAAGCCGGTGGCGAAGATTGGCATTCAGGAAGTTGGCGGCACGCAAGCGGCGATTCAGCAGGGGCTGAAAGAAGTCGAGGAGATGTTGCCGATTGTGAATCTCACGAGTCGTGAAGAGTGTTCAGTCAGCGAGCTGGTGCTGGGTGTGAAGTGTGGCGGCTCCGACGGCTTTTCGGGTATCTCGGCAAATCCGTCGTTGGGCCGCGCTGCGGATCTGCTCGTACGCTCGGGTGGAACGGTTTTGATAACTGAAGTACCGGAGTTTTGCGGCGCCGAACACCTGCTCGCGTATCGCGCGAAAGACGTCGAGACGGGTCGCGCGATTTATCGCATGGTCGACTGGTACAAAGACTATGCGTCGAAATTTGGCGCAGTGCTCAATAACAATCCGAGTCCGGGTAATGTCGCAGGCGGACTGCTCAACATCACGATCAAATCGCTCGGCGCGATCGCGAAAGCGGGAACGACGCGCGTCGAAGGCGTGATTGAGTACGCTGAAACACCAACCTGCCGCGGCTTGAATCTAATGCAGGGACCTGGCTACGACCAGGAATCAACACCAGGCCTCGTTGCTGCCGGCGCAACCGTTGTCGTCTTCACCACCGGACGCGGCACCACGATCGGCAACGCGATCACACCCGTGATTAAGCTCGCCTCAAACACTCCCGTGTTCGAACGCATGTCGAACGATCTCGATCTGTCTGCCGGCGGTGTGATCGACGGCACCGAGACGATCGACGAAGTGGGCACGCGCGTTTTCGAACACGTGATCGAAGTCGCGACTGGCGTACAAGCCAAAGCCGAAATCCACAAACACCGCGAATTCCAATTCTGGGCCGAACAAACCGTCTCTCTCTAACCAGCCCACAAAAAGGCGCAAAAAGCAGAAGATGCTTGTGCCTTTTTGTGGCAAATCTGCAAGACTTTAAGCTCAAATCAGCGTTATGCTCACAGAAAGTGGGAGGAAAGCTGATGAGAGGCTACGTAACAAACATCGAAAACGACACGCTCGAGAACCAGGATTTCAGACGGGTGTTGTATACCGCCAAAAACACTCAACTGGTTTTAATGAACCTGCGCGCAAACGAAGAGATCGGCGAAGAAATACACGATCTGGACCAATTCATCCGCATCGAAGCCGGACAGGGCCTTGCACTCATCGACGGAGGCGCGCATCGACTGTCCGACGGCTCCGCGGTTATCATTCCAGCCGGCACCAAGCACAACGTGATCAATGTTTCAGACACAGAAGAGCTGAAACTCTACACACTCTACTCTCCGCCCGAGCATCGCGACGGCACAGTTCACAAGACCAAGAGCGATGCCATCGAGCATGAGGAGCATTTCGACGGGAAAACAACTGAATAGGAGACGTGATGAAAGTACATTGGTTAACAGACGCTGACGCAGCACTCGCGGAAGCGAAGACGCAGAAGAAGCCGCTGCTCATTGACTTTAGCGCCGCGCCGGCGTGAGGCGCATGTGCTCGGCTGGAAGCCGAGTCGTACGACGATGCCGAGACTGCTGCTTTTATTGACAACAACTTCGTTCCGCTCGAGGCACATATCAAAGAGCATCCCAAAAATTTCCATCGATTCGACGCATTGTGGACGCCGAGCGTGATCATTCTCGATCCAAACGGAAAAGAGAGGTTTCGTATCGAAGGCTACTTGCCGAGACTCGAGTTTCGCGCGCAGTTGGAATTGGCTCTCGCGCGGGTCGCGTTCATGAGCAAGAACTGGAAAGATGCCGAACGCCGGTACACTGAAGTGCTCGAGCGTTATCCGGAATCGAAGGCCGCGCCTGAAGCGCTCTACTGGAAGGGCGTGAGCCACTATAAAGGCACGAACGATCACACAGTGCTCGGCGAGCTGCCTGCTCAGTTTCACGATAAATACCCGGACAGCGAGTGGGCATTGAAGACAGCCGCGTGGGTTCATTAACAACGCGGGAGAAAAGATCAAGGGAGGAAGCGATGAAGGCACAAATCAAACTCGGCCGTATTTTTGGCGTCGAGATCGGCCTGCACTACAGTTGGTTCATCATTGCTCTTTTGATCACGTTCTCCCTCGCCGGACAGTTTCAAGAGAACAATCCGGGCTGGAGTGACGGCTTGCGATGGGGCGTCTCAATCGTCACGGCCGTTCTGTTCTTTGTGGCGATCGTGGTCCATGAGCTGTCGCACGCGATCGTCGCGAAGCTGCGCGGGTTGCCGGTGCGTTCGATCACACTCTTCGCGCTCGGCGGTGTGGCGCAGATCGAGAAAGAAGCGGCGGACGCGAAGACAGAGTTTTGGATGGGCATCATCGGTCCGATCACGAGCTTCGTGATCGGTGTCGTGTGTCTAGCGATTACTGTCGCGCTTGGTTGGACGCCGCCTGATTTTCCGCAACGACCGCTGCCGGCGATGTTGATGTGGCTCGGTGTCATCAATATCGGGCTCGCGATCTTCAATATGATTCCCGGATTTCCGCTCGATGGCGGGCGCGTGCTGCGCGGGATCGTGTGGTGGATCACGGGCAATGCAGTGCGCGCTACGAGGATCGCGGCTCGCGTTGGTCAGGTGATCGCGTTCGTGATGATCCTCTACGGGTTGCTGCAATTCTTCAGAGGCGCTGGTTTCAATGGTCTTTGGATGGCGTTCATCGGTTGGTTTTTGTTGAGTGCGTCACGCGAGAGCTATGCGCAGATGGTCATTAGCGAAGGACTGCGCGGACTACGTGTCGGAGATGTGATGTCGCGCGATTTTCCTGTTGTTGATGCCCACTCAAATCTTCAAACGTTCGCCGAGGATCATTTGACGCGCACTGGACGACGTTTTTTTGTAGTGACGCTGAACGGGCAGCCGGAGGGGATCATCACGCCGAACGAGATCAGCACCGTGCCGCGTAATCGTTGGCCTTACACGACTGTCGCAGACGTGATGCGACCGCTCGATGCAACACACACCGTCAATCCAAACACTCCCGTCACCGAAGCGCTCGAAGTGATGGCGCTTCAGGATCTGAATCAATTGCCCGTCATGAACGAGAAAGGTTTAGCCGGCCTGATCTCACGCTCACACATCCTGCAACTAATCCAAACCCGCAACGAGCTACACCTCTAGGTATTTGAGCGCGGTGAATAACAACTGTAGGGGTGGCCCTCCGTAGCCACCCGTTCGATAACAACGAGACAGTTGTTGGCCGACGGTTCAAAATGTATTGTGGCTTGACCAATCTCAGATCGGCAGTTCCAAAAAAGCAAAGCCGAATCCATATTTATGGACTCATAAACCGCGCACTTCGTCTGGAATCCACGGAAAATCAGCGCGACGAGGTTGGTAAATACCGCGGAACAAACCTTGCACCAAGAAACCCGCGCACTGATTTGGTAATACCTGAAAACACTAATCTTAAAAATTGGTAAAGAAAAAGGTCTTGACATCAGGCGCGTGCTGACACAAAATGCGGCAACGAACGACGCGTTGATTTTTACCCTTTTTTAGGACTCCAAAATCAAGTTTAAGAGAAGCGGCTTTTGCAATTCCCAGGCTGGTCGGTTTTCTAGTTAACGTAACCACGTCACCGAATTGGTTAGACCAAGCCGCACTCAAACGCATTCTTAGAACTTTACGCATTCTGTTAGGACCATTCTGTTAGGACTACGTCGGTTTGAAAGTGTAGCGACGGCTGCACGAATCGCCGATTAACAGTTAGACGCCCGAAGTTTATTACTGAAGAGGAGAAGTGAAATGAGATCCAGATTCGGAGCGTTCGCACACATCACCTGGGCGATCGTTTTTGTGTTTGCGGCATTGCTCATGCCCATGTCAGTCAGTTCTCAGGAGTCGCGTGGAAAGATTAGCGGCCGTATCACGGACCCGAACGGAGCAGCAGTTCCGGGCGCCACCGTGAAAATAACTGATCTGGCAAGAGCAGGAACAACCACGGTAACAACGAACGATGCGGGCCTCTTCGATGCACCATACCTCCTGCCCGGAAGTTATCAGGTGCTGGTGGAAGTCTCCGGATTCAAGAAAGCCGTGCTCGACAAGGTCTCAGTTGCAATCAATGAGACGAGCACCGTGACGATAACTCTTGATGTGGGGACGGTCCAGGAAACTGTCACGGTCACTTCTGACACGTCGCAACTTAATCAATCAGATCCGAACCTGGGCATGACAATCGATCGCAAGCGCGTAGACGAGTTGCCATCGATTCACGGCGATCCGTACGTGCTTATCAATCTGGCGCCCGGCGTTACATACACCGGCAGTACTCGTTTGGATCGTCCTTTCGAACCAACCCACATCGCCAACTTCGCGATGGGCGGCGCGCGTGGCATCCGCAGCGATCTATTGATTGATGGCGCTCCCAGTACGGCGACAGCAAATGCCAACGAGGTAATCGCCTCTTACGTTCCGACCAGCGATGCGACACAGGAATTCAGAGTACAAACCGCAACGTACGACGCTCAGTTTGGCAACACCGAAGGCGGCGTCACGAGCATCGTCACAAAAGGCGGTGCGAACGACTTTCATGGCACGGTTTACTACTGGCTCGAGCCCGGAGGCTGGGCGGCCAACGACTTCTTTGGCAATGCTCAGGGACAGGGTAGACCGTACAGCTTCTCGAATCGTCCAGGCTTCAGCATTGGTGGTCCAATAACGATTCCGAAGGTGTACAACGGAAAGAACAAGAGCTTCTTCTTCTTCTCGTATGAGAGTATCAACGATTCGAGACCCCGGTTCGATGCTAACAACATCTGGGTACCGACAGCGGCACTGAGGAACGGCGATTTCTCCGCTTACACAAGTAAAATCAGGATTTTCGATCCGCTGACCGGCACATTCTCAGGCGGCAACGTCACTAATCGCACGGCTTTCACGGACAACAAAATTCCTGATAACCGAATTAGTCCGGTAGCTAAGGCGGTAATGTCGTATTGGAACTTGCCAAAACACGCCGCACAGGGAAACTTTCTTCTGAACAACAACATTCGCGACTCGACGCTGTCGGAGCTGCTCGATCCGCCTTATCGCAACTACACCATCCGGCTGGACCAGAGCATCGGTGACAAAGACAAGATGTTTGGTCGTTATAGCTGGTATAACCGGAAGAGCACCTACAACAACTACACTGATTCAATTTACGTTGGAGACAGGTTTGTCTTCCAATCCAGACAGGCTGTTCTGGACGAGGTTCACACCTTCGATGCCAACAAGGTACTGAATCTCAGGTATGGTTTTAATCGATTCATCCGCGCTCCCGATGCACCGGAAGGCCAATACGGGATGGATCTGACGACGCTCGGTTTTCCGGCTTCTTTCAACAACGCGATTGGCGAAGGCATCCGGCGCTTCCCGCGTTTCGATTTCAATTGCTCGGGAAACTGCACCGGCACTCCGGTTGGCAATGGCCATACGAATGAGTTCCGGCCCGTCAGCAGCCACTTCGCAACTGCGGTGTTGAATTGGACCAAAGACAAGCACTCATTCCGGTTCGGTGGTGAGATGCGCATCTATCGTGAAGACGATAGTTTCAAGAGCAACAATCAATCGGGACAGTTTATCTTCGATAACACTTTCACCCGGCAGGGTAGCGCCGCGAGCACTGACGTCGAAGGTCTGCAAGCCTTTGCATCATTCCTGCTCGGGTATCCGACCACGATGCAGATTGTTCGCGCTTCCGATTATTCGGAGTACTCGAAGACCTGGGGATTCTTTGCACAGGACGATTTGAGACTCACGAGCAGACTGACACTCAATCTCGGTTTGCGCTGGGAATTTGAGACGGCCTTAACGGAACGCCAGGACAAGAGCGTTTCCGGTTTCGACTTTGGCTACACACAACCGTTTGAAGCACAGGCTCAGGCGAACTTAACCGCGATGCTAAGTAAGTTGCCTGCGAATGATCCACTCAAAACGACTTTTGGACTAACCACGATAAGTTCTAAAGGTGGTCTGTTGTTCGCTGGTAAAGACACAGGCAGTGGACTCTATAACACGCCAAGAAACGGCCTGCTGCCACGTGTGGGCTTTGCCTATGGTCTCGATGACAAGACGGTAATTCGCGGTGGCTTTGGATTGTTCCAGGGTTTCCTCGGTGAGCGACGCGGAGATGTTATCCAACCGGGTTACACCCAAACCACGATTCAACCATTAAGCACTGGTCCTAATGGAGCGCCGTTACCGGTTTTGATCACGAATCCATTCCCAAGCGGAATTACCGAGCCGAGTGGTAATGCTTTAGGGCGACAGACCGCGTTGGGCCAGACGATCTCGTTCTTCAACCAGGATCCCAAGGTGGCCAAACAGGCCCGCTGGTCATTTGGCGTCCAGCGTGAACTTTGGGGTGGCTGGATGTTTGAAGCGGTATACGTTGGAGATAAGGGCTACGACATCGAAATCACCCGAAACATCAATGCTCTCCCCAACAAATATCTGAGCCTCGACAACTCGCGCACTGCTTCCCAGAACGCCAACAATACGGCGCTCGGTGGAACAGTCGCGAATCCGTTCTTCTGTACCACACCCAATGCGACCGGAACGGGTTGCACGAGCGGCAGCGCGCTTTTCGTAGGCGCCGGTGCGACGACATCAAGACGACAGTTGCTGCGTCCGTTCCCGAACTTTGGCGACATAAACACGACGGTCAACGATGGTGAGAGTTGGTACCAGTCAGGCCAGTTGAGTTTGACCAAGAGATTCAGCGAGGGTTGGGGAGCCCAATTCGCCTATACCGTATCGAGGTGGTTGGAAGCGACTGAATACTTGAATCCGGCAGACGAACTCCCAGTCAAACAGAGGTCACCTCAGGATTCGCCGAACCGGTTTTCAATGAGTGCTTTCTACGAATTGCCGTTCGGGCGTGGTAAGCGTTTCTTTACGGGTGCGAACCGGCTTGCCAACGCGGTAGTTGGTGGGTGGCAAATTCAGGGAACTTATGTTTATCAAACCGGGTTCCCGTTAAGATTTGCAAATGATGTGTTCTATCTGGGCGGTGACGCGGGGCTCCCGAAGAGCGAACAGACCGTCGATCGCTGGTTCAACACAGCAGCGTTTGTTTCAGCCGTAGGTGGAACGCCGACCTGCGGCGCGTTTCCGGGAGGTTCAGCAAACTGCGCGACCCCCGTGGACCACTTGAGGACGTTTCCATTCTTCCTGGACCAGGTACGAATCGATCCAATCAACAACGTCGACCTTGGTTTGCGTAAGGACATTCAATTGCGCGAACAGATGAAAATCCAATTGCGGGTGGAGTTCATCAATGCGTTCAACCATCCGCTGTTCCCCGGACCAACCGTCAATGCCGGATCTTCGGGCTTTGGCGCAATCGTGACGTCTAACCAATTAAACTACGCTCGCCGCGCGCAGTTGGCAGCTAAGTTTATTTTCTAGAGTAGCCACAAAAGGCACAAACAATCAGGGGCGGCCCGCCGTGGCCGCCCTTGTTTTATATAGACTTGGATCGAGGGAGCGGTAGCGACCTGGTCAAAGCATTGGAGTAAAGAATGCTGATCACTGACCAGGTCGCTACCGCTCCCTGTACTGACCCGATCCAAGCAGCTTAGACAAATGTTGGCAGGAGCCACATCCGATCCTTTACGCGGAGCTTTGTTACCAGTCACGCCCGCGGCGAACGACGTTACAGAAATATCGTGAGCTTGTATTTCAATCGGCTGAGTTCATGGCTGACTACGCGTTCTTTGACAAACGAACGTCGCGTTACGTGCTCGGACCGCCGGTGATTCCTGCACAGGAGAATTATCCTGCCGCGGAGACGTGGAATCCGACGTTTGAACTTTCGTACTGGTCGTATGGGCTCAAAGTCGCGCAAACGTGGCGTGAGCGATTGGGACTGGGAGGAAACGTGGGGTTGGGACTACCCGATGACGGCGATGACTGCCGCACGGCTCGGGGAAACGCGCATCGCCGTTGGTGCTTTGCTGATGCACACGGAAAAGAATCGTTACCTGGCAAACGGGCACAACTGGCAGCGACAAAACCTGCCCTGTTATCTCCCCGGCAACGGTGGTCTGCTCTACGCGATTGCATTGATGGCCGGTGGCTGGAGAGGCGGCCCCAAACAAAACGCTCCGGGCTTTCCTTCAGATGGAACCTGGTCGGTGAAGTCGGAAGGTCTCAAATTGGCGGATTAGGATTCCACGCACGGGCGGCCGTGCGTGGAACTCATTACCACCCGCAGAGCTTAGTCGAAGGACTCGCGTGCGCGATGTCGAAGAAACGTTGCTCGTATTGCTTGGCGTAGAGATCGACGCTGTGCCGGATGCGACTGAACAGCGAACAACGCATCTCGTTCTCCGTGATCCGATCGCGCAGGTAGAGCATGGCATTAGTTTCACCCCAGTACTCACGATCCTCCCAGATCGTGACGGGTGTGCCGCCCATCTGTCGCGCCAGATCCACGAGCTTCGGATCGCCGTCCTGGCGTCCATTAGCGAGAAAGATCTTGTTGTACTGCGGGATCAACAACCCTTGAAGCTGGTACAGCCGCGCGTCAACCTGCGCCGTGCGAAGCACATGACCAAATTCATGCGCAAGCTTCGTCGCCGCCAGCGTGCTCCCGCTAACCGGCAAATCCGACTCAGTGGTCACGAGTGAGTTCATCACCGGGAAATAAATCGGATTCGGATAACCATTGTCTAAACGGCTGCCCAACGTTATCGTTGCGGCAACCAATTTGCCCGACGCGTCCCAACGGTATTTCCCAGTCGCTGCGCCCTCGGCGTTTTCACGCGAGACGGTGATGGTCAATGTGAAGTTCGGATTGTTCTCGTAGATGGCCCACTGATCTTTGCCGGCCTGGGTGGTTAGGAAATCCTTCTTCCAGGCGAGATATCTGGTCGCATATTTCGCGGGAACAATCTCCTTGATACCGCCCTCGTCAGATGAGGGCGCTACGTACGTCTCGGTCGCCGACCCGTGATATTCCGCGACCAGTGACGGCATCGACGTCTCCCGGAACGTGAGCCCCTTTTCGGCAGTAAAGCCAATCGCATTCAACGAGAGTAAAACGAAAAGGAATAGCGCCAGGCTAATGGCAATGCGCGACGATTTCATGCGATCTGGTCCTCCCGAAACGTAAAACGTAACGTGAAAATGTGCGGACGCAAACTGGGAGCTACGATTGGAGTCTGGACAAATTTTTCTAAACTAAGTTCACAGAGAAGTCAACATTTTTTGCACCGATTTGCTGATAAGAGGTCCTGATTAAAAAGACACAAATGGGCTCGCTGCGGTGTTCAACTTTTACGTTTATGTGTCTGGCTAAATTCCGCCCAGAGGTGAATGACTATGGAGACACTGATCAAAGATCTTCGTTACGGCATTCGCAGTCTCAGAAAACGACCCGGCTTCACCGCCATCGCAGTTCTAACACTTTCTCTCGGCATCGGCGCTTCTACTGCGATCTTCAGCGTCGTTGATGGCGTACTGTTGCGTTCCCTGCCCTATCCGGACGCCAATCAAATCGTCCAGCTTCGCGAAGTCAACGAGCGCGGCGGGCGCATGTCTTTTGCTGAGCCAAACTTTTTAGACGTTCGCGCTCGTAGTCATTCGTTTCAAGGCGTCGCTCAATACAGTGGCCAGCTCGCCACCATAACCGGCGGCAGCGAGCCGGTACGCGCGTCCGCTTGCACTGTCTCTGCCGACTTCTTCAACGTGCTCGGCGTCAAGCCGCTCGTCGGCCGCACGTTTGCTCCGGAAGAAAGCAAAGCGGGCGGCGCGCCGGTCGCGGTTGTCAGTTACGGTTTCTGGCAGCGCTTGCTGGGCGGAAGACCGGATCTCACCGGAACATCGCTGCGCGTGATGGACCAGAGCCTCAACGTTATCGGCGTAATGCCGGCCGAATTTGCATTTCCGCGCAACGCCGAGATCTGGGTGCCGCGAGAAATGTTTCCCGCAGAGATTTCGCGCACCGCTCACAACTGGAGCGTCGTGGCGCGTATGCGTCCAGACGTCACAGCCGAACAGGCTTACGCAGACGTGAATTCGATTGCGAAACAACTCAAACAGGAATACGGCAAAGACATGGACGGCGTTGATTTCGCTGTCGTGCCGCAACAAGAGTACATGGTCGGGAACGTGCGCGGCGCACTGCTGATGATCTTTGCGGCCGTCGGTTTTCTGCTGCTCGTCGCGTGTGCGAATGTTGCGAACCTGCTGTTGGCCCAGGTCACGACGCGTCAGCGTGAATTCTCCGTTCGCGCCGCACTCGGAGCAACGCGCTCGCGACTCGCACGACAGTTCATCACCGAGAACCTGCTGCTCGTACTCGTTGCGGGCGCGCTCGGCGTGCTATTCGCGTTTTGGGGAGTCAACCTGTTACTCGGTTTGAATCAACAAGCGCTGCCGCGCATGAATGAGATCGGCGTGAATGGGCGTGTAATTGGTTTCACGCTCGGTCTTTCGGTAGTGATCGCCGTATTGCTCGGCATCGTGCCGTTGCTTCGTTTCTCGACGAAGGATCTCGAAGCGAGTTTGAGAGAAGCAGGCGGAGCCATGCTCGGATCCGCGGGACAGTATTCGCGAAATCTTCTCGTAGTGGCCCAGATGGCGTTGACTTTGATCCTGCTTGTCGGCGCGGGCTTGCTGGGCAAGAGTTTTTATCGACTGTTGCAAATCGATCCGGGCTTTCGTACCGAGAGCGCGGTGGCGATGGAGTTGTCGCTGCCCAGCCGGCGCATGGACGAGTCGCGCTACAAGAAGCTGATGGAGTCGTACAACCGCTTAATTAAAAACGGCGAGGCTCCGCCCGAAGACACCAGATTCTCCGCGGAAGAAGAACGGCAGAGACTCTTCCAGCAACAACTGCTCGAGCGTTTGGGCAACACGCCCGGCGTGATCGCGGCCGGTACGATCAATTACCTGCCGCTCGCAGGCGGCGGACCGGATGGGAATTTTCTCGTCAACAACAACCCCGCACGACAGGGCCATGCAGAATACCGTCTGGCGAGCGCGGGTTACTTTGCGGCGATGGGAATTCCTTTGCTGCGCGGCCGCACGTTTGATGAGACCGATCAGGCCAACGCGCCGAACGCTGCGGTCGTTAGCCAATCATTTGTGAAGAAGTACTTCGCAAACGAGGAGGTGATCGGGCAGACGATCCAGTTTGGAAACATGGACGGCGACTTACGACTGTTACACATTGTAGGGGTTGTCGGAGATGTGCATGACTATGGTGTGGATGTTGCGGTTGGACCAACTGTTTATGGCAACGCGCTGCAACGTTTGCCGTCGTCGACATGGAATGTTGTCGCGCGGGCGCAGGTCGATCCGGGCTCGCTTGTGCCGGTGATGCGTGAGACGGTTCGCTCGCTTGATTCGCAACTGCCGCTCAAGTTTCGCACCCTGGACCAGGTGTTTTCGTCGTCACTCGATCAGCAACGCTTTAGTCTCGTGATCTTTGGAGTGTTTGGAGTCGCGGCGTTGTTGCTCGCGGCGATGGGGATCTACGGTGTGACGGCGTATGTCGTGACACAGCGCACACGCGAGATCGGCATTCGCATGGCGCTCGGTGCGCAGCTTGGTGACGTGTTGAAGATGGTGCTGCGCTACGCGATGACGCTCGTCGTGATCGGCACGATCGTCGGCCTCGCCGGCGCCTATGCCGTCACACGCGTGATGTCGAATTTATTGTTCCAGGTTACGCCGACCGATCTTGTGACGTTCGTTGCCGTGCCGGCGGTGTTGCTGCTCGTAGCACTCGTCGCCTGTCTCATTCCCGCGCGACGCGCAACCAAAGTCGACCCGTTGATCACTCTGCGTTACGAATAATGAATTGGGCGTAACTGTAGGGATGGCCCTCTGTGGCCACCCGTTTCACGGCAATAAACGAACGGGTGGCCACAGAGGGCCACCCCTACAGTTGTTTCGTTGCCGCGCGATAACCCTGGAATAAACTAATTGCTGCGACCAGACAGGCGAGCGGGCAGAGCAGCATCGAGTAGCGCATGTTGAGGGGTGTGGTGGTGGCGCCGAGCCAGTCGTTTAGCTGGCCGATGATGAGGGAGCCGATGCCGTACGCGATGATCACGGCGAAGAAGTAAACGCCGATACCGAGTCCACGGAGCGCAGGACCCGCGATGTCGTGCACGTCCGCCGCTGCGGGACCTAGCCACACGAGCGACAGCGCGAGTAACACGAGATTCGCAACCAACAGCAACAGAAGATTCCCTGAAAAGATAAACAATAACCAGAACGGCACCGCGATCAATGCTGCAAGAGCGCCAAACAGCATGCGACCGCCGCGTCCGAAGCGTCGAAACTTGTCTGCGAAATACCCACCTAAAATCGTGCCCGGCACGCCTGCGATCAACGTCAACACACCACCATAAAAACCGATCGTCAAGAGGTCGAGCTTGTAGACGCGCGTGACGAACGTTGCGCCCCAAAACGAGAGATTGTTTGCGGCGAGTCCAAAACAGCCGTAGCCGAGGTAGTGGTATCGCAGCGGTACTGAATTGAAGAGAATCTTCCAATCGTGCGCCGTGTATTTTGTCGTTGCAGTTTCTGTTTTTCCGCGCGGCTGTTCGCGCAAAAGGTAAACGAGCACCGCGATCACGAGTCCGGGAAAACCCAACGCATAAAACGCAACGCGCCAGCCGTAGTACTGCCCGAGCCAACCACCGAGAAAGAAAGCGAGCCCGGCGCCGATCGCAATCCCACTTGAATAGATAGCTTGCACTGTGGCGCGTACGCGTGGTGGAAAGTAGTCGCTCAACAACGAGAGCGCTGCTGGTCCAAGCGTCGCCTCACCAACCCCGACCATCACGCGACACAACAGTAACGACCAGAAACCGTTGGCAAATCCAGTCAGACCTGAGAACAGACTCCAAACCGTGAGCCCCACCGCGATCATATTCTTGCGCACGGCACGATCCGCAAGACGCCCAAACGGAATTCCGAGCACCGTAAAGAAGATGACAAACGACATGCTGCCAAGCATCGCGAGCTGCAAGTCAGTAAACGCCATCTCTTTCTTGATCAGCGGCAGCAGAATGTAAATGATCGTGCGGTCGAGATAATTGAAGACGTAGACAAGCGTGAGCAACGAAAGTGCATACCACGAATACCCACGAACCGAGTTATCCACAGATTACACAGATTCCTTTCTGCGTAATCTGTGGATGAGAACAGTCGCCTCACCGCGAATGACAGTCTCGTCGCGCTGGTTCACACATACCGTCTCGAGTTTCACGATCGGTTTATCTTCACGGATCTCCAGCACCGTGACGCGCGCAGTGATCTCGTCACCGGGGAACACGGGGGCAACGAACTGTAGCGTCTGGCTGAGGTACACACTTCCCTCACCCGGCAAGTGATTCGCGAGCACCGCGGAGATGAGCGACGCAGTCAACATCCCGTGTGCAATCCGTCCGCGAAAGCGCGTAGTCTTCGCAAACTCCTCGTCAACGTGAACCGGATTGTGATCGCCAGTCACATTCGCAAACGCATCAATGTCTGACTGCTCGATCGTCTTTGTTATCTCGGCACTATCGCCAACGTTAAATTTCATGGTCATTCACCTAAGAACTTTAACAACGCTGCATTGAACTCTCCCGGTTTCTCAGCGTTCGGCACATGACCACACTCTTCGATCACGATCATCTTCGATCCCGCGATGTCTTTATTGAACCGCTCGCCTTCAGCCAGCGGCACGAGCCCATCCTGGCGTCCCCAGATGATCAGTGTCGGTCGCTTGATCGTTTTGACGATGTCGTCGAGAAGATCTTCGCCGCGGATGATCGACTCGCTGATGCTGTTGATCGTGTAGCCATCGCCGGCAGCGAGCCGTGCCGCGATTGACTGATCGATAAAGGCATCAGTCTGAAACGCTTTGTTGTAGAAAACTTTTGAGATGAGGAGTTTCATTCCTGCACGCGTGGATGGATTCAAATTAAACAACGTGCGCATGTCGAAATCCTTCGGCGGCGCATAACCGGCCGCATCCACGAGCACGAGTTTCTCCACGCGATCCGGAAAGCTCGCAGTGAACATAGCTGCGATCCAGCCACCCATCGAATTGCCGACGAGCGTCGCGCGCTCGATCTTCAGTTGTTTACAAAACTGATCGAGGAAGTCGACGTAAGTGCGGATGCGGTAGTTGACGAAAGGCTTATCCGACTTGCCGAAACCGATCTGATCGAGGGCGACGACGTGATACTTCTCGGCGAGTGCGCCGATATTAAACTGCCAGGCCTGCGCCGACCCGCCAAGCCCGTGCAAAAGAATCACCGTCGGCCCCGCTCCGGCCTCGACGTACTGAATCTTCTGCCCAAAGACCAGAACCTCTTTCGACGTCTGCGCCCTCGCTACCGCCGAAACAACGAGCGTGATAGCAATCAAGAATACGATTCGTGTTTTCATCTGTGTTCATCCGTGGCTAAATAGAGTCCATCAATCACATCCCGAAAACGATTTGTAATAACGTCGCGCTTGAGTTTCCCTGTCGGCGTGATCTCGTCACGCGCGATTTCGAAGTCACGATCCAAAATCGCAAACCGCTTGATCGACTCAGTTGACGACACACGCCCGTTCACGCCCTCGATTATTCCCTGAACAGTCTCCCGCGATGCAGGCGCATTTAACGTGATCAGCGCCACAAGGTAGCTTCGTCCTTCACCGTAAACCATCGCCTGGCTGATCAAGTGATTCTCCTTCAACATGTTCTCCAGCAACGCGGGCGCGACTTTCTTGCCCGTTGAAGTAACAATCAACTCCTTCTTGCGCCCGATGATCTTCAGAAACCCGTCTTCATCAATCTCACCCAGATCGCCCGTCAGCAGCCAGCCATCGGCAAACATCTTCGCCGTCTCTTCCGGCGCTTTGTAGTAACCGCTGAACATCATCTCGCTACGAACGAGGATCTCTTTGTCGTCAGCGATACGAACCTCACAGCCCGGCATCGGTGGTCCAACAGTGCCGAACTTGTAATTGTCAGGTCGATTGAACGCGACGCAAACATTCTCCGTTAGCCCGTATGCCTGCAAGATCGGGAGTCCTGCCGCGGCGAAGAACTCAGCCACTTCCAACGGCAACGGCGCACCGCCTGAGGTCAGTAGTCTCACGCGACCGCCAAAGCAATCTTTAACTGTCGTCGATCCGTCGGCAACGATCCGCGCGTAAATCTTTTCGAAGAAGCGCGGCAGACTCGCAAACACAGTCGGCTTCACTTCGAGCATGTACTCACCGAGACGCGCGAGATCGTCGACAAAATAAGCAGACGCACCGGCATACAGACGGTTGTAAAGCCCGGAAATTCTCTCCGCCACATGACAGAACGGGAGATATGAAAACGAAACGTCGGTGTCGTAAATCGGAGTTGTCTGTCGTAACGACTCGACACTGTTGATGATGTAACGATGACTCAAACACGCGCCTTTCGGCGCGCCCGTCGTGCCTGACGTGTAGACCATGATCGCGACATCGTCCGGCTTTGCGCCCTCCGCGCATTCTTTCAACAACGGCGCGAGCCGCGCGCGTTGTTCGCGCCCACGTGCGATGAAATCGTGATAAGCAATCACGTCATTTGAGCCGTCCGTATCGATCGCGATGATGTGACGCACTTTGCGAAGCTGGTCGCGAACGCTGAGCACCTTCTGGAGTTGGTCGCGCGTGTCGACCAGCACAAACTCCGCGTCGGAATGATCAATGATGTACGCAATCTGTTCCGCGGAGCTCGTAGGATAAAGACCAACACCAACACCGCCCGCCATGATCGTACCGATATCACTGATAGGCCACTCAGGCACATTTCCCATCAGGATGCAGATCGGCCCACGAGGCTGTAAATCGAATGACAACAGCGCCGTGGCAAAGTCATAAGTCTCCTGCTCGAAACGTCGCCACGAGATCCCCTGCCACTGATCGTTAGAACGAGTGTAGAAAACATCTTTCTCCGCCGCGTACTCTTTGACGCGTGCCGCAAAAAGAGAATAGACCGTCGGATACTCCATGAATCAGTTCACAAAATGCGCAAAATGACAAAAGGCACAAACGGGAATAATCAGTTCAGATACACAGTTGTGCTTTTTGTGCCTTTTTGTGGCTAAAACTTAAACGCGACGCAGGCCATGTTGAGACCACCGCCGGAAGCGCACATGATGACGTTGTCGCCACGTTGAAGCTTACCGGCATTGATCGCGTCGTGGAGCACCATCGGGATGCACGCGGAACCCGTGTAACCCCACTTCTGCATGATCGTGTGCGTGCGCTCCATCGGCAGCTCGAGCTTCGCCATCACTTCCTTGATCGTGCTCAGATTTACCTGCGTGAACAGAAACAGCTTGACGTCATTCAGTGTCAGCTTCGACTTCGCCAGCACGTCTTTAACAATCGCCGGCCAACCTTCAGTATTCACTTCTGCGGGATACTTCTTCGCAAACCGCACCTTGGTCCACCTACCTTCGTCGATAACCTGACTGGTGATCGGCAGGTGAGTTCCTCCAGCATAAATTCCCATGTGATCGTGAAAGCTGCCGTCGGCGCGAAGCTTCCCGGCGAGAAAACCGGGACGATCCTCACTCGCCTGCAACACCACCGCTCCCGCACCGTCAGCAAATATCGTGGCCGTCTTCTTGTCATGCCAGTCGAGGTACTTGCTGATCGCGTACGCACCGACAACCAGCACATTTCGATAGGCAGAATCAGCGATAACGAACTTCGACGCCGTATCCAGCGCCGTCACAAACCCGGCGCAAGCGCAGTTCACGTCAAATGTTCCAGCATTCATAGCACCGAGACGATGCTGCACGACGACAGACGTGGCGGGCGAAAGCTGCTCAGGCGTGTCAGTCGCGAGAATGATCAAATCCAACTCGGCCGGATCGAGTCGCGCCGCTTCGAGCGCCTGGCGACTCGCATGTGTAGCAAGGTCGGCAGTGCTTTCGTCTTCGGCACAGACGTGTCGCTCATGAATCCCAAGAACGTTCGTCACAAACTCATTAATATCCTCCCCGAGAATGCGACTCAGAGCCTCATTCGTGACGATCTTTTCCGGAACATAAATCCCCGTACCAATAATATTCGCCGTGTTCATCTGTGAAAATCCGTGGCTAAAAATTCCGTTATGATGCGATTAAACTCCTCAGCCTGCTCTATAAAAAATGTATGACTCCCACCCTCAACGATCTGAAGCCGCGCTCCGCGAATCTTCTGCGCAAGATTTCTCGAATTCTGCACCGGCACGATCACGTCCGCATCTCCACTCAACACGAGCGTCGGACTCTTGATCTCCGCAAGCCTCGACTCCGCGTTGAAACTCATCGCCGCTTGCAACTGGCTCAAATAAATGTGCTCAGGTACCTCATTCGTCGCACGCAAGTGCACAATGTGATCAACTTCATCGACCTGCGTCTGCACGTACTCCGGCGTGAACGCCAGCAACAAATTCTCTCGCATCCGGTCTTCGCTGTTGAGTCCTTTTGTTGAAGCCAGCGCTGCCAACGTCTCAGGCGTCGGATTAACATGATTTGGACCACCAAAACTCGTGCAACAAAGCACGAGCTTTCGCGTCATCGCCGGATACTTCAGTGCAAACTCCTGCGCGACGAAGCCGCCAAACGAAGCGCCAACAATATGCGCACTCTCGATACCGATCGTCTCCAACAAATGCGCGATGTCGTCGGCCAGCAGACCAATCGTCTGCGCGCCTTCCGGTTTGTCAGAAGCCGAAACCCCCCTCGGATCGAAGATGATGACGCGGAAGTTGCGCGACAGCTCGGCAGTCTGCTTAAACCAGATCCACCTACCCGCGGCAAACCCCGGGATCAGCACCACCGGCGCGCCATCACCTTCGATCTCGTAATAGAGGTTCAGTCCGTTAACAGATACTTTGGGCACGTAAACAATTATCTCTTTTGTTGGACCTGGTCCAACCCAGACGTCTTCAACAAAGCAGCAGCCCTGAAGGCTGAACTAGAAATTCACCTTGAACGCAAACTGGATCACGCGCGGTCCGGAGCTCGTCGCCGTAATCTGTCCAAACGTCAGCGGCACGGCGACGTTGTTGTTCGGATTCGCAAAGTTGGCCCAGTTGAAAAGGTTGAAAAACTCCGTGCGAAACTCGCCTCGCACTCTTTCCGTAATCGGAATGAACTTCACGATTGAGAAGTCCAAATTCTTCTGTCCCGGCCCATACAGGAAATTGCGCGCCGTATTTCCAAACGGATTGTTCGGATCGAAATTCGTATTCGTCGGAATTCCCAGGCTCGTTCCCGACGCGACAAAGGGTCTCGAGGGAGCAAAGGCGTTAATGTTGAAGAATGCGTTGAGCCGCTCTTGCGTGCTGCCCGATGTCTCGATACTGCCGGTAAACCCGGGCGTGAAATTCGCACGCTGGATGATGTTGTTGCCGACGACGTCGATGATCGAATACGGAGTTCCTGTCTGCAACGTCAGGATACCGTTCAACTGCCAGTTGTTTAGAATATGGCGCGCCGAACTCGACTCAGAAACGAGTTTCGGCACGTCGTAAACGAAGCTGGTGACGAAGCGATGGCGCCGGTCGAAATCCGATGGTCCATAGTTCGTTTTCCAGTTGAACTGATCGCCCGCGACCGCAAACAACTCATTGACCGTGCCGCCCGAATAATAATCATTCGACTTGCCGTACGTGTAAGCGCTCAGGAATTGCAAACCGCGACTGAAGCGCTTCGTGACGCTGAGCTGAAGCGAGTTGTAATCCGAATTCGAGGTCGACTGCACCTGTTGAATGCCACCCGCGACGTTCTTCTGTATCGAGAGCGCAGTGCCGAGCGGCGCGGTAAACACGTTCGCCGCACGGTTGTAAACCGGCTGGTTCAGAGTGATCACCTGTAATAGTTTCGTTCCCTTCGAACCGACATAACCGGCCTCGAGCAGAAAGTCTTTCGCAAACTCCCACTGCACGTTTGCGTTGTATTGCTGTATGTATGGCGTTCGCAGTTCCGGATCGATAAAGATACCGCTAATCGGCACGCCGACGATTGGCGCCAAAGGCGCGAGCGGCGATGGAATCGTCGGATTTACCGGAAACTGGCCAGGCTGTGGCACTGGAATGAACGGATCCGCCATCGTCCGCAGAATGCCCGGCAGTCCGACTGCCAGCGCGAGATACGGATAGTTGAGCAACTGCGTGTTCGCGTAACGAGTCGAGAATCGATCGTAATAAATGCCGTAACCGCCGCGCGCGACGAGCGTTCCCGAATCGTTCAAGCGATAAGCAAAGCCGACGCGCGGCGCGAAATTGTTTTTGTCAGTCGGAACGAGCGTGTCTTCAACCGTGGGCACGTTGGCAAGTGTGCCGTTGCCCGCCTGCACAAATCCGTTCGGTGGACCAGCAGGCGCGGCTGTCGTTCCCTGTCGAAATTGATCCGGCAGGAAGTTTACGAGTCGACCACGCGTATCGACTGGATACCCGTAAAAGTCGTAGCGCACTCCGAGGTTCAACGTCAGACGCGAGTTGAACTTCCAGTCGTCCTGCACGAAGCCGCTCCAGTCGTTAACGCGCAGCGCGCGATCAAACACGCCAGAGCCGATGATCGAAACACCATTGCCGGCAAGGAAAGCGGGGAAGCTCGAGAAGATCACCTGCCCTCGCGAGAACGCGTTGAAGTAGAAGTTGACCTGCGAGCGTCGATACTCACCACCGAGACGCAGACGATGATTACCCGCGACGATCGAGAGCGTGTCGCCGTACGTGAACGCGTTGATGCGCGACGATTGATCCGCAAATGGCGACGAGCCGGTCGTGAACAATCCCGTCACGGTCAGCGTCGGCATGCCGGGGAAAAGATTTCGTAGCGGGCTGTTGATACCGAAGTCTGCGGCGGCAAAAGGTTCTTCGGGCACAGACGTCACGCGCAAGCGACTGAAACCGAAACGCGCCTGGTTAACGATATTCGGCGAGAAGACGTAAGTGTCGGTGATCGAGTTGAGATCTTGAATGATGTCGAGCGAGCCACCGGTGCCGGGCAGTTGCGTGACGCCATTGCCGAGACCAGCGAAGTTGTAGTTGGCCTGGAAAGTCGGATTACTCGCAAAGAAGTTCTTCGAGCTGATCGTGTGCTTGTCGTTGAGACGCCAATCGAAGTTTGCGTTGAACTGGTTCTCGGTGAAACGCGAGAGACCTGAGATCGGAGTCAAGCCGTTAGGTCTTCCGGAAGATGATGGAATCAGAAACTGTCCGTTCGGCAATCTCGCGTTGAGCACCGAGAGGATCACAGGATTTATCGCCGCGACTGGAACGCCAAAAGCCGCAGACAAACCGGCTGCAGTGCGATTGTTGTCGCGCAACCCCGGCGGAATACTCGGCGACATCAAGCTGTTATTCAGCGACGCGCCGTTGCGCTCGCGCGTCCCTTGATACGAGCCGAAGAAGAACAGGTGATCTTTTACGATTGGACCACCGAGAGTGCCGCCAAACTGGTTACGCTTCAAAACAGGTCGCTCGCGGCCCGCGCCGTTGAGAAAGAAGTCGTTTGCGTTCAGCGCGTCGTTGCGCAGGAAGTAATAAGCGTTTCCGTGAAAAGCATTCGCGCCCGACTTCGTGATCGCTTCGACGTTGCCACCGGCGTTACGTCCCTGCGACGCATCGTACAGGCTTGTTTGCACGATGAATTCCTGAAGCGTATCGGTAGCTGGAACGGCGATGTTTGGCGTCGAGTTTGTGCCGATGGAGTTGGCGTCGATGCCGTTGATGCGGACGTTGTTGCTGGTGGTGCGCTGACCGTTGACGGAGATGATTGCGTCGCCGCGACCGAGCTCCGTGTTGTTTGCGACTGACGAAGACGTGCCCGGTGAAAGTGTCAGAAGCTGTTGGAAGTTTCTGGTGGGCAGCGGCAGTTGTCGAATCGTTTGCTCTTCGATCGTGCGGCCGACTTGTGAAGATTCCTGCTGCACGAGTGGCGGCTCAGCCTCGATGGTTACCATGCCTGAGACTGTCGCTGCGTCGAGACGAACCGGCAGCGTGGTCGTTTGTGTGACATTGATCTTGATTTCGTCGACGACGACAGTTCGGAAGCCGGTGGCAGTGACCTCAAGCTTGTATGCGCCGGCAGGCAGAAGCGTGAAAACGAAATCGCCGGAGTCGTTGGTCGTGGCCTCGCGCTCCTGAGCGGTGATAAGGCTCGTGAGCTTGACGCTTGCGCCAGCGACGACGGCGCCGTTTGCGTCAACAACACTGCCGCTTAGCTGTCCGGTGCCGCCCTGCGCAAACGCCGTCGACACGGCGCACAAAGTGATAAAGAGAAAACTGAGAATCGACTTATGCATGACCTTCCTCCTAAAAACAACGAACGTTCGTTTTTCTTTTCGCCATCAAAAGCACAGACCGAGCGCGGTGGCGCCAGGTTCATTTAGGCTTTACGCTTGGTTCGCTTTTTCGTGCTCTGAGAAGACTTACCGTTGTAGTTCTGCAACAAACCGCGACAGTACATGTCCGTCAATTGCGTGATGACCTGTTCGTCCGTCAAACCAAAATGGCGGTTACCGCCAAACAACTTTTCAACGAGAAAGTAATTAAAGAACTGCATGTAGAGGGCCGTGAATCCGACCGCCGGATCGATGTCGCCGTGTACCGCGCCACAACTCTTCAACTCTTCAAACTGCGTGGCGAAGCGTCGCCGCAGGTTATGAACCAGCCCTTCAAACATCTTGCGGAAGTGGCGGTTCTCGAATTCGAGTACGTCGATGTACATCAGTAGCCAGAAGTCGTGGTGATCGTTCACCATCCTCTTGATCTGCTGGCCGAAGCGCCTGAGCGATTCAGGCTTGAGCGGCTCGTCGATCTCGTCGAAGATCGAACGCAGGCGACCGTCGATAGTCGTCTGATATTTGTTAATTATCGAACCGAGGATCTCCTCTTTGGTCCGGTAATAGTTATAGACGTTGCCGAGCGAGGTCCCTGCCCTGGCGGCAATATTGCGCATCGAGGTAGCGTGAAAGCCTTGCTTGATGAAGAGTTTCTTGGCCGCTTCCTCGATCCGGCTTTTGTTCTTTTCGATCGCGCTGGGACTGAGTTTTGGCATTCCGCCTATAAAAACGAACGTCCGTATTTTATTTATCTGCGGGCGAGTGTCAAGGAGGAATACAGACTGCTAAGCAGGCGTATATAAAATAACGGAGGGGGCGTTCGCTAATTTCAGCCCAGGGTTGGAGCTTGCGACAACCCGGGGGTTAGCAATAAAGATCTTCGTTTCAACCCTTAAGGGTTTGTTTTAAGGCGAACCCTTTCAGGGTTAAATAACGAAATCAATGGACGATCCCAGGGTTCTCGTTCCTCGAACCCTGGGCTGAAATTAGCGAACGCCTTCGGCGTTATTATGCCGGAACCAGATGGACCGAAACCTCACGAAACTTCGCGTTATAGAGGTAGCGAGATTTGATTCGTTACTAAACTAAGGAGCCCTATGAAGCTCAACGCGAAGTACGTTACCCTTTCCGCAATTGCACTGGCTAGCATTTACGTCCTTTATCACAACGAACGCTTTCTTATCGACGGATCCCATCCGGCCTGGCAGCACTATGCACCGTTCAAATGGTGGCTGCTTCCGCACGGCATCTTCGGCGCTATCGTACTTCTCTTCGCGCCTTTACAGTTTTCCGAACGGCTGCGACAGCGATTTACCAAAGCACACCGCGTAATGGGACGGCTCTACGTCGTCGGCGCGTTCGTGCTCGCGCCGCTGGGCGCGTACATTCAGTATTACCAGGAACGCTTGGGCGCGCCGCGTTCATTTACCGTGCTCGGCGGTGTCGATGCGGTGATGTTGATGACCGCAACCGGACTATGTTTCCTGTTCGCGTTCAGACGCAAGATCGCATTGCACCGGCAGTGGGCCACACGCAGTTACGCGCTCGCGCTCGTCTTCATTGCCGCGCGTTTCGTGATGGGAACCACGGGTTGGGAAACTCTCGGTGTCGAGATCGTGCAGGCGATTATCTGGTCATGTCTCGCGCTGGCCCTCGTGTTCGCTGACATCTCGATCCACTGGCGTGAGCTCAAGTCTGCTTTGTCGAAGCCAGTGAAAGTACCGGTTGCGACAAAACCGGCGGTATCCGAGCGCGTCCCACGAGCCGCGTAACAACTAACAACCACAAAAGGCGCAAAAAAGCACAAAAGGGATTTTCTCTTTTGTGCTTTTTTTGCCTCTTTGTGGCTACAATCGTGACTGCACTGAAAGGAGTAATAATGCAGAAACGAACACTCGGCAGCAGCGGCCTCGAAGTATCAGCACTCGGGCTTGGCTGCATGGGAATGAGCACATCTTACGGGCGCGTTCCAGACAAGCAGGAAATGATCTCGCTGCTTCGTGCAGCGGTCGATCGCGGCATAACATTCTTCGATACGGCTGAAGTCTATGGTCCATTCACGAACGAAGAGCTCGTCGGCGAAGCTCTTTCACCGATTCGTGAACAAGTGATAATCGCAACGAAGTTCGGATTTGATCTCGAGACTACCGGACAACCTACCTGGGGAGTTGACAGTCGTCCTGAACACATCAAGGATGTCGCTGACGCATCGCTGAAGCGACTCAAGACTGATTACATCGATTTGTTTTATCAACATCGTGTCGATCCCAAGGTACCGATCGAAGATGTAGCCGGCGCGGTGAAGGATCTAATCGACGCCGGCAAAGTCAGGCACTTCGGACTTTCTGAGCCGGGACTTGAAACCATCCGTCGCGCACATGCAGTACAACCGGTGACAGCGATCCAGAATGAATACTCTTTATGGACCAGAACAGCGGAAGCGGAAGTGTTGCCTTTACTCGAAGAGCTCGGCATCGGCTTCGTCCCCTACAGCCCGCTTGGCAGAGGTTTTCTAACCGGGAAGATCGACGAGAACACAACGTTCGAGAGCACCGACTTTCGAACCAAACTGCCGCGCTTCACTGCTGAAGCGCGCAAAGCGAATCAAACGTTGGTCGATCTGCTCAAATCGATCGGAGAAAACAAGAACGCCACGCCTGCCCAGATCGCTTTGGCCTGGCTGCTGGCGCAAAAGCCCTGGATCGTTCCGATTCCCGGCACCACGAAATTAAACCGGCTCGAAGAGAATATCGGAGCAGTTGAACTCGAGCTCAGCCCCGACGACCTGCGTGAGATCGACAACGCTGCCTCAAAGATCACAGTCGAAGGCGAACGCTACCCCGAGCAGCTTCAGCGCATGACTGGTCTATGAGCTATGCCTAAGACACACCTCCGGCCACAAAAGGCACAAGAGTCACAAAATGATTTTTCGTGTTTTTGTGCCTCTTTGTGGCTGAACGAAATTCGCGGGGTCTTGCTTAAACCTACTCACAGAATATTCACAGCACGCCCGGCCAGCAGCGCCAGCACCAGCAACGAGATCATCGCCTGAATCATCATCAGGAGTTTGGCCCAGCGGGAGAGGACGGGGACGTCGGTGGGGGAAAAGGCTGTGCTCGTGTTGAAAGCCAGGAATAGATAGTCGACGAAGTTTGGTTCCCAGTTGTGTTCGCCGGCGGCGATCTTCGCCTCGGGCGGCATGGTCATCTGTGGGAAGAGGAAGGCGCCATCAGTGTGCCCGGGCGTACGAGCACGCTGATGTGGTCCACCCGCATCCAGTCGCCAGTACCACGAAGCAAATACCAGGAAGTTTGAGACCCACAGGGCCGCAGCGGAGCGTAACAACTGCCCCGGTGTCACTTTGTGTTCTGTTAACTGCGAGATGAGCAGCACGAGCGAGAAGATCATCGCCACGGTTACGACGCTGTTAAGAATGTACCCTAATACCTGGGCAACGTAATGATTACCGGTGCGATGAGAGAGCAGTATCGGCGTGAGCAGGCCCGCAACTATTAAGAAAAGTAACCAGCGCGGCGCGCCGCCCACCAGACTCGATGGCAATGCCGCATACAAACCGCCCACAGCCAGCATTGCCACAAACGGAGGCCAGAGCGGTTCCGCGGGCCAGTGGTGTTTCCGGCGGATATCGACTGTGCCGGCTGTAGCTCTATTCATCTGCCTCGAATGATAAATCTTTTGTGATCGTTTGTGGCAGTACTTTCGTATGTTCGGCTACAATCACAGCATTTATGTACTGTCCTAACTGTGGTCAACAACAAGTTTCTGGTGAGATGAGGTTCTGTTCACGCTGCGGCCTCGCTCTAACTGGATTAGCGGAGTGGCTCGCGGGCGGTGGCCTGCCTGTCCGGCGTGCAGACGAACCTCCTGTTGCCGAACCTTCACCGCGTCGCAAGCACATCCGGCGCGCGTCCAAGCTGATGTTCTTCAGCGGCGTACTCCTTCCTGTTTTCGTGCTGTTCTGCGCTGCGATTGAAGAAGGCGCACCGCTGATCCTGCCGGGCGGAATCTTTTTTATCTCACTGGTATGGCTGCTCTACGCTCGTCTGTTCATGGATGACCCGGCACCCGCAACCTCGTACGCTGCTCAGCAATCGGCGTTCGGATCAATGCCAGCGCGCAGCACCTTACCTCCGGCAGTTAACAATCCCATACCTAACATCGGACGGCAGCAAGTGAGGACAAACGAGTTGGCCCAGCCGCCGAGCGTCACTGAAAACACCACGAGGCTGCTCGATAACGAGTAGCGCGAATCAGGAGTCAAACAAATGCACCGTCTTTTAACTGGAATCACGCTTCTGCTTCTGACGTCGTCAGCCATCTTCGCGCAGCAGAAACCAGAAGCTAAAAGTGAACCGGCGAACAAAATGGTCGAGTTTCATATGGCGATCCTGAAGCGCGGACCAAAGTGGACAGCCGCTGAGACTCCGGAAACGAAGCGGGTACAGCAAGAGCACGTGAAATATGTGCTTTCGACGCTCGACTCGGGCAAGGCAATCATTGCAGGACCGTTTACTGACGACGGCGAGATAATCGGTGTGTTTGTGTTTCGGGCACCATCGGCGGCGGAAGCGAAAGCGTGGGCCGAAGCGGATCCGTCAGTCGCGTCAGGCCACTACGTTGTCGAAATGCATCCGTGGTGGTCGGAAGACATATTCAGCAAACCGACCAAACCGATGAGAATCGTGCCGATGTATTTTGCGTTCCTCAGTCGCGGTGAAAAGTGGACGCCCGAGAAGACCCCGGCAACCGAAGAGATTCAAAAAGGGCACATGGCCAACATCCACCGGCTCGCAGAAATGAAAAAGCTGATCGCCGCGGGACCGTTTGGTGACGACGGGCGCTTGCGTGGCATCTTCGTGTTTCGCGTCGGATCGTTGGAAGAAGCGAAAGCGTTGACGGCGACTGATCCGGCGGTGCAGGCGGGAAGACTCGCGATGGAGCTTCATACGTGGATGGTGCCCGAGGGCGTGTTGCCGTAAACGTTATCTAATCACCGTAATCTTCGTTACCGGATGTAGCTCCCACGCCGTCGCGCGCCAGTTATCAGGCTTTCCCGGAGAGACGTTCTCCGATTCTTCCGCGTGACCGACGTCGAAATACAACCATCCTTCAAACTCACACCAGTGGCCCACTAACTGCGCTTGCAGAGTTTTTTCAGACCAGTCAATTCCCTGTCCTTCTGCCCAGTCGTATAGATTTGGTGTGACTTCCACCACGACATGCTCGCTCTTTGTCGCACCCTTGCGCGTCGCGATCAAAATGTGAATATCGCGACGACAGGGGTTGAAACAGTTGGTCGCTTCCGGTCGCGCGTATGCGACGTCGACTACTTCGCCCTGGACGCGAGCGGCGCGATTGTTCGACCAGCGATCCCGATCGTCGCCGGGTTGTAGTAAAGCAGCGAGCGTGACTGTCGAGTCGAAGTCAGTCGATTGGGGAATTGTTGTTCTGTTCTTTAGACGATGAAGATCGCGCGCCCGTGTGGTGAGAGCGATGCCGGCGCTCGGGCAGTTGAATGCGAGGATTAACCAGAGAGAAATGAGAGCTGCGAGTAAAACAACGACGACCAGAAATATTCGACGGCGCCGCATCTACAAGACAGCCGCTTTATACGCGTACCAGATGCCGAAGCAGATGCTGAAGACAGCGGCTAGTGTTTGCAGGCCCTGATGAAGATGAGTCAGTTTTCTCGAGCTGAACGCGAACGGTAAACCGATCAATCCCGACATCAACAACATTCCGACGATTGAACCGACACCGAAAGTCGCTACATACAGAAAGCCAAGCAAAGCTGAACTGATCTGCGTAAGCACCAGCAGCATCAATGCGCCAGAGCCAGCCAACCCGTGCATCATCCCGATCAAAACCGGCTTCCATCCCAGACGCGAGAGGGCATGTGAGTGACGAGATCGCAAAGCCGGCTGGTGCGTCGTCTCATTTTCATGAAAGTGGATGTGCGTGTGCGATAGACCGTCGTGACTATGCTGGTGGACGTGAACGTGCTCGCTCTTCTGTAATGCTCGCCTGAGCGCGCTGATGCCCAAACAGATGATCATGATCGCGACGCCGAATTCCAACCAACCACTCACTCTTTCCGGAATCGCGATACGCAAACTCAAAACGATCGCCGCGACAACGAGTAGCGATGCAGTATGGCCCATCCCCCAGAGTGCGCCCACGATGGCTGAATGGAAAACGTTCTTGTGGCGGCTCACAATCGTCGAGATAGCGATGACGTGATCGACTTCGGTCGCGTGTTTCAATCCAAACACGAGCCCGATGCCCAGAACGGCCAACATGCTGAGGGAGCCAACGTTTTCCAACATAGGGAAGTAGTAGTTGCCACAAAGGCACAAAAAGCACAAGGGCAAATCAGCAGACGTGCGCTTTTGTTGGCTAAATTAGCTTGAATACATCATATCCCACCCACACCATCAACAAGCCAAGCACGTTTGAGACAACGACGTTGAGAGTCGCTAGTCCGATTTGGCCGTTGCGCAATAACGTAAACGTTTGCAGGCCATAGGATGAAAATGTCGTGAACCCACCGATCAGGCCGGTGAGGATCACTGCGCGAACCGTGGGAGAGATCAGGAGCCGCTCTTCAGCAAGGTAGTAAAGCGCGCCCGCCAGGAAGCTTCCGATCAAATTGACTATCAATGTCCCCCAGGGGAAGTTTTCACCATACTGGCGCACCACAAATCCCGCGAGCCAATAACGAATTAACGTGCCGATCAGGCCGGCTAAAGCAATGAAGATTGTTCTCTGCATGTCAATAAAGCAAAACTCCCAACCACCGGGACCACGCTGGTCCGCAGCAATTAGGAGTCATCAATCCTTGAAGGATGGTTAAAGGCGAACTCCATCGCCTAAACTAATGGCAGTCAGTCTACACTGTTACCGTAATTCTGGAAACCTATGACGAAGACCTTATACCGGCCCGGTGGACCAAAGGAGCTCGCGTTGATCGAAGCGTCAGGATGGAAGGAGTTCCCGCCACGCTTACCGGAGCAGCCCATTTTCTATCCCGTTATAAACGAAGAATACGCGCTTGGAACGTTCGCCTCCGGCGGGTTTTGCCTCAAAAGTAGGAATCACGCTTGGAATCGGGTCAGTACAGGGAGCGATAGCGACCTGGTCAGTGATCAGCATGCGACACTTCCTTACGATTATTAGTCCAATGGTTTGACCAGGTCGCTACCGCTCCCTGTACTGACCCGATCCAAAATGGCGACAAGGGACGGTGAGAGTTTTTGAGCCACGTTGCCGTGACCCTCTCGCCCAGATGTTTTTGGACGAGAAAGGATTCGAACCTTTTTGATCATGTACTCACACCTGCATTCGCCATAATTGAAAAGGCCGACAAAGGTCGCAGAGACTTGCCCGTTTAGGGCGTCACTTAACAGGTGATGTAGTCTCTGCAGCATTCGGCCTTAACTCTACAACGTCACCGAATCGATCACACCGATCCAATGATCAGCATTCAGCTCACCACGTGCGAATTCCGAGACCACATCGAAAACCTGATCCGAGAATCCACCGACATTCAGAATGTCCTCACGCTCAATCGCCTGCACCGTTTGATAAGGCTGCACGTCGATACAAACCAAACGAGCTTCAGGATTGCGCTGCTGGAACGCGTTCCACTCTCTCATCGTTGCGGTACCGCGGCCTCCACGGGCATCAACCCACGACTCGTTATCCGAAACAAAGATCACGAGATCGCCTTTTGCCTCGCGACGATTTAGCTCGGCCAGCGGCGCGCTACAGCTCGTGCCACCGCCACCGATCGAAGCAAGCTTCGCAGCGTTGGTCATTACGCTGTCGCGCGAATTCAGATTGACCTCAATCACATGGCACTGGAACGGCAGCACTTCAGCGTGCGGGTTCTTGCGCAGTACAGCGGCGGCGATCAAAGCCGCCACATCGATACAAGATACCGACGTAGTCGCTCCGGCGCGGTGACCCGTAACCGGCGAAAACATCGAACCCGACACATCCGGACAAACGAACACACGTCCTTCAATCGCAGGAACATTCGCGATCGCGATCTCCATTGCATCCTGGAGCGCGTCGCTAACTTCCCTTGGGATCGCGGCGTTTGCATTCGCCATCGTGTAAGCGATCAGTAGCTGGTACGGAAACACGCGAGCGGTGGCAATCGCTTTCTCATCACGCAGACGATCCGCAATCAGCTTAGTCATGCCTTCCACGCCGAACACACCATGACGCGCAAAAGTGTTCAGGTTCATGCGCGTCATCTGCCACGGCGCGCGACGCGCAATCGCAGTCCACTCCGGAGTACCAAGTTCCAGCGCGGTCAGCATCTGGAACGGCACATCAGGAACTTCACGCGAGCGATCCTTCTTAAACATTTCAAACTCGCGCACGATATCCGGCATCGCATCGAACGCATAATCGCGACCGATGAAGTAACCAAACAATGCTTCACGCGCAGCGTCCTTTGGCTTTGGGTGGACCAGCTTCACGATATCCGCCAGCGAGGGAGCCTGGCCCACGCTCGACTTGAACAGCGTTGCCGGATCTCGCGCGTCAAGCCACTCGCGTACGAGACGCTTTGGCGCCGTGCCCAGCGACTTGCGGCCCACCACACCCGAACGCATGATCTGCACGAAGTTGCGCAGCACCTTTGCGTTGTCGATTACACGCGGGAAGATACGTGCGAGCAGCTCGCGGTCTTTCACTGACAGCGAAGCCGTAAGCAGCGCCGGCATGTCTTTCATGAAACCTCGCTCGCGGCAGAACACGGCCGTCTTGGCGATGAACTCAGCGTCGACTTCGGCGCAGAGCTCAACCACCTTCGCGAGCTGCTCATCCGCAGTTGCGTAGAAGGTTGTGTTCAGACATCCAGTCGCGGCGTACTGCGCCAGTTGATGCTTTGGCGACAGCTTGTACGCGGGAGCGCGTTCTTCGTTGATCGCATTGGTCTGCGGAATCAGCTTGCCGACCAGCGATTTAAATAGAGTTTTGTTTGCCATTGCTCGTTACCTCGCTTTCAATCGAAGTACCTTCAGTTGCGATATGTGGCTCCGGGAGGAGGATTCGAACCTCCATTTTCGGGTTCAAAGCCCGACGCGCTGCCAGTTGCACCATCCCGAAATGAAAGGAACATCGGGGCACTGGGATTCGAACCCAGAACCTTGCGCCGATCCGGCGCTAATACCGCTTATAAGGCGGCTGCTCTCCCGATTGAGCTATGCCCCGGTAAAGTTGGTCGCGGTGGAAGGAATTGAACCGACATCGCTCGATTATCAATCGAGTGCTCTGGCCTTTGAGCTACACCGCGATGGTTGACCTGACGGGGCTCAAACCCGTACCTCACGGCTTAAAAGGCCGCTGCTCTGTCACTCGAGCTCCAGGTCAAGAGATTGGCTGTGGCGGAAGGATTCGAACCTTCGGTAGCCGCATTAACAGTGCGGTGCCTTACCAACTTGGCTACGCCACAAAGAAATTTTTTTAGCCACGAAAAGGCACAAAAACCACAAAACTCATTTCGTATTTTTGTGCTTCTTTGTGGCTAATCTAATTTGGTGGCTGTGGGTGGAGTTGAACCACCAACCTCGCGCTTATGAGACGCTTGCTCTCTCCGTTTGAGCTACACAGCCGTTGAATCTTTGGAAGCCCGCGGAGGAGTTGAACCTCGTGCCTGTCCGCCCAGCTCTCGAAGGTTCGGTTTAGAAGACCGATGCCGGGTACGCGGGCCGCAGTTATTTGGCCGGGGCGTGAGGCCGACGCGCCTCTGCGAACTCCACGCTCCCGGCAGTCACCGTTTCTGCCGGGATGAGTCACGCCCCGATAAGTTGATCTGGTGGTCGGAGTTGGAATCGAACCAACCTTTCGGGTTTTTCAGACCCGCGCTAATCCGTCTCAGCTATCCGACCGAATTGGAGCGCGCGGTGAGAGTCGAACTCACGAATACTGGATTTGCAATCCAGTGCCTTAGCCACTTGGCGACGCGCGCAAATTGGAACGGAAGGAGAGGTTCGAACTCTCGAGACGAATTTGGAAGACTCGCATGTTTCCAGCTACATCACTTCCGCGAAAATCATTTTGTGTTTTTGTGCCTTTTTGTGGCTAAGAAATGGTCGGGGAGGACAGAGTCGAACTGTCACCACGAGTTCCCAGGACTCGGATGCGAACGTTACACCACACCCCGAATTGAAAATGGCGGAACTGAACGGACTCGAACCGTCATCGACCTGATCGACAATCAGGTGCCTCACCCCTCGGCCACAGTTCCGTGCGAGAAATTTGGGTGGGTCGAAGGGAGTTGAACCCTCACGTGCCGCAGTCACAGTGCGGTGCTCTACCAATTGAGCTACGACCCACATACGCGGGCGACAAGTAAACGAGCGTGACATGGGCCAATCAAAGGATGTAGTCACGTTCAGCATTCGCCCGAACTTGGCAGGGATGACGAGACTCGAACTCGCAAATCAACTGATTGAAGGTCAGTCCGCTTTCCATTTCGCGTTCATCCCCATTGCGATCAAAGAGTGGTACCGGCGGAGGGATTCGAACCCCCACTAACTAGTTTCTAAGACTAGCGCCTCATCCCAATTGGGCTACGCCGGTATGGTGAACCCGGCAGGACTTGAACCTGCGACTTGTCGTTTCGAAGACGACCGTTCTGATTCCAACTGAACTACGGGTTCGGATATTGTTTTCTCTGTGCAACCTCTGTGTTCTCTGTGTCTCCGTGGTTAATTAATCAAAGCAACAACTCATCACAGAGACACAGAGCTTTCACAGAGAAGAGCGATCTGGTGGACCTGGTACGATTTGAACGTACGACCTCGACCTTCGCAGAGTCGCGCTCTGATTCCACTGAGCTACAGGTCCAAAGTATGCGGCGGAGACGGCAGGAGTCGAACCTGCACACGCAATCGCGCTACGACTTAGCAAGCCGCTGCCATACCAATTAGGCGACGCCTCCAAAGATTGGCGGAAGGGACAGGACTTGAACCTGCAAGCGACATACGCGCGGTAGTTTTCGGGACTACTGCCTTACCAGTTAGGCTACCCTTCCCTGTCTTCGAGTTGGTGCATGCGGTAGGACTCGCACCTACGAAGGACATTTGCGTCCGCCTGATTTACAGTCAGGTGCTTTTGCTGCTCAGCCACGCATACACATCAATTTCAGATTGTGCTAAAAAATAGATGAAGGCAGAGAGAGACACTGCATCGAACACACTTCGAGGCACACTTCTCCTGAAGATGGCGAACTCGCGGACTCTCGCAAAGCACCGAGTTCATCATCTGATAGAAGGCTCCCTGCCTTCATCTCTCGCAAATAGGTACTTCGATTATCAAAAAACTAAAGGAGCGGGCTTTTAGCCTCCCAGGGAAGCTGCCCGCTCCTTCAATTCTCTTGATTTTCGCTTTGAGATTGGGAGCGGGAGTCCGCTCCCGCTGATTAATGCCTGCTATTTCGGCGATTTTCGGATATTTGGAATCCGGGTCTACCGCCGCAAATACTGGTCGTTGACGGCATCACGTCTAACGAGCAGACGAATGAATACATGGCGGCGCACGGCTGCCATTTCATCGTTTGCTCTTTATGTTTCGTCATCGTCAACATTGAAATTCTTCTTTCATGCTGCACGCACTCGTGCGGCGCAAGTTGTTTTGTATAAGACAGGACCACTGACTCTGTCAAGCGTTTTCTTTATGATTGTGTTGACGACTCGTTCGTTGCCCTTACTGATACAATGACTAAGCCTCGTCGAAAGTATTACTTGCAAACCTTGGGAGATCGACATGAGCCGAATCAAACTGTTGGCGATTATTTTTATTAGTTGCGTGATGGCCGCGGCACAAACACCTAAGACCGTCACGAAGGATGGTCTTTCATTCGATTATCCGAGCGACTGGACCATGCGGGACGATAGCAGCGGCGACGCGCAGCAGTTCAGCTTGAGTAAAACTAACAGCGATGTGCAAATCAGGGTCTTTGTGCACAAGGGGCGCATCGCGGCGGAGAAGTTGCCGGATGCTAAGAAGGCTTTTATCGATCCTTATATAGCGTCGACGGAGAAACAGTTTGTGGCGATGGGAGCAAAACCGGAACAATCGCCGGACACTTCAGAGATTGGCGGGGTTAAGGCGGATGGAGTCAAGATCAGTGCTTCGTTGGGAGGTGAAACGGGCGCTGCGAAGATCTACTGGGCACTGGTTGCGCAGCGAGTTGTGGTGTTGACCTTATTTGGACCAGACAAGCAGTTGCAGCAACTCGCGCCGGCATGGGATCTGGTGCGCAACAGCTTGAAAGTGGTTGATCCGAAAGCAGCGCCCGCTGCGTCTCCAAAGCCCTCCCCGTGAGAGGCTACTTATTGCCATTTGAAAATCTTTAACGCAACCACGAAACTCACCACACACCATAAAAGCAGAACAGCGATCGGAATCCAGTTGGACGAGAGCGTGGCGCCTTCGTTCATCAAGGCGCGGAGCACGTTGTTGAGCGCAGTTAGCGGCAGCGCCTGGATGAACGGTTGCAGGATTTGCGGGAATCGTTCCGAAGAGAAGAACGTGCCCGAAAGCAACCACATCGGAAGCATGATGAAGTTCATCAAGCCCGATACGCCCTCGATGGTTGTCGGTCGCGCAGCCACGAGCAATCCGATACCGGAAAAAGTAAAGCCACCGAGTATCGTCATCAAAGCGACACTCAGCCACGAGCCGCGCACAGTAAAACCAAAAGCAAGCGTCGCGAAGACGATAACGGCTGCGACTTCCAGCACAAGAAACACCAGACGCGAGAGCATGAACGATAGCAGGTAGTGCGAACGGTGCATCGGAGTCGCGGCAAAACGCTTGAGGATTTTCCGCGAGCGCGCGATTACCACGGTAAATCCAAGGCCCCACAAACCGCTGCCCATCATGTTCATTCCGATTAGTCCCGGAACGAGAAAATCCACATAACGCGCACCAGGCTCCGTAATCTTTTCCTCACCAACGTTCACGACATCCGCGCGTCCCTTACCTCTTTGCAAAACATCGTCGACGAGCAGTCTTGCGGCTCGACTCTCCGGTCTGGTTGGATCGAATCGATACTCGAATGTGTTGTCACCGGGCTTTACGACTATCGCCACTTTCCCACTTCGCAACTGGCGCGTGGCTTCGTCTGGACTCAACACAGTTGCCGTAATCTCAGGCGAACGTGACAAGAGGCTTGCAGTCTCGGTTGCCTTTGCATCGCTAGCCTCGATTGCAACTGGCGTTTTATCCGGCGCTGTGTTGCGAAACGCGATTCCAAGCGCGAACGTCATCAAAACGGGAAAGACGAAGACCCAGAACACGGCTTCTTTCTCGCGCAGGAACTCGCGCATGCGCGTCAGCGTCAGTTCGACGAGTGGATGAGATTCTTTCGCTTCAGGCATCGCGCAGCATTCTCCCTGTCAAACTGACGAATACATCTTCGAGTGTCGCCTGGTGTGTTGTAAGCGTGACGATCTCGGACTGTTGTCGTTCGATCTCGGCGAGCAATGCAGGCAAGGCAACGCCGATCTCCGAAACGGTGAGTGAATAATCTCCATCACGTTTGTGCAAATGAGTAACGGCTGGAAGACGCTTCAACGAATCATCTGCAAGTTCTTTCGTGACGCTGAATTCTACGATCTGATCGGCGCCTAGCGATTCGATCAGCTCAGCCGGCGTGCCGAGTGCGATCACTTTTCCATGGTCCATGATTGCGACCCGATCGCAGAGACGCGACGCCTCTTCCATGTAGTGAGTCGTTAAAAGAATCGTACCGCCACCGGCGCGAAATTTCTCGACGATGTCCCACAGTGAGAGACGCGCTTGCGGATCGAGTCCGGTGGTCGGTTCATCCAAAAACAATAGCTCCGGATCGCTTACGAGCGCACAGGCAACTGCGAGTCGTTGTTTCTGCCCGCCCGAGAGTTTGCCGACGCGCGCGTTACGTTTCTCTTCCAGCGCCACGGTATGAATAACTTCATCGACGTTATGACCGCGCTGGTAGAAACTGCGAAAGAGTCGCAGAGTCTCCTCAACGGTTACCTTCTCGGCAAGCTGCGTCTCCTGTAACTGAACTCCGATCCGCTCGCGTAATGCTCGGTCATCACCTTTACCCCAGCGCTCTCCGAGTATCTCGACCGTCCCTTCATCCGAAGGCGTCAATCCCTCCAATATCTCAACCGTCGTGGTCTTCCCGGCTCCATTTGGCCCAAGCAGCCCAAAACACTCCCCCTTGAACACTTCCAAATCGAGCCCATTAACGGCCGTCACATCAGCAAACCTCTTGACGAGCCCCGCACACCGCAGCGCCACCGTTGATGTTTGCATTGACATAAGCCTGGATATTGCCACGAAAAGGCACATAAAGCACACAAGTTTCGTGTTGTGCCTTTTGTGACCTTAACTCTTGTAAGCGCGGCCGGCGAGGCTGGCGACGACGGTTACGAGTTCGGCGGAGTCGACGGGTTTTGGGAGGTGGAATTGGAAGCCGGAGCGGAGGACGCGCATGCGGTCTTCGGCGCGCGCGTAGGCAGTGAGGGCTGCGGCCGGGATGTTGCCGCCGCGCTCGGAGGGTAGGGCGCGGATTTTTTCGATCAATGAATAGCCGTCTTCGTCGGGCATTCCCAGGTCACTGATAAGAATGTCTGGCTTGTGTTGTTCGAGTGCTTCTAATGCTTCGGCGGCGGAGCGCGTGATAATTACTTCCGAACCACACTCCTTCAAGACTTCGCCGATCAACTCGCGTGTGTCGGCCTCATCATCAACGACGAGCACCTTAAGGCCCTCGAGTGAAGGCAAACCGTCGAACGAAGGGATCTCCTCACTCTGAGTCGGGTGAATGGCCTCGGCTTCGTTCTGACTAATCACGCCAACGAACGGCAGCGTGATCGTAAACGTCGAGCCCTTCCCTTCTCCTTCACTTTGCACCGCCACACTCCCGCCGTGAAGGTCCACCAGTTGATGAACGATCGACAGCCCGAGCCCGAGACCACCGTGTATGCGCGTGGTGCTCGCATCTGCCTGGCGGAAACGATCAAAAACATAAGGAAGAAACTCTTTGCTGATGCCTACTCCTGAATCACTCACGACTATCTCAACGTGCGAGTCGATGCGCTGCAGCTTGACTTGAATGCGACCGCCTTTTGGAGTGAACTTGACCGCATTCGTCAACAGGTTCCAAACAATCTGTTGCAGTCGATCCGCGTCGCCGGAGATTGGACCAGCCGCCGGATCGAGCATCGTTTGCAAGCGAATGCTTTTAGCGTCAGCCGCGGGACGAATCGAGTCGATCGCTGCGTTGACGATCGAAAGCAGATCAACTGTGCGCACATCGAGTCGTAACTTCCCCGAGATGATGCGCGACACGTCGAGGAGATCGGCCACTAACTGGCTTTGAGACTTCGCATTCCGGTAGATCGTTTCGACCGCGCGGTCGGTATTGGCCTCGTTGAGTTTGCCGAGACGCATCATGTGGGCCCAGCCCAGAATCGCATTCAACGGATTGCGTAACTCGTGCGAGATCGTAGCGAGAAACTCATCCTTCAAACGGTTCGCTCGCTCAGCTTCACGCCGGGCTACGTTCTCACTCGAAAGCAGCCTCGATCGCTCTTCGATTTGCGCTTGCAATTCAGCTTCGCGCGCTACACGTTCGGTCACGTCGTCGATAATCGTCAGCGTTCCGATTACACGACCTTCGTGACTCAACGGCGAAATTCGCACCGCCTGTTGCATCTGCGTAAAGCCGTGCTCGCCCGACACGGCAGGCATCGCGATCAAATAACTATGCAACGCTTGCGACAACACGCTCACCTTTCCTTCAAGCGCCCACTTGTAATGCCGGTCGAGACGGCGTTGAGTCAGCTCGGGGAACAGCTCGAGCAGATTGTTGCCGATTATTTCAGCCCTGGTTTTTCCGGTGTGCTCCCACATCCAGTGGTTCCATTCGACAACCTTTAGATCGCTGTCAGTCGTGACGATTCCCTGCGCCGCCAGATCGTGCATCCAGTGCAGGACCGCAGCGTTGAGCAATGTCTCTTTGGAGTTACTCGCTGTCATCACAACTTTGGGCATCACCGGCCCTGTTGCGCTTCCCACGCGTCGACTTCCTGAATTAAACGATCGAGCGATTCGACGCTCAACACAATCACCAGAAATCCCTTGACTGAACTGTCGCGGATTTGAAACGCCGTATAGATCACGAGCGCGTAATGCATTTCAGGCTTGTCTGACGTAGTCGACGCGATCAACTCATCGAGCGTCTCTAGATGCAGCCGCGGCACGGAAAACGTCACGTGAACGTTCAGCAAATTCCCAAACATTCCCAAACACGCATTCAAAAGTATATTCCCAACCTCAGTTAAAACTTCTCGCGCTGATTCGTCGAGAAAGTTTGAGGTACTGTGTTCATCGGTAAGCAAATCAGTGAGCTGCACGGCGCCCGCATAATTCAACAACAACAACGCATCACCCGCGACTGGTCCAGCAAACACCTGGTGAATCGAAGCCACATCGCCTGGTACAAACTTAGCCAGCGCTCCCCGCAATTCCTCAGTTCTATAAACTGCCACTTCCGGTGGCTCGAGTAACACACGATGCCCGGTCAGCTCCGAGAGCGCGGCTCCCGTGCGCGCGAAGGCAATGTTGATGAGCTCGGAAAGCGCGTCGCGCTGTCGCTCAGTTAGTTTCACCAGTGACTCCTTCCACGAGTGCTGCTTCGACAGCCGCAATCACTTGTTCCGACACAAACGGTTTGTTTATAAACGCTAGCGCTCCCGCCTCATCAACCAATTTCCGTGTCGAACTCTGAATATCGGCGCTGGCAACTACAACTAATGCCTTCGGATCCATCTCACGCAATTTCACGAGCACATCGAGCCCGTACATGCCTTTCATTACCAGATCGAGCAAAACCAAACTCGGCTTTTCGAGGAAGTAGAGCTCGAGCGCGGTCATTCCATCGTCTGCTTCCACCACTTCGTAACCCGCGGACTCGAGGATTCGTCGCAACGTTCTGCGTGACAACGCTGAATCGTCCACGATCAGAATCTTCTGACTCATACGACCTCCCTGATGGCGTGGGCCATGTCTTCCAGAGCCACACTCCTGTCACTCAAACCGGCTTCCATCACCACGCCCGGCATACCATACACCACGCAACTGCTCTCCGCTTCTGTAAAGACAAGCCCGCCCTGCGATTTGATCCAGGCGGCTCCCTGCTTTCCATCCGATCCCATCCCCGTCATTACAACACCGAGCACGCGATTGCGATAGACTTCCGCCGCGGATTGAAACAACACGTCAACGGATGGACGATGCAGCGTACTAAACGGTCTTGCATTGAGGTGTGTAACGACCTTGCCGTCTGGCTGGCGTTTCAATGTCAGGTGACGACCTGCCTGCGCAAGAAAGACGCGACCCGGTTTCAGCTCGTCTCCCTCTGCTGCTTCTCGTACTTCAAGATTAGATAACTCGTTCAACTTCGCAGCGTACATCTCGGTGTAACCAACCGGCATGTGCATCACCATCACGAGGGGAACCGGAAAGTCTGCCGGCAACTGCGGTATCAATCGTTTGAGCGCCTGCGGTCCACCCGTTGAGATACCAAGCACTACCAGGTCAACCGAGTGATTCCCGGCAACCGCCGGCTCGACTCTCGCTGCGATCTGTGGCTCAGGTGTTGGAAGCCGGCTCAGCGAAATATTGCCTGCTGCTTTGACCTTCTCGATCAACTCGTTGCTGACTTCAAAGATCTTCTCACTCGCGAGCGCGGTTGGTTTTTGAACGAAGTCGATCGCTCCCGCATCGAGCGCGGTTAGTGCAGCTTCAGCCGTCTCCTTCGCGACGCTCATGATAATGATCGGCACAGGCTTCCGCTGCATTTGTTCGCGTACGAATCCGACACCGTCCAGTTCGGGCATGATGAGATCGCACGTGATTACGTCCGGATTGAGCTGCTCTACCAGATCGAGTGCTTCTCGACCATCGCGCGCCGCGCCCACAACTTCGAGGAAGGGGCTGCGTGAGAGTATCTCTCGCACGACCTTCCGTACGTATGCAGAATCGTCGATCACCAATACACGTAAGACTCGATCCATCTTTAGACAGCCCTCTGACGCTTTGCATACACGAAAGCGTCGTCAATTTCGGTCAGGGTAAACTCGGTCGTCAGCCGTATTAATGATTCAGCGGCGCCAACAAATAGATAACCCGGAGGCCGGATATTTCTCGAGAAAGAACGCACCACGCGGGTAATCGCGTTTTCTGAGAAGTAAATAAATACGTTGCGACAGAAAATAAAATCCGCATCGGCGAGGTGCGAGATCTGGTCGTCCTCTATTAAGTTTGCAAGTCCCCATCTTATTCGAGAATGTATGTCGCTGCTGACACGCCAGTCTGAACCATCTCGCTCGAAATAGCGATCCCGCAGAGCGCCAGGAAGATTGCGGAAGGCGCGCTCTCGATAAACGCCTCGCATGGCGCGATCGATGGCTTTCGAGCTGGCGTCAGTGGCTACGATCTCGATCGATGCGCGCTCAAACCAGCCGGCCTCGTTCAATGCGATCGCGATCGTCAACGGTTCCTCGCCGGTGGCGCAGGCTGCGCTCCAGATCCGCAAAGTTGAGCCCGTGTTTCGAGCGTGCCATTGAGGCACTAGTGTTTGGACCAGAGCGCGCACCTGATCGATCTCGCGCCAGAGATACGTCTCCTGCACTGAGAGCGCGTTCATCACGTTCTGCCATTCGACGGGCGCGGAGGGATCGTATTTCAGCAAGTAGTAATAGTCGAGATACGAACCGAAGCCACGCTCGATGACGAGGGGCGAGAGTTTGTCCAAAAGGATATCGCGCTTGCCGTTGTCGAAATGCATTCCGGTGCGTTCGTTGATCAGAGCTTGAATCAGACTCGTGGTGCCCTCAGGTAATGCCAGATTATGTGAACGCGACGACACCATGTTTCTACAGAACCGAGCGCGGTAGCGCCGGGTCAACCTCAACTAAGAAAGCCAGCCAATGGCTTTGCACAAAAAGTCCTTGTTCTGTGATTTCTCTGTGCCACCTCAGTGTCCTCTGTGTCTCTGTGGTTGATGAATTCCGAGTAAAACCACACCACAGAGACACAGAGGACACTGAGGTTGCACAGAGAAGACAGCGATCGAGACTTTTTGTGCAAAGCCCCAGCCAATAGAATTTACCCGGCGCTACCGCGCTCGGTTCTGCGCTACCTTGGCGGCGTGGGCGACGTCCAGATCGTCGTCGTGAACCAACTCCGCGACGATCGCCGCGACCCGCGGACCGCCGATTTGCCCGAGCGAATCAAGGGCCGCAATGCGAACGTGGTTGAATTCGTCCTTCTCAATAACTCGTTTGAGGGCCTCGATGCTTCCCTCATCCCGGTGTCGACCCAACGCACGCGCGCTGAAATACCGCACCCAAACATCGTCAGCTATGAGTCCTTCAAGCAAATGCTCGACGACCTGCGGCCCGTCCATGTTGCCGAGCGCACGAGCCGCAGCCGCCCGCACGTTCGGCGTTTCCTCTTTCAACGCGTTGGCGAGAACATCCAAAGCGCGTTCGTCTTCAACAAACGGTAGGTGCTCGATCGTCGCGCACCGCACTCGCTCATTCGGATCGCGACTCAACTCCACCAACGCGTCCGCCGCCTCCGGATATCCAAAGTATCCGGCAATCTTCACTGCCGATTCGCGAACGTTCGGATCCCGGTCATGCAGGAGCGGAATGATACGTTGCGACATCGACGCAGGAATGATCGAATTCAGGGCTGCGACCGCCGCCTGCCTGATCGAAGCATCCTCGTCGCCGATCAATTTCAGTAGTCCATCGACTGCCTGCGGATCGCCGATTTCGCCGAGCGCATTGGCCGCATCAATCGCCAGAGACTCGTCATCGAGTGTGCTTACAAGCGCGGACGTTGCGCTCGAATCGCCAAGGCGTCCGAGTGCAACAACGGCGGAACGTCTAACTTCCAGATCTTCCGCCCTCAACTGTGAAATCAATAGATCTGCAGTCGTAGAACCATGCCGCACGAGCGCTTCGATAATCTCATCGCGCAGATCGACGCGTCCCATCAATCGCGTGAGCGCGCGGTCCACACCGGCGCCTTTGAGCCAGCCAAGCACTAAAGCAATCGAGCGATAGTCTTCTTTACCGGGCGCCTCCAACGTATCGAGCAGATTCTGAACACCGGTGGGCAGGACTTCACGGCTGGTTAGCTCCGCAATGTAACGACCTTCGCCATATTGCTGCTCATATCGATCGCTGAGATTTGCGAGCGCGTCTGCGACCGCTTCCACCGGGCCAGCCGGATTATTCAAAAGCGCCGCAAGCGGAGCGACCGTGCTTTCATCACCAATCTGGCCCAGCAGATTGGCTACTGGTATAACCAGAAGCTCATCGTCCAAAAGCGGCATGATTCTCGGTACGATGCGCGCATCGCCGATCTTTGTGAGCGCTTCCAATGCTGCGAAGGTAAGAAAGAAGTCTCTTGATTCAACTATCTCAACAAGTGCATCAACGGCATCTGCAGCTTTTAACTTACCCAGCGCCTCGATCGCGTGATAAACCACATTCGTATCTTCGTCATTCAACGCCTGGGCCAATGCTGCAACTGCTCGCGCGTCGCGTTGTTCACCCAAAGCCAACGCTGCCTGCATTCGCAGATCCGCATTGGGATTTTTCAGCAGCTCGATAAGCGGCGAAACCGTGTTGACATCACTCGACGTCAAGACCTGTAGCGCGCTGTTCAGTAGCGAAGGATTGTGATGATTTTCGACTACAGAGCTTATCAGCGCTGCGATCGCGTCAGGCGCGGCACGTTGCGACACGCCTTTGATCGCGGCGCGACGAACTCTCCAGCTCTCGTCACTCAACGCACCAAGCAACGGTGCTGTGTCGTATGACGCATCATCCCTGATAGTCTCAGCCGCATTCAGTCGCGCCGACTCATCACCTTCAGCCAAACGCGCCGCCAGCTCCCGCTCACGCTCAAGCCGCTCTGTAACGTCTTCAATAGTGACGATGAGCCCGGCAATCGTATCGCCGTCACGCAGCGGCGCGATCGTCACTCGCTGCTGCATCTTGTCGAAATGTTTCGAAGGATTAACTGGAGCACAAGGGATCAGATAATGATGAAAGGCCGGCGCGAGCACTTCGACCACGCCTTCCTTAAGCGATCGTTGGAAACGCTTCAACAGACCTCGCTTCTCGAGATCAGGCAACAGCGCAGTCAGCTCCTGCTCCGAAGCAGACTCCTCGCTGATACCGGTGAGACGCGCGAGCGTCGCATCCCAAACTCGAATCACGAGATCAGTATCAGTTGTGAAAACGCCGATCTGCGTCATTCGCGTTCATCCGCGGCCGGTTTTCTGGTCCGCTTGCGTTTGGGCTTCTCAGCACCGTTGCTACCAATCATACTGTCCATGATCTCGCCTAGCTGACGGGCGCGCTCGGCCAAACCGGACGTGCTGGTCAACGTCGCCTTAACACCATCCGCATTACGATTTGTTATCTGGCGCAGCTCGCTGACATCGTTGCGAATCCTGTCGGCAGCATCGAGATGATTGCGATTCGCGTTAGTCATCCGCAACGCGTCTTTCGAAACGTTTGCCACGGCCACAGTCATCTCATGCGACGTCCGCGACTGCTCGCGCATCGCCTTCGTTACTTGATCGGATTGCAAACGCATGTTCTGCGTCGCCTCGGTAATCTCTGCCGACGCCTTCGCCTGCTCGCGCATCGCTCTACCGATTTCATTGATCTGTTTTGCGAGCTGGACCGCTTCTCTCGAAACCTGATCGCCGGCAACTACCTGTTCACTCAACGCACGCGCAGTAGAGGCCGCGCCCCGGCGCATCGATTCGATCGCTTGCGTGATTTGCTTGGCAGCGGCGGCTTGTTCGTTCGAAGACTTGCGCACCTCCTTCGCCGCGCCGCTCGTGCTCTGCGCCGCCTTGATGATCTCCCTCGCCGCGCGGCCCTGCTCGTTCACCGCTTTGCTGACTTCCTTTGCCGTCTTCCGCATCTCCGCTGATGCCTTGACGATCTGTTGCGCGGCCTGCGCTTGTTCAACGACAGCGATAGAAACTTGTTTCGTTTGCGTGGCAGTAGTGTCGATTGCGGTAACAACCTGCTGACCGGCCGTCAGTTGTTCCTCGGTTACATCCGCAATTTGTCCGACCAGCTTCGCTGTTTGATTGATTCCAGTCAGTATCTTCCTGAGACCCGCCGCGCCTTCTTCCGCGAGTTGACCGCCTTCCTCTGCGATACGCGTTCCCTCGCTCGCAGCGGTAACAGCTTCTCTGACAACTTCCTGAAGCGACCTGATGATTACGGCGATATCGGCTGTCGCCTGTGCGGATCGATCGGCGAGATTTCTGATCTCTTCTGCGACTACAGCAAAACCGCGGCCCGCATCGCCAGCGCGCGCAGCCTCGATCGAAGCATTGAGCGAAAGCATGTTGGTGCGTTCGGCGATGACGTTGATCGTGTTGACGATGCCGCCAATCTCGTCAGAACGTTTTCCCATCTCGCGGATGACGCTCGCTGATTGCTCCATCGCCGTACGGACTTTCTGTATTCCCTGCATCGATTTCTGCGCTGCGGCTCCGCCTTCCTCCGCTTGTTTGCTCAATTGTGTAGTTGCTTCTTCGGCACGCTTCGTCAACGCCACGACCGAATTCAACGAGCGGTCCATTTGATTAGCGCTGCCCGCGGCACTCGTCGCAGCTTCATTAATGCGCTCCGCACTCTGCGCGACTACCTGAACCGAGCGCGCCATCTGTTCCATCGAAGTCGACACTTCTTCAACTGACGTCGTAAGGCCCTCGGTCATCGCCCCAACCTCTTCGATTGATGCCGCCATTTCGTTGATCGCTGAAGATGTCTCTTCGGCCGAGACGGTGAGATCGTCGGCATTTCCGGAGAGACTCGTGATCGAGGCTGACATCTGTTCCATGCTGGCCGCAGTTTCGTTCACCGATGCGGTGAGTGCTTCAGTGTCGGCGCTGACAGATCTGATTGAACCGGCAATCTCCGTCATCGCGCCCGTAACTTCTTCAGCAGATGTCGCCATGCCTTGCGTCGTGTTACTGACGCCTTCGATCGAACGCGTGTTTTGTTCGATGGCAGCGGCGATTTGATTGATCGATAAAGCAAGAGATTCAGCATTCCTGGTGACTTCTTCGATCGATGCGGAGCTCTCGTTAACCGACGACGCGAGTTCTTCCGTTGAAGTGGCAATCGACTCAAGCTGAGTTGTCGACTCACCCAGAGATGCAGTCATCTCATTGGCAATCGCGAAGGTGCTGTCGAGTACGCGTAGCTGTGTTTCGGCTCCTTCAGCCACCTCGTTGGCCGTTACTGTGATTTCACTGGCTGATTCGGCCACCTGCACTGCGTGCTGGCGAACTAGTCCGATGTCTTTATCAATATTGTTGTTTGAGGTTGCTATCACCTGAGACATAGTCGTATCTCCGTATTTGCTTATGAAATCTGTGGCTCGATCTGGTAATCGAGATCGAGCACGGCTTCTAAATTCAAAATCAGAATCATGCGTTCGCCAATCGTGGCGATGCCTTCAAGGTAGTGACCACTTAAACCGGTAAGCGCTTCGGGTGCCGGCTCGATCGACTCCGCTGGGATCTTGAGAAACTCGCGCGCGGTATCGACGACGAGTCCAACCACCCGCGTTCCTGTGTTGATAACAACCAACCGCGATCGCAGCTCGCGTTCAATTCTTTCGAAACCAAAACGTGTGCGCAGGTTCAGCGCCGGAATCACCTGGCCGCGAACCAGCACGACGCCTTCGACGGCGGGGTGAGCATTTGGGACTGATGCAACGTCGTCGATCATCTCGATCTGCTGCACGAAACTGCTGCGAACACTGTAAGTAGTGCCCGCCAGTTCGAAAAGTATGAATGGTTCCATCTGTGTCATCTGTGTACTCTGTGGCTAATGACTTGAAGTTACCGCGAGCTGTCGTAAGGCGCTGATGTCCAGGATCAGCACGACGCGTTGATCGCCGAGCTCAGTAGCCCCAGCGATACCTTTGCTTTGCGCGAGCGGATCTTTAATCGCACGCACAACGATCTCTCGTTGTCCGATTATTCGATCGACCGCGAGCCCGACGGCGTTCGTATCTTCACCAATCACCAGCACGTGAAACTTCTCATCACGTTGGTAATTCATCTCAAAAACTCGTGCGAGACGAAGCAGCGGTAGAACCTTGCCGCGATAAGAAATGATTTCGTTGTTCTCCAAAACGTTCGTCGACGCTGACTCAACCTCCAACACTTCCCTCACCCCTGACTGTGGCACCGCAAAGCGTTGACCATTCACGCTGACGATGAGTGCTTCAGCAATCGCGAGTGTTAAAGGCAACTCGATCGTGAACGTGGTTCCTTCGCCGAGTTTTGTCGCGAGTGCGATTCGACCGCCGAGCTCTTCCGTCGCTTTTTTAACTACATCCATTCCCACGCCACGACCACTTTCTCGATCGGCTTCGTCGCGTGTTGAAAATCCGGGAGTCGCGATCAGATCGAGTAATGCGGCGTCATCGATATCAGTGTTGCCGTGACTCAGGCCGCGCGCGCTCGCCCTATCGAGTACGAGCTTTCGATCGATCCCGCGCCCGTCGTCGGCGATCTTGATCACGATCATTTCACCGGCCGTCGTGGCGCTCAGTGATAACAATCCTTCACTTCGCTTGCCCTGTGCTTCACGCTCGGTGACAGTTTCGAGTCCATGACTGACGGCGTTGCGCACTAGGTGCATGAGCGGATCCATCATGCGCTCGACGAGGAACTTGTCGATCTCCGTTTGGCCGCCGCTGTGCTGTACGATGATCTTCTTACCGCTCTCACGCGCCAGATCGCGAACGACGAACGTCATGCGCTCGAAGATCTCACCGATCTGGACCATGCGGACGCGCATGACACTCTCGCGCAGGTCTCTGAGTTGTCGCCCCATGCTCAGGCTTGTTTCCTGGAGCGAGCGCCAGAGCGCAGGTGGTGTCGTGCGTTTGAGCTCCGTCAATTGATCCTCGAGTCGTGTACGACTGATCACGAGCTCACCGATGATTCGCATCAATTCATCGAGCCGATCAAGATCGACGCGCACGACACTCGCCGGCGCGATCGTGGCTATCGGTTGGCTTTCTTTCGCTCGTGGCGCGGATTCAACCGGAGCAGGCTTGAACGTCAAACCATCAGCTTCGAGCGTTGACTTGTCTGCGTTGGTCGCAACAATGAACTCGAATGCGATTTCGCCCGCGCCTTTAACCACGGGCTTCGCCTGGATCAATTGCCCAATCTCTTGCAGCCGTGAGCGCACGCTGTTCACGTTTACGCCGCGTTCGGCAAGTTCCGCAGTCGGTGTGAATTCGATCAACCAACGCTTCGCCGTAATATCCGTCTCGGCTGCCTGAGGTTCTGATCCTTTGTTCGGAGCTGATTCAGAAGAAATGTTTTGCAATCTCTGAACAGTCTCATCGATCGATGGAATCGGTTGATCGTTGCGACGCGCGTTGATAACACTTTCAAGCAACGACACGCCCGTGACGAGCGCTTGAAATCCTGAGTCACTCAGAAGGATCGTTCCTTCACGCAGCTCACGAAGATAGCTTTCGAGATGATGGGCGAGCTGTTCGGCGGCGCTCAGGCCAACCATGCCCGAAATCCCCTTGAGCGTGTGAAAGCTACGAAAGAGATTATCGAGCAACGTGCGATCGACTGTGCCGTCATCGACCTCGTCTTCGAGCGTTACCAGCGAGCGGCGGATCGAGACCAGGTGTTCGTCACACTCGGCGTAGTAATCGTCGAGGAACTGGTCGAAGAACTCGCCACGGTTGTCGGGGTTTGGGTTATCCATCAACTCGCATTCAGCAATGAGCCGACCACGTCAGCCAGGTGCCTCGGATCGAAAGGTTTCGTTAAGTAACGATTTGCGCCTGCGGCTAAAGCCTGGGCGCGGCTCGACTCTTCGCCTTTTGTTGTTAGAACTACAATTGGAATGTTTCGATAGGCTTGGTGCTTTCGCACGAAATCGATCACCTCCATGCCGTGCATGTCCGGCATGTTTAGATCGAGCACCATCAGGTCGACGGGTTCTATCGCCAGCCGTTCGATGGCTTCGAGACCGCTGCCCGCTTGTGTCGACTTCACCTTTCGCAGCGAGCCCAGAGACGTAATCACCATGCGCCGCATCGTGGGCGAATCGTCAACCACTAAGATATTGTTAGTCTTGATTTCGTCCGGCATTTAGATTGTTTAAGTGACAGACTACGCCCTGCGGGGTCAGCCCCACCGGCTCGACAGGGGAAGCGGTTATCAAGGGGGACGTTATTCTACGAGAAAATAAGGAAATTCGCCAAAAGTACGTGTCCACAGATTACACAGATTGTTTATAAAGTCTGCGTAATCTGTGGATAGATACCAAAAAGGACCTCAAACAGATGATTCATCACGTGGTGTCGCTCGTGGGCTTCGTGATTTTTGCGGGTGTGGCGTGGCTGCTTTCCAGTAATCGTCGTCGAGTTGCGTGGAAAACGATCGCCTGGGGTGTCGCGCTGCAACTCATCATTGGGCTGATTATTTTTCGCCTGCCCGTTACGCAGCGAGTGCTGCTCTGGCTGAACGACGCTGTGCTGGCGCTGCTCAATGCGTCGAAGAGCGGATCGGTGTTTTTGTTTGGGCCACTCGCGGCGAGTCCGGGAGAGGCAGGCTCCGTCGGTTTCATCCTTGTATTTCAGGTGCTTCCGGTCGTGATCTTCTTTGCGGCGTTCACCGCGATGCTCTATCACTTGCGCGTGTTGCAGGTCTTCGTGCGGCTCTTCGCTTGGTTATTTCACCGGACAATGAAGATCAGCGGCGCTGAATCGCTCTCGAGTGCAGCAAACATCTTTGTCGGCATTGAATCGGCGCTCGTGGTGCGGCCTTATCTCGAGAGGATGACTCGGTCGGAGTTGCTATTAATATTGACTACGGGCATGGCCACGGTGGCATCGAGTGTGCTCGGAGTGTACGTGGCCTTTCTCGCCGGCGTATTTCCACAAATTGCGGGACACTTGATCTCGGCTTCGATACTCGCGATTCCTGCTTGCGTCGTTGTCTCGAAACTGCTGATTCCGGAAACCGAAACGCCGGAGACGCTTGCGGCCGTTCCACCTGAAGACGAATCAGACCGATCGAAGAATCTGATCGGCGCGATTATTCAGGGCGCGATGGATGGGTTGAGACTTTCCGCCGGAATCTGTGCCTTGATCATCGCTATCTTAGGAATCGTAGCGTTGATTGATAAGTTACTCGGCGTGGTGAGCTCGTGGTTCGGGATGAGCGAACCGCTTTCTATCGTGAGAATTCTCAGTTGGATCTTTTATCCCTTCGCATTTCTACTCGGCTTACAACCCAGCGACGTCCCAGTCGCCGCGCGCTTATTGGGCGAGCGCGTAATACTGACTGAAGTCTTCTCCTACAACCATCTCTCGCAACTCATCTCCACCGGCCAACTAACAAACCCACGCACCGTCGTAATCCTAACCTACGCCCTCTGCGGCTTCGCCCACGTCGCCGCAATGGCAATCTTCGTCGGCGGCACCGCCGCCCTCGCCCCGTCGCGCCGCGACGACCTCGCCAGCCTCGGCCTACGGGCGTTACTGGCAGCTACGTTAGCCACGTTGATGACGGGGTGTATTGCGGGGATCTTCAGCGGCGGTGAAAGCATATTGTTGATTAGACCATAAGGAAATTTAGCCGCGGATTACGCGGATAAACGCAGATCAGCGTAAATCTGGGTTCATCCGCGGCTAAAAACAATCTCGGTTGAGAAAGGTTGTAAATGAAACTCCAAGACGGTGATAGCTATCAGAAGCTTCGGGAAGCGCAGGATAGGCATTTCTGAGTGCGAATGAACAATGGTCCATTCAATAGCCACGGATGACACGGATAAGATCGGATTAAATCCGTGTTCATCCGTGGCCAGGTTTTACATATTGTCTGGAATCTCGGCTTCTACGAGTTGCTTCAGCAGGGTTAACGACTCCTGCCAGCCAAGATAACACGCTTCGGCGGGAATCGCGGCGGGGACGCCCTCCTGCACGATGTTCAATTCGGTTCCGACTGACACTTTCTTCAACGTGACCGTAGTCATCATTTCGCCGGGCAGGTTCGGGTCGTCGAAGCTATCGCTGTAGCGAAGGAGCTCGTTTGGTTTAAGCTCAAGATACTTGCCACCGAATGAATGACTGTTGCCGCTCGTGAAATTCGTGAACGACATCTTGTAAGTGCCACCGACTTTCGGATCAAGGTGATGAACCTGGCACGTGAATCCATTCGGCGGTAGCCATTTGCACATCGCACCAGCATCAAGAAATGCTTTGTAAACTCGCTCTGGCGGCGCCGTGAGCACCCTGTGTAATCGAATCGTGTTTGTCTCCATAACCCTCCTTGTGATGATTTAACCTCCAGCAATTGCACCGATGATGTAGAACGGCTCAGTGCCCGACGCGATCGCGGCCGGCAACGGTGCATCCGCCGGCTCATGCGTCACGTCCTCACCGCATGCAAAGAACCTCAACAACGGACGCCGCTCTCCTCCGACATGATGGCGAATGGTCCCACGCAGCATCGGATAGCGCGCCTCAAGCGCGTCGAGTATCGAGCGCCGTGTCACTTCGCCGTCAATCTCAAGCTGCACATCTCCACTAACGCCCGCAAGCGATCGCAGATGTGCCGGCAGAACTACAACAATCATGTCAGCGTCTGGACCTCCACTGAAAGCACTGGGGGAAGATCGCGAACGATCGGCGCCCACGTGTCGCCACCATCAGGCGAGCAATATACCTGCCCGCCTGTCGTGCCAAAGTACACGCCACACGAATCAAGTGAATCGACAGCCATCGCATCGCGCAGCACGTTCACGTAACAGTTAGCTTGCGGCAAACCATTCGTCAGCGGCTCCCATTCGTTGCCGCCGCTGCGACTGCGATACACACGTAGCTTGCCATCCGGTGGATAGTGCTCGCTGTCGCTCTTGATCGGCACGACGTAGATCGTCTCCGGCTCGTGCGCGTGAACGTCAATCACAAATCCAAAATCCGTCGGCAGGTTTCCGCTGATCTCGTGCCAGGAGTCGCCCGCATCGTCACTGCGCATCACGTCCCAGTGCTTCTGCATAAACAACACGTTTGACTTCGACGGATGCTTTGCAATGTGATGAACGCAATGGCCCACTTCAGCTGTCGGATCCGGAATGTATTGCGAGCGCAATCCCTGATTGATCGCTTTCCACGTCACGCCACCGTCGTCAGTGCGAAACGCACCGGCAGCGGAGATAGCGATAAAGATCCTTTCACGATTGGCGGGATCGAGAATGATCGTGTGCAGGCACAGACCACCTGCACCCGGTTGCCACTGCGATCCGGTGCCGTGGCCACGTAGACCAGGCAGCTCCTGCCACGTCTGACCGCCGTTCGTCGAGCGGAACAAACCAGCATCTTCAATACCGGCAAAGACAGTGTCCGGATTGTCGAGTGAAGGCTCGAGATGCCACACGCGTTTGAACTCCCACGGATGCGGAGTGCCGTCATAAAACTGGTGCGTCGTGAGCGGTTTCCCGGTTTCCTCCGACGTGTCGTAAACAAATTTATTACTCTCGCCCATCGGCATCCCTTCGGGCGAGGTCGTCGGCGCGCCGGCGGGCGTTCCGGGCTGGAACCACGTCTTGCCGCCATCGTCAGAGCGCTGGATGATTTGACCAAACCAGCCGCTTGTTTGCGACGCGTAAATACGGTTCGGATCCACTTCCGAACCCTTCATGTGGTAAATCTCCCATCCGGCGAAGTGCGGACCGCTAACGTCCCATTTCTCACGTTTTCCATCTGAAGTCAGAATGAATGCCCCTTTGCGGGTGCCTACGAGTACTCGTACATTGCTCATCTTTTCGTTCCTTCTTTAGTGGTTATCAGCAAAATTCGGAATTCCAACATTAAGTCGAACGACGACCGCCGAAATCGACACCTGTGCCAGAAAATTTACTGTTTTTACGAATGCGCGATGATAGAGGTTATAAAGGTGAGTTGTGAAGATAAAACGATTATATTTTCAACAAATAGATCGCAACCGCGACCAGCACGAGTCCGATGACTACAGCGATGACGATGGTCTGAGACCAGTTTCGACCGACCTGTATCTTCGTCAGACCAGATGCACTCTCGAATTGACCGCTCATCTGGTAATCCGTCTTACGCTGGTCCATCAGGTCTGCATTAGCCACGAAGTTGGCAATGTCTTTCGCGGCATTCTCATACTTGATCTCACCGCGCTTCTTTTCCGCAACGATGCGCATCGCTTCCTGAGCGGCCTTTGCTTTAACCTGGCGCGCCTGATCTTCATCGAGGTTGCTGAACACATCGTCGAAGATGTCGTCAGCCGTAGGCTTAAACAATCCGGTGTTGTTGTTTTGTCTGACCAGATGTGTTTCGTCGTTTTCGTCTTTGGCCATCTTGCGCCTCCCTGAGATTTTCAGCTCGATGTTTCCGTACGGTAAGCTAATCGTGTGCGTGATCTTCGTTTTTCCGTGTACGTGCGCGAGAACGGCTTCGAGATCCTGCATCTCGTGCTCTAACAGTCTAACAGCAACTGCGCCCTCAAGAGCGTGCGAATGCGACAGCAGCGCACGAGCGACCTGCATGTCTCCACTCGACAACCAGGTCAAACGGCTTTCGACGATCTCTGGAAGATTTGACGTGTATGCCTTCTCGACGACGCGCTTCACGAGTGGGACCAACCTGGACTTCCAATCGTCAACCTTTACTTTAATGGAATGATGTTCAGGCTTGCGGTGTCGCTCGCGTAGCTTTCTCAATAACTCACATTTGCCGTCGAAGTCTAGGACCTTAGGCAAATGGTCAAGCAAACGATTGATCGTTTGCGCGCTGGGGCGGACTATGCCCGCTTTCCACTCGTCATAAACCTGCCGCGCATATTCGGCCGCGCCATCACCGTATTCGTCTTGATAGATGTTGAAGAGCCGGGCCAACTGGTCAGCGGAAAGCGCGTAGAACTTCTCGAGGACGTCTCGATCGAAGCCGCCAACCATCGCTGACAGCATCTCACGCTGACTGCGATGGCGATTTCTCCAGAATGTCGCGTCACGCGAGGAAAGTAGTCGAACCACGTAAACATTGTAATGGAATGGCCGGTTTCTCATAAATATTGTGAGGCCCCCGCTTGACTGGTTTAAAAAACAAACTCACCACAGCAGGAGTCATACTGGCTTCTGTAATCCTCGGCCAAGCCTGTCGTACCGCCCGGCCGGCTGAATCGATAGCAGCCAATCGGTCCAACGCGAACGCGCCCGGAACAACGGCGTCAGTGCCAGCACCACCACAAACAGAATCGCAGTGTGATCCGAACTATTCTGGATGCGTTCCGATCGCGAGTGATGTTGACTGTGCGGGTGGAAGAGGTAATGGACCAGCGTTCGTGAAAGGTCCCGTCAAGGTTATCGGCAAAGACATCTATAAACTAGACGGAGACCACAACGGCATCGGCTGTGAATAACAATCCGTGTTTTCGATTACACTGAAACACGAATAACGTATGCCGTCGAGAATCCTCCAGATCAAAGTCAAACCCAACTCACGCACGAACCTGCTTGAGCAAAAGGATGATGGGACGTGGCTCGCCTACATCAAGTCGCCGCCAGTGGATGGCAAGGCAAACGAAGAACTGATCGCGCTCGTCGCCAAACACTTCGGGTGCCGAAAATCAGAAGTCTCCATAAAATCGGGCGGCTCCAGCCGCACAAAGCTAATTCAGATCAGCGAAAATCCGCTTTAACCAATCCGCGCCCCTGAAAATCTTCGGAACTTTTTCCCCTCATATGCGTCTTAGATGACTGAAATTCGAATTTGGTCAACAGTCAAGAATCCACAAATGGTCGCAATTGCACCGAAAGAAACCGTAAAAGACGCGATTTTGGACGCCACGGACCGCCTTCTCGCCCGGTTTGGCTACCGGAAAATGACGGTCGAGGATATCGCCGCCGAAGCCGGAATCGGCAAAGGCACCATCTACCTGCACTTCAGTAGCAAAGAAGAGGTCGTGCTGTCGCACATCGATCGCATCGTCGATCGGCTCAAGGAGCGGTTGACCGAGATTGCCAGCTCGAACGAATCCGCCGCGGAACGACTGCGCCTGATGCTCCTGACGCGCGTGTTGTTTCGCTTCGACAGCATTCAGCACTACACGCAGAGCCTGAACGATCTGCTCGCGGTCCTGCGTCCGGGCTTGCTGACCCGCCGCGCACAATACTTCGAGTCCGAAGCGCAGATCTTTGCCCACGTATTAATGTCAGGCCGCGAATCCGGTGAGTTTAGTTTCGACAACGAGCACGCCACCGCGCACGCGCTCCTGCAGGCCACGAATGGTCTGTTGCCTTACAGCTTGAGCACAACTGAATTAGGCGCGCGTGAAGAAGTCAAGCAGCGAGCAGCGGACGTAGCCAATTTGATGCTGCGCGGCGTGCTCAGTCGCAAATAGTTTAGTCACAGATTTAGATCTATAAGGAGAACCATCAATGCTCAAATCCACCACCTCCGGGGTCATTTTCCGTCTGGCGATCGTTTGCGCACTCGCACTCTCGTGTGCGGTCGTTAGCTTCGCACAGCCGGAACAACCCGATCTCACCATCGATGCCGCAACACGAACCCAGGTAATCGATGGAATTCTAAAACGTCTCAACGACTCTTATGTGTTCCCCGATGTTGCGAAGAAGATGGAACAATCGATTCGCGAGCGCGTCGACAAGAAGGAATACGATCAGATCACGAGCGCGAAGGAATTTGCGACGAAGCTAACCAGCGATCTGCAAGCGGTCAGTCATGACAAACACCTGCGTGTGCGCTATTCGAACCAGGTGATTCCCGAGCGTGGACCACGTCGCGAGCCGACGGCCGAAGAGCGTGAACAAAGAAAGCGCGACCTGACCTGGATGAATCATGGTTTCGGTAAGGTTGAGCGACTGCCGGGCAACATCGGTTATCTCGAGTTCTTCAACTTCATGGACGAAGAGCTCGGCGCCGAGACAGTCGCCGCGGCGATGAATTTTGTCAACGGTACTGACTCCCTGATCATCGACATGAGAAAGAATGGTGGCGGCAATCCAGCGATGGTCGCACTCGTTTGTTCTTACTTGTTTGGTCCTGAGCCGGTCCATCTAAACGATCTTTACTGGCGCGAAGGTAATAAAACGGATGAGTTCTGGACGAAGAAGGAAGTCGCCGGCAAACGTTATCTGAACAAAGACGTTTATGTGTTGACCAGCAAACGGACGTTCTCAGGCGCGGAAGAGTTCACTTACAACTTGAAGAACCTCAAGCGCGCAACGATCATCGGCGAGACGACCGGCGGCGGCGCACATCCGGGCGGTGGTTTCCGCATCAGCGAACATTTCGGAATGTTTGTGCCAACGGGACGCGCGATCAGTCCGATTACTAAAACCAATTGGGAAGGCACAGGCGTGACGCCTGACGTCAGCGTGCCGGCTGATCAAGCGTTGCACGTCGCGCGTATCACGGCGCTGAAGAAGTCCTTAACGACCGTAAGTTCCGACTTCAAACCCGGCGTAGAAGAAGAAATTAAGAAACTCGAGACAGAGCTGACTGCGATGAAATCGAAGAGCTGAGACTTTTTAGCCACAGATTACACGGATTACACTGTTTGAATCCGTGTTTATCTGTGTAATCTGTGGCTAAAGTTTGAGATTCAAATATGAAGTGTCTGATCTTTTTAGTTCTCTTCCTTTCATCGATAACTGTTAACGCGCAAAACTGGCCGTCGTTTCGTGGTCCAAACGCGTCGGGTGTTGCCGAAGGCACAAATCCGCCCGTCACCTGGGACCTCGAAAAGTCGCAAAACGTTCTTTGGAAAACCGGCATTCCTGGTCTTTCACATTCAAGTCCGATTGTTTGGGGTAACAATATTTTTGTGATCACTGCTGTCAGCAGTGAAGCAAAGCCGACTTTCAAGGCGAAGGATCGAGGCATTGGCCTGGCAAATGACGATGTCAGCCACACCTGGATGATCTTCGCTTTGGACAAACGTAACGGCCGCGTGATCTGGACCGAGAAAGCCTACGAAGGCGTGCCACGAGCCAAACGTCACGTCAAGGCGACGCAGGCTAACTCGACTCCAGTGACCGACGGCCGTTACGTTGCAGCGCTTTTCGGTTCCGAAGGTCTCGCCTGTTACGACATCAAAGGCAAGTTGCTTTGGAAACCGGATCTCGGCGTGCTGAATCCGGGACTCTGGGACGACAAAGAATCTTCGTGGGGACACGCGAGTAGTCCGATCATCTATCGCGACCTCGTGATCGTTCAGGCAGACGGTCACAAGCAGTCGTTCATCGCTGCGTTCAATCTCAAAGACGGCAAACAAGCGTGGCGCGTCGAACGCAACGAGATCACCTCATGGACCACGCCGGCGATTTATCAAGGCAAGAATCGCGTAGAGCTAATCGCTAACGGCGGTCGATACATCCGCGGTTACGATCCTTTAACAGGCAAAGAACTGTGGCGCTTCGAAGACAACGACACGCAAGTGAAGATGCAGGCTCCGCTCATCGCAAACGATCTCATTTACATCACGGGCGGCTATCCACCGGGCCGCGCGATGTACGCGTTTCGTCCCGGCGCAGTTGGCGACATCTCACTCAAGTCAGGCGAAGACAAGAACGCCTTTCTCGCGTGGAGCACGACCAAAGGCAGTCCTTACACACCGACACCGATCATCTACGGCGATTTATTCTACGCTCTTGCAGACAACGGCGTGCTCAGCGCGTACGATGCAAAGACAGGCGAAAACATCTACCAGCAACGACTACCAAGTTCCTTCAGCGCATCACCAGTTGCTGCAAATGGGAAGTTGTATCTCTCGAGCGAAGACGGAGATGTTTTCGTCGTGAAAGCTGGCAGACAATACGAGCTACTATCACGAAACGTAATGGGCCAACCCTTGATGGGTACGCCAGCGCTCACAGAAGGTATGCTGATCGTGCGTGGAGAGAATGCTATTTACGCACTTGGCGAACGCAAGACAACAAAAATTAATTGACCACGTATCTTCTATACTCTCGCCATCAGAACTTCACAACTTACGCGTAAAACACGATTCCCTTTTCATCAAATACCGCGCATTTAACTTCCGGTTTGTACGCTAACGATCCGAAGTGCTCCGGAAGTCCCGACTCAGATCATTAAGGAGGGCAGAATGACCCAGAGAAGAGTCACGTTCGTCATCGTCGCGATCTTCGTTTGCGCGATCTTCGTGATGACACTTCAACCAATCACAACCGTCGCAGCTTTCAATCTCAAATCCGGAGCAGTCTACGTCTTAACAAATCAAGTAAGTAATGCCGTCGCCGTATTTGATCGCGCACCGGATGGCACACTTACGGCAGTTGGCCAATTTTCTACCGGCGGCGCTGGCAATCCTGTGGCCCAACCAGGAGATCCGCCGACAGATCCGCTCGCTTCACAAGGAGCTTTGATCCTCAGTGACAACAACAAATTTCTTTTCGCCGTCAACGCCGGAAGTAATGAGATTTCAGTACTCGCGATCGGCAAAGATGGTTTGACGCTTGTTGATAAAGTGAGTTCGGGAGGCGTTCGTCCGATTAGTCTCACTGTGCACGAAGATTTCTTGTATGTGCTCAATGAAGGCGGCACTCCAAACATCACGGGCTTCACTGTCAGTAATAAAGGAGAGCTGACACCACTGGCCGGCTCAACTCGTCCGTTAAGTGCTGGAAGCAGTGCCGATCCGGCGGAAGTCAGTTTCAACCCAGATGGATCGCTGCTGGTTGTTACTGAGAAGCTCGCTAACGTGATCGATGTTTACGTAGTAGGCAGTGACGGCGTCGCCGGTCCTCCCAATCCTAATGGTTCAAACGGTATGACGCCATTCGGTTTTGCTTTCGATCAACGCAACCACCTTATTGTTTCCGAAGCGATGGGAGGCGCTCCGAATGCGGCCGCTGTGTCTTCTTATAATGCTGGTCCGATGTTGAGTGTTGTGAGCGGTTCCGTACGCGACTTTCAAACTGCAGCATGCTGGATCGTGATCACGAACAGTGGACGATACGTTTACACGACGAACACGGGAAGTGGAGCGGTATCGAGCTATGCACTGGATTCAAGCGGTGCGTTGACATTGCTCAATTCTGCGGCAGCTAACCTCGGCGCAACGAGTTTTCCAATCGACATGGCGTTGAACAACGGCAGCCGTTATTTGTATGTGATTGCAGCCGGATTGCAGACGGTGGAAGCATTTCGCGTGGCAACGGATGGAAGTCTTACACCGCTTGGCAGCGTTGGTGGATTGCCATTCGGCGCTCAAGGAATAGCAGCGCGTTAGTTCATCCACAGATTACACAGGAGTTAGAAACAATTTGCGTAATCTGTGGATAAAAGGGGGAGAAGTATGAAGTCGAGAAAGTACATCGTTGTCGTGCTAACGCTATGCTTGTCGGGTGTTTCGTTATCGGCGCCGCCAGCTCGAGCACCACAAGTTACACTTATCTACACCACTGCTGAAACGTCCAACTCAGCGGAAGTGGTCTGGAACACCAGCACTGCCTCTGATTCCCTTTTGCAATACAGCACAAGCAATCCAGTTCCAGCCGGGGCAGCTCAGGTATATGTGCCAACTCTGGTTACCACTCATGAGATCCCGCTCGCCGGACTCACGCCTGGAACTGTTTACTTTTACCGCGTGACAAGTTGCGCCAAGAAAGGATGCGCTACTGCAACCGGAAGTTTCGAAACGTCTCCAGCGTGTCCGGATGTTGTGCCGGCTGTCCGCGGCAACTGGCAAAAAGAGATTAGTCCGAATGTAAACGGCGCAACTGAGCTCAACAATGAGCTGCTCGGCGTTTCCGCAGCGTCAGCAAACGACGTGTGGGTTGTCGGTTGGTCACAGGATCCAAATGGTCCACAGTTTGTCAAACGTACTTTGATCCAACACTTCAACGGCGGCATGTGGGAAATCGTGAGTAGCCCGAATCCACGTGGCGACACGTTTAGCCAATTATTTTCCGTCTCCGCTGCATCGGCAAACGACGTTTGGGCTGTTGGCTCTTCGCATAATGGAACACTTCCTACGCGGACGTTGATTCAACACTGGGACGGCGCGCAGTGGAATATCGTGTCGAGCCCAAGCCCTGATAAACAATTCAACGAGCTTCGTGGCGTCGCAGCAATCTCCGCCAATGACGTTTGGGCCGTGGGTTATCGAGGCGGTACAAATTCAGATACACCGATCGAAACGTTCATCCTGCATTGGAATGGTTCCGCATGGACTCAGGTTACGAGTCCGAACATTCCGGGTGGTGCAAATCAACTCTTCGGTATCACCGCGATAGCAACTAACGATATTTGGGCCGTTGGAACCGTGGCCGGAGCACCACTGGCGCTCCACTGGAATGGAAGCACGTGGAGTGTGGTTAAGATCAACGTAGGTAGCGGCTTGAGCACTGAAAAATTCACGGCAGTTTCCGGAAAGGCTGGCAACGAGGTTTGGGCCGTGGGCGATGGCAAAGGGATTTTCACTAGCCAGACGTTCGCAACGATCAGGCATTGGGATGGCGCCCATTGGAGTGAAAAGGTTTGCCACGCTGCAAGCGCGTCGAATCCGCCGGATCCTTATGAAGGAGGCGGACCTGATGCTTACTTCACCGGAGTTTCTGCTGCGGCTGTCAACGACGTCTGGGCAGTCGGTGTACATGGTTCCGGTCCGATGATTCTTCACTGGGACGGCGACGCCTGGACGGCTGTGACACATCCTCGTGCTTTCCCGAATGCGGGTGTTTTGCGTGCAGTTGCAACTGCAAACGGCGGCAGCGCGTGGAGTGTAGGATTAGAGATCGAGGTTAGCCCCTCGGGGTCAGTAAGCGCAGAACGAACTTTGATCGACAAGTACACTCCTTAAATGTTCTTTGAAAGAAGGGCGGCCCATTTCGTGGACCGCCCTTGAAGAAGAGTTGTTTACTGAGTACTGACACACGGTTGGATCAGACTTGAATCATCGATAGCGTCGAGGTTCTGGTTGGTAATCGTCGCCGTTGTGCCATCGAATTTCGTGATGTTGATGGTGAATGGCTCGTTGTAACCCTTGGCCTTGTCCTGTAAGACACTGAGGGCAACCATTTCGCCCAACAAGATCCCCCAGTGGTTGGAGCTGCGGAAATGGATACCCGAATGAACACCGTGTCCAAACGGTATATTAAAGGCCAACTTACTGAGTTCTCCGTTGATGTCGATGGTATCTCTGTCCGCGCCTGTGTAGGTTACGAGCGACAGACCATCGGTACTGGGTACTTTCAGATCGGTGCCGGCGGCAAGAAGTAATGGCCGGAGCTTCTGCTTACCGTCGAAGAAAAATTTTAGGACGGTCGCGCATGCACCCGCGACAGTTGCGTGGCCACCGGTGTAGCACGGATGCGTTGGTGAGCCCTCTGGAAACGCTACAGGCATTAAGTGCGAACCGAACATTGCGAGGATCTTTGGCAACACGGCTGAGGTCAGAACATCTGAGTGCAACGCGTTGGAAGCCTGAGGTTTCGGTGTACTGTTGGTGCGCCTCGCTTCGAGCAGTGCTCCATATTCCTCCGGTCGCAAACGCAAATCGGCGACCCATTTGCGGAACCACGAGGCTTTGAGCGCCCTTGTGGCTACTTCCGGAATCGTCGCAAATGCGTCTGGTGCACCGAGAGTGCCAAAGGGTTTTTGTGTAGGCGAGGTGTTATACGGATTTCCCGGAGGTGCCGGCGCTCTTAAGCCAGCGAGTACGAGCGAGGCAACGAAGTACCCTTGATGGAGTGCGTCCACACGAGTGTAGGCAGTGAGGTCACGGCCATTCCGGATGAAGCGCAACGTGGGATCCATGAGCGGTTCACCCGTCGCTCCTCCATTCTGTACGGCCTGGTAACTACCGACATCAGTCAGGAACGCCTGGTTGGGAAGAAGCGTTTGATGCAACTGGCTGATTGGCTGGTTACCGAAAAATGTCGGCTGAAGTAGAAACTGTGAAATGTATGGTCCTTTGACATTGCCGTCGCCAGTAAACACGCGCCCGCGGAAAAGGTTCTGCGCCGTCACGGGAAGCGCCCACTGGCCAGCTCCTCCGCCCTGTAGGAACGAGCGCGAATTCAAATCCGCGACCGCCTCAGCAACAGTCGGGTTACTTGCGTATTCGGTAAATGGAACGTCACGCAGCAAAGATGCCCAGAAATGCTCGACCTCTTCAGTTGCGGTCTGTGCGGTAGACACACTCGGCGCGGGTGGAATCGAATATGCGTGCGAGTCGAGACCTTCAAGATCGAAGGCGAAGGCGGTGGCAGGACCATTCATCTTTGAATTGGGACCGCCGCCGGGCGTACCGATGATGACGTTGTTCAGACCCTGAAAAGTTTCAGTCGTAAGCGCGTCGATGAAGCTTTGGTAAGACTGTTTGTTAGGCACGCCGAGAGCGTCGTGACGCAGGGTTTTGCTGTAGTTGGCACTGAAGTCAGTGAACTTGGTCAGGTCACCATTATCAGGAACTTCGCCAATGTTAATTTTGTTGAGGATGGCAACATTTCGACGATAGATGAAACTATCGTTCGTGCGCTTGTTGGGTTCATAGTCGATGGTCGAGGCCTCAGCCGTCGATCCTGGACCACCGAGCAATGGTTTCAGAGGAATGGTTGCGGTGACAGCGGCGATAGTCGCGGCGCCTTTTACAAATCTTCGTCTGCTGAATCTCGATTTCTCGGTCTTTGCGGTAGTCGGATCCTTCTTGGGTTTGTCCATGTGCTTGCTCCCTTACGTGTTCGAACAACTATGGTGGGCAGGTGCATCTGATTTGATCGCGCGCATTGAGAACCAAAACGACGTGGGCATCGTCAGAAGCAAATGCGTTCTTTTTTTGGTGGACGAAGAGGCACGAATCAGAAACAGAGAGTCAGTGCCCTTCTGAAATCGAAAACAGTGACGTCAATTCCAACGGAAGCGGAGTGTTTGCATGTCGGGAGTACAAACTCAACTCATGCGCGGCTGAGTAAAAAACATCTGCTAACTTTTGCAGCGAGGCTGAAATGTTGGGGGTAAAGAGCGCGGACATATTCATCCCAACATCGTTTTAGGTCAATAATCCATTCGGCTCATTTTTGTAGACTAAATGAGTCATTCTTATTTGAGTGAACACGAGTGAGTTTGAAGCGTTTTCTTTTGCTGGTGGACGGAACGGCGGATGCGGCGTTTGCCGTTGATTCAGCGGGACGAATCAGCGCCTGGAACAAGGCCGCGGCTGAGTTGTTTGGACTAAGTGAAGCGCAGGTCATCGACGTTCAGTGTCATAAAATTTTTCAGTGCTGTGATGAGAATGGTCCAGTTTGTTCAGAACGTTGTGTCATTGAACGTGCAGCCGTAGATAATGGTTTGCGGACCAGTTTTGACTTGCGAATTCAAACGAGGAGCGGGAAGCTCTGGTGTAATCTGTCTACATTTATCGCAAGCGATTCGGTTTCGCGAGTGCGTCATGCCATTTACATTGTTCGCCCTTGCGAGATCAGTAAGCGACTGGAACAGGCATTGAGCGAATTTGTACGGACGCAGACAATGCCGGCGCCTCACATCAACGTACGCCTGACGTCTCGAGAGGTTGAAGTTTTGAAGAGTTTGGCAAAGGGCCACAACACTCGAAAGATCGCGAATCAACTCAACATCAGCTCCGCAACCGTGAACAATCACGTCAAACACATCCTCACAAAATTCGACGCCCACACCCGCCTCGAAGCCATCCGTCACGCGGAGAGCGTAGGTGTGATTTGACAATGAAAGAGTGCGGAGTGTTAGTTCAGTTGGAAATACGCCGAAGGCGTTCGCTAATTTCAGCCCAGGGTTCGAGTCTTCGAGAACCCTGGGAGCATCACATTAAAAAGCCTTCGCCTGGAAGGGTTAGGCGGTTGGCGAACTCTTTTCAGGGTTTAATAATCTTGTTGTTAGCATACCCAGGGTTCTCTTTCCTCGAACCCTGGGCTGAAATTAGTGAACGCCTTCGGCGTACTTTATGGGTAACGTTGTTCGCAAACTAATTGGAGTTATTTCTGATACTCACGGGCTGGTGCGTCCGCAGGCGATTGAAGCATTAGCAGGCGTCGATCTGATCCTGCATGCCGGCGATATCGGAAACCAGCAAGTGCTCGACACCCTAAACGAGATCGCGCCGGTTGTTGCCGTCCGCGGTAATAATGATAAGGGTGAATGGGCGCAGTCTCTTGCTGATTGGGAGGTCGTGGAGATCGGTGCTGTATCAATATACATGCTGCACGATCTTAAAGAGATCGACATCAGCCCAACTGCGGATCTGTTTCAAGTCGTGGTGAGTGGGCACTCGCACAAGCCAGCGGTTGAAGAGCGACGAGGAGTCATTTACTTAAATCCGGGGAGTGCTGGACCAAGAAGGTTTACCTTGCCTGTCTGTCTGGCCCATTTGCACATTCTTGATGACAAGGTAGACGCCGAGATCATTGAACTGTCTGTTCGTTAGACGATGTGCCACTAGCCAGCCACTCGGCATCTCGGTATACTCGGCCCAGGGCCCAATCTCAGTCCGAAAACACCACAAGAAATAGCTACTTAATAAAAGTGAACAAACCTTCAAGACCCCCAGAGTTTATAAGACTGTTCGTTGCAGTTGCCGTAGTCGCGTGTTTCATGGTCAGTGTTGGACATCAACGCGCTGCAGCTCAGGCGCCGACTACCTTTACCATTTCGGGAACTGTTAAAGACACAACCGGCGCCGCAATGGCAAACGTGATGGTGATTCTGATCAGCGACGTCACCGGAACGCAGATCACTTTCACTGACCAAAGCGGACACTATGCACTCACTTACCTCGGCGGCATGAGCCACAGTCTGAGGATTTTGCCGTCGAAGTCGGGCTTTCTTTTCAATCCCCTGCTAGCGATCTTCACTGGCTCCGGCACCATCACGGGCGATAGGACCATAGACTTCGAGGGATCAGCGATTCCGATAGTCTTGTCGGTCGTAAAGCCACCAATTTTGCTGACGCAGGAAAACTCGCTTCAAGCGCTGGCCCTCGATTCAGTGACGTGGACCAGCGAGCCTTTCAGCGTCGCGGGCACTAACAACTTCAGCACCGATCAGCACACACGAGTCTCGTTGTTTGTAGTTAACTTAGAGCTAAATCAAGGTGAGCCCATCTCGGTGACCACGGCGCAGGCGGAAGATTCAACCGGACAGATCTTCCCACTCACGGTCGAGTATTTTGGCGCGGTGCCAAACTTCAGTTGGCTCAAGCAGGTCGTCGTGAAATTGCCGGCCGAGATAGCCAACAGCGCCAACGTGAAAGTGACTCTTAAGTCACATAACACGGCTGGAAACACTGTGATGCTGAAAGTGAAACCGTGAGCGACAGCCTCGCCTTGCACAAAAAGTGCTAAATCCCATCCACGGCAGTGGGGATTGGTTCAAGTCCTTTCTTAGGAAGGAGACTTGAACAATCCACCAACTACCGTTGGTGGGATTCCAACGCTGCTCTGTAAGTTTCGGTAGAATGCATCTGAAATGAACCACCCACTGCCGTGGGTGGGATTTAGGACTTTTTGCAAAGCCGCTACAGCCGTGGGATATGAAAGGTCTCGTCCATGTAGCGATCCGCAATCGCTGCTGCCTCCTCCGAACTGCTGCCGTTCTGACGCGCACTTAGATATGGCGCGTACCAGTTATACCAGTCGTGCTTGGCATGCGTCTTCTCGTAATGATCGTGGTGCTCCGACGTCTCGTGAAGAAGCTCTGCTAAAGTTGCGGTGTCTGTTGCTTGTTTCCACTCGCGGCCGGGAAGTCGCGTCGTGATCTCCTGGACCAACCAACTGTTCCCGTCCGGATCTTCGAAAGAAACAAACGAGTAGTAAGAGCGACCTTCCGGATCGCGCCCGCTGACGCGCTCGGGCTTGACCGTGTTGTTGAAAGGTCCGCCAGCGTAATGAAAGACCTCGCTGACATCGATACCACGAGCGCTCAATTCAGCGCGCGCGGCGTCGATGTCGTCAACTGCGAGGACCAGGTTTTTCCCGGACGGGAGTCCCTTGCCAAAGATGATCGAGGCTTCCGAGTTGTGCGGCGTTATCTGCACACCACGGAAGTCACCCCCTGCGACATCGATGTCGATGCGCCAGCCAAGCTTTTCGTAGAACGCCTTTGCGCGATCGACATCGGACACCGCGAGGATCACGACTTCGAGCTTCATGTCGACTGGATCTGTTGCCATAAACGCCTCCGAGTATCAATGTGAGTAACGAGTGAAAACAAAATCGCGACCGCTGATCGCCTGATGGCAAGGAAAGCACTTCTTCAACACGGCTTCATCGGCAGATTTGCCGTTCTCAAAATGTCCATATCCCCAGCCACCCGTCGACGCATACTTCTTCGAATCCTTGACCATAAACTGGACGCCATTCTTTGGCGCGCCCGCCACGAAAGACTGAGTCCGGCCAAAGACTTTGTTGTTTTCCTCCGACGCATCATAACTCCACGCGATTCGGGCAATGATTGCGCCGTCCGGAAACGGAAGCTTTCCCTCGCGGTAAGCTTTGATCGCAATGTCATTGCCCAGAATGGCGCGAATGTCGTTGAGATCTCCGCCTTCCTGGGCCACCGAGATCAATCTCCAGTCTCGGTATCCGGCTGTAACTTCGGTTACGAAGATCGGAGCGCCCTCATCATCAGCATGTCCGGGCGTAAAGGCAAGAACACTCAAAAGGCTTGCAACTGCAATTAGCACGAGAGTGATTCGTTTCATAATTATCTTTCTTCAAACTAGCGGAGCGATCGAAACGAAACGCGAACCTCTTCAGTTAAGGATTGCGGTTGTTCCCAGGCCGCGAAGTGCCCGCCTTTCGGGAGTCGGTTGTAGTGAATGAGGTTTGAATACGCTTTCTCGGCCCAACTCCTCGGCGCTGCATGGATGTCATCAGGAAAGGCGCTGACAGCAACCGGTATCTTTACCCCTTTCGGAACAAAGAAAGCGAGTTTGTTTTCCCAGTACAGACGAGCCGAAGAGACGCCAGTGTTCGTCAGCCAATAAAGCGAGATGTTGTCGAGGATGTCGTCTCGCGTCAGGCCCTCGGTCTGACCGTCGAAGACACGCGCGATGAGCTCGTAACTTTTTATATCGTGATCGATTATCCACGCCGCAAGACCGATAGGTGAATCGGCAATTCCGTAGAGTGTCTGAGGGCGAGTTCCCATTTCCTGCGCGTAAGCGACGTCTCTCTTAAAGAAGAAGTCGAGCCGATCCCACGCTTCCTTTTCCTCGGCTGAAAGTCCAGCCGGCGGTGGACCACCAATGGCGAGGGCCTGCGCAACTTCGGCTGGAACCGTGCACGGCATGTTAGTGTGAATAGCGAGCAATTCGGGAGCCGCGTCCACACCCATCATGTCGACGATTATTGCACCCCAATCACCGCCTTGCGCCACAAACTTCGTGTAGCCGAGACGCTTCATTAAGGTGACCCAGGCGCGTGCAATTCGGACCGGATCCCAGCCGGTCGCGTTTGGCTTGCCTGAAAAACCGTAGCCGGGCATCGATGGAATTACGAGGTGGAATGCATCCGATGCGCTTGCGCCGTGAGCCGTGGGATTGGTAAGTGGATCGATAATTTTAAGCTGTTCGACAACCGAGCCGGGCCATCCGTGTGTAACGATCATCGGCAGCGCGTCTTCATGTTGCGAGCGAACGTGAATGAAATGAATGTCGAGGCCGTCGATCTCGGTGATGAAGTTTGGCAGGGCGTTCAATTTCGCTTCACACTTGCGCCAATCGTAATCTGTGCCCCAGTAACGCGCGAGTGCCTGAATTGTCTTCAACGCCACGCCTTGCGATGGATCGTTTTCCTGTTCGGGCCATATGGTCGCGTTGATGCGTCTGCGCAAATCGGTAAGTTGGTCTTCCGGAACGTCTACACGAAACGGGCGAATCTCACTAACCTTTTGTGGTGCAACTTCAGCCATGGCTTTTAATCTCCTGTCAGAATTTGCGGCCTGTTGATCTATTCGGATTTGTAGGTTTAGATTGATTATTGATCATTTTGGACCAGGGCCACATCCCGAGAACGATCAATCTGGAGATACCTCGAACGGGTTATTATTGTTTTTAAGGAGAAAGCTATGCCGACGCTGTTCGACCCATTGCGGGTCGGAAACATTGAACTCGACAACCGCATCATCATGGCTCCAATGACGCGCAGCCGCGCTGATGACGAAGGAGTTCAGCCGGAATATGCCGCCACTTATTACGCTCAACGCGCTTCTGCCGGGTTGATCATCACCGAAGCGACAAACGTCTCGCCGATGGCTAAAGGCTATATCCGCACGCCCGGGATCTATACTGACGCGCAGATTGAAAGCTGGCGATCAGTCACGAAGTCGGTACGCGCACGTGGCGGCAAGATCTTCATGCAGATCTTTCACACCGGCCGCATCGCGCTGCCTGACTTTCTGCCGGGTAATGCACAGCCCGTTGCGCCGAGCGCGGTGCGAGCTAACGGCGAGAACTACACAGATGAGGGTATGAAGCAGTTTGTCACACCGCGCGAGATCACTCGCGAGGAGATTGCGCAGACTGTCAAAGACTTCGGCGTTGCAGCCGGTAATGCAATCACGGCGGGCTTTGATGGCGTTGAGCTGCACGCGGCGAGCGGTTATCTCGTTCATCAGTTTTTGACGACGAACGTCAATCTGCGCACGGATGAATATGGTGGCTCAATCGAGAACCGCACGAGGTTTTTGTTCGCAGTGTTAGACGCGATGAGGAGTGAGATCGGTGCAGAGCGGCTCAGTGTGAAGTTCTCGCCGCAGATCGTATTCAACGACGTCGAAGAGCTCGATGCGGACGACGTCTATCCGTTCATTTTCAAGCACCTGAACGAGCTCGGGCTGGCTTACGTTCAAGTGACTGACGGTACGGGCAAAGGCTGGCATGCGAAGTTGCGCCCGCTTTACAACGGTGTCTATATCGCGAATGCAGGTTTCACGGGCGCAAGCGGCGCAGAGCTCTTAGCGCAAGGCGGCGCAGACGCGATCGCGTACGGGACAAAATTCCTTGCGAATCCCGATCTTCCGGAGAGATTCCGGCGCGGCGCACCGCTCAACGATCCGGACAAATCCACGTTCTATTCACCAGGCGAACGCGGCTACACGGACTACCCAACGCTCGGTTGAGGCAATTTGCAGTGAAACAATGAGTCTATTTAGGATTAGCCATGAGCCATCCTGAGACCAGCGTTGCGTAGTCATTGAATTCAAGGGATTTGTGATTTAACCCTTGATCCCTACATTGCGCTGGAAGCTGTGCATGGAACCTGAGATACCGATTTACCATAGTATCTACGCTGGGAAACGCCAGTTGTTTGTACTCCGGAGAGTTACGGAGCCAATTACGAATCCGTCGGATTAATGTCGCAGCATCGTTATTGTGAGACGTTGCATCTTGCCCGGCGATATCCGAACAGAAGATTTGGTAACGGTCAGGTAATTTATCTAAGACTAAGGCTCGTTTCTGTCTATCGCGCTTACTACCAAAACGCTTAGCACCCAACCACAGACCCAATTCGAGTGGCATATTAAATCGAGGTAAACGGTTAACGTGGTCCAATGTTACTCGAGAGATGTCATGAATGCCGTATTTACACTCTGAAATGAGATCATAGATTTTGTCGACACGTATCCTCGACGCGTCATCATCCTCCAAAGCGCAACGTGCCTCCAATCCGCAGTCAAAGATTGCAAACACAGCCGCTTCAAGGAGAGGTCTGTACATTCGATCAAACGGAACGTTGAGGAAAACAGAGTCTTTGTAAGCTACCACTCTTGATTACTTTTATGAGCGTCGACGCTTCGCGCTACCCGTGAACAACAGCAAGATGTTCAGTTCTTACTTGCTGCGCCGACGAGTCCGCTGTGAGACTGGCGTCGAACCAGAATTGCCACTCGATCGTTTGACACGTGCCTTTGCGTCCTTTTTGGTGTGAGTACCATTCAAGGCGACTCTTCGAGCAGCATCTATTGCATCTTTGAGGGTGATACTTCCTTCACGAGATGGAGGTTTGATAGTGCGATATTTCATGGACGGCTATTCTGACTGGACTTAGGGAAATTGACAACTCTGATCTTCAAGATTTTCTACAGAAAGCGAAAATCAACCAGCACGCGCTTTGTCTTCCAAAGGTTTTAGCGTTTCGTAAATGAGCGTGTGGATTGGAACGTCGATGCCGGTTTCATGGGCCATGCGCACGACTGCGCCGTTCTGTGCCTCGAGTTCCGAAGGCTTACCGGCTGCAATGTCACGTTGCATTGAGCTGGTCCCGTCTTCGGGTAGAGCATTGACTGAAGCCATCACGGTGTCGATCGAATTCGGAGGCAGGTTGATTCCGCGTGCGTGGGCCAACGCGTAAATCTCGTCCATCGCCTTCAGCATCTGCGTCCGCCATTTCGGATCACTGCGAATAACACCTGCGGGCGCGTTGGCCATCGCGCCCACGCCACTAAACGACGCGATGAAAAGAAATTTCGTCCAGAGCGCGACTTGAATGTCTGCCGCGATCGTTAACTCCAAACCCGCGCGCTTGAATATCTGCTCGATGTTGACGATGCGATCGGTGCGTTGATTATCGAGCTCTCCGATGATGATCGATGGAGTGAAACCAGCATGTCGAATGTGGCCCGGCTCGACGACAAAACTGACAATCCTGCAAAGACCGCCGATGACGTTCTGAGCGCCCAACTCATCAATGAGCTGCGGCACAGCCTCAACGCCATTCTGCAACGGAAGCACCGTCGTCTTCAATCCAACGATCTGCTTAATCGCGCGCGCCGCTTCCGGCACCTGCCACGCTTTGACACCAAGCATCACGAGATCAGTCTCGCCAACCTCGCTGACATCATCCGTAGCACTCGCCGGATAGATCACAAAATCGCCTTCAGTACTGTCTACCTTCAGCCCATTCGCTCTGATCGCACGCAAGTGTTCGCCACGAGCTATAAACGTGACATCCTCACCAGCGCGCGCCAGTCGCCCACCGAAATATCCACCTACGCCACCTGTTCCAAAAACTATTATTCGCATAACTACATATTAACGCAGCGTCGCCACTTCACTCGCCGTTGCAATCCGGAACTTCCAATCTTCGATCGACGTGCCCTTCGTCTGCAAGTTCGAGGTCAAATAGTAAAGCCGTTGTGTCGCCGGGCCGTTCGGGGCTTGGGTGAAGCGATCGTTCAGGAAGTAGGGTGGGATTGACTGGTAATACAAAGTTGCGGTGACGGTTACGTTGCGAGTGGTGAAGGCGCTTAAAGGGATTTCGTAGCGGACGATGTTTGTGCCGCTTCCGTCGGCGTACGCCGGGTCACCACCGACGCTGACTGGATGAGTTTCGTGGAGATAGTCAGCAGGAATGTAAGGCGTCTTGTCGGCGTTGAGTGGGCCGGTGCTGGTCCAGCCAAAGGGCAGGAGGCGGTTGTCTTTTAATTGGTAGTCCCGACGGAGAAAGCTCGTGGTCATCGCACACTGGATGTTCAGGTTTAGCTCCTCATAGATCTGCACCTGGTCCTGGCGCGTGATTGGTGAGCCGGTGAAGAAGTGTGGTTGGTAATGCTGCGGAATAGCTTTGTTGCATGCAGCGGGATAACCGAGAGTCGCGGGTTTGGTCCCGTCTTTGTAGACGTCGAAGAGCTCTGATAACAATCTTTCATTACCATTCACGATCACACCAAGCTCATTTGTACAACCCGAACACCAAACAGTCTTACCAGTATCGTTATCAACTACACGAAACTCTAAAAACGCGCGCCGGAATCCCACACCACTCGGAAAGCGGTGTCCCGCCTTGTTTGTCACCTTCACATCCGCGATCAGTTTTTGGCCCGACATCGTGACTGGCGACACTGAGACTTCAGCGGTCGAGTTCTGCGCCTGTTGCACAAACGAATCGATCGCGGTCGAGAGATCATCAAGCCCTGACATGTAATCGTTTTGCCTGACACCCAAAACAACATTGGCAAGAATGTTGGTCCCATTCGATTTATACGGCTGCATAAACTGCCGGAACATTTCCAAAAGCGTGACATTCAGCCCCTGAAACTGATGACGCGCAAATCCCTTATCACGGTAGCGAACATAAATCTTCTCATCGGCCAGTCGATTGCCCGTCTGCGGATACTGCGTGTCTTCGATAAACGCGATCGGCTGCTGGATCAACGGAATGTTGAGCGTGCCCTTCGCGTTCGTGTACTTCGTCGGCATGTGACAATCCTGGCACGTCTGCGCCTTTGAATTTGCGCCAACCTCATTTTGATAACCACTGTTAAGCCATTCAAGATAAGTCAACTGCTCGAGATGCGGTTTATTCAAATCGGCAGACGGATTGTCCATCAACGGCAGATTGATCGTGTGGCAGTTACCACACATCCGCGAGCTCTTGATATACGGACTGTGCTTCGGCTTGATCGCGAGCGAATTGTTCATCGGGTCGGTGACAATCTCTTTATCCTCGAATGGTCCAAACAGCTCCGCCGGATTGCCAACTGTGAAATTCCCCGTGATCCGAGTCTTGAGGAAATCCGCGAATGGCACCTTGTCTTCAACGATGCGATGACACGACATGCAGCTAACGCCATCACGCGCCAGAGCTCCGTAGACATACGACTGCGGGTTGTTATCGTAAGTCGCATAAACCAGCTCTGGATCGAAATCACCATTACCTCCATGTTCGTCATCGAGACGGCGTTTACCCATCACGCCGTGACATTTGAAGCATGTGTTGTTGATGGCCTTGATATTTTCCGCAACCTTCGCCGGATCGTTTTTGAAGAAGCTCTTTACGAAAGCAATCTCGCTTTCGTACTGTGCGTAAAAGATCGGATCGCGTCCGGCCAACCCCATCGGCGACCAGCGCCACTCACCGTATGGCGAAACGTTCATTACCGGAGTTGAGCCGTCCGGCTGCTTGGTGCCGGAATACATCATCACATTCCCGTATGTGCCCGCGCTGTGACAACCCATGCATTGATCGGAAGTGAGAAACTGGTTGGGATTGGGAGACGGCGCCGTAGTTCCGATGTTCTGCGGGAAAACATGATCGTAAGTTTCTCCCGGAAATTTCTTCACCTTATCCAAAGCCACCGGAGCGATCGAGTTATAGAACGCGACGAACCTGGAATCGGTCGTCGCAAACCTTACCGACGCCATCTCTCGAAAGATTTGCTGTTCCTGCACATCGCTCGCATCCGGATTGTGTCCGGCGGTGGGAACATCACGATCACTTTCAGACGCTGCACCACACGGTTGCGCCGGCGCTGGAGCATGCCCGCTTACAGGAGTCGACGTCCACGACAGATCGACATAGTAAGAATCCGGATCACCCGGGAAGCCCTTGATGTTCTTCGAATAAGTAAACGTGTGTTCTTTCTCAGCCGAAGCATGACACCGCACGCAATAGAGTCCGAATCCTGCATACGGATACGCGAAGGGAGGCTTATTATCGTCAACACATTGCGCGTCCCAGATCTCGGCCCAGTACCAGCCGTCCTGCGATCCCTTGCTGTCTTTGATCATGATGGTCCAACCGTTGATTCCTTTCGGCGGCTGGAGCTGGTACTTCGCTGCCGGCGCAGAGTACTGCTCTTTGACGATCATCGATCCATCAGGAATTGCCTTGCCCGAGTCGCGGTGCAAGAGCCATTCGATCACCTTGGGCGAGTAATAAATCTTGACAGTCGGATGAACACCGTAGCTGACGCCGTTAACAAACGGTCCGGTGTCGCGCAGTTTTTTGTCTTCGCACCATTTTAGAGTGCGATATTTTCCGCTACTGAGAAATGATTTGAGCTGTGCTTGAAACTCCGAAAGTCTCGCAGGCAGAAAACTACTCGGCAGCCGCAAGCCGCTTTCGTCTGCGTTAGCGCAGGGAGACGTTTGCTGCACAGGTATGCTGCGATCAGTTGGATTACCGAGAACCTTCGGCACGACGACGAGCATCGAAACAACAATCAAGCATAGGACCAGCGTGTTACTCGGCATGTGGTAGCTCCTTCAGCGGGTGCGCGGGTGATCACCTTGGGAATGTTTTTATCGGGTGTCTCGTAGAAGAAGAATGCTACCCCTTGGAGAGTTCGAGACACAGGCAATGTATCTTGCCGGTAAAACACGCGTCAAGATTTTAGTCAGAAAACTCTCGCTTTGTTTCACCGGGGGTTGTAAGTTACGGGATGCTTTGAGCGACTAATCAAATAGCGACACACAAAATCATGAATAGACCACTATTTATTCCAGTAATTCTCGGTACTGTGCGGAAAGGCCGCGCCACTGAAAACGTTGCGAGGTTTGTTTTTGAGCAAGTGAAAAAACGTGAAGGCGTCGAGAGCGAGCTGATCGACATACGGGAACTCAACTTCCCCGGAAACGACGCGGGCGAGCAGATCAAGGACGCGAAATTCTCTGCCACCTGCGAGCGTGCAGACGGCTTCGTCATCGTCACTCCCGAATACAACCACGGTTATCCCGGCATGCTCAAACACGTACTCGATTCCAATCTCAAAGAATACATTCACAAAGCGGTTGGTGTCTGCGGCGTTTCAGCCGGAGGTTTCGGTGGCACTCGCGGGGTCCAAAGCCTCTTGCCGGTGCTGCGCGAACTCGGGCTCGTCACGATTTTTTGGGACGGAAACTTTTCTGGCGCGCAGCAACTTTTCGACGACGCCGGAAACATGAAAGACCGCGCCGTGCACGAAACGCGCATGGACAAGTTTCTCGGCGAGTTGATCTGGATGAGCAAGGTGTTACGCTACGGACGCGAGAACGTTTCGATCTAAGGGGCTGTCAGTGAAAATCATTTCATTAAACGTTGGTCTGCCGCGGCTTGTGCTGCGAAACGAGGAACCAGTCTCGACCGGAATCTTCAAGGAGCCGGTGGCAGGACGTGTAATGCTACGCACGTTGAATCTCGATGGCGACCGGCAATCTGATCTGTCTGTTCACGGTGGACCATACAAGGCGGTCTATCTTTACCCGTCGGAGCATTACGAGTTTTGGAAACGAGAGCTGCCAGACATGGACTTGCCGTGGGGAATGTTTGGCGAGAACTTCACGAGCGAAGGACTCTTCGAAACTGAGACTAATATCGGCGACAAGTTTCGGATCGGATCGGCTGAAGTGATGGTCACACAGCCTCGCATGCCTTGTTATAAACTCGGGATACGATTCGGGCGAACAGACATCATCAGGAGATTTCTCGTCAGTGAACGCACCGGGTTTTATTTTTCAGTTTTGAAAGAAGGTGAGGTCGGTGCTGGTGATCAAATTGAGTTGCTCGAGAAAAACGATTCCGGTGTAACGGTGGTGGATGTCACGCGGTTGTATGGCAGCGATAAGGAAAACGTCGATCTACTGCGACATGCGATCGCGACCGAAGCATTGCCCGAAAGCTGGCGCGGATACTTTCAGAAACGGATTAAAAATCTCGATCATGAATAAACTGATTTGCCCCATGTGCGGCGCCGAAATGAACCATCACGCTATGAAGATCGACTACAACGTCGACGATTCGGCGCTAATCGATTCAGCGTTCGGCGGTGTTGTTGAGGAAGTCCACACGTGTCCCAACTGCGGGCACATCAGCTTGCGGCACTCAATTGGTCTTGCGACCTCGTAAATTGCTGTAGGGGTGGCCCTCCGTGGCCACCCGTTCTCCACAAAAGCGCATTCTTAAACAAACGGGCGGCCACGGAGGGCCGCCCCTACAGTTGATTACAAGCAAGCGCAATCGTCATTAATGATCTAACTGGCAGTCCGTCACGCCCCAAACGTAACCGGAAGACATGCCCCAATTCAACGCAAGCGAGTAAGTGTATCCGAGCCACGCTTTGTCCGTGGCGGTCGTGAATAGTGTCGCTGCGACTTCACCGTTGCAGAATAGAAACTGCGATCCGCCGCTGAATTTTCCAAACTTTTCTACCTTTTTCTCTCCGATATACTTCCATCCGAGCCGCGCGAGCTCCTTGTCGTAATACGACTTGATCTGATCGTCACTCTGCTCACTGTTATAAAACCCAATCTTGCCGCGATCAGTTTTGTAGATCTGATTGAGCTCGGTAGGAATTGAGCCCGGCAACTTCTGAATCGCATCAAACTGCCGCACCAGCGCCGCCTGCTTTGCTGCGCCATCGGGCTCGCTGTATAAATCGCCGAGCTCGGGGATCACGTTTATGCCGTAGTAGTCGCTCACGCACTTCGTTAGCCAGGTAATCTTCGGGTCAACTGCAACTTCCTCAAGCCCGGCCCAGTTGTGTTGCCGGAGCACTTGCGCATACGGCAGGCCCTGCGACTTGGCGCGTTGAATCATCTGTTCTCTTTCGTCCCAACGTTGCGCATAACCGATGAAGAGGGGTCGCTGCTGCTGCCACATTTCGCGACTGATGTTGGCGGCGAGAATGCCGAACGCCAGTAGAACGATCACTGCGATTGCGACTACCGGAGTTCGATCCGCAACGAAAGCGCTTCGAGTTAATTGACCAGCAATATAGGCCCACCTGGTTACTAAACAGACAAGCACGTAAGCGGGAATGATGAAGGTACGATAAGCGAGAACAAGTGAAGTACCCCATGCCATCGGCACCCAACATGCAAGCAGTAATACGAAACCGACGACAGGCAGCCAAAGCAATGACCAAACGTTGCTTCGGTCCGATCTTTCGCGGCTTTGCAGTCCGAAGATGAAGCCACAGCAGATCAGTCCCACCCAGATGTACCATTTGCCCGGCGCCAGAACTACTAACTCGAAGAACTCGCGCATGCCACGCAACGAAATACTCAAGAGTTCGGGTATTGCAGGTGGAGGCGGGAACGCGCTCTGCCTGAACTTATTCCCCGGCGCGACGAACATCAGTAATCCGCCTGCGAGCGAGCCGGCGAGTCCCGCAATCAAAAGAAGAAAATAGGTTCGCCTGTTCGCAGGCGCATAGATCTTAAAGACTGCGGGAATAACAAGCGCGAATACGATCGCGGCAGTTTGTACAGCGAAGTACGTCTCGGCGAAACCAACTGCGATAAACGTGAGAAGACCTGCCGCGATAAGCAACAACAGCGTCGCTCTTTCATGTGATCGACTTCTTTTTGCGATCAGTGCGACATAGGCAGTGCCGAGAATGAGTGGCGGAACGACCGACCTCATTCCCTGCCCCCAATATAGAGATTGGCCCACTTGCGGAATTACATACAAAACCGCGAATAGGACCATCGCGGCAATGATCCAGTTCTCGAGCAGTTCGCGTTTAATCTGGCACACGGCTATTGCGAGCACGATGAGCCACGCAGTAATGACTAAACCGGTCGCGAACGGAGTAGCGCGCGGACCGAGATAGCCAAACAAACTGTCGAGGAAGTTTGCAGAAAAACGGCCGTTCCAGTTGATGTACCAATAGAGTGAGCCGCGGAAGATCCCCTGCGAACGCGCCACCGCAGAGGAGCAAAAGTCATCGGCGATGAAACGGCTGTACGAACCTAGATAGACGTGAATAACAAGCGGAGCGCAAAACAGCGCCAGCAGTAGCCAAAGGAAGATACGTCGCGAGTTGCGCACCTTGCAGGGCAATATATCAGATGACGAGTGAATTTCTCTGTGCAACCTCTGTGTCCTCTGTGTCTCTGTGGTTGTCAAATCAATCCACCACAGAGACACAGAGGACACAGAGGTTGCACAGAGAAGAATCATGGCGGGGGTCTGATGCTGACAAGCACCTTGTTGCTCTGAAGGCCCCGCACTTTGATACTTACGAGCACGTCTCCGGCATTCGCGAGGTTTTCAGGAAGCAGCACAACTATCTGCGCCATCCAGGTTTGATTCGGAACATTGCCGACGTATTCGACAACCAGCGGGTAGACTTTTTGTTGTGAGTCTTCCGCTACTGCTTCAACGATCGACAAATTCTCTCCCGCTACTATTTCGACGTTCATCGCAAACAGCACGATGCGAGTGCGTCCGTCCGCGCTGAAGTTACGAGTTGTGAAGACTGAAAGAGGATCACGCAACCATGTCACAGAATCCAACGCGACACCTCGGTTCGAATTCTCGTCGAGTAGTAATACTGGAGCGGGTGTGGGTGTCGGGATCGGTGTTGGTGACGGCGTCGGAGTTGGAGTTGGAACGGCGTTTACCGTCAGATTCCACCTGCGCGTTTCACTCAATAAGTTTTCCGTGTCTTTACGGACCATCGCGGTGTTGTCTTTAACTACAGCGTCAACAACATGAGGACCGGCGATCAGGTTATTGACACTAAATCCGGTTCCGTTGCTTTGCAACACTCCATCCAAAAACCAGTCAACTTTGATCGTGTTGCTGAGCGTTACCAGCGTCGTAACACTGAACGACTGCGATTGCGCAGACGTGAGAGTTATATCGCTCACATTCGGCTCACTCGCATCGATCGGTGAGACGAAATTATAAATACGCCTGATCAATTGCTCGGTATTGATCTGCTCGTAAGGCCGCCCGAGAAAACGCATCTTGGACCCAGAGGTGGGCCTATACAATCCGGCATCGCAGTAAACCGCGCCTTCATACAAACCCGGCAAACCTTGTTGTGTCGATAGAGTTGGTATCGGCGTGTTCGCATCGATCCATTGATTCCATTTGATCAGCGCGCGCTCGGTGGCCCTCGTTGCATTAGCAGCAGAAGGCTCGATCGTGTTGTTGCAAGCCGGCGGCGGTGGACCACCATACTCATCAGCAAGCAACCCGAAGCTGTGACCTAATTCATGAAGTATGAGCTCGAGGACCTCAACATTTGTCGACGTAACAGCGACACTTCCTCCTGATCCACCATATTCCGGATCATTAACGATCACGAGCACGATGTCGCGTTGTGAAGGGTTAAGACTATTTCCCAGAATCGTGAAGACCTTGCCGTTGTTTACGCAAATCAGTCGCTGGATCCCGGTGCAGTTGTAAGTCGCATCCAGGGCCGTATTCACAAATGAGGCTCTCTCGGGATGGTCCGCGCCTGACTGACTACTCACGACATCAATGCGATGCACATTGAAAAAATTGCGATACTCGTTAAATGGTTCGGTGTTGAAAAACTGCGTCATCGCATTCTGTACGTCGTTCTTGTATTTCTGCATCTGTGAGGAGGTGTAACCGTCACCGAGAATCGCAATGTCTATGCGATTCGCAGCGCTGCCGTTGTTAATGATGGTTTCGAACGGCTCGGCTACAGCGATTTGAGAAAGACAGAGAATCAGTAAGACGGCACTCAGAACCCAGTGGCAGGTTTTGATGTGAGCTCTCATCTAGCGAGTAGTCACGACACTCAGAGGTTTTAAGTCAAAGTCGGTTCCATTCCAGACAGGATGGTAGAACCGCAAAGTTGCGATCTCAGGATCATCAGGCAATGCGACGCTAAACGTGACGGTTGAAACGTAGTAATCCTGGCTGCTTAGTTCGCCTGTGGCAGTCTGAGTCTCAGATCTGACCACGCGCGGGTCAGCCACGATGGACCACCAGCGAAGTTTGTTTGACGCGTCGACGGCTGCGACAAACATCAGTGTCGGGGCGAGTTCGAGTGAGCGCTGGCGCGGTAATCCGCCTGAGCGTTTCTTGTCCTCGACGATAGAAACTCTGGGAGCCTGCGTTTGGGCTTCAGTGCTGAGCTCGTTGGTAGATTTCGTGGGATCGGTCCAGCTCAGTTTCAGCTCGCGATATGTTTGAAGTTGATTGGAGCGGGCGTCATTCTCAGGAACGTCGACATCAACCCTCGTCATCAGTTTCCGTAACTGTTCCCGCTGCACATTTTGTCTTCTTTGATCTTGTCCGAGCGTGAGTGAGCAGAGTAATAGAAAGGTCAACAGCAAACGGAGGAAGGAGGTTGCAGTAATCATCGTCGTGGGAGGCACTGACGGCTTGAGGTTATATCACAGTTCAGCGTACTGATTGAAGCCTCTGCTCGATATCCGGAACAGACCGGATCTGAAACTCGGGCTCCACAGTCTTCGCGAGTTCGAGTGCTTTTTCATAACTCGCGCGGGCCTGTTGCGATTGCCCCATCTCGAGCAGAATATCTCCCAACGCCAGTTGCGTGCGTATTGAATCGGGCGCGAGCGCGACCGCCGCCTGCGCTTCCTGCAACGCTTGATCGAGTTGTTTTGCCTGGGCGAGGTTCAGCGCTTTCTGTGCCTTGCTGATCGCAGCCGCCAACGGCATATCAAACTTCCCGTCAAACACAAAAACACCGCGATCGATCACTGCTGTTGGTTTGAGAAGCTTGAATTGCCCGTAAGGATCAAGCGGTCCCGGTCCGAACTCGAGACCTGATAAGTTGCTGGCGCTAACCAGCACTGGTCCATCGATCGAAGCTGGAACTTCAATCGGCTCGTTTAACCAAAGCGTATTGATTGTAGGCAAAGGCTTGCATGGTATGCCGTAGTAGCTCGGCTCCGCGACGCCCGCCGCGAAATACACGAACCAACACTCTTTCACTCCACGCGCATCGAGATACTGCTTGACACTCTTCAGTTGTTGAGCCCAATCAGCATTCGAGTCGGTCAAGTACTTATGTGTTTGCGACGGTCCACCCCACAGCTCGTTTCCATACGCGATGTAGTTTGGAAACGCCATCATCGATGAAGCCACGTGGACCAACAGCAACACTGCAAGCGCATACGTCCACTTTCGACTCTTCTGTACTAGCGCCCACATCGCGCCGCCGATCAGTACATACAAAAACACGTAGACGACCAGAATGTGTCGCACACCGATGTTCATCCCTACCGTCATTGCGACTATTAGGTAGAAGATCACCGGCACAGCGAGGAAGATGATCTCTCGCCAGTGATTCAGACGACGAGTGGCAATGACACCGAGACTCAACAGAAATAGCGCGAGGACACCGACAGTCGACTTGATCAGAAATGCAACGGGAAAGTAGAACCACACGCCGTGTGCGTACACTTTGCCGAGCACGTAACTCGTGTAGTAATTCGCCGTGAGTTTTACGTCGACTAATCCGTAGAGATACGACTCCGGAAGTAGGTGGAATCGAGCCGCAGTCGAGATGGGCCAGGCTTGATAAGGTTCCAGGCCTTTCACATATTCGGCCAGAGGTGGATTCAGTTGTAGACCGCCGGGTCGTGCGTCATAACGAAATCGGTAGAACGACCATAGGACGAGGCAACCGATGAGCGTGATGAGCGCCAACGAACCAAGGGTTTTTAGTGCACGACCGCGGATCTCGGTAAAAGAGAGTAAGAACAGAATCGGGAGGACCAGGAGACCGGTGTGTTTGACCGCCAGTACAAGTCCAACTGCTATTCCGGCCACGATCAGTCGCAAAGCTGACGGAGACTTCAGAAACCGGTAGTACAAATAAACGCTGAGAAACATGAAGCAGGCGAGTCCAACGTCAGTCGTAATCAGAGCGCCGTGGGCCTGGAGATTTGGATCGAACGTAAGCAGCGTGAGCGCAATGAACGCGGCGCCGGTTCCAAACATCTCCCGCGTTCCGAAGAACACGACCAAGGCGGTGAGCAGTGTCAGAATTGCTGCGGCCGTACGGGTGCGCGCGAGAATCTTATCAGCATCGTTCTGATAGAGAAATTCCTTGCCGCGCAGAAATGCGTCCTCTTTAAAGAAGCTTTCTTTAAGCTCGGGAGATTTCAGCGGCAACCACAACAGAGGCACGGTCGCAAGCAATTTCACGAGCGGTGGGTGTTCCGGATTCAGCCCAAAATCGGCATGAGTCCACGAGCGATATCCGGTAAAAATGTGATTCGCCTCATCCCACGTTTGCGATTCTCTGCGCACGGAAAAGAACAATTGCAGGCTGAGAACAACCAAAAGCAAACAGAGCGCAACCATCTCATAAGTGTTGTGTCGTTTTTCGAGCGGCATCGTTTTTGGCGGACGCGCGTCAGTGTACGACAGGATTTACCAGATTGGTCATGATTTACACATTAATGGCTTTGCCTCAAAAGTAGAAATCGCACTTGGATCGGGTCAGTACAGGGAGCGGTAGCGACCTGGTCATCCGATCCAAGAATGATCTTGGACTTTTGAGGCAAAGCCCACATTAATCCTGAAAAGTTTTGGCCCCCTAACGGAATACAAGGCAACGCGTCAACTCAAATCGAGTCGCTACCGAGCTTTAGCAGGGTCCGCACGTCACGGTGCAATCTTTATATTTCCTGACCGCCTCGAAGTGAGAGAGCTCGACCTTCGAAGAGAGGTAGCGATGTCGTACCGGCTCCTCCCGCAGCAGATCAGTGCTCAGGTATTTCTTGTTGCTATCAGCAAAAACCGTCACCACGACTGCGTCTTCTTCCAATTCGTTTTGCACTTTCAGCGCGGCGATGAAGTTCGCCCCCGAAGAGATACCGACCGCAAGTCCCAGATCCGCAGCGAGTTTCTGCGCCATTAGGATCGCGTCGCCATCGTTAACGGCAACGACATGGTCCAACTCATCCAATTGCACAATGGCCGGGATGAATTCGTCTGAGATACCCTGAATGCGATGTTGGCCCACCTTATGACCAGTTGACAGCGTCGGCGATTCGGACGGCTCCATCGGGTGGACTCTGATTGAATTACGGCGCCCACGCAGATAGCGGCCGACACCCATGATCGTGCCGCCCGTACCCACGCCGGCCACAAACGCGTCCGGCTCTTTGAAGAGGACTTCAAGCTGCCGCCAAATTTCGGGGCCAGTCGTCTGCTCGTGCGCTTCAATGTTGGCGCAATTGGAGAACTGGCAGGGGAGGAAGATGTGCGGAGAAGTAGCGGCGAATTGTTCGCTCAAACGGATGCTGCCATTGAACCCGCCCTGCTCACGACTTACCGGACAGACCTTCGCGCCGAGGCTTCGGATCAACGAGACACGCTCGTGGCTCATCCAGTCAGGCATAAAAATCTCGACCGGGTGGCCCAGCGCGCTACCGAGAGCGGCGAACGAGATGCCGGTGTTGCCGGAGGTCGCCTCCACAATCGTGTCTCCAGGTTTTAGCGTGCCGCGCCGGTAAGCGTCAGCAAGGATGTGGTAGGCCATCCGGTCCTTGATGCTGCCGGTCATATTCATGTGCTCGGCTTTGGCATAGATGACGCGCCTGCGGCCCTCAAAAGTAAAATGAATCGCGAGCAAGGGAGTGTTGCCGACCATCCCCTTCAACCCTCTCAGGCGCTCGGCATACACATCAACTGTCGTTCTTGTAATCACGCGCCGAGGACGTTCAAACGCCGGGCCACTGCATAATACGTGTGTTTTTGGACAGGTGAGACTTGGTATTGAGGAAATTCTCGCGCGCCGCCGCGGAAGATTGCGCAGAAAGGTTAAATGCCTTGTCGCCTCAATTCTGCAAGGAATGGTGTTACTTCATCCGCGATAATTAAACTCGTGATTTCTCATGGCCATATTGGCTCCTTAAACGCGTGCGTGGATTCGATTGGTTATTTAGCCACAGATTACACGGATTATATTCGGATCTGGTTAATTTGAAACCCATGAGATGCGGGTACTCTTATTTCAACTTCTCAAATTCGCGCTTCGCCTCAATCAGGATCAGAAGGTCTTGATCTGCATCCTTCCAGAGCGTGAAGAAGTCCTGATACGACTGCCGCGCCTGGGCCGTGTCGCCCTGCATCGCTGAGGCTCGTGCGAGCGCGAGGTGCGCTAGCGGCCACAGTGTCGAAAGCGGACCTTGACCACGATGGTCCAAAATGCGACGTGCTTCCAACGCCGCTTGTGTGCCCTGGCCCAACTTCAAATAGACCATGCTGCGTAATGTTTGTGGTGAAAGTGCTGCTGCAGCTTCGTACCGCTTAGTTGTTTCCAACAGCTCGAGTGCGGCCTGAGCGTTGTTCCTGCGCAGTTGGATTGCCGCTTTGATTTCCGGTAGCCAGACCTGGTTCACTAACGTGTCTTTCGGATGCTTCTGCTCGATTTCCTCGATCAGCGTCTGCGCTTTACCTGCTTCGCCAGCAAGCGCGAACGCGAGTGCGACGCGTGTGAGAACGTTACGATTGCGTTCGACGTTGAGCGCCGACTGCGCCAACGTTAACGATTGTGCAAACTGGCCCAACCACGCGGCACGCAGCGCCTGATCAGCGGTATAGCCGGCTACGACTTCTTTCGCATCGGCACGGAGCGCGAGCTCAATCGCACGGCGTAAATGTTCATCTGACTCCTGCCACTTGCCCGCTAAAGCTGACGATTGGACCAGCCAGTAAACGGCCCGGTACTCGTCAGTTCTCCCCTTCGCCCACGCGATTTGCTCTTGCGATCCCGAAACATCACCACTGACGAAAGCCACGGTGTAGAGTCGCTCGCGAATACTCGTGCTATCTAGCTTTTGCCCCAACGCCTTTTGGCAAACGTCTCGCGCTTCATCGAAACGATTGAGCCCAATCAACGCCTCCGCCAGGTTTCCCGGCCAGATCGTGGTGTTTGGATTCAGTCGCTGCGCTTCACTCGTGGCCGCCACGGCTTTTTCGAACTGACCCGTGATCGAATAGAGGTTGCCGAGATTCCCTGGCCCACGGGCGGCGCGCGGATAACTTCGCACGTACGCCTCCTGCCCCTCAATCGCCTTCTCCAACTCTCCCGTCACAATTTGGTAGTAGAAATAGGTGATGCGCGCGCGTTCATCTTCACTGACGCGGTTGCTCAAAGCGAACGCCTTCGACAAAGACTCCGCGGCGAGTCCCGGCTGACTCGTGTTGGCGTATTGGAGTGCAAGTCCCAGCCAGGCCACTGCGAAGTTGGGATCCATCTCGGTCGCGCGTTTGTAGAATTCAATGGCTTTGAAGAATTGCCCTCTGTCTTGTTCGCTCCTTCCGAGCGCATATTCCTTCAACGCTTCGAGCGATGAAGTGGTCACTTCCAACTTAGCGTCAAACTTCTGAATCGAGCTCAACTCCTCGCCGAGTTTCTCGCGCAACTCTGTTGTCGCACGAGAGAGGGCTTTGAGCACCTGATCTTTGCCTTCTGCTTCGACCTGGACCAGGGCGAGTTGATCGCCGGTCTGCCCGTTGAGCGCTTCAAGCGTGATCGAATAGTTGCGCTCAAACTTCACGATCGTGCCGGCGATGAACGCCTTCAATCCCTGCCGCTGACAGATCTCTCGCGCGCGCTCGCGAGTTACACGCTCGTCAGGCGAAAGACTCATAAGCTGCAACGTGGCACGCGTGCGCGTCTCGGGAAAGATGTCGAGAAACGGCGATTGCTGTAACTGCACGGCGAGACCTTGCCTGAGCGTGTCGTCAAAGACAGCCTCTCCGGTTTTGTTCTCAAATTCAGTGAGCAGGATCGTGTCTTTGTCGGTCAGTGGTGCAACCCGCGTGTGCTTGAAATACCAAAACACTGTCGCGAATGCTGCAAGTGCAACTACTCCTAAAAGGATTAGTGCGCCGCGCCTGTGCAGCTTCACTTGATTGACGATGTACTCCGCACTCGAGACTGGATAACGCCCGCTTTGAGTAGTGGCCGTTTGACGAACCAACTCGGGCTGCTGAAACAACGCGGTACGATCGTTCTCCGCCTGATTCTCCAGTTGGCGCTTGAGGTTACGCATGTCGTTCAACATGTCGGTAGCCGTCTGATAACGTTTGTCGGGATTCTTTGCGAGCGCCTTGTCGATGATGCGTTCCAACTGTTCTGGTACGTGCTCGACAAGCTTTGACAGCGGCGTGTGAGGTCGCTCTTGAATAGCGATTAACTGCTGTAACAGATCTTTCCCTTCGAAAGGAACGCGCCCGGCAGTCATCTCGTAGAGCACCGCGCCCAAACTCCAAATGTCAGTGCGATAGTCGATGGTCTTCACCGCCAGGGATTGCTCTGGAGACATGTAACTCACGGTGCCCATCACGATGCCTGTCTCTGTGTGAAGCAGCTCGCTGGATGTGGTTGCGTTGCCATCCTGCTTGACGGGTTTCGCCAAACCGAAGTCGAGCACCTTCACGATGCTGTCGCGCCGGCGCAGCATGATGTTTTCAGGTTTGATATCGCGATGGATGACGTGCGCTTCGTGCGCCGCATTCAAAGCGGCAGCGACCTGGATGCCGATGTCGAGCACTTCGTGAAGATTCAAACGGTTGCTGTTCAAGTGCTCGCGCAGCGTGACGCCATCAACATATTCCATCGCCATGAAACGTGTTGAATCATGCACGCCGAATTCGTAGATGGTGAGAACGTTCGGATGATTGAGACCGGAGACTGTTCTGGCTTCGCGGATGAAGCGCTGCATCCACTTCGGATCAGCAGCGACTTCGGATGGCAGCAGTTTGATAGCGACCGTGCGATTCAACTCGCTCGTATCCTGGGCAAGATACACCTGGCCCATCCCACCCGTACCGATGTGCCCACGGATTTCATAACGCCCGAGTTTTATGCCTTCAGCTAGTGGCAAGCTAATATTTAGTGACGGCTGGAAGTAAAGCGTGTCATTTTAGAATCGCGGCTATAAATATAACAATAGTTACTGGATCGTCGCTTAATTTCTGTACTGCTGCAGTTTGAAATTACGCCGAAGGCGTTGGCTAATTTCAGCCCAGGGTTGAAGCGCCAGCGACAACCCTGGGTTCCGGATAATTAAGCGAGCGAACAACCCTGAAAGGGTTCGCCAACCGCCTAACCCTTTCAGGGTTTGATTGTGAATAAACTTTTGTCCCAGGGTTGTCGCTAGCGCTCCAACCCTGGGCTGAAATTAGCGAACGCCTTCGGCGTTTTCATGACACATCAGATAAAATATCGCACCTCATGTTTGATTCGAATTTTATTACCAACCCTTACAGAGCTTACAGTCACCTGCGTGCAGCCGGACCGGTACACTGGATGGACAAGTTTCGTAACGGTGCATGGCTCGTAACTCGTTACGCTGACGTATTGGCAGGCTTGCACGATCCGCGACTCTCCAGTCAACGCAGCCATAACTTGACTGCTGCACTCCCGAGCGACGTGCAAAGCGAATTCGCCACGTTCAACCGGATCTTTTCCAGGTGGATGCTCTTTCTCGATCCGCCGGAGCACAGCCGCATCCGCAAACTGCTGAATAAAGAGTTTACGCCAAACATGATCCAGCGCTTGCGCCCGCGTATTCAGCAAGTTGTCGATTCACTGCTGGACGACGTGGCTGGGAAGTCTGAGATTGAGTTCATGACTGAATTTGCGAATCCTCTGCCAGTCAGAGTGATTGCGGAGATGCTCGGTATACCAGCGGAGGATCAAAGCGACTTCCAGATCTGGTCAGATGATCTGGCTAGTTTTTTCGGCAATGCTACTTCGAGTGTTGACACGGCGCGGCGTGCGCAAAACAGTCTCGTCAGTCTCACTGAATATTTCCGCGCGATGCTGCCCGAACGGCGAGCACATAAAGTAGATGATTTGGTGAGTCTCTTACTTCGCGTCGAGGAAGAAGGCGAGATGCTCACCGGCGAAGAATTGCTGGCCCAATGCACTCTCTTACTCGTCGCCGGGCACGAGACTACACGTAACCTGCTCGGTAATGGATTGCTGGCGCTGCTTCAAAATTCGGATCAGTTTGCAAAACTCAAGGAGAATCCGGCGCTGATGAACTCAGCCGTGCGCGAGTTGGCGAGGTTCGACAGTCCGGTGCAATTTTCGGGACGCGCCGCGACGGAAGACTTCACATGGCACGATCAGGAGATCAGGAAAGGTCAAACTGTCATTCTTCTCTTAGGCTCTGCCAATCACGATCCCGAGAAATTCTCGGCTCCCGAGCAACTCGAGATCTCACGAGACGAAGGCATGCCACTCTCGTTCGGTCACGGCACACACTTCTGCATCGGCGCCTCACTCGCTTACACCGAAGCCGAGATCGCATTCACTACTTTGCTCGAGCGTACTTCGGGTATGCGATTGCTCGACGACGTTCCCGCGTGGCGTTCCAATCTTAGTTTCCGCGGATTAAGTAGACTGCCGCTGTCGTTATCTGATGTTAAATGTTAGGGGGGAGATTATGAGTGAAGACCTGCAACGCAAATCGATCACGTCAAGTTCCGGGATACGGCGCTACATCATTTATGCCGTCGTGCTGCTCATCGTGTTCTTGCTCGGTCTTATCCCGATGTGGCTCAAGGCTCGAACAGCAGCAAGTAGTCTCACCGAGACAGAGCATCAGTTAGTCCTCTGCAAAATGCAGAGCGATCTTGCTTCTGCAGCCGTCGATGCGCGACGCGGCGACTATGAGCCAGCCCGTCAGGCTCTCAGCAGATTCTTCACGTCGTTAAGTGCCGAAAGGGATAGCTCGAATTACACAGAGGCACAAAGAAACAGCCTGCAGCCATTGTTTGCTGGTCGCGATGAACTTATCACTTTACTTGCTCGTAACGACCCTGCGTCTGCAGACCGGCTGTCGGACTTGTTTGTGGCATATCGCAAAATCATGGCCCAGCCCTAAGGTTCCGCTTCGTCAAGCATATCTAAATGACTTGCGATCGCGGTGGTGCCTGTCCCCTTCGTGCTACAATTTGCGCATGTCTAAAACCGTTACCATCGACCAACGCTCATCGCTGGCGCTTCCGCCTGAGGCGCTTGACGCGCTCGGTGTCGAGACGGGCGCGGAACTGGAGGTCGAGATCGTGGGACGAGCTTTGGTGGTTCGGTCGGTCGACGAAGCCCGGCGTTCGCGCGAATTTATCAGTGCCTTCGAATCAATTCTCTCCAAACGTCGCGAGGCTTACGAAGAGCTAGCCAAGGGCCCCGAGCAATAATCTCCCGCTCATGAGATTCCCAGAGAAGCTCGATGTGCTGACAGTACACGCGACATTGATCGGCGAGACTGGCGGCACAGGTGGTCTGAGAGACGAAGCCTTACTCGAATCGGCTCTCATTGCGGTTAAAAATCGCTATCACTATGAAGCTGCCGATGTTGTTAGTTGTGCAGCGACATACGCATATCACTTGACTCAAAGCCAACGCTTTCCTGGATGGCAACAAGCGCATTGCGGCCGCTATAACTGAAGCATTCCTCGAAACAAATGGATTTGAATTAATAATGACGAATGAGGAGATTGTCTTCCTATTTCTCGCAATCGCATCGAGTAAGCTAAGTCGCGAACAGGTTGAACAACGGCTTAGAGAAAAAGCTAAGTCAAAGGACTAAGCGTCTTGCCAGTCTCGTCCGCAAAAACAACACTGCTTCGCCAAAGCGGTTCTCAATGGCATTGCACAGTAAGGACGGAACTGGAACTTTTTACTTCCTCCAGCATCAATAGGACCATGAATCGTATCCTTTACATCTCCGCTTTGGCCCTACTGCTCGGTTGTGGATTCAACATCTGCGCACAGGATCGTACCGAGATCATGAAGCAGTTGTTGTCCGCCCCTGCTCCGACTCCTACTAATGACGAACCTTTGGAAAAAAGGAAAGAGCGCCCGCCAAAGTTCTTCGACAAGGACAACTTCCCCCCTGATGATGCACCGATAGAAGACCTGCTTGATTACTGGATTCGACAGTCCGACACTGATTATAAAGGTGGGCCTTCGAATACTGTCCGGCAGCGGCTGCTGGATGCATCCGCCGATGACCTGAGGAAACTGGCAGAGCTGCTGCCGTTATTCACGTCATCAGATGATTTCGCAGAAAAAATAAAGCAGGCGTTCGACAAAGGGGAAAGCAATCCGCAGCTTCGATATTACCGAGAGAAAATCAAAAAGTGGCTGCTCTATAACAGCAAGTATTACCTCGGCGAGTTGCTTTCGCTGGCAAACGAAGTCAAGGACGACAACAAGGGCGGCTACGTTGATAACGGAAGCGCCCTCGTGGCACTCGCAAAAATCGATTGGTCCACGGCGAAGCCGCTGGCTGAAACTCTGGTTAACACCGGACAGCAGCGAACATCAACCTTGGCTCTCACCGTCTTATATCGACATAGCATCGAAGAAAAAGATGCTACCGCCGAACTTAAATTTCGCAGTCAGTTGCAATCGATCGCTGCGAATCGCAGTTACCCCGGACATGCTCGCAACGCCGCCATCGAGGCTCTATCGCTGACGGAGTGGTCCGGCCGCGACGAGTGGTATCTCTCACTCTTCAACGACGAAACTCTGATTCAACTTCGCGACGGAAACTACGGCTTTTCACCCTTAGGCACGCTCTTCACGCGCGAGCCCGATAAGTGGATTCCGGTTATGACCAAACTCGTCGCCGGAAAAGATCGACTACAACAGCAGGTGGCAGGAAGTTGTTTAGTGCGCTATGCGATTGCTTCTCCGCGGCGGGACGTAATTCTCCCTGTTCTTCGTTGGCTCTCAGAGCCAGACTGGATTCCTATCTACACCTCGGAACGAACGTCATTCATGCAAAAGATGGATGAGCTCGAGTTGCCCGAAAGTGTTCCCGGGCTGATTTGGATCGTGGAGAATGATAAATCCGATCGCGACTGGGCCGCCCGTACTCTCGCCCACTACAAAGATCCGCGAGCAATTCCCGCCCTGAAGAGAGCCCTGGTCCAGGGTGACGAGGACGATCGAGGTTTGATACTTGAAGGGTTAATAGCTTCCGGTGGTCTAACAGAAGCAGAACAGGTCGATGGGCTCGAAGCCTACGCAGCGAAGCTGGCTACCGTTGAGGGTCGCGCGGACCTCGAGAGATATCGCCGAGATAAACCTTTACCGATTGAAGTAACTATTGGACGTTATTTGGCAGGACTGAACAATCCCCCTGACGTTCTGGTTCGTGCTGCTTTAACTCGCGCCGCGAGTCTGCGCCGAAAAAACGAAGCACTGAGTCGATCTCTCCTGGAAATTACTCATCGATGGCAGGGGCGTCAGGTTGATCTCGACCTGATTAAAAGAATCGCAGCGAATACGGCCGATGCAAACACGATCTTCACGGCTTTGGAACGCCGAGCCAATTTGCGAGAGAGTGTAGGACCTGAACTGCATTCGTTAATCGCAGCCAGCGGAGCAGCGCAAGGCATCGGCGTCATTTTGCTCGATGACAATGAAACCGCGGGCGCCATACTGTCTTCGAGTGATCAAGACGCGCAAATCGCATTGCTTGCCTGTGCGCGTCTGACACAAACCTCGTTGCCTGTGCAGACCGTTGGACCACTATTGAAAAGCAAAAACCTGTTGCTTCAATCTGCTGCCGAGCGTTACCTGCTGGCAGCAGACAGCAAGGAGGCGCGAACGCTCCTCTGGCAACATCATCCCAACGAAGCATTCATCACGGGTTGGCGCGAAAACATTCAGCTCATCGGCGGAAGTAACTTTGATCAAATGGGCAAATCGGAAGAGAAGCTCCGGGCCGAGTTGTTCAAGCCTGATGGTCCACGAGAAATCTTTGCCCTGTTCGGAAACGGTGGCGAGTGGGGCCACGTCTTACGAATCTATGCAGATAAAGCTGTCTACACAGGCTATGAAGACTCATCCAGATATCGAGAGCGCGAAGTTTCAAAAGCAGAGGTCGCTAGTTTCAAGCAGTTTGTTTCAACAAACGGGCTTGGTGATATTGGTCCACGGTTTGGAGATTGTCACTACGACTGTGCGGCTTCAGAGTTTCTAATGCTCACGAAGGAAGGTGGCAGACGTTTCTTCAACCATGGAGGGTTCGGAGGCGCCACGCTGGCGATCATCGCAAATTTTGAAATCATTGGTCGTGGCGCCAAGACCAGCTACAACTTTGAGCAGGAGATAAAGGGGTCCGAACTGTTGTTTGCAGACGAAGGCCTTTCAGTCATGGACGTCTGGCAACGGGGCGACGAGATTCGCATTTTGGTTGAGCGCCCTGAGACAGAGGAGGAAAGTGCTGCAGCGCGTAGCCCAGAGTTCAATAAGGAAGAAACACGAGCCGAACGATGGCAGCGCGAGTTGGTACGCGACAGAGCCCTCATCTCGTGGCGCAATCTGAAAAATAAGGATGCCAGCTCTGTAACTACTGCGCCTGACGGATACACGACCGTTGACGTAGTCAAATTTCCCTTAGACGAGAATGACAAATCATTTCGACGTGGACAACAAGTGAAAGTGCTCACCCCGAATTCCATCCTGATCGCAAAAAACCTTGACGGGCTTTGGAAGCAGTTTGCGGGAACGAAAGCAGTGCGCATAAGCGGCGAAGACGGCGCCTATGTAAATCCAGTCGTCACGCCCGACGGCAAGTGGGTTGTCATATCCAAGTCAGATGGTAACTGGGGTTGGCCAAATTATCTGGTGAGGATAAATCTCGAAACCGTCCGGGAATTTCGGGTCAAGCTGGAACCCGCCGATCAGCTCGATGCGATCGCTTTTGTGCCTCTGCAAGGCAAAATACTGGTGCGCCGCGCCAAAGACGATCCGGACGAAGTGCCTGTTAAGCCAGCTCAACCGAATATTCCCGAATACTACTTACTCGATCCGCAAACGGGACAAGTTCAATCGGTCTCTGGAGAGTTTGCGCCACTGCGTCAGGAAGGCAAACGCTTTTTGCAGCCTACGGATAAGCCCGGCGAGTACTGGTCTGCTATACCTGACGAGGATAAGAACCAAACACAGGTCGGACGCTACAACCTGAAAGACTTTTCATTCAAGCCCGTTTTGGTCGTGCCGAAGATTTCTTTCGACAGCATGTCAATGTGGGTGGATGAGAAACAAGAAAAGCTCTATGTAGTCTATCGCGGTCAGTTGATTCGCCTGCCACTCAAGAGCGCTACCGAGAAACAGTAAACGAGCTCCGAGTAGTGCCCTAAATTGAATTTATCTCTCCGGCTCTCTGCGTATCTTTGCGTTCTCTGCGTTACAGGGCCATTCAACGCAGAGGCGGCAGAGATACGCAGAGGATCGCCGAGAAATCTCAAAAATAGGGCGCTACCGAGCTCCGCTCTTGAAACCTTGTGCGACTCGGTTGCGTAGAGGACTGTTCAATTACCTGTGAACCCTGTCAACAATCACTCAACGAAAGAGGTGTTTATGCGTTCTCGCCGTTCAATTATTGGCTTGCTGATGCTTTCAGCTCTACTCATCATCACTCTCGCGGCGCCCGTTTGGGCGCAGACTCCGCCGCTGATTGACCGCGAGCTCTTCTTTGGCGATCCGGAAATTGCCGGCGCCCAGATTTCTCCGGACGGTGCGTTCATCGCGTTTATCAAACCGTTCAAAGGCACACGCAACGTCTGGGTGAAGAAGACTGCCGATCCGTTCAGCAGCGCGAAACCGATCACGGCCGATACCAAGCGCCCGATTCCGACTTACTTCTGGTCGCGCGACGGCAAGTACATCCTTTTCGTCCAGGATAAGGCTGGAGATGAAAATTATAATGTGTACGCCGTCAATCCCGCGGCCGCGCCCGCTGCCGGACAAGATGTCCCAACCGCACGGAATCTCACGGACGCAAAAGGGATCCGAGCCTTCATCTATGCAGTGCCGCGTAGTGAGCCCGATACGATCTACGTCGGTCTAAACGATCGCGACGCAGCCTGGCACGATCTGTACAAAGTAAAAATCTCCACCGGCGAGCGCACGCTCGTCCGCAAAAACACCGAACGCATCACCGCCTACTTCTTCGATCTGAAGGACCAGTTGCGACTCGCAACCAGATCGGCAGAGAACGGCGACACGGAAGTGTTGCGCGTTGACGCGGACAAGTTTACGAAGGTTTACAGTTGCAGTGTGTTTGAGGCGTGTGGTCCGGTTCGTTATCACAAAGATGGCGAACGCGTTTACTTTCAAACAAACAAGGGCAGCGGTATCGACCTCGTTCAGCTTGAGCTATGGAACCCGACCACGGGTAAGGAAGAGCTCGTTGAATCCGATCCTCTGAAACACGTCGACTTCGGCAATGCGACGTTCTCGGAAGTTTCCGATGAGCTGGTTGCCACGTCCTACGACGATGAACGCACACGAATCTACTGGAAAGACAAAGCGTTCGAAGCTGATTACAAAAACCTGCAGAAACAACTTCCGGACAAAGAGATCGGGTTTGGATCTTCGACGAAAGATGAAAAGCTGTGGATCATCTTTGCGAACTCCGACACGGATCCTGGCTCAACTTATCTATATGACCGTTCGACCAAGAAGCTGACACTGCAATATCAAGCGCGCGAGAAGTTGAATCGCGCATACCTCGCTCCGATGAAGCCCGTCAAATATCCATCGTCTGACGGTTTGGAAATCCCTGCTTACCTGACGTTGCCCAAAGGCGTCGAGGCCAAGAATCTGCCGGCGGTGATCCTGCCGCACGGTGGTCCATGGTATCGCGATAGTTGGGGCTACGATGCTTTTGCGCAGTTTCTCGCGAACCGCGGCTACGCTGTTTTGCAACCTAATTTCCGCGGCTCGACTGGTTACGGTAAGAAGTTTATCGACGCCGGAAACAAGCAGTGGGGCGACAAAATGCAGGACGACATAACCTGGGGCGCGAAGTATCTCATCGCGCAGGGCATTGCCGATCCGAAGAAGGTTGGAATTATGGGTGGCTCTTATGGAGGCTACGCGACGCTCGCAGGAGTTGCGTTTACGCCTGACGTTTACGCGGTCGGAGTCTCGATTGTTGGACCATCAAATCTGATCACGCTGCTCGAATCGATTCCCCCATACTGGGAACAGATTCGCAAGCTCTTCTACGAGCGCATGGGCGATCCAAACACGCCTGAAGGAAAGGCGCAGTTGATGCGACAGTCGCCGTTAACTGCGGCTTCAAAAATCAAGACTCCGCTGCTCGTTATTCAGGGAGCTAACGACCCGCGCGTTAACAAACGCGAGTCAGACCAGATCGTGATCGCGTTGAGAGATCGAGGATTCCCGGTTGAGTACATGGTCGCGCCGGATGAGGGTCATGGCTTCGCGCGTCCGGTGAACAACATGGCGATGTTTGCGAGTGCGGAGAAGTTTCTCGCGAAGTATCTCGGTGGGCGTTATCAGGAGAGTATGACGCCTGAAGTGTCGCAGCGTCTGAACGAGATAAACGTAGACGTGAAGACCGTTTCGATGCCGAAGATGATGACTGCATCGGCCGAGCTGCCGAAACCTGCGGTTGATCTGCGGCCCGGTACTTACAACTACAAGGCGTCGATTGCAATCCAGGGACAGGAAATTCCGCTCACCATGAAGACAGACATCAAGGAAGAAAATGGAGCCTGGACCGTCAATGAAACTGCGCAGACTCCGGGAGGTCCAATTTCGGACACCAGCACGATCGAAAAAGGAAGTCTGCTGTTGAAGCGTCGTTGGATCCAACAAGGTCCAATGACGATTGAGATGGACGTCGCGCCGAACCAGTTGACCGGAAAGACAACGATGAACGGGCAAGTCACGCCGCTTGCCGTCGATCCAGGTGGCGCTTTGTTTGCGGACGGGGCTGGTGCTTTTGAAGTGATCGCTTCTCTTCCCCTTGCTGCTGGTTACAGTCTGAGTTTCCGGAATTTCGACGTGCAAAAGCAAAAGCCTTCGATCAAGCAGTTGAAGGTGCTCGGGACGGAGAGTGTCACGGTTCCGGCAGGCACGTTTGATGCATACAAGGTCGAGATACAGGCGGCTGACAACGATGCCGACAAGCAAACTGTTTGGATCGATAAAGGCAGTCGGAAAGTGTTAAAGATCTTGGCCGTGATTCCGAGTCTCAACGGCGCAATCCTGACATCAGAACTAACACCTTAATTTTTAGCCACAAAAGGCACAAAAGTACTTTTATGTGCTTTTGTGCCTTTTTGTGGCCCTCTTCTCTTTACTTCGCAAAGTACTTGACATAAAATGCCGGAACGATGAAGCCTGTGCCGCTCATCCCTGAATCCCAACCCGAGCCACCGGCCCTGCACGACCGGGCCATGGACAATCTGCGCTATATTCGCGAGACGATGGAGCTCGCGACCGCCTTTACCGGCATCTCCGGTTGGGGTGAGATCGCAATCGGCGTCACTGCTCTCATCGCCACCGCGATCGCCGCACTGCAATCGACCTTCAACGCGTGGCTCGCCGTCTGGATCGCCGAAGGATTGATCTCACTCCTGATCGCCGGCTGGTCCATGGATCGCAAAGCACGCGCGATCGATATGCCACTCGGTTCCGGCCCAGGAAGAAAAGCAGTATTCAGTTTGACGCCGCCCCTGCTGGCCGGCGGACTGCTGACAATCGTGCTGGTCCAGGCCGGTCTGACTAACGCGATCCCCGGTGTTTGGTTATTACTTTACGGAACGGGCGTGATCACTGGCGGCATGTACTCCGTCAAAGTGGTGCCGATCATGGGCATCTGTCTCATGGTCCTCGGCGCCCTCGCGCTGTTCTCGCCGCCCGCATACGCCAACTGGTTTATGGCTGCGGGCTTCGGCGGACTGCACGTGGTGTTTGGTGCAATTATTGTGAGGAAATACGGTGGCTAAACAATCGAGTGCAAAAAAGACTGTTCCCCAAAAACCGCTCGCCGAAGTGACCGATCAGCAAGTCGCGCGGACGAAGGAAAAGAGCGCAGCTCCAAATCTCGATCGCTTGATCCACGAACGCTTGCGTCTCGGGATCATCAGCGCGTTGGCTGCGAATGAGTCGTTGACGTTCAGCGATCTGAAGAAGCTGATGAATACGACGGACGGAAACCTGAGCGTACACGCGCGCAAACTCGAAGAAGCAGGCTACATCTCCTGCACAAAGTTTTTCGAGGGTCGTCTGCCTAAGACAGAATACAAACTGACCGCCGCCGGCCGCAGCGCCCTCGAGAAATATTTGAGCCACATGGAATCGCTGATCAAACAGATGCGAAACATTTAGTGCCGACCCGCCTCTCCCCCTTTTTTTGTCTTTGAACTCTGCGCGATAAAGGACTTGGCGATACGTTTATGAGAACGAGCTACGACGTGACTATCATCGGCGCCGGACTGGCAGGCCTTCAGTGTGCTCGCCTGCTTGCCCAGCAGGGTCTCAACGTTCTCCTCGTCGATCGCAAGAACACTCTCGAACAAAAGATTCATACGACCGGAATCTTCGTGCGCCGCACGCTCGTTGATTTCGACCTGCCCGAAGACTGTCTGGGACCACCGATCAAACACGTCACGCTTTACTCACCCGCGCACCGGTCGCTGGAGCTCGTAAGTCAGCACGACGAGTTTCGCATCGGCCGTATGGGCCAACTCTACCAGCGTTACCTGCAGCAGTGTTTACACGCCGGTGTCGATTGGCTTCCGCATACCAGTTACCTCGGCCATTCAACAGCCAACGGCAAATTAACACTCCGACTCAGCTCAGGTTCTATTACAACCCGCTACTTGATCGGCGCTGACGGCGCCCGCTCGCGCGTTGCTCGAGATCTAAATCTCGAATTGAATCGCGAATTTATCGTGGGCGTGGAAAGTGTTTTTGAAGGGGCCGTGCTTAATGGTCCACCGCGACTGCTCTGTTTTCTCGATCCGAAACTGGCGCCGGGTTACATCGCATGGATTGCTCACGACGGCGAAGAGACTCATCTTGGCGTCGGCGGCTATCCATCACGATTCGATCCGGTACCGGCACTACAAGACTTTCGTTCGCGCGTCGCAAACATCATCGACCTGCGAAACGCAAAACAGATCGAATCTCGCGCAGGTTTGATTCCGGTCGGCGGCGTGCTCAGAAACATCGCAAACGCAAACGGAATGTTAATAGGAGACGCAGCCGGCGCCGTGTCACCACTCACCGCGGGCGGTTTGGATCCGTGCATGCGTCTATCCGTGTTCGCAGCCAGCGTTGTTACCGAGTATTTATCGACGGGTGATGTTCAGGTATTGCAGGCGTACTCAGGTGAGCTATTCCGTTCGCGCTTTGCCTCGCGTTTATGGGCGCGTCGCATTGCTTCGACTTTCCGCCAACCTCAACTGATCGAGCTTGGTTGTGCAGTACTACGATTACCCATGTTCAGCCGTCTTGCGAATCACGTCTTCTTCGGCCGCGGTTCGTTTCCAGACGTGACGGATCACTCACTTCGTAGTGCGATCAACGGATCGACTCTGGTCGCACGGCGCGCCGGGATGTAGCAGGCGGCGAGGCTGACAACGGCCAGCAGGACGGTGACGAGTGAGAACGTTAACGGATCGCTTGTGCCGACTTCAAACAACAAACTCTCCATCAAACGCGTCACGGCAAACGAGCCCAACAGACCGAGCGCCACTCCGATTAACGCGAGCTTCATTCCCTGCACCGTTACCAGCTTCAGCACGTCGCCAGTTTGCGCACCGAGCGCAAGCCTGATACCGAGCTCGCGTGTGCGTTGCGCTGTGGTGTAAGTCATCACGCCGTAGATGCCCAAAGCCGCCAGCAGCAGCGCGAGGAGGGCAAACGAACCCATCAGCCAGAGGTTGAAGCGGTCAGATTGCAGCGCAGTCGCTCGCAGCTCATCCATCGTTCTGACGTTGGTAATCGTAGTCAGCCGATCTGTTCTTCGGATTTCATTCGTGATGGCGGCGCTCATGGCCGCCGGATCACCAGTCGTCTTCACCACCAGATTCATCCCTGGTAACGGCGGGTCCGCGGTGTTGACGTACGGATAAAACATCTCTTCCCAAATCAGGTTATCGACCCCGGGTTGGATGTGGTTAGCAACGACTCCGACGATGGTTGAATACGGCGGATTCCGAACACCTACTTTGACCCTTTTACCAACAGGGTTCTCACCGGGAAAGAAGCGACGTGCAAACGCTTCGTTAACGATGATGACTGGTCGCCCCTGCCACACTTCGTCCTCGCTGAAAGGCCGGCCCCATCGAAACGCGATACCCATAGCTTTGAAGTAATTGGCCGATACGCCGCCTCCACGCAAAACCGGTTCTTCACCTGTAGGTGGATCGGCTCGACCTTCGATCCAAACAGGGTCGGTCGCACCGTCGCCCGTCATCGGCAGTGAGAAGCAGATGCCTGCCGCCTCGACACCGGGCAAGTGTTCCAGACTGGTAAGCGTCTGTTGGAAGTAGTTCACGCGTTGCGCTGGTTCTTTGTAACCATTGGCCGGAAGACGCAAACTCATAGTCAGTAGCCGATCGGGATTGAAACCGAGCTCCAGGTTTCGCAACTTGGCAAAACTCTTCAGCAACAAACCTGAACCAGCTAACAAAAGCAGCGCGAGTGCAACCTCCACGATCACGAGTGTGCCGCGCAGACGTTGCTGCCGCCGGCTACCGCTGACTGCGCGTGTTCCCTCTTTGAGGCTTTGGTCCAAGTCGAGCTTTGTCGCACTCAACGCCGGAAACAAGCCAAACAGCAGAGTCGTGAATGCACTCAACCCGAGGGTGAAGACCAGCACAACCGCATCAAGTTTGATCTCACCCATGTGTCGTACTTTTTCGGGACTGAACTTGAGAACTGTCGCTACCAGCCATTGCGCGAGCAACCAGCCCGTAACGATGCCGCCAACGGTCAATAACAAACTCTCGCTCAATAACTGACGCACGAGCGCGTAGCGGCTCGCGCCAAGCGCAGCCCGCACCGCCAATTCTCTTTCACGTCCCGCTGCGTGAGTCAGCCAGAGGTTCGCAACGTTGGCGCAGGCAATCAGCAGCACCAGCACGACCGCGCCAAACAAGATCCAAAGAGCTCTTTGCGCGCCGGGATCGACCACGTAATCTTTCAGCGAAGTCGCATAAATGCCGTGCTCGCGACTATGAGTTGCGGGATAAGCCTGCTTGATGTTCTCCATCAAGTTTGCGAGCTCAGCGCGCGCCTGCTCGAGCGTCACGCCTGGTTTTAGTCGCGCGGAAGCTTGCACCCAGCGTCCCGCGTTATTCAGTTGTGCTGCCTCGTTGGTGCGCAACGGCATCCAGAGACTGCGCCAACCGATCTGTCCTCCGATACTGATCGGACCCATCACGCCGATAATCGTCACACTCTGCCCGTCGATCTTCTCCGACTTGCCGACGATTTCCCGGTCGCCGCCATAAAACTGTTGCCATAGCTCGTAGCTGAGGATGGCTGTGCGTGGCGCTCCCGGTTTGTTATCTTCCGGCGTGAAATCGCGGCCCATAATCGGATTCACACCCAACACTTTGAAATAGCTGTGCGACACGAGAGCGCCTTGCAAGCTGAGGGTCCCTTCCGCCTGTTCCACGGTTGGGTTTGAGTTCATGTAAGCGGCGATGGATTCGATCGTCTGAGCTTTATCGCGGATCTCGGCAAACGTGCGAAACGCCATCGGATTGTTGTGACCTTCGCCGACCTTACTTTCGCGTATGCCGATCAAACGCTCCGATTCGCTGAACGGCAGTGGCCGCAACAGTACGCCTCTGACGAGACTGAAGATCGCGGTATTCGCGCCGATGCCGAGCGCGAGCGTGATAACAGCAATTGCCGCGAAGCCGCGCCGTTTCAGCAGCATTCGCGCGCTGTAATGCAGGTCTCGCCAAAACGCTTCAATGAATTTCATGAGGGGTGCAGTTTACAGCAAAAATGCCACGCTACTTCAGAAACAAAGGTTTATAGTTGCGGTCCTCCCTCGACGTACACCCAGAACATTTCAGCAAAGGAAGCTTGGATGTTTTATCAGAAGCTGAATAGTGTTTGGCACAAGCGCGCACTGAATCTGTTCATGTTCGTAGTGCTGGCTCACTGGGCCGAACATCTGGCCCAGGCTTATCAGATTTATGTGTTGGGGTGGCCGCGGCCGAAGGCTGGCGGGTTTCTTGGACTGTTTTATCCGTGGCTCGTGAGTTCCGAGCTCTTGCACTATGGCTATGCGATCGTGATGCTGATTGGTCTTTGGACACTTAGAAGAGGTTTCTCCGGAACCTCACGTAAGTGGTGGACCATCGCTCTGGCGATCCAGTTTTGGCATCACATCGAACATGCAGTGCTGCAATGGCAGGCGCTAACGCATCACTACTGGCTCGGCTCGCCCGTGCCCGTTAGTTTCCTGCAGATGCTGCTGCCGAAGTTTCGAGTCGAGATACATCTCTCCTACAACACAATCGTGTTCATTCCGATGATGATCGGCATGTACTACCACATGTTCCCACCAAAGGGCGAAGAAAGCGCCACCTGCACTTGCTCGTTGCACCGAGAATCAATACAGGCAATAGCCGCCTGATTTTTTCTTGTGTGGTTTTTGTGCCTTTTTGTGGCTAATAATTCGAAAACAATAAGCGGTTTGGTGTCTCCTGTCCGGGATTACTGATCGCACCTTCAGTTGAATTGCCAACCAGCGCTGAGCGGACCGTGGCGGGCGACGCCGTCCGATGGTTCTGAAGATAGAGCGCTACGACCCCGGCTACGTGCGGTGACGCCATCGAGGTACCTGACGCAGTCGCGATCATCAGATCGCCACCGATCCACGCCGACGGAATCCCGACGCCCGGTGCAAAGAGATCGATCATTGGTCCATAATTCGAAAACTCCGCGCGAGCATCTAACTGGTTCGTCGCGCCAACCGTTATCGCCTCCGCGACGCCCGCAGGAGAATAAGCGGACGCGTCACTGTTTCCATTCCCAGCCGCAACCACGTAGACCACTCCCGCTCTGATCGAATTTCTGACTGCCGCGTCGGCGGCTCTATTACTCTCTCCACCGAGACTCATGTTAGCCACCGCAGGAGTGCCCAGTTGGGCCGACTGCTGGCTATGCCACGTCACGAAATTAACTCCGTTAATGACATCCGACCACGCCCCAGTGCCCTGACAGTTGAGCACGCGCACACTGAACAAATGCACCTTCTTCGCCACGCCAAATGTTTGACCGCCGATGATGCCGGCGACGTGCGAACCGTGCCCGTTGCAATCGACACCGATCACACCTTCACTCCCAAGCGCGTCGAAGATCGCGTCGGCACGCCCGCGGAATTCGTAGTGCGTGGTGAGAATGCCGGTATCAATGACATAAGCGTTCACGCCCTCGCCATCGTTTTGATACGCGTAGCTCTTATCAAGCGGCAGACTACGTTGATCGATGCGGTCGAGCCCCCACGAAGCGCGCGGCTGCGGGTTGTCGCCGGCATTTGGATCGGGCGTCATGATAATCGGCTCCGAGTCAGGCGTTCCCACCGCGATCGCGCCATCCTCCACAACAAATGCGACGCGCGAGTCACCGCTCATCGCTGTTGCCTGCGCCGCATTAGCGTTCAGGCGAAAGCCTTTCAGCGCGACGCTCCATGTTGTAGAAAAAGTGCCGCCGTACGTGGACGTCAGGCTAGTGGCTGTCGCAACCACACCCGGATCAGGCGCTGGTTCGGCAATAACGGCCGCATCCGAGTCGACAGCCATCGCCATCGTCGAGACCGAGACCGCAGACGCCTTACCGCTCACAGGAGTTGCCGCAGGTGTTGCCACCGGACTAAGGTCGGTGGTCGCCAGCACCACGATATAACGGTTGGGTATCGGATTGGCGGCGGTGTAGAACTTAGTGGACGCAGCCAGACCTTTAATGGATACAGGAGGCGAGGGCGCCAAATATAGCAAAGCAGCAGCGAGCACCAGAGCCAGCGTCTTCTTCATTCGAATTTTCTCCTAAAATCAGTTGCTGAACCATGAGGGTCTGGGCTTTGGGCCGCGGATCTTAACACACACGCAATCGCAAAAGGGATTTTGTTTCCCTGCCCTAACTAAAATTCCGAAAATGCCACGCTGATCGAGCATGAGGTGCGCGGAGAATGTGGCAGGACCGCAGCAGTGAACAAAATATCTACAGAACAGGTGCTGAACAAGGCCTACCGTCTCGCTTACTTTCTCCATCAGGACAAAGGTATTGCGACTCGGATCGTCGCGGCTGCCACGCTCAAGTTGAATGTCGCGATGGCGAGCCAGAGCAAGCGGCTTTACTACATCCCTGTCGGAAGATTCTCGCGCGGCGAATCGCGCCGGACTGACGCCATTCGCAACAAAGCCCTGTTCAGCGATGTTCACTTGCTTCAGCGTCTGGTCTATGTCGAATCCGAACCTTTTGAGCGTCAGAAGGAGCGTGCCGCCCAGCTCGCGCCGCCTGACGTTCACGCTGCCGGTGACCCAGCCACTGACGAAGACCTTCTCGTTTATTTCATCAAGCATCTCGTGAGAATTACGACAAAGAGAAACGCCTTCTACGTTACGCTCGGTGTCAGCCGCCTCCTTCACAGCTACAGCACGCTTGAAACCATGGAAATTTATAACGCAGTGATCGGTGAGCCCGAGCGGGTAAAGGACGACTACTATTACCGCTCGCGCAAAGCCGTCTTGATGCATGAGATGTATGAGCGCTTTGGCCACTTGATCCGAGTCTGTCGCCAGCGAAGAGGCGAAGAGAGGTTCGAGACTCAGCCAGGCTCTAGCGAATTGCGGTCTCTCTTAAGAGAGTGCCTGCGCCTATTCACCCCCTGGGATACGCAATGCTCCGTGCCACGTGACTTCAATCCGCTTAGGTCGGTGATTGCTGCGCTGACGTCGAAGAGTAGCGCCGAAGAAAACGAAATCGAAGTCAATCGCATTCACGCCGTTTTGCACCCGGATTGCTTTGCCAGGCTCGTCGCAGCGTTCGGCTACAGCCCGCCGGAAGAGCGCATGGAGTTGCCGCGTTTCTACCTGGACCAGTCGGATGATCAGTCACCGCCGCGGCAACGTAGCGCGCCTGCCGATCTGAGCGCTGAGGAACTGGCTGAGATCAATCACATGCTTGACGAGCAGGCCGGGCGCCGTCGCGGTGCCTCACCTGGCGCTGTTATACGCATCATGGTTGATGGTGTAGAACGCGGGCGATTGAATCCTGCTGAACAGTCGAGCATTCGCTTTAGTGCTGAAGAGGACGCAGAGGTGATCGAAGTGAAGTCAAGAGACTCGAGTGGCGATCTCCTGCTCGCGACGCATGTGCTCAGTTCTTTTAACGATGCGGCGATTGTCTCTTCAATACATTTGGAAGGCGGTCAGGATCTGTCGCTTAGTATTACGAGGAGACAGATCGAAGCGAATGGCGGTGCCGATCTATTGGTCGAGTTCGGCTACCGGGAAACCGCCCCGCGAAGAGCGGCGCGTTTGTGGTGGCACCGGCAGAAGCTTCGGCTAAGGCCGGAGGAAGATCCGAATTCGCGCAGTATGTGGGCTGGCGCAATTCTCGTGGCAAGTGTCCTGGTGATTATTTGCCTGACGAGTTATCTCGCGTATGTGATGCTGAGGTCGCGTCAAACAAGTGAAGTAGCGCAGACGAGTGTCGCTCAGACGACTCCGCCTGGTCCAACTCCTGCCACGCATCAGATCAGTCCGTCAGTTACAACCAAACCCACACCGAAGAAGCGATCAACTGCGGCGAAGGCACCCAAAGAAGACGTTGGCGACACGGTACGCAGCAGCGCTGCAGTACCCAATCTGAAGCTTAGCGAAGTAAAGAAGATCTACATAGAAATCCGTGGCGACGCAGCGCTCAACGACTTACGCAGCAACATCGTTGAGAGCTTGAACTCGAGCGGCGTCGTCACAGCAGCGACCAATGCCGACGAAGCAGATGCAGCCCTCAAAATCATAGTCTCGCAAACCAGCACGTCGGCTCAACTGGTCAACGCACGTGGAACGGTTCTTTGGCGAGGACGCAACACAGTCGTGTCCGATATCGTTAAGGCTCTTCTGTCAGAGATCAGGCGTGCGCATTAGTCACGATCTTCTCTGCGGCCCTCTGCGTATCTCTGCGTCCTCTGCGTTGAAATTGTCCTTAAACGCAGAGAACGCTGAGATACGCAGAGGGCCGCAGAGAAGACCTATTTAGGTTCGCCCTGGAGTACGAAGCCGGCCCAGTAGTATGGCGCGGACCAGCGTCCTTCACGCCAGATCGCGATTTGCGCGGCCCTGAGTGCTGCGGCGGTGGAAGATTTTTTTGGACCGAGGAGTCCGCGATAAAAATCCGACATTAACCGCGCGGTGGCCTGGTCCTGAACATCCCAAAGACTCACCACAACGCGCTTTGAACCCGCGTACATGAAGCCCCGCGTCATCCCGTAAACACCTTCGCCTTTCACTTGCTTACCGAGCCCCGTGCGACAACCACTCAATACCACGAGCTCAGCCCCCAACCTGAGATTGAAGATCTCATGCGCACGCAGAAAACCATTCTGCGGCTTTGCCTGCCGGTCCAACATCGAAAGTGCGATGCCGGAAAGCTCCGGATGCGTGCTGTCAAGAATGCTATGGGTCGCAAAATGTATGATGCGATACTTGATCAGGTCATCGCTCATTGCCGCCGCACGATTAGCTTCAAAACCGAGCGCAGCCTTTCGACCACTGGAAGGTGCAAGGGCGAGGATCGCCTCTGCTTCTTGTCGCGTATAAGGAAGTCGCTGTAAAGCCACATCCACTACGGGCGCTCCGTGATGCCCGCCCGCGACACGACTCATGTTTCCTGAAACCCTTTCGTCAGACTTGTCGAACACTGGATCTGCGAACACAGCCACGACTTTCTCAGCCGGTGTGCGGCCCTTGAGCTCCTGTCTGAGTACTGCGAGCGTTGACGCCGACGGAATGCTGGTCACTTCGTACTGGACCATGAGCGGCACGAATTGGCGCGCGCCCGGAACCGTAAGCGCAGCGAACGGCAGATACTCCAACGCTCCATCAGGAACAACAAGCAATCGCTTTCGTCCTAACTGCGCCGCGACTGGTCCAAGCAGCATATCGCTCAAAGCCGCGGCCGCATTCGGATACTCGACGTCAGCCTTTCGCACGCGCTCGCGCTTCTCATCCGCTGTTTCAAACTTCACGTACTGGTTGCGCGCAGTTAAGAGCTCATAACAACGTCGAGCTGCCGCTTCGATCACGGCGCGGGACGGCAGCTCGTAACTCGAAAAGGAATTCTTTGTCACCGCCCACAGATAACTGCGCTCTTCGCCCAACGAGTATTCCAGCAACAACGTCTCGTCATCCGTGACCGCGGTTTGGATCTCCGATAGACCAAGCGGCGCGGGCTGTGTCAACGCCGCATAGCGTGGGCTATTATTTTTCAGCTCAGCCTCAATCACATCGAGCTGCGTCAACAACTCCTCAATCTTGCGCCGGCTGCCGAATGAGCGCATCTGTCGATCCGCTTCAGCATTGAGCATCTGTTGCAACGAACGTTCGCGCGCACGCAACGCGGGATCGACGCCCTGAAGTATGTCGGCACTGGATTCAGCCAACAGGTCGATCAGGCTGCGCGCCCGCGCCTGTTCGTCGGTCTTCAACGCGGCAACGTCAAACCCGGCTGCTGGTTCGCGTCGATGAAGTTGCATCAGAAGATCAATGCGCAGCTTGAATAAATCTTGTACGGAGGCGAAGTACGAAGCGCGTAGATCCGGGCTCGTGACCCTGGTGCGTAGTGTGTTGATGATCGGAAGTGCCGATTCGGTCAGTTGATTCGCACGTTGAAGATCACCGCGATCGGCTTCGGCGCGCGCCATCCCGTAAAGGGCTGCGACTTCCCCGTTGCCATCACCAACAGCGCGCCAAATAGGTAGCGCTTTACCATAGTATTCAAGCGCCTTCTGCGGTTCTTTCCATTTGGCGAAAGCGCGTCCAAGATGGTTGAGCGTTATCGCCTCGCCCGGGCGGTCACTCACGGCCACTCTTAGTTGGAGTGCACGTTCCAGATATTCAATTCCTTTACTCTTATCTCCCGAAGCGCTGTAAGCAGTGCCCGTATGCGTGAGCACCGCAGCCTCCGTCCTGCGGTCCCTACGCTCGCGCGCGATCGCGAGTGCGGGGTTGAGGTATTCGAGCGCCTTTTTTGGATCGTCAGAAAGCGTGTACAGGATTCCCATATTGGTAAGCGCCGCGGTCTCAACCCAGCGATCACCTGTCACACGCACGAGGGGGAGCACCTGCTCGAAGTAATAAAACGCCTTCGGTGAATCACCCAAAAGACTGTAGACCGTCCCCATGTTGTTGAGAACTGTCCCTTCATTGCGGCGGTCACCCACGGCGCGAACCAGAGGCAGCGACTGCGCGTAATGCTCGAGCGCCTTTTGCGGCTCGCCTATCAATCTGTAAACCGTGCCCATCTGTGTGAACGTGGCTGCCTCACCGCTCTGATCTCCAACTGTGCGCATAACCGGAAGCGCGAGCCCGCAAGACTCGAGCGCCTTCTGCGGCTCGCCGAGCGCGTAGTAAACCCTGCCATTGATCGTGTGGGTGATGGCTTCTAAATGACGGTCACCAATAGCACGCCAGACAGTGAGTGCCTGGTTAAGATTTTCGAGCGCTTTTTGTGGCTCGCCAAGAAAGTTGTAAATCGTACCGACGTTGGTGAGCGTCATGGCTTCGCCGCGCCGGTCACCCGCTTCACGCATCAGACGCAACGTCTCGCCGTATTGCTCCACAGCCTTGCGCCACGCATCGCCCGTCCTTTCGGCCTGGAGTTTTGCACCCGCGAGGTAGGAACGCTCGGCGGCCACGCGTTTGCGGTCTGCGTCAGTGGCAGTCCTCAGATCCTCAATCCGGATTTCGTATCCTCCAGCCGATGCATCTTTCTCGAGGGAACGCACATTCAACTGATAAGTACCGGCGGCGTCAGCCACGAGCGAAACTACTTCCATGCCTCGCGTGCCGCTCAGGTTGTTATCCACTTCGAGGAGCGGTTTTCCATCGACTCCTAACAACGACAACACGACATCGATGCCCTTCTGCTCCGCCACGAAGCGAACGTACTGGCCGGCATTTAGTTTTACTTGATACGTGTGCTGTTCGCCGCCTCGCATTTCGCGCGTGACCGGCTGGCTAATGACGAGTTCCTGTTGTGCTTTTGCAATATCGACCGCCGCGCTCAGCAGCAGTGAAGCCACGATTGCGCATCGCAGAGTCAATCCCGAACCAGAGGATTTATAAGACTGGATCATTTCGTCATGCGGGGGATCGAGATTCTATTACTGTGGCTAAAGAGTGTAAATCCTCACCCGCGGCTCCGAATCGGAACCGCGGGTGAGGTCAGTTGACCAGGGCATTTGGGAGGAGTGCTAGTAGATCGAGATGCCGGCTAGTCTGAGACGACTACTCGGCAACACCTTGTTGAACTTGGGCTTTTGGTTTAGGTCTATGGCGCGCCCATCGCTCTTCCTCGGTAATCGGCACAGTGATGCAAAACGTATTAGGAGCGCAGGGTCCCCACGGTGAGTTGACGGAACTCAACGTGACCGGTGCGCAGGAAGTGGTGGCCGCGGCAGTCGTGGTAGCAGCGCTTAAGGTTTTGACTTGGGAATCGCTGATTGTAGCGACAGGACACGGCGCTGGTAATGGCGCGGGTTCGATCACGCCGACCCGATCATCCATTTCCACGGCTGACTGAGTCGCCGCCAAGCCACTATCGGCCGACTGAGCGGTGAGCCCCGAACCGCTGCCGGTGTCGAGCACTTTTGTTAACCCGTCGGGTATGCGCTTGAAAGTGAATCTCGGCCAGACCTTTAGAGTCGAGTCAAAAGTGCTGGCATTGATTACCATGTTACCGCCCGAAGTTTTGAAAATTGACAGGCCCACGAACATGTCCCAGGTCTCTGTCGAGTTGTTTTGGTAGGTGACGGTGATCGGGGTACTGGCTTTTAGAGAAAGCGCCGTCATCGTGATCCCCGTGCTGCCGCCCGGAGCAGAGACGGCTGACGCTCGCTCGATGACGGTGTCAACATTGCTCTCTGGCCCAAGAGGAACGCCCTGGAGAGGCACGAGCTTCGCGTACGCAAGCGAACCTGTTCCGAAGAAGCCCGCGGGTATGGGAGAGCCTCCAAAATCGTGAAACGTTGTGCCGTCGCCAGGAGTCTCGAATTCGTCGGGCCCTGCTGCGACTGGAAACGAGTTGAACGCCGCCGTGCTCTTCGACGTGACGAACAAACCAATCACCAGCGCTACTCCCGCAAGGAACAACATGCCGAGCATGACTGGTTTTGTGTAAAGCCTCCGTGTGATCTTTTTCATCGATCTTTTTCCTCCTCACGAAATACTTTTGTCCGAACGTGTTTTTTCGGTGCGAGGAATTTCAGCACGCCTTCGAGTCTTTTACTTGTTCAATCTTGCTTAAGTATCTGATCGGCGTCATCCGCGTTCATCCGCGTTTCCAAAAATGCCACGCCGGTTTGAGCGCGCGAGGGCCATACTCTTTTCTGCACTCTTAATACAGATGATTGGACAGGCGGCCGTTCCCGACCTCTGTCGCCGGATTTTCCTCTCCGCCAATCGTCGAGCCCAGATCCTGACAATTTGGACACTCTTGTGAGGAGCATTTGACTCCGGACGGTTAGTAGTGTCGGTAAGTGTGGATAAATAAACATGCAGGTGCGTGCGGATAAAGTTTCGTTACTCGGACAAGCGCGTAGACGCTTCCTGGGTCTTTCACCGGCTGAAGCAAGCTTTGCTCAACGCGGCTTTCGCGCGAGCGACGACGAGGCCCGCCGCCGGCTCGAACAAATCGGGATCGTTTTTCTGAGTGGCTATCATGCGGCGCTAGAGGAATCCGAGTTTGGTCCACTCGCACACCGGCTCGCATTCGTAGAAACAGAGTTAAGTGGGTTTGCTTTCGAGGGTGCGGCAATGGGCTTGGCGCTACTCGACTGCTTCACTCCGTGGCGAAAAGATCGCTGGCGCACTTTCACCGAAGGCCTGGGCCAACCTCACGTATACATGATGCATGTTGGATTGGGATGGGCGCTCGCCCGTTTACGACGAAGCGTTACATCACACTTGGCCCAGCTTGATCCACTACTCGGTTGGCTCATGGTCGATGGTTACGGTTTTCACGAAGGCTATTTCAATTGGCCTCGTTATATCGAACGCCGGGAGATTCCCGCACGCCTGATTGGTTACGAGCAACGCGTCTTCGATCAGGGTCTTGGCCGCAGCATGTGGTTTGTGAAAGGCGCGGACGTCGCTGCCGTCGTGAATACGATCAAGACTTTTCCTTCCGCTCGCCGCGATGACCTTTGGAGCGGAGTGGGCCTGGCCTGCGCTTATGCCGGTGGCTGCGATCGGGCTGCAATCTCATCCTTGCGCGCGGCAGCGAATCGACACTTGCCATCGCTTGCTCAAGGTGTGGCCTTCGCCGCCAAAACACGCCAACGCGCAGGAAACCTCAATCCTCACACAGAAAACATCTGCCGTTTGATCTGCGGGCACTCTGCAGAAGAGACCGCCGCAATCACCGATACGGCACTGGCAAACTTGCGTGAAGAAGGCGGGTGGCAGACTTACGAAGTGTGGCGCCGTCGCATTCAGAACAAATTCGCACTGGAGGTCACAAGAAGATCATGATCACGTTCAAGCGGCACGCTGCAAAGCTGACCGCGATCATTCTCGTTCTCGCAGTCTACGGTTTCGCGCGCATACCCGAGGCTTCGAAATCCGAGTTAGCGAAACTCGCCGAAGGGTTCAGTTTCAGCGCAGCACCATTGCCGACGTTGAGCGGAGAAACTCAAAGGACCATCCGCGACATTAATCCATCGTTACAACGCGTTGCCGCGTGGATCTCCAGCGTAGGGGCCGCGGTGGCGTTGAACGATCTCGATGGCGACGGCCTGCCGAACGATGCATGTTACGTCGATACGAGGATCGATAAAGTCATCGTCGCCTCAGTACCGGGAACGCCCGCGCGTTATCAGCCGTTCGCGCTCGACCCGATCAATCTCCCTTACGATAAGGCGACGATGGCGCCGATGGGCTGTCTGCCCGGCGACTTCAACGAAGACGGGCTTCAGGACGTGCTCGCTTATTACTGGGGCCGGACTCCAATCGCCTTCATCAAACGCGACCGCACCTTAATCAACGCCGGCAGCTACACGCAGAGCGAAGTGGTTCCCGGCGGCGCTCGCTGGTACACGAACGCCGCGACACTCGCAGACATCGACGGCGATGGTCACACGGATTTGATCTTCGGCAACTTCTTTCCCGACGGCGCACGCATTCTTGACGCACGGTCCAACATCGCCGACACGATGCAGGATTCGATGTCGAAAGCCCAAAACGGTGGACGAAAGCATCTCCTTCTATGGAAATCGCAGGGGCAGTTCGAAGAAGTTAACGGCGCACTGGACCAACAAAGCGCCCAAGGCTGGGCACTCGCAATCGGCGCCGCTGATCTCGACGGCGACTTGCTCCCCGAAATCTATTTCGCCAACGACTTCGGTCCCGACCGCCTTCTGCACAACCGCTCGACGCCCGGTCACCCACGCTTTGAGTTGTTGGAAGGACGACGATGGCTTACGACAACAAAGTCGAAGGTGCTCGGCCACGATTCTTACAAGGGCATGGGTGTTGACTTCGGCGATTTAAACGGCGACGGCTGGCCCGACATCTACGTCAGCAACATCACGCAGGAATATGGGCTCGAAGAAAGTAATTTCGTATTCCTCAGCACAGGACATACCGACCTGATGAAGAAAGGCGTTGCGCCCTACATCGATCGCAGCGAGTCGCTGGGTCTTTCGCGCAGCGGTTGGGGATGGGACACACGGCTGGGCGACTTCAACAACGACGGCGTGCTCGAAGCGTTGCAAGCGACGGGCTTCCTCAAAGGCAACGTCAATCGCTGGCCCGAGCTGCACGAAGTTGTTATGGGCAACGATCAACGACTTCGCGATCCGCGTAGTTGGCCCGTGCTTCAAGCCGGCGATGACATCAGTGGCAACGGTCACAATTTCTTTTTCGTGCGCGCGCCGGATGGTCGTTATCACGACATCGCCGCACAGCTTTCCCTCGACCAGCCGTTGCTCACGCGTGGAATCGCGACAGCAGACGTTGACGGTGATGGACGTCTTGATTACGCGGTCGCGAACCAATGGGGAACTTCATACTTCTACCGCAACGAGAGCAAAAATGCGGGCGCGTCCCTCGGGATCAGACTCCGTCTGCCTGTCGGCGACAGTTTGTCGAAGACGCGCGTGTGTCGTGGTGGAACTTCGATCCTTTCGCGTCCAGCAATCGGCGCTGAAGCACGTGTGTTTCTGCCCGGACGCGCACCGCTCGTGCAGCAGGTTGACGGCGGTAACGGACATTCAGGCAAGCGCAGTCCTGACCTGCAGTTCGGGTTGGGCCAGCTCACGGGGAACGATCTCATAACTGTCGAATTGCGCTGGCGCGACGCGCGTGGAGCGCAAGAAGAAAGAATTCAACTGGCGCCGGGCGGTTGGTACACAGTGCTGCTCGGTAGTGAGAAGGGAGCCATCAATGAGTGCAAATGAGATGAACAATCGAGCGGACCGTCTCGGAGGATTGCGGCGCTTCGCCATCGCGATCACTGTCCTGAACATCCTGGGCCATGCATTCTTTGGCTTCGAACAGTCGTTGGCCCAGCCACTCGTGGCATTGGCGTCAGCCTACAGCGCCGAGTTGCTGCTCGAATTCATCGACGCGCGTTGTAACGGTCGTCCGCTCAGGTTCCTCGGTGGTGGCCCGCGCAAGTTTGTCGAGTTTCTGCTCTCGGCGCACATCACCGCTCTCGCGTGCGCCATGCTGCTTTATGCAAACGAGAGACTTGGACCAGTCATCTTCGCTTCCGTCGTCGCGATCTGCTCGAAGTGCCTCTTGCGCGCTCCAGCCGAACGTGGCACGCGTCACTTTTTCAACCCTTCAAACTTCGGCATCACGGTGACGCTACTCGCCTTCTCGTGGGTCAGCGTCGCGCCGCCGTATCAGTTCACTGAAAACATGACCGGTGTGGGCGACTGGATCTTGCCCGGAGTCATTGTCTGCACCGGAACATTCCTGAACGCACGCTTCACCCACCGGCTGCCATTAATTGCTGCGTGGCTCAGCGGGTTTGTCGCACAAGCCTTTCTTAGGAGTCTGCTATTTGACACTCCTTTTGGCGCGGGGTTGATACCAATGACGGGTGTCGCTTTCATCCTCTACACCTTCTACATGGTGACTGATCCGGCAACAACCCCGAGCGGGCGACGCGATCAGATCGCGTTCGGTCTCAGTGTTGCCGCAGTCTACGGACTGCTGATGGTGATGCATGTGGTCTTCGGACTCTTCTTTGCCCTCACGATCGTCTGCGGTGTTCGCGGAGTTTGTGCCGTTGCGATGCGTTGGATCAGGCGCCGTGAGAGTGAACAGATAGCGGCCCCTGTGCTTGTGAGGGAGGCATGAGATGGGCCAAGCAATAGCCATCGTCGGCATGGCGTGTCGTTATCCGGATGCGCGTTCGCCCGGCGAGCTTTGGGAAAATGCGCTCGCCCAACGCCGTGCGTTCAGGCGCATTCCGGCTGAGCGACTCAATCTCAACGACTATCTTTCGTCTGATCGCCAAAGTCCCGATCAAACCTATTCGACAGAAGGGGCTTTCATCGAGGGTTACGAGTTTGATCGCGCGCGCTTCCGCGTGCCGGGCGCAACGTATCGCGCGGCCGATCCGGCGCACTGGCTGACTTTGGATGTCGCTGCTGCTGCGCTCGAAGACGCCGGCTTTCCGGAAGGTGACGGGCTGCCGCGTGAAGGGACGGGCGTGTTTGTCGGCAACACGCTCACTGGAGAGTTTTCGCGTGCGAACACGATGCGACTGCGCTGGCCGTACGTGCGGCGCGTCGTGAGGAAGATACTTGAAGATAGTGCGTTAGATCACTCGCGTGAGCTCCTCGCACAGATGGAGGCGCTTTACAAGAAACCTTTTCCGCCAGTTGGCGCTGAGACGCTCGCGGGCGGACTCTCCAACACAATCGCCGGGCGCGTCTGTAATCACTTCGATCTCAAAGGCGGCGGCTACACAGTCGACGGAGCGTGTGCCTCGTCACTTATGGCAGTCATAAACGCGTGCACGTCGCTGGCTGTGGGCGATCTCGAGGTGGCTATCGCCGGCGGAGTTGACTTGAGCACCGATCCATTCGAGCTCGTCGGGTTCGCTAAAACTGGTGCGCTCGCGGCAGACATGATGCGCGTTTACGACACGCGCTCGGCGGGCTTCTGGCCTGGTGAGGGCTGCGGCCTCGTCGTTCTCATGCGTCACGAGGATGCTCTTCTGCGAGGACAGCGAGTTTATGCGGTGATACGTGGTTGGGGCGTCTCGTCGGACGGCAGCGGCGGCATCACTCGCCCGGAAGTCGAAGGCCAGCTCATCGCGTTGCGACGTGCCTACGCGCGCGCGGGTTATGGTGCAGACACAGTCGCATACTTCGAGGGACACGGGACGGGCACAGCGGTCGGTGACGCGACTGAACTTCAGGCGCTGGCGCGCGCGCGTCGCGATGGGGACGGAACGAAAGCCGTTGTCAGCTCAGTCAAAGCGATCATCGGTCACACAAAAGCGGCAGCAGGTGTCGCTGGATTGATCAAAGCGACGATGGCGCTTGGCGCACAGATCCTGCCCCCGACGGTTGGTTGTGATGATCCGCATGAAGAACTGAAACGAGATGGATCTGCTCTCCGCGTTCTAAAACAGGGTGAACTCTTCTCCACCGGGGCGTGCCTGCGCGCAGGAGTCAGTGCGATGGGTTTCGGCGGCATCAACACGCATGTCACTCTCGAGGCGCCACACGATGATCGTCGTCACTCTCTAACTTCCAGGGAGCGAGCGCTACTCACGTCTGCGCAGGATGCTGAACTGTTCCTCTTCAGCGGCCGGGATATTGACCAACTCGAGAATCAAATTGAGCGTGTGCTCGCTTATGCCGATCGTCTTTCACGCAGTGAGTTGACGGATCTTGCCGTACGTCTGTCTGAGACCCTTCGTCCTCTTCGTGTTCGCGCGGCAGTGGTGGCATCGAGCGCGACGGAACTGTCAAGCAGACTTGAAGCGTTGAGGTTGCACGCACGTAGCGACACGAAGCGGGTAATCGATCCGGCCGGCGGCATCTTTCTCGGTGTGGACCAGTCGTCGCCCCGCATCGGCTTTCTCTTTCCGGGTCAGGGTTCGCCTTCATATAAGGACGGCGGGCCGTGGGCGCGTCGTTTCAATTTCCTCGAAGACCTTTATGCCTACACGCAACAGAATTGGCGTGGCGACGGCGTCTCGACTGACGTGGCCCAACCCGCAATCGTTGCTTCGTCGGTAGCAGCCCTGCGCGTTCTCTCAAGGTTAGGAATCACTGGCGCCGTCGGTGTGGGCCACAGTCTCGGTGAGCTGACGGCACTCAATTGGGCCGGAGCGCTCGACGAGTCTGCATTGCTCCGCATCGCACGCGCGCGCGGCCGGGCGATGGCAGAAGTCGATGGCCCAGCGGGCGCAATGCTGAGTGTGGCGGCAGACCGACAGGCGGTCGAAGAGATTTTGAACGGCGAGAAAGTTGTTATCGCCGGTCTCAATTCGCCGTTGCAGACAGTCCTTTCGGGCGAGGCGATCGAGATCAACGCCGTAGCGCGCCGCGCCGAGGCGCACGGGTTGCGCACTATGTTGTTACGCGTCTCTCACGCATTCCACTCTCCGTTGGTCGCGCCCGCGGGAAATCATTTGTATGCGCACCTCGAGCGTGAAGAGTTCAGGCCGCTCCAGCGCCAGGTATTTTCGACTGTAACGGGTCAACACCTCAACGGAAATACCGACTTGCCTGCACTGCTCCGCGATCAGGTGACCTCGCCCGTCCGCTTTATGGAAGCGGTTGAGGCAGCCGCCTCTAGCGTTGGTCTGTGGATCGAGGTCGGCCCCGGCCAGACTCTCTGCGGGCTGATCAGCCAGTTTCGTAACAAGCCGGCAATGCCGCTGGATGCAGGCGGGACTTCGATCCGTGGGCTTTTGAATGCCGTTGGCGCATGCTTCTCTCTCGGCGTACGCCTCGCTCACGACGAGTTGTTCGCCGATCGCTTCGCGCGCCCCTTCGATCTCGACTGGCGGCCACGCTTCTTTGCCAATCCGTGCGAGCTAGCCCCGCCCGACCAGCCAAACTTACTAGATCTGCGAGACCTACCAGGTCAGCCCAACCGGCTAGATTTGTTGGACACGGTCAGTACCACCTGCGGTAGCGGGTGGGTGCGTAGCGGTGCAACGAGATGCTTGACGGCTGCGCACCCACCCGCTACCGCAGGTGGTACTGACCGCGTCCAAGCTGCTGATACTATGCTCGGACCCGCTATCGCAGATGACACTGGCTGTGTCCAAGCGGCTGACACCCCGCTCGAGGTCGTGCGACGACTTGTGGCTGAGCGGCTTGAGCTTCCCATCACTACAATCGAGAACGAAAGCAGGCTGCTCGACGATCTTCACTTGAACTCGATCAGCGTGGCCCAACTCGTAACCGAAGCTGCTCGCCACCTTGGTCTTCCACCTCCGACAGCCCCGACTAACTACGCAAACGCAACCATCTCTGAAGTCGCGAACGCATTGGGGACCACGGCGCGTGCGGACGACGACTCGGACGCTGACACACTACCAACCGGGATCGACGAGTGGGTCAGAGAGTTTTGTGTCGAGTTCATCGAACGCGCTTTGCCTCGGCGAGAGGGTCTGCGCGAGGCGGGACACTGGCGCGTCTTTTCCTCTCCAGAGCATCCGCTCAAGGACGCCGTGGAAAATTCTTTCGCGCAGTCAGGTCCAGGACGCGGTGTCGTTATTCTACTTCCATGCGAGCCTGACGAGAGTCACGTCGACCTCCTGCTGGACGGCGCGCGCGAGGCGCTGAAAGGCGGCGACGATTTCCGTTTAGTTCTCGTAGGCGGCGCGGCCAGTTTCGCGCGCACGCTGCACCTTGAAGCGAAGAGTCTCAACACGTGCGTGATTGATGTGCCGCTGGACCATCCGGATGCAGCCGCATGGATACTTGCAGAAGCACTCGCTGCACGTGGCTACACGGAAGCGCGTTACAGTTCGGACGGCAGACGTTGGGAGCCGGTTCTGCGCCCACTCGAGCTTGAACCGGATGAATGCGAACTCCCACTCACGAAGCATGACGTGTTAGTGGTCACAGGAGGCGCCCGCGGGATCACTGCGGAATGCGCTCTTCAGCTTGCACACGAGTCCGGCGCACGTCTGGCCGTCTTCGGTCTTTCTCAACCGGCCGCGGATGGTGAGATTATCTCGAACCTCGAAAGAATGAAGGCAGCAGGCGTTGACTTCCGTTACTACAGTGTTGATGTCACTGACGCCGCCGCAACACGCGAAGCTATCTCTGAGGTGGAGAGGGATGTTGGACCAGTCACGGCTATCCTGCACGGCGCCGCGCGAAACGTGCCGTGCTTAATTGAAAATCTCAACTCCGAGGCGATCTACAAGACCTTTGCGCCCAAGATTCGCGGTGCACAAAACTTACTCGCAGCGATCGATCCTGATCACCTGCGTCTCTTTATCACCTTCTCTTCAATCATCGCGCGGACAGGTCTGCCCGGCGAAGCCCATTACGGTCTCGCTAACGAATGGCTCACTCGTCTGACTACCCATTGGCAAACCACACATCCGCACTGTCGTTGCCTCGCAATCGAGTGGTCCGTCTGGTCGGGTGTCGGCATGGGCGCGCGGCTCGGCACCGTAGATAGTTTAGCCCGCACGGGCATCACCCCAATCCCTGTTGAGAAGGGTCTAGACGCGTTGCGCAAACTCCTCTGCCGCAACTCCGCTACCACCACGGCGGTGGTTATGGGACGCTTACGCGACATGCCAACTCTCAAAGTCGAGCGGCCTGAGCTACCGTTCCTGCGATTCCTGGAAAAGCCGCGCGTCTACTATCCAAAAATCGAGCTCGTCGTTGACGCGGAGTTATCGACGGCGACCGATCCTTATCTCGACGATCACATCTTCCGCGGCGAACGATTGCTGCCTGCCGTGATGGGAATGGAAGCAATGGCCCAAGTCTTCATGGCGCTAACGGAGACAAACGATCCGCCAGCATTCGAGCAGGTGCGGTTCGAGCGGCCAGTCGTCATCCGCGAAGAAGCAGCCAACACGATTCGTGTCGCCGCGCTCGTGCGCGCTCCGGACAGTGTGGAGGTTGTTCTGCGCTGCTCGGAGACGGGTTTTCAGGTCGATCATTTTCGTGCGGTGTGTCGTATGGCAAACGCTCCGTTGGACCAGACTCTACGCACGGTCGACCCGAGAGCGATCGGCCTACACCCGCATCACGATCTTTACGGCAGAGTGCTGTTCCACACCGGACGCTTTCAACGTCTTCGCGAGTATCGCGCGCTTAAGGCCACAGAATGCGCGGCTGAGATCATGCCCGACGGCACGACCACGTGGTTCGGGCGATATCTCCCGAGTGGTTTGGTGCTCGGAGATCCGGGCGCTCGTGACGCTGCAATCCACGCCGTCCAAGCGTGCGTACCGCAAATCACTCTGTTACCAGTCGGCGTCGAGAAGATAACGGGTAACCTGAACGGACAAGCCGGCGCATTATTCGTGCGCGCACAAGAACGCGCACGCCTCGCGAACGGCTTTGTGTACGACGTAGAGTTGACCGATGCGGAAGGGCACGTACGAGAACACTGGGAACGACTACACCTGCGTACGATCAGCGGCACGGACTTCAGAGGCCCATGGCCGGACGGATTGCTGACACCATACGTCGAACGATGTCTGCTGGAGTTGGTTCCCGGCGCGGATGTTTCAATCGCATTCGAGCGCGACGGAGCATCGGACCGCCGCGATCGCAGCACACGCGCAATTGAAAGAGTGCTCGGCGCGGGCTGTGTCATCAGACGCGCAGATGGGAAACCTACGGCTTGCGATGGACGCAACGTATCGGCATCGCACTGCGGCGACCTCACTATGGCTGTCGCCGGAGCCACTCTTGTCGGTTGCGATCTCGAACTCATCACAACGCGATCACCTGTGATCTGGTCCGACATGCTCGGCGCTGAGCGATTCAAACTTGCCGAGCTCATCAGCCGTGAAGCAAACGAGACACTGGACGTGGCAGCGACGCGCGTCTGGACATCACTTGAGTGCCTGAAGAAAGCTGGCGCCGGAACGACTGCACCTCTCGTCTTCGTGAGCGCGGCGCCGAATAGCTGGATCTTGCTTGCGTCTGGAGAATTACGAATCGCCTCGGCCGTGGTCCAAAGGGACCGCCAGAAAGAAGACCTGGCGATCGCGTTGCTAACAGGAGGCGGAGATGCGCGCGTATGAATACCGGCACGTCGTCGGCTTCGAAGAGACAAACCTGATCGGAAATGTCTATTACGCCAATCACGTGCGCTGGCAAGGACGCTGCCGCGAGATGTTCCTGCGTGACCGCGCTCCCAAGGTCATCGAAGCGCTCAAGTACGGACTCGTGCTCGTAACGACACGCGTGTCGTGTGAGTTCATGGCGGAGCTCTTCGCCTTCGACGAGATCACGTTACGCATGCGTCTCGGTGAGCTCGCCCAAAACCGCATCACGATGAACTTTGAATACTGGCGCGGTGAAGAGCTGGTTGCGCGCGGAGAACAACAGATCGCCTGCATGCAGCGCGAGGGTGCGCAGGTGGTGCCCGTTCCTGTTCCTACTCAGTTGCGAGAAGCGTTGAGGGAATATGCAAGAGACTGAACCGAATTTCGCTTGCCGTGAAGACACTATTGCGTCACACCGTCGCGCGGTGGAGCGCGTGATCACGGATGCGCGTGAGCGGCTGTGTGAGCCCATCTCGTTGCGAGACATGTCGCGAGTCGCGTATATCAGCACGTTTCACTTCAATCGCGTGTTTCACCAGATCACGGGGCTGCCACCGGCCAAGTTCATCTCGGCCATGCGGCTGGATGAGGCGAAGCGGCTGCTACTGAATACTGACCGGAGTATCACCGACATCTCTTTCGAAGTGGGCTACAACAGTCTCAGCACTTTTACGAGGCGGTTCACGCAACGCGTCGGACTTGGACCACGTGAGTTTCGTTATCTCGCGGAACGGATCACGCCCACTTCCGTCGAGTCGCTTTGCGCTCACTATGCGGAGCTGACACAACGAGCGACGCTTCATTCGGTTGAGGGTTTCGTCGATTTACCCAACGCTGACGAGAGACCGATCTTCGTCGGACTCTTCCGCGCGCATATACCGCAGAGCCGGCCGGTCGGCGGCGCTCTCCTCGCGTCGCCAGGCGCCTTTTGTATTGGGCCAGTACCCGACGGAATCTATCACCTGCTCGCCGCAGCTCTACCACCACTTACCGACACGCTTGGCTATTTATTACCTGACAGCGCAAATCTTTTAGTCGGAGCCGGGAATGGACCAGTGATCGTGCGCCAGGGCCGAGCAAGCGGTCGATTCAACATCTCCCTACGACCAATGGCTTTGACTGATCCACCACTCCTCGTCTCGCTACCTTTCCTGCTCGCTGACACACTGAAGTAGTACACAAAAAGCACATAAGAGAACACAAAAGGCACAAAAAGATTTTTCCTGCTTCTTTCTGCATTTGTGTTCTCTTATGTGCTTTTTGTGTACTACTTAGCACAGAGTTTGAGCAGGCTGGGAATGAGCAGCAGTGTGCTGACCGCGCACGTCAGAAGGCACAGACAGATCATGACGCCGAGCTGCACGTTAGGCGCGATCTCAGACAACATCAACACCGAAAAACCCGCCGTGATCGATGCGGCGCTGACGCAGACCGCCGGCCCGGTGAGCTCGAGCGTGCTTCGCAAAGCTTCGCCCGCAGGCATGCCTTGACGTAGCCTTTGCCGGTACGCCGTCGTCAAATGGATCGCGAAATCCAATCCGATGCCGAGCGCGATGCCCGCAAACATCGAGTTCGCAATACCGAGCGGCGTGCCTGCGAGCGCGAGGGCGGCGAGCACCATCAGCAAACTGAATGCGACGGGCAGAATGGCAATGAGTCCCATCCGCACCGACCCGAGCAATATCGTGATGAGGATCAGATCAGTCACAAGCGCCAACGCGATCGACGACACCTGTCCTTCGACCAGCAGTCGCACCGTCAGATAACTGATCCATCCATCGCCGAAAGGCACGATTTTGTGGCCCAACCCCTGGTCCAACGTTTCGCGCTCGGCGGCTCGCAACACGTTATCGATGCGGCTGTAGTCAGCATCGCGAATAAAGATCGTAAGGCGTGCCCAGCGATGATCATCATCAACTCTCTCGCGAATCGGCGCCTGCGTCGCTTGTGTGAGCACCTTAAAGGCACTGTCAACGTCCTGCTGCCGGAGCGGAAAGCGCCCAGTCCGCAGCGCAGCCCGGTAGACGCCGTAACTTAGGCCATCGACGAGTGACGAATTGGTTCTCACCACGTCGTTGAACAGAGAATTGACAGCGCCGACATGCGGAACCCTCGCGAGAACCCATTCGAGCGAGCCGAGTGCCGCGAGTCCTTCCTTGCTGCTGAACCATCCTCCGTGTGTTGCATCGACCATCAACTCGAGGGCCGTTGTTCCGGCCATCTTCTCGTTGAAGAACGTGTCGCCTTGCACGATGTCGCTATCAGCGGGCAGGTTTCTGATCCAACTATCGTCGACGCGAAGACGCGTGATCACGACACCAGCGCACACCGCGACGAGAAGAGCGCAGACTGCCACGCGCCGTGGACTCGCTCGGCCGGTCAGGAAACGTAACACCGACGTTGCAGGACGTCCGCCAAGCGTTGGCTCTCCTTTCCAGCAGACGTGAGGTTTCATAAGCGCGAGCATTGCCGGCAGCAGTGTGAACGTGAACAACGTTGAGAAGATGATCGCCGCCGAGCCGAACAGTCCGAATACACGCAGCGGATTGAGACTCACTGCCGCCATCGACAGCAGTCCGACGACGGTTGAGACGGCTGTCGTGGCGACCGGCCGAGCGGCACTACTAAACGCCGCCACAATCGTCTCTTCGACAGTCGAGTCTACGGCGCGATCCGCTTCGTTAAAGTAATGCCCGAGTGCATACACGTCATCAGACACTCCGACGCAGATAAGCACCACGGGCAACACGAGTGTCGTGACGAACACTGGCTGACCGGTCAAACCCATCAAACCCGTCATCCAGATCAGACTCACGCCAATTTCCATGAGCGACAAAAGCGCCGGCGCGAAATGGCGAAACGACAGAAACAGCATCACGCCAAGGACGGCGATTACAGCAGGAATCAAGCGCGCGAGATCGCGGGCTGTTGCCTGACCCAGGACGGCCTGGGCCAGCGCCGACCCACTCAGATAGACAGAGTCTTTGCCGGAAGACTCGCTCGCAATCAACGAGCGCGTCTCTTCAAGTAAGCGATAACGATCAGCTCCCGGCTGCACCTTCGCGATGATGGCCGCGCCCTTCCCGTCACGCGAGACCAGCAGACCCGTGTCATAAGCCCGTCTGCCCACATCCCGGCGCAATTGTTGAATCGTCTCCGTGTTTAATTGGTCCTCGGGTCGGTACAGCGGGTTTGTGTCGACCTTGCCATCAACGAGAGCTATGCGCGGCACAGTGGAAAGGCTGACGACGGAATCCAGGACGACGCCCTCAACTCGAGCAAGCCCATCACTCAAGCGCGCGATGCGTTGCAGCGTCTCGGGCGTGTATATACCCGACTCGTCATTGCCAACACCTATCAACACGAGGTCGCGCAGCTCGAAACGCGACGCCGCCTGATCGCCTTCGGCAAACTGTGGAAGACCGGAAGGAATCAATGAGCGGCCGTCAAGCCGCAATTGGATGCGTGGGATGAAGACGAGTGCGCAAACAGTTACGGCGCCCGCGATTATGACGACGAGGCGCGGATGTCTGACGGAAAATCGCAGCAGGTGAGTCATCAGAAGCACGGAACGACCGGCTTCTCTGTGCAACCTCTGTGTCCTCTGTGTCTCTGTGGTGTTCTTTTACTCGGAATTCATCAACCACAGAGACGCAGAGGACACAAAGGTTGCACAGAGAAATCCCAGCCGAGCAGACCTATACCGCAAAACACCTTAGTTTTTCTTATCCAATCTTGCGAAAGAAAGTTTCGGTGGTGTGAAACGATTTGCCTTTTGATCGCATTAAGTATGGAAGAAGAAAAAGCAACAAGCCTTGGGGCTCACACTAGCTCTCCAGTTGCTTCCTTGCCGCAATAGCATAACGAGAAGGAGAAAAACATGAGTTGGCGAAACTGGTTCAACGTGTCCGGGGGCGCGGCAGCACTGCGTTCGACGATCACTGCGATAGCACGCAATCCGAATCATCTCGACCTGTTCGTCACCGGTACCGACGGCCGAATTTACTCTACCTGGTGGGACATCAATGGTGGTTGGGCTAACTGGTTCAATGTTTCGGGCGGGGCAGCGGCACTCGGCTCACCGATCACTGTGGTCGCTCGCAACCCCGACCATCTCGACCTGTTCGTCACCGGTACGGACGGCCGCATCTATTCCACCTGGTGGGACGTCAATGGTGGTTGGGCCAACTGGTTCAATGTCTCTGGCGGCCGCGCCGCCCTCGGCTCTCGTGTGGAAGTGGTCTCACGTAATCCTAATCATCTCGACCTTTTCGTCACCGGCACCGACGGCCGAATTTACTCCACCTGGTGGGACGCCAACGGCGGCTGGGCGAATTGGTTCAACGTCTCTGGTGGGGCAGCGGCACTCGGCTCACCCATCACTGCGATCGCGCGCAATCCCGATCATCTCGACCTTTTCGTCACCGGCACTGACGGCCGAATTTATTCGACCTGGTGGGATGTCAACGGTGGTTGGGCCAACTGGTTCAACGTTTCGGGGGGCGCAGCGGCACTCCGCTCACCGGTTACTGCGGTCGCGCGCAATCCCAACCATCTCGACCTGTTTGTCACCGGCACTGACGGCCGTATCTATTCCACCTGGTGGGACGTCAATGGTGGTTGGGCCAACTGGTTCAATGTCTCTGGCGGCCGCGCCGCCCTCGGCTCGCGAATCAATGCGGTGGCCCGCAATCCCAACCATCTCGATCTGTTCGTCACCGGTACAGACGGTCGTATTTACTCCACCTGGTGGGACGCCAACGGCGGCTGGGCCAATTGGTTCAACGTCTCTGGTGGGGCAGCGGCACTCGGCTCACCGATTGATGTGGTGAGTCGCAATCCGGATCATCTCGATCTATTCGTCACTGGAACTGACGGTCGCATTTACTCCACCTGGTGGACGCCTCGAGAGCAGCTACGGCTCCACGTCAAAGTGCTGAGCGAACCCACCACGATCAGCCGGGCGACGATGATCCAGTCGATGATCGGCTTGTACGCGAGCGTTGGCATCGACGTAGTGATCGCCAGTGTCGAAACGCTCAACTTGCCCTTGCTCAATGACGTCGACGTCGGCGCATGCGCGGGCGCCACAACCGCAGAGCAGAATCAATTGTTTGCGAACCGTAACAACGCGGGTCCGAATGACTTATGCGTGTATTTCGTTCGCTCAACAGTGCCGCCTCTGAACGGATGTGCGGCTTTCCCTGCGGGCCGGCCTGGAGCAGTAGTCACGTCCGTAGCATCGCCATGGACGTTGGCTCACGAGTGTGGTCACGTATTAACACTGGGTCACGTTGGAGACTCGAACCGTCTTATGATGGGCGGGGGTACCTGGAACATCACGAACCCGCCTCCGGATCTGATACAGACGGAAGTGGACAGCATGTTCGCGAGTCCCTTCACTCAATAGGAGGCAATTATGGCAACGCTCCAAGAAATCCGGCTAAGCCTGGATAAAGACGAACTGAACTACCCCGAACTGGCACAAAAATATGGTGAAGCCGCACTGCCACATCTGAAGACACTCGTCACCGAAGACGAGCCGCGCATTGCGCCGAAGGCGGCGTACCTGGCCGGGTTGATTGCGGGCAAGGATTCGCATGAAGTGGTGGGTATTGCTGCTCGGAGTCGACACGACGTCACTAGAGTCGCCGCGGCTGCTGCCACCGCCATGCTGCCGGTGCAAGACGGCGTCAATATCGCGTCACAACTTTTGGGAGATGCGGATGTCGGGGTTCGAGTAATGGCGGCTAAGTCGGCTGCGAAGATTGGCGATCCAGCATTAGTCCCCCGGCTCCGGGTGATGGCTAATCAAGACAAAGAGGTTCACGTCAGAACGCTTGCTGATAAAGTGGCTGACACGCTCGATAGCAAAACTCCATGATAGTTAGCCACAAAGAGGCACATAAATTTTGAGCTTTTGTGCCTCTTTGTGGCATGAACCGCGTTACTGCAGTGACACGTCGTCAACTCTGAATATCGTTGGCAACGTCACATCATTCGTGCCGCGGAATTGAATCCGCACTGTTTGTCCGGCGAACGAGCTGAGATTGAATGGTCCTCTGAGGACGTATACTCCCGCCGTGCCGCTATTCTGATTACTAAACGTCGCAAGCGTTGCGAGCAACGTCCCCGTCGTACTTCGTACTTCAATGAAGAGACGATCGAAGACTGCCGCGCCCGCGGCTTCGTTGGTTGTGATGTTTAGCCAGAACTGCAAGTTCGTACAACCATTAGTCGGAACCGTTACCGTTTGGAACAGAGTCGCAGTGGAACTGTTCACTCCGTTAAGGATCATGTAGGCAGTTCCGCTGTGAGGGAATGTTCCCGTGCTGCGAGTTACCTGGCCGCTGATTGTCCACGGCGTCGTACCGGTTTCGAATCCCGGGTTAACAATCGCGTTGGTGCAGCCGCCTCCAGCGCCGGCCTGTGACACGCTGTGTGTCAAACCTGCAATCGTTAATGAGCCACTTCTTGCAGTCGAAGTGTTTGCGGCAACCGAATAGTTCACTGTGCCACTACCGGAGCCACTAGCACCGGACGTTACAGTGATGAACGAGTTGTTGCTCGCAGCGGTCCAATTGCAACCAGCGGACGTAGTTACTGTTACGCTTCCCGTTCCACCTGCCGCTGCAAAGCTTGCGCTGGTTGGATTGATTGAGAAGGAACAAGCACCTCCGCAATCTCCGGGTACGTCAGTGGCGGCAACGTGCGTTGTGCCGTCGTTACCCACCGCCGACACGCCCATGCCGTGACGCGCAAACACTGTCCATATGGTGCAACGATTTGCTCCGCCATTCAGGTTCTGATCGGCTTGCAGGATACCGTCGCGTGCGTTCAGATACGATGGACGAGTCGGCGTGAACTTCATCCCGTTGAGCACGATACGATCTGTAATGTTGGCGCCAAGCTGCGTTCGCAGATCCCAGAGAGTTGCGGCCCAGACTTCGCCGTCAGCGTGAACTCCGAAGCCGAGATCTGAGTAAGAATCGTGCACGGCTGCGGCAGGAACAGTATAAGCAGCACGCCGAATACCCGCCGGGTTATTGGTGACGTACTCACCAACAGCGCCATCATTGTTGATTGTGATGGCCCAGTAGTCAGACCAGCCTTCACCCATTGCGCCTGACTGTGTACCACTCAGTGCAGTACTGCCGTTGCCGATGAGCCGGTTTGAGATGCCATGTCCGTATTCATGGAACACCACATCGCCGTCAACCGAGCTATCGCGATCAGGGTTGGGCGAGGTAAACAGAAACTGTTGCATGCGCGGACGCGAACCGTCTGGCGGTGTCGCAAAGTTTGCATTGTTTGTTCCCGAGCCATCCTGAGCTTCTGCTCGAACTGAGTCGTTTCCGGTTCCGCCGCGGCCGAAGTTGTTTACCTGGAAGTTGCGCGCCGTCTCCGTAAAACCGAGGTTGTAGGAGAAGTCGTGCATGATGTTGTTGTAGTAAAAAAGATTCGTCACAACAGCCGCCTGCTGTGTTCTTGGATCCACCGTGGTGGAGAACGGAAAGGTGAAGTCCTGCGTTGCCGATGTTGCATGGCCGACTGACAGACCCGCGCCGTTGTTATTGTCCGCCACATTGTCGGCGTTTGTATCGAGATAGGCCTCGACGTTGTTGCCAGTGGTTACGGTCGAAGTTCCCATCCAACCGGCTGCCGTGTTGATGGTGGTGTTTCCGACGAATGAAACGAGTTGGCGTGCGCCTTTGTCGGGTGCTTCGGTGTAAACCGTGCCTTGCGCTTCAAACAGGTAAAGATTGTGACGCAGCAGAAGCTCGCCGGTGTAAGCGTCGAGTAGCATTTCATACCACTCTTCCGGTCCGACTTCCGCATAGATGTGCCATGCCAAACGACTCTCACCGTTGACTCTCACCACGTTTTGTTCGGAGAGTACTTCCTCGAGATTCACATCCAGTGGATTGGCGAAGCGAGACATTTCCGTCGTTGACTGTCGAGTGTAATTCTCAACAAAGGACGGGGAGACAGTTCTGCCCGCATGTTCAAACGCTTTCGCGATTGCTCGTGCTTCGTTCATCGCTCCTCGACGTCTGACAGGTGGACCATCGACGAGGAATCCTTCGCGTACGTTGAGTACTTCGCCGTTGCGATTAACGACGACCTGGACCTGTCCTTCAAATACCTTTAGACCATCGACAGTCTGCGTGTAGTTGAGGAAAGTAGTTCCCTGATCGTTATCTTCGTTTTCGAGTTTTAACTCGTCGCTGCTGGCGGCGGAGAGTGCGAAGAGTGAGTTGTGTCGCGCCAGAAACCCGCGGGCGATGTTATCGGCAGTATCTGATTGTGGTTCTGAAAGAGTGGCGCCATCGACGAAGAAGTTCTTCATTGCGCCGGCTTCGTTAACTACTGCGCGGAGATTATTTGCGTGATCGGCTCTGAGAGACGAACGGAATTGCTCAACTGCGGAAGCACGAGAGCGAGTGCGAGCGTTCTGCAAAGCAGCTTGCCTGCCCGGAGTTGAGCTAAGGTCCATGTCATTAAATTCGCTACGGTCAGTGAGACGAACGTCAAAGTTTGGCAGGGCGCGGTTACCAGATGCTCTTTGGGATCCTGTTGACGTTTGCTGTGGAGCAGCGTCTGACTTCCATAACGGTAAGACTATGGCAGCGGCAGCGGCCACAGCGAGGACTGTGAAGATCAAAACTTTACGACTCATTTGCTTCTCCTTTGACTTTGGTGGAGGTAAGGCAACACTCGCCCGTTTTAATCAGGTGAGAAATGCCCTAGCTTGTCTTTTAACTACTACTGGTGAACGTTATGAGATTTGCACGGGCTGAGTGAAATACTTCGGGAGATTTTTAGATTGTCTGACGCGCGGGACGCACAGAGTAGCAGATTGCCGTGAGGGTGTAAATGTAATCATTGAGGAATTCATCCGCAGATTGATACCCTTCGCCACGTTTTATCGGCATCCGTCACTTATTGATTCAACACTGCTGAGCGCTCATTCAAACTGCGTGGAAAAATGAATGAGGCAATGCTTTATGAGGGTGATGGTAAGTCTAAACCTCGCAGATATAATGACCGCAACTCGCCCGACAACACCTCCAGATGTGTACGAGATGCCGAACGATGAAGTCGATCATGGTGACCCGAGTCAGGAATCTCAGCTTGCTCCTAACTGCGAACAGATAAACGCCGAAGGCGTTCGCTAATTTGAGCCCAGGGTTGGAGCGCAGCGACAACCCTGGGATAGCAACAACAAATTTGGTTAACCCTTAATGGGTTCGCCCACCGCCGAACCCTTTCAGGGTTGGGACGAGTTTAAAATTATGTCCCAGGGTTCTCGCAAGCTCGAACCCTGGGCTGAAATTTGCGAACGCCTTCGGCGTAATCTCTGATTTTTGCAGTCGTGATCGAGATGTCTTAATCTTCAGAAGTTGATCGTGAGCCACGAACACAACTCTGAGAGTTTCTACGCCAGGCACCGCTGGTGGCTGCGCTGGTGTTTCTTTCTTTGCGTGTGGACCTTGCTGGGTGTCTCCTTCGCACTCAGTACTTATCTCGGCGCGCGTCAGGACAACGTCCAGATATCGTGGAAGAGAGTCCTCTCCGGATACCTCGCTGACTTTTATTTGTGGGGAATGCTGTCGCCATTGATCTTCCTGTTAGCGAGACGATTTGAACTTCGCAAGCAGTTTCCACGAAACGTGCTTATTCATCTCGGCGCCAGTATAGTGCTCTCTGGTTTTGTTATTTCTGCGGCGTCGCCCCTGGTCTGGTATTTCGGTTACGTAAACACGGCGCGCAATCCCACACTCGCAATACTCTGGCGCAACAACGCTTTTAGCGCCTACTACTTCCACCAGGGCCTGACAATCTACTGGACCACCCTCGTCGTTGCTCACGCCCTCTATTACTACCGCGGACTTCGTAAGGGAGAAGCACAAACGGCAAGACTCACGGCCCAATTGGCCCAGGCGCAATTGCAGGCTCTGAAGATGCAGATCCATCCGCATTTTCTTTTCAACACACTCAATTCAATTGCTGCACTGCTGCACAAAGACGTCGAAGCCGCAGACAGAATGATTGCCCGGCTCGGAGACTTTCTCAGACTCACACTGAAAAGCTCAGACGCACCGATCGTAGATTTCGAACAAGAGTTAGAGTTTCTCAAGTGTTATCTCGAGATCGAACACATCCGTTTTAAGGATCGTCTAACAGTTGACCTCGACATCGATCCACAAGCACTTTCGGCGATGGTCCCAAATCTGATCCTGCAACCGATTGTTGAAAACGCAGTGAAGCACGGCGTGGCGCGACAAACATATCCCGGACACATCATCATCAGCGCTCGCCGCGAAGGTGAACGACTAATCATGAGAGTCGAGGACAACGGATCGGGACTGAAAGTGAAGTCCAATGGTTCGGGAATCGGGTTGAGCAACACGCGCGCGCGGTTGGAACAGTTCTATGGCGGCGATTTTAGTTTTCAAATCGCAAACTCGGCAGAGCGCGGCACACGCGTGACTCTGGATGTCCCGGCATTTATTGAAGGTGAGTAAGATCAAGGCGTTGATTGTTGATGATGAACCGCTCGCCCGCGATCGAATTCGCGAGATGCTAAAGGACCATCCTGAGGTTGAAGTAATTGCGGAAGCGAGGAATGGACAGGAAGCTATTGAGGCGATTACGAGTCGTAAGCCAGACCTTGTCTTTCTGGATATACAGATGCCCGACATCAACGGGTTCGACGTCTTGCAAAAGCTAAATGTCGAGCAACTCCCCGTAATCATTTTTGTAACAGCGTACGACCAGTATGCGCTGCGTGCCTTCGATGTACACGCTGTCGACTATCTGACGAAACCGTTCGATCGACAACGCTTCGCAGAGGCTGTCGATCAGGCCAAGGTTGTAATGAAGGGAGCGAAAGAACCTGACACCGCGCGAATCCTCAACATGCTGCAAGAGCTCAGAGCCGGCGCAAGGTATCTCGAGCGATTCGCGATCAAGAATGGTGAGACGGTCTTCTTTGTGCGCGCCGAAGATGTAGATGCAATTGAGGCTCAGGGCAACTACGTGCGACTAAATCTCGCCGGCTCTTCGCATTTGCTTCGCGACACGCTGAACAACATCGAAGCGCAAATCAATCCACGGATGTTTGTGCGCATTCATCGACGCACCATCGTCAACATCGATCGTATTAAGGAACTGCAAACTTGGGCGCGAGGGGAGTATCGTGTCGTGCTATCGAATGGCGCGCATTACACTCTCAGTCGTGGCTACCGGCAGCATTTCGAGAAGTTCATCAGGTTAGGTTCGTGATTTTTTCTCTGCGCAACCTCTGCGTTCTCTGCGTCTCTGCGGTGAACTTGTCTTTAAACCGCAGAGGCGCAGAGAACGCAGAGGTTAACGCAGAGAAAAGTTCATCAGCAATCTGACGCGTTACATCACGCGGAATCGATGCTCGTCACATATTGATTCACATCTGAGAAACCGGAAGTCAGACTAAGCAATCAGTCAGTAGTCTTGAATAGCAGATCTTTGTGTGCCCCCCGCACTGGCATTGTGTGTTGTGGCGAAAAGAGGCCTTCAACCCACGGAGACATGCTAGTCGGGGGTCGCACAAAGAAGTTCAGTGAAGGCAACCGAGCGTATGACTACCTATAAAGCGCGCGCCGTCAACACTATCCCTTTGGGTGGCCTGCTCATTGGTTTGTTTGATCTGATATTTGCTTTCACTTTTTATGGCTTGATTTTGGGTGTTCCACTACTAAGGATTTTTCAGACTGTGGCTGGTGGAGTTCTCGCCAGACCGAGAGCGTATGCGGGTGGAGTACCGACTTTTTTACTTGGTATCGTTCTTCATTTTCTAGTCGCGACATGCATTGCGACGGTTTACTATCTCGCGACTCTCGCCTTGCCGGTTTTGCTCCGCCATCCAGTTGTTAGTGGATTGATTTATGGAGTGGTCGCGTATTTTGGAATGAAGTACATAGTCACACCGCTCTCCGCAATCGGTGCAAGAGGAACTCTGCCGCGCCTGCCAATCCTCATCACGGAACTAATCGGACACGCGCTTCTGGTTGGATTACCAGTCGCATTAGTCGCCTACCGATCTGCCAAAGCCAATAGCTCCCACATTATGGATAACGAGCTCAATTATTCGCATCCAGTTTTATAAAAATGGGATCGGGTGATCCCATAATTGAACTCCTGACGCGCTCCAAAACTCCACCTTCCTTCAAAATTAGGGACTTTCACATTGAGCTTGACGTGGCACGCTCTTTGACAATGTTCTGCGATCCGCAGATAACTCCAATTTAGGCAGGGACCACATGCAACAACTGATTCAGGATTTGCGCTACGCAGTGCGCGGACTAATCAAGAGACCCGGCTTCACGTTTATTGCCGTGATGACCCTGGCGCTCGGTATCGGTGCAAACAGCGCCATCTTCAGCGTCGTGGATGGCGTCCTGCTGCGCTCTCTGCCATTACCAGACTCGCAGTCGCTCTACGCCATTCACATGGGCCTCGCTACTTTCAACCGCTACGACGCTCCACTCTCGTATCCGGAATATCAGGACGTGGTCCAACAGACGCGCAGCTTTCAAAGCATCGGCGCCTGGGTTGACGCTGATGCGAATTTGAGCGAAGGCGGTAGCGCCGAGCGCGCGATGTTGCGGATCGTAATGCCGTCACTCCTCCCAACACTCGGAGTCGAGCCAGTGCGTGGCCGCAATTTTCTGCCTGAGGAAACCACCAAGGGCCGCGACAAAGTGGCGCTGATCACATATGGACTATGGCAGCGGCGATTCAGTGGCAGTGAAGATGTCATCGGCAAGTCGATTTACCTCGATAACGTCGACTATCAGATCGTCGGTGTCCTGCCGCGTGACTTCCAATTTGAGACGCCCGTCGATCTATGGATTCCACTCACAACAACTGATCCGGAAATCAACGTGCGCAATTCGCATTTCCTACGCGTGATCGGACGTCTGCGTCCCGGCGTATCGGAGAAAAGCGCCGCTGCCGATCTGAGCGCGGTTGCGAAGTATGAGAGCGACACCTTTCCTGACATGTTCCCGCCCAGCGCCGGATTCGATTTTCGCGCGCGACCGTATCTCGAAGACATCGTTGGTGACATTCGGCTGCCACTCTACGTTCTTTTGGCCGCCGTCGGCTTCGTGCTGCTGATCGCCTGCACCAATGTGGCCAACCTGCTATTAGCCAAGGCCGCGCCACGCCAGCGCGAGATCGCTCTTCGCACCGCGCTGGGCGCGCGAAGGTGGCATCTCATACGCCAGCTTTTGACCGAAAGCATTTTGCTCGCGCTTATCGCCGGCGTGATCGGGGTGCTGCTGGCTACATGGGGCACGTCTGCCCTCGTTGCGCTTAGTCCGGAATCGCTGCCACGTGCGCGCGAAATCGGTTTCGACTGGCGCGTGCTGGCGTTCACCAGCGTCATCGCATTGACGACCGGCATCGTCTTCGGACTCTTGCCGGCGATTTGGGGACCGCGAGTCGATCTCACCGATGCGCTCAAGGAAGGAAGTCGCGGTTCGACCGGCGGCAGCGGACGGCTGCGCAAACTGCTGGTAGTGGCGGAGGTTGCGCTCTCCGTGATGCTGCTGGTTGGCGCCGGTCTCATGGTGCGCAGCTTCTCTCATCTGCGCAGTGTAAACCCGGGTTTTCGAACAGATCATGCGCTGACTTTGCGCGTCTCGTTGCCGGTTCCGAACAGTCAAATATCCGCCGCCGATGAGGATCGCTTCATGAGCTTTTTCGATCGCACGCTGGCGCGGTTGAGCAAGCTGCCCGGTGTCACCGCTGCCGGGGCTGCCAACATGATTCCGCTCGACGGGAATGGCACCGATCGACTGATCGAGGTTGAAGGCTATGTACCTCGAGACCAGAGCGACATGCCAGACGCACAGAATCGCCAGGCAACGCCGGGCTGGTTCGCTGCGATGGGCATCCCGCTCGTGCGTGGCCGTCTTATCGAACGCTCCGACGATAATAAAGCGGCGCGCGTGTTGGTTGTGAACGAGACTTTCGCCAAACGCTTCTTCCCGAACGGCGACGCGATCGGAAAACGCATCCGCCTGGGCAAGCTCACTTCTGAATTTCCGTGGGCCACTGTGGTGGGAATCGTCGGCGACGTGCGGGGCTTCGCGCTCGATGAGCCGCCGGAACCGACAATGTACTGGCCGGTGGCCCAGATTCGGGCGACGCCGTCACTTGCGATTGTTGTGCGCACCGAGAGTGATCCGGGCTCGCTCACTTTCGCCGTGCGTGATGCGATTGCTGAGATCGATCGCGCACAACCCATTTACGATATGCAACCACTCGATCAACTCGTTGCGAAATCACTCGGTCAGCGTCGATTCACACTCATGTTGATGGTGTTGTTTGGCGTGATCGCCCTCGTGCTGTCGGCCATCGGCATTTACGGAGTGATGGCTTTCGCAGTCACGCAACGTACGCAGGAGATCGGCATCCGGATGGCGCTCGGTGCGAGTGCAATAGATGTACTGAAGATGGTGGTTGGATCGGGAATGTTCCTGGCTGCGATCGGCGTGGCCGCAGGACTGATCGGCGCCTTCGCATTGACCCGATTGATGGCCAGTCTCTTATTCGGCGTGTCGCCAACAGATCTTGTGACCTTTGGATTGGTCACGGCGGGTCTTCTGATGGTGGCGCTACTCGCTTGCTACATCCCGGCGCGACGCGCCACGAAAGTCGACCCACTGGTCGCGTTGAGATACGAGTAAGTCTTTTTTAGCCACAAAAAAGCACCAAAAGCTCAAAATAGGATTTTGCTGCTTCTTGTTCTTTTTGTGCCTTTTTGTGGCTAAATTCGGTTCAATAACCGATAGCCAGTCCGTCTTTGCGTGGATCGGAGGCGCCCATGAGCGTTCCGTTTACTGGGTCGATCATGATTGCCTGGCCGCCACCCATGGATGACCTCAGGATGCCGGGAGGTGAAGCCCGGCGGTGGCCCAACCCAATTAATCGACTGATCACTGTTGGCCCAATTTCATCCTCGAGCAAGACGTCCCTCCCGGTCATATAACGGTAGCGCGGCGCCTCAATCGCCTGCTGCAATCCCATGCCAAGATCGATGATGTTCACCAACACCTGAACATGCCCCTGGGGCTGAATGCCGCCACCCATAACGCCGAACGACATGAACAGCTTGCCGTCTTTGAAGACCATCGCCGGAATGATCGTGTGAAAAGGACGCTTGCCGGGCTCGAGATGATTCGGGTGGTCACGATCGAGTGAAAACGAGCTGCCGCGATTCTGAAGTACGATCCCCGTATCACCGGCGACAATTCCTGATCCAAAAGAGTCGAAAAGACTGTTGATGAACGAGACCGCGTTGCCGTCTTTGTCGACAACGGTAAAGTAGGTTGTGTCGCTGCCGACGTTCATCGCGCCAGGAGGTGGTGAAGCGAGTGCTCTGTTCGGATTGATGAGCGCGCGTCGCTTGGCCGCGTAGTCTTTCGACAGCAACTCGGCTACGGGCACTTTCGAAAAAGCGGGATCGGCGATGTAGCGATTGCGATCGGCGAAGGCTAGTTTTGTTGCTTCAATCAGCGTGTGATAGTAGCGACTCGGTTGTTTACGCAACGAGGCAAGATCAAAACCTTCGAGAATGTTAAGCGTGAGTAAAGCAGTCAGACCTTGTGAGTTTGGTGGAATTTCATAGACCGTGTAGCCGCGATAGTCGGTCGAGATCGGTTCTACCCACTCTGATCTCTGCGCTGCCAGGTCTGCGAGTGAAATGAACCCACCATTCTTCTCACAATAATCAGCGATGGCCCTCGCTATTTCACCCTTGTAGAAAGCGTCGCGACCGCCGTGTGCGAGCGTGCGAAGAGTGCGAGCGAGGTTAGGTTGACGGAAAATCTCGCCTGGCCGTGGTGCTCGACCGTCAATCAAGTAGTTTGCAGTAGCCGCCGGATTCTTCTTCAACGTTGTCACTTCGGCGTTCCAGTCTTCAGCAGCCTTCTCCATGACTGGAAATCCGTTCTCCGCAGTATCGATAGCCGGGGCGAGCACATCCGCAAGCTTCATGGTGCCGTACTTTTCCAATAACGTTACCCAGCCGTCAAACGCACCAGGCACAGTGATGCTTTCCATGCCGAACTCCGGCATCTTCGTTATCTTCCGCTTAGCAAAATAATCAAGACTCAAAGCACGTGGCGCCCGCCCACTCGCATTGAGGCCCTTAAGCTCCTTTGTCTTGGACCAGTAAACGAGCATGAAAGCATCGCCGCCGATACCGGTCATCATCGGTTCAGTTACGTTGAGCATAGCCGCCATCGCGATCGCCGCATCGACCGCATTACCACCGCGTTTCAGCATCTCAAGACCAACTTGCGAGGCGAGCGGTTGACTGCTGGCAACCATTGCGTGTTGGCTTCGCACAACAGATCTACCTGGCTTGACTTGAAGAGTTTGGGTCCTATTTTGGGCCAGGGGATGGATGTTTGTCATCAACAACAGCGCCATCAAGGCAGTTGCAACATAGACTCGGAACATAAGGGGACCTTTCCAACCATGGTCTAAACTTGGATCGGGTCAGTACCACCTCGCGGTAGCGGGTGGGTGAACCATTCAGACTCACAATCAATAGGAATTTAGCACACTGATCGTTCACCCACCCGCTACCGCGAGGTGGTACTGACCCGACCCAACTTTGACTACTGACTTTTGACGGCTGCCGGAGTCGAGTGATCGGTCTCGGGAGGCGCCACGCTTCTCACGGTCCAGGTGTGAGGGGTGTGGAAGGCGCCGTGGACGGGTTTGCCCCTCGTGATGTTGATGCTGCCGGTGCGTTTGTAATCAATGTGCTCGTTGAAGGACGAGCCGCGCAGTTTGATACTTGATTCGATATTGAAAGCAGCCACTTCGAACGGAAGCTCGGGGCAGTCGAACTCGACAATGCATCGACCTTTTTGCAAATCCAGTGTTGGTCCATCGATCTCAGTCGAAAAATGACTATGGATGTTGCCGAAGATCGAATAGAACCGGACTTCGATCATCACATCCTCGACTGGCTCATGGACCATGAGCTCGACTTCAACCCGCGCGGCGTCCCCAGTGGCGAACATCGTTGTCCTTCGCCCCTCGGAGTTATAGAAAATCACAGAGACTATTTCAGCCGCCGGCGCCTCGTGAACATCAACCAGACCAGTAGCAGTCCCGGCCGGCATGCTGGTAAGCATGTGCTCATACTCAGAGATCACATAACGCGCCGCACCGCTACGAAAAATCTCGCCGTGCCGCAACAGAAAAACTCGATCGCAGAGGTTTTCGATCGCGCCCAGATTATGAGACACAAAGACGATCGTCGTCCCGGCTTGTCTCAGTTGATTGATTCTCTCGAGACACCGCGATTGAAACTCCGCGTCGCCAACTGCCAGCACCTCGTCGAGCAACAGGATGTCTGGATCCAAATGCGCCGCGATCGAAAAACCGAGTCGCAAATACATGCCTGATGAATAACGCTTGACCGCCGTATCAATGAACGCAGACACACCAGCAAAGTCGACGATACTGTCCAACTTACTGCGGATTTCGGTACGCTTCATTCCCAACAGCGAACCGTTGAGGTAAACATTCTCGCGTCCGGTCAGATCGGGATGAAAGCCTGAAGCCACTTCGATCAATGCGGCCAACCGGCCATTGACACGAATGCGTCCTTTCGTTGGCGTCGTGATGTTGTAGAGAAGTTTAAGAATCGTGCTTTTGCCGGCGCCATTTTGTCCGATGATACCGAGCGCTTCGCCACGACTGACCTCGAAACTCACATCGCGCAGCGCCCAGAAATCGTTCCAGTTGCCACGCAGACGACGGCTTAACCGGCCCAGAGTATTCTCCGTTTCGGATTCCTTGAAGATGCGGTATCTCTTGGAGACGGTGTCGAATTTCAGATCGATCATAGCTAAACGAAATCGGCCATGGTTGCTTCCACCCGTTTGAAGTAGAGGTAGGAGACGAATAGCAGGATTACCGAGATCACCGCTGAGAACATCAACGAACCCGCAATTGGCGGCTCGCCTTTGAGCACCACGTGGCGGAAGCTCTCAATAATTCCGACCATCGGATTCAATACATAGAATGACTGCCATCGTGCCGGAACCGCGCTCAGCGGATAAATCACAGGCGTGGCAAACAACCAAAGCTGGAGCAGCAACGGCACGGCCATGCCGATGTCGCGAAAGCGAACCTGAGTAGCTGAGAGCATCAAAGAAATAGCGAGAGCGAAACAGGTCAACACTAAAAGAATCGGTATTGCATAGAGAACATTCGCGGTCACGGCGACGTGGTAATAGATCATCAAACACGCCAAAAGAATTGATGCGACGACAAAGTCGAATAAGGCAGCGACGATGTAAGTGATGGGCAAAATCTCACGCGGGAAATAGACCTTTGTTACAAACTGCGCGTCTTTAACCAGACTGCTGGTTCCGTTCGCAACCGATGTTGAGAAGTAGTTCCACGGGAGCAGCGCCGTAAACGCAAAAATGGCATACGGTATACCTTCGCTGGGCATTCTTGCGATAAGAGAAAAAATGAAAGTAAAGACAAGCATCATCGAAATTGGTTGGACAAAGGCCCACAAAATTCCAAGCACTGATTGTTTGTACCGGACCTTTATTCGATGAAGGCTGAGTGTCCAGACCAGATCTTTGTATTGCAGCAGCTTCGACAGATTGGCAAGCAGGTTGAAGCCGAAAATGGAAGGCGGGCGAATCTCGTAATTTGGTCGAGCACTTCCTCGACTCACCGGCAATTCGTTATTGATTGCAGACCTGGACAAAAGAGTTCTTTTTTGTCAGTTGTGACCTAACTAAGTTTTCTCTGCGAAATCTCTGCGTCCTCTGCGTCTCTGCGGTAAAAGAGCATGTTAACCACAGAGGCGCAGAGGACGCAGAGCTTTCGCAGAGTCAGTCGTGTTGTCGTAGACACTTCTTCAACGCCGCTGCCAAACCCTGAACGTGCGGTTCTTTTAACACGTTACCGTGGTCGCCGGGAATGAAATGAACGTCTACGCCACCTTTGGCTAACCTGCTCCATCCCAGGTGGAGATCGCGGATCCGGTTGCGCGGTTGGCGCCGGGCGCGGAAGACTGAAATGCGACCGCCATAACTGGTCGGCACATAGTCAGGCCCCGGAAAATATACTTTGATTGGCTTCTGTTTGGGCTCGGATTCTGCGGTAATGACGGACAGCTCCGCACCATTTTTCTCGACGTTGTTCTCAGCTTTTCTCTTTACAAAGTTGAGTTTGTTTTTGAGACCCAGCATAGTCAGCCACGCGAACCGCCTCGCATAATACTCAACCTGCCAAACATAATTGTAGGTGTTTTCCATCACCCAGGTATCGATAATTCCGAGGAAAGCAACCTCCTCACCTTCTTGCTCCAACCGTCGCGCCATTTCAAATGCAATGTGCGCACCCCGGCACAGACCAACAAACTGATAAGGACCAGTGGGTCGCACTGCGCGTAGTGCTTCCAAATAATCCGTAGCGATGTTGTCAACAGCGAACTGACTATGTTCGCCCTCGAGGTCTTCAGGATATTGCGCTTGCAGACCGAATACCGGTTGATCGTCGCCGAGGTATCGAGCCAGAGATCGATAACCAAGTGCGTTTACGTTTGGCATCGAAACGCAGATAAGTGGCGGCTTTGAACCATTCGTCTGAATCTTAACCAGGGTGGGCCAGGTAATTGAGCTCACACCCTGACGCAAAAGCCCGGCAAGATACTCAATAGTTGCGCCCTGGAAAAAACTGACGAGGGGCAGTCGCTGTCCGAGTTCTTTCTCAATCTCCGAAAACAGTCTGACCGCAAGCAGGGAGTGTCCACCGAGCTGGAAGAAGTTGTCTCGAACACCGACTGACGGCACCTCGAGGACTCTCTCCCAAATACGTGCAAGCCGTGTTTCCAAATCATCGCGCGGAGCAATATGAGCTTGTTCCAACTCGGGGCGGGTTTCGGGTGGTACTGGTAACGCACGCCGATCGATCTTCCCGTTTGCGGTCAATGGAAACTCTTCCAGAAACAGAAAATACGAAGGCACCATGTAATCAGGCAGCCTCTGTTTCAAAAGGCTTTTAAGCTCGCCAGACAATTTCGACTCGGGAAGATCCGAATTCGCAATGACGTAGGCGGTCAGATGTTTGTTTCCATGCCCTGACCGTCGCATCACAACCACGGCGTCACGCACTGCCGCGTGTTGTTTCAGCGCACCTTCGATTTCTGTGAGCTCGATCCGGTGGCCGCGCAGTTTTACCTGGTGGTCTATACGGCCGATGAATTCGATGCTGCCATCAGCTTTAAAGCGGGCGTAGTCTCCGGTGCGATACAACCGTGTTCCGGACACAGTCGAAAACGGATTAGGCACAAAGCGCTCAGCCGTTAGCGCCGCATCGTTCAAGTAACCGATCGCAAGGCCGGCGCCGCCAGTGTATAACTCCCCAACCACACCTACCGGTATAGGCTCGAGCTCACTATCGAGTATGTACACCTGAGTGTTCGCGATCGGGTAACCTATCGGCACGCTGCCTGCAAATCGCTCTCCTCGTTGCACTGGATAACAACACGTGAAGGTCGTGTTCTCAGTTGGTCCATAGCCATTGATCAACTGACAGTCCTTTAACTCACGAGCGACCTGTTCCACGTGCGACACGGGAAGCGCGTCGCCACCCGCGAGCAGTTGCCGCAGTCCGCTCAGACTCTCCAGCTCAGTCTCTACCATCTGTTGAAAGAGACCGGCCGTCAGCCACAGAGTAGTCACGCTGTGGTGCTTGATGGCTTCACCCAACTGGACCAGTGAAACTAATCCCGGCGGCATAAGCACGAGCTGTCCGCCGTTCAAAAGACTGCCCCAGATCTCAAATGTCGACGCGTCAAAAGAGAGCGGTGCAAACTGCAGGAACACCTCGTCCGCTCCCAACCTGGCGTAGTTTGTCTGCTTCACAAGTCGCAGAACGCTTTGATGAGTTACGGCGACGGCTTTTGGTTTTCCAGTTGAACCCGACGTGTACATTACATACGCGAGATCTTCTGTGGTGGCGGCGGTATCAAAATGATCGGCGCTTTCACGCGCGATCGTTCCCCAATCGCGATCGATTAATACAGTCTTTGCAGTGTGCGGAGGCAGTTTCTCCTGAAGATGCTCCTGCGTAAGCAGAACTTTGATTTTTCCGTCTGCGAGCATCAATGAGAGACGCTCTTGCGGATAAGACGGATCGAGTGGCAAATACGCAGCACCCGTTTTAAGAATGCCGAGGAGCGACACGAGCATCTCGGGTGAACGTTCGATGCAAAGACCCACTAAGTGGCCTGGTCCAACTCCCGACTTTTGCAAATGATGCGCTAACTGGCTTGCACGACGATCAAGCTCAGCGTAGGTTAGCTTTCCGTGTTCGGATACTACAGCGACCGAGTTTGGAGTTTTCTCAACCTGCTCTTCAAACGCAGTTTGAATGCTCAGTTTCGGAAAATCAGATTCGTTGGCATTTTGCTCAGCTAACAACCGGCTCCGCTCATCCGGGGTCAACAAAGGCAGTCGCAAAATCGGTCGATCCGGATCTGCAACAATCATTTCGAGCAAATGTTCGAAATGGCGGAGCATCCGCAAGACTGTGGTCTCTTCGAAGAGATCGGTGTTGTATTCGAGCCAGCAGTTCAATCCCGTCGCTGTCTCGTTAATGAAGAACGTTAGATCAAACTTCGCGGTAACACTGGGCAGCGGCACGCGCGTGATCGACAGGCCACTCAGTGCCGGCGTCTCGCGCGGTATGTTCTGCATGCCGAAGATCACCTGAAACACTGGCGTATGGCTGACATCGCGCTCAGGATTCAACTCTTCTACGAGTTTTTCAAAAGGCAAATCCTGATGCGTGTACGCTCCTAACGCGACCTCTTTGACGCGTCCAAGAAGTTCGCGGAAAGTGGGATTACCCGAAACGTTTGTGCGCAGGGCAAGCGTGTTAACGAAGAAGCCAATCAGGTCTTCGATCTCTTCTCGATTGCGTCCGGCAATAGGCGTTCCTACAACAATGTCTTCCTGACCCGTGTAGCGAAATAATAATGTCTGGAAAGCAGCGAGCGTCGTCATGAACAGGGTCGCGCCTTGCCGCTGACTAAACTCAACGAGTGACTGGCTCAACTGCGGAGAGAGCTTCAAAGATACATTCGCGCCGTTAAACGATTGCTGCGCCGGGCGAGGACGATCGGTCGGAAGCTTGAGCATTGCGGGTGCTCCCGCCAAACTCTTCAACCAGTAATCCAGATGCTCATCGAGCACCTCGCCTTGCAACCACTCGCGCTGCCATTCAGCGAAATCGGGATACTGAATCGACAGTTCCGAAAGATTGATCTCCTGGTTCGTCGTGAGAGCGTCGTAGATGTGTGAGAGCTCTCTGGTAAATATCCCGAGCGACCAACCATCACTGACGATGTGATGCATGGTCAGCAACAGCCAGTGATCGTCGTCGTCGACGCGCACGAGCACTGCGCGTAATGAATAGTCGCGACTCAGATCAAACGGACGGCGGACCTCAGCAACTGCCAACCGTCGTGCTTCATCCTCACGTTCTGACTCGGGCACTCCTTTAAGATCTACAAAGCCCAGTTTGATCTCATGTACGTTGGAGACAATCTGGACTGGCTCACCGGCGACCTCTTTGAAGGTGGTGCGCAACGATTCGTGCCGCGCGATGATCGTGTTGATCGACTGTTCGAGTGCGTCGACGTTCAACTCACCTTTCAGTCTCAGGATTTGAGGAAGGTTATAGGAAGGATTGTCCGGCTCGAGGTGAGCCAAAAACCAAAGACGCTGCTGTGCAAAGGAGACAGGGAAAGTCTCCGCGCTGCCCTTCTCCTCATTGATCAAGGTCGAAAGGAGGTCACGTCGCTCTTCAAGCGATAAATCTGAAACTTTTTCGACGTTCCCGCTCATTGATTTAGATCAGCCTGAGACAAAACTTCTGCGAGAAGTGAGTCAACTTCTTGGGCGAAAGTTGTTCGATCTTCGCCGAACTAGCTCGACGAAGTCTACTGATTATAGGACCGGGAGAAGGTTCAATTTTGTTATGCAGCTCAACTACTACCACTTCTAAACTGCCGAGACTAGGTGATTCAAACATGGCAAGCAACCCGAGTTCCACTTTAAATTGTTTCCGATTTCTTGAAATAACCTGGGTTGCGAGCAAAAAATGTCCAGCTATTTGGAAAAATTCTGAATTCAGTACAGATTCTTGCTAACTCCTCTCGATCCTGGTTTGTGGGAGCACCTATCTAACTACATAAACTCCGAAGGCGCCATATATTCCGACAGTTGCTCTGTCAACATTTTTGATCGTTGCGTGGAATTTAGCCACAAAGAGGCACAAAAAAGCTGTCGCTCATTGCTTTAGATCAGTCTGAGACAAAACTTCTGCGAGAAGTGAGTCAACCTCTTCGGATGAAAGTTGTTCGATTTTCGCCGAGACACCGCGACGACGTCTACTGATTATCGGACTGGAAACAGCCTTATTATTCTGTTGCAGTTCAACCACTTTGGCCGCCAGAGTGGCAACGGTGGGTGATTCAAACATGCTCCGCAGGCCGAGTTCTACTTTAAAGTGGTGTCGAATTCTTGAAATCACCTGGGTTGCGAGTAGAGAGTGTCCACCGATTTCGAAAAAATTGTCTTTTACGCCTACACGTTCCTTCCTGAGCACCTGACTCCAGATACTTGCCAATTCCTCTTCGATTGCGGTCCGGGGGGCTACATAACGGTGCTCCAATTCGGGGCGAGAATGGCCCGGCGCGGGCAAAGCAGACCGGTTTATCTTTCCATTCGGAGTGAGGGGAAATACGTCTAAGAGCATAAAGTCCCAGGGCGTCATATATTCCGGCAGTTGCTTCGCCAACATTCGTCTCAGATCAGCTTGCAGTGTCTGTTCAATCGGAACCGGATCGCCGGTGTAACTATCGTTCGAGGCTGCTAATTTAAATGTCTGATCATGGGGCGGCATTACATTTGTTTCGTTCCGCACTGATTGCAAGGCATTTGGATCCGGAACGACGTAGGCAACGAGACGTTTGTCACCTGGTTCATCCTCGCGGACGACGACGACCGCTTCCGACACCTGTGGATGTTTTTTGATAACAGTCTCGATTTCGCCGAGCTCGATGCGGAAGCCGCGCACCTTCACCTGATTATCAATCCGGCCCAGGTATTCCAGTTTCCTGTCCGTTCGGTAGCGCGCCAGATCTCCAGTTCGATATAGACGCTCACCGCCGCTCGCGCTGAACGGATCCGGCACAAACACGAGTGCCGTCAGCTCCGGCCGGTTCAGATACCCGCGCGCCAAACCCGCGCCGCCAAGGTATAACTCGCCAGCTACGCCCACCGGCACTGGTTGCAGGTTTCCATCAAGCAGATACACGCGGCTGTTTGCGATCGGCCCGCCGATCGTCGCTGGTCCACCAGGCACCCGCTCGGCAAACGTCGAGTACGTTGTGTCTTCCGATGGACCATACAGATCTACCACTCGCTGCACGTGCCCGGTCTTGTACAACTCGTCAACCAAGCTTGCGGCCAGTGGTTCACCAGCCAGATTAGTAGTCCGTACTGTTTGCGGCAGTCCCTTCAACCGCACTAACTCCGCCATCGCCGAGGGCACCGTATTGACCAGTTTCACTTCTGCCTTTGCATCCAGCTCCAGCAACTGCATCACGTCCTTGACCACCACCACCTTGCCGCCGTAACTCAGCGGCACAAACAGCTCAAACACCGACAGGTCAAAACAGATC